>VFQR01000096.1_pt1 | contig 218761 bp, 201 predicted proteins | sample 3512321 | NCBI WGS metagenome assembly VFQR01 (sample SAMN10412374, study PRJNA504923) | tailings metagenome | isolation source: Relicate 3 Philex TSF1 revegetated site | place: Philippines: Tuba, Benguet | collected 2017-08-29
TTCTGTTGCGAGGGAAGGGATCGAACCTCCGTCCGCCTAAGGCGGATATGAGCCCAAAGAGCAGTTAAAGGGAAAATGTTTTTCGAATCCATTCTCTTCCTTTACCTGATTTAAGTTCCTTCTCTCTACAAAGAGCTTCCTGCTTGGTTTGAAATTCTTCAAAATGAATCAATTTCCATGGTCTGTACAATCTTGTCCAACCTTTTTTACCAAGCTCATTATGTGATTTAAGCCTTTCTTCTAAGTTCCCTGTAAATCCTACATATATCTTATTGTAGGATTCAGAATATAAAATATAGACTTTAAACATAACTAAAAAGACCTCCTTTTGAGGCCTTTCTTTCTGTTGCGAGGGAAGGGATCGAACCTCCGTCCGCCTAAGGCGGATATGAGCCCAAAGAGCAGTTAAAGGGAAAATGTTTTTCGAATCCATTCTCTTCCTTTACCTGATTTAAGTTCCTTCTCTCTACAAAGAGCTTCCTGCTTGGTTTGAAATTCTTCAAAATGAATCAATTTCCATGGTCTGTACAATCTTGTCCAACCTTTTTTACCAAGCTCATTATGTGATTTAAGCCTTTCTTCTAAGTTCCCTGTAAATCCTACATATATCTTATTGTAGGATTCAGAATATAAAATATAGACTTTAAACATAACTAAAAAGACCTCCTTTTGAGGCCTTTCTTTCTGTTGCGAGGGAAGGGATCGAACCTCCGACCTTCGGGTTATGAGCCCGACGAGCTACCGCTGCTCTACCTCGCGATGTTTGGGTTGCAAAGGTACGGGCTGGCAGTTTCTCCTCCAAATAATAATTGATTTAATCGCTGGTTCTTCGCTTAATCGAAGAACTACCACTTGTACTAATATCTCGAATTAAGCCTTCGCCCTTGTAGTAAATAGAGCTAGCACCACTGGCTTGGGCACTCAATTCTTTATTCACACTGATTCTTGCAACAGAAGCACCGGATGCATCAATCTTACAATAATCACTGTTCAAATCATAACAACGGATATCACTGGCACCGTTGGCATCAATATTCAATTTGGCTACCATACCGGTTACCTGAATCCTAGATGCGCCGGATGCTTCTAATTTTAAATTCTCTCCTTCTACCTCTCCCTTGAAATCGCTGGCACCAGACATTTGAATACGCAACTGGTCAGCTTTGATCTTGCCGGATACCTTCACATTACAAGCCCCAGATGCTTCTACGCCGGTGATAGACTTGAATGTTACATACGCTTTCATCTTGTGATTGTTCCATTTGCGCCAGTTTAGCCCTTTCCCATCAAAATAGATACGTAATACGGTACCGCGCATTTCTGTTCGGATACGTTTCAGTATTTCATCTTCGCTGGCACTTACCGCTACTGCCTCCTCTGAGCCTTGAGACAGATACAGATCAATGGCACTGGATACTTCAATAGCAGTAAAGCCTTGATGCTTTCTTACTTCAGCATTACCATCATACACCAGGTTTTTCTCTACCTGTGCAGCCCCAAATAAAGCGCTGGTTAAAAAGAGTATAATGAATAAAAATCGTTTCATACGAGTGTTTTGTGTGTAACGGTTCATGGTCTATAAAGTTACAGTTGGCAGCAATTTAGCTATTTCATAGTTTTGCAGCAGATCATTCCTCGGGGTGCTTCCCCGCCTAAGGCGGAGAGGCTGAGATAATACCCGTTGAACCTGAACAGGGTAATTCCTGCGAAGGGAAGGCGTACATTTTTGGTCGTACCTCTCCATTAGCTGTTTCCCTGTTCCCATTATTAACTTTTAAAATCATTTCAAATGAAAAAGTTTTTGGGAACAATGTCGCTGACATTCCTAATCCTGCTCGCATCCGGGCAAAACAACCCTTCTTTACGCGGTAAAGTAACAGACCGCAGCACCAAACAACCCATCAGTGGAGTTGTAGTTCAACTGAACAACCTGCAAGTAGTTACCGATGACAATGGTCAATTTAACCTGAAATGGACCGGCACGGAAAACAGTTCCTTAAAATTCATGAGCCTAGGTTATCGTGATCAATCCATCCAGGTAAACAAAAATTCGGTTACCAAAGAGCTGATCATTGAACTTGAACCCGGTTCTCTTTTTTTACAACCCTTGGAAGTAAGGTCGATTCGTGCAACCGACAAAGCTCCATTCGCAAAAAAAAATCTGGCTAAAGAAGACATCGTTAAAAACAACCTTGGACAAGACATTCCTTTTCTACTGAACCAAACACCTTCTGTGGTAGTCAATGCTGACGCCGGTAATGGCGTTGGATACACAGGTATTCGTATCCGTGGAACAGATGCTACTAGAATCAATATCACCTTAAATGGTATTCCTTATAATGATGCAGAAAGTATGGGGGCATTTTTTGTGAACCTGCCCGATTTCAGCTCCTCTGTGAATAGCATTCAAATTCAACGTGGTGTTGGTACTTCCTCCAATGGTGCAGCCGCTTTTGGTGCTACCATCAATCTTTCTACCAATGAGTTCAACGAAAAAGCCTATACGGAATTGAACAACAGTTTCGGCTCCTTCAATACCCGTAAACACACTTTACGTGCAGGAACGGGATTGATCAATAAACATTTCACCTTAGATGCGCGTGTGAGCAGCATACAAAGTGATGGTTATGTAGATCGCGCGTCTAGTGACCTTCGCTCTTTTTATATCAGCGGTGCCTGGCTGAACCAAAAATCCTCTGTCCGTTTCAATGTTTTTTCCGGTAAAGAAAAAACTTATCAGGCATGGTATGGTATTGACAGGACAACTCTTGAGAACAACCGCACTTTCAATCCGGCCGGTACAGAAAAGCCTGGAACTCCTTACGATAATCAGACTGACAACTATACACAAACCCATTACCAGCTATTCTTCAATCATGCATTTAACAATTACTGGTCTTTGCAAACCGCTGCTTTTTTGACACGTGGCTATGGCTATTATGAAGAATATAAAGCCAATCAGTCCTTTTCAAGATATGGACTGTCTAATCCTGTGATCAATGGCAGTACAGTGTCCAGGACCGATCTTATTCGCCAACGCTGGCTCAATAATTATTTTTACGGACAAAATGCTTCCTTACAATATCGTAAAGGAGGCAATGAATTCACTTTGGGTGGTGGTTGGAGTACCTATACCGGAGACCATTACGGCACTTTACCATGGTTACAAAGAGGTTCAGCCCCGGAAGGATATAAATATTACGATCATCCCGCTATTAAAAAGGATGCGAACTTTTTTGCCAAATGGCAACAACAGTTTGCAACTCATTTTTTTGGATTCGTTGACCTGCAGTACAGAAATGTATCACACAGGATGAATGGTTTTCAGGGAAATCCTGCATTGTTGGTTGATAGAAGTTTTGGTTTCTTTAATCCGAAACTGGGCGTAACCTATCGTAAGAATTATGTACAGGCTTATATCAGTTATGCAATCGGCCAGAAAGAACCAAATAGGGATGATTTTGAAGCAGGGGCTATCAATCAACCATCATCTGAAAAACTACAAGACCTGGAAGTAGGATTTGATTATAAGAAAAGTAACATTCAATTCGGAGCGAATATGTATTACATGAACTACATCAATCAACTGGTATTAACCGGACAGATCAATGATGTAGGTGCCTATACCCGCTTTAATGTTCCCAAAAGCTATAGACTGGGTATTGAATTACAAGCAAGCTGGAAACCGGCTTCCTGGATCACTGCGGGGGGTAACCTTGCTTTGAGTAGAAATAAAATCAAAGCATTTACAGAATACTTTGACAACTACGATACGAACGGACAAAATTCTATCGAAAGAAAAAATACAGATATCGCCTTTTCACCTGCAGTTGTAGGAGGAACCCAGTTACTTTTCTTTCCGGCTAAACAATGGGAATTGGGTCTATTGGGTAAATATGTGGGCAAACAATACATGGACAATAGCGGACTTGACAGAAGCTTATTGGATGGATTCAGCACACAAGATCTTCGAATCATCTACAACTTCTCCAATAAGACTTTTAAATCGCTTCAAGTAATTGGACAAGTGAACAATGTCTTCAACACGCTTTATGAACCCAATGGTTATAGCTATACTTATATCAGTGGAGGTACACAGTATACAGACAACGGGTTTTATCCAATGGCGGGAAGAAACTTTATGATTGCTGTGAATATAAGACTGTAATAACAGATGAATCAGGAACAAGAAATAGGAAACAGGAAATAAGAAATAAAAAACAGGAAACAAGCAATCAAAACGTAGAGATCATTCAAGCTCCCTTTCTGATTTCTTGTTTCCTGTTTTTTATTTCCTATTTCATCTCTTGCCAGGCCAACATTCCACCGGTAACATTGATAACGTTGGTGAAACCCATGGTACCAAGAATTAAACAGGCTTGTCCGCTTCTGTTACCGCTTCTGCAATAAACATATACGGTTTCATCTTTCAAATCTTCAATTTCATCTACCTGCATGGTTTGTACTTTACCAAGGGGTAGTAGAATACCCCCGATATTAAATTCAGCATGTTCATGAGGTTCACGTACATCAACAAGATGTACTGATTCGCCATTGTCTATTTTAGACTTGAGTTCTTGCACTGTAATTGTTTGCATCATTGAAATATGAATTGATTAGTATTGATTGGGAGGAATGATTCTTCCTGTATCCCTGATAGGCGCTACACTGCTGATGTATAGATCCATGATTTGTCCTTGACGAATTTTATTCGGTACTCTATTACCAGATGGATCCAATAATTCTGATAAATAATCCGGGGACTGTCTGACAACAAACGCAGTAGCAGAATCTTTGATCGCTCCAACTCCAACAATAGCACCGGTATTGATACTTAATGTGGATAGATAGGAACGCGCTTCTTCAAGTGTCATGCCAATGAGATTGGGCACATTGATTTCGCTTCCACCCAATCCACTGCCCAATACAAAACTGATGGTAGCTCCCAGCGGAACCTTATCACCGGCTTTTACTGGAAGTCCATTATAGAGCTGCTCTAATACAGAATTACGCGCGATATCAGGTTTATAAGTAACAGTACCCATTTTTAACTGTAGACTTTGCAAATACAGTTCCGCACTTTTAACCGAATAGCCAATCAGACTCGGCATTTCGACCTGAGGCGACACTTGGCGATTAACGGTAAGATAAATGGTACGTCCAGATTTCACTGCTGCATCTGCTTCTGGCGTTTGACGAACAACCGCAAGTTTAGGTAAGCTATCAACATAGACTGAATCTTGTATCTCCACTTCAAACCCAGCCTGTTCCAAAACTTGAATGGCTGCTGTAACTTCTTGACCGGTAACAGCGGGTACCGTGGTTACTTTTCCGTAATTGGTGATCCAGCCCAGAAGAGAAAAGAATAAGACAATTAATACCAGAACAATTCCCAATCCTGCAAGGATATTCACCCACAGGGGTTTTGCTGTTATTTTCTGAATGAATTCCTTCATGTGTATTTGGCTTGATGAAACAAGATACAGATTCCTCTCAGTCACCTTTCTGAATAGTATCCGATTTTTAAAATTTTAACGAAGTGCTTCCGCTACTACTGCAGAGTAAAAATCTTTCAAAGACATCCCCATCGCTCTCACCTGTTGCGGAATGACACTGGCTTCGCTTTGTCCGGGCACCGTATTCACTTCCAACATATAGGGTTGACGAGTTGATGTATTGTAAATAAAATCAATCCGCACTACGCCTCTGCAATTGAGCACTTCATACACCCGTTTCGCAGCTACTTCCAATTGCGTTTTCATCTCTTCGTCAATAGCTGCGGGGGTTGTTTCAACGCTTTTGCCTTGGTATTTTGCTTCAAAATCAAAGAATTCATTTTTAGTTTCAATCTCAGTAATGGGCAATACCTGAATATGTCCATTCGACTTAAATACTCCGATGGTAAACTCTCTACCACTAATAAATTCTTCTACCAATACCTGATCATCTTCTTTGAATGCTTTTTCCAATGCTTCAGCCAGTTCATCTTGTTTATTCACTTTACTCATACCAATACTACTTCCCCCATTATTGGGTTTTACAAATACCGGTAATTTCAGCTCAGTCAATATCTGTGAAGGTACTACTGGTGTGTGTTTGAACAGATGCATGGATTTGGCAACATGTACGCCCCCAAAAGCAGCTACGGCTACTGTATATCTTTTATTGAAAGTAAGTGCTGAAGTGGCAGCATCACAACTGGTATAGGGCAGTTTCAGCATATCAAAATAGCCCTGTAATTTTCCATCTTCTCCTGGTGTGCCATGTATACAAAGTAATACCACATCAAAATGAATGGTCTGCCCCTCATCCGTAATGGAGAAATCATCCCGGTTCACTTTTGACTTTTCACCTTTCCCATTTTCATACCACCAACCTTCCGGATTGATATCAATTTTATAGACATCAAATAAGTCTCTATCCAAATTGTTCCCAACTGTTATAGCACTTTTATAACTGATTTGCGCTTCCCCACTTAGTCCACCCGTAACCAATGCCAGTTTTTTCTTCATATTGATAAGGTTATGGAACAAAGATAAGAGGAAGAATGTCTGATGTCTGATATAGGATGTCTGATCTATGGGAAATTTTTAATCAGACATCCTACATCAGACATCAGCAATAAAAAAGGTGAAGAAACTACCCGTCTCTTCACCTCACGTTGACGGGAAATATCACCCGCCGTTACTAGTTGTCGTAGTGTTAAGTACAACAATAATTGATAACACTAAACTATTCACTTTTCACAGTAAATGCAAGCATTTTAACGAAAAGTTTAGCACATACTATTGTGCATTAGATGTGCATTTTCTCTTTCTTCGCTAAGAGCTCTTCTACCGTTTCCTGATACATTTCATCAGGTACACAACAGTCTACCGGACAAACTGCTGCGCACTGGGGTTCTTCATGAAAACCCTGACATTCTGTACACTTATTAGGTGTAATGTAATAAGTATCAACGCTAATGGGTTCGAAACGCTGATCAGCGTCTACCACGCTACCATCCATCAGGGTAAAAGATCCTTTAATGGTGGTTCCATCAGCAATTGCCCATTCAACACCACCCTCGTAGATAGCATTATTGGGACATTCGGGCTCGCAGGCTCCACAGTTGATACACTCTTCAGTTATTTTGATCGCCATATTAAAAATGGTTTGTTGGGTTAGTGATTTTACATTTGCTGTTCCAAAAATACGGTTGACAAATGATTTTACAAGAACGAATTCAGTTACTGGCCCGATTGGGGGAATATATGTTGAACAAAGACGAGGAGTGGTTGTCTGTGCAAGACCGTGCCTATCGTGAAAATGCCTGGTTTATTCATGAATTCATCGAAAAAGCCGTCACCCAAATCGCTACCCGATTCCTTCAACCTGAATTGTTATTGGATTGGGCTCAACGATATGAAATCCCAAATGATCTGACAAATTCCAAAAATGTAGGTATTGTAATGGCCGGGAATATCCCTTTAGTAGGATTTCATGATTTTCTGTCGGTTTTTGTATCCGGACATTCTATGACCATCAAGACTTCATCCAAAGATGAATTCCTGATCAAACACCTTATCAAAAAGTTGTATGAGTGGGAGAATACCATCCAAAATCAGGTTTCATTTGCTGAACAACTCAAAGGATGTGATGCTTATATTGCCACGGGATCCAATAATTCCGGGCGCTATTTCGATTACTATTTTGGCAAGTACCCGAATATCATCCGACGAAACAGAACTTCGGTAGCGATTCTCGATGGAACAGAAACTGAAAAAGAACTGGAGTTGTTAGCCGATGATATCCAATTGTATTTTGGACTCGGTTGCAGAAATATTACACAGTTACATGTTCCGGAAGGATATGATTTTATACCATTGCTAGATACACTTAAGAAGTATGCTTATCTGATAGATTATCATAAATACAAACACAATTATGATTACCATTTGGCATTGTTGATCATGGGAAATAAATATTACATGAACAATGACTCCATCATACTGACAGAAAACAGTTCTCCTTTTTCCCCGGTAAGTCAGGTGCACTATCGTTTTTATACAGATAAACAACAAAGGGAAGGAGAATTGGGTGGCAATCAGGATATACAATGCATAGTAGGTAAAAAGCAGGTTCCTTTTGGACAAGCGCAATTTCCTGGTTTAATGGATTATGCCGATGGTGTAGATACCATGGCATTTTTGAAATCCTTGTAATGAATAGAGGGTCAAGTATTTGACCTGATCCGTCTATTTTCCGCCTATCCAAATTCATTGGCTTCCGTTTTGATTATCGTAACTTTAAGCAGATTATAGCAATTCGCCTCCGATCTACGAGAATTGCCGTAAAACATTTGTTAAATACTGTCAGTGGTGAACTGTCATTTAAACAGCTTTGTTTTATTTGTTATTGGAAAGGCATATTTTTTGATCAGACTAAAATCTTAAAAGACCATGCATATGAATCTCAAGAACATTTTAGCCGTGGTTGCCATCAGTGCTACCACTGCTGTCCTTAGTGTTTGGGGCTTTAGTAAGTACAATGATTACCAGCGTGCAGGAATGCAAGAAGATGGAAAGCTACCTGTGAATTATGCCGGATTTTTTGATAAAAACAATAATACAGGTTCGGCAGTAGACTTTACGCCTGCTGCTACTTCTGCTACTCCAGCAGTGGTGCATATCAAAACAAAAACTAAAGCACGTCAGGTGAGCAATCGCCAACGTAATCCTTTTGCCGATATGTTTGGGGATGATTTTGGTGATTTCTTTGGCGGACCTCGTGTCATTCCTGAGCAACGTGCCAGTGGAAGTGGCGTATTGATCACTGAAGATGGATATATCATCACCAATAATCACGTAGTAGATGGTGCGGATGAGATCAATGTTACCTTGGCCAATAAAAAATCTTATAAAGGTTCTGTCATTGGTACAGACCCAAGCAGTGATATTGCCGTGATTAAAATTGAAGGTAAATCCTTGCCGTATTTGGTTTATGGCAATAGTGATGAGGTAAAACTCGGACAGTGGGTACTAGCCATTGGTTATCCTTTAAACCTGGATGCAACAGTTACTGCAGGGATTGTTAGTGCTAAGTCAAGATCTATAGGTATTAATAGTCGTCAGAGTCAAAGTCCGGTTGAATCATTTATCCAAACAGATGCTGCTGTAAACTCCGGCAATAGTGGTGGTGCATTGATCAACACCACAGGCGAATTGATTGGCATCAACTCTGCGATCGCCTCTCCTACCGGTTCTTATGCAGGATACTCTTATGCAATCCCCGTGAACATTGTGAAAAAGATTGTAACGGATATTGTGAAGTTTGGAACTGTTCAGCGTGCTTATATCGGTATCAACTATCCGAATGAGAATCTTTCTGACGATCAGAAACGCGAATTGGAAAAAGAAATTGGTGTTGCCGTTAAAGAAGGTGAAGGTGTTTATATTACTGGTGTTCCTGAAGGAGGTGCTGCTGCAGCAGCAGGATTGAAAAAAGGAGATATTGTTACCAAAGTAAATGGTAACCCTGTTACCAGTGGACCAGAATTACAGGAACAAGTAGCTTTGTACAAACCGGGTGATAAAATTACCTTGGCTTACAAACGTGGTGGAAAGGAAAATACAGTTGGTATTACCCTGAAAAACAAAGCTGGTACTACTGACATTGTTAAAAACACTTCCGTTATTGAGCAGATAGGTGGTGAACTGGAAAATATTGATAAAAGTTTGGCTGCTGCCAATGACATCAAAGGGGGCGTAAGGGTTAGAAAAGTAGGCAATGGCTTGTTAAGTAAAAGCAGAATGCAAGACGGATTTGTGATCACAGGAGTAAACGGACGTGAAGTTAAGAATCTGCAAGAGTTTCAGGAAATTATTACCTCATTGAAAGGTAGTGGTGTTATTCGTCTCGAAGGTATTTATCCTGGATTTGAAGGAAACTATACTTATCCGCTTACACTGGCAAAAGAATAATATAAAGTGGTAGAACACATAAAAAAAGGCAACTGAATCAGTTGCCTTTTTTTATGTAAACAAGGTGATCACCTGGCATTAATTCAAAATGTTCCTTTGTTGAAAATGAATAAGTCAATGATGAAAACAGATTGATAAAGTTTCCTTGTAGCCATTCATGCTGCACGGCAATGGTTGCTCTTTCTTTGTCGGAAAGATTCAATAATACCAATACTATTTCATTGTCGCTTTTCCTGAAATAAGCCATGATAAAATTTTGTTCAGCAGGAAGAATAAATGTCTCTCCTTCTAAGAGAGCCAATGATTTTTTTCGATACTGTAAGAGTTGCTGATAAAATATATGAAGTGCAGGTGTTTCTTGCCACGCTATTTGATCCTTATCAAAAAAAGCAAGTCGTTTAAGGTTGGGATTTTCTTGTCCGCTATACACCAATGGCATTCCTTGCCAAGTGCATGCAAATACAGCCCATGCTTTTGCTGCTATACCATATTTTTCATACTCAGTTCCATTCCAACTATTTTCATCATGATTACTGGTAAAAAAAAGCTTGATTGCACCGGGTGGATATTGTGAATAAGCATGTAATACTTCTCTTACTTCATGTAAGCCATGTTCACCTTTCATGAATTTTTCGGATACATGCATCCACCACCATGCATACGTAGCATCAAAAGCATTGTGGTATTCTACAACTTCACATTCAGCCAGCCAGAAGCAAGGTTTTATGGCATCACATTGTGTTCTTGCATATACCCAAAAGTCGAGTGGTACAAGATGAGCCATATCGCAACGAAATCCATCGATATCAAATTCAGTGATCCAATACTGCATTGCGTTGACTAAAGCAGATCGCATGTCATGGTTGTCAAAATTCAAATCAATTACATCTTTCCACCCATTTCGTTCTGTAAAATTTCCTTCTTCATCTCTAATAAACCAATCAGGATGGGTTTGGGTCCAATGATGATCTGCTCCCGTATGATTAGCTACCCAGTCAATGATCAATTTCATATCCAATGCATGCACTTGATCGACCAACATTTTAAAATCTGCCGCTGTTCCAAACTCCGGATTGATATCGGTATAGCTGCTACAAGCATAATAACTACCCAAAGTACCCTGACGTTTCTCAAGACTGATAGGTGTAATAGGCATGAACCAAAGAATATCAATACCCATTTCTTTTAATCTCGGCAGATGCTCCATGAATGCACGAAAAGTTCCTTCCGGAGTGTACTGCCTAATATTCACCTCGTAAACAGCCGCATGCTTCGCCCAAGGTGTAACGGTAAATCTATTGCTCATGCTACGATGTTACTGATTTTTCCATAAATCAGGTATTTATACGTATTGTATGGCTTGATAAGTGCCATTAGTTTTACTATTTCAACCTATGAATATGGCATCCAAAAAGCAAATCATCATAGTAAAAGACAAGCCAATCGAATTACTCAAGAATGGTACTATCGATTTTATATCATTAACTGATATAGCAAGGTATAAAAATCCGTCTGAGCCGAAGGATATCATCAAAAACTGGATGCGAACCAAGTCTACCATTGAGTTTCTAGGGATCTGGGAACTATTGCATAATCCCGATTTCAAAGGGGTCGATTTCGACCCCTTATTGAAGGAAGCTGGCAGTAACAGCTTCATACTATCCCCATTAAAATGGATAACCCTCGTCAATGCAAAAGGCATCGTTGTAAAAGCGGGAAATTCAGGTGGTACTTTTGCGCACAAGGACATTGCATTTGAATTCGCCTCATGGATCAGTGCAGAATTCAAATTGTACCTAATAAAAGAAGTACAAAGATTAAAAGAACAGGAATCATCTACTCATCAGCTAGAATGGAGTATTCACAGAACAGTAGCCAAAATCAACCACAAAATTCATACAGATGCTATTGTAGACGTATTAATACCTCCCACCCTCAGTAAAAAGCAAATAGGAATGGTATATGCAACAGAAGCGGAAGTTATTAATATGGCTGTATTTGGGAAGACAGCAAAACAATGGAAAGAAAATCATACCGGAAATATACGAGACCAGGCTACGTTAGAGCAACTCATCATTCTCAGTAATCTAGAAAGTATCAATGCACTCTTGATCAGAAATGGGTTAACACAGCAACAACGTTTATTAGAGTTGAATAAAACAGCTATCCAGCAAATGAAATCCTTACTCAACAACCCTTCTCTGAAACAGTTGGAAAATAAAACTCAATAGAACTACTGCCAAAGCACCCACAACATTCAACCAAAGGAAGCCGAGACCTATAATGTTATACCGGTCCAATAAGAAGAACGCAATGACGATCAACTCACCAATAATAGCAGCCGCAAACACCGCATTCGCTTGTACTTTTTTCATATAAAATGCCACCAGGAATATACCCAAGATCACACCATAAAAAAGAGAGCCCAGTACATTTACGGCTTCTATCAAACTCCCCATACCGGATGCAAATTGGGCTGTGATCACACAAAAGATGCCCCAACCAAGCGTATAATATTTTGATTGCTTATACTCTTTCGCACATTGATCAGGATCAGTACTGTCTGTTTTGATTCCTTGTAAACGCTGATGAAAATCGATCATAGTACAAGAAGCCAATGAATTTAGTGCTGCTGCGATAGACCCCCACGCCGCTAGAAAGATGATCGCTATCAATAATCCTACCAATCCTTTTGGCAAAAAATCAACTACAAATCTCAAAAAAATATAGTTGGTATCATTCGTATCCGCTCCAGGCACCGCTTTCGTTAAGATATTTTTATATTGTTTTTGCAACCCGGCCAATTGTTGCGCTCCAACCGCTATACTATCTTTATATTGCTCTTGTTTCTCTACCGTATATAACCTGCTCCACTCTTGTTGTTTGCTCTGATAAGTATTGAACTGCGTTTGAACAGACACAAGCTCTTGCTGATAGGATGTTTGCATCGCTTTTTCTTCTACTGCCTTATTAAAAAAGACCGGTGAAGGTGTAAACTGATAAAAGGTAAACAATAAGGCCCCTAACAATAAGATCAGAAACTGCATGGGTACTTTCACCAATCCATTCATAAGTAATCCCAATCTGCTTTCAGTATTGTTCTTGGCTGTTAAATAGCGACCTACCTGCGATTGATCAGTACCGAAATAAGAAAGGGCTAAAAAGAAGCCACCAATAATACCACTGATTAAATTGTATCGATCTTTCCAATCGAATCCATTTTCTGTAATACCCGTTGTGATAACATTGAGCTTTCCGGAAGCACCACTTACTTTCAAGGCATCATTAAACCCTACGCCTTCCGGTAGATAATCAACAATCAAATATCCAGCAACAAACATTCCGGCGAATATGATGATCAGTTGTAGTTGTTGTGTATACGCAACTGCCTTTGCCCCACCACTCACCGTATAAATGATCAGCATACCTCCCATGACAATATTTGTCCAAAAAATATCCCATCCCATCAAAGAAGATAAAATGATCGATGGGGCATAAATACTGATACCCGTAGATAATCCTCTTGAAAGCAAGAACAAAAAAGAAGTAAAAGTTCGGGTTTTCAGATCAAATCTTTTCTCCAGAAACTCATAAGCAGTAAATAACTTGAGCTTATTGAATAGCGGAACAAAAGTCACACACAATATCACCATTGCAATGGGCAAACCAAAATAATACTGCACGAATCGCATACCGTCAGTGAATGCTTGTCCGGGTGCCGATAAAAATGTAATCGCACTTGCTTGTGTACCCATAATGCTGAGTAATACAAGGTACCAAGGCATACTTCTGTTACTTAGAAAATAGCCTTCAAGATCTTTACTGGTTCTGCTTTTATACAGTCCATAAGTAATGATCGCAACAAGTGTAATCACCAGTACTATCCAATCTACCTTACTCATGCATACGTTTTAGTGAGCCAAAGAAAAAAAAGGATCAATCCCATTAATACCAACAGCACAAACCAGTACCAACTGCGCCAAGATTTGAATAAAGGGATGTTTTCTTTGTTATTCATATCCGTTATTTATTTCTGTTATGGATGAGACTTCCGCTTAATAATCCTAATGCCATGCCAATTAATAAACCTACACGTACGTTTTTAATCAAAAAACCAATCGCAATTCCAATGACTACCAAAGTCAATATACCGATCTTTCTTCTTTGCTGCATATTATGGTTGTTTGGGTAAGGCAACCAAATTCGCCAGAATTTTAAATGCCCCCGGATTTCCTGCCGGCAATTGTCTGAACATTACCAAACTTACATAAGCAAAATTACCTTTGCCATATTTCGTTGTAATGAGACTGCCAGTACTTTCTTTTTCTCCTTTATCATTCATTCCTAAAGGTGCTTCATATTTTCCGATAAACTGATCAGCTTGATACGTACTTCTTTCCTGTACCCAATCATTAAAATCTTCTTGAGAAATTTTATTAGGATAATTCAGTACCGGATGTTGTGGCTGCACAAATTTTACAACAGCATCTTCCTCTGTTACACGTGTACTACTGATTTGAAAAGGATATGGACCAATCTTGGGATTAGATACACCACCTTGATTTCTATTATATTGTACGATCAGATTGCCACCATTTTGTACGTAACGCATCATCACATCATACTTTCCGCTAAGCCACTCATGTATATTGTAGGCTCTTACACCTGTTATGATTGCATCCAGGTCTTTCAATCCATCATCTGTTACGGATGCATCATCTAAGATTTTCACTTCATACCCCATTTGTTTCAGTGCTTCCGGCATTACATCTCCCGAACCCGGAATGAACCCGATCTTCTTACCCCTTACTTTAATTTCCGAATCAATCACTTTTACATAATCTCTGAAAGCATAATGAATGTTGGGAATATGATCGTATTTGATTGCTTTGAAATAATCAGAAAAATTCAAGGCCTTACCTTCTGGGGTAGTAATACGCATCGTTGCTTCCAAATACTTTACAGGAGCTTTTGAATTATACACTTTAGATATAGGAATATCAATGATTTGTCTTTGCCCTTTTATAAAACTTCTTTTCTCTCCTGAAATAACCGGTTTCACTGCTTCTTGACGAATATTTAAATCAGTTGTGATTCCAGTTTGTGAGAAATTAGATCGATAAATTACATGTAACATGGAATCTGAACGATTTTTTCCATATTCATCTTTTACATTTAATAAGACTACAGATGGAGACATGTACAATTCGACATGTGGCACAATGATAAATGGCTGATAGAGTTCTCCACGTTCTGCATCTACATATTTATATAGCACCGACTTCTTCAGATCAAAAGTATACCCATCTATTTCCACTGTAAATACGGCATGATACAGAGGATCATTCCATGCTTTACCCACATCAATCTGATCTGATACTGTAAACATCCCATCCCTTACTTTAGGTTGACGAAGCCAGTAAGGCTGTGTTATCTCAGCTCCAAATATTGGTACCAAAACTTTTGTAAAGACATAGTTTTTATTTTTTTCAGGATAGAGCATCATTAGGGTATCCTGATAATCAGCCATCTTCACGGAACTGATCTTCATAGGCACATCAGATCTTTTATTAATAAAGTAACTCACACGTACACTATCTCCTTTTAATGCAGTTTCCTGTTGCGTATACGCTTCTACAAACAATGCTGAAGCAAATTCAATGATTTCTTTTAGCTCTTTTAGCTTTTGCGATTTCCAAAGCTGATCAGAAGTTTTTAGACTTTCAATCTTGCGATACAATTTCACAAGCGCTGGAACAGATTTATCCGGACTTTTGAAATCATACTGCTGTAACACTTGTTGAAGTAGTAATTGAATACTATCAATCTGCGCTTTGTTATTGATAGGAAGCGATGTTGTTTTCCCTTGTGTAGTAACGGTTTGCAAAACAGTATCTACTTTCAATCTTTCCCAACCGGTATTGATTCCCTCCATGATATCTGTCTTAGCAGAATCTCCACCTGTTGTTACAAAGTATTCAAATACTTCACCTCTTCTTCTAGGCCTGCCTTCAGCCTGACTTTTATGCATGCTTCTTGCTTCTCCACCCAATTCTCCATAACTCTTTCCAATCAAGGGATTGTACCCCCCCACTTCCATTTTTAACTGATTATCACTCGTAGTATTTGTTCTGCCAAAATTGAAAGTGTTCCATAAAATTCTTTTGGCCTTCCATGGTTTGACTCCGTATCTAAACTGATCCGGAAATTTATTGGGATCTGCCGCTGCTTCAAAAGCTTCATTGGCAATAATGGCCGAAGCAGCATGGTGACCATGACCAGCCCTTTCATCTCCGGGAAAACGAGCAACAATGATATCGGGTTGGAATTTTCTGATCATCCAAACCACATCTTCCAATACCCGTTCACGATCCCAAATACGCAATGCTTCTTCCGCACTTTTACTAAAACCGAATTCATAGGCAGTCGAGAAATATTGCTCAGATCCATCGATTGCACGGGCAGCCATTAATTCATGGGTACGAATCATACCCAATTCAATTCCCTGTTCGGGACCGATCAGGTTTTGACCACCATCACCTCTTGTCAAGCTTAAATACGCGGTACGATACAATTTTTCTTTTGCCAGATAAGGAAGTAAGCCGTTGTTTTCATCATCAGGATGTGCTGCGATATATAGCACACTGCCAAGCACATTCAGTTTTTTCAACTGCTGGTAAATATCAGAAGAGCTGGCTGTTGGAGGTACAATCTGGGCTTTAACAAAATAAGTCAGCAAACAGAAGAATAAAAGAAAGGAAGTATTTTTTCTTTTCATACGACAATAATGGTGCTAGCGAAGATAATGGCTGATCCAAGATACGACTCACCGTTTACACAAAAATCGGTGAACGACTATAGCTTTAACAAAACAGCCCTCACTGTTTTATAATGGCTCCATGGTATAAAATGATTGGCTCCGGGAATGGTTAGTGTATCCATAAATGCCGCATTCTTCATGGCTTTAACTCCAAAATGAAGGTTTGCATAGGGCACCAGGATATCCTTATTACCATGAACAATGTAGACCCTGGCTTTTATTTGATCCATTTGAGGGGCTAAATCTTTAAGGTCTTTCTTCAAGTACCACAATTCATCATTGGAAGGACGCATAGCACCGGGAACCAGAAATTTAAGTGGATTATTCATCAACAGAGGACGCCATCGCTCCGGATTTTCTTGTTTGGGATCAATGGATCCTGCAAGGATTACCAAAGCATCAAAAAAATCGGGTCTGTCAATTGCCAGTTGTATAATCAAAGGCCCTCCTAATGAATGTCCTACTAAATAAACCGGCTTACCATTTTGTTCCTTTTCAAACAAGGGTTGAATGATCATAGACTGATCTTGTAAATTCATGGCATCTCCAAAATCACTATAACCAAAGCCGGGACGATCAACTGAAATCATCCGATATTTTTCGAGCAATATTGGATCACGCATAAAAGCCTCAAAAGCATCCCATGCTCCCGGTGAACCATGAACAAAAACAATGGTGGGCAATGTATCATTTCCTGTTTTGGCATAATGTAAGGTTCTGGTATTTACTTTCAACCTCCCGATCCGCAGCGCTACTCCTGCTTTTTTAAACTTCTCGATCGCCTGTTCATCACTGATTCTGAACTTCATACAGCTTTGAGCCATGATCGTCCATAAACAAAGAAGAATCAGCATAATAATACCGGTTCGTTTCATTCTTCGCTTGAATTTGCTGGATGAGATCATAAATAAATATAAAAAAGGCCGGATCAAATCCGGCCTTTTGAATGTTATTGTCCTGCTAAGAAAACAGCGTTCGTGAATAAAAGTTTACCATTCTCCCAGAAATTACGGAATAATGGATTATCAGATAGATATACTACAGATCCTCCACCCATATCCTGTACACCGAAAAGCATACCGTCTTTCAACTTGCTCTTCACTTTATAACCGGCAAAGCCAGTTACATAAGCATCTTTCTTTAACACCCCAACATTCCAACCACCTTTCATGAATTCATATAAGGTTGCATCTTGTTTGAGCGTATAGTAGAAATCAGGATAACCAAATCCTAAAGGATGCGTGTTATCTAGATCCATTTTATAGATAGCTCCTGGAATAGAATTAGGTAAATAACTTCTCTCTCTGTCTCCGTATTTTTTCACATCCAGATATTCGCCCTTCTCATCATCTTTATCAGTCTTCTGCTTCAGTCCCCATTCAGATGCCATCAAGGACACTGCATTTTCCAATGCCACGATCTTCCCACCTGAGCGAACAAAATCTTTTAACCTGTCTGATGTTGCTTTTTCTGAAAGCGCACGAATGAATCCATCCGGCACGATCAGCACATTGAAATTTTTAAGATTGGCTCTCCCGATGTCATTAGCATTGATCAGTGTCAATGGATAATCCAGTTGCTTGTCAAAAAAGTGCCATACTTCTCCGGCTCCCAATGATGAAGTTCCTTCACCGGTCAGCAATGCAACTTTAGGAGCACTGCTGATCATTTTAACATCAGGTGAACCCATATCAGAACCTTGATCCATAAATCCGGTCTCTACTACATCCGCCTGTACATTATGTTTGATACATGCAGCATTTGTAATAGCCGCCCAATTCACAGACGCATTACTTGTCTTTAGAACGATGAGTGTTCCTCTTTCATAATTTTTTGTTCCATACTTAAATGGCTTTTCTGCAAAACGAACTTTTACATTTTGTTTTAAAAGTTCGGCCAATACTTTAGCACTATTAAAAGAGGTATATGGAATCAATAAACCATAAGATGCATTTACAGGTGTTACGGTTGTTGGTTTCCAGTCATTGGATACATCCAATCTTTCTTTGATGGCGTATCCTTTCACTCCATAGGCATAAGGAACAGACCAAGTAGTGATATCATATGTATTAGAATCAGTTACAACTGTTCTTGGCTCGAGTAATACTTTAGCTAAAACGGCTTTGGGTTGTGCTGCACTTACTGCAATGTGTAACCCTTCATCAGCAAACGCTTCTTGCTTTCCTGTGAAATAATTGAAGCCGCTGAAATTCTTATTACTAACGGTTCCCCACTCAATACCATTCTGATCTAATAATTTGATCACAGCATTCAATTTATTCTGATCTTTTGAAGTCAGTACATAAGTTTTGTACTCTCCGATCTTACCGGTTCTGCTATCATCAAAATACTTTTTGAATTCATTCATCAGCTTTTGCTGATGCTTGCTGGCGGTTTCTACGGTAGACAATCCGGTAGTGAAATGATGCGTAGCACGATCTACCAATGTAAGGGTATCTCCATCTTCATTCACAACAGCCAATCCTCCCCTGCTATGTCCGCCCTGCTCATAGGTCATACCAATGGCTCCGTTATAAACAGGATAGGTATCACCATAAGAAGGATATAACAAGTCAAATCTTTCTTTCGTAAAGAATAGCCATCCATTTTTATCAAAATAAGAAGCGTTGTTTCTGCCAATTAATACTTGAAAATCTCTCTGCCATGGTGTGATCACTTCATGAAAAGGCTCTGCAGCAGGAGCAAAATAATAGGGCTCATTGTATCCCTGTTCATGAAAATCAACATGTACTTGAGGTAACCATGCATTATATTTCTTTAATCGCTGCTGAGTTTCTACTTGTGTTTGCCATGCCCAATCTCTGTTCAGATCAAAATTGTAATGATTGCTTCTTCCTCCAGGCCATGGCTCAGCATGTTCACGTGAAGAGGGTTCTGGATTCATCTCTTTTCCGACTACTGAATTGAACCAATTCACATAACGATCTCTTCCATCAGGGTTGATACATGGATCTATTACCACTACCGTATTCTTTAACCATTCTTTGGTTGTACTATTTGATGGATCTACCAATGCATGAATCATTAATAATGCTGCTTCAGAAGAAGAAGGCTCATTACCGTGTACATTATAACTTAACCAAACAATAGCCGGTGCATTTTCTACAATCGGAGCAGCCCTATCTTTTGTAGTACCTGCAATGCGAAGGTTATTCAAGCGAATAGCTTCCAATCGCTGCATATTTTCAGGGGAACTTACAAAAGCAAGCATCAATTCTCTTCCTTCATTGGTTTGACCATAGGATTCGATCTTTACCATGTCGGGACGGGCTTTTGCCACTGTATTAAAATATTCAACGATCTTATGGTGCCGCGTATAGCGGGTACCAACTTTGTAACCCAGATAAGTTTCAGGACTGGGTACATTTTGAGCTGTGACTGATATAGACAATACCAGAATCACCAGAATGGATAATAATGATTTCATATTCAATATAAATGAGTGGTGAATGTAGCGAAGAAATAGAGGTCGCGGAAAAGATTGGTTCATTTTTTTATACAGATCGTATTATAGAAAGGTCAGTTTTGTGCAAAAACGCCTAATTTTCACTTATGAAAACAATCCTTCTATCATTTGCATTTTTTTTCCTTTTATCAGGCATACAGGCACAAAAAGTGGTGTCGGTAGTTGGACCCGGAAAAGCCATCAACCCTTACAAATATTCCATTGTTAAAAAGGCAACTTATGCAAAAGCAGCCGTGTCCAGTGCTCATCCGCTGGCTAGTCAGGTTGGAGCCTTAATCATGAAACAAGGTGGTAATGCTTTTGATGCAGCTATTGCCACACAATTGGCTTTGGCAGTGGTTTTCCCGGGTGCAGGCAATTTAGGAGGTGGCGGATTTTTACTTGCCAGAAGAAGCAATGGAGAACTACTGGGATTAGATTACCGTGAAGCAGCTCCTGCAGCCGCATCAAGAGATATGTATTTGGATGCACAGGGTAATGCCAATATATCATTGTCTCAAAATGGACATCTTGCTTCCGGTATTCCCGGAACAGTAGCTGGCTTATTTGCAACCATGCCTTATGCCAAACTTCCCTTTGCGAAATTGGTACAACCCGCTATTGATCTGGCAGAGTATGGATTTGTTGTGACTGAAAGAGAAGCATCATCTCTGAATAGCACACGTGAATCTTTTCTGAAATACAGTACCAGACCTACGGCATTCACCAAAGAAGGCAGATGGAAAGCAGGTGATACCCTTGTACAAAAAGAATTAGCGGCTACGCTGAAGAGAATGCAAAAAGACGGAGCTGCAGGATTTTATGAAGGAGAAACAGCCAAACTAATTGTAGAGGAAATGCAACGCGGTAAAGGCATCATTACGTACGAAGATCTTAAAAGTTATACAGCTAAACTCAGAGAACCTATCCAATTCAAGTATCGGGATCATGAGATCATCAGTTTTGCTCCACCCAGTAGTGGTGGTATTCTGATTGCGCAAATGATGAAAATGATCGAAAAATTTCCCATGAACAGTTATGGATTTCAAACAGCTGCCAGTGTTCAATTGATGATTGAAGCAGAGAGAAGAGCCTATGCCGATAGAGCACAGCACATGGGCGATCCTGATTTCTGGAAAGTACCGGTAGACACTTTGATGAGTGAAGCCTATTTGACTGACAGAATGAAAGATTATGATCCCAATAAAGCAGGGGTGAGCACTCAAATCAAAGCAGGTGTTGTTTCTGAAAGTGAAGAAACCACCCATCTCAGTGTGATTGATGCAACAGGAAATTTGGTGGCTGTTACCACTACCCTGAATGGCGGATATGGTAGTAGAACAGTTGTAGGAGGTGCAGGTTTTTTATTGAACAATGAAATGGATGATTTCAGCGTAAAGCCCGGTGTTCCTAATATGTACGGCGCGTTGGGTGGTGAAGCCAATGCCATTGTGCCGGGTAAACGAATGCTCAGCTCCATGACTCCAACCCTGATGCTGAAAAACAAAAAACCTTATCTCACCATTGGCACTCCCGGTGGAACTACGATTCCTACCTCAGTATTTCAGGCTTTGGTGAACCTGATAGATTTCAAAATGGATCTGGATGACGCCATCAACAAGCCCAAATTCCACCATCAATGGTTTCCGGATGAAGTGGTGATTGAAAGGGACTTCCTCGTAGATACCAAAAAGAAACTGGAAGCCATGGGTTATAGAGTCAAAGAACGAAGTGCTATTGGTCGAACAGAAGGTATCCGAATACTCTCAAACGGGCAAAGAGAATCTGTAGCAGATAAAAGAGGTGATGATTCCGTAGCAGGATTTTAAAAATAATTGTATGCACACATTGGAAGAAGGATTCCTGAAGGATAGTATTAAAAGATTCAGGTACTACAAAGAGTTGGGGGATAAGACATTTGAGCAACTCAAAGACAATGATTTTTTTTATCAACCAAATACAGAAAGTAACAGCATCGCTATCATCATTCAACATATGTATGGAAATATGTTGAGTAGGTGGACAAATTTTCTGACAGAAGATGGAGAAAAAGATTGGCGTAAAAGAGATGCCGAGTTTGAAGTCATAACGATGACAAGAGAAGACTTACTATCCTTTTGGAACGAAGGCTGGAACTCCCTGCTCAACACACTCGAAAGTTTGCAACCGGGAGATCTGATGAAAACCATTACCATCAGAACAGAGCCATTGTTGGTGTATGATGCTATTTTAAGACAATTGGCACATTACCCTTATCATGTCGGACAAATTGTATACCTCGGTAGAATGATTCGGGAAAACGAATGGCATTCTTTGAGTATTCCTAAAGGAGAAAGCAAAGTATATCTAGACTCCGTGAAACAGGCACAACAGAACAAACAATAAAACATGCAATCAAAGGTTGAGATCCTTCGTACAGACATTTTATCAGACAACTGGTATATACTGAAACGAATCGAATATGAAATAACCGATCATCTGGGTAATAAGAAAAGACAATTAAGAGAAGCTTACGATCGAGGTAATGGCGCAACCATTTTATTGTACAATCAAGATCAAGGAACGGTTATTTTGACCCGCCAATTCCGCTTACCCACCTTTATTAATGGCAATCCAGATGGTATGCTGATTGAAGCTTGTGCCGGTTTATTGGATAAGGATGACCCCGAGAATTGTATCAGAAGGGAAACAGAGGAAGAAACCGGATACCTGATTAAAGATGTTAAAAAGGTTTTTGAGGCTTATATGTCGCCGGGATCTGTTACAGAAATCCTATATTTTTTTGTAGCAGCTTATACCAAAGACATGAAAATTACAGCAGGTGGGGGTATCGAGGAAGAACAGGAAAATATTGAAGTGCTGGAATTGCCATTCGTAAAAGCCCTGGAAATGATTGAATCCGGAGAGATAAAAGATGGTAAAACGATTATGTTGTTACAATATGCACAGATACATCAGTTATTATAATCTATTTTCACTTTATTTTAGACGATCAAATGCCTTTTGGTATTGAATTTGCACAGAGGAAGCTATTACCTAAATTTGTATTAAACTGACCTTTCTGAAGCGATTCCTGAAAATATTAAGATATACCCTACTCGTCCTCATTACGCTTATCCTCGTCATCTTTATAGCTATTCAAACAGAGTATGTGCAGAATAAACTGGTCAGTATGGCTACCAGTCGGATATCTAAATCCCTAGGTACCGAAGTCAGTATTAAACATGTTAGTATCGGAATTCTGAACAGACTGAATTTGGAAGGTTTAATGGTCAGAGACCGATCAAAAGATACACTGATCTATGCCGGCGCGGTAAAAGTGCGTATTACAGATTGGTTCATTCTTAAAGAAAAATCCGTACTAAGATATGCTGGACTGGAAGATGCTGTTATTAAGATCAATCGGAAAGACAGCGTTTGGAATTACCAATATATTGTTGATCATTTTACCTCACCCTCTCCCAGCAAAAAAAAGAAAGGGGGACTGGAGCTTGATTTAAAGAAAATCGATCTAAAAAATCTCCGCTTAGTTAAGAATGATCAATGGGTAGGTGAAAAAATGACCGTTCAATTTGCCAGTCTTATTATAGATGCGAATCGAGTTGATTTAAATAACAGCATTTTCCTGATTGACGACATCAAACTACATCAACCTTTTTTTGCTATTCAGGCATTACCCGCTTTACGTCCTGATTCCTTAAGAAAAAAAACAAAAGCATCGATAGATACAGGTATGTATTTTAATGCTGGGGATATTCTTGTTCAAGCAAAACAACTTAAGATCACAGATGGTAAATTATTCATTGATGGAAATCCGAATAATCCATCTAATAATTTTGATGGATCACATATACAGCTGAGTAAATTAAATGGCAGTTTCAATCATCTATCCTTCGTTAAAGACACTATTCGAGCTGATATTGATCTTTCTGTAAAAGACAGAAGCGGTTTTGAATTACAAAGACTGAAGACCAAATTTCGTTTTACCCCACAGATCATGGAATTAGCTTCTTTAGACCTGCGGACAAGTAAAAGCCGAATTGGTAATTACTATGCAATGAAATACACCGATTTTAATAAAGACTTTGGTGAATACATTGACAAAGTAGTGATGGAAGCTCGATTCAAAGATGCGAAAATCAATAGTGATGATATTGCCTATTTTGCACCTGAGCTTAAAAATCTGAAAAGAAATATTGAAATCAGTGGCAATTATTTAGGCACTGTAGCTGATTTTACTACAACCAATCTTTCTTGTAGAATCGGTAACAATACCAAGTTATACGGAACATTAAGCATGAAAGGCTTACCGGATATTAATACAACGAAAATTGGTTTAACGAAAAGTGTAGTAACGACCAATTACAATGACCTACTCAGTTTCATACCTGTTCTAAAAGATATTAAGGATCCCAATCTTGCTGAACTAGGAAATATCATTTACAGAGGCAATTTCAATGGAACCATTCGAAATTTTGTAACCTCGGGTGTATTTAGCACTGCTTTGGGTGGACTCACCACTGATATCAGTTTGAAACTTCCTGTTAAAGGGGAACCCAGCTATAAAGGAGAAATTGAAACAACCAGATTCAATATTGGTAAGTTTTTAAATACAGATGCACTTGGATTGGTCAACTTCAAAGGAGGCATTGAAGGAAGCAGCTTCAACATTGATTTACTTAAAACAACAGTTAATGGAACCATCGATTCATTACAGTTTAATGGATATACGTATGCCAATATCATTACCAATGGAACATTCCAGAAAAAGTCATTTGAGGGGGAGCTTGAAATTGACGACCCGAATTTAAACTTTACAAATTCTGTCATTATTGATCTTTCCAAAGAAGAACCGAGTTTCAATATTGTAGGCGACCTTGTACAGTCGAATTTGAAAGCATTAAATTTTGTCAAACAAAATATTGAGATTACTGGATTATTGGATGCGAATTTTACCGGCACCAACATTGATAACTTTAAGGGTATTGCTAAATTCTTGAACGCATCTATTAAAGATGAGACCAATAAAATCAGTTTTGACTCCTTGAACTTGAGCTCCATTCAAAACGATAGTATTAAAATACTCAGTGTTGGGAGTAATGAACTACAGGCTACGATCAGCGGACAATTCAGTATTCTTGAATTACCGGCTAGCATTCAGTCATTCCTACACCATTATTATCCGGTTTACATTGCAGAACCTAAAGTAATTCCGCAAAATCAACGGTTTGATATCAAGATCAATACCAATTATATAGAGCCTTATTTGCAAATTTTTACAAAAGGTATTACCGGATTCAATGATGCTTCTCTTACCGGAAGTATTGATACCAGAAACAATGACTTAAAGATATCTGCCAATGTTCCGTATGGACGTTTTGATAAATATGGATTCAATGGTATTCAATTGGAAGGAAGAGGAAATCTAGATACGATTTCGCTCAATGGCAATATCACGACTATCACCATTAACGATAGTCTTAATTTCCCCAATACCAACATTTCAGTGGTTGCCAAAAATGATCATTCAATCGTATCCATTAAAACCAGTGCAGACAATACATTAAATGAAGCAAGTTTAAATGCCGATGTTATTACATTAGAAGATGGGGCCAGAATTCAGTTCCTCCCCTCTTCTTTTGTTTTGAATACAAAAAAATGGAACCTAGAAAAAGAAGGAGAACTCATACTTCGCAAAAAAATTATCAAAGCCACTGATGTAAAATTTACACAAGGCTTTCAGGAAATTGAAGTAGAGACGGAAGAAGAAGATGGAGGTAATACTAATAACCTGATCGTAAAACTAAAAAACGTTGTTTTAGGCGATTTAACAAGCCTCTTTATGAAAGATCCTAGACTGGAAGGTATTACCAGTGGAGAAATTACGATGCGAGATTTTTTTGGGCAATTCAATGCTGAAGCGCTTTTAAAAGCAGAGCAGTTTCGATTCAATGATGATTCTATTGGGCTAGTGAATATCAAATCAGGTTATAATAGTAAAACAGGACTCATCCCCTTTGATATTCAATCAGCCAATAAAGGATTTGATTTCAGCGCAAAGGGATCTTATAACTTAAAAGATTCTATTCAACAACCATTATACACAGATATTGATCTCAGAGACACTCGTATCCATTTATTGAATCAATTTTTAACCGGGCTTTTTTCTGATTTGAAGGGACAAGCAAAAGGAAAATTGTCTGTCAGCGGTGACCCCAAGAGCCCTACTTTATTGGGAAAAGTAAAATTGCTAAATGCGGGATTAAAAGTTGACTATACACAAGTGTATTATACAATTGATTCAGCCAATATCAGTTTTGAAGAAGATGGTATTGATTTTGGACAATTCACAATCAAAGACCAATATAAAAATATTGGTAGTGTGAAAGGTAAATTATACGAAAGGGGGTTTAAGGATATGGCTTTTGATTTTGATCTTTCTACCAATAAGTTATTGCTGATAGATACGAAGTTGGAAGATAATCAACAATTTTATGGAAGAGCCATAGGAAGGGTAAGTACCTTTAGTTTAAAAGGACCCGAATCGAATGCAAAGATGACATTGGTAGCAGAATCAACAGATAGCTCACATATTTATATTCCGAACTCAGTAACACGAGAAAGCGGAAGCGCTGATTTCATTGTGTTCAAAGAGTACGGTACAGAAATGGTGAATACTAAAAACAAATCAGGATTTAATCTAACTGTTGATCTTGATCTTACTGCTACCAATAAAACAGAGATTGATGTAATTCTGGATGATCTGACCGGTGATGTAATCAAAGCAACCGGTAATGGACGTTTGAGAATTCGTGCGGGCACTACAGAACCCTTAACCATTAGAGGTCGATACAATATTGAAAAAGGAAACTACGATTTCAATTTTCAGTCATTTATCAGAAAGCCTTTCGTATTAATGCCTAATGCAGGTAATTATATTGAATGGACAGGCGACCCATTCAAAGCGGATATTCGCATTGATGCACAGTATACAGCAGAAAGAATTGCCATGTATGACCTTGTTTCAAATCTACAGGTAGATGGTACAACAAAAGGTTATCGCGGAGAAGTGTATGTAATCGCTGAACTTAGAGACAAATTAACTGCTCCTAAAATACGTTTCAGATTAGACTTCCCGCAAGGAAGTCCGGTTAAAACTGATAATGTATTAGCGCAATATATTAATCGTTTAGAAAATGATGAAAACGAAATATTGAAACAGGTATCTTTCCTGATTGTATTTAACACATTTGCACCACCCAGTGTAGGTAATAGTGGTAGCAGTGCAGCCAATAATTCATTAACTACTATCGGCGCTAACACATTATCACAAATATTGACCAAAGAGATCAATAAAATGTTCTCTAACTTTTTATACAAACTTACCGGCGATAAAAGTTTGCGTTTTGATTTAGGAACATCGTGGTATAGTAATAATGAAATTACTAGTAATGTTGCAGGAGGTACATTGAATAATAATACAATTGATCGATCACGAGTAAACTTTAAATTAGGTAAGAGCTTCTTTCAAGATAAGATGATTGTAACATTTGGGGGTGATCTCGATTTTAATGTGAGCAATTCAGCTGCCATAAAAAATGGAAATTTTCAATGGCTTCCTGATTTGAATGTAGAGTTCATTCTATCGAAAGACAGGAAACTCAGGGCTATCTTATTCAATAAAAACAGCCTTGATATCTCCAATACTAGCGCTGGAGGCATAGGAAGAAGAAATCGTTTTGGTGCAAGTATTTCTTATAGAAAAGATTTCGATAAGTTATTCGCCACCAAGCCAGATGATATTGTTTTTAAACCTGCTACAGATAGCACACAAAAAAGTCCGGCAAGTGGTCAATGATGATTGATGACAGGAAGTACTGCAGTAGCATTGGGTTTGGCATTTCTTAAACGATACACATAGAAATAACGTACCGACTTCCCTCCTCTTTTTTGATCTATTACAACAGGTGCGTCAATACGATTAAAATAAGGCTCCATTAATTTTTGCACATCTGCCGGTAAGTTTGATGGTAAGATGTAATAAGCATCTGCTCCTTGTTGCAATACCTGTCTGTCCTGATTCAGCCAAACAAATTTGTGTAGATCTTGTAACGCTCCAACACCTAATAGCGTAATTCCAGTAGTTCTAGCAGTGTAAAACTCAAGATGTCCTCCCGGGAACCATTTGTGCACCACCAACGGATCTGTTGCTTTCATAGTACCTGCAGCAATATCTGCTTTACGTAAAGCATCAAAAGCAATACTAAAGTCTTTCCAACCCGACATATCCAGTGTTGGACAATATTCTCCGTAATTCTCTTTTTGTTGACTGCCAAAATTGATAGGAGAAAAACGCATCAACAAAGTTCCAGTAACCAATACTGTCAAAACAAGTCCCAAAGAAGCTTGTAAAATAATGGGGACATTTCTATTCGTTCTTTTTTGCAGGTACATGGCTGCTACAAAATACAAGGGTATATAAGCAGGTCCGGCCCAATGAGGCAAGGTAGGATTGAATAAAGCTACTGTCCAAAAAATGAGTATCATAGGAATGCTCATCCATCCCAACCAAAGTTTGATTCTTTTTCTTGCAAATCGGATTCGATTGGTAATGGCCGCGAAAAGTCCAACCAGTATGACTATAAATAAAAATGGATGTTGATACAATGCCTCTCCCACTATTTCTTGTCCCAGCATATCCCATCGAAGCGAAGTATTGGCAACTCTTTCAGAGTGAAATCGATAAGTAATAAAATCATTTTGATAATTCCAATAAAATACAGGGAAGATGCAAATGAGCGTAACAAGTACTCCCATATACAGTCTCCAATTGGTCAGCCATTGAATCCTGCTAAACAGTAAAAATGCTCCAAAGCCCGCCCATAAATACAATCCATGTACTTTACTCAATGCAGCTAATCCAATCATGAGTCCTAATAACAACCATACACTTAGATTTTCTTCATCACGCTTCAATAGTAAATGAGCCATGATATACAAAGAAGCCGTCCAGAAGAGCATTTGAGGAGAATCCGGAAGAATAAAGAGTCCCGCGATGAATCCGGTGTAAATGGATAAAGTATATATCCATGCAGCTAACCAGCCTAATCGTTCACTATCCAGCAGTTTCCCTAGTTTAAATATAATCCAGGTAGCAAAGCCTGAACAAATAATTGCGCCTAAACGAACGGTTACTTCATTTACCCATGATAGATTGAATGTTGTTAACCGTATCAACCAGCCAACCATTGGAGGATGATCAAAATGGTTCCAATCGGACTGTATTGCGTAGGTCCAATAATACACTTCATCATTACCCAATTCCAAAAAAGCTGCTGCCAACAGTTTAATGATGCTGCTAATGATGATGAGCCAAAAAACTTTTCTGCTATATTGTTGATACATGATGTCGCTGAAAATACAAAGACCGTACCAGTCACTTACTCAACAGCCAACGAATAGCCAATTCATATCCTTTCAAACCCAAACCTACAATACTACCTGCTGCTTTGCCTGAAACATGAGATAATCTTCTGAACTCCTCACGTGCATGTACATTACTGATATGAACCTCCACTACCGGAGCTTTCACTGCTGCAATGGCATCACCAATAGCAACAGAAGTATGGGTATATCCACCCGGATTTAAAACGATGCCATCATGCGTAAACCCAACATTTTGAATAGCATCAATCAGTTCGCCTTCAATATTGCTTTGAACATAGTGAAACTCCACCGCAGGGAATTGGGTTTTAAGTGCTTCAAAAAACTCTTCAAAGCTTTGAGTTCCGTAAACAGATGTTTCCCTTTGACCTAACAGGTTCAAATTCGGACCATTGATGATGGCGATCTTCATGTACCGAAGTTAATAAAAAATGGTCACAGATGTTTGTAGCACGCTGTGACCATTCTCAAAAGTATAGATCTTGATTAATTCATTCTTTCTTTAATCATGGAAATAAAGTCATCAAACAAATAGCGACTATCATGCGGCCCCGGTGTACTTTCCGGATGATACTGTACACTGAAAGCGGGTTTATTCTTTAATCTGATACCTTCAATAGATTGATCATTCAGGTTAACATGTGTGATCTCCACTTCAGCGTGATTGCGAACTGCTTCAGGATCCACACCAAAGCCATGATTCTGTGTGGTAATCTCACACTGACCGGTAATGATATTCTTCACCGGATGGTTCAATCCACGATGACCATGATGCATTTTAAAAGTAGGTATACCATTGGCCAATGCCAGTAACTGATGACCCAAGCAAATACCAAATACAGGTTTGTCTTCCTGAAGGAGTCCTTTAACGGTTTCTACTGCATAATCCATAGCAGCAGGATCACCGGGACCATTGGAAATAAAATATCCATTGGGATTGAATTCCTTCAATCTGCTTAATGGTGTTTTGGCAGGGTGTACACGCACATGTGCACCGCGATCTACCAAACACTGGAGAATATGACGTTTGATACCAAAATCCAAAACAGCAACCTTCAAAGGTGAATGGGCATCTCCCATTTCATATTCTTCTTTGGTACTTACAGTGCTTGCCAATTCCAATCCATCCATATCTGGAACATCCGCCAACATTTTTTTCAAGATTTCTACATCGAGAATGTCAGAAGAGATGATACAATTCATGGCTCCTTTTGCACGAATATGTGTTACCAAGGCACGGGTGTCTACATTATCAATAGCAACAATTTGATTGGCTTTCAGATAATCGTTCAAATTTCCATTGGCTTGAATACGACTATATTGCTCTTCAAGATTACGCGAGATCAATCCATGGATCTTCACACTCGCACTTTCTACATCAGAATCTTTCACACCATAATTACCAATATGTACACTGTTCATGATCACTATCTGGCTGGTGTAACTGGGATCTGTGAATACTTCCTGATAGCCGGTCATCCCGGTATTAAAACAGATCTCTCCCGTAGCAGTACCGATCTTTCCGAAAGCGTGTCCATAAAAAACATGGCCATCGGCCAGTACAAGAATTGCGGGTTGTTTGGTTTGGGGCATGGTTGCTTGCTGTTTAACGATGCAAAAAAAAGGTTTGTTGGTTAAAAATGATACAAGAAGTTTCTCACATCAGTCTTGACTGCGTTCAAAAACCGATCAGACATAAAAAAAGCAAGACGGTTAGGTCTTGCTTTTTGATATGAAAAACATCTTTCCAATTATTCAGCTGTTTTTTCAGTTGATTCTTCGGTAGCTGGTGTTTCTGCAACAGGAGCTTCAGCAGCAGGAGCAGCTTCAGCTTTCTTAGGTGCACGACTACGACGAGTTTTCTTAGCAGGTTCAGCAGCCTGAGCAGCACCCTTACCATAGATCTCATTGAAGTCAACCAGTTCGATCATCGCTTTTTCAGCGTTATCGCCCGGACGAATACCCAACTTCAAAATACGTGTATAACCACCTGGGCGACCAGCTACTTTCGGACCTACTACTGTGAACAATTCTTTCACAGCGCTTTTGTCTTGCAGATAGCTGAACACCACTCTATGCTGATGCATGATGGTTTCTTTGTTATCAGACTTTTTTGTTTTCGTGATCAACGGCTCAACGTAAGTTCTCAAAGCCTTAGCTTTCGCCAAAGTGGTAACGATACGTTTGTGTGTGATCAATTGACTAGCAAGGTTTGCCAGCAATGCTTCCCTGTGTGCTTTCTTACGACCCAGGTTGTTGATTTTGTCTCCGTGACGCATGACTTGTTGTTTTTATACCCTACACCGTGTCAGGAATTGTAGAGTGTGATGAATAGCTTTGAGTTACAAGCTTCACGCCGCACGCTACAAGAAAATATCTATATGTTGCGTGTTGCGTGCAGCTTGAAGCTTGCAGCTTAATTGTCTAAATTATCCAAACCCAATTTATTCAAATCCATTCCGAAGCTCAGTCCACGCTCAGTTAATACCTGCTCGATTTCAGAGAGGGATTTCTGACCGAAGTTTCTGAATTTCATCAGGTCTTCCTGCTCGTATTGAACCAGTTCACTCAAGCTGTTGATCTTAGCGGCTTTCAAACAGTTGAAAGCACGTACAGAAAGATCCAGATCTTCAAGTGGCGTCTTCAATACTTTACGCAGTTGTAATACATGCTCATCTACCACATCTTCTTTCTTGTCTTCTTTGTTATCGAAAGTGATGTTTTCATCGGTAATGATCATCAGGTGCTGAATCAGGATTCGAGAAGCCTGTTTCACAGCATCTTCAGGATGAATAGTACCATCGGTAGCTACTTCGAGGATCAGTTTCTCGTAATCAGTACGCTGTTCTACACGATAGTTCTCAATACCGTATTTAACGTTCTTGATAGGCGTGTGAATAGAGTCGATTGCAATATATCCAAAAGGAGCATCTTTCACTTTGTTCTCTTCAGCAGGAATATAACCACGACCACGAGAGATCGTTAATTCGATATCCATTTTAGCAGAAGAATCCATGGTGCAAATCACTAATTCAGGATTCATCACCTGGAAATGTTGAGAAACCTCACCCAACATACCGGCAGTAAATTCTGTACGGTTCTTGATAGAGAGGCTGATTCTTTCATTGGCTACATCATGCTCAACATGCTTTTTGAAACGTACCTGCTTCAAGTTCAGGATGATTTCGGTAACATCTTCTGTTACACCCTTCATGGTAGCAAATTCGTGGTCTACACCCTCGATTTTAATACCTACGATCGCATATCCTTCCAAAGAACTTAATAATACACGGCGAAGTGCATTACCAATGGTCAGACCGTAGCCTGGCTCTAATGGACGGAATTCAAATTGACCTTCAAAATCAGTTGCTTTTTGTAAAACGATTTTGTCTGGTTTCTGGAAGCTTAATATGGCCATATTAAAACTTGATTTTTTACTTGATGGTGGCGGAACCCATTATTGGTTTCCGAATATTGATAAGTCAGTAGTGAATAGTGAGTAGTGAGTAAAAAATACTCACTGCTCACTACTGCCTACTCACTATTTAGAATACAATTCTACGATCAGTTGCTCCTTGATATTTTCAGGAACATTCTCACGCTCAGGGTAAGTAATAAAAGTACCCTTCTTCTCTGCTTCGTTCCAGTCTAACCAGCTGAACTTAGGGTTCTTACCGCGGGTTTTGCTAACGATCGATGAATTATCAGCGCTCTTTGGTTTGTAAGCAATGATATCACCCGGCTTACACTGGTAAGAAGGAACGTTCATGGTTTCACCATTCACAGTAATGTGCTTATGATTTACCAACTGACGTGCTTCAGGACGGCTGGCAGTTAACCCCAGACGGAAAACAGTATTATCCAAACGTGCTTCCAGGAGTTTGATCAGGTTTTCACCGGTAACACCTTTCAGACGAGCTGCTTCTTCAAATGTTTTACGGAACTGACGCTCTAATACACCATATGTGTATTTAGCTTTTTGTTTTTCTCTCAGCTGAAGAGCATATTCACCCAAGCTTTTACGCTTACGTGCTGCACCATGTTGACCCGGAGGGTTGCTGTTTTTACCTAACCACTTCGCATTACCGAGGATCGGCTCACCGAAGATTCTTGAAATTTTGGTCTTTGGACCAGTGTAACGTGCCATTGTGTTTTATTTTTTCGATTTTTTAATGACGATCCGGTATCCTAAAAATCTAAAATCAATACCGAACCCTATTTGAAATTTCTGATGTCGGATGTCTGATGTCTGATTTATAAAAAATCCGAAATCAGACATCCGACATCAGATATCTTATTAAACTCTTCTCTGCTTAGGAGGTCTGCAACCATTATGTGGTAGTGGGGTTACGTCTTTGATAGAAGTAACTTCGATACCTGATTGTGAAATAGAACGGATAGCTCCTTCACGACCGGCACCCGGACCTTTTACAAATACATCAACTCTTTTTAATCCCGCTTCCAATGCTACTTTAGCAGCATCAGCAGCAGCCATTTGAGCTGCGTATGGAGTATTCTTTTTAGAGCCTTTGAAGCCCATTTTACCGGCACTGCTCCAACTAATCACCTGTCCGGTTTTGTTGGTAAAGCTGATAATGATGTTGTTGAATGTAGCTGAGATACGAACTTCGCCTGCAGCATCAACTTTTACAACTCTTTTCTTGGCAGCAGCTTTTGCACTGTTCTGCGCTTTTTGTGGTTTTGCCATGTTCTTTTTTTGAGGTAGTCGTCCCGATTATTCGGGATTGTTATTTAATGAAAATTCCGCCGAAGGCGGAAACCGGTACACTCTCCTTTCCACCTGAGGCGGATTATCCAAGCTGTAACGGATTTTATAATAAAGTCTGCCGAAAGGAATTCCATCCGGCAGACTCATTAATTATTTCTTAGGTGCCTTCTTTTTACCGGCAACTGTCTTACGCTTACCTTTTCTGGTACGGCTGTTTGTTTTGGTACGCTGACCACGAACAGGCAATCCTTTACGGTGACGTAATCCACGGTAGCAAGCGATATCCAATAAACGCTTGATGTTCATAGACACTTCACTACGCAGTGCACCTTCAACCTTGAACTCATTGTTAATGATGTTACGGATAGCAGTTTGCTCATCATCATTCCATTCATTCACTTTCTTATCGAAATCAATGTTTGCTTTTGATAAGATATACTGAGCGGTTGAACGACCAATACCGAATATATAGGTCAGACCAATTTCGCCTCTTTTGTTCTTTGGTAAGTCAATACCGGCAATACGAGCCATATTCTGATTTTAATTTTAAACTTAATTACGATCTGTCAACTGTAAACAGCCAACAGACATGAATTATCCCTGACGCTGCTTATAGCGGGGATTTTTCTTGTTGATCACGTACAATTTGCCCTTCCTCTTCACGATCTTGCAATCTGCACTACGCTTTTTGATCGAAGCTCTGACTTTCATTGCTTTATTATTTATCGCTTTACTGCTTCCGGCTTTCAGCTCATGCCGTCAGCGTTCCGCAAATGATTTACTTATACCTGAAAATAATTCTTCCCCTAGTCAAATCGTATGGACTCATCTCTACTCCCACTTTATCACCAGGCAGAATTCTGATGTAATGCATCCTCATTTTACCTGAGATGGTGGCCAGAATTTCATGACCATTTTCTAACTTAACACGGAACATAGCATTGCTCAGTGCTTCCAGAATTACTCCATCTTGTTTAATCAACGGTTGTTTCGACATACTATTTTTGGGGCTGCAAAGATATTAGATTGCAATGGAAATATGAAAATTTCGGGAAAAAAAATCCCATTTTTGTGGAAAATAGGGTAAAATAATGACCCTGAACCCCTTATAAAGGCAAATATACGCTATCTGAACAGAGTCACGGGCAGAATAATTTCCCAATAATTGACCCTAGCGCCCCCTACCAACTGTTGATCCAGCAACCTACTATACCGGAAGCCAAAAGTCACAGGTTCCTGGTTCCACCAACGAGTATCAAAAAAGAGCTCCCCTCCCAAAGTGCCGAAATTGAATTGTCGTCCGGTACGTAGACTTCTTCCCACCGATAAATCATAAAAAGCATTCAACCTCAACCGCTGGAAATAAACCAATTGCCCAAAACCCCAATCCGGATAGGCCATGGGGAAATGATAATTCACCCCCAATTTGTACATCCTGGGTAAATTAATGGCGGTATAGCCTCTTGAAAAAGGAAAATTATCCGAAAAATTGAATTGATTTAAAGTATCCCTGCTTTGAATAGCACCTGTGAGTACCAGATTATGATTACGATGTAAACCGGGTAGATACAAAGTACCGCTCACCAACATCTGCCAAGCCCGGGTATCCCCCAGGGTTTGGCGATATCGGGTTTGAAAACTTTGTCCCCATCTTGGAAAAATATGTTGTACCGCCCTTTGAATTTGTCCGGCATACAACAAGCGTAGATCTACATAATTAAAGTTCGCATCTCTGAATATATTCTTCGCGATTCCAGTCCAACTTACAGCACTTCTATTTAAAGTTGCCTGCAAAGTCAGGTTCCGGAATTGTTTGCCACCGGTTAAGTTAAAGGGTAGTCGTAACCCGGCATAAGCTTCCCATAAATTCCACTGTAACAAAGTATCCCTATTCAGTCGAACAGAACGCTGCCAGGTTTGCGAAACACCAAAAACCGGTTGCAAATAAGTACCTCCATATGCCCCATCATAACTGATTCTATGACTCCTTTCATTCTCATTAAATGTATATGCCAACTCTGAAGAAAAAGTATTCAATACATTTTGTCCATACAACGTAAAAGAATACTCCGGACGATCATAATAAGGGCGCCAGCTATGGATATTCAATAAGCGGAATGATTTCTTATAATTTGTCACAGGATAATTACCTGCAACCTGCAATGCACTGCCCGTAACAGATTGTTGAATGGAATGATCAATATACAAAGGTTGCAAAGCATCTTCATTCTTTACTTTCTCCCATAAGGGTTGAAAAGAAGCCAGCCGATACCCATCTACCGTGAAAGCCGATGCAATCACCTTCCCTTCCCGATTGATGACTCCTTGATAAACACCTGTCGGAAAAGAAGCCACTCGATATGGATCTGGATGATCTGGTCTATCAATGATTGCCCATAATTCATCTCTTCCAGCATGTGTGGTGCTGAATAACAACGTATCTCCCTGTATTTGCAAAAATCCAATGATACGATTGGTGGGTTTGAGTATTTCACGAGATTGTTGACCAGTGAAGTCACTCCAAATGATGCCCATATCTCCGTTTTTCTTTCGCTCCACCACATAGAGACCTTGATCATTTTTTGAGAATCGTGGATAGGAATAAACAATATCTTTTTGGGTGAGAATGGTATCCGATTGTATATCTGATAGATGAGTACGTATCAATGTACTCCCTCCTGATTCATCCATAGCAACTGCAACGAATTTCGTTTTATCCGTCGACAGATCAGGAGAGAATAGCCGTGTTTGTGTTTTAATTGTTTTCAAAGTACCGGTATTCAAATCAAGCAATTTCAATGAATGATGCTCCACATTCCCCCAGCGAACATCTGGTTGATAAGCAGTGTAAAGAATATGCTGATCGCGATAGCTGAAATATGGATCTACTGCAATATCTCGTACAGCTATCTTTTCCGAACTGCCATCTTCTTTTACTTTTAAGAATACAGGTATCTGAGAGTAGCTATTATACAAAGTAATGATCGAACCATCTTCCGCCAAATAAGGGAACTGATAGTTGATTACATTATTCTTTTCAATCCCAGTGATCCACTTAGGTTCTGAAGAAACACTTGTCCACTGTGATCGATAAAAATTCAATGCATCCTTGACAAATGTTGGAAATGTAATACCGGTATGTTTTTTCACAGCTCCCTGAAAAGGATAAATCAGCGGTTTAAATCTTGCTGCATCATCCGTTACTTTTTGCCAGATGTCATTACCATATTTTTTTCTCCCATATGCAACCAATAAATAACCCAGGTCATAATGATCGGGTACAAAATGACGAAATGATCCATTCCGCAGTTTCATGTAACTATATTGCTTATTCGCAAAGTGCAAGGATTGATACGAACTGAAAAATTTCGGCAGACTTCCTCTTCCCTGTCTGGTATACTGCGTTTCGGTGTAGACCGCATCACCTTCAAAGAACCAATCGGGAATACTAGTGGCATTTGCAACAGCCTGTCCTTCTTCACCCAATATCAGTGATGCTAATTTTGATAGTCCTTTGTTGAAATTGCTATACTGCTGTACATGTCTGAATTCATGAATGGCCAGATTACTGAGCCAGTCTGCAGCACCCAAATTGAATGCATTTTGTGGTGCGGTTGTGTACAATTCACTTCTAAAAGGTGCCAGTCCAACATACCCATTAGATATCAGCGTTCGGTGTTGTAATACCATACTCACTTTCCGTAATGAGTTGCCCAAACTATTACTATTCCTTTGTTGCAAACCATGAATAATACTGGCAATGTTTACCGCCTGCTGCTCTTGTCCGGCAGGAAACACAACACGAACAGTATCGGTATCAATCTGCTTCCATTTCTGAGAAAGTGGATTTCCTCCAAAACGTTGGGCGAGTGAGAAACTAGTTAAGAAAAGGAAAAATAAAGCAACCAGGGAGCGCATGTATATGGATTTACAACCAAGATACGTAATCCATTTATTCTGAGATGTGTTGAAGAACCACAGAAGATCATGAGACCTTCTGTGGTTAAAATATTACATGGGAGAACTGGTCAAATGAATCTTCGTCATATCCAAGTAGTGGTTCTGTAACTGGTGTACAAAATGAACATTGGGATTATGTCTTCTGTCTTCCCGATACCACATTTCCATTTGAGAGAAATCACCTGCCTTAGGTGTTACAATACGAAAAGATCCTTTCATATATTTTACGGAACCATCATCATTGGGCTGTTTGGCAAAACTGAGTTTCAGCAGGGTTTCTTCATTTAATGGAATTGGATGAAGTTGGTCCTGACTGAACCAGAATTCCTGTACATCGGTTTGAACACAAATCTGTTTTTCGTCTCCGTTCAGGCGAACTACTTCTCCTTCCCACATTTTTCCTTCATACTCCGCCATTACATAGTCGCCGATTTTGATGTCGCTGAATTTAATCATATGGCAATTAGTTTTAGGAGCATAAGTTAAGGAATTTTTGAATTCAAAAAAAAGACTCTGGAATACTACTTTTTTCTGTGTATTTCTGTGTCTTCAGTGGCAACATTTTTAATTGCCACTGAAAGCACTGAAGGACACTGAAATATTATCTTATTGGGGATTTGTTTTTTGAGGTGGCTTTTTGTTCATTTTCCATGACCCTGAATTTCACGATGGTGGAAATCAATTTTAATGGCAAGGGTTTATCTAGCGGAAATTGTATGGCACCTTTTGACGTATGATAAGGCTTTAACTCCTCCTGAAAATTCGCCACCCCGGAAGAAGAAGGATAAAACCCAATATGGTTTTTCATGGCTGCGAAATACACCAAATTCCCCTCCTGATAAAAACAAGGCATCCCATAACTGATTTTCTCCACTGCCTTAGGCGCCGCCTTCTGAATCGTTGCACGCATCGTCCTTAACAGCTTCTGTTTATCTGCAGGAAAATCTTGGATGTAAGTGTCGATATCGGGGTAAGATTTCATCTCTGAAAGTAAAAATTAAAAAGTCAAAATTCAAAAAGGATTTCTATGACACCTTTTGAATTTTGACTTTTAAATTTTGACTTTAATCACTCACTCCGCCCAACTCATCGTATATCCTGGATTTTCTATTTCCAAAGCTTCTACTGTTAATTGTAAGGGATGAAAAGTGTCTACCATAACAGCCAGTTCTTGAGTTTCTTTTTTGCCGATACTTTTTTCAACGGCTCCCGGATGCGGTCCATGCGGTATACCTGCAGGGTGAAGCGTGATCATTCCTCTGGTTACATTTTTGCGGCTCATAAAATCACCATCCACATAATATAGTACTTCATCACTATCTATATTACTGTGGTTGTATGGGGCAGGTATGGCATCGGGGTGATAGTCATATAACCTCGGACAAAAACTACATACCACAAAATTGTGCGCTTCAAATGTTTGATGAACCGGTGGCGGCTGATGCACGCGTCCGGTAATCGGTTCAAAATCATGAATGCTGAATGCAAAAGGATAACAATACCCATCCCATCCTACTACATCAAAAGGATGATGAGCATAGTGAAGTCCGTACAAGATTCCCTTTTTCTTGGTTTGAATTAGAAAATCTCCGGCTTCATCGAACGTAAGCAAATGTTGTGGTGTTCTGATATCGCGTTCGCAGTAAGGCGAATGTTCGAGTAGTTGTCCGTATTTACTGACATAACGTTTGGGATAGCGGATCGGACTAAAACTTTCGACAATGAATAAACGATTATCAGTTGTATCAAATTTGATCTGATAAATGGTACCTCTTGGTATCACCAGATAATCGCCATATGCGAAAGTAATTTGCCCGTATTGTGTGATCAGCACACCACTACCTTCATGTACAAAGATCATTTCATCTGCGTCTGCATTTTTGTAGAAATAATCTTTCATACTTTCTTTCGGCGCAGCCAATACAATGTGACAATCATTATTCACTAAAACCGGTTTTCTACTTTTAAGATAATCTGCTTCAGGCTTGATATGAAAACCTTCAAAGCTGCGATGTTTGAGCATTTTTTCTTCGGCAACACGCGGTTGTACGTTCACCGGCTCATCGGTATGAATGATCTGTGTGGGTGGGTAATGATGATAGAGCAATGAATAATCATTACTAAAACCTTCGGTTGAAAACAGTTGTTCTGAAAATAGAGAACCATCGTCTTTACGAAATTGGGTATGACGTTTATGTGGGATGCGACCCAATGTATGATAGTGTGGCATAAAAAAACTTCGTTTAAGAATAAAGAATGAAGAGACAAGGTACAAGATGGAGCAATCATCTCCAATGCGTTACTTGTTTTTGACCAATGCCAGAGAGAGCATGAGGAAATAATATTTCCATCTGCGTTTATCGATCCAATAAGTGAAATTTCGTTTAAATGGCATAGGTTGCAATTGCTAGGGTGAAATTAGTAAAGTTTATGAAGAAAATAGGGATTCTATCAGATACCCATGGTTTTTTAGATGAGGCAGTCTTTCGCCACTTTGAAGACTGTGATGAAATCTGGCATGCAGGTGATTTTGGCAATGATGCATTGGCTGAACAACTCCGTTCTTTTAAACCACTAAGAGGGGTTTATGGAAATATTGATGGACAAGATATTCGCGCTTATTATCCCGAGCTACTGCAATGGACTTGTGAAGAAGTGCATGTGATGATGTTACACATTGGTGGCTATCCCCCTAAATACAATAGTCGGTCTAAGTCTTTAATACAACAATACAAACCACAGCTATTCATTTCCGGACACTCACATATTTTGAAAGTGATGTATGATGATTCGTTGAATTGTTTGCATATCAATCCGGGTGCCGCAGGCAAGCAAGGGTGGCATAAAGTGAGGACATTGGTGAGATTAGATATTGATGGAGAAGAGATGAAGAATTGTAGGGTGATTGAGTTGCATACTTAACATCATGATGACTTGTCGCGGCTGATCATAATGAAAAGGTCTATTAAATGTCTAGAAAATACTAAGACAGGTGGCTGACAAGGTACTGACAACTTCACCATAAAGCTACTATAAAGTCAGGGCAGAGATACTAGAAGGTTACGACAGTCATAAGAGAGTCATAAGAGAACCATAGTCATTTCATAGTGAATCCATAGTCAAGTCATAGTCAAACCATAGTAAAAAGATAAGTAACTAGGAACAAGCAACAATAGATAGGGTGCATACTCCCTGTTCTCACCACTCATCACATTTTAACAAATATCTACATCTCACTCACCCCTAAATTGGCATTCTAAAATCATATACATGAACCGATCTATTACCCGCGTGCTTTTCACAACATTATTTTTCTGTCTTTTACAAACCACCAGTTTTGCACAATCAACTGAAGAAGCTGCTGCCAGAGCTTGTTTGGAAAACTATATGAGTGGTATAGGCGACCGAGTGGAAAAAGCCTTTCATCCCAGTGCTACTATGAAGTACACTGACGTAAATACCGGTGAATTTAAAGACGTTCCTATTGCAGAATATATTGCACGTGTGAAGTCCAATACAACGCCTCCTAAAAGAAGTATCAGTATCCTGTCTTTGAATATAGAAGGTACCGCTGCCAATGCCAAGATCAAAATCGAAACAGAAACTGTGATCATGTATGACTATATGAATATGGTGAAGATCAATGGTGAATGGAAGATCGTCAGTAAGATCTTCTCAAGGATTAATAAACAATAAGTTTTCAAGAATAATCATCAAAAGCAGGCCATATCATCGCCTGCTTTTTTTATGAAATTGTATCTCATCAACAGAAAATTGAAAATTCTCGGAAAGTAAATCATTCCTGATATCAACCTCTGTTCATCGTCGTGGGCTTTTAAAATTTAGTTCCTTGACCGCATGGGGTATGGGACGTCGTTTGCCTTCTTTTGGTTTGGGCAATGAAGAAGGTATTTTTCATAACTACGGTATGGCAGATGGGTTGATCAGTTTAAGCTCTAACGTTTTCGGGCTTTGCATTCGGGCGGGATTCGAAGCACAAAGCTCCAAGTTTGCACGTCAATCCGCCTGCCGCAAAACCCGTGTTAGTGGCTGGTGTTATTTGTCAAAAGTTGTAGTGTGGCTTTTGCTTGTTCCAAATGTCTTTGTTCGTGTGAAACAATAATATCAAATGCTGTTTCTAATTTGTAGACAATATTTCTGTTTGCAGGTGAAGAAATAACAACGTTTTTTTCAATTAGTCCTTTAGCGTCCTCTATTTTTTGTTTAAGTTCATTTTGATGAACTTCAAATCTTTTAAGAATGTCATCACTTACATTAATTATAGTCGGCTCCCAAATTGGAAACGTCTTCATTTTCTTTTGTCTGTCAGGTTGTACCGCTTTTAGCACTATCTTACCTAAAAATGAAACCATAAAACCAATTTTCGCTATCAAAGGTGTCTTATAAGTCCCTGCTTTTAAAGATGCTAAAACAGGATAGTAAGTCTCATTTACAACAATCAAATGGTCTAAATTTTGGGCAATACTCCAAGTCGTTGAATTTGGTTTCCAATTCAACTGTTCATTTGTCAAAGTTCCAAATTCCGTCAAAGTATCCTTTGTAATGTGGTCTAATAATGATGCCCAATTTTTCATATGATGCCGTTATTGCTTTTTAATGCACTTGCGCTAACGTTTTCGGGCTTTGCGTTCGGGTGGATTTCGGAGCACAAAACTGTCAACCTGCACTGCACTTGAATAGAAGCACAATGCTCCAATTTTGCACGTCACCCCGCCTGACGCAAAACCCGTGTTAGCAGCTGTAATTCTTTCTCTGTCTATTGTCATTGTTCATCAATTTTGAAAATGCTTTTTACCAAGTCTGTTCGTTTAAACTTATCACTGTCTAAATCTAAAAATATTTTTTGTTTGTCAACTGTCACAAAACCGAACCAAAGAAAAAATCTGTCAAAAGTCCGAACGCCATAACATCTGAAAAACTGTCGTTCTGGAGTTGAATAGTCAGGTCGGAAAAATGTAATGAGTTTTGGAAATGCTTTTAAATACTTGTCTGCATAAAAGTCAACCGTTTGTGGTTGGTCGCCAAATTTGTCAAGCATAATAACTGAAAATGCCCAACCGAGTTGTCCGATTGGTTGCTCAGGATAGCCGTCATTAAAACTCCAAAGAAATTTGTTTGTAAACGCTTGAAAAAATTGTCTGAATATTTGCAAGCGGTTGTTTGTCTCAAGGAGTTTTGTTGCGGTCTTTGTCAGTGTAAGTTTGCCCGATACTTTTTTTACAAGTCCTGCAATCTCCGCTGTCAGTCTTGCACTTCTTATGGCAATACAGTCATCTTCTTTCCAAAGTTTCGTTATTCCACTTTCAATATGCTCATCAAGTAAAAATCTCTTGTTGTAAAGTTCAACCATTACTTTTTTCGGTAATGCTCCGAGTGGTGTCAACTTGATGTGTTTGTCACGCTGAATAATTTTTAAATAATCTTCAACTATTCTAAAAAGCGGAATTTGGTCAAGTGTTTTGTCGTCAATGTCGTCACGAAATTGAACAGGAGATTTGTCGCCAAATGTGTCGTAAAGCAAATGATGAATTTCTGTCGGTGATAGTCCCAAAAAGTCGTCCACCGGTGTGTTATTACGAAGTATGAAATTTGCTTCTATGTCGTCAGGTATTTTCATTTACAACTGTCGTATTATTATTGCTGCTAACGTTTTGGCGCTTGGCGAAGGTGGCGATTTTCACCACAAATGTTGATGCGGAGAACCAAATTTTGATTAACCACAAATGTGTCTGCGGAGCACTGAACCGCCACTTTTGCCAAACCCGTGTTATGTGCATACCCTTTATTATCCTTTGTTTTTCCTGTGAAATTTATACCCTAAACCAATTGTCCACACCCATTTGTCTGTGCTGTCGAAGTGAAAAAATGGTGCAATTAAAGCAAAGTTTTTATAGTCAATTCTTGGGGAAACTCCAAGTTTAGCACCTGTCTTTCCGTCCTTAATGTAGAAAGACGGTAAAGCACCAACACCCACTTTCCAATTGTCATTCAGTCTTAACATAAGACTTGGTCCGCCAACATTAAATGCGTAAAAGTCATTGCCTGCTGCAAAACCAAACATTCCTTCTAAACCAATATCCCATTTTGGATTTTCTTCTTCCTTTTTCACTTGTTCTTGGGCGTATGTCAATGTTGAAATGAGAAATGTCAATCCAAGTATTATTGCTTTTTTAAAATTCATTTCTCTTTTGTTTATATAGTAAGTTTTAAAGCATTGTCCAACCTGTTTGCAGCGTTGTCCCAATTGATGATGTTAAATAGATTGTCAACAAAATCGGCTCTTTTATTTTTGTATTTTAGATAATAGGAATGTTCCCAAACGTCAATTACGAGCAACGGAATAACGCCCCATTGAGTTAGTTTTTCGTGATTTTCGCATTGTAAAATTGTCAACTTGTCGGTATAAGGTTGATAGCCTAAAATTCCCCAACCATTTCCGTCAACGTCTTTGGAAGTCTTGGCGAGATACATTTTCAGTTTGTCGTAACTGCCAAAATCTTTTTCAATACGTTTGAGCAAGTCTCCTTTTGGGTCGCTCTTTTTGTTTGTGAGGTTAGTCCAAAAGATGGAATGAAGAATGTGAGATGAAAGGTGAAAAGCCAATTTTTTTGTCCAAAAATCAACGGTTTCAAGATTATTGTCGTCCAATGCTTTTTTAATCATCTGCTGGTCTTTGTTTGCACCTTTTACCGCTCCACCGTGATGAAAGGTATAATGCAAATGCAAAGTTTCTTCGTCCATATATGGCTCCAAATGATTATTTGAATATGCCAAAGGTTGATGAATAAAGTTGCCGTCTTTGTCCACCAACTTGTCAATCGTGTTCTCGGTCAGGTTTTGGGCAAATGCTGATACTGACGGAACAAGTGTTGCTCCGCCAAGTATCAGTCCTGTTTTTAGAAAGTCTTTTCTGTCCATTTTTTATATGTTTAATATTTGTACTGTCGTCTTTTAGGGTTGCACATAACGTTTTGCAGCTACCCGAAGGTGGCGATTTCAAAGCACTTCACTGTCAACCAAGCAGAAACTTTGATAGAAGTACAAAGCTTGATTTAACCACTGAACCGCCACTTTTGGGTAGCTGCTGTTAGCGGTTCGTTGTTACTCTTTTGTCTAGTTGTCTGATTACTGTTCTGATAACTCTTTAATTTTTTGCTTTGCTGTCTGAACCCACTCTAAGGAGGCATCATAATAATCTTTTGCTTTTGGAAGTTTTGAATAATCTCCAATTTCAAACGTTAAAATTGTCTTACCATCCTTTTCATTCAATAAGTAAATGTAGTTGGCATCATATTGCGTTGGTTCAAGTTCAACCTTAGGTAGATATAAGTTCATCTTGAGTTTGTTCGGCTTATCAAATTCTGTAACCGTCATTTTTGAATAACCTTCCCATTCAATAGCACTTCCAAGTTCTAAATGTTCGCCCGGATAATTTTCTGGAATGTCGTCCCACTGCTTAATGAAGTCGGGATTAGTTAATACTTCCCAAACTTTTTCTTTGGAAGCGTTAACTTCGATTTGGTCTTTTACGATTAGTTTTTCTGTCGCCATTTTTAATTTTTATTTGTTTCATTGATGTCTGTTTATGTGTCGCTCGTTGGTCGGTGAGTCGTTCTACAATGACCGCTAACATTAAAAGTACGCAATTACCCACTCATAAAACGCAATAAAAGTAAAAGAAATGTGTATTGATAAGCAACAGTTTATGATTTCTTTTTTTGGGTTGATGTAGTCGAAAATGCGCAAGCGGCTGTAATCTCGTTTAACTGAATTGCTTTGAAATTTACTGATTGTTTGATTCCAAATATGCTTTTAAAACTTACCGCCATCTCTTTCAACATAGCTACACAACATTCGATCATTTAGAGCTTAACAATACATTACACCTCGGATACATTCACCAACGACTCGTTACGCTTACAACAAAACAGGCTGGCTCAACCTATTCTCATCCCAGAGACTATATAAAGAACTTTTCGAGATTTGTAGACACCGCAATTTTTGAAATTTTATCTCCTCATCAGAAATCCGTAATTTTTCGGAAAGTAAATCAATCTTTATGTCATCCTCTGTTAATCGTCGTGAACTTTTAAAATTTGGTTCCCTGGCCGCATTGGGTATGGGACTTCGTTTGCCTTCCTTTGGTTTGGGAAATGAAGAGGGCATTTTACGTAATTATGGTATGGCAGATGGATTGATCAACCTAAGCTCCAATGAAAACCCATATGGCATTTCACCGAAAGCAAAAGAAGCTTTATTGAGTGCATTAGGTGAGGCGCATAGATACCAATACAATCATGCTAACCTGAAAGACTTCAAAAAAGAACTAGCGAATTATTATGGTGTGAATGCTGATCAAATTTTGGTGACCGCAGGTTCAGGCGAGGCACTGGGATTATTACCTCGTCATTTTCGAGGCAAGCTTGTCACTGCCAATCCTACTTTCGGCATACTGCCGGCTACTGCAAAAATGTTGGGGAATAAAGTAGTAGAAGTACCACTGACGGCTGATCAAAAACATGATCTACCGGCTATGTTGAAAGAAGTGGATAGCGAGACAGAACTGGTGTATGTGTGTAACCCTGCCAATCCAAGTAGTACCATTGTTTCTCCTGCATCTCTTAAGAACTTTTGTATTGAGGCTTCCAAGAAAGCGTATGTTGGAGTAGATGAAGCCTATATTGATTTTCTGGATGCACCCGATAATGAATCAATGATGCAACTGATCGAAAAACATCCTAAGGTATTTATCATCGGCACTTTCTCTAAGATTCACGCAATGGCAGGATTGAGAATTGGTTGGGTAATTGGTCATGCCACACTGATCAAAGCTTTATCAGATAATTATTTCAACAGAACCCAGGCTGCTATGTCTGCTTTGTCTATGAGTGCAGCTTTAGCCAGTTTGAAAGATCCGGAATGGCACCAACTGAGCAAACAGAAAAATGCTGCTGCCAGAGAATATGCGTATCAAGAATTGAAAAAAATGAATATTGATGTGATCAAGTCATATACCAATTTCCTCTTCTTCCCTATCCCCAACTACAGCGGAGATTTCGCTGCGGATATGCTCAAGAAAAATATCTTCCTTCGTTCTTCCAATTATGTTCACGGCAAATGGGCAAGAGCTAGTGTTGGAACAATGGATGAAATGAAAACATTCATCGAAGTGATGAAGGGGGTTAGGGTTTAAGTGATAGGGAATGGGTAATAGTTTATAGCTTATAGGTATTGGAGCAGATCTTGAAGAACGATTTAATACTTAAAAAAATTGTCCTATTCCCCATAACCTATAGGCTATTGCCTATCCACTAAAGTAAATACTCTTTCAATTTAGTTTGTAATGCTTCTTTGTAAGACGAACTCACAGGTAATTCTTTATCACTGATTTGGACGGACTGAACATTGGTCTTTTGAAGATATTGCAGGTTGATGATATAAGAGTTATGAATACGAATAAAAGAAGCGGGTAAAGAAGCTGCCATTTCCTTCATTCGCTTGTATACCAAATGCTTTTGATCTTTGGTATGAATCTGTAAATATTCTTTGTGTGCTTCGATATATAGGATATCTGTAAAACGAATATTGATAACCGTTCTTCCTGATTTGATAAACAATAGCTCAGGCTCTTTTGCAGTCAACTCAATAGGTTCAACAGGTTGTATCTGTAACTGTAGCTTTTGTATGGCTTGCAGAAAACGTTTGAACGAAACAGGTTTTAGGAGATAGTCGATCACATGAAATGAAAAACTATCAAGTGCATGTTCTGCATATGCAGTAGTAAATATGATGCGTTGATCTTTGGGTATAAGCGCAGCCATTTCTAGTCCGGATAAAGCGGGCATATTGATATCCAAAAAGATCACATCTGCTTTCTGATGTTTTAACCATTCCATGGCTTCCAGTGCATCATAACATTTTCCTTTCAGATGTAGTATCGGTAGTTTGCGGATATAATCTTCCATGAGTTGCATGGCCAGTGGCTCATCTTCTACGATCAAACAAGTAATAGCAGCACTCATAAAGGCAAACTTAAAACTGAGGTATAAAATTCTGTTGTAGTAGTGATAGCTAAGCTATATTTTTCCCCGTACAAAAGTTGCAATCGATTACGTAAATTGGCAAGACCTGTACCTTTTTTCTTTTCCCCTTCTGCTTGTACCAATCTATTTCGAACGGTCACTTGCAACTGTTGGTTAGTGATACTAATCTGGATGAAAATAAAATTATCCTCTCGTCTTTTATCAATCCCATGTTTAAAAACATTTTCGACCAAAGGGATGATCAACATAGGCGAAAGCTGAACAGTTTCTATATGCTGAGGCACTTCGATCGTCACTTGCAATGGATAACGCATTCTGGCTTTTTCCAGATCAATATAATTTTGGATGAACTGCATTTCTGTTGATAAAGCAATTTTATCCTTTGGCGCTTCATCCACAAAATAGCGAATGATGGAAGATAGTTTCTCTAATAATACTGCAGTTTGAGGAGACTCACGTTGTGCATAGAAATAAATATTATTCAACGTATTGAATAGAAAATGTGGCTGTACTTGCGATTTCAGCAGATTTAATTCAGACTCTACTTGTCTGCGTTGCATGGCTTCTTGCTGTTCACGCAATCTGAAATAATGAATACAGATATAAAATAAGATACTGGTGAAATAGATCAGTAAACTGGAAGCCACAGTTCTGATAACAGTCGCAGTTGTCAATACCTCAGGCTTGATTGCATAGAAGATATTATAAATCCACATAGTTGTTCCGGCTCTGTACCAAGCTGCGATAAATAATAATACTATCGATGAAACAACATAAATGAGAACCCGTCCTTTTTGATAGAAAGTAGGAATGAGATAAGAAGCATTTCCATAAATGATCATCATGTATGAGGTAATGATGACAAAAGAATAGCCCAAAGACTGTCCTAATGTATCAAAATGAAGCATGGTCAAAATATTAACACCAAGCAGCAATATCCAAATGACCCATTGAATCTGTCTGAGATTCAATTTTTTGACGCTATTGATCATATGATAAAGCTACTATGAAAAGGATATTTTGTAGAAACTTTCAATAGTTGGGGGTTTTCTTTCAACGATTGAAAATAAATGGGTACCCATAGTGTCCGTTAAAAATAAGAGAGCATGCGTTTAATGGAGTTAGACATCTACCATTGAAACCGAGATTTTTACAAAAAAAATAAAATGGTAAAAATATCAGTCATCTTTATCACGCTCCTGTCGAGTAACATTCTCAGTTTTGGACAAAAAACAGATACCATCAGAATTACACCTGAGTTGGTAAATACCAAAGTATTAATACCCGGCACACATCGTTGGCTGGTATATTTTAAAATGGGAGCAGATAGTCCGAGAACCATGTTCAATATCTGGTCGAGAACCATAAATAAAATCAGCCACAATGGAAAGGATGCTATTGAGGTAACGCAGGTCTGGGAAGACAAAGACAGTATCATGCATACCACACGTTCTGTTTCCGATGCTAAAGATTTCAGAACCTTGTATCATACATCCTGGTGGAAACAAAGAGGCAGTACTAGTTTGGATTTCAGTACCGGCGAGTTTACCATGAATAACAGATCATTGACCAAGCAAGACACTGCACAAAGAGTAAAGCGATTTAGAGAGCCTTTTGATAAAGCATTGAGTCAATACACACTTAATTGGCATTTAGATCTGGAAGTATTTCCGCTATTACCTTATAAAAACAATATCACTTTTTTGATCAATTACTATGACCCCGGATCTCAGGAGCCAAAATGGGTGCCCTACACAGTTACAGGAAGCACTAAGCTTTCAGGCTTGGATGGACAAATGGTAGATTGCTGGTTATTGGAACATTCGGAACCGAATAACAAGGAAGTATTCTGGATCAGTAAGAAAACAAAAGAAGTGTTGAAATTGGAACAGCAATTTGGAACGAGATATCGTTATAAGATCAAGTTACCATTCAGCAATTAAAAAAATGTGGTTGAATGATGATAAAATCTTCTTCATCATTCAACCACATTTCATTTATTTCAATACAGCAATTACATTCCAGGCACCAGCCCTCTTGCAATCGGCTCACCTCTAAAAGGCCAAGGAACACCTGCAAGGATGAGTAATAATGCTATGAGGAAATAGAAAAAGGCTTTTCTGTATTTCACTTCATCACTAACAGATTTCTTTGACATACCATGAGCAAGCGTGAGGAAAACAATCGCCAATATCATGGTCAATGGATGTTCTACCCAATAAAAACGATAGAACTTATCTTTCATCATGCTCACCCCTTCAGGTAAAGTGGTGGTAAAAAAACCATAGCGACCGGCAGCCCACTGATACAAACCCAATAACAAAGTCGTATGACCGGCGATCATGGTGAAAAGCCAGGTTTTCTTGTCACCGGGAGCAAATACTTTTTTGTTTTGCCATCCACTCCAGGCTTTTACAATAGAAACCAATAATAAAATCAGAATAACCCAACGTAACAGGTTATGTAAATGCAGTAATCCGGTATCCATATGCGTTGTTTTGTTTACTGCAAGATAGGGAACCTAGTTGATAGTCCATGGCCAATAGCTTATAGTTGATGGCTTATAGCAAATGCAGATAGTACACTGCTATGGACTATCGACCATGGACCATGGACTACCCCTACTCTACCCAATCAGCAATAAACAAATTGGTGTCTCTTGTTCCGCCATTATTTCTGTTCGATGAGAAAATAATTTTCTTGCCGTTTGGACTGAACATCGGAAAGGCATCAAATCCTTTATCGCGGCTGATTTTCTCGAGACCTTTTCCATTAATATCGGTGAGGTACATGTTGAAAGGAAATCCTCTCTTGTATTCATGGTTACTACAGAAAATAATACGCTTACTATCCGGAGTGAAATTAGGTGCCCAATTGGCTTGTCCAAGACTGGTGATTTGTTTAGCATCACTACCATCAGCATTGGCTACCCACACTTCCATATTGGTAGGTGCTACCATGCCTTCTGCTAAAAGCTCTTTGTATTCTTTGATCTCAGCCTCAGTTTTGGGTCTGCTTGCTCGCCAAACAATTTTCTTTCCATCCGGACTAAACCATGCGCCTCCATCATAGCCTAACATGTTGGTGATACGTTTTTCTTTTCCGGTAGCGAGATCCATAACATACAATTCCAAGTCTCCATCTTTATCGCTACAATAGATCATCTTTTTTCCATCGGGAGAAAGTGTTGCTTCGGCATCATATCCTTTAGCGGTGGTGAGTTGTTTTACAATTTTACCACTGGTATCTGCCATGAAAATATCGTAACTGCTGTACAATGGCCAGATATAGCGATTGCCATATTTCGCACGATCAGGTGTGGGTGGACAATCACTGCTGCCCAAATGTGTGGATGCATAGATGATATGTTTCCCATCAGGTAAGAAATAAGCGCAAGTGGTTCTACCATTTCCGGTACTCACCAGTTTAGGCTGAAACTTTTCTCCGGGTTGGGTGGGTACTTTACCGATAAATATCTGATCACAATTGATACCTTCTTTTGCATAGGTCTTTTGGAAAATAATGTATTTGCCATCATAACTCCAATAAGCTTCTGCATTATCGCCACCAAAAGTCAATTGCTGTACATTCTTAAAATGCTTTTCACCTTCGAAATGAACCGTATCATTAACAGTACTTTGCGCCGTAGCAGATATAGCCGTAAAAGTGAGTAAAGAAAAAAGAATAGATGTAGTTCTCATAAAAATAAATAAGTCGCAAAATTAACGGATAGACCAACGGTCAATTGTCAAAGAATTGTCACCTGCCCCATACTAGGATGATCGGTTTTAACGCAGTTTTGGTGGAATAGCGTTGGTAATTGTCGCGTAAAAAGCTGCTGCTTCAGTAATTTTGGTCCATGAAACGATATTTCATTCCCGCTTTTTTCATCATACTTTTCGCATGTCAACAAAAAGAGAAGTCGGTTACCCATCAATCCCCTATCATTCCTGAAGCTGCACAAAAATTATACAACGATGTGGCTACTTATCCCGATAGCACTGCTTTACGTATTCAGTTGGTGAATGTATTGGACAGCCTTGGTTCGCTCGACTTAGCGCTAGCGCAGATGGATTCATTAATCGTGAAAGATAGTGTCAACTTTGGCATTTGGTTTCACAAAGCGCAGTTGAGTGAAAAAGCGGGTGATACCATCCTGGCGTTACGCTCATATGATAAAGCTGCACGTATTTATCCCTCTCCCGATGTGCTGTTAAGTATGGCAAATCTTTATGCGGAAAAAAAAGATAGTAAAGCCCTCATTTTGTGTGACCAAGTAGAGCAATTAAGATTGGGCAGAGAATACCTTGCACACTGTAGTTTTATCAAAGGTGTTTATTATGCCAGAACCGGAGAACTGGTGAAAGCTTTAACTGCGCTAGACCGTTGTATCAGCAATGATTATCAGTATATGGAAGCGTATATGGAAAAAGGCTTTGTGTTTTATGATACCCGACAATCCGACAAAGCCATTGCGATCTTTAATCAAGCCATAGAAATTCGTCCCACTTATGCTGATGCCTTTTATTGGCTGGGCAAAACTTATGAACAAAAGGCTGATAAGCCTAGCGCCATTCAAGAGTACCAGCGTGCGTTGGTTTTAGATCCATCTATCAAAGAAGCAAAAGAAGCTTTACAAAGACTGGGAGCCGGTTAACAAATATGTGTATTAAAAAAAGGATACTTACAACATAAAATCGCAATTTCGCGCCATAAATCAGATCTATGCCAATTATTGCCCCATCCTTATTGAGTGCTAATTTTTTGAATCTGCAGAAAGATTGTGAAATGTTGAATGAAAGTCAGGCCGACTGGTTTCATTTGGATGTGATGGATGGATCCTTTGTTCCTAATATAAGCTTTGGATTGCCCGTTATAGAACATATCAGAAAAGCCACTACCAAGATCTGCGATGTACATTTAATGATTGTTGAACCCGAGAAATATGCTGAAGCATTCAAGAAAGCTGGAGCTGATATTTTAACTGTTCACTATGAAGCGTGCACGCATTTATATAGAAACTTACAGCAGATCAAATCATTGGGCATGAGAACAGGTGTGGCATTGAATCCCCATACACCGGTTCATGTTTTAGCAGATATTTTACAGGATATCGATCTGGTTTGTTTGATGAGTGTAAATCCGGGTTTTGGTGGACAACAATTCATTCCTCACACATTGGTGAAGATTCGTCAGTTGAAACAAATGATTCAAGAAAGAAACTTACACACACATATTGAGATAGACGGCGGTGTAACACTGCAAAATGCCAAGTCTATTTTAGACGCAGGTGCCGATGTACTGGTTGCAGGCAACACTGTCTTCCGCTCAGAAGATCCGATTGGTACGATTGCGGCTTTGAAGGCGATGTAGTTTGGGTTGACAGTTGTTAGTTGACAGTTGACAGGAGAACGATTCCCTTCTTTCTGTGAACTATCAACTAACAACTGTCAACTACGCTTCAATACTTAACCCAACCTTCACACACCCGCATACGGCAATTCACGAACTTTAGTCAACCAACCTATCCACATCTGTGTATAATATGTATTAGGAATTGTCCTACTTTAAAAATTAAATTTGAGAAGGATGGTTTGGTTAAGTATAATATGATCCGTGAACCTAAAACAGTAACAGATTGACAGAAACAATCATTAACCTCGAAACCGTAAACCCCATTGAGTTCTTTGGTGTAAACAACGGTAAGTTAGATTTGCTGAAAAAGAAATTCCCATTATTAAAGATCCTTTCCCGCGGGACACAAATTAAACTAAGCGGGGCTCCGGAACAGATTGAATCAGCAAAAGAAAAAATTGACCTCATTATTCAGTATCTCGAAAGAAATGGTCATCTCAGTGAAAATTATTTTGAACAGATCCTGGGTGGCGATGATGCAGAGACAGTAGACAATTTTGTTGACAGGAATCCCAATGACATATTGGTATTTGGCCCGAACGGTAAAACAGTCAGAGCCAGAACACAGAATCAGAAAAAAATGGTACAGGCTGCTGATAAAAACGATATTGTTTTTGCCATCGGACCGGCAGGTACCGGTAAAACCTATACCGCAGTAGCATTGGCGGTACGTGCATTGAAGAATAAACTGGTCAAGAAAATCATTTTGACAAGACCTGCTGTTGAAGCCGGGGAAAGTTTGGGTTTCTTGCCGGGTGATCTAAAAGAAAAGATCGATCCCTATCTGCGCCCATTGTATGATGCATTGGATGATATGATTCCTGCGGATAAGTTGGGGTATTATATGAGTACCCGTACCATTGAAATTGCACCACTGGCTTATATGCGTGGACGAACACTAGACAATGCTTTTATTATTTTGGATGAAGCACAAAATACCAATGATCTACAGTTAAAAATGTTTCTAACACGTATCGGTGCGAATGCAAAGGCCATCATCACAGGTGATCCAACTCAGGTTGATCTTCCAAGAAATATGAGAAGTGGTTTAGACAAAGCAACGCGTATCTTAAAACAGATCGATGGTATTGCGCATATTGAATTGAATGAGGAAGATGTGGTACGTCACAGACTGGTAAAAGCCATTATTAAAGCGTACGATAAAGAACACGAGAAGGAAGAACAGGAATATCAGCAGGGAAGAAGATAAATATCTTTGATTTTTTGATCTTTGATTTCTTGATTTAATGAAAAGCATTATTCCAAATCAAGAAATCAAAGATCAAAAAATCAAAGATCTTCCAAAATTTCATGCCCCAATTTATCTCTCTTGGTTTTGAGGTATTTTTCATTGTGCGGATTGGGAGCCACTTCAATGGGAACGATGTCTACGATTTCGAGACCATATCCTTTTAGGCCCGCTCTTTTTCTAGGGTTATTACTCATGAGTTTGAGTTTGGTAACACCCAATGAACGTAGTATTTGCGCTCCTACACCATAATCTCTTTCATCCATCCCAAAACCCAGGTGTAAGTTCGCTTCCACGGTATCCATGCCTTCTTCTTGCAGTTTATAGGCTTTGAGTTTATTGATCAAACCAATGCCTCTTCCTTCTTGATTCATGTAAAGTATTACACCTTTTCCTTCTGCCTCCACCATTTTCATGGCTTTCTGCAACTGTTCGCCACAATCACATCGGAAACTTCCCAGAATATCACCGGTAAAACAACTGCTGTGCACCCTTGTTAATACCGCTTCATCATGATTCCACTCTCCTTTTATCAAAGCCAGGTGTTCGGCACCCGTTATTTTTTCTTTGAATGCTACCAGCTTAAACTGACCATGTTTGGTAGGCATATCCACTCTTACCAATTCTTCAATCAAAGAATCGCGCTTCAAACGATAGTCGATCAGGTCTTTGATAGAAATGACTTTTAAACCAAACTTTTGTGCAATCACCATGAGCTGTGGCAACCTCGCCATGGTACCATCTTCATTCATCACTTCTACCAAAACACCCGCAGGTTCAAACCCCGCAAGTCTGGCAAGATCCACTGTTGCTTCTGTATGCCCGGTTCTACGCAATACGCCTCCATCTTTGGCCCTGAGTGGAAAAATATGTCCGGGTCTACCCAAATCAGAAGGCTTGGTATCCGGATGAATGAGTGCTAAAATGGTTTTGGATCGGTCATGTGCGGAAATGCCGGTGGTAGTGCCTTGCCCAATTAAGTCCACAGAAACAGTGAAAGCAGTTTCATGTAAAGAGGTATTAGAACTAACCATTGGACTGAGTTCCAACTCTTTACAACGTTCTTCCGTAAGAGCAGCACAGATCAATCCGCGACCTTCCTTACTCATAAAATTGATGATTTCAGGAGTTGCATGTCGAGCGGCAATGATAAAATCCCCCTCATTTTCCCTGTCTTCATCATCCACTACTATGATCATTTTGCCGTCCCGGATATCTTGAATGGCTTCTTCTATCGTATTCAGTCTAATATTTTCCATTATCAGACAAAATTACAGTTCAACAATCAAAACGGTTTACCTATTTGGGAATGCTGGTTATTTTTCGTTAAAAAACCGCATTATTAAGCATAAAATGCCGAAAAAAGGCAAAAAATTGAACAAGAATCGTGGATTATGTGAAATAGCAAGCGGAGGCAATATTTTGTTAACATTCTGTTGAAATTCATAGCTAATTATTTGTTTTCTTTGCAACTGAAAAATTAACATTATGCTAAGTAAAAGACTCTTGCAATTTGTAATTGCGGTTTTACTCATGCCGGCCTTCACACTTGCACAGAATACCACCAGTAGTATGAGTGGTACTGTGAAGACAACTACCGGTGAAGATCTGGTTGGTGCAACCGTAACAGCAACCCATGAGCCTACCGGTACCGTTTATCGTGTACAAAGCCGTACAGGTGGTCGTTTTAACATTAACAATATGAACCCTGGTGGTCCATATTCAGTAGAAGTATCGTTCGTGAATTTTGCGAATGAAAAGAAAACTGAGATTTACCTGAGTTTGGGTGAATCATTCAAGCTAGACTTTGCAATGGCTAATAAAGCCGGCAATCTAGGTGAAGTAACAGTAACTACTACTCGTAAAACTACAGAAGCTTCCGGTAAAGGTGGTGCTGAGACTTTAATTGGTCGTGATAAAATGGCGAACCTGCCTACCGTAGGTCGTAATATTTATGACTACCTGCGTGCAGTACCTCAGGCTAAACTGGGTGCTAGTGAAGGTGCCGTAACGATTGCCGGTCAAAATAACCGTTACAATTCTTTCTATGTTGACGGCGCTGTAAACAACGACGTATTTGGTCTGTCTGCTTCAGGTACCAATGGTGGTCAGGCAGCTATCGCTCCTATTTCAATTGATGCGATCGATCAGTTTCAGGTAGTGATTTCTCCTTTCGATGCTTCTTTGGGTAACTTCGTAGGTGGTGGTATCAATGCCATTACTCGTTCAGGTACCAATAAGACAGAAGGATCTGTTTACTATTTCTTACAGAATGAAAAACTGGCTGGTAAAACACCAACAGGATTGAAGCAGAATGCTACTCGTTTGAATAATTTCACTAAGAAAACCTATGGTTTCCGCGTTGGTGGTGCTATCACTAAGAACAAGTTGTTCTACTTTATCAACGTTGATCTTCAGCGTGATGTTCGCCCTCAACCTTTTGATTTTAGTCAGTATGCAGGTAATAGTAATTTAGCTGCAGTAACAGCACTGGCTAATACGCTTAGAACCAATTTTGGCTATGAGCCGGGTGGTTTCTTAGATAATACAGAAGAAGTAAATGCTGATCGTATTACTGCTCGTATTGACTGGAATATTAGTGATAGACATAAATTGTCTGTGAGTAATCGTTACACGAAAGGTGAACGTTTGAATACCAGCTCAAGCTCAAGCGGAACCATCAACTTCTACAACAATGGTTTCCGTTTCCCTACTAGAACCAATTCAACCTCTGCTGAATTGAAAAGTTTAGTAGGTAAGAGTTCAAGTAATAAGTTATTGATCACTTTCACAGATGTATTGGATGATCGTGACCCAATTGGTCAGAAATTTCCTCGTGTTCGTATCAATGATGGATCTGGTGCATTGGTATTTGGCCCGGACAACAGTTCTACTGTAAACCTTTTGACTCAGAAGAACTGGTCTTTATATGATGAGTTCAAATTCACTTTAGGTAAACATGCTTTGAAAGTGGGTGTTGATTATGAATACAATGATGTATACAATGCCTTCATTCAAAATAACTTTGGAAACTATACTTATTCCAATTTGAATGACTTCTTAACTAATGCAAGACCTCAGGCTTATACTTATGGTTTCTCTAACATTGATGTAGGAAAAGGTGATGCTACTGATGCTGCAGCAAAATTCAAAATTGCGAAAGGTTCATTGTTTGTGAATGATGAAATCAGAGCTTCTGATAACTTAAGCATTAGCTTAGGTTTAAGAGCTGATTACTACAAAATTCTCAGTAAACCTTGGGAAGATAATTATACCAATACTGTTGCCATCCCTAGATTCTCACAGTACTACGATCTTCAAGGCGCACGTTCAGGTTTAACGCCAAAAATTCCTTTGGCTTTATCTCCCAGAGTTGGCTTCACTTATAAAATCCCTGAAGAAAACTTAGTGATCCGTGGTGGTATGGGTCTGTTTACCGGACGTATTCCGTTGGTATGGCCAGGTGCAATATTTAATAACAATGGTATTTTTATTGGAGGTTATTCTGCTAATGCTACTCAGTTGAATACCATACGTTTCAGACCTGATCCTAACAACCAGTGGACTCCAGCTGAAGTTGGTGCAGGTATTACAAAAGGACCTTTGAACCTAACTGCTGCTGAGTTCAGAGTTCCTAAGTTGTTCCGAACTTCTATTGCTTTCGATAAGAAATTTGGTGATGGTTGGTCTGGTTCATTGGAAGGTATCTTCAGCAAGAACCTGAATGAGATCTATTATACCAATATTAACCTATTACCTCCTGTTGGTACTTCTTTGGGTGCTGGTAGCCGTAACGTTTATCCAACTGCGAACAATGGTCGTATTCCTTTGAATGCAGATGGATCTAACCCTTACGATAATGCGATCTTGTTAAGCAATAATAAAGGCCCTACAGGTTATGCTTACAACTTTACAGTGTCTGCAAGTAAGAGAACTCGTACTGGTTTCTCTTTTGATGTGAGTTATACTTTTGGTAACTCTACTACCGTAAATGATGGTACCAGCTCTGTTAACTTGAGCCAGTGGAGATTCATGGAAACAGTGAATGGTAGAAACTTTATCACCAGATCAAATTCAGATTTCAGTGCAGGTCACAGAATCTTTGCTTACCTGAGCAAGAAGTTTGAATATGCCAATAAGAAACTGGCTACAACTGTAACATTGGTATACACTGGTCAGTCTGGCAACCCTCTGAGCTATGTATATGGTGTGGGATCAATGGTTCGTGATGATGGTACCAATGGTACTAACGACCTGATCTATATCCCTACTGCAGGTGATCTTTCTAGCATGATCTTCTTGAACAATACTGTGAGTGGTGTTACTTACACTCCTGATCAGCAAAGAGCTGCATTGGAAGCATATATTCAGAGCAATAAATACCTGAGAGAGAATCGTGGTAAATTCGCTGAAAGAAACGGTAGCCGTTTACCTTTCACCAATATTATCGATTTAAAAATTGCTCAGGATTTCAATATCAAAGTGGGTAGCAAACGTTACCAGTTCCAGTTAACTTACGATGTATTTAACTTCGGTAATATGCTGAACAGAAACTGGGGCCGTACTTACTTCCAGTCAAACGACAACTTCCAGTTGATCCAGTTTGCTGGTTATGTAAATGCTGCAACCAACCTCACTCCACAATACAGATTTAACCCAACATTGGTTGGACGTAGTCCTTGGAACGTAAGCACCACAACAAATGCTGCTTATGCTGCAAGATGGATCAGCCAGGTAGGTTTGAGATTTAACTTCTAATGCTGATCACAGCGTTTTGAAATATAGAGAGCCGCTACTTTTTGAGTAGCGGCTCTTTTTTTGGTCGATGGTCCATGAACTACACCCCCCACCCCCACTTCAAAAACATTGGAAAAGAACGCGCCCAAGTAGGAACATCATGTTTACCGTCTTCCATTTCTATATAGTGAATATGTTCATCGGTATAGCCTTTGGCTTTCATTTCAATGATAAGGTCTAAAGCATCATCAATACTGTCGATGATGCCATTTTTATTTCTGTCTTCGGCTTCGTCTAATTGTCCGCATTGAATAAATGTGCGGATCCAAGGATAAAAACCTCCCTTTCGAATTTGTAAATGCATGAGGCGGTCTTTTTCATCTTCATAACCGTCTTCGTAGCCTTTTCTTCTCCACCATAATGAACCACTGAATACCCCAATTCGGTTGAACTCACTGGGGTGATTCCACACAATATCCATGGCACTTAATCCACCCAAAGAAAAACCTGCAAAAGATTTATCCTTGAATGATTGCATCAACGAAATTTTTCTGATGAAAGGCAATAGCTCATCAAAAACGAATTTGGTATACAACCCAGCCTTCGCTCCTCTACCCTTAAAATCTGCCGCATAAGCGGTTCCGTATTCCATTTTCCGATCCTCGCCACAATGTATACCCACAGCAATCAGGGGTTGTATCTCACCATCTGTAATCAATTGATCCAATAGCTCATCAAAAGGCATTTTCGGAAGGTCTTGTCCATCATTGATCAACAATAAACTCAATGGCTCTTTTCGTAAGGATTCCACGGGCAAATACAGGTCAATCAACACTTCTCTTTCCAAAAACTCAGAATGAACCGTATGTCGTGTAACCTGTATAGATGTAAGGGATATTTCAGAGGGGGTTTCTGCCATATTTCAAAAATAAAGGAATGAATGAAAATAAAGTCAGAAACTAATTCAGACCCAACTTTGAAAATCCTGTAGAGAAGAATTTATATTCCGAAAATTCTGATTAAATTGAAGGGACAAATCAAACAGACCTCAATTCTAAACTACTGCATTATGAAAAAGATCGGCATTTTGTTTGGGCAGGAACGAAGTTTCCCCATGGCCTTTGTGGAAAGAATCAACAGTAAAAATATTCCCGGCATCATGGCCGAACCTGTACGGATCGATAAGGTGATGCAGGGCGAAACCAGTGGTTATGCTGTTATCATTGATAGGATTAGTCAGGATGTGCCTTTCTATCGTGCTTTCCTGAAAAATGCGGCCCTTTGTGGTACAGCAGTGATCAACAATCCTTTTTGGTGGAGTGCCGATGAAAAGTTTTTCAATAACTGTCTGGCGACTAAAATCAATGTACCAGTTCCGAAAACAGTGATCTTACCATCCAGAGATCTTCCGGCAGATACCTCCGATCAATCATTTAGTAATCTGGCTTATCCGCTCGATTGGGAAGGCATTTTTAATTATGTTGGTTTCCCAGCTTACATGAAACCCTTTGCCGGCGGTGGTTGGAAGAATGTATACAAGCTCACCAGCATGGAAGATTTCTTTGAAAAACACAGTGAAACCGGAGAGTTGGTCATGCTTTTACAGGAAGAGATCATTTTCGATGAATATTATCGTTGCTATTGCATCGGTGGTAAACACGTACGTATCATGCCTTATGAGCCACGTAATCCTCACCATTTGAGATATGTAGCCGATTTCAAACCTTCTGCAGAAAGACTGGCACAAATGGAAGACATTGTACTACGCATCAACAGATATTTAGGATATGATTTCAACACCGTAGAATTAGCACTTCGTGATGGCGTTCCTTATGCGATCGACTTCTGTAATCCGGCACCGGATGCTGATATCAAAAGTGTAGGACAAGAAAACTTTGACTGGGTAGTGGAAACTGCTGCCAATTATGCCATTGAAAAAGCACAGGCTCAAGTAGATGGTGCCGACAACCTCACTTGGGGAGAATACATTAAACGTAGTAGTGCCAAACAAAAACTGATCTGATGGGAAACAGGAAGTATGCGCATTTTACCTTAGGCGTTGAAGAAGAATACATGGTATTGGATCCGCTGACAAGAGAACTCAAGAGCCATGAGCAAAAAATAGTACTGGAAGGACAAAAAATCCTGAAAGACAAAGTAAAAGCTGAAATGCACCAGGCGGTGGTGGAAGTAGGAACAGATATCTGTGCCGATATAGATGAAGCTTTTAAAGATGTAGCCGCTCTAAGAGGCACTATTGCTGCCGTTGCAGGCGAATTGGGATTATGGGTTGGCGCTTCAGGTACCCATCCTTTTAGTCATTGGGAAAATCAGTTGATTACCGATCATGTTCGTTACAATCAGATCGTAAATGAATTGCAAGAGGCAGCTAGAAGCAACCTCATTTTTGGTCTGCATGTACATGTAGGCATGGAAGACAGAAGAATGGCTATCCATATCGCCAATACGGCCCGCTATTTTCTTCCCCATGTGTATGCATTGAGCACCAATTCGCCTTTTTGGGAAGGAAGACAAACCGGTTATAAATCGTTTCGTACCAAGGTCTTTGACAAGTTTCCGAGAACAGGTATTCCGGATTATTTCGAGAATATTGAATCGTATGAAAGTTATGTGAACCTATTGATCAAAACGAACTGTATCGACAATGCGAAAAAGATCTGGTGGGATTTACGTGTACACCCTTTTTTCAATACCGTTGAATTCAGGATCTGTGATGTGCCGATGACCATCAATGAAACCATTACGATTGCTGCATTGTTTCAAGCAATCTGTGCCAAAATCTATAAACTGAGAACACAGAATCTCAGCTTTATGATGTACCAACGCTCTGTCATCAATGAAAATAAATGGAGGGCCAGTAGGTATGGTATTGATGGCACCCTGATTGATTTTGGAAAAGAAACCGAAGTAGAAACCAAAGCCCTGATCCTTGAATTATTGGATTTTGTAGACGATGTGGTAGACGAACTCGGTAGCAGACATATTCTCAACTATGTTCATACGATCTTCCAGCAAGGAACCGGTGCAGACAGACAGTTAGCCGTCTTTAATAAAAACCAGAACCTGATAGAAGTGGTAGATTATATTCAGGATCAGTTTTTGAGAGTGTAAATGAGTTGACAGTTGTTAGATGACAGTTGACAGGGAGGGGAACTTGCTTTTCTGTCAACTATCAACTATCATCTGTCAACCAAAACTACCCCTTAACGGTTCTGTTAATTTTCCCCTTCCCGCCCCTATTCTCCGGGCTTTTGTCTATTTTACCATAGAAACCGCAAGACAGGCAACAATTGAACATAAAATGGTATCTATGTAGTGACGTCAACCCACTAAACTACCCCGCAGGTGACAGAACATGATCTGATTAGAGGCTGTATCAGGCAGGATAACAGTTGCCAGCGCATGCTTTTTGATAAGTATGCCGATAAGATGATGAGCGTATGTCTAAGATACGCCAATGACGCCATGGAGGCAGAAGACATGATCCAGGATGCTTTCATCAAAGTTTTTCAATATATCGGTCAATTCAAGTTTGAAGGTTCATTTGAAGGCTGGATCAGACGTATCGTGGTGAATACGGCTATCCGACATCTGGAAAGAAAGAAGATGAAGTTTAAGGATATTGATGATCATAGCCAACATGCCCCTCAGGTAGATCCGGGTGCCTATGCTCATTTGGGAGAAGAGGACTTGATGAAGTTGATCAACCAATTACCGGATGGTTATCGAGTGGTGTTCAACCTGAATGTAATTGAGGGATATAGCCATGAAGAAATCGCAGAAATGCTAAATATACAAGCAGGGACCAGCCGTAGCCAATTGGTGAAAGCCAGGAAAATGCTGCAACAACAAATCTTACAATTGCAAAAAATTGCTGTATAACATGACAGATAACCAATTTGATAATTTCATCAGGGCTAAACTCCATGATCATAGTGCCCCTGTGCCGGCCGGATTATGGGATAAAGTGAACCCCGCTAAAGATGATGACCGTAAAGGAGGTTTCCTTCTTCCCAAAAAATTGCTTTGGGTATGGGCACTGTTATTGTTCATCGGTTCCTTCACAGGATACCTGATTTTCAGCAATCCTTTTTCATCGCAGGAATCAACCGTTTCTTCGGCACAGACGGTTAATGCTGTTATTCCATCAACAGAAGGCAATAATTCATCACCTAAAAATTCCGAATCCACTCAGCAGAACTTAGTTCAAGATCAGCAAGCGCAAGAAAACCGTGCAACTAATGAAAATAAGGATGCTGAGAGTAAATCTGATGACGCCATTCAAACCCCGACACTCGGCTCATCTGAAAAAGCAATTACTGAAAAAAAATCAACCAACACTTTTGTAAGCTCTCTCTCTAAGCGTGAGGAATCAAATTTTATTACCAATGAAGTTGGGATAAAAAATACAAACAGAAAAATAGACCCAGCTTATATCGAGGCTTCTCCATCTTTTATAAAAAATAATACCCGTCAATCAACACCATCATCTAATACAAATACACAATCCATTTCAACTGATCAAGATCTTTCGCTTGAAGAACTATCATTATCTTATCCATTAACATTTAACAGTAAATTGGAAGAAGGCAATATCGTATCATTAAACAGATTACATTATAGCTTAAGTGGTCTACAAAGAGATCAGATCAATAGCGACTATGCTAAAAAATTCAAGAATGTAATTGTATGTCCGCCCTCCAGAACAGGCAATACCGATTGGTTTGTGGAAGTGTATGCAGCACCTGAGTTAGCATTTAAATCCATTGAAAATATTTCTGCCACACCACAGTATTTGCAGAGAAAAGACAGTAGCGAGTCTATGCGATTGGGTTATTCAGCAGGAATACGACTCATTAAACCCATCACAGATAACTTTTTGGTGAAAGCGGGCGTACAGTATACGCAGATCAATGAAAAATTCACTTACAGAACTGAAAATGAAGTAAGAACTACTACCGTTATTTCTGTGAGAACGATTATTCGGGGCCCAGGTGATACACTCAGAATAACTGATACCAGTACGGTTCAGCAAACCGGTTTTAAAAATAATACCATCCGCAATCGTTATCGCAGTTTTGATATACCGGTTACACTGGGTTATCAGTTTGGAAATGACAACCTACAATTTGGTGTAAATGCAGGTGTTGTATTCAATATCTCTTCTTGGTATCAGGGAGTGATTCTTGACAGCAGTATGTCTGCGGTACCCATCACTAAAGGCAGTACCAGCATTTACAAAAACAATATCGGACTGGGATTGTATGGAGGCTTTAGTGTATTGAAAAAACTGGGAGAAGACACCCAATTATTTTTTGAACCTTATTTCAGGTATAATTTATCGGGTATCACCAATGAACAATCATCTTTCAAGCAAAGATTTAGTTTGGGTGGATTGTCGATAGGGTTGCGATATAATTTAAACAGAAAATAATCAGGCAACAAACTGGAATAAAATAGTATCTAATCATTGTATCACATTTAGTAGTATGAAAAAAAATAGTATCATCCTTGGAACCATCCTGCTCTTCTTCTTGACTTCTTGTCAAAAAGAATTATCGGATAACTTCACTGTCTATGCCGGTGATCCGAGAAATGATACCGTATGGACAGCTACTACACCTAGCACAGCTCCTATTCATGAACTGGCCAGACAGTTTTTTCCTGATTTGATCATTGATTCTTTTGATTGTAGTACCGGAGATACCCTCTCATTAAAAGATGAAATAGAACTGATGATCCCTGCTGGTGCATGCACAGATAACAGTGGTGCACTTGCTACTGGGAAAGTAAAAATTGAATTTTTCCGACTGAAGAAAAAGGGTGATTATATAAAATTCTTTAAGCCTACTACTGCCGGTAAATATTTATTGGAAACTGCGGGTGGCTTTTTTATAAGGATCTCCAGAAACGGACAAGAACTGAAGCTGGCACCCAATGCATCTATCACTATACGATTCCGCGATTCAGAAGATCCGAAAAATAACATGCAGGTATTTCATGCAAAAGAAACCATTCCATTTATTTCCAATGGTATTGATACTGCGCATACTTGGGTAAGACATACAGATACCAGCCATATCAGAACCTGGCAGAAAACTGATAGTTTAGGCAACGTCTTAAAAGGTTATGAACTTAAAATCACTCAACTTAGATGGACAGGTGCGCAGCGATATATTGACAGTACCCTTTCACATACCAATATCTTTACTTACTTACCACAAAACTTTACAAATAAGAATACTGTTGTATACGCAGTATTTGCAGATCAGAAAATTGTGGTGAAATTATCTCCTGATGCTAGATCAAAAGCATTTACAGCTTCTCAGATACCGAGAGGTGCCAAAATTAAAATACTATCATTTTCCAGACTTGGTACAGACCTCTATTTGGGTATCCGCGAAATCAATGATGTAGGTACCATGAATACCTATAAAATTGAACCTCAAAAGAAAAGTCTGGCAGACATACTTAATGTCATCGAGAACTTATAATAATGTGATTTGATTTTAAAAAATAAGGACTGCTTAATGCAGTCCTTATTTTTTAAAATCAAATAGCGTAGCTGTAAATACAGCCCTTTCTCTTTTCTTGAAAGCAACATCCCAGTTGCCTTTATAACGAAGTATTTTAGGAACAGTCAATCCTTCAAACTTACCCATTTCCACTTCCATCTGAACATCAAAATCATACACCAGCGCTTTATAGCTCAAGGAATAATTTCTTCCCAGTACTTCTAAGGTCTTTTGATCAAACCATGTGGTCATCTGATCTACGACTACTCTATCGTTTTTAAGAAAGCCCAGATTTTCTTTAGGTGTAATGGAAAAAACATAACACAATTGCCCTTTATACTCTTCCAGATCTAATCGATAATCATACAATTTATGCGCATCATCATCATACAGATCGAGCTTGTTTCCAATCAAAGGAATGCCGGGTATTTTCTTACCGGGATTAAAGAACAACATTTTCAACTGTTCTTTATGTTTTTCCATTCCTCTCTTATTACTCACATTTCTTGTTCTTCCTTTTACGATATTGTCTTCTCCGCAAATAGTGCCTTTGGTAAAAAACAAGCCTGCATATAGTTCAGGTGTTTCATAATTATACTCCCCTTTACGATCATAAAAATCACCGGTTATCTTCTCTTCCAAAACATCCATGGTTCTACAACCGTTAGATCTGTTTTGTCTGGTTTTACTGTACAAAGAAGCTGTTACGCCCCCTTTCCGGTTCAGCATTTTGATATCATTGTAAGAAGTGAAACCCAGAATTCGGAGGTTACGAAATGCTTTGTAAAACGTAGTATCTTCTTTGATCTGATTCAGTAACCTTCTGTAATCAAAGTTATTTCTCACGACTACTTCAGCCAATGTAAAAGACTGATTGTCTATGCGCACAGTGGTGTCCTGTGCAGAGGTTGTTAAGACAAAAAATAAAAACAGTATTAAATATAGGAGTGGTCTCATTTTAATACGATCATTTTATAATCAACGCGAGACTTACCCTTACTGATATCATTTAATTTGCCCTGCAACATTTTGCGTCGAAGGGGTTTCAGGTAATCAATGAAGAGTTTACCTTCTATATGATCGTATTCATGCAAAATTACACGTGCCGTAATGCCTTTGAATGTTTCTACCTGTAACTGAAACTGTTCATCCATGTATTCCAGTTCTACCTCTTCCTTACGCATTACATCTTCGCGTATATTCGGGATACTCAAACATCCTTCATTATAAGGCCATTCTTCTCCGCCCAAGGAACGGATCTGTGCATTAATAAATACTTTTTTTATACCGGGTTCATCAGGATACTTCCCTTTATCTTCTGCTTCCATGTGTTCAAATATCTGGGAGCTATCCACCACAAATAAACGGATATCCTTATTGATTTGAGGAGCAGCTAACCCTACCCCATTACTTGCATACATGGTTTCCCACATATCGGCAATGAGTTTCTCTAATCCGGGATAATCAGCACTGATTTCCACCCCTTTTTTCCTTAAAACCTGCGCCCCATAGGCTACAATTGGAAGTATCATTGATTGTTCAGTATTATTAATCGGCGAAAATACCCCGAATTTGGGCAACCAGCAAATGGGCATGGATAAGAGAAAGTGAAAATTCAAAAGTCAAAAGTCAAAAAACCTTGATTCGATACACCTAAACAAGATTTTGAATTTTGATTTTTTACTTTTGATTTTTCTCCAAATACTCCTGCAACATCATCGTAGCAGCAATCTGATCTACATTGCCTTTGATTTGTCTATCTTTTTTCTTCATACCCATATCAATCATGGCACGGGAGGCCATTTTGGAAGTGTAGCGTTCATCTACTGTTTCAATGGGTATTTGAGGAAACTCTTTTTTTAGTCTTTGGATAGCGGCTTTTACCAAAGGAGTAGCATGGGTAGGTTGATCATCCAGTCCAAGTGGCTCACCTATAAGTATCAATTCTACCGGTTCAGACTGTATATATTTTTTTAAAAAAGGAAACAGTTCTTTGGTATCAATTGTCGTCAATGCACTGGCAATGATCTGTAAAGGGTCAGTCACCGCCAGCCCTGTTCTTTTCCCGCCATAATCAATACAAAGAATTCTTGCCATGAAACTGATAGTTCCGGATTATGTTAGCCGGAGAATAGATGCAAAATTAAGGAATTAGCCAATGGCTTATGGTTCATGGCTGATAGTAAGAAGAGATAACTATTCGCCATCACCTATAAGCAATAAGCTACAAAAACATCGCCGCAATCACCAATATCCCAAACACTACACTGGCAATGCCATTGGCGGTCATGAAAGCGATGTTGACGCGACTAAGGTCGTTGGGTTTTACGATGGAGTGTTGGTAAATGAGCATTCCACAAAATACTGCCGTACCTATCCAATACAGCCAATGAAAATCACCATAGATACCTGCAATGATGATACAGGCTGCACTGAAGAGATGTAATACAATGGATAACTGCAGTGCTCTTTCCTTACCCAATGATGCGGGTACAGAATGCAATTGTTGCGATTGATCAAAGTCTACATCTTGCATGGCATATATAATATCAAATCCGCTAACCCAGAAAATGACGGATAAAGAAAATAAAATAGGCAACAGATCAAAATTACCCGTCACAGCCAAATAAGCACCGATAGGAGCCAGTGCTAGCCCTAATCCCAGCACTAGGTGACATAACATCGTGAATCGTTTGGTATAGCTGTAAAACAATATCACAAACAAAGCCACCGGTGATAAATAAAAACAAAGTGGATTGATGAACCAGGTGGCTGCGACAAACAAAATACTATTCAATATCACAAAACGCAAAGCGCTTTCAGGTGATATGATTCCTTTGGGTATTTCACGAATAGCGGTACGGGGATTTTTGGCATCAAAAGAGCGATCGAGATATCGGTTAAAAGCCATTGCAGCACTTCTTGCTGTGACCATGCAAATAACAACTAAAAGAGCAGTTACTACAAAAGGATGCAAATAACCAACCAACTGATTTTGCAAATAGCTATCATAAACTGGATCGCCATAAGTCCCCCCCAAAAACAACCCAATCATCGCAAATGGCATCGCGAAAATGGTGTGGGAAAATTTGACAAGACTCAAGTAGTTTTTTATGCGAACCATATAAAAAATTTAAAGTATCAAGATCGAAGGTCCGAAGGACTCCTTCGGAGAACAAGGGACAAGGAAGGCTCAAGATGTAAGAAACAAGACACAAGAAACAAATTACATGACTTTGGCTCATAGCTTATAGTTCATTGCTTATAGAAAAACCGATTACCTCTATGAGCAATAAGCTATACGCCATAGGCTTTCTTACATCGTTCCCCTTACTGTTTCCCACAATACAATCCCCGTTGCAACCGATACATTGAGTGAATGTTTCATTCCAAACTGTGGAATTTCGATACATCCATCACAATGTTGTAGTACGGTTGCGTCTACCCCTTCTACTTCATTGCCTAAAACAATAGCAGCAGGTAAATGTTCTTTTGCAATGAATTGTTCTAATGAAGTACTTCCTTCTGCTTGTTCGAGTGCAAATATTTTATACCCTTTTGATTTTAACTGTTGCACTGCTTCCAATGTTGTGGGAAAATACATCCAATCTACGGTTTCAGTTGCTCCCAATGCAGTTTTATGAATGTCACGATGTGGTGGTTGAGGCGTATAACCACACAAACAGATGCCCTCTACCAGAAAAGCATCGGCAGACCTAAACACACTTCCCACATTATGCATACTCCGGATATTATCCAGTACCAGTATTAACCGGTGTTTGTCTGCTTCCTTAAAATCAGACACCGATTTCCTACCCAACTCATCCATGCTCAATTTTCGCATGCCGCAAAGGTAAACTCAACCATTCAAATAATGTGGGGGGAAGATTCTTGGGGATTCAGTAATTTGGGGGTTAGCTTATGGCTTATAGTTCATAGCTTATAGTTATGTGATTTCTTCCATTTGCTATGAACTATACGCCATAAGCTACCCTAAAACCAACCATTATGAGAAAAACAAACCGTTATGCCTGGCTTTTGGCATTGAGTTTACCTGTGGCAGTGTTTGCACAGGAGAAAGTTGATTTGTCGATGATGCAGAAGATCCGTGAAGAGGGATTGAAGCGTTCACAGGTTATGGATATAGCATTCAACCTCACCGACAAAAGTGGTAACCGTCTCACCAACTCAGCAGGATATATGCGCGCCGCCAACTATGCAAAAGAAGCATTGACCAGTTGGGGTGTTTCCAACGCACAACTCGATCCTTGGGGTGAATTTGGAAAAGGATGGGAACTGGAAAAATCTTATGTAGCCATGACTGCCCCCTATTATAAGCCGATCATGGCATGGCCAAAAACCTGGACAGCCGGAACACGGGGTTTAAAAAATGGCGAGATATTGGTGATCCAATTGAAAGATTCAACATCTCTGGAAGCTTATCGCGGACAACTAAAAAATAAGATCATCATTCCCGATCAATTGATCGATTACAAACATAGTTTCAAGGCTGATGCTATTCGTTTTACCGATGAGGAATTAGCTAAAATGGCTGCTGCTACACCCACAGGTGCTGGCGGACGCGGTGGTGCTCCACAAGGTGGCGATACTGCTCAAATGCGCATCTTCCGTGAACAAATGGCAGCCCGACAAAGCAGTCAGCGTGCTATGAATTTATTGAAAGCCATGGCTAAGAGTGAGGGCGCTATTGCTATGATCACGAGCGGTACCCGCAACCATGATGGTACCATCTTTGCACAAGGTGGTGGTGCTTATAAAGGAACAGACCCTGAAAACTTTTTAGACATGGCATTGGGTATTGAAGATTACAATACCATTCTGCGTTTGGCCAAATCAGGCACTCCTGTGAAAATGGATGTAGATGTAAAAACAAAATTCCAAACCAAAGACCTGCAAGGCTATAATGTTATTGCTGAAATTCCGGGTACCGATCCTCAATTAAAAGATGAGATCGTTATGATTGGCGCTCACTTAGATTCATGGCAAGCGGGTACTGGTGCTACGGATAATGCTTCCGGCTCCGCTGTGATGATGGAAGCCATGCGTATCTTAAAAGCATTGGGTGTTCAGCCTCGCAGAACGATCCGTATTGGTCTCTGGAGTGGCGAAGAACAAGGTTTACTGGGTTCAAGAGGATATGTAAAAAAGACATTTGCAGACCCTGCCAATATGCAGCCACTTACTCAACATGAAAAATTCTCTGCCTACTATAATATCGACAATGGCACCGGTAAGATCCGTGGTATTTATTTACAAGGCAATGCCGATTGCAAAGATATTTTCAGCGCATGGTTGGAGCCTTTCAAGGATTTGGGTGCTACTACTGTTACCATCAGCAATACCGGTGGTACAGATCACCAGGCTTTTGATGCAGTAGGCTTACCCGGTTTCCAGTTCATTCAGGATCCGATTGAATACGATACCCGTACCCACCATAGTAATATGGATGTATATGATCACCTGATTGCTGATGACCTCAAACAAATCGCAACGATCGTAGCGGCGTTCGCGTATAACACAGCTCAGCGTGACGCGAAATTGCCACGTAAACCGATGCCGAAACCTAGGAATTAATTTGAAAATGAGTTAATTTGAAAATTTGAAAATACAACAGCATGAAAATGCCTTTTTGCTTTGCAAAAAGGCATTTTCATTTTCAAATTTTCAAATTAAACTCATTTTCAAATTCTATATTTGCCCCTATGGCTAAATCATCGGCGGATACTCCTTTAATGCAGCAACATCGGGCAATTAAGCAAAAATATCCGGATGCTGTTTTACTGTTTCGCGTGGGTGATTTCTATGAGACTTTTGGCGAAGATGCTATTATTGCTTCCCGCGTTTTAGGGATCACACTTACTAAAAGAAATAATGGAGCAGCAGCTTCTAGCGAATTAGCGGGTTTTCCGCATCATGCATTGGATACCTATTTACACAAATTGGTGAAAGCAGGACATCGTGTAGCTGTGTGCGATCAATTGGAAGATCCAAAGACGGTGAAAGGCATCGTGAAAAGAGGCGTTACTGAAATGGTGACACCGGGCGTTGCCACTAATGATAAATTGTTAGAACAAGGCAGCAATAATTTTCTCGCTGCCGTTCATTTTACCGAAACAGAAAGCGGTATTGCATTTTTAGATATTTCTACCGGCGAGTTTCTGGTAGCAGAAGGAAATACGGAATATATCGACAACCTATTGCAAGGTTTGAAACCTGCGGAAGTGATCTTCCAAAGACAATACCAGAAAACTTTCAAAGAAAGTCATGGTAACCGGTTCTATACCTACACCATGGAAAGCTGGATCTTTGATGAAGCTTTTGCAACAGAAAGTTTACTCAAACATTTTCAAACACATACCCTCAAAGGATTTGGTGTTGAACATTTATCAAAAGGATTGGTAGCAGCGGGTGCTATCCTTTATTATCTGAAAGAAACCGAACATCCCAATATTCAACACATCAGTTCCATTCAAAGAATTGAGAAAGATGATTTTTTATGGATGGATCGTTTCACCATTCGTAATCTTGAACTCCTTGGCACCGGCACTGAACAAGGTCATCACTTATTAAAAGTAATGGATAACACAGTGAGCCCGATGGGTGCCCGATTGCTACGTCGCTGGTTGATCTTCCCTCTAAAAGATCAGCAAAAGATCCATGGTCGATTGAACACGGTTGAATACCTGTTGCTACATACTGAAGCCAGAAAACAACTCATACAAGCCATCAAATCCTGCGGTGATTTGGAAAGATTGGTAAGTAAAGTACCCGCCAAAAAAATCAATCCGAGAGAAGTATTACAATTGGCGCGTGGATTGGAACAAGTCAATGTCATCAAAGAACTTTGCCTCACCTCCACGGATCCGCTTTTGAAAGATGCAGGTGTGGCAATGCATCCTTGTACAGAACTAGTAGAAAGAATTACGACTTCGCTATCAGATCAACCACCGGTTGCTGCGAATAAAGGGGAAGTATTTCGTGCAGGTATACATGCTGAACTCGATACCCTACGGAACATTGCCAGTGGTGGAAAAGAATTCCTGATCAATATTCAACAAAGAGAAGCTGAGAAAACAGGTATCAGTTCCTTGAAGATCAGCTTCAACAATGTGTTTGGTTATTATTTAGAAGTTACCAATTCACATAAAAATAAAGTACCCGCTGATTGGATACGCAAACAAACACTGGCTAATGCAGAGCGTTACATCACGCCGGAGTTAAAAGAATACGAAGAAAAAATCACCGGTGCAGAAGATAAAATATTGGCGATTGAATTGGAATTGTATGATCAATTGTTACAATCGCTCCAACCTTATATCTCCGCTATTCAAATCAATGCACAATTACTGGCGCAAATTGATTGTTTGACTTGCTTTGCTGAGAATGCTTTACAATACCAATACAAAAAACCGGAAGTGCATGATGGACACGCACTGGAACTAAAAGACAGTCGCCATCCTGTGATCGAAAGAAATTTACCTTCCGGTGAACACTATATTGCCAACGATATACTGCTCGATCCGGAATCGCAACAGATCATTATTCTTACTGGTCCGAACATGAGTGGTAAGAGTGCCATACTCCGACAAACAGCACTTATCACATTGATGGCGCATATGGGCAGTTTTGTGCCCGCATCATCGGCTCAGATTCCTTTGACAGATAAAATATTCACCCGCGTGGGAGCCAGTGATAATTTGAGTGGTGGTGAATCTACTTTCATGGTAGAAATGAATGAGACAGCGAGTATCATCAATAATATTTCAACACGTAGTTTGGTATTGTTAGATGAAATTGGCAGAGGAACTTCTACTTATGATGGCATTTCAATTGCGTGGAGTATTGTTGAGTATTTGCATGCATCGAAACATACACCTAAGACATTATTCGCAACACACTACCACGAATTGAATGAACTGGAAGAGAAGTTACCGCGTGTCAAGAATTTTCATGTCACCAATAAAGAAGTGGGGAATAAAATCATCTTCTTGCGTAAATTGGCTGCAGGTGGCAGTACACATAGCTTTGGTATTCATGTGGCCAAGATGGCCGGGATGCCACCGGAACTCATCCAAAGAGCCAATGAAATTCTCGCACAGCTGGAAGAGAAACATGTAGATGAAGGTTCTCATCAATCAGGCTCTAAAAAAGAGCGTCTGGAAAAAAACATCAAAGAGTTGAGTGCGCCTAAAATGCAACTTTCCATCTTCGATGCGCACTCTCAAACTTTTGATGATATCCGTAAGATGCTCAATGAGATTGATATCAACCGCCTCACTCCTGTGGAAGCTTTGATGAAGCTAAATGAGATCAAAGGTCTACTCAAATAAACCTCCGTGCAACTCTGCGCCGTACTCTGTGAAACTCCGTGTTTTTTTACCACAGAGTTTCACAGAGGTTTACACCAAGTTACACAGAGTTATAGGTAGGATAGCCACCACTGGCTATGGGTACTTTTATAACGATTGTACCATTTACAGACAGGATACAACATCAGTATCACACTGATCCATACGATATACACCACCGGCAAAGAAAACCCAAAATCATTCGGACGAAAAGCAAAGTTACCGCTGGCAGCATCACTCAATGGTCTGCCGGTAGCAAAGAAAGCCACCACACAGAGCATATGAATGAGAAAGAAATGCAGAATGTAATAAAACATCGGTACGCGACCATATATCATCACTATTTCTGCCCATTTACCTTTTACTTTCTCTAACCAAATCAAAAACAGCAATGCAGGTCCAAGTGTCATACAGCAATACAGCAATGAAGGTGGATACTTGGTTACATTGAAAAAGGAAATAATGGTAGTAGTGGTATCCTTTTGTGTAGTCCAAGGAACGAGATCACCATACACATTCATCCATCGTAATAGGAAAAACGCGATTACTCCTATACTACCCCACCCCAGTAATAATCGCTTTCTTTTGGCTGCATCAAATTCCTTCACGTACCAGGAACCCATACAATAACCCAATAACATGATACCCGGCCACGGGATCAAAGGATACAATACAGCAAAAAATCTTCCTTCCCCATAGGTCGTAAATAGTTGCTGATGCAAGAATGCATACCACAGTGGAATATCTTCCATATTCCGATAGTTAAACCCATCGAGCATATTATGTCCAACTACCAAGACCATTCCAATCATAAACAACACACGTAATGGCAGATAGATCAGAAATGAAAGTAGCACCATTGATACTCCGATCACCCAAATCACTTGTAGACCAATGAATCGATACAAAGGATCAAACACCACTAAAAAATTAATCACCACAATTTCCAATACGATCAAAAACAGACCCCGTTTTAAAAGGAAGGAGGATAATTCTTTTTTGCTCTTTTTTTGTCCGGATAAAAATGCAGATGTACCCGATAAAAAAACAAAGACCGGTGCACAGTAATGTGTGATCCATCGGGTAAAGAATAAAATGGGTGTGGTAGTGGCGGGATTGGTTGGGTCTTCTGTCATGGCAGAGATGTGAAAGAAGTCTCTTACATGATCCAATGCCATAATGATCATGACCAGTCCGCGAAGGATATCAATAGATGATATTCTCCATTTGGTTGCAGTTAGGGTGGAGTGCATAGCAGGGATTTGGGAATAAGTTACGAATTATATGCACGGAATTTCCTTGTAGGGGTGATAGAAACAAAAAAGTCCCAGCTTTATAGCTGAGACTTTCTGCGGACCGCCCCCACAGTATTGTGGGGGGAACCCGCGTCCAAAATGCTGTGAAGATGATAATTCAATTTTTTTATTGAAACCGATTGATCATATTTTTTGGATGTACAATTAGGGCTTGTATCCTTGTAATCGTAGCTTTTTTCAAATTTTTCTCTCTAATCAATGCTTCTCTCTTAGACCCAATTTCTTCAACATATACCAATTTCCAAGGTGTTTTTGTAGACGTATACTGGGACTCTTTATTATTATGTTGTGCAAGTCTTCTCAAAGGAGCTTCGGTAAACCCCTTATAAAAACTCCCATCAGCCTGACTTTGTATGATATAAACATAGTATGCCATAAACAAAAAAGTCCCAGCTTTATAGCTGAGACTTTCTGCGGACCGGACGGGACTCGAACCCGTCCCCACAATACTGTGGGGATGACAGGGCGGCTATTTTATTTAAATTGGTCTACAATATTTTTGGGGTGCAGAATTAAAGCTTGAATTCTTTCTTTGGAAGCCTTCTTCAAATTTTTTTCACGAATCAAAGCCTCTTTCTTGGAAGACATTTCTTCTAGATACACTAAACTCCAAGGTGTTTTCGCAGATGTGTATTGCGATTCCTTATTATTATGCTGTGCCAATCTTTGCTTGGGTGTTTCAGTATAACCTTTATAAAAGCTCCCATCAACCTGGCTCTGTATGATATAAACATAATATGCCATAAACAAAAAAGTCTCAGCTTTTGTAGCTGAGACTTTCTGCGGACCGGACGGGACTCGAACCCGTCCCCACAATACTGTGGGGATGACAGGGCGGCTATTTTATTTAAATTGGTCTACAATATTTTTGGGGTGCAGAATTAAAGCTTGAATTCTTTCTTTGGAAGCCTTCTTCAAATTTTTTTCACGAATCAAAGCCTCTTTCTTGGAAGACATTTCTTCTAGATACACTAAACTCCAAGGTGTTTTCGCAGATGTGTATTGCGATTCCTTATTATTATGCTGTGCCAATCTTTGCTTGGGTGTTTCAGTATAACCTTTATAAAAGCTCCCATCAACCTGGCTCTGTATGATATAAACATAATATGCCATAAACAAAAAAGTCTCAGCTTTTGTAGCTGAGACTTTCTGCGGACCGGACGGGACTCGAACCCGCGACCTCCGCCGTGACAGGGCGGCATTCTAACCAACTGAACTACCGATCCAAACCCTCGAAAACATCCCTTTTGTTCCGTTTTCGGGACGGCAAAGATAAGGGTAAAGCATTTTCATAAACAAATCTTTTCCTGAAAAAATCTGAACCCCTAATTTTACCGCATCAAAACAATGCTATGCCCCAATACCCTAACAGACAATTCCTTGATTTTGAAAAGCCTATCAAAGAATTGTACGAACAAATTGAGGACACCAAGAAACTGGCTGAGAAGAATCCTAAAATAGATTATACCGCTACCATTCGTCAACTGGAGGAATCCATTCTCGAGAAGAGAAAGGAGATCACCCAGCACCTGACCCCCTGGCAGCGTGTTCAATTAAGTCGCCATCCAGACCGTCCTTATACCCTCAAGTACATCGATAAAATGTGCACAGACTTTGTTGAGTTGCATGGTGATCGCAATTTCAAAGATGATAAAGCGATGGTGGGTGGTTTTGCTCAGCTCGAAGGCGAAACCGTGATGTTCATCGGTCAGCAAAAAGGAACCAATACCAAATTGCGTCAATTGAGGAATTTTGGTATGGCCAACCCAGAAGGCTACCGCAAAGCATTACGCTTGATGCGTCTGGCAGAAAAATTCGGTAAACCAATCGTTTGTCTGGTCGATACACCCGGTGCCTATCCCGGACTAGAAGCCGAGGAACGTGGACAAGGAGAAGCCATCGCCAGAAATATCTACGAGATGATCCGTTTGAAAGTACCCGTGATTGTTGTGATCATTGGTGAAGGCGCTTCCGGCGGTGCTTTAGGTATTGGTGTGGGTGATAAAGTATTGATGATGGAGAATACCTGGTATACGGTAATTTCTCCTGAAAGTTGTAGTTCGATTCTTTGGAGAAGCTGGGAGAAAAAAGAAGTGGCGGCAGAACAGTTACGTCTAACCGCAACCGACATGAAAGGTTTTGGCTTAGTGGATGAGATCGTTCATGAACCATTAGGTGGCGCTCACTGGGATTATACAGAAGCAGCTGATATCCTGAAATCATATATCCTTAAAGCACTCAAAGAAGTAAAAGATAAAAACCCCGAACAACGTATCAATGATCGTATTGAGAAATATGGTAAGATGGGATTCTGGGAAGAAGCAGTTTAGCTTATGGCAAATTGTTGATGGCCTATTGCTAAGAATTTTTCATTAATAGTATGATGAACCAGTAATAGACCTAAATTAAATGCCTGCTATAAGCCATGAACTATCAGCTATAAGCAATAAAACAAAAAAAATGTCTCTAAAAACGCAACTAAGAGGAACGGGCGTGGCGTTGGTGACTCCTTTTAAAAAGGATCTCAGTGTTGATTTTGATGCACTGGGTAAAGTGATCGATGCAATGATTGCCGGTGGGGTTGAATACCTCATCACGTTAGGTACAACCGGTGAAACACCTACGCTTGAGAAACAGGAGAAGAAAGACATTGTCAACTATACTTTTGAAAAAGTAGCAGGTCGTGTACCTGTAGTAGTAGGTGTAGGAGGAAACAATACGGCTGAGTTAATCAAAGACCTTAGCTATTTTCCATTGGAAAAAGCTACTGCGGTATTGAGTGCAGCACCCTATTACAACAAACCTTCGCAGGAAGGTATTTTTCAGCATTATAAAACCGTTGCAGAAGCTTCACCTAAACCTGTTATTCTCTACAATGTTCCGGGAAGAACAGGGCGTAATATGAGTGCCGCTACTACTATTCGTTTAGCGCATGAAGTAGCCAATATTGCCGGTATGAAAGAAGCCAGTGGTGATATGGTACAATGCATGGAAATACTACGTGATGTACCACAAGATTTTTTGGTAGTAAGTGGCGATGATGCGCTGGCCATGGCACAGATTGCTTGTGGCATGGATGGTGTAATTAGTGTTGCTGCCAATGCCTTTCCTAAACAGTTCTCCGATATGGTACGTGCTGCATTGAATAGCGATATGGCAACTGCTAAAAAACTCAATGATCCTTTGCTAAAAGCTTATGACTTGATGTTTGCGGAAAACAATCCATCAGGCGTTAAAGCATTTATGTATGAACAGGGATTGATACAAAATGAAGTGCGACTCCCGGTTGTTCCTTTGAGTAGTGGATTACATGATGCTGTGAAAAAGTATTTGGGTAAATAGGTTATCGATCTTTAAAATAGTAAAAGAAGCCGCCGCAATAAGTTAATGTAGGCGGCTTTTTTATTGATCAGTCTTTTAACACAATTGATTATGGGCCGCTGATTTTTTATGATTGTTATGATATGCACAGATATAAGATCATGACCCATCATATCCAAAGGATTCCTATGGAAACAATCTGCGGCCTATCACTATATTACTGATTGATCTACCCTTTTTGCAACTCAAACAAAGTAATCTCAGGTCTTACATTCAATCGCACCTGCCATAAATGACCCAATGCTCTGTTGATATATAAAGTTCTATCATTACTCAACGAAAATTGTCCGGCTGAATACTTTCTGTTTTTCACCGGAAGTATAAATGGAGGAAGAAAGGGTGGCTTTACTTGTCCGCCATGAGTGTGTCCTGATAATATCCAGCTATTATATTGTCCCCATACATCTTCGTCACATACATCAGGATTATGGCATAATACAATCGTCGCTTTTGTTGGGTCGAAATGCTGCATCGCTTTTTGTGGATTGAAATTCAATCCCCAATAATCATCAAAACCAATAAAATGTAAGCCACTGATTGCTGTAGCTTCATTTCGTAAGACATCTACACCGTTATCACTGAGCTTGGAGGCGATTTGATCTGCTACATCTGCCTCTGCCCAATTGATCCCATAATCATGATTGCCTAAAATACCAAGAGTAGCGATTTTGCCTTTTACCATATGTCCGAATACTTCATCCAATACATCGTACAGCACTTTGCCTTTGTGGGTACTTACATAATCGCCGGTATATACAACAAAATCAGGGTTAAACTCTTTGGCTTTATTGAATGATTTAATAATATACCGATGATCAAATCTTTTACCTACATGCATATCACTGATCTGCATGAGGGTTTTACCAACCAGATCATCCGGTAAATTTTTTATGGGCATTTTAACCTTGACAAATTCTAACCAGAAAGGCTCTATTTGCCAAGTATATAAACCTGTTACCAATCCAATTCCGGTTAATCCAAAAAAAGTTCGCTTGATAAATTTACGTCTGTTCAAATGCTGATAATTTGATGCTGATCAACTCTGTGTTAGCAATTTACTTATATATCGTTTAGCATGAACAGATGAAAGAAGATGTCAGATCGTAAGTTATTTTTTTAACGCTTTCTTTAGCGTTTTCTGAAGATGTGAATAGGCTTTTGCCATCAGTTTACTATAAGATGCATCTTCAAAACTTGTAATCATGGCTGTTTCTCTGTGGATGAGATTTAATACCATAATGTCCTCTTCTTTCATGGAAAGATCAATGTGATAGTATTTGAGAATCGCTTTTAACTTGGTAGTATTACGCATTTGATTGTCAATTAACCAACTGCAAGTTAATGGCTTATGGTTGATTGCCTTTTTTTACCGGCACGATCTTATAATCACTCAAATTGAGCCCCTTTACCCCCTTCCCTTTTTTAGAACTAGTATCTGTTACAGTTGGTGCAAGTGGCTTCTTTATTTCTTGGATGGCCGTTGAGACAGGTGACGGTATTGAGGGCTCAGGTTCTTTGGTTACGATGTCTTCAGAAACTGGCTGTTCAATAGGAGTCATTATCGAATCATTAGGTGTTCCCGGATCGTTAACCGGCATATCCGCTTTATCCGTGAATATCACTTCACTATCCCTGTTTTTGGGGGGATTTTTTAACCCATCAGTTGAATCAATGATTTCAAATGGTTGCTGAAAATTGGTTACTGGTGGTTCATTTTGAATCGCATCAGTACGTGTCAGGAAATAAATACCTGCGACAGCTGCGAGAAAAACATACAAAAACTTATTACCCGGGAAGAAAAATCCGGGATGAGATGAAGCCCCGGTATCTGTTGAACCGGATTCATCGGTAGGCATTTCCACATCCAGCTGCTGCTCTATTCGAGCCCAGATCGCATCGATCTTTGCGGGCGCGGACAGTTCCTGCAGTTTGACTGCTATCAGCTGTTCGTATGTGGTAGGTTGATTCATTTTATTTGATAAGTGTGATCGCTTGTTGTAATTTTTTTCTGGCTTCACTCAAGTGCCATTTGGATGTTCCCTCACTGATCTGTAATTGCGCTGCAATTTCACGGTGATTGTATCCTTCCACTGCATACAATACAAAGACGGCATGTGTGGCAGGTGGCAATTTTTGTATGAGCTCCATTAATTCCTCCACACCCATTTTTTCAAGTGCTCGATTATCGATGGCAGGTTCTTCTACAGTTTCTAATTCTACATTTTCACTGAATCGCTCTCTCGACTTAATATGATCAAGCCCTTCATGCACAACTATTTTTTTGATCCATCCATGCAAAGAACCTTTAGCTGCATCGAATGTGTGGAGATACTTAAAAATTTTCACGAAAGCATGACTCATGATGTCTTCTGCATCTGCCTCATCTCGTGAGTAGCGTAATGCGATATTCATGGCGAATGAATAAAACTCACGATATAAGGCTTCCTGTGCTTTTCTTTGATTGGCAACACAGTCTTTGATCAATAAGCCGATATCGTCTATTGCTGTTACCATTACTGCGTTGTACCTGAATCGCGTTCCAGGAAAACATCCTGTTTTCTTTTTAATAAAATGGCTGAAGCCAGTGAAGAAATAATCATTTTATCGGAAGCCTCTAGATCATTTACAATCCAGATTTGATTATCCATGATATCTATAATACCCACTACCCCATCATCCCATTTCAATTCATAGCCGGTATGAATAGGTCCACCTAAAATTTTCCCTTCTTTACCTGATGAAGTTTCTCTTTTACTTAGGTACAAGGGTTTAATTTCTATACGATCTTTACCATTGGTAGCATAGCCTAGGTCACGTGTTTGTGGACGTTCGAATAATTTTTGTTTATCTTTTTTTGCATCAAATTGATTCACCATCACCAATGACCAAGCTTCACCTTTATTGAAATTGAGTGGAACAATAGTAGCAGAAAAAGCATAATCATAACTATTGGTTCGCGAAATATTATTCAACCAATCGATATTGGATTTGTAAATAATTTGTTTCTCAGAAAATTTTTCTTGAGCAAATACTTCTGTAATCAGTTTTGCATCTTGAATGGTATATTGAAAACGATTCTTTTCATTAAAGCGTGCCTTATCTGAATGAATATCAAATGCACTGAGAATAATGTCTTCCGGCTTGATACTAAATCTGGTGAAACGATTACCAGATGAAAAATCCCATCCTCTTTGTACCGTAGAAGTTACATAGGTACCAAAGCTGAGTTGTTCATTGAACTTCCAGCCATTCAATCCATATACTTTCATTTTTGTTGCTTGAGAGCTGAATTGTTCTGGTACTGCCACTTTTACAGCTGTACAGGAAACCAGCGAAAAAGCACTGACGAGTATGATAATTAGTTTATTCATTTTTTTGAGTTTGCAAAGGTATCTGTGAGAAAATGAACAGGGAACAAGTTCCCTGTTCATGGGTAATTAATAGTGATAAGTGGTTTTAGTAGTGTATAGAATATTGGTAGAGTTATATGCTTTATGATCTTTTAACAATTCAACCGGATACCCGTCTCCATCGTATATATAGCGATAATTCACAGGATCAGATATCGGATAGCTACCAAAATATTCTTTTGATGACCAGTTGACATTGTTTTTAGACTGTCTGGAAAGAAATATATCCGGCCAATTCATATGTGCATAGGGATTAATATTGGTATCGTAGTTATATCTGCCGATTTCACTGTTATGATGATTGGTAGTAGCTACTCCCTGTAACAAGTTTCCTCTATTGAATAACATCGCATACTCCATAGTGATGCTGTTATGAGAGTACTTATAACTAATCATTGTTTCTAATCCGTTTGCAGTAGCCATTCTAGTAACAGTAGCTCTGGTAACCACTCCAGAAATATCTTCTTTTTTCATAGCAATGATTTTTCCCTGTTGATCATAGGTAAAGTCAATTTTTTCAACTACCTGACTGGCAGAATCTAATTTCACAATAGAAGTTACCTGGTGATGGGTATAACTTAACCACTCAGACATAGCAGTATAAATCACACCCTGCTTGTTCTTTTTGTAATACATAACCTTTGCTAATTTACCTTGCTGATCGTAGATATACTCAGTACTACCTTTGGCTACATACTGACCATTGATCAATATATATTCCATTTCTCTTTTCAACTTTCTTGCTGCTTTGCCACCACCAATAAGATACAGCGTATTCTCTTGCACACTGGCTTTATCCAATACCATCTTATCACTCATATTCCACTTTACTAGCTCTAATTCATGGTGAGAAGATTGTCTATGAACTTTAACCTCATTTGCACCCGGTTTCAATGAAATCTGTTGAACACGTGCTTTACCATTATCCCATGAGATGATATTGAGTCTCGCCGGTACACTATCATAGGTAATGTCACCAATGCGAATCACCGCTTTTACCTGAATAGTGATCAAACTGTCCTCTACAGCATCATCTCCACCATTACCGGGTTGTTGTGTGGGCTGTTCGGGTACTGGTCTAGTTGGCGTAAACACATCTCTTTTGTTACATGCCACCATGCCCAATACAAGTATGACTACTTTTAAAATTGTAATGATTGTCTTTGTCATTGTTGCTCTTTTTACGATTAAATAATTGCTTTTATAATCATAGTACCTGAGCTGAATGAAAAAGGGTTGGGTAGTTCTTCCTCGTTAACAAAATTTTAACAAAAGGACTGCTATTACAAAAAAGACCCGCTTTTCAGCGGGTCTCAGATTAAGCAATTGGTATGGTTTAAGAGCGATTAACGAATCTTCATTAACTGCACTACTTTTCTGTCTGCACCTTGTATCAACTCAACAAAATAAGTACCCGGTGCATATTGATGACCAATTTGAACCGTACTATTGGGTTGGTTATTTGCCCTGCTATCTACCATTCTTCCGGTTGCATCAGTAACACGCAATTGTATAGTTTGTGAGCGCATACTTTGCAATTTCAATGTGAAGAATGTAGTAGATGGGTTACCGATTACCTGAACTGTAAATGGATCATTCTCTTTCATTGCTTCTCCAGTAGCCAATTGAGTAGAAGTCCACGCATTAGAAACATAAACAGGCTGTGCACCACAGTTATAACTATTCCAAATTACATTAGGAATAGTGCTTTCAATGGTTTGCGCAATGAAGAAACCGGTCATGCTAACATTAGAGTTATTATTACTAACCTTACCCTTTTGTTCACCGGATAAAATAATGGTGCCGTTAGGTGCGTAAACATTCCCTGTGAATTGAATATTTGATCCTTTCACTTCAAATCTTTCAATATCCGTATTCAAATCACCCAAATAAAAACTTACTTTATGTTGATCAGGATTGATATGGGTATTTCCTGCAATCTGAATATAATTGCTGATACGTACACTCGTTCCACTAGCAAAACGAAGAGTCGTAGGAACAGTCTGCGTTCCCTGCTGTACGTTGAGATCAGCAATATCCAATACGGTTTGTGTAAATCTTACCCTTGCTCCTTCTTCTATATTAATTTGACCAAAAGTATTGCCATTCAACACTACATCTGCACCTTTTCGAACGGTTAGATTATTATAATTGGCAGATAAGCTTACAACCGTATTTCTATTGACTGTATAGTTAGAAAGACTACGAGTGGATACTGTATTATTTTGCATAGCTGGTAATGTCACCAATGCTGGTCCATTAATAACCGAAGCCAGTTGAATACCCGAACCATTGCGAACAATGGTAGGAGCTTTTACAAATGATCCGGAAGAAGCTACACTACTATTCGCTTCAAAACTAGCGATTCCTTTCGCACCCGATACCCCTACACTACCACTGGCAACTCTATTCCCAATGCCGAGTGAAATTTTATTGGAAGCCAGTAAAGTATAATTTCCTGCAACGGTTTGTTTTTGATATGAATATGTAATGGGAGTAGATACACAACCATTCTCATCCGTAATTTGAAGTTGATAAACACCATCCGGATTCGTAAGCCCTAAGTTGAGCACTGCTTGTGTACCAACAGTATTGCCAGCCAAACTCCAATGATAAGAAGACCCTGAAGATCCATTTGCGGTTAATGAAAGTTGATTACAGAATGCATCCGGACTGCTTACCGTATAAGTAGCAGTAGCAGCGGGTTGGATAGTAACATCGTAAGCATAAGATCTGCTGTTACCATGAATATCCGTAGCCGTGTAAGTAATGGTAGAAACGCCAATATTAAATGCTCCACTGGCATCCATTCCAGTACCGGTTCTATTGGTAGCACCGGAAACAATATAATTTACACTACTGATTCCACAATTATCGGATATACTCAATGTAGGTAAAGCATATGAACCTGTTGCATTGGCACAACTTACAACCGGTGTAACCGGATGAATCGTTGGATTTTGATTATCAATCACTGTTACAAATTGCCAAGCGGTATCGGTGTTGCCATGAATATCAGTAACTGTCCATACCACTTTTGTGGTGCCTACTTCAAAGAGATTACTGCTGTGTACATCATTGGTGATAGATGCAATGGCAGTATTACAAAAAGCCAATGGTGAAGGAACTTGAAGCTCTACCACTGCACCACAGGTATTGATATCTGATACTACACTATAACCAAAGAGTTTTGGTAAATTGGCAAGCGCTGTAGGACCGGTAACAATATTGAAGGATGTTCCTAAAAGTTGATTAGCAATTGCAGCTTGAGCTTCATCACGGTAAATAAAATAAGTACCTGAATTACCTGGTATATAATCAGAAGTAAATGCAGCCCCTCCATCTGGAAAAGAATTCGCTTGTAATACATCAGTGATAGAAGAAGGGTTGGCACCAGTCAATGGATCTTGGTCAAAGAAAAAAATATGTGTTGCTCCCTGACCCAGGTTACGATTATAAAACGTGTTACAACTGATGCTGGTAGCATTACCGCGTGTGCGAAGATTAGACCCTCCGGTAGTAACACCGTCAAAAATATTGCCGGAGATAGTAGCACCTATTACATCAATGGTAACTTGTGTATTGCCTTGTATACACCCGGAAGCACTATTATAACCACCTGTTGTTCCAATGATTGTATTATTCGTGAATACTACATTTTTGGTTGCTGTGGTAGTTTGTCCACCTCCTAACACTACAAGTTGACGTGGAACATTATTGTTAGGTGCAAATTGAGTTGCCAGCGTGAAATCACATCCTCCCGGTTCCGCTCCTACGAATGTTTTGCCGGAGAAGATATTATCATTGATAATAAGGTTGTCAATTGGAGCATTGTACTTTGAACCCAGTCCGTGCTCTCCGTTTGCAACAATTGTATTGCCTTCGATATAAATATTATTATGTGACCCGTCTAGGAAAATCGCACCCGTTTCAACAGCACCATTTCCATCAAATCCGGTAATGGTGAAGCCTCTTCCGGATTCACCAATGGTCACATTATGAATACCACTGGCGATAGCAACTGTACCCACACCGGCGGCCGAGGAAGGATTGATGAAGGTAACGGTAGCTCCTTCTGTAGATATTAGTCTAATACCTTGTTTATTGATATTGACTTTCTCAGTATAAGTGCCGGGTGTAACATGAATCACATCGCCTGCGGCAGCGGCTGTTAATGCACCATTGATGGTAGCTTTGGCAGAGGCTAGTGATAGTCCATCATTCGTATTGTTACCATTGATGGCAACATAGTAATGATTTTGAGCTGAAACAAAGGAAGTCAATAGCAATAATGCTAAAAGACTGGGTAGTCTGCGTAAAAAAATTCTCATAAGTTGTCAATTTGGGGTTAGTGAGTGCAATGCACTATCAATCAATTGCATATTATTCTTTTATTCAATGGGGAAAAAACGGTTTTTTATGTGGAAAACCTCGGGGTTTTAACGGAGAAACAAATCATTAAACGATTGAGTATCGTATGATTAAAGCAGTAAAGAAGGATAACAGATTCTATGACCAGGGGGTGAAATATCTACAAATTTAGTAGGACTTATTTTTCAATTAATAAAAAAACAATCTTTAAATCACTGATTACATTATTATATATAAATTATATAAAATAATATATATTCATTTTTTTGACGGCATTAAAGTTTTATTAACATTTACACCTACATATGCAGCATTTGAGACTGGAAATGGTCTACATGTAAATGCTGTTCTCTTCGATTTTTTGCCAAAATGATTAGAAAATTGATTGATGATCTAGGTATGAACGATAACCATACAAAGTGTATAATGCCGAAATGATTTTGATTCGATTGATCACTGACTGGCTACGAAACAATTACAAATCAGAAGAGACCATCTATGAAAGCAATAACTGAACCTAAAATATCCAAGATTTTTTTTCATCTAAACCAAAATGTAACCGCTACATTCTTCATGAACACGCCCTAAAATTTTAAAACTAGAACAAATGAGAAAATTCCTATCACTCTTGGGAGTTCTGATGCTATTTATAGCAACGGCTTCCGCTCAAAACAAAACTGTTACCGGTAAGGTAACTGAAGCCAATGGTACCCCTTTATCAGGAGCCACCATCAAGGCAAATGGAAGAGCTGTTGGTGCTACTAATGCATCAGGCGACTTTACCATCAGCGTACCAAACGCTACTACATCTATTGTCGTTTCATCGATTGGATTTAATGACCGCACTGTTACCTTAACGGGTAGTGCATTAACCATTGCATTAACTACCGCAGAAGCCAATAGCGTATCTGAAGTGGTTGTAACCGGTTATACCAGCATTCAGCGTAAGAAATTCTCTGGTGCTACGGTTACAGCTTCAACTGAAGAAGTGAGAAAGCAACCTTTTGGTTCTTTCGATCAAGCATTACAAGGACAGGCTTCTGGTGTGTCAGTTGTAGCAAATTCAGGGCAACCAGGTGCATTTGCACAGGTTCGTATCAGAGGTAATGGTTCTATTAGTGGCGGTAACGTACCGCTTTATATCCTTGATGGTATTGAAATTTCTGCTGCAGACTTTGCAAGTATGAACCAGGGAGACTTTGATCGCGTGGATCTATTGAAAGATGGTGTTGCTTCTGCAATGTATGGTTCTCGTGGTGCCAATGGTGTAATCGTAATTACGACTCGTCGTGGTCGTGCAGGTACTTTACAGTTTAGCTATGACGCTCAAGTTGGATTTAGTGATTTGCCAAAAGACAGATTACCCGTAATGAATAGTGATCAGAAAATTACTTATGAATTACAGCGTGGTAATCCTTATGGCTGGACTCCAGCTGAAGCTGATAGTTTACGTAAAGTAAACTTTAATTGGACCGATGCACTTTTCAGAACAGGTGTAACACAACAGCATCAGTTGAGCGTGAGTGGTGGTACTGCTACAAGTAAATTCTATGCTTCACTTTCTTATTTAGATCAGGAAGGTATTGTAAAAACCACTGGTTTGAAAAGATATACTGCAAGAATCAACGTCGACAACAATATTAAGAATTGGAGATTTGGTGTTGGTTTGCAGGCAGGTTTTTCTAAATTAAGAGGAACACCTGAAGGTAATACGGCACTGTCTAGTCCATTGAATGCTGCTCGTTGGTCAAATCCATATGAGCGTGATAGAGATCCTAGAACAGGAGACTTTCAGCAATTTGGTGGTCCGGGTTATTTGACTTCTGGTCAACCCAATGGTGCAATGGAACTGTTCTTAGATTACAATGAATCTATTCAGTTGAAGACTGTTGCGACTTCTTATTTGGAATTCCATTTTCCTTTTCTGAAAGGATTGTATGCCAGAACCAACTGGGGTATAGATTTCACTGGTAATGAGAATGTGAACTTCAATGACCCTCGTACTGCAGGCGCACAAGCAAGAGCGGGTACATTTATAAAAGACCAAAATAGAAATTTCCGTTATACCGGAACTACTTCATTGAACTACAAACAAAATTTTGGAAAACATGAAATAGAAGGTGGTTTGTTTACGGAAGTTGTGAAAAATGATTTCAGAAGCTTTGGATTTACTGCTTATGGCTTCACCAATGGTTTTACCAATGAAGCAGGTATAACACAAGGTAGCGTTGCCAATGCCAACTTTATCCCTACTGTACGTGGTAATGGTACGGATAATGGTCTTCTTTCCTACTTCGGAATTTTCAACTACGGTTACGACAGTAAATATTATGTGACTTTAGTAGGCCGTCGTGATGGTTCCTCTCGTTTCGGTTTGAATAACCGCTTCGCTAATTTTGGATCAGTAGGTGTTACATGGGTTGCTACAAATGAAAAATTCATGGAAAATACCAAGTTCTTTGATGACCTACGTTTCAGAGCTAGTATTGGTACCAATGGTAATCAACTAACTCCACCAGGTGTTGGTGATTATCCTATTCCACAATTTAGAAGTGCTACTTATGCTGGAATTAGCGGATGGGCGCCTGGAAGGCCCGGAAACCTTGATTTGCTTTGGGAAACCAACCGTACTATCAACTTTGGAATTGACTTTTCAATTTTAAAAAGGAGATTAAGTGGTACTATTGAATTGTACGACAGACAAACAACTGATCAATTTTACGATATTACTACTGATCCTGCTCCTAGTGGTTTTACTAGTATCCCAAGTAATGTTGGTAAACTTCGCAACCGTGGTATTGAATTATCACTTAGAGGTGAAGTGATTAAGACAAAAGATTTCAACTGGACGATCAGTGCCAATATTACCTATAACCAAAACAGAATTGTAGAGTTATCTCAAGACTCATTGGTTCAGGGATTGACCATTCTGAAAGTAGGTAAACCTTTGAATACCTTATTCCTGGTTCCTTATGCGGGTGTTAATCCGGCAAATGGTAATGCACAATATCAAAAGAGAGACAAGTCAATCACAATGATTTATACCCCTACTGATAAAGTGTATCAGGGAACTTCAGATGCTCCATGGTTTGGAGGTATTACTTCTTCTTGGTCTTACAAAGGTTTTGACTTAAGTGCACAACTGAACTTTTTCCTTAATCGTGTAGTGTACAATAACGATAAAAACAACGTTACTAACCCTACTTATTACTTCGATAATATGTGGGTTGAGTTATTGAAAGAATGGAGAAATCCGGGTGATATCACGAATGTACCAAGACCTTCTTCTGGAACCCTTGGTGGAACAGCTCCTGCCAATCCTTACCAGTCTCAGGTTACCCGTTTTCTTGAAGATGGTAGTTTCTGGAGATTGCGTAATGTAACCTTGGGTTATACTTTCCCAACAAAAATGCTTGGCAAAACAGGTATCCGTTCTGCAAGAATTTTTGTTCAAGGTCAGAACTGGTGGACAGCTACAAAGTATGAGAGTTTCGATCCAGAATCAACCGGTACAGCCTTGGTTGGTGCACAATATCCGGCTCTTGTACAAACAACTGTTGGTTTAAACATTGGATTTTAATTACCCTCAAAACGAAAGAACATGTATAGTAAAATAATAAAGAATTCCATCGTTGCACTCACAGCTCTTACTGTGATGCAGGGGTGCTCTAAAAAGGATGTCATTGAATTGACGCCCGACTTTGCTCTGGATGCCATTACCAATCCTTCAAATATGAGACAAGTAGAAGAAGTGTTGATTGGTGCTTATGCTAGTTTAAGAGCGAATGATTATTACGGTTCCGGTAGTGGTACCGGCGCTTGTTGGTCTTTAATGCCTGATGTTATGAGTGATAACCTCTATGAGGTTTCTGCGGAAACACTGGCTAACTCAAGAGCTATGGCAGATTGGATTTATAATCAATCTACCGGTCAGGTAAGAAGCATGTATACTGCTCCTTATGCAACAATAGCAAACGCGAATATTGTATTGCGTGATGTTGATAAGTTTACTACTTCAATCAATCAAGGAGAATCTAATAGAATTAAAGGTCAAGCTTATGCACTGCGTGCATTAGCTCATTTTGACCTGCTTCGTTATTTTTCTCCGAAATATGATCGTGCTAGCACTACTGATTTAGCGGTAGCTTATGTTAAAGAGTTTGTAGTTTCTACTTCTGCAAAACCAACAAGGGCTACTAATAAAGATTTTTATGATAACCTTTTTGCTGACATCAACCAAGCCATTACGCTGTTAGGCAATGTTGATAAGCCTGTTAATCCAACCAGTGGTCTTAGCCGCCCTTATATGGACAGAAATGCAGCATACGCACTTTTAGCTCGTATTAATCTGTATGCAGGTAACTGGGCTGAAGCAGCTACTGCAGCTACCAATGCGATTAATGGTCGACCTTTAGCTACTACACAAGCGGCTTTTTCAGGTATGTATAACCAAACCAATGTTGGTGAACTGATTTTCAATGTTCAGTTTGAGTCTGGTCAATTTAGTCCTACTTTTCTGGTATTTTTCGCCACCAGTAATAGAAGCTATTTTAGACCTGTACCCGATATCGCTACTGTGGCCGGTACAAGTGGTTTGATTCAGAATAATGATCTACGTTATCAGGCTTACTTTACAAATGTTCCTGCAGCAGGTACAACTACTCCAAATCTGGCAGTAACTAAGTACAGAGGAAAAGCTGGTCTGGTAGACGGTACTGCCAACTATCCCGTATTCCGTACCGGTGAAATGTATTTAATCCGTGCTGAAGCCAATGCCCGTTTAGGCGGTGCCAATGAGGTTTCTGCATTGGCTGATTTGAATACATTACGCGCTGCTCGTATCAGTGGGTATACACCTGTAGTATTAACAGGTACTGCATTGATTAATGCTATTGCTGATGAAAGAAGAAGAGAAATGTTTGGTGAAGGTCATCGCTTTTTTGACCTGAAACGTACTACAAGAACTGTTACTCGCGGTACTCCTTGTGGAACAAATATTTCTGCTTCAGGTGCTTGTACACTTGCAGCAACTGCAAGAGAATGGGCAATGCCAATTCCAGAAGATTTTTTGAATGCGAATCGTAGCCTGGTACAAAATCCAGGATATTAATCCCATTTAAAAAGTAAATAAAATAAACCCTCGTTCACATATCTTGAACGGGGGTTTATTATGATAGGACTTGTCAGTTTAAAAATTCATTTTTATCTCACTTTCTCCCATACTGCATATGACTTTTTATTTAAAAATCCCCAGGTACCTACAATTACTGCCAGATTCGCCCACACAAAATAAAATGGTAAATAAAAGAAACGTGGAATGAATTTTAATTTGATCAATATCCCTCCCAGCAAAGCCCATACATAAAATACTAAACACAAAAACAGCAATTTCAATAACGGAATATCCATACCATCCGTATCTATAAATACAAGAATAAATGGCATTAACACCACTAAATAGGGAACTACGATCCAACGTAACAACTTTCGATTCATGAATTGTAATATAGGAATCGGTCTTTTGACAAAAAGTATCCACCAATGAATCATCTTTAGTATTTGAATACTACCGGCTGCAATGCGAATCTTTCTCTTCCATTCCTTAGATATAGAAAAGGAATAAGCCTCCACCCCATACGCTTTTTCTTCATAAGCAATACGATATCCTTGATCGATTACTTGCAAACTCATGTAGAGATCATCGCAAATAATACCTTCCGGCATTGGCCTTACAAATTCCGTTCTGAGCGCAAACAATTCACCTACTGCTCCGGTAACAGAGTGTATGGATGCATCTGATTTTCGAATGATGGATTCATATTTCCAATACAATCCTTCCACTGCTACTGCACCCTTCTCTTTACCATCAGATACTTTTTTCTCACCCGCCACAGCTCCCACCAAAGGATCCTTAAAATGAATGACGAGATGATGCAATGCATCTCTATTCAACAATATATTGGCATCCGTAAATATTACAATGCCCGGTAATACAGCAGGAAGCACACGATTGATAGCAGCGGCTTTTCCATGACGGTCGGGTTGATGCAATAATTGTACTTCCGGGTAATGAGCTACCAACTTTTCGGAACCATCTGTTGATCCATCAGCAACTACCCATATACATTTCTTTTCTTTTGGATATTCCAGTGATAAGGTATTCTTGATCTTTGCTTCCAGATAATTCAACTCATTATAAGCCGCAATAATGATGGTTACCGTCGGTAAATCCTGTGAATCATCGATTTTTTTTACCGCCCGTTTATGAAATGGTTTTACCACTTGTGCAAACAGAAAAATCAATAAGGGATAGCCTATATAAGTATAAGCGATAATCCCAAATGATATGTAAAAAACAGTTGCCATCGTTATGCTAATGGTGGTAGAAATATATAATCTATAACATCTTCACCTTGATAAGAAACCAATTGCCCTTGCATATTGACATACATCACACGATACCCCAATGATGTTAGTAAATGCAAACATTGTTGCTTTTTAAGGTCATTCCACAATTCAGCCATAATAATCGGTTGATACTTTTGAATGGTTTGTAATCCGCCTTGAAGCACTTCCCATTCATGATTTTCAACATCAATTTTTATACCTATTACAACTTCTTTGGGATATTGTTCCATCAACTGATCTAGTGTTATTGCATGTACTTGATGCAACTCCCCTGCACTATCTTTTTGCATTTCCAATGAGGCCAGTCCATGTTGCAGCATCCCCTCTTCCATTGGAACTTTCATTTCCACCCATCCATCTTTATCACTGATTGCCTTTTCAACAATTTCAATATTGATGAGTTGTTTATACTTGAAAAACCGATTGATGACAGTTACATGTAATGGTATGGGCTCTATAGCTACAATTTTCCAAGAACTGTTTTTTTGAGCCAAATAAGCAGACATTACGCCCAAATTTGCCCCAATATCTACTATTAACCCACGATCAGGTAACAGATTGGAAAATTGACGAAAAGCTCTTTCGTAAGAGCCTCCTCGCATCCTTGCCAAATTGGTATGAGCCGTTAATAAAAGCCATTTCTCCCTTCCTACTATCATCTGGCCGGCTCTGAACAATACCCTCTTTATATGCCTATTTGTAAGCATCAACAATATTAAGTAAGATTTTAGGAGTTTAACCCGCCAATACCGGTCTATTTGAAGAATATCCACATAAAGCAGCGACTACTACTTCGGGGGCAGTCTTTATTTATCTTTACTCACTAAACTTAACTTTTGCTATGCTTAAAGTAGGCGTATTTGGTGTTGGTCATCTGGGCAAATTTCACCTGAATAACTGGAAAGAAATCAAAGATGTAAAACTCGTTGGTTTCTTTGATCCGAACAATGACAATGCAAAAATTGCTGTAGAAGAATATGGACTGAAAAGATTTTCCGATGAAGAAAAACTCATTGATGCATGTGATGCCATCGACGTAGTAACGCCTACTGACCACCATTTTGCTATTTGTATGATGGCCATCAGAAAAGGAAAACATGTCTTTGTTGAAAAACCTTTGGCACATACTATTCAAGAGGGGCGGGATCTTGTGAATATGGTTCGTGAAGCCAATGTCAAATTACAAGTGGGACATGTAGAAAGATTCAATCCTGCTTATCTCGCTATTCAACAGCATCCATTAAATCCAATGTTCATTGAAGTACATCGTTTGGCTCAATTTAATCCGCGGGGTACTGAAGTGAGTGTGATATTGGATTTAATGATACACGATATTGATATCATCCTCAGTCTAGTCAAAAGTGATGTCAAACAAATTTCAGCCAGTGGTGTTGCTGTAATGACTGAAACACCTGATATCGCGAATGTGCGTATAGAGTTTCATAATGGTTGTGTGGCGAATCTTACCAGTAGCCGAATCAGTATGAAGAAAATGCGTAAAATGCGTTTATTTCAGAAAGATGCGTACATAGGTATCGACTTCCTCGAAAAGAAAACAGAAATCATAAAACTGAAGCAGCCTGATGATCAACATGTATTTTCTTTTGATATCGATACACAACAGGGTAAGAAAACCATTGCTATAGCTAGTCCAAACGTACCGCAAGCCAATGCCATCAAACTGGAATTGGAGTCCTTTACAGATGCGATATTGAACAATAAACCTACTGTTGTTAGCGAAATTGATGGCTTCCTTGCTATGGAAGTAGCCCATCAAATACTGGATAAAATTAATAATACCAGTATTCTGGTTTAGAACATGTACAGCCGCAATAACAAAATAGCCTGGTGGTATATTCTCTCCGACTACTTATTTGCAGTTTTGAGTACCTATATTTTTAGTATTGCTGTTTCAAATGATATCTTAATCGCTTCTTTTGAAATAGAAAACCACTGGTCGTATACAACAATTATCATCCCATTTTTCTGGCTATTGTTTTTTGCATTTGTAGGGAGCTATCAGCAATCATTGTACGAAAAATCTAGACTGAATGAAATGACGGCAACATTCATTCATGTACTATTGGGGGCTCTTATAATATGTATCATCACTTCTGTAGATACATCGGATTTCTTTACCTATTTCCTATCCTACTTTGCTATTAGCTTTTTATTATTTTTCACCGGTAGACTTTTCATTCTTCATATTGTTAAAAGCGCAATTCTAAAAGGCAAAATCATTTTCAACACGCTCATCATTGGTAACAACCAATACGCAGTTCAAGCCTATCGAGAGATTCAAAGAAATTATAGGTACTTAGGTATTCACGTTAGTGGTTATATTACCACGGGTACTGATAAAGGGAATGGACTTAGTAAATGGTTACCGAATCTAGGTACGACTGCAAATCTTCAAGCCTTAATTAGAGAAAAACAGATCGACAAAGTGATTCTTGCGCTGGATAAAAATGAACAGACTGCTATTGACGATATCCTCTATCGATTATCAGATAGTGAAACTGATGTCAAACTAGTAGCAGATACTTTAGATATTCTTTCCGGATCCGTTAAAACCAATAATGTTTTTACCGCTTCATTGATTGATATTCGAACAAACCCATTAAGCCCCTGGCAGCAAAATGTAAAACGATTAACAGACATTCTGATTTCGCTAACAGTCTTGATCTTTTTATCACCTCTGTATATATTCATTGCTATACGAACAGCATTATCTTCTGAAGGCACTGTCTTTTATGCACAGCCGAGAATTGGATATAAAGGAAAACCATTTCTGATTTATAAATTCCGAAGCATGGTAGCGGATGCTGAAAAACAAGGTCCGATGTTATCCAGTGATGATGATCCTCGTATTACAAAATGGGGAAAGTTTATGCGGAAATGGAGACTCGATGAATTACCACAGTTCTGGAATATTCTGAAAGGTGATATGAGTTTGATTGGACCCAGACCTGAGCGTAAAGTCTACATTGATCAGATCAATATAAAAACTCCTTACTATCGCTATTTGTTACAAATGAAGCCCGGACTCACTTCCTGGGGAATGGTACAGTTTGGTTATGCTTCGTCTGTTGAAGAAATGATTGAAAGAATGAAGTATGATCTGATTTATATTGAGAACGCTTCTCTTCTGCTTGATTTTAAAATCATGATACATACTTTGAGGATTATTCTTTCGGGGAAAGGAAAATAGATTGCCACTGAGGACACAGAAATACACAGAACGATTCAGTGCTTCTCTGTGCCCTCAGTGGCAATAAAATTATTATAACACCCCCTTCGTTGAAGGCAAATGATTTGAAAACGGATCCCGCTTCACAGCCATACGAATGGCTTTAGCGAATGCTTTGAAAATAGCTTCGATCTTATGATGCTCATTATCACCTGAGCAAGAAATATTCAGATTACACTTGGCCGCATCACTAAAAGATTTGAAGAAATGAAAAAACATTTCTGTTGGCATTTCGCCCACCTTTTCTCTTTTAAACTCCGCATCCCAAACAATCCAATTTCTTCCTCCAAAATCAATGAGCACTTTAGCTTCTGCCTCATCCATGGGCATCGCAAATCCATAACGCTCCATACCCCGTTTATCGATCAGCGCTTTTGCAAAAGCTTCGCCTAAAGCAATACCGGTATCTTCAATGGTATGATGTTCATCAATATGCAGGTCACCACTAGTATGAATGGTCAGATCAATCTTTCCATGTCTGGCAATCTGATCCAACATATGATCAAAAAAACCAAGACCGGTATGGATTTCAGCACGTCCTGATCCATCCAGATTCAATGCTACACTAATTTTTGTTTCATTCGTATTGCGTTCATGATGCACAACACGCATTCCCAATTTCAGAAAAGTATAAATCTCCTGCCAGCTATCCGTTTCCAATGCAATCACAGGTCTTAATGCTTGCTCTTGCTCGGGTGTTAATTCATGCAAGGGTGATTTCAGATAAATGGCTTTACAGCCTAGATTTTTAGCCAGCTGAATATCGCTCCAACGATCGCCAATCACAAAAGATCTGGTTAAGTCAAATTGATCTGTATTGAAAAAATGCTGTAGTAAAGCAGTACCCGGTTTACGTGTGGGTTGATTGTCAGCGGCGAAAGTTCTATCAATGATCATCTCATCAAAAACAAACCCTTCTCCTTCCAATGTCCGTAACATGAGGTTATGATACGGGAAAAAAGTTGCTTCAGGATAACTATCCGTACCCAATCCGTCCTGATTGGTCACCATCACTTTGTAATAGTCAAATGATGCAGCAATCTGCGACAACGCACTGATACTTCCCTTTACAAAAGAAGTTTTATCAATACTGTCGATTTGAAAATCAATCGGTGGTTCTTGCAGTACCACACCATCTCGATCTATAAATAATACCGGTCTCATTGTTTATTTAATTTTTGTTCTGGCCGCTTTTACTTCTGCTGCCGTTACAAGAGAAGCTTTATTACTCCAACTATTCCTGATATAATTTAATACATCAGCAATTTGTGTATCAGTCAAATCAGGATTGGCAGACATATTATTATCATAATATTCTCCATCAATTTCAACTCTCTCAGTCATCCCTTTAATGATGATACGAACCAATTTTAATTTATCATTTCCTTTTACGGTGGATGCTCCATCCAATGGCGGATTGAGTCGCGGAACCCCACTTCCATCCACTTGATGACAAGCCATACAGCGTTGTAGATAAATGGTTTTACCCCGATCCATAGAGGCTTTGATCGTAGGCTGAACTGTATTTGTAGCCGACCTACTCACAAATGCTGAACTCAATACGAGAACCAAACTCAAGAAATACACATATTTCATACCATTGATTATTTGGCGTTATATACAATTCTGTAAATGGTTCCTTTAACATCATCCGATACATACAGCGATCCATCCGAATCTTCTGTTAATCCACAAGGCCTATGTTTGGCATCACGTGGATTTTTAACCACTTCCGTACCCGAAAATCCATTAGCAAATACTTCCCATTGTCCGGAAGGTTTGCCATTCTCAAAAGGAATGAACACTACATAATATCCTTCCTGTGGTAAAGGTGAACGGTTCCATGATCCATGAAATGCAATAAAAGCACCATTTTTGTATTTAGCAGGAAATTGATTTCCGGTATAGAACAATAGCGCATTCGGAGCCATATGAGCAGGAAATGCTGCGATTGGGTCAATGGCTTTTTCTCCTCCCGCTTTCTTTCCATCACCACCATACTCAGGCGACAGCACTTTCTTTTTCTGGAAATGATCATAATAAACATAGGGCCATCCTGCATCATCGCCTTTATTAATCTCATACATGGTTTCAGAAGGAAGTTCTGCACTTACAGTGGTATCAAACATGTCGGGGTACAAAGTGTACAACATATCTCTTCCGTGCATGGTCACATACAGCTTGTTTTGTTGTTGATTCCAATCAAGTCCTACAACATTTCTCAATCCCGTTGCATACCGAACACCATTGTGGTATCCTTGATCTGTTTGATCAACTTTAAACTGCCAAATACCTCCAGCTGAATCCAGAATGGGACAAGGATACATTCCTTTTGAACCTTTGGTGCGATCTACTTCTTGGCAAGAATTAGAAGGCGCTCCGATATTCACATAAATATTGCCGGCATTATCCAAAGCAATCGACTTTGATGCATGCTGGCGTTTATCCCATAAACCTTTTACAATTCTTTGAGGGTTATCAGGGTTAGTAACTTTCCCATTTTCATCCAATTGATAACGAAAAACATCTTCATTCGAAGAAGCATATAAATAATTATCTTTTATGGCGATACCTGTTCCGATATAATTACCAAAACTTGTTTCCACTTCCATCTTACCATCCTTATTTGCATCCGTGAGATAAACAATTCCTTTACCGCCTACCAAGCGCTCTAACTTTACATAAAGCCCACCTTGTTTAGTCGCAACAATATGTCTGGCTCTACCCAAATTATCTGCAGCGATCAAAGCTCCAAATCCTGAAGGCAAGGTAAGTCCTGCATTATCTGCATCGGCTACTACCTGATTGTTAAGACTAAATTTTGTAGAATCATTCGCATTTATTACGAATGATATAGAAGCCAGTAAAAAAACGAGAACTATTTTTTTCATGTAATGCTGAATTTGAGATGAAAGTACAAATGAAAACATAGAATTAATTAGTTTGTTTGTAAAACATACCATTCCTGCATGGCATCTACCAATTGGGTATTTTCCTGTTCTGTACCTACGGTGATCCGTAAACAATTGTCGCATAATTGCACATTGCTTCTATCACGCAATACAATACCCTTGGTCAATAGAAACTCGTACACTTTTCTTGCCTCTGCAATTTTTACCAATATAAAATTCGCATCAGAAGGATATACGGTTTCAACGGTCGGCATAGAGATAAAAACTTCTGCCAATGCCTCCCGCATATCTACCAATAACTTAATCATATCATTCACCTGCCCTACTTCCTCTAATGCTTTTAATACAAGTTCCTGTGTGGCTTGGTTAATATTGTATGGAGGCTTTACCTTATTCATGACTTCAATAATGGCTTGCGAGGCAAAAGCCATTCCCAGTCTCAAACCCGCTAATCCCCATGCCTTACTAAGCGTTTGTAAAACAACCAGATTCTGGTATTCCTTTAATTCCTGTACAAACGATTTTTGTCGAGCGAAGTTGATATATGCTTCATCAATTACCACAATACCATTGAAGTTATTCAACACCATTTCAATATCGGTACGATTCAAAGAATTACCGGTTGGATTATTGGGTGAACAGAGCCAAATGATTTTAGTATTTGCATCGATCAAATTTTCCAGATGAACCAAATCCAATTGGAAATCCGGCAGCAATGGTGCCTTACGAATGTCAATATCATTGATATGGGCACTTACTTCATACATACCGTATGTAGGCGGACAAATAATCACATTATCTTTTCCGGGCTCACAAAAGCATCGAAATAAAATATCGATACATTCATCGCTACCATTCCCTAGAAAAATATGTTCAGGCAGTATTCCTTTGACCGCACTCAGCTTTTGTTTGATGAGTTGCTGATGCGGATCCGGATATCGGTTATACCATTTCAGCAATGGCGATCCCAAACTATTTTCATTGGCGTCTAAAAATACTTTTGCTTCACCACTAAATTCATCACGTGCTGATGAATAAGGCGTTAACTTTTTAATATTTGCTCTGGTGAGTTGATCCAGGTTAAACATATTAATGAATTGTAAATAATCTGAAATTTATAAACGTATTGTCACTGCTTTTTTGTGTGCATCCAATCCTTCCGCTGCAGCCATAGCTGTTACAGTAGGTGCAATGGCTGTTAATCCCTCTTTGGTGAGTCGCTGGTACGTGATCTTTTTCACAAAAGAGTCTAAACTCACACCACTATATGCTCTGGCGAATCCATTGGTGGGTAAGGTATGATTGGTACCGCTGGCATAATCTCCAACACTTTCAGGGGAATAATTACCTAAGAACACAGAACCTGCATTGGTAATTTTTTCAGCGATCCATTCATCTTGCTCGCAAGCTATAATCAAGTGCTCAGCAGCATATTCATTGACCAAATCAATTGCGTCATCCATATTCTTGACAAAAATAGCTTTACTATTTTCCAGCGATTTGGCTGCCATCTCTTTTCGAGGTAATTGTTCTAACTGTACTGATAGCTCTTTGATGACTGCATCAATCAACTGGTTATCGATTGACACCAATAGTACCTGACTATCTGCACCATGTTCAGCCTGACTCAACAAATCTGCCGCAACGAATGAGGGATTCGCACTGGCATCTGCCAGTACACAAACTTCACTAGGTCCGGCAGGCATATCAATGGCCGTTCCTTCATGTTGCACCAGTTGTTTGGCACAGGTTACATATTGATTCCCCGGACCAAATATTTTATACACGCGCGGAACGGTTTCCGTACCATAAGCCATAGCGGCTATAGCCTGAACACCACCCATTTTAAAAATTTTATGAACCCCTGTTAAACTAGCTGCGTACAAAATAGCTGGGTTTAGTTTGCCTTCCTTATCGGGTGGCGAACAAAGAATCACTTCTTTACATCCCGCAATTTGGGCAGGAATAGCGAGCATCAATATGGTAGAAAACAATGGTGCTGTGCCACCCGGAATATATAATCCTACTTTATCTATTCCCACCGACTTTCTCCAGCAGCGAACACCTTTCATGGTTTCCACCACTTCAATAGCCGTTTTTTGTTTTTCATGAAAAACACGAATATTATTGGCTGCTTGTTTAATTGCTCGTTTCAGATCATCGGGTACTTGTTGTATGGCTGATTCAATTTCTTCATCCGTTACTACAAGTGATGATAATTGAACCCCATCAAATTGACGGGTGAATTGTAGTACTGCTTTATCACCATCCTGTTTTACGACATCCAATACTCCTTTGACTTGCTGCTCCAATGTTACAGTGTCAATAACAGGTCGTTGAAGGATGTGACTCCAGGTATTTCTTTCAGGCAATTCAATTTTTTTCATACTTCTCTTTTATCTATACAATCATTTTTTCAATCGGCACTACTAATATTCCCTGTGCACCTGCTGCTTTTAATTGTTCAATGATATCCCAGAACTCATTTTCATTGAGTACACTATGAACACTACTCCATCCCGGATCAGCCAATGGTAATACGGTTGGACTTTTCATACCGGGTAGTAAAGCGATGATTTCAGCAAGTTTATCATTCGGCGCATTCAGCAAAATGTATTTATTGTTTTTTGCTTTTTTTACGGACTGAATACGGAATAACAAACGATTCAACAATTGTGTTTTCGCATCCTCTAGTTGATTATTACGGATCAATACTGCTTGCGATTGTAAAATGGTTTCAGCCTCTTTCAGTCCGTTCATAAAAAGTGTAGATCCGCTGCTGACCAGATCACAAATAGCATCTGCTAATCCGATACCAGGTGCAATCTCAACACTACCACTGATTTCGTGTATTTCAGCAGTAATATTTTTCTCCTTCAGAAAGTTCTCTACAATCACCGGATAACTGGTTGCAATCTTTTTACCATTCAGAAAAGAAGCATCCATATATTCTTCTCCTCTTCGCACAGCCATGCTCAAACGGCATTTACCAAAGCCCAGTTTCTCAACAACGGTTACTTTTTTTCTTTTTTCATATACCACATTCTCACCAACAAATCCAATATCAGCCACAGCATCTTCTACATATTGCGGGATATCGTCATCTCTTAAAAAATATACTTCAATAGGGAAGTTGGTAGCTTCCGTTTTGAGTTTGTTTACCCCATTGCTGATATCGATACCACATTCCTTTAACAAACGAATGGAATCATCGTGTAACCGGCCACTTTTTTGAATTGCGAGCTTTAGTTTCATAGTATTCAGTTAAAATAAAAAAGGCCTACCACCTGGTAAGCCTTTCAATGTTTTATGTTTGGCACAAAACACCAACAGCCTACCCAATGGGTAAGTAATGATGGTGGTGGATATGTGCGAATTGTTTCATGAGATGCAAAAGTACAGGCATCTTCATTCCCCTGCAAATTTTTTTCACCCGATCATCCATTAGACCGGCATTCCTGCCCCATAATACCTAACTTACGTGTCCCAAATTGCAGCCTATGTTAAAAACAATGGTATTTGCCGTTCTGTCATTGATTTGTCTGACAGCTATTTCCCAGAAAAGGAAATTGATTTGGAGCGATGAATTCAATAAAAATGGACTGCCCGATTCTACCAAATGGAGCTATGATGTTGGTGGACATGGATGGGGAAATAATGAATTGCAATACTATACATCCCAACAATTGAAGAATGCAAGGGTTGAAAAAGGCATGCTGGTAATAGAAGCCCACAAAGAAAAAATGGGTGAGAACGATTATACTTCTGCCCGATTGGTTACCAAGGGAAAAGCTGATTGGAAATATGTGCGTATTGAAGTGCGTGCCAAATTACCCAAAGGAGTAGGCACTTGGCCTGCAATATGGATGCTAGGTACCACACCAAAAATTACCTGGCCTGATGACGGAGAGATCGATATCATGGAACATGTAGGTTATAACCAAGGAACGATTCATGCTTCTGTACACACCAAAAAATACTTTCACAGTATCGGCACACAAAAGACTGCTACTGTTAGTGTTCCCGATTGCAGTGAGAAATTTCATGTATACGCTTTGGAGTGGAATGAAGAAACCATTACCGTTCTGGTAGATAACAAGCCTTACTTTACTTTCAAAAATGAACATACCGGGAATGATGCGTGGCCATTTGACAAACCCTTTCATTTACTCTTGAATATTGCTGTAGGTGGATCATGGGGCGGACAAAAAGGGGTAGATGAAAAAGTATTTCCACAGAAAATGTGGATCGACTATGTACGTGTTTACCAATAATCATACATTTTCAAAAATCAACACCGATAAAACCAATTATTATGAAAAAATGGTTCTTTAGTTTTCTTATCGCTGGTGCATCCTTTACAGCATTGTATGCACAGGATGATAACAGCTATCGCACACCTGCCAAAGAAGTAATGGAATTGTTACTGGCAAAACCAACGCCTTCTGTTAGCATCGATGGTAAAGCAGAATGGATGTTATTAAGTGAGCGCAACAGTTATCCAACCGTAGAAGAACTCGGACAGCCGGAGATACGTGTTGCGGGTTTAAGAATCAATCCCAATAATTTTGCTCCCAGCAGACAGAATTTTATCAATAATTTTTCTCTGCAGAATATCAAAACAGGTGTAAGTACACAGGTTACCGGTTTACCTGCAAATTTATTAGCGGGCAATGTGAGTTGGAGTCCTTCTGAAACCAAAATTGCGTTTACCCATACTACCGGTTCAAGGGTTGACCTGTATGTGATTGATGTAGCTAGTAAAAAAGCTACTAAAATCAATAAACAAGCATTGAATACGATCTTAGGTACTTCTTATACCTGGGTAGATGATAATACCATTATTTATAAAGCCGCTACGCAACCTGCAGCCAATGCCCCTAAGCGTCCCATTACTCCTAAAGGCCCTACTATTCAACAGAATTTAGGTAAAGCGGCGCCAAGTCCTACTTATCAGGATTTGATCAAATCGCCTTTTGATGAACAACTGTTTGAGTTTTATGCGAATGGACAACTGGTACAAAACAAAAACGGGGTAGAAACCAATCTGGGTAAATCCGGCATCGTTTCTACGTTTAGTTTATCGCCGGATAAAAAATATATGATGGTGAGAACCATTCGTAAACCATTTTCTTATCTGGTGACAGCCAATGGATTCCCTTCTACCATTACCATTCAGGATCTCACAGGAAAAGTGGTAAAAGTATTGGCTGAATTACCTTCTTCTGAAGGAACACCTTCAGGATATGATAATACACAAAATGTTCCGCGTGGATTTGATTGGAGAGATGATGAAGCAGCTACCATTACCTGGGCTATGCCGCTGGATAGTGGATTGATCAAAAAACAAGTAGAGTATCATGATGCTGTTTATGCATTAAGCGCTCCTTTCACTGGTGAAGCCAAAGAATTGTTTAAAACCAAAACACGTTATGCCGGCACAACATGGGGTGATGCTACATTGGCACTGGTACAGGAAGTATTAAGATCAAAACAAACTGTTCGTGTGAGTCGATACAATAGCACAACAGGGTCTTTGGAATTATTGATTGAAAGAAATCAGACCGATGCTTATAATAATCCGGGGTCACCTGTATTGACCAGAAATAAATTCGGTAGACCGGTGATTCAAACCACTGATAATGGTACAAAGATTCTGATGAACAATACCACAGGATCTTCTCCAAAAGGTGACCTTCCTTTCTTGGCTAAATTTGATTTGTCTACTAAGAAAAACGAGATCATCTGGCGCTGTGCTGAAGGTGTTTATGAAACTGTGAATGACGTGATAGATGCCGATAAACTGGTTTTATTAACGCGTCGTGAATCACAAACAGAAGTACCTAACTACTATATTAAAAATTTAGTTTTACGTATCGCTGACAGAGCAATTACCAATTTTACCAATCCCTATCCACAACTGGAAGGTGTAAGCAAGGAAAAAGTAAAATACAAAAGAGCAGATGGTGTAGACCTTACAGGTGAACTATATTTACCAAAGGGATATAACAAAGACAAGGACGGACCATTACCATTGATTATTTGGGCTTACCCACGCGAATTCAACAGCGCTGCTGATGCTGCTCAAATCAGAGGAAGCCAATACCGTTTTACAACTTTAAGCTGGGGCTCTCCTATTTATTATGTAACACAAGGTTATGCAGTATTAGATAACGCTGAAATGCCGATCGTAGCCACTTCTGCTGATAAAAAACCGAATGACAATTTTGTTGCTCAGCTGAAGATGAATGCAGAAGCAGCGATTAATCATTTATCGGGATTGGGTGTAGCCGATAAAAATCGTGTGGGTGTAGGTGGACATAGCTATGGTGCTTTTATGACCGCCAATTTATTGGCACATACCAACTTGTTCAAAGCTGGTGTTGCCAGAAGTGGTGCGTATAACAGAACCTTAACTCCTTTTGGGTTCCAGAATGAAGACCGTACTTACTGGCAGGCTCCTCAGTTGTATTATGAAATGAGTCCATTTAGCTATGCTGACAAAATCAAAACACCGATCTTATTGATTCATGGTGACAGTGATGATAACACAGGAACTTACCCTATTAATAGTGAACGTTTATATGCAGCTATTAAAGGACATGGTGGCACGGTGCGTTTTGTTTTCTTACCTTATGAAGCACATGGTTATCGTGGAAAAGAGAATGTGTTGCATACTTTATGGGAGCAACAACAATGGTTAGATAAATATGTGAAAGGAGCGAAATAAAAATAAAAAAGCACGGGGATATAACCCGTGCTTTTTTTATTTTAGTAAGTTGTTCACCGTTGCTTCAAATTCCTTCTTCAATAACTCATATCTAGACCCAGTTCCCGGACCTTCAAATCCGGCATGTATCTTAGCAACCTTACCTTGCTTATCAATAAAAATAGTGGAAGGAAAAGATTTGATCTTGGTAAGCTGTGGCAATGTTTTTTCTGTTCTCAAAGTATCCGAAACAGTGACACCTGTGAGTAACATTGGGTATTGTACATTGAAGCGCTTCTGGAATTTTCGCACACTATTACCTGCTAAAACAGGATCTTCATAATATTCATATGCCAATGCCACCACTTCTACACCACGTTCTTTATTCTTTTGATAATATTCACTCAGAAAAGCAGTCTCGTCCATGCAATTCGGACACCAAGATCCCATGATCTGAACAATCACTACTTTATTCTTAAATCGGTTATCATTAATTGAAACGGTTTTCCCATTCAGATCAGGAAAACTAAAATTTAGTCGCTCTTCTCCCTCTTTTAAAAACATAGCCGCAACATCAGGCAATGTTGCTTTGTCATTTTTTACAGCTATCCATGGCTCTATACTGGTAGCTCCTGAATAATAATGACCATTTGTAATAGATGTATCGCTATTAATAGTTGCGTTGAAATAATAGGCATGACTGCCATCAAATGTAGAGAGCTTTACACGGTCACCATCCACGATACCATATAAGTATCTATAATCACCCGAGGGTGTAATAAAGGTTCCGGAAAGGGTTTTACCTTGTTGTATAAATTCTGCAATGGCAGGTCTGGGGGAACCGTCTGCCCGGAAAAAAGTCACTTCCCATTTTCCCGAGATATCGGCAGTTGGTTGATTATTGGTTTCGAATCTTGTACTTGTTCCTGCTACCGCTTCAAATGGCATATCAATAAAACCTGCAGTGGCTGCTTTGGTCCAAATACCCGAGAGTTGTTTATTATCTTTTTTCACCAGCTTAAAATAAGATTCAAATACCGGCATCGTTACTAATATAGAGTCCCCTTTTATAGTAATATCATCTACTCGAATTTGTTCTTCTCCATTTTTAATGATCCATTGAAGACTATCACCAGAATTGATTACTTCAAAATTGAAAATAATGTGATTCCCATCTTCACGAAGTAGTTTGGCCTGCCACTCCCCCGCTTGTAAATTTTCATTTTGTTTTATGCCACAACTCATCATAAAAAGCATTAGACCTAAGTATATATATTTCATATTGCTAATTTGCCTCGCAAAAATACAATTAGTCTACTAAACAACTATGTTAATCATCAGAGACTCCCAAAATCGTAAAAAGCCATTTCATATAGATATTATGACTGTATGGTTACAAAGAATGCGTTGCAATGTTTATCTTACGGAAAATCCAAACCATCATGAGAGCTTCTCTACTGTTCTTCATGTGTTTTTATTGTTTATCACTGTTCGCACAAGATCATTACTTGCTGGTGGGTACTTATACTACCGGTAAGAGTAAAGGGGTGTATGTATTCAGGTTCAACTCCCAAAACGGGGAAATTCAATGGGTTAGCAGTACCGATAGTGCTACCAACCCTTCATTTCTGGCAGTATCACCTGATAAACAAAAAATTTATACAGTCAATGAGACAGGAGGCGAACAATCCGGTTATGTAAGTGCATATGAGTTTGATGCAGCAACCGGACAATTATATTACATCAACAGTCAGCCAACAGGTGGCGATCACCCTTGTTATGTAACAGTAGACAAAACAGGAAAATGGGTAATCACCGGAAATTATACCGGAGGCAATATCAGTGTATTTCCTGTTGCCAATGATGGTAGTCTCAAACATTATGTACAAAAGATTCAACATACCGGTAGCAGTATCAATAAAAGCAGACAAGAAAAAGCACATGTGCATGGAACGTTCTTTTCTCCGGATGAGAAATATCTTTTAGTCCCGGATTTGGGAACTGATAAATTGATGATGTATCTATTCAATCCCACTGCCAAACAACCATTGAAGCCCGCTTCTATGCCTTTTGCGGCTTCTGCTCCCGGAAGTGGTCCTCGTCATCTTGATTTTCATCCCAACCAAAAATTTGTGTATCTGTTGGAAGAGTTAACAGGTACTATCAAAGCTTATCGTTATACCAACGGTTATTTAACAGGGATTCAACAAATAGCAACACATCCAAAAGATTTCGCCGGACAAGCGGGTAGTGCTGATATTCATGTATCACCCGATGGTAAATTTTTGTACGCGTCTAACCGAGGCGAAGAAAATAACCTTGCCATCTTTTCCATCGATCAAAATACGGGTAAGCTTACTGCTATCGGTTATCAACCCATTCCCGGAGCAGGTCCTAGAAACTTTATCATAGAACCGGGTGGCAACTTTTTATTAGTAGCCAATCAGCAAACCAATAATATTGTTACGTATCGTATCAACAAAGAAACAGGGCTACTACAACAATTGATCCGACAAACAGAAGTACCCAGTCCTGTTTGCCTGAAGTTGATTCCTATTCAAGAATAATTTCAATTCATCTATATGCAAAACTGGAAAATAAAAACATCTTTGTTTCTCAACTATTTTGTATTTGCCATACTACTCAATAGCGTAGGTACGGTTATCCTGCAAGTACAGCAAAACTTTGGTGTTTCAGAAAGTGCCGCTTCCACACTCGAAGCTTTTAAGGATTTGAGTATTGCGGCAGTATCTTTTCTGATCTCCTCTTACATTGTCAGAATCGGATATAAAAATGCCATGCTGATTGCATTAGGATTTATTAGTGTTATTTGTTTCATCATGCCTTTTACAGCCAGTTTCCTAACCACCAAATTATTGTTTGCGGCTGTGGGGTCCTCATTTGCGCTGATTAAGATGTCTGTGTACAGCACCATCGGGTTAGTAACAAAAAATGAAAAAGAGCATATCAGCCTGATGAACTTTATTGAGTCTTTTTTCATGATCGGTATTCTGACAGGTTATTTTATCTTCAGTTATTTTGTAGATGATACCAATCCACAATCTACCCAATGGCTGAATGTATATTATCTGCTAGGCGGCATTTCATTAGCTGCTTTTTTACTACTGCTCTCTGCTTCATTAGATGAATCATCCATACAGGCAAAGGAGCAAAAATCGATGTTGGAAGAGTTTAAAGAAATGTTCAAGTTGATGGTGAAGCCGATTGTTTTAGTATTTGTACTCTGTGCATTTTTTTATGTATTGATCGAACAAAGTATCATGAGTTGGTTACCGACTTTTAACAACAAAGTATTATTGTTACCTGCAGCTTTGAGTATTCAAATGGCAAGTATACTCGCGGGTTCTACTGCATTGGGGCGCTTCTTCGCCGGGTTAGTATTGAAAAAACTGAACTGGCTGATCGTATTGATCTCCTGTTTGGTATTAGCTGCAGCATTGGTATTAGTGGCCATTCCTTTGGCTGAAAAAACTACCGGACAGCCCATTACCGGTTGGGCTTCAGCTCCTATTGCTGCATTTGTATTTCCCATGATCGGATTATTATTAGCTCCTATTTATCCTGCTGTAAATTCTGTGATACTCAGTACACTACCTACAAAACAACATGGATTGATGTCTGGATTGATCATTATTTTTTCAGCACTGGGTGGCACAACCGGATCTATCATTACAGGAAATATATTTGAACATTACGACGGAAAACAAGCATTTTATTTTTCCTTAATTCCCATGGCCATATTAATTGTATGTCTATTCTTGTTTAACAGACTTCAACAAAAAGAAAAAGTAATACACAATTAAATTGATGATGTCTAATAGCTACTTACATATTGAATCACTATCGCCATTATATGAAGATGTGCAGCAGTCGGGTATTTTTACTGATTCAAAATATTTTGTAGATGCTTTACCAAAGTCAAGCATCACCAGTATTCTAGAGCAATATGCTACTGAATGCAAACAATCTTCATTTAGCTTATTAAAATTCATACAAGAAAATTTTGTACTTCCGCAAGCACAAGAAGAAGAATACTCATCTGCCAATAAATCAATAGACACTCATTTACATGAACTGTGGAATGTATTAAAAAGAAACCCCGATGAAACAGGCGGTACATTGATACCGCTACCCTATCCATATATTGTTCCTGGAGGAAGATTCCGCGAGATCTATTATTGGGATAGTTATTTTACTATGTTGGGTTTAGAAAAGAGTGGCAGACTGGATTTAATAGAAAACATGGTGAGAAACTTTACCTTTCTGATTCAAACTATTGGACATATCCCCAATGGTAACAGAACTTACTATATCAGCAGATCACAGCCACCATTTTTTAGTATGATGGTGGGAATATTGCGTACCGCAAAAGGAGACACGATATTGGAAGAGTATTTACCTGCACTTGAAAAAGAATACGCTTTCTGGATGAATGGCACTGATAAGCTTTCACCTGCAACACCCACTTTTAGAAGAGTAGTCTTGATGCCAAATGGCGCCATCTTAAACAGGTATTGGGATGATGATCCTTCTCCCAGACCCGAGGCATACATAGAAGATATTCATGTAGCAAAAACATCTAACAAAAATCTACAAGAAGTATACAGGCATATTCGAGCAGCGGCTGAATCGGGTTGGGATTTCAGCAGCAGATGGTTTGCTGAAGAGCAACACATGCATACGATACAGACAACTGATATTATTCCTGTTGATCTGAATTGTCTGTTGTTACAGTTGGAGAAAACTTTATTAGCCTGTTATCAGCAAATCAAAAATGAAGATGCTATAGAAGTTTTCACAAAAAAAATAAAGAACCGTCAAACAGCCATTCAACAATACTGTTGGAATGAGATAAAAGGATTTTATTTTGACTATCATATTCAACAGCAAAAAAATACCAATCGCATTACCATGGCGGGATGCTTTCCATTGTTCCTTGCTGTTGCTGATGATCGACAAGCAGCAGCTGCAGCTGTGGTGATCAAAAAACAACTGCTTTCAGCTGGAGGTGTATTAACAACCATCCTTCAAACTGGTCAGCAATGGGACGCCCCCAATGGCTGGGCTCCACTACAATGGGTTGCTTATAAAGGACTGAGCAATTACGGGCATCATGAACTCGCAGATGAAATAAAAAAGAGGTGGATGCTCTTAAATGAAAATACTTACCAAGAGACCGGCAAAATGATGGAGAAGTATAACGTACAAGACATACATGCAAAAGCCGGTGGTGGTGAATATCCCAATCAAGATGGTTTTGGCTGGACCAATGGAGTGTACTTAGCGATGAGGAATGAAAACGAGAAAAATAAATAAGCTACAAGCTGCTAGCTGCAAGCTACAAGTAAGATCTTTGCATCTTGTGGCTTGTAACTTGTAGCTTTCTTCTACCCTGCTTCTTTATTCTTGTGCCTTTTTCTTATCTATTTGACTTAACAATCCACCTACAATAGCAATCGCCATACCCAACATCAGAAAAACATATTGTAGAATATACTCCTCTCCTATGATAATCATTTGAGCAATCACCAACACACAAATAATAGCTCCTTGCACCACTACCACCGTATGAAAGTGCCTGATTCTTTTTACAACAGTGAAGATGGTGATGATCCCTAATACGCCGATAGATAATAAAATGATCCATCCGGGAGTGGAGAAATCTTTAAACATAGTTCCATTGAGAAAATAAACAGGTATGCTGAGTGTGCTACCCGTGGGATCAGTAATCAGATGAAATCCCACAAATATAGCTGCACTTGCAGCCAGCACGAGCATGGCAATGGTTAATTGGCGCGCCGCTTTCATAAACAGAGTTTAGCGTTACAAAAAGTAGATGAGCATTAAGTTAAACAGAAATAAAGCCTCTTGCAAGTACTAGTTCAAAAACCTGCATAAAATGTCAATTACACGTAGCATTTTCACTTCCGGCGTTCTATAAAGCTATTTTATGAAATTACTGCTGCCTTTTTGTAGTAACACTTCAATATCAAAAACCAATACCTTATTTGGCGGAATATCTTTGCTCCTTGTTCTAATACCATAAGCTTGGGCTGAAGGAATGATAACCCTTACTTTACCACCCACCCTACACTTAGGTAGCGCCAATTGCCAACCTCGAATCAATCTCCTTAATGGAAAAGTGGCAGGATTATCTTTCGTTTGATCAAAAATAGAACCATCTGTTAATAAAGAACCCTTGTAATGAACAGTAACAGTATCCGTCACTGATACAAAATCGCCCGTGCCTTGTTGTAAAATATGATAATAAACCGACTCAATACTTCCTGTTGTATCAATCTTACCGGTCTTAACAGCCATAGCAATTTCTTCCATATCCCTTTTTGCCTGTGCTAAACTATCTGCGTCCTTGGTATAATCGATGATAGGTGCTTTTGATGTGTTGTTTCTTTTCAACTGATCACCGGATTTTCCTTCTTGCTTTGTAACACCTCCATACCACAAATAAAACTGTTCATTGGTTACGCCAGCACCTATATCAGAACGATCTCCTGTCTCATCAGTTGCAAATACAGCATCGGTAAGTGCTACCCATCTGCCATTCTGTTGTTGTATCCATTGATTACCATATAAAGCCCTGCGTTGTAAATGATCATTACTACCCACAAAGTTTTCATTGAAGGAATGTAAATTGTTCAACCGCTTGCCATCTTTTGGTGCACAAAAAGCAGCAATCATCTTCCATCTTTGTAATTCTGGGACAAAAAAATAACCTGTGTAGATCGTAGTTTGTGTAGCACTATCAGGTAAAGCTGTTAACAGGAATTGATAAGTTTGCCCTGCTTTCCAATCATACACCCAGTGACTATGTCCACCTGTACCTTTATTGCTAAAATCATTGGTTACTACTCCATCACCTTTTGCCAGCAATTTCACTTTATCCTCTTCGGCTACTTTGTTTCTATCAATCGTTTCATCACCTGCATCCGAAACAGAAAAAATCACCCTTCTTTCTTTTTCACTATTGACTTGAATACCAAAATATCCTCTGGAAAATCCATTGGCCATATAAAAACTGTGCAGATGATCATGTCCATTTGGCACCGTTAGTTCATTATAAAATCCAATTGCCCGAATACTATCTGCTAATGGATACCTTAGATGAACAGAAGCTGCATGTAATCTTGACTTTTGATTAGACCGTAATTCTTGTGCAGAAGTTGTAATAAAGCTAAAAACTAAAAAGCTGAATAAAGCAAAAAAGCAGCGCATGTGTTTGGTTTTAATAGAACCAAACTTAGTGAAACATGATGACAGTAGCAGTTTATTGCCACTGAGGACACTGAAAAGCACAGAAAAATTCAGTGTACCTCTGTGCCCTCAGTGGCAACATAACTCTACTCAAATCCTATTATGCAGAAAATCTCTAAACCAATATCCCGACTGTTTAATCGTCCGAAGTTGTGTTTCAAAATCTACATGCACCAATCCAAAACGTGCCTGATAACCTTCTGCCCATTCAAAATTATCAGTGAGTGTCCAGGCAAAATAACCACCGATATTAACCCCCTCTTTTTTCGCCCGCAACGCAGCATTTAAATATTGTTGAAAATATTGAACACGATCAGTATCATTGATAACACCTTGTGTAATATGATCTTTGAATGCAGCACCGCTTTCTGAAATAATGATCTGTTTAACCCCTCCATACAGCCAAAAACGCTTGATCATTCTATAAAAACTATCCGGGTTAATCTCCCAACCCATGGCAGTATGAGGAACTTTTCGTGTCACCGCTCTTACTTCGGATGCTTGTACAAATGGAATCAGTGGATTGTATTTTACAGTCGTACTGAAATAATTCTGTATGCCAATGAAATCAAAATTAAACTGCATCCTTTCTGTATACTTCCATGCTTTGTTGTGGAGATGCAACTTATCTAATAAGGTAAATCCGGGTTCCTGCGGATAGCCTCTTCCCAATAATGGTTCAATGAATAATCGATTCAATAAGATATCTGCTCTTCTTGCAGCTTTTACATCTTCTTCTTTTTGGGTAAAAGGCATGACTTCACTGCAAGAAAAACTAGTACCAATATTGGCGCGTGGAATATTGGCTCTGATGATTCTACCTCCTTCAGCCTGACAAAGCACGGCATTGTGTATTGCCGGTAAGAAATGGCTGAGACCTGTCTTTCCCGGAGCATGTTTACCCAGCATATAACCCAATGAGGTAAAACCCATGGGTTCATTCAATACGATCCAATTTTTTACCCGATCACCAAATGCATCTGTACAAACTTGAACAAATCTTGTGAACCATTTCAACATCTGATGACTCGCCCAGCCTCCGTCTTTTTGCAGTGCTGCAGGAAGATCCCAATGGTACAATGTTACAAATGGCACTAATCCCAGTTGTAAACATTCATCGATCACACGATCATAAAAAGCAATGCCCTCTTTATTGATCTTACCTATTCCTTCGGGAAGAATACGGCTCCAGGAAATAGAAAACCTGAAACTATTGAAACCCATTGCTTTCACAAGCATGAGATCATCTTTGTAACGGTAATAAAAATCACAAGCAACAGAAGGCTTTCCATGACCTTTGATCTTACCCTGCCGCTTTGCAAACTGATCCCAAATAGATGCACCCCGGCCATCTATATTCCAGGCACCCTCATTTTGTGCTGCAGAAATGGCTACACCCCATAAAAAATCTTTACCGAATGACTGTTTGAGTAATGCGTGTTGTTGATGCAAAAGCTGAATTTTATACGAAATTCATCCATTGGCTCAACGCTTCCATATTAAGGATTTGTTACGCACTAAAAAACAGTGAATGAATGATTTGGGGGCATTTCCGCTTAATTTCTAGGGTATTTGTACATTTAAGCCTATGATCAGCTACAACCCTAAAGACTGGCTCCGATTTTTGTTTACTTTACATCGAACAGATACAGTCAGACAACTCTTTCCACTAATCCTGTTTATTGGCTTTTACTCTTGGTGCATTGTGTACCTTGAATCGAACTATTTAAAATTAACACAGAATAGTTATGCAAAGAATATTACCACTATGCATAGCTTATTGGGATTTGCGATCTCTATGCTGTTGGTGTTCCGAACCAATACAGCTTATGACAGATGGTGGGAAGGAAGAAAGCTTTGGGGATCATTGGTGAATAATAGCCGAAATCTTGCAGTTAAATTAAACAGCATCCTTTCAAGAGAAGATGAAAAAAACAGAAGTTTTTTCAAAAAGATTATTCCGCTTTTTGCCAGTGAGCTTTGTATTCACCTTCAAAATGAAAAAACAAGATTGGCATTGGATACTGATCCTCATCCTGAGATAGCAGGATTTGACAGCAGTAAGCATATCCCCAATCAAATCGTTGGACTGATGATGAATAAAGTGCATTTACTACACCGCGATAAATCAATTTCTGATTATCAATTATTGTTCTTAAACAATGAATTACAGTCCTTTCTAGATATTTGTGGAGCATGTGAGCGAATAAAAAATACACCTATTCCTTATTCATACAGTGCATTCATCAAAAAATTCATTTTCTTTTATGTGATTACCCTCCCACTTGGTTTTGCATTGAGTTTAGGCTATCTCACCATTCCTGTTGTGATATTTATCTTTTATGTTTTAGCCAGTCTGGAGATTATTGCCGAGGAAATCGAAGACCCATTTGGAAAAGATGACAACGATCTACCCATGCAAAAAATAGCCACTAGTATTGGCAAAAATGTTGTGGATATTTTGCATTAATATTTCTTATTCACTCGTAAAGTCAAAATTCTGTTTGCCATATTTTTCGTTGCGCTTCCCTTCAATACTGGCATACATATTTTGTTTGATTCTTCTATAAGCAATGCGCTGGGGAAAATCGTGTAAAGGATTTTCACTAATGAATTCTGTTCCACGAATAAATATTACTTTAAAAGGTATTGCATTACCGCCATTCTGGCTCATGACTGTGGGTGAATAATACCAATCTCCATTTCGGTAAGCAAATTCTATTTTTTCCTGGGTAATACTATCACCGGCTGTTTTTACAAATACACTGCGTCCTTGTAGCGTGCTATCATCTTTTGCTTGCCATATTTCTACAATTGTACCCTGCGGCGTATTGATTTTCCAGGTTCCTACCATCCATTGAACAGCAGCTATACGTTGACTAAAACCTACAACGCTGAAGAGTAGAAAAAATAAAAAAAGGAGGGATTTTTTCATACAGCAAAGAGTTGAATTAAATAATGAAAAAGTATGATCAATAACATGGGATGCAACTACTAAAATAGCTTTTTCATATTCAGTTATGGTAAATAAATTGTAGGATACAAAATTGCATGGAGGTAACATGTGTATTGAATTTTATCATGGCTTCAAGAATGCATAAGTACCTTTTAATCAATTTAATAAGCATTTACCCAGCGAAAAGTATTTAAATATTTTATTATTTATATTTGTGTTTAGCTGGTTCAAACGATTGATATCATAACTCAACCCTTTGTATGATGCCACTTTTGTTAATCGGAACCTGCGGCATTGGACACCTATTACTGGTGAGATAGAAGGCTATTGTCTATAAAACATCCTATGCATGAAAATTTTTCCAAAGTAAACCCTTGCAAAATGATCAGCATTAAAATCATTATCGCGGATGACCATGATATATTTAGACATGGATTAAGAGATATTCTTGTAACCAACCACACTTATCAAGTCATCGCTAGCTGTCGAAACGGAGAGGAATTGATAGAAGCCGCAAAAAATTATCACCCTGATCTTATTATCACCGATCTCAAAATGCCGGGAATTAATGGAATAGAAGCTGTTAGAACCATACATCTTATCCAACCTGAGATTCGCTTTTTGGCACTTTCACATTTTGACGATGAATTCATGATTGCATCGGCTTTGGATGCAGGAGTAACCGGATACTTAACAAAAGATGTTAATAAAGAAGAGTTATTTCAGGCCATTGATACAGTTCACAAAAAACAGAGTTTTTATTGTAACAGTACTGCTCATAAACTTGCATTAATGGTAAAAAGAGGAGTTTATCATCCATTTTCTCAACATCCAAAACAGCTTTTTTCGGAAACAGAGAAAAAAATGATTGCATTGATATGTGATGATAAAAGCAGTAGAGAAATTGCACAAGAACTCTCACTGAGTGTTAGAACAATAGAAACTTATCGATCACTTATTTTCAAGAAAATGAATGTAAACAGTTTGGCGGGCATGACCATTTTTGCCATCAAAAATGGTCTGTACCAATATGAACAAGTATAATCTTAAGTAGCTTCAAACCATATCGGTTTTGTGTCATCGGGATCTGCGTTGTAATTAATAAAAAGCTCGTCCCCTGCTTTCACCGGCTTAACAGTTCTGATCTGTATCAGTTCGTGTTCAAAATCCATTTCATAGATACAGTTGGCTGCATAAGAATGATTATAAACGGATACATAGCCCAAAGCTACACAAGCACCTTTCATCTCATCCCCCCATTCAAAAATATAGTCGAACAACAGTGTTTGTTCCACGCTAGCTCTTTCTTCCGGACTCAATACCAGTACCGGCGATATTTCAATGATGGTATCGCCGGCTATATCTTCAGTTGTAAAAACGCCCCTGCCTCTGTTTTCGGATGGACCAATGGTAAGAAAAGGGAGAATCATAAAGTGGTATATTTCTTTGGTTTGTAAAGATACCGTTACATCTGAAAACGCCTACCCCAATAACCTATTCAATGGAGCTTTCAGTATTACTTATTAAATTGCACATATGTCGTTGGAATTGGAACAACCGGATTTAAATGAACAGTTTGAACAACTGATCGAAAAAGAGGATAAACTGGAAATCAGAGAATTTCTGGATCATCAGAATATCAGTGATGTAGCCGGATTGATCAATGATTTCCCGGAATATGAAGCGCAAATCATTGCCAATATGGCAATACATCGTGCTGCCAGTGTTTTCAAAATCTTAGATATTGCCCAACAAAAAGATATTGTAAAGGAACTTCCTTCTTCAAAAACTGCCGAATTGCTCAATGAATTACCGGCAGATGACCGTACCGACTTTTTAGAAGAGTTACCCAAAGCTGCTATCAGAGATCTGATTAAATTATTAGATCCGGAAGAAAGAAAGATTACCCTGTCCATGCTTGGATATCCGGAAGACAGTGTAGGGCGACTGATGACACCGGATTATGTATATGTATATGCTTACAACACAGTTACTGAAGTTTTTACCACCATCAGAAAATTCGGCAAAAACAGTGAGACCATTGATGTGATCTATGTCATAGACGAACAAGGTGCACTCATAGATGATATCAGAATCAGAGATGTGATTCTTGCGGCACCCGATAAACGAATAGATGAAATAATAGATGGAAGGGTTGTTTCATTGAATGTGCATGATGATCAGGAGCACGCGAACCAGGTATTCAAAATGAATAACCGCGTGGCACTTCCGGTAGTAGATGATCATAATATTTTGCTCGGAATTGTTACCATTGATGACATGTTATGGGTGGCGAATGAAGAGTTTAGTGAGGATATGCAAAAGATCGGTGGTACGGAAGCGTTGAACGAACCTTATTTGGATATTCCTTTATTTAAACTATTCCGAAAAAGAGTGGGCTGGCTCATCGTTCTTTTCCTGGGAGAAATGCTAACAGCTACTGCAATGGGATATTTTGAAGATGAAATTGCCAAAGCTGTTGTCTTGGCATTATTTGTTCCCTTGATTATTTCCAGCGGAGGTAACAGTGGCTCTCAAGCATCCACCCTCATTATTCAAGCCATGGCAGTGGGTGAAATTGGTATTGCAGATTGGTGGCGCGTACTACGCAGAGAAATTTTAAGCGGCTTATTACTAGGTGCTGTATTAGGTTTAATTGGTTTTATTCGCGTAGCAGTATGGCATTCTTTTTTCCCTGCGATTTATGGTGACCATTGGATGATGATTGCTTTCACAGTTGGATTCTCATTGGTGGGTGTTGTTCTTTGGGGAACACTTTCGGGATCCATGCTACCCATCTTCCTAAAAAAATTAGGTGCCGATCCTGCTGTATCGTCTGCACCGTTTGTAGCTACATTGGTGGATGTTACAGGATTGATTATTTATTTCAGTTTTGCTTATTTCTTTTTACAAGGACTTTTACTCTAAGATGATTGCAGCCGTGCAGACATGACAAAAGAGTAATGAGAGTTTTGCAGCTCAAGATCATTGGCTAATTTATGTAGAGACTTCTTTGCATAAAAGGTAACAGCCAACCTAGTTAGAAAAATGGATACAAGCGCAAAGGGAACATATAAAACAATAGTGGGTATCAATCCCAATTCATGGTATGAAATAATACCTGCAAACACTAGTAGTAAATAGGCGCCTAGTATATAGCCAGGCAAAATATTCCAGAAATTGTGTTGATTGAGGGAATAATAGCGAACCACTGTTTTCTCCAGCTCTAAGTTCTGACTATCTGTAAAATGATAAAATTTAGCTTTGAAAATTTTCTTTCTACTTGAAAAAAAACTGATATCCTTTGCAATCATTCTGATATCATTTGTATCCGATAAAACTGTCCGCTGTGACATAATAAAAAAGATTTAATAATCAGCGGGGGGGACTGAAAAACAAAAATACAAATAAACTTTTCAAAAAAAACTGCGAAAAGACGCAATACGCATAAATAGGTATTGTTGTAAGGAAGTACTTAAGGATATAACAATAATATAGTTTAGATTCTAGCTATTTTCTTTCTTTTACCCAACCAAATCAATAATCCGGTGATAGGTAAACTTGCCGCTACTAAAGCAGCCAAGAAAGCTGCAATTCTCCCGGGGTAACCCAATACTGCTCCAATATGGATATCATAATTCATTCTTCGGATACGATCAGACAAAGTCTTTACATCACTATATCTGCCCCAACCGTATGCGCCATCAAACTCCTTTCCGGAGTATTGGTCAAAATAACGGTAATCTGTTTTATAAAATATTTTCTCAGAAGGATTGGCTCTTACCAGAATGGCTGCACTATCAGTTTTAGGTAAAATCATTTCAACTCCCTGATATGTATCTTTCATTTCATACTCCAACTGGCACCAAACTTTATCGATGATCTTATCCGTAATCAAAATATTTTTCTGACTGGTATCAGATACCGGCAGCTTTTGTTGAATTACAGAATGTTTTTCACCAGTCATCTTATAAACAGCTGTAGCAAATCCGTCAAATGCCCACATAAGTCCTGTAAAAACAGTAAACAAGAGTATCCAACTACTGTAAAATCCTAAAACATTATGTAAGTCATAGTTCAATCTTTTGGGAGAAGTACCCCATTTGATTATGAATCTGGCTTTCTTGGCAGCTCTATTTCTTGGCCACCATAAAATAATGCCACTTACAATCATCACAAAAAAAATCAAAGTACTCCAACCAACAATCTCTTGTCCATAAGGAATTAATAAAGTAAAATGGAGATACAATATGATGGTATAAAAATCCTTTCGCATATTCTTTGTCTTCAATACCGTTCCATCATAAGGATTCATGAAGACTGTATAATAGTATCCATCTTTATCAAAAAACAAAGCGTATGCAGATTTATTGGGTTGTCCGTAATATAATCTGTTTACTTTTTTATCCGGTATCTGCTTTTCTGCAATAGCAATAAGCTCTGAAGCAGGTAAAAAGCGTTCATTTTTTATAGCAACAGACCTGTACGGTTGTGTGAGTTGTTGTAATTCCGGAGCAAAACAATACAGCGCTCCTGTAATGGAAACGATAAACACCACTAGCCCGGTACCCAAACCGAGCCAGAGGTGAATCTTTAATATAATCTTACGAACAGGGTTCGGTAGTTTTAAAAACACTAAGTAGTTGTATTAGATTTTACATTAAAAACGAAAACTGATATTTGCAGATAGTCTACGAGGTAACTGAGGCTCTACCGTTGTCCATCCTTTGAAGTATCGCTCATTCAGAAGATTGTCTACTTTTAATGCAATACGAAATGTAGAAGTATTATAAAACAATGTAGAATTGAGCACTTTATAAGCAGGAAGCGTGAATACTCCATTGACACTATTGTTCGTAATCAAATTTTCACTTGCATAGTTTCCACCAATACCCATTCCCCATCCTTTCATTCGTCCATGAACAAACTGATAGCTGGTCCAGAAATTAACCAATTGCTCAGGGCCCGCTGTTACCGGTCTTCTTCCATTGCTGGCAGGATCTGTTTGATCATTCAAACTTTTATTGAAACTATAACCGGCAATCAAATTCAATCCGGGTAATGGATTAGCTGAGACATCTGCTTCAAATCCTTTGCTGGACATATTACCATCCTGAATGGTGAAACCAGCGCGTGAAGGATCAGGACGTGTAATATTGGTTACATAAATTTGATAGTAGGATAATGACGCCGTAATCTTACGATTCAACAACTCAGCCTTCGCTCCTCCTTCCCATTGATTGGCTTGTTGTGGTTTGAAATTACTTACAGTTCCATCAGGTTGAGTAATAGCGTTTACATTTCTAAAGCCATTCATATAATTACCAAACAAAGAAAGTTTATCTTTTACAATCTGATATACCAATCCCAATTTAGGTGATACCGCTGTTTGTGCAAATGCTCCGGCTATTGTATTGGTTCTATGTGTCAAAGTACCTTTATTATCGAAACGATCAATACGTACACTCATCATGGCCATTAATTGATCCGTAACATTCAATACATTAGAAACATAAGCACTATAGGTATAACTATTGGTGGTATTTCTCGTTGGATTATTATTCTGAGCAAACCTGGCATCTAATGCCGCCTTTGTCAACTGAGTGTATCTATTATCAGTTCTAATTGCATTTACCGTATCAAATAAAATATAAGCAGAACTATTATTCTGCGCTGACAGATGCAACACATCGATACCCGCTACCATTCTGTTTCTCATTTTTCCGATACTAAAATCGCCTATGAAATTTTGTTGAAAACTGGTTGAATATCCAGTAGCATTCTGATTACTGACATAACGATTCAACAATGAATCACCTGGAAGTATATACATCACATAAGAATAATACCCATCCGATTTACGCGTACTTCTTGAAATATTAGTTTGTGAGATCCATTTGTCGGATAGTTTATAAGTCATTTGTCCAAATAAATTCACAGTGGGTGTCTTGATGGTAATATCATTACTTGTGAATGATCGATTGAAATCTACTTTCAGCTCATTAACATTGGTGGCGTTGAGTTTTCTGGTTCTGTTCAAGAACAACATCAAAGGATTGGTAGCTTCTGACTGATAAAACTCGGTATTCAGTAAAAAGGATAATCTTTCATTGGCTTTAAAAGAAAAAGAAGGTGCAACAAATAAAGATTTTTTGAATCCGGCATCCTGAAAACTTCCTTCCGAATGATACGCTGTATTGAGCCTGAATAAGGCTTTTTTAGAGGCATTCAGTGGTGTATTGATATCTGCAGTTAATCTATTCAAACCAAATCCACCGCCAGTATAACTAATCTCACCACCAGTTGTATCATACGGACGTTTGGTTTGCAAGTTGATAAGTCCACCAAAAGAAACCAGACTACTTCCGAATAAAGTTCCTGATGGACCCTTGATCACTTCAATTCTTTCGATATTAGCAGGATCTAATCCGCCATTGGTTAATCCTGCCACACCATTGATCATGGAAGGTTGTACACTAAATCCACGTAAGGAAAAATAAGCCGCTCCATCACCTCCTCTTCCGGTAGATGTCCATAGTTTATCAATACCGGGTGCATTTTTCAAAGCATCATCAAATTGAGTAATAACTTGCTCTTGCAATAAACTCGATGTAATGGTATTATAGACTTGCGGGTTTTCCAGATTTTTCAAAGGCATACGTGCCACCGTTTCACTGGATATACGATAAAACTTTCTCCTGCCACTATTTACTGTTACTTCAGCCAGTTCCGTAATTCCTGTTTCAATGGTAATAACAATAGTACTGGTTGTTTGGTCTTGCACCTCTACTATTTTGGTGGCATTTCCAAATCCGGTAGAACTTACTATCAATGAATACTGTCCGGCATTGATGTTTCTGAAAGTAAAAAAACCTTCTTCATCTGTCAGTATCGTGCGATTATTTTCTTTAATGGTAATGGTAGCATAAATAACAGGAGTACCATTATTAGTTACAACTTTCCCTTTAATAATTGCTAATCCCACTTCATTTTCAGATGCAAAAACGGATCCTTGTGAAAGAGAGATCAATAGAATGATAACAAATAATACAAAACGAGCTGTTGTATTTCCAATTCTTTTCATGAACACTTTTATTTTGAGTGGCAAAACTCAGCATCATGAAAAAGATAACCAGTAGCTATACGGAATTCATTTTACGCAATTAGGAAACTGACAGTCGAATGACAAATCAAACATGCAATGATAATTTCTGCAATAAATTTTGTTTAACAGTATTGAACCACTCGTCTTTTAATATACTCAGGATGATAGAATCTCTTCTTCCTCCTTCCACTTTATTTGCATGACTTCTTAATACACCCTCTTCCACACATCCAATACTTTTCATAGCAGCAATGCTACGTTTATTATTAATATCGGCTCTGAATTCTACACGTTCCATTCCTATTGCTTCAAAAGCAAATTGCAAGAGAAGAAATTTACAATGCTTGTTCAATCCGGTTCCTTGAAATTCTTTTCCATACCAAGTGAACCCTAACTGCAAAGTTTGATGCTGCAATTGAATATCATAAAATCGAGTACTTCCGGCGTATGCCTGCTGCTTTTTATCAAAAACAATAAAAGGATACTCAGTTCCCCTCTCACGAGCTTTCACAGCAAATTCTAAATACATTTTAAGGTTATCCTCTCCTGCTGCTTTTTGCAAGGAATACGTCCAGATTTCAGGTTGATTTTGGGAAAAATACCGCAAATGTTCGCAATCACTTGCTTGCAAAGGACGCAACAAAACGCAATCGTTTTCTAACACATAGTCTTTGGAAAGATCAAATATGTAATGCATTGAATTTATTTAAGTTTATATTGAATATTTGTAACTTTTAACCGAAATACGGTAGAAAGTTACCGTTGATTATTGACCTATTAAAGTAAAAAATTATGTGCGGTATCGTTGGATATGTAGGCCATAGAGAAGCCTACCCAATCGTATTAAAGGGACTCAAAAGACTAGAATATCGTGGTTATGACAGTTCTGGTGTTGCCTTACTGAACAATGGCAAACTGAATGTTTACAAGAAAAAGGGTAAAGTAGCCGAAATGGAAGAAGATACTTTGGGAAAAGATGTTCATTCCCACATCGGTATTGGTCACACCCGTTGGGCAACACACGGTGAGCCCAGTGATCGCAACGCACACCCCCATTTATCACAAAGTGGCGAATTGGCCATGATCCATAATGGTATCATTGAAAACTATGCCCACATCAAACAAGAGCTCCTTGCAAAAGGATACACATTTAAAAGTGATACAGATACAGAAGTCTTATTAAACTTTATCGAAGACATCAAAATCAATAATAATTGCTCTCTTGAAGAAGCATTACGAATTGCATTGAAACGGATCGTAGGTGCATACTGTATTTTGCTGATTTCAAAAGATGATCCTGAAACCATTCTGGCAGCAAGAAAAGGTAGTCCACTCGTAATCGGCATTGGTAAAGGCGAACATTTTCTTGCCAGTGATGCTTCTCCCATTATTGAATACACCAAAGAAGTGGTGTATGTAAATGATTATGAGATCGCCATTGTTCGTCCGGATGAATTGATCTTAAAAAACCTGGGTAACGAGAAACAAACACCATTCATTACCAAGCTAGACATGGAACTAGCCGCTATTGAAAAGGGCGGTTATGATCATTTCATGCTCAAGGAAATCCATGAGCAACCGGATACTATTTTCGACTGTTTGCGCGGAAGACTACTTCCTCAAACCGGACAGATCATTATGAGTGGTGTAGACAATCATATTGAAGCATTAAAAAATGCACAACGTATTTTGATTGTTGCCTGTGGAACCAGTTGGCATGCTGGTTTAATCGCTGAATACCAAATTGAAGAATTATGCCGTATTCCGGTTGAAGTGGAATATGCTTCTGAATTCAGGTACAGAAATCCCGTTGTCAACAAAGGTGATGTTATCATTGCCATATCACAAAGTGGTGAAACAGCAGATACTTTAGTGGCTTTGGAAAGTGCCAAAGAAAAAGGGGCATTCATTTTTGGGGTTGTTAATGCTGTGGGTAGTAGTATCGCCAGACTGAGTCATGCAGGTGCCTATACACATGCCGGGCCTGAAATTGGTGTGGCAAGTACCAAGGCGTTTACCGGACAATTAGCTGTGCTTACCATGATGGCATTAAAGATTGGTTATGCAAAAGGCACCATTGATGAGAAACGCTACCTCGGACTTATGAAAGAATTGGAAGCAATTCCTGAGAAAGTAAAAGAAATTCTTGCTGATACTTCGAATATCCAGCGCATAGCTGCTAAATATAAAAATGCCAGTGATTTTCTTTTCTTAGGACGGGGATACAATTTCCCTGTTGCATTAGAAGGTGCATTGAAACTGAAAGAGATTTCATATATCCATGCAGAAGGATATCCTGCAGCAGAAATGAAGCATGGTCCTATCGCCCTCGTAGATGAAAAATTACCTGTCGTATTTGTGGCAACAAAAGATTCGTACTACGAGAAAATTGTTTCCAACGTTCAGGAAATTAAAGCAAGAAAAGGAATGGTAATAGCTGTTGCAACACAAAACGACGACATCATACCCGGCATGGCAGATGATGTCATGTTTGTTCCTGATACTGATGAAGTGATTGCTCCATTATTAAGTTGCATACCACTGCAATTGCTGAGCTATTATGTGGGTGTTGAAAAAGGTCTGGATGTAGATAAGCCAAGAAACCTTGCCAAGAGTGTTACGGTTGAATAAAAGAGTACAATGCTGTTTCATTCTAAAATGATACGGCAGTAATGACAAATCATCTGCAACATGCCACAGAATAAAATATTAAAAACCCCATTATCGTCACTGGGTTATCAGTTCGTCGCTGCACCTTTCTTACCAAAGGGAAAAGATGAGTATTACCTACGCAATATGCAAAACCGCAATGGTATTGTATATCGCACACTGAATGCTTATGAAATTGAGGTTTTGGTAAGAAATCGAAATACAAGCGATGACTGGAATAAAATATTGGTGTCCGATGCTTTCAATCCTGAATTGGTAAAAAATTGCAAATTCTTTGGACTGGTTCGCATTGGTAAGCTCGAACCATTTTGTTTGGGTTTTAGTGATTTAAAAGTGCCGGTCGGACTATACAACTCCACCATCATCAGTTGTGATTTTGGGGATAATGTATGTATTGACAATGTCAATTATTTATCGCACTATATCATAGGAAGTGAAGTTATCATTACCAATGTCAATGAACTCGTATCTACCAATCATGCCAAATTTGGAAATGGCATCATCAAAGAAGGAGAATCGGAAGATGTAAGAATATGGATGGAGATCTGCAATGAAAATACCGGCAGAAGGGTCTTACCTTTTAATGGTATGTTGGCGGGAGATGCTTTACTATGGAGTCGAGATAAAGATGATAAAGTACTACAAGACAAGTTCAGACAATTTACCGAAGCACGTTTTGATAACAAAAGAGGTTATTATGGAAAGATTGGCGACAGAACTGTGATTAAAAACTGTAGTATCATTAAAGATGTTTGGATAGGAACGGATGCTTATATCAAAGGTGCGAATAAACTCAAAAACCTCACGATCAACTCAGGAGAAGAAGGCAGAACGCAAATTGGCGAAGGATGTGAAGCAGTGAATGGTATCATTGGTTTTGGCTGTAAAATGTTTTATGGCGTAAAAGCTGTTCGTTTCATTATGGCGTCCCATTCACAATTGAAATATGGAGCCAGATTGATCAACTCTTACCTTGGACACAATGCCACCATCTCTTGTTGTGAAGTATTGAATTCATTGATCTTTCCGGCACATGAGCAACACCATAACAATTCTTTTCTCTGTGCTGCATTGGTGATGGGACAAAGTAATATTGCTGCCGGTGCTACCATCGGATCCAATCATAATAGCAGAGGTGCAGATGGTGAAATTATCATGGGTCGAGGATTCTGGCCGGGATTGTGTGTGAGCCTAAAACACAATTCTGTTTTTGCCGGATTTACAATTTTAACCAAAGGCGATTATCCTTCGGAGTTACACATAAAAGTACCCTTCTCATTAGTAAGTAATGATGTAAGTAATGATCAACTATTGATCATGCCAGGATATTGGTTTTTGTATAACATGTATGCACTTGCCAGAAATGCGTGGAAGTATGTAGACAGAGATAAACGAACTGATCGTGTACAATTGATTGAATATGATTATCTCGCTCCAGACACCATCAATGAAATGTTTACGGCACTTGCCATTATGGAAGAAGCTACAGGTCATGCTTATCATAAAGCCCAACATACAAGTCAGAAAGCATTGAGCAAAGAAGAAGCCATTGTAACCGGGAAACAATTACTCCTTAGTGCCGACAAAATCGTAGATCAATTGGAAATAACAGTAGATGGTTTTGAAAACAGTAAGAGAAAAGTAATCTTATTAAAAACCAGAACTGCATATCATTTATTCAGAGACCTGATTCGTTACTATGGCGCATTGCATGTAGTTGAAATGGTACAAGATCAGCAGATACGAACGATCGAAGGCATTCAAAAAATGATCCCTGCTAAAAATAGCAGAAACGAATGGGTGAATCTGGGTGGACAACTCATTCCTCAAGTAGAGCTTACACAATTGAAAGAAAAGATCAAAACAGGGAAGATAAAATCCTGGGAAGATGTTCACCAAGCGTATCAACAAATGGGAAGTCGATATAGCAAGCAAAAAGCATTACATGCACTGGCTGCTTTGGAAGAAATAGAAGAGCTTTCACTTCGAAAATTAACGCCTCAAGTATTCAAACAATTATTAGACCACACGGTAACCGTAAAAGAATGGATGACCAAAGGCATTCATGAATCCAGAGCCAAAGATTATCAAAATCCGTTCAGAAAAATGGTCTATGAAAGTTTTGCAGAAATGAATACTGTTATTGGTAAACTGGAAGACAATGGTTTCATTCAGCAGCAAATGAAAGAACTGGTATCATTTAAACAGAGGATACAATCAGTTAAAAAATCATTCAAAATAAAAGCATAAAAAAAGGTAACCATTCTTTCCTAAGAAAGATGGTTACCCTGTTTTAAAATCCTGATGGATATTGGATCTTAAAACCGCAAACCTAAACCCAGCTGTATTTGCTGGTTAGTCCACTTATCTTTATTATCGATATCGTTGATATTTTGTAGTCCGATATTATATCTACCGTATATACGAAGGAATTTAAAGTTCAGTTGCCCTCCAGCTACCATAGAAAAATCACCGGATTTGAAGGCAGACTCCCCATTTTGAAGCAAAGTCTTATCTTGATTCAATAATATACCAAACTGAGGACCAACATTCAAAGTAAGGATACCTCCCACAGAGTAACGCAATAAGATGGGGATAGATAAATAATCCAGTTTGATATTCTCATTGTTATTAAACGGGTTAATTTGTGTAGAATAGAGCGTATTGAAATTGCTTCTCTTTGTGCTTGTTTGGCTCCAAAGTACTTCCGGTTGAATTCCCCATTTTCTATTAAGATCCAGCTCTAAAAAGCCCCCAACATGATAAGAAAGGTCAAATCCGTCTTTAAATGATTGACCGGATATCTTATTGAGGTTGGTTCCCAGTTTAACACCGGCGCGCGCTCCCTGAGCATTGACCAATTGGATGGTACTGAACAATAAAATGGCTGCTACTAATAACTTCTTCATAAGGTTTATTTTAATACTTCTTCCTTTTCAAGCACCGTGCCAAAAATCATGGACAAGATGCAAATCAGGCTCGTAACGCTGCTCAACCATTTATTATTGTATTTGTTTAACGTTATATGGAAGTTTTAACAGATCAGGAAATAGATCGTATCATAGAAATGGCTTGGGAGGACCGTACCCCTTTTGAAGCCATTTTATTCCAGTTTGGCCTAAAGGAAAAGGAAGTAATCGAACTGATGCGTGCCAACAGCAAAAAAAGCAGTTTTAAAATGTGGCGCAAAAGAATGGCAGGCAGATTCACCAAACACTCAAAACTGAGAACGGGAGAAGTTAGCAGGTTCAAATGTTCACGTCAAAAAACCATTAGCATGAATAAAATCAGTAAAAGATGATGGATTATCACATTACTTTGTAAGAAACGATTCCTATGCGTGTTTCCTTTGTACTGTTTTTTTCTTTGTTTTTCTCCTCAGTTATCGCCCAACATCAACACATTTCAGGAGATGGTTATGCAGACAGCGTCAACAAAGGTTTGATTGCAAAAGATACCATGAAAGGCAGTCCGAAAAGAGTATCGATGAAGACAATTGGGAACACCCATATTCATATCGAATACGGATCTCCGGGTGTAAAAGGAAGAATGATTTGGGGCGGATTGGTAGCTTATGATCAAGTATGGGCAACCGGTGCGCACAATGCTACTTCTATTGATTTTTCTACAGATGTAACCATTGGAGGAAAGAAAATTACCAAAGGGAAATATGCGCTTTTTACGATTCCCGGTAAAACCGAATGGACCATTATCATCAATACCAACTATCAACAACATCTTGCCGATGCGTATAATGTTTCAGAAGATATCGTTCGCGTAAAAGTAAAACCCATAAAAAAGCCACAAGCTACCCAACGACTCACCTATTCAGTAATACCGTCAGGTAAAGATGCAGGTGTGATGATTGAATGGGAATACTTGAAAGTAGTACTGCCAATAAAAGTGTCTTGAGTAAGTTGTGAATGGTGAATGGTGAGTAGTCAGTAAATCATTTTACTAACTAAATAATCAATACTTTCTTTATGGACTATTAACTGTAGACCATCTACTATCTGCTATGAACCATTGACCATTGACTATGGACTATGGACCACTATCCCCCCAACTCAATCACCGTAATCTCCGGCAATATCCCAACCCTTCCTGGGTAACCGATAAAACCAAATCCACGGTTAACATATAGTTTTTGTTTTCCTTCCTCATACAAACCAGCCCATTGTTTATACATCCACTGAACAGGGCTCCACTTGAAATAAGGATTCTCCAATCCGAATTGCATTCCATGGGTATGTCCGGATAACATCAGATCTATATCCGGATATTCCGTTCTGATTTGTGCATCCCAGTGACTAGGGTCATGACTCAATAATATCTTAAATGGAATCTGTTCCGTTCCCGGGTGGGCCAAATCCATTTTACCATATTTAGGAAAACGTCCTTTAGCACCCCAGTTTTCGATTCCAAGTAACGCTATTTGTTGACCAGCTTTTTCAAATGCCACATGTTCATTCATGAGTAAGCGCCAGCCCATATCCGTATGTGTTTTTTTCAACGCTTCCAGATTAGCGACCTTTTCTTCACGCGTAGGCCAGGAAACATAGTCACCATAATCATGATTACCCAACGTGCTAAACACTCCCATAGGAGCTTTAAGACGAGCAAAAACAGATTTATATTCTTCCATTTCAGAAGCCCGATCATTGACAAGGTCACCGGTAAATACGATGAGATCAGGTTTTTCCTGAAGAATCATATCAATTCCATGTTCCACCGCTTTCTTATTTTGAAAGCTGCCACTATGGATATCACTGATATGAACCATCTTAATTCCACGAAAGGCTTCAGGAAGATTGGGAAATGATAGTTTCAGTCGTTTAACCTGATAATTGTATTTATTACTAAATCCATACAATAAAGTACCAAACAAGGACCCCCCAACGCCCAATCCCAGCCAACTTAAAAAAGTAGAACGAGGAATACCTCCGCCATTATCGCTCATATACTGAGCACCGGTACCGGGAAATATTTTACTCATCAACCATAAGGCTATACGTCTGAGATCATCGGTCAAAAAGAAAAGTGCGGCTATTAGTTTGGCAAAAAATAACCCGACCAGTATTGCGAAAATATAATTCCGGTAAAATTTCGAGTTCTGTAAGAGTTGTATATAAGGGAAAGATAACAGCGCAAGCAAGGTAACTACTGAGAGTACCCAATATCCAATATGGATGATCATTCGGGTTTTGTCGGAGAGGGTCTGCGTGACCGTTCTGACTGCTTGAAATACATAAAAATCAAGTAAGAGCATGATAAGGGCTATCACCCACAGGGTACCGGCATTACGCATGAGAAAGTTTTAATGTGTAGACGTACAGTGAATAAAAATATTGCATTTTACGTGAAGCCATTCAATAGCCATCAAAAACCACTCATTCTTAACAAATTAACCCCCAAACAGTTGAATCTGCTTCACACACAAAATTGTCCGATAAAACCATTGGTCATGGACTATGGACTATACGCTATTCTTATGGATAAGATTCTTTCAAAAGATGTCTTTGAAACCGTATTTTTGGCGTCCTTCAAAGAAATGTGGCTATGAAATTGACTTATTACGGACATTCCTGTTTTCAAGTGGAAATCAAAGGAAAAAAGATCCTTTTTGATCCCTTTATCACCTATAATGAGTTGGCAAAAGATATAGACGTGAATAGTATTGAAGCCGACTATATCTTTTTATCCCACGGACATGCAGATCATATCGCTGATGCTGTTGGCATTGCAAAAAGAACCGGTTGCACGGTGGTGAGTGCATGGGAAGTTCATGAATGGATCACTAAACAGGGTATTGAGAAATCGCACCCGATGAATACGGGCGGAAAATGGAATTTTGATTTTGGAACAGTGAAATGCGTGGTAGCACAACACAGCAGTAGTTTACCGGATGGAAGTTATGGAGGTAATCCGATGGGGTTTATTTTCATGACAGAAGAAGCTAATTTTTACTACAGTGGTGATACTGCACTTACATTGGATATGCAATTGATCCCCTCTTGGGCTGAGCTTGATTTCTCTGTGCTGCCCTTGGGTGATAATTTTACCATGGATATCGATGACGCTGTTCGTTGTGCTGATTTTGTGCAATGTAACCGTGTAGTTGGCGTACATTACAATACATTCGGGTTTATTAAAATTGATACGGATGCTGCAATACAAGCATTCAAAGCGGCAGGAAAAGAATTATTATTGCCGGGTATCGGAACAACCATTGACCTTTAAAATATAAATATTCCGTTTTACGGAAGCTCAAGAATCATTATGGCGAGAATAATCGGAGTTGCCAATCAGAAAGGGGGTGTAGGTAAAACTACTACTGCTATCAATGTTGCCGCCAGTTTGGCTGTGCTGGAATTCAAAACATTATTGGTGGATGCAGATCCACAGGCCAATAGTACAACAGGTGTTGGATTTGATCTGCACAATATTACCAGCAGCTTGTATGATTGCATGGTCAATAACGCCATAGCTGCTGATGTGATCCTGAAAAGTGAAATCCCAAATCTTGATATCATTCCATCACATATTGATTTAGTAGGTGCAGAGATCGAAATGATCAACTATCCGAATCGTGAAAATGTAATGAAAGGAATTTTAGATGCAGTAAAAGATCGTTACGATTTTATCATCATCGACTGCTCCCCTTCTTTAGGATTAATCACTGTGAATTCATTGGTAGCTTCCGATAGTGTGATCGTACCTGTTCAATGTGAGTTCTTTGCATTGGAGGGATTGGGTAAACTACTCAATACGATTAAAATTGTACAAAGTCGTCTCAATCCTGAATTACAAATTGAAGGTATTTTAATGACGATGTATGATGGTCGTTTGCGTTTATGCAACCAAGTGGTAAGTGAAGTAAGAAGACATTTTGATGAAATGGTTTTTTCTACCATCATTCACAGAAATACCAGACTGAGTGAATCACCGAGTGTAGGTAAACCCGTAATCCTGTATGATGCCGAAAGTAAAGGCGCCATCAACTACTTAAATCTAGCCAAAGAAATCTTACAGAACAATGGCTTGACTAAGATGTCGAATGAAGAGAGAATTATTGAGTAGCAGATAGGTTATAGCTAATGGCTTATCCTTAATAAAACTATTCGCTATGAACTATATGCTACTAGCAAAAAATGAAAAACGATTACCATGACCAACCCAAAACAAAATAAAGAATTGATCGGTAAAGGACTTCGTTCTTTGTTGCAGAATATTGATGCTGATCTCAAAACCACCAGCGGTGCTTTGAAAACAGATGTTGTGGAACAGGTAACAACGATCAATAGGATTGCATTGAGTGATATTCAAATCAATCCTAAACAGCCTAGACGAGACTTTGATGAGCAGGCTTTGAATGAATTGGCAGAGTCGTTGAAAATTCATGATATCATTCAACCTTTAACTGTATCTAAGTTATCTGGTAATAAATACCAATTGATTGCAGGTGAACGTCGTTTCCGGGCTGCAAAAATTGCCGGATTGAAAGATGTTCCCGTGTATATCCGTCAAGCCAATGATCAGCAATTATTGGAATTGGCATTGCTGGAAAACTTACAACGTGAGAATCTGAATGCCGTTGAAATAGCATTGAGTTATAAGCGAATGATGGATGAGTTAAACTATACGCAGGAACAGGTAGCAGAAAGAATGGGAAAAGAAAGAAGTACAGTTACCAACTATATTCGTTTATTAAAATTACCTCCAGACATTCAGCTAGCTGTTCGTAGCGGACAACTTAGCATGGGGCATGCAAGGGCTTTGATTAATATTGACACCATTGATAAACAACTTTTTGTTTACAAGGAAATTCAACAGAAAGGTCTGAGTGTTCGACAAACAGAAGAATTGGTCAGAAAAATGTATCAGGCAGAGAAAGCCGATACTGTTAAAATTGCTGCAAAAACCGATCTGCCACCGGCTTACAAAAAGATTGAGGATAACTTAGCATCTCATTTCGCTACCAAGGTGAAAATGGTTCATAATAAAAAGGGCTATGGCAGTATCACCATCGAGTATTTTTCACTGGAAGAACTGAATAAAATTCTCGAAGCCATGAATGTAACGGTGAGTTAATCAATACATGAGTGTATTTCGTTTATTCATACCACTATTATTCACTTGTTGTACTGCAACTTCTCTTTTAGCACAGTCTGATAAAGAGCAGATGGCCGCTACCCAGCTCATCGGTCGGGATACCAGCATTTCTTTAAAAGACAGCACGCAAAAAATTGTTACTGCGAAAAAACATATACCCAAAATCGCCACCAGACGCTCATGGTTAATACCCGGCTGGGGACAAGCATACAATAAGCAGTACTGGAAAATACCGGTTGTATATGGCATTCTAGCCATCCCCACAGTAGCCTATGTGTACAACAACAGTATGTACAAAAAAACAAAGTTTGCTTATGAAGCTTTGTTCAAAGCACAATTACCCCCTCCGAATAATGATAGTACTGATTTCCGATTGATTGATCCGCAACTTCGTGGACTCAGCATCTCGTCAGTACAGAGCTATCGAAATACTTTTCGCCGAGACAGGGATTATTCAATTCTTTGGTTCCTATTGGCATGGGGACTTCAGGTAGCAGATGCTACGGTGTTTGCTCATTTAAAAGAATTCGATGTGAGTGATGATCTGACCATGCAAATCAGTCCCACTTTTAACCCACAAACAAGAACACCCGGTTTTGGATTGGTGATGAGTCTGAAAAATCCCGACAAAAAGCCCAAGCAGGTGCGCTAGGATCCGTCTTGATTAAAATTTGTTTCTTCCCGATTTACAAATAAGTTTGCTGCAAAAGCAGAGATCATGAACATTATTCTGGTAGGGTATGGAAAAATGGGTAAAGCCATTGAAGAAATTGCAGTGAAGAAAGGCCATACCATTTCCTTAAAGATAGACATCAATAATGCCGAAGAATTAAATGCCGCCAATGCTGCTAAAGCAGATGTAGCCATTGAATTTACAGGTCCGCATAGTGCTTTTGACAATGTGATGAAATGTCTTGAACTCGGAATACCTGTTGTTTGTGGTTCTACCGGATGGCTGGAGCGTTATGAAGAAGCCAAAAAATATTGTGAAGCCAATAATGGAACGCTTATCTATGCCAGCAACTACAGTATAGGAGTGAATTTATTCTTTGAAGTCAACAAGCAACTGGCAAAATTGATGAGTCAACATCCGGATTATCATGTTTTCATGGAAGAGATTCATCATACACAGAAAAAAGATGCTCCCAGTGGTACAGCTATTACATTGGCTGAGCAAATAATGGAATCCATGCCTCAAAAGAAAAAATGGATCAATGAATTTTCCAATGACCCATCCGTTTTGTCTATTGTCTCTGAAAGAATCGATCCTGCACCCGGCACACATAAAATAAAATACAGTTCAGCCATTGATGATATTGAGATCATTCATACCGCACATAACCGGGCTGGTTTTGCCGGAGGTGCCGTTCTTGCTGCAGAATATGCAGCTGTTAATAAAGGTATTTGGAGTATGAAAGATGTATTGGGACTTTAATCACACCCCCAATGGTATTAAAAACTACATTCTACTGTTTTTTTTATATTTTGTATCAGGGATAGGACTCCTGTAAAATGGTACCACATGTTATCTAAAAAAACACAATACGCGTTTAAAGCCCTTACCTTTATGGCGGAGCGCAAAAAAGAAGGTCCGATTCTGATTGCCGAAATTGCTAGTAAAAAGAAAATCCCTTTAAAATTTCTTGAAAATATTTTACTAGAGCTGAAAAAAGCCGGGTTATTAGAAAGTAAGAAAGGTAAAGGCGGAGGATACTTTTTTAATATAGAGCCAAATAAAATCCCCCTGGCTACAGTTATGCGTTTAATTGAAGGTCCAATAGCCTTACTGCCTTGTGTAAGTCTCAATTTCTATGAAAAATGTCACGACTGCAATGAGAGAAAATGTGGTCTGAATAAAGTGATGATTGAAGTTCGTGATAATACCTTGAAAGTATTGGAAAACAAAACTGTTGCCGATCTGGCAGTATTATAAACAAACCTCTAAAACAAAACTGAAATGAAAAAACTGCTTTTCCTTTTACTGTGTATTCCTTTTATAAGTGAAGCACAGGTTCCTATTCTCAGTGGGAAAAATATTGTTAAACTGAATGCAAGTTCATTAGTAGCTAAAAATTTTCATATTACTTATGAACGAAAATTAACCGGTCGCATCTCTGCTTCTTTAGGTTTCAGAACCATGGGGAAGAGCACCGTACCCTTTAAAAGTGTACTTGAAAATGTATTTGATGGAACAGATTTTAATATCAATGATTTCAAAATCGGTAATACGGCTTTCACCCCTGAAGTTCGATTCTATCTTGGCAAAGGCAACTTAAGAGGTTTTTATGTAGCTCCATACATGCGTTTTGCATCTTTTAATATAACAGCACCGATAAATTATACCTATAATAATGGTTCAGGTAACACAACGGAATCAGCACCCATGTCCGGTAAAATTACATCTACCAGTGGTGGTATTATGTTTGGTACCCAACATAGAATCTTCAAAGTATTGACACTTGATATCTGGATCATTGGAGGTCACTATGGAAGCAGTAAAGGAACTCTTAGTGTAACAAGAAATTTCTCAACACAACAAGAGCGTGACGCCTTGAAGCAGGAACTGGATAATATAGACGCTCCTCCATTTAAGTTTAAAAATGCAACCGTAACATCTACAGGTGCAAGTATTCAATCAGACGGACCATGGGCAGGTATTCGTGGACTGGGTATTAACATCGGTTTCAGATTCTAAAAAAAGCAATGTGTTATAAAAGAATAGCCGCAAACTAATAAGTTGCGGCTATTTTATTGTTTACCCCCCGGTAAATGATGAGCAGTACTGAACTACTATCATATCTTAATGATACAGCACAAGTTAGTTTCGTTGCTTGATCAAATAGTTATTTCTTTAGATTTTTAAGCATATCCTCTGTCATCTTAGCCAAATCAAATTCGGGTTTCCATCCCCAATCACGGGTGGCCACACTATCATCAATACTCTGAGGCCAGCTATCTGCAATCTGCTGTCTATAATCCGGAGCATAATTCATGGTGAATTCCGGTATGTGTTGAACAATTTCAGCGCCGATTTCTTTTGGCGAAAAACTCATTCCGGATAAGTTATAGGAAGTTCTTACCGATATTTTTTCTGCAGGAGCTTCCATTAACTCCAGTGTAGCCCTGATGGCATCGGGCATGTACATCATCGGTAAATAAGTGTCTTCCTTGAGAAAGCATTGGTATTTTTTATGCTCTAATGCTTCATGATAAATTTCAACAGCATAATCTGTAGTACCACCACCGGGTGCCGATTTATAGCTGATCAAACCGGGGTATCTCAAACTGCGTACATCTACCCCATATCGTTGAAAATAATAATTGCACCAGAATTCACCCGCATATTTACTGATACCATAAACAGTTGTAGGTTCTATAATGGTTTGTTGCGGACAATTTTGTTTGGGAGATGTAGGACCAAATACGGCAATACTACTCGGCCAATAAACTTTAGTCAATTTCTCTTCACGCGCAATATCCAGAACATTCAATAAGCCTTGCATATTAAGATGCCAGGCTAAGTTTGGATTTTTTTCTCCTGTCGCAGAAAGGATCGCTGCCAATAAATAAATCTGGGTAATATTTTGACGAATCACCTGCACATGTAACATCTCTTTATTCATCACATCCATACTCACATACGGACCAGTACCTTCCAACAATGGATTCTGTTCACGCAGATCTGAAGCGATAACATTATTATTTCCATACAGCTTTCGCAAAGCCAAAGTCAATTCCACTCCAATCTGACCCGAAGCACCGATTACTAAAATTTTTTCTTTTTGCTGAGACATGCAATCATTTTTAGAGCAACAAAGAAAGAGAAAAAAGGGGAATAGTCCATGGTCCATAGTCCATAGCAAATGGTTCATAGCTTATGGTTGATAAGTAATAGTTCATGACACTGATAATTACTAAGCTATAAGCCATGAACCATTTGCCATAACCATTTGCTTTACTATGGACCATGGACTATGGACTATCGACCATCAACCATCGACTACTAACCCAACAAATCCCTAATTTCGCCATTCAAACAACCGTGTTATGATTCCAGGCTATTTGACAGAGCTTTTTAAGCACCAGCAATACGACAGTAATAACTTTTTTCTGATTGCAGGTCCATGTGTGGTGGAAAGTGAGGAATTGGTGATGGAAATTGGTGACAAAGTTTCGGGTATTTGTAAGAATCTGGGTATTCCTTATGTGTTCAAAGCCAGTTATAGAAAAGCCAATAGAACCAGTGCCAGTTCATTTACGGGAATCGGTGATGATAATGGTTTATCATTAATTAAAAAAGTAGGCGACACTTATCAACTACCCACCACTTCTGATATTCATGCACATGATGAAGCGGCTATGGCTGCTCCTTTTATAGATATTCTTCAGATACCGGCTTTCTTATGCCGACAAACAGATTTACTATTAGCTGCCGCTGACACGGGAAAAATCGTCAACGTGAAGAAAGGACAATTCCTCAGTGGACCTTCCATGAAATTTGCAGTAGACAAAATCAAACTTGCCGGTAATGATAAGATCCTGCTAACCGAACGCGGAACAACTTTTGGTTATCAGGATTTGGTGGTTGATTACAGAAATATTCCCTGGATGCAAGAACATGGTTGTCCAGTAATTATGGACTGTACCCATTCCTTACAGCAACCCAACCAAACAACCGGTGTCACCGGTGGCAATCCACAACTGATCGGTACCATTGCAAAAGCCGCAATTGCTGCCGGGGCTGATGGGCTTTTCATAGAAACACATCCCAATCCCGCCATCGCGAAAAGCGATGGTGCTAACATGTTACGACTTGACCTCCTTGAGCCATTGCTACAGGAACTTGTTCGTTTGAAAAAAGCAGTGGTGTAGGAAGAGACAAGAATGAAGAATCAGGGTACAAGAAAGCTTCAAGTTACAGGCAGCAAGCGACAAGCTATAAAAAAACCAACGCTTGATGCTTGTGGCTTGCAGCTTGTAACTTTCTTGTACCCTGTGTCTTTATTCTTGTGTCTTACCCTAGTTACCAATTTCTCAGAGGGTTTCTTCTTCCGGCGAGGATATAGTTTTTGATATTGATCCAAAAGGCAAGGATCATGTAGATGATGACAGGAGATCCCATGGTTAAGAAAGAGATATAAATAAACCACATCCTGATACGGGAGCTGGCGATACCTAATTTTTCTCCAATTGCGGTACACACACCAAATGCCCTTACTTCAAGAAATTCTCTGATCTTTTGCATATATGATAGTTGAATGGGGGCTTTGTATGGCAAATTATACAAATTTTAGTGAAAAAGGTTTAAGAATATAGCCTGTAGGTCGTAAGTCTGAATGAAACAGTCAAAGGCCATTGATTTCTGTCTTTGCCCCCACCCTATTTTTCCGTAAATTCGCGCAGATTTTAGTCAACAATACATCTGTTTGAATCAACTTATTCTCTGGAAATTTTCCATAGTGAGTTTTCAAACTGGATATCAGAAATCATACATCTTTAAATCGTAGACCCATGGCATTTGACATTGAAATGATCAAGAAAGTGTATGCTGAGATGCCTGCCAAGGTAGATGCTGCACGCAAGGCGCTCGGTCGCCCTTTGACACTGTCTGAGAAAATCCTTTTTGCGCACTTGCACCAGGATCAGCAACTCAGTAATTTTGAAAGAGGTAAATCCTATGTTGATTTTGCACCAGACCGTGTTGCTATGCAGGATGCTACCGCACAAATGGCGCTCTTGCAGTTCATGCAGGCGGGTCGCCCAAAAGTAGCGGTTCCTTCAACTGTACACTGTGATCACCTCATTACTGCCAAATTAGAAGCTAAAAAAGATCTGGAAGTAGCCAATGCAGAAAGCAAAGAGGTTTTTGACTTCCTCGCTTCTGTTTCCAATAAATATGGTATCGGATTCTGGAAACCAGGCGCCGGAATCATTCACCAAGTGGTATTGGAGAATTATGCATTTCCGGGTGGTATGATGATCGGGACCGATTCTCATACCGTAAATGCCGGTGGTTTGGGCATGATTGCCATCGGTGTGGGTGGTGCTGATGCCTGTGATGTCATGGCAGGTTTACCATGGGAATTAAAATGGCCCAAACTGATTGGTGTGAAACTGACTGGTAAATTGAGTGGATGGACAGCCCCTAAAGATGTGATCCTGAAAGTGGCAGGTATTCTCACCGTTAAAGGTGGAACCGGGGCCATTGTAGAATATTTTGGTGAAGGTGCAACAGCGATGAGCTGCACAGGTAAAGGAACCATCTGTAATATGGGTGCCGAGATTGGAGCCACTACTTCTACATTCGGTTATGATGATAGTATGAGTCGTTACCTGAAAGCTACCGGTCGCGAAGAAGTAGCTGTGATGGCAGATGGCGTGAAAACTTATTTAAATGCAGACCCTGAAGTATATGCTTCTCCTGAAAAATATTTTGATCAAGTCATTGAAATCAACCTCAGTGAATTGGAACCCCATTTGAACGGTCCATTCACTCCGGATTTGGCTACTCCTATTTCTAAAATGAAAGAAGTGGCTGCTGCTAATGGATGGCCTACCAAAGTAGAAGTGGGTTTGATCGGAAGCTGTACCAACAGTTCTTATGAAGATATTAGTCGTGCAGTTAGTCTGGCACGTCAAGTAAAAGAAAAAGGACTAAAAACCAAAGCGCAGTACACCATTACACCGGGTAGTGAGCAGGTACGTTATACAATTGAGCGTGACGGGTTCTTGGATATCTTCTCTGAAATTGGTGCAACTGTTTTCGCCAATGCATGTGGACCTTGTATCGGTATGTGGGATCGCGTAGGTGCAGAGAAAGCCGAGAGAAATACCATCGTTCATTCCTTCAACAGAAACTTTGCAAAGCGTGCTGATGGCAATCCGAATACTATGGCATTTGTTGCTTCACCGGAATTGGTAACCGCACTTGCGATTGCAGGTGATCTTACTTTCAATCCTATCACAGATACCTTGACCAATGAGAAAGGTGAACAAGTGAAACTGGATGAACCTAGTGGACAAGAATTGCCGCAACGTGGTTTTGCAGTAGAAGATGCGGGGTATCAGGCACCTGCTGCTGATGGAACTGGTGTACAAGTGGCTGTAGATCCTGCTTCCAAACGTTTGCAGTTATTGGATCCTTTTGCACCTTGGGAAGGAACAGATCTGAAAGGGTTGAAACTACTTATCAAAGCAAAAGGAAAATGTACAACCGATCATATTTCAATGGCAGGTCCATGGTTGAAGTTCCGTGGACACCTCGACAATATCAGTAACAACATGCTGATTGGCGCATTGAATTTCTTCAACGAAAAAACGGATCTGGTAAAAAATCAACTCACCGGAGAATATGGTCCTGTACCTGCTACCCAGCGTGCTTACAAAGCAAAAGGCATTGGATCTATTGTTGTGGGTGATGAGAATTATGGTGAAGGGTCATCAAGAGAGCATGCAGCTATGGAACCACGTCATTTAGGTGTTCGTGCGATATTGGTGAAATCATTTGCCCGTATCCATGAAACCAACCTGAAGAAGCAGGGTATGTTGGCACTCACTTTCAATGATAAAAATGATTACGATAAGATTCAGGAAGATGATACGATCGATATCGAAGGACTGACCAGCTTTACACCGGGTCAGCCACTCACAATTGTATTACATCATTCAGACGGAAGCGTTGATAAGATCAGCGTAAACCATACATATAATCAACAACAAATTGAATGGTTTAAAGCAGGTGGTGCTCTGAATATTATTCGTAAACAAGTAGCAGGTTAATCACTGTTCGATATTTTCTACAAAAAAAGCTCCGAAAATTTCGGAGCTTTTTTTGTAGAAAATTTACCTTCCATCATCAGGCCTTTTTACCCATACCATTGACCCAGCCCACTACACCGCCAACAATGGCACCCAACACAGCTGATGCAGCAATATCAACCCAAATTGCTTTCATGGCCAAGATATTACTGGTTCCATACATGGTGAGATCAAAAGAGGCTCCCATGATTAAACCAATAACTGCGCCTGCTGAAAGTCCCGCTGAAAGCGTACTGATACTTGCCCAGCGATTGAAAATATAAGAGTACAGGATACCTGTACAAATATTTCCCAGTATCAGTGCCCACCATACCATTTCAGCTTCGGGGCGCATGACACCAGTAGCAGTGCCGCTGTTTTCAGCCATAAAATCCATTAACAACATTCCATAAATAAGCCATCCTGCAAAGAAGGATACAATTCCTCCGGCTATGCCGGAGATCAACATTTTTGTGGTGTTCATAAGCAATCGTTTTAAGGGGAAAAAATTTACTAAACAAAATAGACATCCCTTTCCGCAAATGCAAGTACCTGACTCATACCTAGGATAAAACTGTTCATAAACAGGGGATAACCCCATTTAAACATCCTTCACAAACAATTATCATATAAAAAAATGTTCCAACAGTAACAGTGCTTATTTTCACCCATTCGATTGAAAATCTACTATTTATAAACTATGATTTGGGAAATTTTGACCGTTGCGGGTTTGGCCACTTTTGAAGTCTATGCCGCCATACCTGCAGGTTTTGCATTTGGACTTCCGGCTTGGACCATTTTTCTTTCCAGTATGTCGGGGGGACTGGCCGGTGTATTTATCGCTACGTTTTTGGGAGATAAGATCAAACAATTCCTAGCTAAATATCGTAAACCTAAGCCAGAAAAGCCCAAAACCGGACTGATTTACACCCTTTGGGACAAATACGGCATCATTGGGCTCGGCTTTTTTGGAACGATGACTGTTGGTGCACCTGTTAGTATTGGAGTAGGTGTTGGCTTCAATGTGCCTTTACATAAACTACTAGTCTGGTGCTGCATTGGTGTGGTTACACGCTGCGCATTGTTTACTGCTATCGGATATTATGGACTAAAACTGTTCTAGCATATAGCTCCTGGCGTTTAGTACATAATAAATCAATATGCCATGAACTATATGCTATGAACTATCGTAAAAACTTACATCACATAATATTTTTCTTCCCTGTACTTTTCCGGAATTTCTTCATCGTTTTCATTCAACATTTGGCGAAGATTTCTTTCAATACCCCGGGATATGGAAAGCATGGGTGTGTCAGTGGGTCTATTCTCAAACGGATCCTGCAAATGAACTGCCATCCTTTCAATCAATAAAAAGAAAGAAGCGAGAATAGTCACCAAAGGGATTTCTATAGCTCCTACATATTCAATAACACCAAAGGGAAGTAAGAGAATAAAAAAGTACAAAGCGAAATGGATATACAAGCTATAGGTCATTGGAAAAACAGTGTTCTTAATCCTCTCACATTTACCCATCGCATCGCATAATCTACTTAAAGTTCCATCAAGCTCTACCTGTTGAAATTCATTGATCCATCCTTCTTCCAATGCGAGTTTTAAATCTTTAGAATGGAGATTCAATAAAGCATAAGGAACACTATCATGGTTTTTCACAAATGCAATCTCACGTTTGGTGAGTAAGCGTGTTGCCCCTTCTAAAGGATCTAATCCACGCAAACTTTTACTCAAACTATAACACCAAGCAATTTGTCTGTTCACAAAACGTTCAGTGAAGCTTTTCTTTTCTGGATCATTATACCCTGATTGAACAAAGCATAATATTTGTCTGGTAAGTGTTCTGGAATCATTTACGATAGCCCCCCAGATGATTCTTGCTTCCCACCAACGATCATATGCCTGATTAGATCTGAATGCTAATAATAAAGACAATACCGTTCCCAGAATAGTGGGTACACCCAACGGTATCGACAGTTCATGAATATTATATTCTTTACTAAGATACCAAATGGTAAATGTGTAAAGCGTAATCAGTATGATCTCATACCTGATCTTACGCATGATATAACCAATCGGTATCTTTCGTTTTAATAACATTCTTTCTTTTTTTTAATTGCTACTATTATCAAATAGTAAGCAATAACAGCGAAACATTTGACTGCATCAATACTCTTTCTAATCTTTGTTCGCGCATAAAATAACTAGAGAGTTTGCCCATCTTTACAGTTGGGATATTTTTGGTCTGCATCATTTCAGAGAAACCAGATAATTTTTTCTCAACTGCATTAAACTGATATACAAGTGAAGATGGTATCTCTTGTTGATAAGCATTTGGCGCATTCAATAAAGAAACCGCATCTGACATTTCTCTAGCGGTATGAAAAGCTCTGGTTTCTGGATGCAATAATTCTTCTGAAATATTTGCCAAATCAGATTTTGCGATATACATCACAGTACAACGTGAGCGACACAACATTCTGAATACATCCAGACCCGTTGATTTACCTGTTTCATACCATTCTTCTCTTGAATAAAAAGCAATATCACACCCAAACTCCTGAATATATTGCTTGAATACTGCTGGCGAATCGCCAAAAATGCGATCAATACTGTACCCTTTTACAATAGCACTGTTTTCTTCTTCGATCTTACGTATAGCTTCGAGAGAACTACTTGAAAACTGATACCCGTGTGATTGTCTGCCTAGAGTCATTAAATCACTCTCATTATCAGGTATAGGTACTACCTGCAGAAAAGTGCAATGAAACCCTTCTGTTTTATATAACCTTGTAGCCAATCGAAACAGATTTACCGCATGTTCAGTACATCTCGTTGGGATAATAATCTTTTTCATACCTGTAGTTTTTTATGTGATGATGACAGATAATACTGTATCATCTGCAAACCTACACTGCAGGCATTGGGATGAAATAAGAAGTATATTAAGAGACAGTTAGAAGTTTTTAAGAGTAGGATTAGAAAATTACAGAAATTCTAATGCGGCTCTAACAACCTTTTTAAAAAGACTGTCTACCCCCCCAAAATAGGGCTATGAACGAATAGGGAAACGCATTTCAGCCCTTGTACCGGCACCTTCCATTGAAGTAAAACGAATCTCACCCCGATGTATGCGGATGATTTTCTGTGCCAGTGGCAGACCTACACCATAACCCTTATAGGCAGAAGTATTGGATGCTCTAAAGAATGGATCAAAAATATAACGCAGTTCCTTTTCAGGAATTCCAATTCCCCTGTCTTCCACAACTACAATACATTGTGATTCTGAAGCGTGCAGTGAAATGGTTACTTTCCCATTATTGGAGTATTTACAAGCATTTTGCACCACATTGGTAATCGCAAGTTTTAATAAATTTTGATTTCCGTAAATGGTAATGTATTCAATGTCTTCAGGCAAACTCTCAAAATTGATCCGTATATGATTACCCGGATCGGTAAAATCCACCAACTTTTTTACTGATAAGATCAATTCATCCAAGCGGATAGATCCCATGAATTCTTCCTTCACGCTATTACCTGCCTGTGCCAATTCCAATAAGCTGGTAGTGAGATGATGCAATTGATCAGCTTCACGTGCAATAACCGATAATGCTGCTCGATACTCCTGAGGGTCTCTCTCTTTGCTCAATGCCAGCTCTGCTTCCCCAAGAATGGCTGTGAGTGGTGTCCTCAACTCGTGAGACAGCTTATTCACAAAGTTTCTTTGAGTTTCAAAAGAAGTCTCTAAACGATCCAGCATATCATTAAAAGTTTGTGTGAGATCACTGATCTCTCCTTTTGATGGCTGTTCCGGCAATCGCATATCCAAATTGGTGACGCTGATACGCTTCACTCTTTGAATAATATTAGAGATGGGATTAACGATCTCTGCAGAAAAAAGCATCCCTACTACAAATACAATGATTACTGCCAATATGATTCCCAGTACCAGGTTTTGGCGCATGTCCCTTAATCCTTCTTCACCATAATCATTACGGGCAGACATCATCACGATGTATCGTTTCCCGCTGTACTTATACGGTATGAAAGAATAATAAGTTAACCCACGGATGAATTGAACTGTTTTACCGGCATTCAATTGTTCCTCAAAATCGGGTGGTAGCGTGATATCATGTGAAGTTAGAAATAATGAATCCGGGATCTTGTCAAAAAAGTATTCTTTCTCATCCGGCAAACGCTGCAAATGTTTTTGACGGATCTCATTGTACACGTCAGGACCCAGAATTCCTTCTTCATAATGCGCCTGGGCAGCAATACCACCACGAACAGTTAAGCGATGAAAAAATTCTCTATCTATGGAACGTTTTGAGAAATGATAAATAAAAACACTAAGCATCAAGATAATGACACCTGTGAGTAAGGTAAATAAGGTGGTGATCTTATTACGGATGTTCATGAAGCTGTCTCTTTCATCATGTAACCCATACCAATCATCGTATGTATGAGTTTATCATTTTTGTTTTTATCAATTTTCTTACGAAGGTAATTGACATATACATCCACCACATTGGTACCCAGATTAAAATCAATATCCCATACATTTTCAAGAATCTCCATTCTAGACAATACCCTGGATTGATTTTTCAAGAAGAACTCCAACAATTTATATTCTGTGGAAGTCAGGGAAATGGCTTCATCGCCTCTGAAAGCTGTTTTAGCGTCTGTATCTAAACGCAGATCTGATATTTTTAAGATATGGGCATCCGATACAATGGTATTACGGGTCATACGCCGTCCTAAAGCATTAACCCTTGCCACCAGTTCTGTAATCTTAAAAGGTTTCACCATATAATCATCTGCACCGCTATCAAGACCGGTGACAATATTTTCAGTACTTCCCAATGCTGTTAACATTAATACGGGAATGGAAATACCCTGAGACCGCATCTCCTTACACACCTGAATACCATTGACGCCGGGTAACATGATATCCAGTACTACCATGTCAAAGTCATGATTCAACACCATCTGCAAGCCGGTATGGCCATCCATTGCTACGCTTACTTCAAATCCAATCTCCTTCAAGCCCCTCTCAATCAATGAAATAACAGCAGCTTCATCTTCTATCAACAGTATCTTCATTTGTTTACATGCTTATTGCACACCAACAAAATAAGAATTTTTGAAAGAAAACCCTGAAACACTTTATATTGACAACTGTTCGAATCTTGTTGAACTTTTAACATCTCGGGCAAATACCAAGTGTGAACAAGCATTAATTGAGATATCATCATGAAAAAAATCAGAGTTGCCTTATTGTCGTTTGGGATGTCGGGTAAAGTATTTCACGCACCTTTTCTTCAACAGCATCCCGGTTTTGAGCTGTATAGTGTTTGGGAACGTACCAAATCTGAATCCATTGAAATCTATCCGGATATTACCATTGTTAGATCACTCGATACCATCCTCCAAGATAAAAGCATTGACCTGGTAGTGGTGAATACACCCACCAATACACACTATGACTATGCAAAAAAAGTATTGGAAACCGGAAAGTCAGCCATCGTTGAGAAGGCTTTTACTACAACCGTTTCAGAAGCGAAGACACTTGCATCCTTAGCACAGAAAAAAAAACTACACTTATCTGTCTATCAAAACAGACGATGGGATAGCGATTTTCAAACGGTTCAAAAAATTGTTCAAGACGGTATATTAGGCGAATTGAAAGAGGTAACCATTCGTTTTGATCGTTTCAAAAACACAGTTGGCAATAAATTACATAAGGAACAACCCGGACCGGGAGCAGGCTTATTGAATGATTTAGGGCCGCATCTGATTGATCAGGCATTATTACTGTTCGGGATGCCCGAAAAACTATTTGCTGATATCAGAATACTTCGACCTGAGTCTTTGGTAGATGATTATTTTGATCTCTTATTGTATTATCCTTCCTTACGGGTTCGATTGACATCAAGTTTATTGGTAAAAGAACCATTACCAGCTTTTGTATTACATGGAAGCAACGGATCTTTCGTAAAAACGCGTGGAGACATTCAAGAAGCAGACCTGATTGCAGGCAAACAACCCGATACTTTCAATTGGGGCATTGAACCCGAAAGCAATGATGGATTATTACATATCCTGATGAATGGAAAAGACAGCAAACAAACAGTGAGAACCTTACCCGGTAATTATGGTATGTATTATGAAAAAATGTATCAGTCTATGATTCATAATACTGTACCACCAGTAACAGCTGATGAAGGCATTCGCGTCATGCAAATATTAGAAGCTGCAGTCAAAAGTCATGAAACACAAACAGTCGTAACCTTGTAAACACGTATTGGTAAGACATAAAAAAAGCCATCCACCAAGGCGGATGGCTTTTCAATATCTAGCGTATCATTACATTTTTTTAGCGTCTTCCAAGAACTTAGCCAATCCGATATCAGTTAACGGATGTTTCAATAAGCCAAGAATGGAGTCTAACGGACAAGTACAAACATCTGCACCCAGTTCAGCAGCTTTTGTAATATGTAAGGCATTACGAATAGATGCTGCCAGGATCTCAGTCTTAAATCCTTGGATATCATAAATGTGGCGTATTTGACCAATCAAATCCATCCCATCCCAACCACTATCATCAATACGACCAATAAATGGTGAAACATAAGTAGCCCCTGCCTTGGCGGCTAAAATTGCTTGTCCGGCAGAGAATACCAATGTACAATTGGTACGAATTCCATTATCTGTAAACCATTTGATGGCTTTAACACCGTCTTTGATCATCGGAACTTTTACCACAATATTTGGATGAATGGCAGCAAGTTTTTTACCTTCTTCTACCATGGTAGCAAAATCAGTAGATAATACTTCCGCACTTACATCCCCATCCACCAATTCGCAAATCGTTTTGTAATGGTTGGCAATTGCCTCCTCTCCTTTGATGCCTTCTTTGGCCATTAAGGAAGGATTGGTAGTAACGCCATCTAAGATCCCTAAGTCATTGGCTTCTTTGATTTGCGCAAGATTACCGGTGTCGATGAAAAATTTCATATAAGGCGTATTAAACCCCTCAGTGACTACTTCGGGGAGAAAGAAAAAAAATGGCAGGCTACTCACATCGCACCGCTACAACCGCCTATCCTTGCTGCATTCCTGCCCTGGGGAGGTTCAGCAGGAGCTGGTCGTGTAAGACCTGCCGGTGCAAAAGTAAGGGTTGAGACCTATTTTCCCTAATTTTTTGAATCATAACACCGATACTCAAAAACCACTGCCGAAATTTCGAGAGTTGAGTCGGGTTACACCCAACAATTCATCATGCCGACCGCTGAATGGGCGAAAATAAAATAGGATCAGGTATTCATTCTCTGTCTCCCAATAATTGCCTTCTGTAAGTGAGGGATCAGCTTTTGCAAAACGATCTCGTATATCTTTTGTCAGATATTGGTAGCTGTAATAACCCTGTTTTAAAAAGAGCGTTTTTTTATAGACTGCTTTTTCTGCATCGAATTCCATTTTTGAACTATCACCGGCCTGATTACCTGTCATCTCTCCTACCAGAAAAACATCTTTACCCACATAAGGCTTGCCGCCGGATGGCACAAGTGTAAAATCCACTTTTGCATAATCACCTTGCCACCAGGGATTAATCGATTCTGTGGTGGATATTTCATTCCATCCATTGCGATCACTGAAAAATGCATATCGGAGATCATTTCTTTGTAAATCAGGTCTGATGTATATATGATGCGGAAATGCAGAGCGATCTACACTTTCTACCCTGTCACTTTCGAAACGAAAACTTCTGAGATCTGCCCATCGAAATTCTTTCCCGGCAGGAAAAACTGCATCCTGCTCACCATTGTATTCCAATGCATTTCCACGAATAAAACTCGGTTGTAAATTAAAAGCAGCATCAGACCAACGATTGTTCTGCAAGATCACCAGCTTGGTTTGCTGTTGTGGACTCATGATATTGAGATCTTTGGTGCCAACCGTTACTTGTATTTTTTGATGCGTTCTAATCTGAGAACTATTGAATGGCTGAGATATTCTGGCCCCAATATTCACCCTGTCATCCACCACCATGATTCTTTTCGTAAAAGCCAGCTTGGAAGTGTCCCCATTCAAAAAAACCTTTAACAGATAATTACCACTTTTAAACGGCATACAATTTCTTTCCGGAAGTAATGCCTGATAATGCATGTACTTGGTCATGGCAATAGAAGACATTCGATACTGTGTTAAACGATTCTGTGTAAACCCTTTTAAATAATCAAATGGATTCAATAAAGCCGGTTTCCAGTCTGCATTACACAACTCATAGGTGTAAAAAAAATTTCTCACCGTACCACTGAGATCATCAAAATGTAATTCCAGCAAATCGCTACTACCTAAGCGAATGAGTGGAACAGATTGCTGATCATTTTGCTGAAACAGTTTTACAGTTTGTATCCCTTCCATATAAATACGATCGGGTTCACGCTGTGCAGTTACAGAACAGGTACTGAGTAAGAAAAGAAGAAAATAAAGCTGTTTCATGTGACAAGATGATGGTGTAATAATACAAAGACTTTTATTAGCAATAGGTAAACACACGGGTTTGCCCTGCCATTCGTATTTTTACCAAAATCATGCCATTGGGATTTTCATTTGACATAGCCAAACGTATTGCCTTTAACAGACAGCGATCTTTTTCCAGATTCATTATACGTTTATCTATTGCTGCCACCACATTAAGTGTAGCGGCGATGATCCTCACACTGGCATTTGTTAATGGTTTCCAACAAACAGTGGCTTCTAAAATTTTCAGCTTCTGGGGACATATCAGGGTACAGCACTATGAAGCAGGGAAATCGCTGATTGCAGAAGAAACACCTTTTACCTACGATAGTAGCATCAGCCATATTATTCAGACTGATAACAATATCCTGAGGGTACAGGCTTTTGCTACCAAATCAGCCGTTATTGAATCAAAAGGTGAGATTGAAGGTGTTTTGTTAAAAGGTATTGATCGCGGATATGATAGTTCTGAATTGAAATCTTTTTTTACAGCCGGTAATTGGCTACAATTTGAGGATAGTAATTACAGTAAACAGATCATTGTTTCAAAAGCGTTAGCTGATCAGCTCAATATCGGATTGAATGATACTTTGAAAGTTCATTTCGTTTCTTCCATCGATGATAGTAGAACCTATCGTAAACTACAAGTAACAGGTATTTACAAAACCGGGATTGAAGAATATGATAAATTATTCGTGATCGGTGATATCCAATTGATCAGGCGTATCAATGAATGGAGGGACGATCAGATAGGCGGGTATGAAGTATTTATAGAAGACTACACAAAAATGGATTCTGTGAGTCGGCACCTATCAGAACAGCTACCTACCGAATGGATGAGCAGAACCATTCGTGAAGTATACCCGAATATATTTGACTGGCTGAATATTCAAGATGTGAACCGCGATGTGATTTTTATTGTGATGTCGGCAGTAGCTATTATTAATCTTATTACTTGTTTACTCATTCTTATTTTGGAAAGAACAAGAATGGTGGGTATTCTCAAAGCATTGGGAGCCGGTAACTGGACCATTCAGAAAATATTTCTCTACCACGCGTCAGTGATTACAATAACCGGTATAGTGTTGGGACTACTACTGGGTATTGGTATTTGTGTATTACAGCAGTTAACAGGTTTTATCAGGTTGGACGAAACCTCCTATTATGTTCGTGAAGCACCTATGATCATTATATGGTGGCAGGTCTTAGCCATAACTGTGGGAACCGCTATTGTATGTTATGCTTCACTGATTATTCCTTCACTGCTGATAAGAAAAGTCAATCCGGTAAAAGCCATACAGTTCAGGTAATTAATGAGGTTTTTTGAATTGGGATAATAAAATACCCAATGCCACTGCAGCATTCAAAGATTCTGCCTGTCCGGTTCTAGGTATTGTGATACGATGATTGATCAAAGACTGTAGATCCTCCCTAATTCCTTTAGATTCATTACCGATCATTAATATGCCTGTATGTGGGGGCTGAATTTCATACATCGATTGTCCATCCAGCACAGCGCCGTATATCGGTACTTCTTGCTTACTAAGCAGAGAAACGATATCGCGATACCAAACTTTCACCCGCATAAAACTTCCCATGGTAGACTGAATCACTTTTGGATTGTACAATTCAACTGTATCCTCACTGGCGATGATCTGATCAATCCCAAACCAATCTGCAATACGAATGATGGTACCCATATTGCCGGGGTCTTGTATGCCATCCAATACCAGTGTTAACTTATGATTCCATTGGGGTTCATCCGTAAGTTCCGGTTGCTGAACAATGGCCAGCACCTGATTCGGGGTTTGCAGAGAACTGATTTTCTCTAATTCCTGTTCTGAAATACTGGTAAACGGATAATTTCCCTCAGGCTTTACCCACTGGTCTGTAGCATAGATATTTTTAACAGGATAACCTTCCGTAATGAGCTCCTGAACCAATTTCACGCCTTCAACGATAAATAACCGCTCAGCCGTTCTTTGTTTTTTGTGGCATAAAGATTGAATATATTTGAGCTCATTCTTGCTTAACATTGATTATGCTTTTGATCGGAAAAAGAGTTGTTTTAGAATATGGCATCTTGACTGTATTGTTAATGATCCTGCTCAATTCCTGTTCCGTTCAGCAACGTACAACCGTAAAAAACTATCCTGTCAACAAGCCTTTCGTTTACAGCAACAAGATCAATATCATCAACGAACTTCCCAAAGATGAGAAAAAACGGTTAACTTATGAACTAGAGAATTATTGGGATGATAGCTTACAAGTAAGACTGATACAGAGATATCTGGTTCGGTATCGATTAAACAAACCCCCTGTATTCGACAGCAGTAATCTTGATCGATCGATCAATTTCATGAAGGCTTATCTGAATAGTCAGGGTTATTTCTATCCAAATTTCAAAGACTCTGTTTTTGTTGATACTGTCAAAGATCAATTACGTACAAATGTGATCATGGAGATATCAACAGGAAAGAATATCACCATTGATTCTGTTTCCTATAGTTTCCAAGACTCTGCTTTAAATGCATTGGTGCAATCTGAAATTTCGAAAAGCCTGTTAAAAAAAGGTGGGCGCTATACCAAACAAGTGATTGGTGACGAACTGGACAGACTTACCACTTTATTTCGTCAAAATGGTTACTACAATTTTAGCAGAGATGACCTGAGAGCTGTGGTGGATACATTGGACAAAGAACTGCTACAACTAACACTAGACCCCTTCAAACAGGCACAACTGATTGCTGATGCTGCAAAGAAGAGAAATGAAAATCCTAGTTGGGATATCAATATTACCACAACCGGAAATTTAACCGATTCAACAGGTTTGAATCAATTCAGCTTTGGGAATATTTATTATTATCCTGAAACAAAGCTCTATGATATCCCGGATAGTGTAAGAAGGAAAACTGATTTTATTGTAGATACTTTCAGGAGTGGTATCATGAAATACAAGCAAGGTATATTCCGATTTAGACCCATGCGAGACCATACCTACTTTAAACGCGGGGATAAATACAATGAAGCAGATTACTTTAAAACCATCAATACACTCGGACAACTAGGTGCCTGGCAACAGGTAGACGCTATTCTGGAACCCAGAAATAAAGATTCTTTGGATGTTCATGTATTCTTGGTACCCGCCATCAAACAATCTGTAGCAACAGAATTGGAAGGCAGTCGAAATTCGGGTGATGTTATTACCGGTAATACACTTGGTATCTCCATGAATCTTAGCTACAACAATAAGAATCGATGGAAACAAGCCATACAGCAACAAACTGTTTTGAGAACGGGGGTAGAATTAAACTTATTGAATCAAGCCAATAACCCAGTCTTTCAGACTTTTTTAGTGAGCGCAAGCCATACTTATGCTTTCCCTCGCATTCTCACTCCATTTCGCAGTTGGGGTAGTTCACAAAAGATAGAAAATAAAAAAACCTTACTGACCCTTAACGGATCCTATATTGACAGAAGAAACTTTTATAAAGTGAACTCATTTACAGCCAGTATTGGCTATGAATGGAGAAGCAGAAAAAGAAATGGAGATCATTTGTGGTTGTACAAACCCCTGAATCTGGAATTGTATGGTATCACGAGGTTAGCAGGACTTGATGATTTGATTCAGAAAAACCCTTTCCTACAAGCTTCTTTCAATGAGGGCAATATCGTGAGTCAAAGTTTATCATTCATCAGCACCAGTACCGGTAGATTGAATAGAAATAGAAGCCACTACTACAGAGTAGGTATTGAAGAAGCGGGTGGATTATTTGGGTTGTTACCCGGATTGAGAAATAATATTTACCGGTATATCAAAACCGAAACAGAATATCGTCAGGTAACACGTTATGATCAATCAGAATTGGCTTATCGTGCATTTGCAGGCGTAGGATATAATTATGGTAATGACCCGCGTATCGGCAGAACCTTACCTTTCTTTAAACAATTTATCGCAGGTGGCCCATACAGTATGCGTGCATGGGGACTCAGACAATTGGGCTTGGGCAGTTCTGTTTTTAGTGATACTGTTAATAGTACTTATCGTGATCGTTTTGGAGATGTTCAGTTAGAGGGTAATATCGAATATCGTTTTACGCTATTATCATTAGGATCATTCAAAGTAGGTAGTGCTTTTTTTGCTGACATTGGTAATATCTGGAATATCAAAAGAAATGATCAGGATCCAGACTCAAAATTTTCTTTCAGCAATCTGGCTCGCGATTTAGCCATAGGTGTAGGTACCGGATTAAGATTCGATTTTTCTTATTTCCTGATTCGATTTGATTTTGCTTACCGTGTAAAAGACCCTGCCAGAAATAGGAACGGAGGATGGATGAGTATCAAAGATTTTGTATGGTCTGAAACAAGGGCTTCCGGACTCAAGATCAATAATATGGCTTTACAATTTGGTATTGGTCTACCCTTCTGAGTTCTCTTTAAGCTTTGTTATTTCCTGCTCAAAGGATTCGATACTGTGTGCATCTTCCACAGAGAAAATACCTATTCTGGTTCTGCGCAAACTACTCATATAACCTCCAACACCTAATGCTGCACCATAATCGTTGGCCAGACTTCTGATATAAGTACCTGTGGAACAAACAACCCTAAAATGAACAACCGGCAATTCAATTTTTTCAATCGTAAACTGATGGATCGTAACAGGACGGGGCTCTAATACAACATGCTCCCCCTTTCTTGCCGCCAGATAAACCGGTTTCCCATCTTTTTTTATGGCTGAATGGGCAGGAGGAACTTGCATGATAGGTCCTGTAAATGATTTTGTAGCGTTGTGTATTTGTTCTTCTGTAAGGTGAGTGATGTCTTTAATGTTTTCGGGCGGCGATTCTAAATCATAAGTTGGGGTTGTGGCACCTAAGGTAAAAGTGCCCGTGTACTCTTTCTCCATTCCCATATACTCATTGATCTTCTTCGTAAACTTCCCGGTACAGATAATCAATAAACCTGTAGCCAAAGGATCAAGCGTGCCAGCATGTCCAACTTTTGAAATACGTGTGAGTATACGTACTTTCTTAACAGCATCGAAGGAAGTCCACTCCAATGGTTTATCCAGCAAAATGACTTTGCCATCAAGGTAAGGTTGTAATGCAGGATGTATTTCTTTTTGTCGCATTGGAAGGATGATGTATTTGCACGGATGCAGGGGTACTAGTAAGCTCTCGCAAATAAAACCCTTTGAGCAGAAGGCTTTCCGCTAAGGATACAAACACCTTCTTCCGCTGAATTATCCAGTGGTATACAACGTATCGTAGCCTTGGTCAATTCTTTAATCTTGTCTTCTGTTTCACCGGTACCATCCCAATGAGCAGCAATAAATCCGCCTTTGGTATCCAGAAGCTGAACAAATTCATCCCAACTATTCGCCGGAGTAATATGCTCATCGCGATACTGTTTGGCTTTGTTGAAAATATTTTGCTGAATCTCCTCTAATAGGTTTTGGATATAGTTGGAAAGTCCATTCAACGAAACAGTATTCTTTTCCTTGGTATCTCTTCTGGCTATTTCTGCTACATTGTTTTCAAGATCACGTGCGCCGATGGCCACACGAACAGGAACACCTTTCAATTCATATTCTGCAAATTTCCATCCCGGTCTGGCATTATCACTGTCGTCGTACTTCACAGATATACCCAAGGTCTTGAGTTCTTTCATTAACTGATGTACCCGTTCATCGATCTGTGCTTTCTGCTCCTCTCCTTTAAAAATAGGAACGATCACCACTTGTAATGGTGCAATACGTGGAGGTAATACCAATCCACTATCATCACTATGAGCCATCACCAATGCACCAATCAAACGGGTACTTACGCCCCAGCTTGTAGCCCAAACATATTCCAGTTGATTGTTTTTATCACTGAATTTTACATCAAATGCTTTTGCAAAGTTCTGGCCCAGAAAATGGGAAGTACCTGCCTGTAATGCTTTTCCATCCTGCATCATCGCTTCAATACAATAAGTGTCTTCAGCACCTGCAAAACGTTCATTAGGTGTTTTCACACCCTTGATTACCGGAACAGCCATCCAATTTTCTACAAAATCGGCATATACATTCAGCATTTTGACGGTTTCTTCAACCGCTTCATCTTTGGTAGCATGTGCTGTATGACCTTCCTGCCAGAGAAACTCTGCAGTACGAAGAAATAATCGAGTTCTCATTTCCCACCTCACCACATTTGCCCATTGGTTCACCAAAATCGGAAGATCACGGTAAGATTGGATCCATGTTTTATAAGTATTCCAAATAATAGCCTCACTGGTTGGACGCACTACGAGCTCTTCTTCCAGTTTCGCTTCAGGGTCTACAATGAGTTTTCCTTTATTGGAAGGATCTGTTTTCAAGCGATAATGGGTTACAACCGCACATTCCTTAGCGAAACCTTCTGCATTCTTTTCCTCTGCTTCAAATAAACTTTTGGGAATAAAGAGCGGGAAATAAGCATTCTGATGACCTGTTTCTTTGAACATCCGATCCAATACATCACGCATATTCTCCCAAAGTGCAAAACCATAAGGCTTGATGACCATACAGCCTCTCACGGCACTATAATCTGCCAAACCACCTTTAATAATAAGGTCATTGTACCACTGAGAATAATCTTGCGCTCTGGAAGTGATTTCCTTACTCATAATAATATTATAATTCTCTTAACAAAATAGATTGCTTACAGTTGTTAGTTGGCAAACAAATTGCCGCTATTTACAGGAAGTCTATAACAGCGCAAATGTATGTAACTTCACATTATATAACCTTCTCAATCCTGATGTTATGAAAAGAATGCTACTTGGATCATTGCTCACCATCGGACTCCTTTCAGGATGTTCAACGGCATACCAGAGCGGACAAACACCTGATGATGTTTATTATTCACCCGGCAGAGATGGCGGCAGTAAGCGTGAAGAAGAGAAGGTTAGAGAACAGCAGGAACGCTATGAAGAATATATCAGCAGTCAGGATGATCGTTATTTACGTATGAAAGTAGCGAACAGAAACCGTTGGGCTGGTATTGATGATTTTGATTATTGGTACGACAGTCGCTATGACTTTGGCAGATTTAATCATTTCAGTAATTGGAATAGTTTCTATACTTGGAATAATCCCTGGAACAATCCATGGAACCCTTCTTTCAGCTATGGATTGTGGAGAATGCAGCCCGGACTTGGGTTTGGATGGGGATGGAATAATCCGATGTATACGGTGATTGCTTATGCTTCCCCTAAATTCTATAGTGGTGGACGCACTTCCGGAAGTAATCTTTCCGCCTATCGCAATACAAAAGGCTTCAGTAACATGAATAGCGGCTTTTACAACCCGAAAACAGGATCATTCATGAATTCCAATAATGCGTCATCCAGCAGTTTTGGAAGTTTATTGAAGCGTGTGTTTACTACCAGTCCCGGCAATTCCAGCTCAAGTTTTGATAGACCTGTAAGAAGTTTTTCAAACAGTAGCAGCGGATCTTCTGCAACCCCAAGCAGTTCTGCGGGTGGTAATAGTGGCGGTGTAAAAAGCTCTGGTAGTAGTGCCGGCTCTGGTCGCGGAGGCAGGGGTAATTAATTTTTACACTTCAGGCAATAATTGATTCAGGTGTTGTACACCTTATACTAAACCTATATCCAAACAGATTGTAACATGAAAATATATTTACTATCCCTGACATTGATGCTTACCTTACTAGCATCCGCACAAAACCCGGATTATTCATTACGAACTGCCTGGTTCACCCAAAATGGCTCTGCGAGAAATATTGCAACCGGTGGTGTGATGGGATCTTTAGGAGGCGAAATCACAGCCAACCACGTGAACCCTGCAGGTATTGGATTATTCAAAACCAATGAATTTGTTTTATCACCCGGATTCTTATTGAACAATAACAAATTCAAATATCGCGGTTCTGACACCCTTAATAATAAGAATAGTTTTGGGTATGGTGCTTCCGGCGTTATTTTGAGCACGGGCGTTAACAGAAAAAGTAAATGGAGCAGTAGTGCGTTTGCCCTTTCCGTAAACCAATTAGCCAGCTATAATAATCGGATTCAATTCAAAGGATTCAATAACATGAGTTCATTCTCAGAACAGTATCTGGAAGAATTGACTCGTGACCTGGCAGATACGAATGCTGCATTAAGCAATTATATCTTTGGGTCTTCTCTCGCTTTTAGAACCTTCTTGGTGGATACTGCGAATAATGCCAGTGGTAACTTTATTGGTTATCAGAGTTTGGTGCCGATTTCAACCGGTGTGAATCAATCTTATGATGCCACTACAAGAGGTGGATACCATGAAATAGCACTCGGAGTAGCAGGCAATATGGAAGATAAAATGTATGTGGGCGGTAGCCTTACCATTCCTGTTATTAGCTATTCTCGTAATCTGGTATATCGTGAAACAGATGCTACCAATGACCCGAATAATCAATTTAGTAGTTTTGAATTCCGCGAAACATTCACTTCTCAAGGATTAGGTATTGGTGCAAAAATTGGTACCATTTATAAACCGAAGGAACATTGGAGAATTGGTTTTGCATTTCATACACCACAATTCATCACATTTAAAGACAGGGTACGTGCTTCTATGACTGCTAATACTGAGAGTTATGCAGGTATCCGTTCTGAAAACAGCGACAACCTCAATAGCGGTAACCCAGGCAATAGCAACTACAATTTAGTTACCCCTTGGAGAGCTATAGTAAGTGCCAGTTATGTTTTTAGAGAAATTAAGGACACACGCCGACAAAGAGCATTCATCAGTGCAGACCTTGAATATGTGAATTATCGCGGCTCAAGATTTTCTGCTGAAGACAAGAATGACCAAGCACTCGTAAATTATTACAACCTATTAAATGATGTCATTAAAGACACATACAAAGGAAATATCAATTTCCGTTTAGGTGGTGAACTAAAGCTTCATACGATTATGTTTCGTCTAGGTGGAGCCTATTATGGTAGTCCATACGCAGAAGAAGAACTAAAAGCCAATCGTATTTTGGCAACCGGAGGTGTGGGTTATCGCGATAAAGGTATTTTCATTGATCTTAGCTATGCACATGCTTTCAATCGTGATGTTCAGTTTGCATATCGGCTCAATGATAAACCTAACACATTCGCCGAGCAAACCGGATCAAGAGGTTCTGTAATGCTTACACTTGGATTTAAGTTTTAAATAACCGCATCAATACCCTGTTCCAGCAGTATTTTTTGAATCTGCAATACAGGATCTGCAGCAGCATTTACCCAGTGAATGCTGCTGTCTTTTTTAAACCAAGTCATCTGTCTCTTTGCATATTGCCGGGTATGCTGTTGAATCAATTCAATAGCTCTATTATAAGGAATACTCCCATCTAAATGATCAAATAACTCCTGATAACCTACAGTTTGTAAAGCATTCAAATGCTTAAAGGGATACAATGCTTTGACTTCATCAAATAACCCTTGCTGCATCATTTGTTCAACGCGTAGATGAATGCGTCTATTCAATTCAGCCCTTTCCATTTCGAGTCCGATCTTCACCATTCGAAATGGTCTTTCGACTTTTTTACCGATTCTAAAACTGGTAATCGATTTACCCGTTCCTTCTAGTATCTCAAGTGCACGTAATAATCTATGTGGATTTTGTTGTTCAGCGATTTGCCAGAAAAGTGGATCACGCTTGGCCACTTCCTGTTGCAACCATGCCAACCCATTTGTAGCATAACTCTGATTGAGTGCTTGTCGGATGGAGGGATCTATTTCGGGCATATCATCGATACCCTCACAAAATGCTTTGATATATAAACCCGTACCTCCGGTTACAATTAATTTTGAGTGCTGTTTAAAAATAAAGGCTGCTTTTTCGAGCGCATAGGTTTCATAGATACCCGCATTCACTTCTTCATGAATAGAATGTGATGCAATAAAATGATGAGGCACTGTTGAAAGTTCTTCAGCAGAAGGACGAGCCACCCCAATATTCATTTCACGATAGCATTGTCTGGAATCTGCAGATAATATTTCTGTTTGGAATAACTGTGCCAATGCAATGGCAGCAGCAGTTTTACCTACAGCCGTTGGACCAACAATCAATATAGCTGTATGTGAAGACAATGATTAGGTATATATCTTGATAACTGCTTAAAAGATGGAATGATTAAAAATCTTCTTCAGTACTTTCTTCAGCTCCAAAATCATCCCCATCAGACTCACCATCCTCTCCTTCTTCACCAAAGCCATCTGATGCTTCTGCAAGGTCATATTTCTCTTCTATATCAGCGAATTTATCGCCTAAAAGACTTTTTGTTCCATACTGTTGTGGACCAATCCCTTCAACCCTGGATATAGCCGGGTAGCTGAGTTTAGCATTCTCTTCTTTACTCACATTGATCAACTCTACTAAAAAAGCCCAGTTTTTTGTAAAATCGTAGAGATAAATAAATTTTTGATTGGTATCACGAATCTCACTACCAATGGTGGTATCACTCATGAGCAAGGGCTCTGCAACATAAGATTTATCATATCGTTCAAAACTGATCTCACGGCCACGTTGCCAATTATCATTACTCCTAAAAAAAGTAGCCTGATGCTTCTGATCAAATTCATAAGCTTTCAGGATCGCAAAATGCAAATCGATAAAGTATTGTGTATGCTTGATCACAATATCGCGGTACACCGCATCATCTTCCTCCAAATAAACCCTGAATTTCAGAATGGCCATTCTAAATGCTTAAGTCTTTTATAATATGTACAACAACACTTCAGTTGTTATCAGAAACGCTAAAATACAATTTATTCAACGGCCTCCAAGTTCAGTTCTTTCCCCTTTTCTAACATAAATTTTTTTGCCGCTTCATATTCATTAGGAATAACCCCATCCAATATGGCTTCACGTATGGCATCTTTGATGATGCCTACTTGTCTGCCCGGAGTTAACCCAAATGTTGTCATGATCATTTCCCCGGTGATAGGTGGTTGCCAGTTTCGAATACGATCCGCATCCTCCACTTCCAACAACCGCTCTTTTACCAGTTCAAAATTTTGGAGATACCTTTTTACCTTATGCTTGTTTTTACTGGTGATATCAGCAGAACACAGCATCATTAAAGCATCAATATCTTCACCCGCATCAAACAACAATCTTCTTATCGCACTATCGGTGATATTTTCTTTTGTAAGACTGATAGGTCGCAAATGCAGCAATACCAATTGCTGCACCTGTTTCATCTTTTCATTCAACGGCAGCTTCAATTTCGTGAAGATTTTAGGAACCATTCTAGCGCCTACTACTTCATGTCCATGAAAAGTGAAACCATGACCTTCTTCAAATCTTTTAGTAGCAGGCTTTCCAATATCATGCAAAAGCGCTGCCCATCTCAACCATAGATCATCAGTTGATGCTGCCATATTATCCAACACCTGCAGGGTATGATAGAAATTATCTTTATGACCCAACCCATCAATATACTCAGCTCCATGAAGATCTACCATTTGAGGAAAAATCTTGTGTAACAACCCTGTTTTGAATAAAAGATCCCATCCAACCGAAGGCTTTTCGCAGAGCATGATCTTATTCAACTCATCGGTAATCCGTTCTTGGGAAACAATACTGATGCGATGTACATTGGCAGTGATAGCAGCCAATGTTTCTGGTACAATGGTATAGTTGAGTTGTGCCGCAAATCGAATCGCCCTCATCATGCGCAAAGGATCATCACTGAATGTTTGTGAAGGTTCCAATGGCGTTACAATGATCTTATCCTGAATGGCCTTAATGCCGTTAAATGGATCGATGAGTGAACCATAATCCACTGCATTCAAACTGATAGCCATTGCATTGATGGTAAAATCACGTCTATTTTGATCATCTTCAATGGTTCCCGGAGCTACTTCAGGTTTGCGACTATTTTGCGCATAACTTTCTTTGCGTGCACCCACAAACTCAATTTCCAAATCATCGATTTTGATCTGCGCTGTTCCGAAATTTTTGAAAAAGGAAACATAAGGTTTGGGATGAAATGCCTCAGCAACTTTATGAGCGAGGCTGATACCATCCCCAATACAAACAATATCAATATCCTTGGTAGCACGCCCAATGATTTTATCACGCACAAAACCGCCTATCAGGTAACAGGGCATATTAAGCGATGCCGCTGCTTTTCCTATCTGCTGAAAAATAAGTGCTTCTTTATCGGTACAAACAATATCCATGCGGGGCAAAGGTAACTTGTTTCCTTGTTTATCAGGAACTGAGACTATTCAATAACTGTTCAGTTTGGATCGAACGGGCACACTTGAAATGTTTTTCCGGACAAGTTTGATGTCCATGTAATCCGCAAGGTCTACAGGAAAGACTTTCTATCGTCTCAATAATATGGCTATCATCAGAAAGTGGACCATAACCAAACCCCGGTATTGTTGAGCAATATACCGCCGTTACAGGTGCATTCATGGCAGAAGCGAAATGCATGGGTGCTGAATCATTGACATAATTCATGACTGCATTTTTCATCAAAGCAGCTGATTCTAGAAAAGACAATTGTCCACTAAGATCGGTTGCTTTATTTCCAGATTGTATCCGTATTTGGTCACAAAGGTTTTTATCACCGGGTGCTCCGAGTAAATAAATGGTATAGCTCTCCGGGAGTTGCCGAATCAAGTCCACCCACTGATCTGCAGGATATTGTTTCGTGAACCACACAGATGCCGGTGCAATACAGATATAAGGTCTGGTCTGATACATCTTTACTTTTTCAAAAGCTTTAGCTGTGGGATACAAAACAGGTTTAGCAGGATGCTCATCTGTAAATGAAAGGATCAATGCATGATTTCTTTGGATTTCATGATGGTCATCAGCTCGCCCAGAGAAATGATGAGGAATGATATCCGTGAAGAAAAAACGAAAGGGATTTTTATCAAACCCTATTTTCCTGGAAGCACCGGAAAAAGCAGTCAGGAAACCGGTAGCGAAATAACGTTGAACATTAATGACGATGTCATATCTATTTTGTCTGATCGTTTTCAATAATTGAAAAAGATGCCGATACTTAGCAGACTTTTTATTCCAGATCAATACCTCGTGTAAAAAAGGATGTCCATCAAATAGTGATTCATTCCCTTTTCTTACCAAAATATCCAATGCTGCATCAGGATAATGTTGATGAAGCTTTTCCAATAAACCGGTGGCCAGTACCACATCGCCAATAAAAGCAGTTTGAATAACCAGAATACGCTGCATGACACAAAGCTAATACAAAGGAACTTGCGTAGATAGTTTACTCGTATTCGAGTTCATTGCTGAAGAATTCCCAGTCGAACAATAAGTAGGTAGAAATAAGTTGTCTAAGACCCCTTCTTTTTCTTCTTTCTGAAACCTTGGTTTGATCAAATTTAGCAGAGCTAATGGCATGACGCTCTAGCCCCAGATTGAGGATGGCCTGCAGAAAGGGCTGCATTTTCTCATTAGGAACATCTAGTATTACGCGTGCCATAGTTTTTGCTTACTTTAAGTTTGCATTTTATTACAAGAAAAGCAATTAAAAGTTCAACAAACTTTTTGCCAAAAACACTCAAAAACAAGCTAAAATGCTCAATTACAGCTAATTAACAAATTTTGTGATTTTCACACAGGTTTATGCACAATTAGGAGCGAATGATGATCAATTCGCCATTTTTATCCCATCGTACCACTGAAGAGGGTTTATAATAGTTATCATCTGATTGTCGGTAACGAACCACATAATCCACCCCTTCTTTGATCAAGGGATCGATATCCTGAAAGGATCTGGGCGCCGGATAACCTGAAAGATTTGCAGAAGTGCTGACAATCGGCTTCCTAAACCGCTTGATCAGGTGTTTACAAAATGAGTCTGAAGTGATGCGTATGGCAACCGATCTATCATCTGCCAATAATTGATCTGCAAGTCCCACCCCACCTTCATACACCACCGTAATCGGTTTACTCACCCCTTTGATGTAATCAAATACCTGTAAATCGGGTTGTGTAACATACTGAAGTATTTCTCGCTCATCTGCCATCAAAATCACCATCGGCTTATGATCCGGACGTTGTTTTAACCGATAGATCTTTTCTACAGCCATTTCATTGGTAGCATCACATCCTATTCCCCAAATGGTATCCGTGGGATAGAGGATGAGTCCACCTGCATCCAGTATCTCTAAACAAGCATCAATATCATGTTGAAATGGCAGCATTGTCATTGCAATGTACAAATTGTGCCCAATATGACTTTCAAGCCCTATACTTTCTCACGAACCTGTATGTTTGCAAAAATTTTAGGTAATGGAACTGAAAAAACTCATTGAAGAAGCCTGGTCGAACAGGGAGTTATTACAAAACAGCACATATAGTGATGCGGTGAGAGCCGTCATTGAAGAGGTAGACAAGGGAAGATTAAGAGTGGCATCACCGGAACAAGAGAAATGGGTGGTGAATGAATGGGTAAAGCAAGCCATTTTAATGTATTTCGGTATCCAACAAATGCAAACCTGGACACTGCCGCCGTTTGAATTCTATGATAAAATGTTGCTGAAAAGCAATTATAAAGAATTGGGTGTGAGAGCCGTTCCGCATGCTGTTGCACGATATGGTGCGTATGTGGCTCGTAATGTGGTATTGATGCCCAGTTACGTCAATATTGGAGCTTATGTAGATGAAGGTTCAATGGTAGATACTTGGGCAACAGTAGGTAGTTGTGCGCAAATAGGTAAAGGTGTACACTTGAGCGGTGGTGTAGGCATTGGTGGTGTATTGGAACCATTACAGGCTAGTCCGGTAATCATTGAAGACGGTTGCTTTATCGGCAGTAGATGTATTGTAGTAGAAGGTGTGATTGTTGAGAAAGAAGCGGTTTTAGGTGCCAATGTGGTACTCACACAATCCACTAAAATCATCGATGTAAGCGGCAATGAACCTATTGAATACAAAGGAAGGGTTCCTGCCAGAAGTGTGGTTATCCCGGGCAGCTATACCAAGAAATTCAATGCCGGCGAATACCAAGTAAGCTGCGCACTCATCATCGGACAACGCAAAGCCAGCACAGATTTAAAAACAAGTTTGAATGATGCGTTGAGAGATTTTAATGTGAGTGTTTAGTCCTTAGCCAATAGCAAATGGGTTATAGCGTATCGAAGTAAAGATTTGCTATCAACCATATGCTATAACCCATTTGCAAAAAAGTGAACCCATCATCCTCCAAAATCAACACCCTCGGTTTCCTCATCACCATCGGTGGTGCTATCTTCTTTTCTACGAAAGCCATTTTTGTTAAGTTGGCTTTTCAGGATACCAAAGTGGATGCGGTGACTTTGTTGTGTTTGCGAATGCTCTTCTCGCTACCCTTTTATATCGGTGCCGCATGGATCGCGCATAGAAAAGAGGGTGTGGTTAAACTTACGCGAAAGCAATGGGGATGGGTATTGACCATGGGTATATTCGGCTATTACTTGAGTAGTCTATTTGATTTCATCGGACTGCAATATGTGTCAGCAGGCTTAGAGCGATTGATTCTTTTTCTATATCCCACGTTTGCAGTGCTGATCAATACTTTTTACTTCAAAACAAAACTGAGTCGCATACAGGTATTGGCATTGCTATTAACGTATATAGGTATTGGAACTGCTTATTGGGGTGAGATCAGATCAGCACAATATGGACCTCAATTCTTCTATGGATCATTCATGATCTTTTTATGTGCTGTCACTTATTCATTTTATTTGGTGGGTACTGGTAGACTCGTAAACGCAGTTGGTGCCACCCGATATACGGCTTATGCTATGCTGGCTGCCAGTGCCGGCATTTTCACACACTTCCTGCTCACACATCCTGTTCAGAATGTGGTTATGACTTCATCATTGGCAGGTTATGGAATCGCACTTGCCATTATTGCCACTGTTTTGCCTTCATTTATGATGAGTGTTGGCATGAAAAAAATAGGTAGTAATAATGTGGCTATTATTACCAGCATTGGTCCCGTATCCACTATTCTACAAGCCCATTTTTTCTTAGGTGAAACCATCATACCTGAGCAAATATTGGGTACCGCATTGGTAATTGTAGGTGTTATACTCATAGGATGGCAATCAAAAATTGCTACTGAACCCAGTTGATCTTCCTTATTTTTTACCGACATTTTCCCGCCACTTACCGCCCCCTCACCCCTTATTACCTATTTCCACTTTTGCAAGGATTATGGCAGCATTAGTTTCGTACTAAATATTCATGGTATGAAAAATAATGGTTACGATATCAGAAACTATAACGACAGATTTTTTACCGGTGTGGTTATGATCATAGTAGGTGGTGCTATCCTTTTGAAAAGATTGGGCGTACCATTTCCGGGTTGGCTCTATGACTGGTCAGCAATTGTAATTTTGATTGGCCTGATCTCAGGTATCAAAGTAAGATTCAAAGGTGTATCATGGCTCATCTTTATAGCGATCGGTGCATTCTTTATGCTCGATGAGGTTGTTAAAGACAAAAATATTCGTCCGTATATCTGGCCTGTCCTCATTATAGGTATCGGACTCATTTTATTATTCAGGCCTAAAAGAAAAACCATCAATATTCAAGATGTAGAAGAGGGTTTAGCTCCCACCATCATAGAAACAAAGCCCTATGATACGGAAGTAAATACTGCAATAGATGATTATATTGACTGCACCTCTGTTTTTGGGGAAGTGAAGAAGATGGTTACATCAAAAAGTTTCAAAGGCGGAGAGATCGTATGCTTCATGGGAGGTTCTCAAATCAATCTTACACAGGCAGATATACATGGACCCATTTTTTTAGAAGTGACGATTGTATTTGGAGGCACGAAAATAGTGGTACCCCCTAATTGGGAAGTAAGATCTGAATCTGTAGCTGTGTTTGCGGGTATTGAAGACAAAAGAAATTTACTGCCTGGCAGCAGATTCGACCCTAATAAAGTACTGATCATAAAAGGCACTTCCGTATTTGGTGGCATTGAGATCAAAAGTTTTTAAACCTAACCTTTTTCAATCATGGAATGGTATCTTGCCAAACTCGTGTATCGCTTTGAGCCAACAACAGCCAATGATACAGTTCATTTTGAAGAGCAGATCAGATTGGTGGAGGCTGAAGATGAATTACATGCTTTTCACAGAGCACAGCAAATAGGTAGTCAGGAAGAATGTCATCTGGAATATGAAAATGGGGTGCCTATTCACTGGTATTTTATGGATGTTACAGAGCTCTTGAAGTTGCATAGCATGATGGATGGTGCTGAGATATTATCCCAATCACACAAAACAACAGAACCGGAAGCGTTTCAGAAAAATATCAGGTTAAAAGCAGGATATTTGTTAGCCAACTGTACTGATCAATTCCTTCAATCCAGATAACGCATGGTTACATCCATCACAAAAGGGCGAAGTTTCTATCTTGCTTTTACTTCCTGGTGGGTAGTGTGGACCGTCATTCATGTATGGGTTTTGGATGAATACCAAATCAAACTATTCTCTGCCTTAACCGATGCGTTTATTTCTAATTTTTTGTTGGCTTCTTTCTGCTTACTTGTCGTTAATAACATGCAATACTATCTTCCTCGAAAAGAAAGGTATTGGTATATTCTTATTGTGAGTCTGGTATTGAGTAGTATGTATCTTTTTCTCAGTAGATTGATTCTTCGCTTTATTTTCAAGGAAGATGATATATACCTGAACTTACTCAAACAATCATTTTATATCAGGTATATCACCGGTTTTTTGATGATTGGTTGTATGTCGATGATCAGTTTGCTGTGGTATACCCTGAAAGAGCAACAAGAAAATGAACAAAGAAAGGAGGAAGCAGAAAAGATTGCAAAAGATGCTGAGTTATTGAAACTCAGACAACAATTACAACCGCATTTTTTATTTAATAGTTTGAACTCAATCAGTGCACTTGCAGGTACTCAGCCAGAGAAAGCAAGACACATGATTCAACAATTATCAGACTTTTTACGAGGCACTTTAAAAAAAGAAGAACATCAATTGGTGAGTTTGCGTGAGGAGATACATCATTTACAACTGTACCTTGATATTGAGAAAGTACGTTTTGGCCATCGCTTACAAACAGTTTTAGAAATTGATGAAAAAGCAGCAGACATGCTAATTCCGGTTCTGTTGTTACAACCTGTTGTAGAGAATGCTATTAAATTCGGATTATACGACACAACGGAAGAAGTATTGATCCGTATTATAGCTACTACAAAAGATGATCAATTATTAGAGATACTGATACAAAATCCATTTGATCCTTTAACCTCAGTTCATACACACGGTACCGGTTTCGGACTGGCTTCTATTGCCCGAAGATTGTATCTTATGTATGCACGTCAGGACCTGATCAGAACAGAAAAACAGGAACAATTATTTTCAACCTATATTATTATCCCACAGTTGAATCATGAAAGTAATCATCATTGATGACGAGCCCCTCGCCAGAGGTATCGTAAAAGAATATTTACAATCCTACCCTGATCTTCAGGTAGTACAGGAATGTGGTGACGGATTTGAAGGGGTAAAAGCCATTCAACAATATCAGCCCGACCTGGTAATCCTTGATATTCAAATGCCCAAAATCAATGGTTTTGAGATGCTGGAGCTGATTGAAAATCCGCCGGCTATTATTTTCGCAACCGCATTCGAAGAGTTTGCGATCAAAGCATTTGAAACGCATGCTATTGATTATCTCTTGAAGCCATTTAGTAAAGAGAGATTCCAAAAAGCAATAGAAAAATGGAAACAGACTGAAAGTGGAACGCAGCAACATATAACCCATGAATTGATGGATGCTGCTGCTATATCACCTCAACAACAGCATCGAATTGTTTTGAAGGATAATGGAAAAATAAAAATCATTCCAACGCAACAGGTACAATATTTTGAGGCGGCAGATGATTATGTAAAAATCCATACCGCAGATGGTGTTTTTCTAAAAAATAAGACCATGCAATTCTTCGAGCAGAAAATGGATACCGGTAATTTTGTGAGAATACATCGCTCTTACTTAGTCAATATACATCTGATTAGTAGAATAGAGCCCTATGAAAAAGATAGTCATCTCGCCATTCTTAGTATTGGCGTTAGATTGCCGGTAAGTAAGACCGGATATATAAAATTGAAAAATATACTGGGGATTTAATCCAATGCTTAATTGGACCTGTCTTTGAAAGAAAACTTCTCGGCTGTTTCAACAACGATATCAGGAATACTGGAAAAGTCTTTGGCTTTATCTAAAAAATAATCAGCTCCTGCCTGCATACATTCATTTCTATAGCCGGATAGTGTATTGTTCGTGAGTATAACCACAATTGGGTCAATAGACTTATTAGCACGGATGTCTTTCAACATCTGCAAACCGTTTTTACCGGGTAGATTAATATCCAGAAAAATTAATGAGGGATTGTATGCTTCGATCCATTGATTCGCTTCTTCTGCACTGGTGGCTGTTCTTACTTCTTGTATCTGTTCCATGCCAGCCAACAAATGCTGAACACGTTGCAGAATAAATTCTGAATCGTCCACCAATAATATTTTCAGCATCTTCCCTATCATAACAGATACAGACATGGTTCAAAAGTTTTAAAGAGCTTTGCAGGAAGATACCTGCAAAGCTCATACAGCTTGTGGCTGTAAGGTTTTTCCAGGACAATAAGTTAATGTCAACCACAATAGGCGACAGTTTTGGATTTAGATAGGGATAGAGGAATTTTAAAAAGATAATCGGCTACTGGTGGGGGAAAGCTCGATCATACAAAGGACAATCAATACATCTGTTCTTCCAATACCATGAACTGTGAAATCAATGTAGTGATTATACTACACAAAATCTGTTATTTCACGCTTATACGATATTATTCTGAATGGCATATTTCACCAACTCAGCATTGTTATGCAGTTTCATTTTATCCATGATCCTGGCTCTGTAAGTACTGATGGTATTCACATTCAGGGATAGTATTTCTCCAATTTCAGAGATACTTTTTCCCATTACAATCATTTTAAATACTTCAAATTCACGATCTGATAATTGTTCGTGTGGTGCACGCTGGTCTTTTTGTTCCAGAGAACCTGCCAGTACTTCTGCAACTTCGCTGGTAATGTATTTGCGACCGCTGAGAATTTGTTGTACCGCTTTTACCAATTCATAGGGTGCACTTTCTTTTGTGAGATAACCGGAAGCTCCTGCTTTGATGGCTCTTACTGCATATTGCTCGGGGGTATGCATGCTTAACATCAGAACGGGGGTATTGGGAGCGTGTTCTTTGATTTGTTTGAGAATTTCAATACCAGAGTAACCCGGCATGCTGATATCAGAAATAATGATATCCCATTTTTCACTGATTGCTTTTTTGAATAGATCAGCAGAATCAGCTACGTCTTGTACTTCAGCCAATGGCATGGCTTCCATCAAAATCTTTCGCAAACCTTCTCTGATTAAGCTGTGATCATCTGCAATCAAAATTCTCATGGATATCTCCTTTTCAGTAAGTAATGGTTGTCTGTATTTTCAAAAATACACATCTATTCGTTCTATACACGGATTATTAAATGAGATTATTGTTTTGACAGACATAAATATTTTGATAAACATCCGATAACATCTTATCAAAAACAATGGTTGAAGTATCCTCCATTGTAAAAAACGGTTGACGCTACTAGAAAAATACTTCTTTTTTAAGAAGAAAAGAAATTTGTACGCAATGAAACAAAAAAAGAGAGTGGGGCAACTGGTTGCCCCACTCTCTGGTCTTTACTACAAGGTATAGGATTAATATGCTAAAGGAGATTGGATCGAAAGAAAAATGTAATAAGAGATTATTACATTTTTTTGGTTTTTTGGATATCGGCGAAATAACCCTTTCGAGTCATTTACTATATGCAAGATACGTTCGTGTATGGCGAAGTGGGGAGTTTATTTCACTGATTTATGCCGTTTAAAACACTGAATTTTAGTAAAAATTTTGAGAAGGAATATTGAATTAAAGTGAATAAAATATTGAATAGCAAGTATTTATAAAAATAAATACATTCATATTCAATAAAACATATATTCAACCTGATAAGTATTAACTGCAACGCGACACAATATCTTTGATTTTAAGCTCATCCAAGGGCTTGGAGAATATATCGGTTACAATTGGATAAGTTTTCGCTTTATCAATATCCTCATAATACACCGAGGATGTAAACATAATAATGTGGATTTTTTCAAATCCCGGTCTTTTGAGCTTCTCAAATTCAGCCAAAAACTCCCATCCATCCATTACGGGCATATTGATGTCCAACAAAATGATATCTGGCAAGAGTTCCGGCTGATCGGCTCTTGCATGTAGAAAATCAATAGCTTCCTGTCCATTCAACGCCGTATCAATTTGGGGAGAAGGCAAGTATATCTTCAACATTTCCCTACTCAGAAAGTTGGTTACATCATCATCATCAACCAGCAAAATATGATGAGCAGGTTTACTCATAGGATAATTTTTTTTTCTTCAGGAACACATGAAACATGCTACCCTTATTCACAATACTTTCAACAGCTATTTTTCCTTCCAATGCTTCTATTTGGTTCTTAATAATATACAATCCCAAGCCTTTTCCGTCTTTATTGTCATGAAAACGCTGATATAGGCCAAATATTTTGTTCCCATATTTTTCTAAATCAATACCCATGCCATTGTCTTTCACATACAGGATCACAAATTCTCCGTCTTCTTCAGTGCTGACAGTAATTTCAGGGGCTTGGTCGGGCTTTCGATACTTGATGGCATTGGTTAATAAATTTAATAAAATACTATGTAAAACTTTTCTGGAAAAAAAGATAGAAGGGGCTCTTGAAAAGTCGGCATGAATCACAGCTTCTTTTAAACGTATTTCCTCTGAAATTAATTCCAATACTTTTTTTAATTCCTGATCAAAATACAAGACCTCATCTTTTTCTGCCATATTTGCCCGGGACGATAAAATTTCATTAAGGTCATTCAATGTGGCATGCAATCTTTCTACACTCATTTCCATTTTTTCTAGAAAGACATGGTTTCGTTCTGATAAATGTTCTTTGTCAAACAGACTCAGTAAGCTGATCAGATTCGCAACTGGGGCGCGTAAATTATGAGATGTGATATAAGCAAATTGCTGTAACTCTCGATTGCTATGCATTAACTCCTGCGACAATTGCCTCAACTCAATTTCTTTTTGTTTTATATCATCAATGTCTAAATGTATTCCTGATAATCGAATAGCCCTACCCGTTTCATCACGTTTACTGGCTTTACTCATGGTGAGTATCCACTTCCACCTACGATCCTTTGTACGCATGCGGATCATGGCCTGATATATTTCACTTTTCCCTTCCAGATGATCATTCAGCAATTGCATGAGCCCCGACTTTTCATTGGGGTGTAATAGCTGTTCGAAAGTGGTAAAACTATTCTCTAGTTCATCAGGTTCATACCCAAGCATCATTTTCCATTGATCATTAAAGTAGACATCATTGCTTATAATATCCCAATCCCATATACCCAATCCAGCTGCTACAGTAGCCATTTCGAGTCTTTGTTCGCTAATGCTCAGCAATTGTTGTGCATGGGCTCTTTCAATAATTTCTGCTTCTAATTCTTCTGTTCTTTTTTTAACCGCTTTACGAAGCGAAAACCCATACAATACCGATATCAGCAGTAAAGAAAGAACGATGATGGAGATATAAACCGCATTTTTAAAAAACTTAGAACTTACTTTCTGCGTACCATCATATAAAAATCCGGTGAGGTCTGGTGAATTCTGAATTAATCCTAGTCGACTATGAATTTCTATGATATGTCTCCATCGACCTTCATTCATATGACCGATCTCAACAAGATCCGGTAATATCAATTTACGCATGGCTTCTGCCTCTACCAATAAATCATCTTTGGTAACACCTCGCTCTTTTACACCCGGCAAACTGAGAATATAATCTGCCATCTCACTGGTATGACTCATTGCATACACCCAACCTTTAAAACTGGCCTCGGTAAATTTTTGAACCAATTGCGGTTCTGATTCCGCTATTTTTTTTTGGGTAAATAATACATCTCCATAAAAATCAATCCCATAATTAATCGGGAGTATGTATGAGGGATCCGCACCCAGTTTTCGAAGCTGATTGACTTCTACTGAAATATAGGCAGAGATCGCATCCGCTTTATCCTCAATCAGGTCTGTATTCTTCCAACTGTGTGATAATAATTTCAATGAATCAGGCGATATTCCTTCCTTCAGAAATACGGCTTTTAATTCTGTCCACCCCTGATCCGGTGATGCCATCAAACGCTTACCAATTAAATCAGATGGAACATGGATATTCTTCTCTTTGAGTGATAAGATGGTATAAGGAGAATGCTGAAAAATAGCACCCAATGCTACCAGCGGTTTTCCATTGGCATATTCTACCACCAGATCTGAACCCGTAATACCAAAATCTGCTTCATTATTCAAAACCTGAGGTACGGGTGCATGCATGGGATCTCCGGGTATCAGCTTTACTTTGAGCCCTTGTTCCCGATAATATCCTTTTTTTTCTGCTGCATAATACCCTGCAAACTGAAATTGATGCCACCATTTCAATTGAACACGAACGGAATCATCTGCTGCGAATAATTGGGAGACACTGATGAGAATCAGCAAAAAAATAATGCTATGTCTACAATAGGTGGGGCGTCCTTCAAACACTTTGATCGTATTACTAACCCAATATACTTTTTTTTTGGTTCTGCATATGATTGAACAAAAAATTTGGTAGACAGATAATAAAAAAGAGACAATGGTGATTGTCTCTTTTGTGCCCAGGACTGGATTCGAACCAGCACACCCGTGAAGGCGCTGCGACCTGAACACAGTGCGTCTACCAATTTCGCCACCTGGGCAGGTGTTTTTCAGCTATAAAGCCGTTGTTTCAGGGCTGCAAATATAATGGCAAAGCGTGCTTTTGACAAAGTAAATTTTGAAAATGAGCCATGAATGGAGACTAAAGTACCATTAAACTGCAGCCTCTGATATCACTATGGTCTAGTCGTCCCCATACTTCAAACCTTCCATCTTCATATACCCGACCTACATCTTCTGTGGTTATGAAAGAACAACTATACACATTAGCCAAATCAATCAATTGTAGCACCCCTTTACCTGTTTGTCCTTTTCCCAAAGGATCTTCTTCATCTCTTGCCATTACTTTCAACCAGGGCGGACATTCAAAAATGCCATCCCCTTTTGAATAGGCCTGACTTAACAATTCAGTCATCCCATATTCTGAATGGATATGAGATACGCCAAGTTGTTGTTCCAGAAAACCATGTACTTCTGCTCTGGTCATTTCTTTTCTTCTTCCCTTCATACCTCCTGTCTCCATCACAATGGTATGTTTTAATTGCTGGGGAAATGCAGCAGCAAAATCCAGTAAACCAAAAGTGACTCCTAGTAAAAGCGTTTTCTGTCCGGATGCCTCCAATTCTTTCAGCGTATGATCTAATTCCTGATGATTATACAGATAAAAGCCGCTGCGAGGGTGTTGGGTCATTTGTATCAGTTCTTCCGCCATCATCACCAAGGAAGAATGTTGTCTTTCAAGATATGCGGGTAATAGGGCCAGTATACACCATTCATCAATCTTACCATAGAACCTCTCAAAACCTGTGATGAAACTTTGTCGGTACAGATTCATATCGCTTACCCAATGCCGGCTGTTTTGCGTTTGCGTGGTACCACTGCTTTCAAAGAAATGAGCAGCATCCTCACCTGTTAAGACCTTTTTCTGCTTAAAAAAAGATACAGGCAACGAGGGAATTTGTTCCGGTGTCTTTATTGTAAGCGGATCTATCCCCAGTAATGCACACCATTGATGATATACCGGATTAGACTGGTACTGAAACCGGAAAATATCCATGCACACTTCATCGAAATGGTCAACAGAAAGAGAGAAAATATTGTTAACATCGAAGGGTAAACCGGTCATCTATTGTGATGTTTTAACTAAATTTGATATGAAAGCAGTACGAATGAAGGCAAAATTATTGATAATAAGCACAATTCTGCTGGCAGTTGCTGCCTGTAAGAAAGATACCTATACCACAAAGCCTCAGTTGACCTTTAAAAGTGTAAATGGTACCAGTTTTGGCCCCAATTCAGCCATTATCTTTTCTATTGAATTTACAGATAAGGAAGGTGATATTCAGGATAGCATTTGGGTACAGAAAGTAACAAGGGTCAATGGATGTTCAAATTTCAGCGATCGTGTGAAAATTCCTTCTTTCACACCTGTCAATAACCTGAAAGGTACTTTTGAGATTGGTTACAGCACCGGTAATATCCCTAATAGCATTTATACAGTTATTCCTACCTGTAACAGAACCGATACTTGTTTTTTCCGTTTTTGGGCCAGTGATCTTGCAAAAAATAAAAGTGATACTGTTGTATCACCTGATATTATCATCAGAAGATGATCATGTAGTCATGAACTGCATGGGTTGTAAATACTATGGTGAAAACGTTTGAAAGATTATTCCATACCCTTTTCTTCGGTAATTATTTTTATGGCATTTGTGCCGTAGCATTATCGTTAGAAGCTTCTCTGCAACTAGGTTATTCACTGAATCATCCATATTGGTATATCCTACTATTTGTGGGTACTGTCATGTATTATACCATCGCTTACCTACATGAAAAAAAAAGTACCAGTATCAATCCCAGAACGATTTGGTATAAAGAACATCAGGATTGGATCAAAAAATCGCAATGGATACTCCTACTCATAACTCTGATTACGGGAGCTTATTTACTTTTTCAGTATCGTTCAGGTTTTCAGTTCGTCCAAACCTGGCAATGGCTCATTATGCTTGTATTTCCTATACTCGCAATTTGGTATTACAGCGATGTCATTCCCTGGTTTCGTCAAACAAGCCTACGGTCGAAAGGATGGATCAAACCTTTTGTTATTGGTTTTATTTGGGCCGGAGTAGTAAATGTTTATCCTGCCATCTTTTCCGCTATGGAAAACAAGGTCATTTATGAGCCCAGCCTACTCCATTTTTTGTTGTTTCTCAAAAATGGCATGTTCATCTCCATGTTATGCATTCTTTTTGACATCAAAGATTACGCGACAGACTATAATGAAGAGTTGAAAACATTTGTAGTGAGATTCGGGCTGCGGAAAACCCTTTTTTACATCATTATACCACTGACAGCCATTGGTTTGGGCACTTTTTTGACCTATGGTATAGTACATCATTTCCCACTGTTTCGGATGCTCATCAACACCATTCCCTTTATTTTGTTAATAATTGTAACCTACCATATGCACCGTCGTAAAAGCATTCTCTATTATCTTGCAATCATTGACGGATTAATGCTGGTAAAAGCACTTTGTGGTATTGGCGGAAGTTTCATAAACCACAATTGAACAGCGCTCCTCATTTTTAATTGAAGTATTATGGCAAAAGTAAAAGCAGTTGCAAAGACAAAATCGAAATCGATCTTGACAGACAAATCCATTGATTTTCTAAAAAAATACATCAACACCCCCTCTCCTGTTGGCTTTGAAAGTAGTGGACAAAAAGTTTGGTTGGATTATGTGAAGCCTTACACAGATAGTTTCTTTACCGATCCTTATGGAACAGCGGTGGGTGTCATCAATCCAACAGCACCCTTCAAAGTAGTGATTGAAGCCCATGCCGATGAAATCAGTTGGTTTGTGAATTATATCAATGACCAGGGCTTGATCTATTTGAAAAGAAATGGTGGTGTAGATCATCAGATTGCACCAGCGATGCGGGTTTTTATACATGGAAAAAAAGGTCCGGTAAAAGCAGTCTTTGGCTGGCCCGCCATCCACACCCGCCTCAGTAATCCTGATGCCAAAGAACCGCAACCCAAAGTAGATAACCTTTGTTTGGATTGTGGTGCACGCAATAAAAAAGAAGTAGAGGCTTTGGGTATTCATATTGGCGCCGTTGTTACGTATCAAGAAGGTTTTGATGAATTGGCCAATGATTTTTATATCGGTCGTGCTTTTGATAACCGTATCGGTGGCTTCATGATTGCTGAAGTTGCGAGACTGCTACATGAAAACAAAAAGAAACTGCCCTTTGGTTTATATGTGGTGAATGCTGTTCAAGAAGAGATTGGACTGCGAGGTGCTGAGATGATTGCTAGAAGAATTAAACCTGATATTGCCATTGTAACAGATGTGACACACGATACCAGCACTCCCATGATCAGCAAGATCATTGAAGGTGATATTCAATGTGGTAAAGGTCCTTCACTGGCATATGCACCTGCTATCCATAACAAATTGTTGAAAATTGTAGAAGAAGTTGCTGAAAAAAATAAAATACCCGTTCAGCTCAGAACATTGAGCAGAAGTACCGGAACCGATACAGATAGCTTTGCTTATGCGAATGATGGATGTCCGTCAGTATTGATTTCCATTCCATTAAGATACATGCACACTACAGTAGAGATGTTGCATAAAAATGATATAGAAGAAACGATCAAACTGATGTATCATACGCTTTTAACTTTAACACCGAAAACAAACCTGAGTTATCTTTGATCTATGATTTCTTGATCTGTGATTTCTTGATTTTCTGAAGAATAAAAAATCAAGAAATCACAGATCAAAGATCAAAAAATCCCCCCCATGTGGTCTGAAAAAAAACAAATAAGAATAGCTGTACTGGATCTGTATGAAGGTCAGGCCAACCAGGGTATGCGTTGTATCAAAGAGATTGTTCATACTTGGGCAACCGATAAAGGTTTTGATCTTGTATACCAGGAATTCGATGTTAGACAACAGCTATCTGTTCCAGACACTTCATTTGATATCTACATCTCTAGTGGTGGTCCGGGCTCACCTTTAGAAACGGAAGGTTCTGCATGGGAAGCTGCTTATTTTGGTTGGCTGGCAAGCATTGAAGCTTTCAACAAAACTGCAATTGACTCCGACAAGAAAAACGTATTCTTTATCTGTCATAGTTTTCAATTGGTTTGTAGACATTATGCAATTGGCAATGTGTGTAAAAGAAGATCCACCGCTTTCGGTGTATTTCCTATACATATGTTAGATTCAGGCACTTCTGAGCCGGTATTTGATGGACTGAGAGATCCTTTTTATTCTGTAGATAGCCGAGACTATCAGGTTATTGAACCAGATATTCGTAAGCTCACGGCGATGGGCGCATCGATATTGGCGATTGAAAAAAACAGACCACATGTGCCATATGAACGTGCAGTGATGGCCATCCGCTTTAACGATCATTTTATTGGAACCCAGTTTCATCCTGAAGCGGATGCGGTGGGCATGCACATGTACTTAATGAGAGAGGATAAAAAGAAAACAGTGATAGATAACCATGGAGAAGCCAAATGGCAAAGCATGGTAGAGCAATTACAGGATCCTGAAAAAATTCTTTTCACCTACCATACTATTCTGCCAAATTTTTTGAATCAATCTGTTCAGGAACCGGTCTTTTCACAACAAGGTTAAATTAAAGTTTATCTCACTGATTCCCTTTCAGGTATCAAAAGGTTTTTTTACTTTCAAAGACCTAATTTCATTTCTATGGTACCTTCTATCAGACAGGCATTCAATCAACAGTTTACTACTGATCAATACAAGGCTTATTTAGAAGAATTGAATAGCAAGTTTCCCGGCGCCATTGAGTTTCGGGTTGCTGAAACACCGGTATTTGTTGACCGGAGTTTCAAAGAAAAGATATTATCTGCCTGCGAGCATATTGTAGACGTGATCACTCAATTCAATTTCAAGACATTGAGCTCACATGCCATTCCTGTTGATCTAAGAGTACCCAATGAAAATGATCATACCCATTTTATTGCTTTTGATTTTGGTGTGTGTGTCAATGAGACCGGAGAATATGAACCCCAGTTGATTGAAATGCAAGGCTTCCCTACTCTATTCGGATACCAAGTATGGCAGGATGAAGTCACCAGAAATCATTTTGAAGTACCCGATGGCTACAGCACTTATCTGAATGGATTTAACCGAAACAGCTACTTATCATTATTGAAAGAGATCATTCTGGGAAAACACCAACCGGAAAATGTGATATTGCTAGAACTATTACCCCATCAACAAAAAACAAAAATTGATTTTTATTGCACGAGTGAATATACGGGCATCCCCATTGTATGTCTAACAGAATTACAAAAAGAAGGCAATCAATTGTTCTATCACAATGCGTCAGGTGAGAAAATCAGGGTTCATAGAATTTATAACCGCATCATTTTTGATGACCTTCAACAACAAACAGAAGATATTCGTGAAAAGGGGAAATTAATGCTGGAAGAGCTCGATGTTGAATGGGTGCCGCATCCCAATTGGTTTTATCGTATCAGTAAATATACCCTTCCCTTTATTGATCATCCTTATGTTCCCAAAACTGTTTTCTTAAGTGAACTTACAGAAGTACCGGAAGATCTTGATCAATATGTATTAAAACCCTTATTTTCTTTTGCAGGTCAGGGTGTAGTGATTGATGTTACCCAAGCAGACATCGATAAAATTACCGATCCGGAAAACTGGATACTACAAAAAAAGGTGCAGTATGCCGATGTTATAGCAACACCTGATACTCCTGCCAAAGTAGAGCTCCGTATTTTTTATTTTTGGAAAGAGGGTGAGAGCAGACCAATTGCTACCAACAATCTGGCTCGTTTAAGTAAAGGGAAGATGATTGGTGTTCGTTATAACAAGGATAAAGAATGGGTGGGTGGAAGTTTAGCTTATTTTGAAGCGTAAAACTACTTGTGTTTACTTAACAGGTATTTATCATGTATCACCTGACTCATGGTTTTGCCATACACTTTACTCTCTACCCATGAGATCACATCCAGGTAAGCAAAGGATCTGGTTTCAAAGCGACTCTTTTCATACTGTTTGATCTTTTCTAAAAAAGAGCGCAGTTCTGTTTTAACTTGTTTGGCAGGTATTTGAAACGAATGTCTCAGAAAACGAAACATCTCTTCCTCTACAATTGTAAGATTATCCATCTTAGCCATAAAACGATAAACAGATTTGATCAAAGAGCTTTCAATCAACTCGGCATTTCCTAATTCATAGTGAGCCATTAAGTGTAATAGACGAGCATAACATTGCAGATCATTACGTAAGTCTACATGGTCATTGATGATTCTCCGTAAATAATCAATACAGGTATTATAATTACCACTTCCAAAATACAAGGAAGCAATTTTATAATTGAATACCAATACGCGATGCTGATCAATATACAAAGCGTTATCAGACAACTGCTTTTCTAAACCTGCCACCAGTGCCAACCCCTCTTGAAAAGTACCCTGCATCAAATGCTGGTTCAGTTTAGCACTGTGGATATAAATAAAACTATGTACTCGGAAAATATCATGTTTATTCGCAGTTTCACTTTCAGCGAATTGTTCAAATTTTTTGAGTGTATGGCTGAATGCTTTAAAATTTCTTAAATCGAAATGAGCATTGAGCAAGTTGTGTAAGCCTTTGATATAATGCCCTGTTTCTACCTCAATCATAAAAGGTTCTTTTTCAAAAAGAACTAACCACTTTTGACTATAACGGTAATACATCAAAAAATCCTGACGAATAAAAGCATACCAACAATAGCTTTGATACAGATACAATCGTTCATAAAAGCCATTCATTATATCTGTATTGGGTGGTAACTGGTGTTTGAAAAAAGTTTTGATGTCTTTTTCATCTGCTTCATTTCTGGCATGACCATTCTTCACATACCAACTATACAGTTGCAAGGCCAAATTAGATAATTGAGTGATCACCCTCCTTTTTTCATTGACCATATTGGCTTCAGCAGTCAATTGCTCAGCCCTGTCTTGCATACTTCTGGTAATATGCAAGGTCTCAATCTTTTTTTCCAGTGAAATGATCTGAATCAAAAAACTATCCTGATGGTATTGATGTGCCAATTCTTTCGCCCGATCCAAAATTTTAAGACTCTGATGATACAATCCTTTATTATACAGAATACGTGCATAGTCGATCTGTTCATGCAACTGCATATCGATACTATCATTACTTTTCAATAATCGTAAACTCGAAAGCAATTGACGGTACAAATGGTTTTTGAGATTGGCCAATTGAGGTTTCGCTATGCCGGGTATTTTTTTAAGAAGATTTTTTTCATCAAAATCAGAGAGCTTTTCTAAGGCATCAAATAACTGTATGACTTTCAGATCATCTTTGGCCGAATTACGTTTGATATACAGTTTAAAATGCCTTTTTTCCGCCTTTTGAAGCGATTTGATCAATTGAAATAAAGGGTCTTGCGAACGGTTGGGCATCATATCATTTTTAACCAAAAAACCAATAGAATCAAGTGTTTCAGGCGGTCTTTTTCATCTTTAAGATAAAAAAGAAAGTGAAAACTTGTCTTTATACCACCATAATGGTGCACTATCTTCGAATAGAAGACATATTTCATATAGCAAGACAATCGAAGCGTAACAAACAATCGTAATTAACGCAAGAGCGTTCAACATATCGGGATACTAATCCCAAAAGAGTTTTCGTATGGCAAGCAATCGTAGAGGTCGTTCCGTTTCCACGGAGGGACCCTTTTTTTTGCAATATACTGAAATATGTGAAATGACTATGCACCAATTTTCTCTTTTGCCCAATTCAGGGCTACTTGCAACTGCTCTTCTCGGGTCAAATCACTATTGTCAAGTACTACAGCATCCGCAGCTTGTCTGAGTGGACTAAATTCTCTATTACTATCCATATAGTCTCTCATTTCCAAATTACGCTTTACTTCTTCGATGGTGATAGAAGGATTTTTTTCGAACAATTCTTTGAATCTTCTTTCCACTCTTACGGCAGGATCGGCTGTTACAAATATTTTAAGCTCGGCTTCCGGAAACACAGTAGTGCCTATATCCCTTCCATCCATAACAATCCCTTTTTTCTTTCCCATCAATTGTTGTTGTGCAACACCGAACTCGCGAACTTCTTTTAGAGCTGCTACTTCACTCACATGCTCACTCACCACCATTTCACGGATCAGGGATTCAACATTTTCGTCATTCAGATACATATCACTTTGACCGGTTACCGGATTGTATTCAAAGGATAAAGAAATTTCTGAAAGTGCTTCAATTACTTTTTTGGTATCTGCATAATCAATATGCTTTCTGAGAAAATAGAGTGTAATGGCACGATACATAGCGCCACTATCTATAAAAACATAATTCAACTCCTTAGCCAATTGTCGAGCCAAAGTACTTTTGCCACAAGATGAGTAACCGTCTAATGTGATAATAATCTTCTTCATGCATGCTGATATCATGCAAAATTGCGTTAAAAAAACCGATTATTCAGCACAAAAAAGGTCGGTATGCGTACCGACCTTTTTTGTTTGGAGATTGACTAACAAGATTATCCCGGGAGAACTACACTATCAATGACATGTATCACTCCATTACTTTGATATACATTACTGATGGTTACCTCAGCAGTAGATCCTTTTTCATCTGTCAAGATCAATTTTTTGCCCTTCATAGAAGCTTTTAATGACCCACCGGCAACAGTTGTCAGTACCGCTGTACCTTTCCCTTCTTTGATCAACTGAGCAATGGCCGCAGCATCATATTTTCCGGCTACCACATGATAGGTAAGTATTTTGGTAAGCGTTGTTTTATTCTCCGGTTTCACCAAAGTTTCTACGGTTCCTGCCGGTAACTTTCCAAAAGCAGCATTGGTGGGCGCAAATACAGTAAATGGACCTGCGCTTTGCAATGTTTCAACTAAACCTGCGGCTTTTACAGCAGCCACCAATGTGGTATGCTCTTTTGAATTCACAGCATTTTCAACAATGTTTTTGGAAGGATACATAGGTGCCCCACCTACTTCCACTGTTTTTTCCTGAGCCATTGCGAATTGGGTACCTAGAATGGTGCAAAAAATAAAAAGAATCTTTTTCATAATCTGTTGATTTAATTTTTGTTTGTTATACAGACTATGTACGACGCGTGCTATCAATTGGTTTTTTATGAATAAAAAAAGCCTCATAAAAATGAGGCCTTATCATTGAATACATTAATTATGTTATTGCGTAAGTACTTTATCGATGATATGTATCAGTCCGTTACTTTGTTCATTATCCGGCATAAGAATGGTCGATTGTTTTCCTTGTAGATCGGTCAAAAGAATTTTTTTCCCTTTTTTTGTTACCTGTAAAACGTCTCCCGATAATGTTGTAAGCGATGCTGCGCCATCTGCTTCTTTGATCATTTTTATCAACGTATTCGCATCGAGTCTTCCAGAAACGATATGACTTTTGATCAAACGGCTCAGCTTTTTCTTATCCTCATCTGTTGAACTAATATTTCCCTGCATCAGTTTGGTAAAAGACGCATTAGAAGGTGCAAAAAAAGTATAAGGCCCTTGCTGTTGTAGCAACTCAATTAAATCTGCTGATTGGATGGCCATTATAAGACTAGTGTGTTCGCCTGATGAGCCTAAATTTTCAACGATATTTTTCTGAGGCGACATTTTGGATGCAACTAAAATAATATTGCCACCTCCTCTCGACTCTACCCCTAATGCCGCCAATTGTGCTTGTACCGCTAATGTGCTAATAAAAAATAAAAAAGCAAATATTAATTTTTTCATGGTGCATTATTTCCATCTAACTTAATAAGAATTTTACAAAGAGTATACATACAGCCTAAAAAAGGTCAGGAAAATCTGTAATGATACCATCCACCCCTAGTTTACGCAGCTCCTGAATCTTTGCATGATCATTGACAGTCCATGGAATCAGCTTAATACCCATGTCTTTACATTGCTTTACCAACAATGGCGTTACCAATGAAAAATAAGGACTATAAATAGTGGGAACAAACCCAAGTTCTTTTAATTGAATCGCAAATGTTTGGGGATGATTGCCTTCAATCAACAATGCTGTTGGAATAGATGGGTATTTTTGATGGAGGTATTGAAGCGTACGAATATCAAAAGACTGAATAGTGGTTTTCTCTTGTATTTGTTTGCGATGAATTACTTCCATAATCAGGTCAACAAATACTGCCGGTGCAGGATGATAAATGCCATCTGTAGCAGGCTGAGATTTGGTTTCAATATTAAAAGCGGGTATCGGTTTTCCCATTTTTGTACAGTAGGCCAAAACAGAATCAATCATGTCTGATAATAAAGGCTTATAGGTAGCTATCTTTTGTTGTTTGGGAAAACGAGAGAAAGGCTTTGATCCAACATCATACTTGCGAACAGTGGCATAATCCATCTGAAAAATATTCAACTTCTTTTCCTCTTCAGCAGTGACATAGCTGCCATCAGGCTTCGTAGTGATATCATGACTAAAGAAAGGTTCATGGCTTAGTATCACTTGTTGGTCTGCTGTAATGACTACATCTGTTTCTAAAGTAGTAACACCCAAGTCAATTGCTTTGAGCATGGCAGGAATGGTATTTTCCGGCATAAGCCCTCTACATCCGCGATGCCCCTGTTTATCGAATGATGATATTTTCGTTTGATTTTTTTTAGCGGAAAAACAAGAGAGTAACAGAATCAGCATCCAAGCTTTATTCATGATCTAAAGAATTGTTGTTTGCGTTTACTCATTTCTTCTGCTACGGCTTTCTCTTCCCAATTACCGGAACTGAGTCTAGACACAATATTATCGAAACTTTGTTCATCCCTGTTCTGGCTCAACTTAAAAACAGCATCTGTTTGCAATAATTTAATCTCAAATGCTACAATCGCTTTGGATAAACGACTAATATAATCTTCAGGAAGTTCTTTATACTGCGAGGGTGAAGAAGGGTTTTGTTCAAAATGAGCCGTTAACTCTTCTAACATTGCCGGTAATGCCTCATCGCTGAGTAAATGCATTTTCCCACGAGCATGAACGGTCATATAATTCCAGGTAGATGCCTGCTTTTTATTTTCATACCAGCTTGCACTAACATATGCATGTGGACCTGAAAACAATACCAGTACATGGTCATTTTGTAAAAAAGCATGGTGATGATCCGTCTGCTTCATGAAATGACCTTGCAAGTAAAGAACACCCTCTCTTTCCTTTACTAAGATGGGAATTTGTGTAGCTACCGGTTCGTTTGAAGCCGATACTCCGATTAAAGTTGCAAAAGGATGCGCTTTGATGAATGCAATGATTTCATCTTGATTCTTTTCCTGAAAACTGGGAAGATGATACATACGACGGATCTGATTTAGCTTTCAAACAAAATTATTGCACCTTATCCGTTCAGATGTACCATTCATACCATTATGAACGAATCAGCATCATTCAGTTACCTGAACAGTTTGTGTTTTAGGGGCATTGGCATTCCTGATCGCGATATTACGAACAGCGTTACCGGCAAATTGACGAAGCGCATTCTTACTTACCTCTTCATTTCCGGCCATAGCAGGTGTTCCTAAATCACCACCTTCTCTTATTTCCTGTACCAAAGGAATTTGTCCAAGGAACGGCAAATCATATTCTTCTGCTAAATTCTTACCGCCATCTTTTCCAAACAGGTAATATTTGTTTTGGGGCAATTCTGCGGGAGTGAAATAAGCCATATTCTCAACCAATCCAATAATTGGAACATTGATTTGTGCTTGTCCAAACATGGCGATACCCTTTTTTGCATCAGCCAATGCTACATTTTGTGGAGTAGTTACAATGATCACACCAGTTACAGGCACTGTTTGCATCAGTGTAAGGTGAATATCGCCGGTACCGGGAGGCATATCAATGACGAGGTAATCCAATTCTCCCCAATCTACATCTGTCACAAACTGGCGAATAGCACTACTCGCCATGGGGCCACGCCAAACCACAGCATTTTTTTCATCTACCAATAATCCAATACTCATCAGTTTGATACCATATTTTTCCAAAGGAATGATCATCCCCTTTCCATTCACTTCTTTCATCATTGGGCGTTCACCGCGAACACCAAACATAATCGGTACACTGGGTCCATAAATATCTGCATCCATCAACCCTACGGATGCACCTCCTTCTGCCAAAGCAAGTGCAAGGTTGGCAGATACGGTACTTTTTCCAACACCACCTTTGCCACTTACTACCGCAATAATATTTTTGACACCTGATAACACTTGTTGATTATCCTTGCGGGTAGATGAAGTATTAGATGTGAAGTTCACAGTTACTTTTGCTTCTTTGTCTACCAATAATTTAACAGCATTTTCACTGGCTGTACGCATCATATCTTTCATCGGACAAGCAGGAGTTGTCAGTACAATCGTAAAGCTCACTTCTTTATCCTTGATCTGAATATCTTTCACCATATTCAAAGTCACCAGATCTTTTCCCAGATCGGGTTCTTGTACATTACTCAGTGCACTCAGTATAGCCGCTTCTGTCATCACGCAAGTTTTTGTTAAAAAATCAATTTGGCTGCAAAGTTAACCGCTCGCAACCTTACTTTGTCAGAATTAAGGTGAGTTTTCAACAATCTGTATGGCTGGTTGTTGTCGATTTTGGGAAAACCATTTGTATTTTTACCGTGATGAAAATATTTCTACGATTATCTATTGTTACTGCCTTCTTTTTGCTGACCATCGGAAAAGCGATGTCACAGCGAAATGAATACCGCGATTCAGTGGTACAACTGTATGGTGTGGTAATGACGGCTGATAGTTTGATGGCCATTCCATCTGCCAGTATTATCGTAGAAGGAAAGGGAAGAGGTACCATTACCAATCCGGATGGGGTTTTCTCCATCGCAGTCCTCAAAGGCGATCGTATTACATTTTCCTGTGTTGGATTCAAGAATAGAAGCATTGAGATTCCTCGCGATCTGCCCGATAATCAATACAGTGTGATCCAATTATTGGTGAGTGATACGGCTTATTTGCCCGCAACCATCCTAAAACCCCGCCCTACCAGAGAGCAATTTGAACGCGATTTTGTGAACATGAAGATCGCCGATGATGCTTATGAGATCGCCAGAAAGAATACAGATGAGGCTCAACGTCGAATTCTGATCAATAGCTTGCCTGCCGATGGAAGAGAAGCCATCAATTACCAATTGAGACAGCAAGCGAATAAATACTATTATTCCGGACAATTACCTCCGATGAATATCCTAAATCCTGCGGCTTGGGCCGATTTCATTAAGGCCTGGAAAAGAGGGGATTTTAAGCGCAAAGACTAATATTTCAGCTTTATTGATTGTTTTTTCAACAGATTTTCTTTCATTAAGGATAGCGGCTTTACTTTTGCGCATACTTAAAACGATTGAATATGCCAGTTACGAATGTTAGTGTGATCGGTGCCGGAACCATGGGTAATGGAATAGCGCACGTATTTGCTCAAAATGGATTTTCTGTTCAGCTCATCGATGTGAATGCAGCTCAATTGGAAAAAGCCGTACAAACCATTTCAAAAAACCTAGATCGCCAAATTGCGAAAGGTACTTTGACGGAAGAACAAAAGACTGCAACACTAGCAAGACTTCAAACAGCAACAGATTTGAAAAAAGGAGTTTCCCAAGCTGATCTGGTAGTAGAAGCTGCTACCGAAAATGTGGAGTTGAAACTGAATATTTTCAAGATGATCGATGAAGCAGCTCTTGCGAATGCCATTCTTGCATCCAATACCTCTTCCATCTCTATTACTAAAATTGCTTCTGTTACTAAGAGGCCTGAGAAGGTAATCGGAATGCATTTTATGAATCCTGTTCCGGTGATGAAATTGGTAGAGATCATTAATGGTTATGCTACTACAACAGATATCACGGATACGATTGTAACACTTAGTAAAACATTAGGTAAAGTTCCTTGTGTAGTGAATGATTATCCGGGATTTATCGCGAATAAGATTTTAATGCCCATGATCAATGAAGCCATCTGTAGTTTATATGAAGGCATTGCAGATGTAGAAGCCATTGATACCATCATGAAATTAGGTATGGCACATCCGATGGGACCTTTACAACTAGCCGACTTTATTGGCTTAGATGTTTGCTTAAGCATTCTTCAGGTACTGCATGAAGGATTCGGCAATCCGAAATATGCACCTTGTCCACTTTTGGTGAATATGGTGACTGCAGGTAAACTAGGCGTAAAATCCGGAGAAGGATTTTACAAATACACACCCGGAAGTAAGGAACTGATCGTTAGTGATCGTTTTAAAAAATAAATGAAATAAAGACCGATTGATATTCCTCAATCGGTCTTTTTAACATTGCATATGTTTTTCATCCTTTCAAAACTGCTTTATTTTCTTTTAATACCCTTCAATTGGATCATCATCTTATTGATCAGTATTTATTTTGTTAAATCGGCAAGACTCAAACGTAGATTAACCTTTGCTACTGTTGTTATTGCACTGGTCTTTAGCAATCCATGGTTGTATAAGAAAGCCAATAAATGCTGGCAAGCAGACTCTAAAGCGTTATCACAAGTGAAAAATTATGAGTTGGGTATTCTACTCACCGGCATGGTTCAGTTTGATACCAGGGATCAAGGTTTTTTTGGATCTGCAGCAGATCGATTCATACAAACTGCAACACTCTATCATACGGGAAAGATCAAAAAAATTCTTGTGACAGGAGGTAGTGGATCATTACTACATACCTACAAACCCGAAGCCGTATTCTTAAAAGAAATGCTGGTCAATAACAACATTCCTGAACAGGATATCATCGTGGAGCCTGATTCCAGAAATACTTATGAGAATGCGCTATTCAGCAAACGAATAATAGACTCATTAAAAATAAGCTCCCCTTCATTGCTCATCACATCTGCTTTACACATGAGAAGGTCTGAGGCTGTATTTACAAAAGTGGAGATCCGGTTTGATAGCTATCCTGCAGACTTTAAAGTAGTAGATGAATATTTTTCAGTGGATGATACACTCATTCCTGATGCCAAACTTTTAAAAGATTGGACTCACTTAATCAAAGAAGTAGTAGGGCTCTGGGTTTATCAGTTAACGGGAAAAGCTTGATTATTTTGATCGTTGTATTGTTACCGTATGCAGCTCTTTAAATCTGTATAACACTTCTTCCAATCTACTTTTTGGTATCCCGATTTTCAGTAGACAAAACAATTGCATTTCCTGATGAATCACACTACAATTGAATTGTTTGACGACCATCATCACTTCATTCATGGTCGTGTAATCAAAATTCACATCATAAATGATTTCAATAGACTTTTGTATCACCGGAATCATCTGTAAAGCCATCGCAGCCGATGATTTATAAGCATTGATGAGTCCGGGTACCCCCAATAAAGTGCCTCCGAAATACCTCACTACAATAACACCGGTATCAGTTAATTCTTTACTATCGATTTGACCTAAAATAGGTTTTCCTGCAGAACCAGAGGGTTCGCCATCATCACTCACCCTGAACTGATTACCATCTAACCCTAGTCGATAAGCAAAACAATGATGTACGGCTTTGGGATGTTCTTTTTTCAGTAATTGTAATTGTTGTTTAAAATCATCCGGCGTACTCATGGGGAAAGCATAAGCCAGAAAACGACTGCCCCGGTCTTTGAACTCAGCGAATCCTTGTCTATCAATGGTTTGATAATATTCGTTTTCCATCATCGTCATAACTGATCTCCAAATGCAATTAAATAAATAGCCACTATTGATAATAAAATTCCTAACCAATTGATCTTTGTCAATCGTTCTTTAAATAAAATCCAAGCTACTACAGCACTAAACAAAACAATTCCCATGTTGTTGACCGGAATGCTTGCACTGGTTTGCCAAGGACTTTCTTGTAAAAAATGAACCAAACACCAGATGGAAAAATAATTGGGTATACCGATTAGTATTCCAGCTAGCAGATTTTTCCAAACAAATACTTGTTTTCTTCGAATCAATTGAATCAGTAAAATCAATGATCCGATAGTAGCCGCTGAGAAAAAAGAACTAACCAGGTAGTCATTATTATTTTCTGCAGTTACATAGGTCAATTGAACATGATTGATCAATGCATCTAATAAACCACTACTGATGAATAATACCAGTGGAAGCAAGTACACCCATTTATTTTTTTGAGCAGTTTGCTCTTTTTCAGTTTTTGTATAACATGTCAACACTACTGCTACTAATGCGAGTACTACTCCCACTGCTTTCCAGCCTGCTACGGTTTCGTTATAGAGATACACCGATAAAACAACAGGGATAATAAGCGACAGTTTATTGGCCACAGAAGCCACCGCCACTCCATTTTTTTGCGCAGTGATGGCAACGATATTAAAAATGCTGACAAACATTATACCCATGATCATTGCCCAACCAAACCATGGCGTTTGTATATTTTCTGCATGCATAGGAAAAGCTCCATTCACAATACTTCCCGTAATCACACAAGTGATATAATTGAATACAATGGCTTGAAAAACATTCACGCCGTATCTTTCACAGGCTTTAAAGGAAAGCGTGAGATAACTGGTCAGCACTATACTTCCGATCAGATAGATCATTTCGTTTTCTTATTTTTTTGATGGATAAACATGTTGATCTGATCTGTCATACTTGTAAAAGAATGCAATACTGTAGAATTTTTGATCACCGGAGCCGCCAGTCCGGAACCTGCTTGCAAACTTGTATTGGTAATGACACGGGCTTCATCCCATTGATTTGCATCTATAAACGATTGTAATAGTTTCGCTCCACCTTCTACTAAAATACTTTGAATACCATTTTGATAACAGTAGACAAACAGTTGATCAATAAAGGGTTGATCAGCCGTGATTTTTATAAACCTAAGCGCTCCTTGTTCAACAGTTTTCTGTTCATTGAAAATGATGAACGGATTACCATCCTGAAACATGACCAGATTATCAGGTAATCGTAAATGTTTGTCAATAACCAATCGTAAAGGTGATTTACCTAACCAATACCTGTTGGTGAGTGAAGGATTATCCTTGATGGCTGTTTCAGTACCAATCAAAATAGCAGCTTCTTCACTTCTCCATCGATGAACAAGTCGATTGGTTTGTTCATGGGTGATCAATAATCGATCTTCGGAAATGCCGGCGATAAAACCATCACTGCTTTGTGCCCACTTCAGGATGATATAAGGGCGTTTTTGTTGATGGAAACAAAAGAATCGACTATTCAAATCCATCGCTTCTTTTTCCAATACTCCGGTAATCACTTCAATGCCGGCTTGCTGTAATAATTGAATCCCTTTTCCGTTTACCGCTTCAAAAGGATCACTACAGGCTACTACTACTTTACGGATCTTTTTTTCAATGATCAGGTGGCTGCAGGGTGGTGTTTTACCAAAATGAGCACAAGGTTCTAAAGACACATAGAGTGTTGAGTCGGGTATGAGGTATTCATCTGCTTGGTTTACGGAACGAATACAATTGACCTCTGCATGTGGACCTCCGTACACTTGATGCCAGCCTTCTCCTATGATCCTGTTCTGGTACACGAGTACCGCCCCAACCATTGGATTCGGCGATACAAAGCCGGCACCATGGCGAGCCAGTTCCAGACAACGAAACATGTACTGTTGATGAAGATCAGACATAAGGAATGGGCAAAAATAGCCAAATGGTGCTTAACATTGCAGCATGACCATTGAATCGGCCAAAGATCAACTTATTCAGCAATTGGCTACGCTGTATGAACCAAGGGAAGCAGCCAGCATCACACACCTGGTGTTGGAGCATCTTACGGGTATGAATAAGACGGATAGGATGATTCATAAACATCAAGAACTTTCCGCTGAGCAAGAAGATGATTTTTTGCGTATTGTCGCCGCATTATTGAATCACAGACCAATTCAATATGTATTGGGTGAAGCCTGGTTTGGAGGAATGAAATTTATGGTGAATGAACATACACTGATCCCTCGACCAGAAACCGAAGAACTCATTGAATGGATCAAAGCTACTGCCAACCCCGAACCTCAAAAAGTTGTAGATATTGGAACTGGTAGCGGTTGTATTCCCATCACCCTAAAAAAAGAATTCCCACTTTGGCAGCTCACGGCGATTGATGTAAGTAATGATACTTTAGAAGTAGCCAAACAAAATGCTACGCTGAATCAGGTAGCTATTGAATTCATGGGTATGGATTTTTTGAATGAATCGTTATGGTCAAATCTACCAGACTACAATATCATTATTAGCAATCCACCTTATATCAAGAAATCAGAAAACGGCACTATGTCGGCGAACGTCGTGGATCATGAACCACATGTTGCATTATTTGTTCCGGATGAAGATGCATTGATTTTTTATCGGAAAATTGCATCTTTTGGACTTTCTCATCTGAAAAAGAACGGACAACTATTTTTTGAGATCAATCAACTGCTCGGAAAAGAAGTATGCACGCTATTGGAAGAAATGGGATACCACCCTATTTTAAGAAAGGATCTACACGGCAATGATCGCATGATCATGGCAACTTTGGTACAGTAGATTATTGTCCGGAATTATCCACAGCCATTACCGGTGTTGCACCCAATTTTTTAATCACCTGCATGACTTTGATGGCTGTACCCAAATGCGAAGTACTATCGCCATTGATGACTACAGAAGGCTTTTCTGTTTCCTTAGATAAAAAGGCTTTCAATTCAGGCTCCAGTTGTTCCAGACTTGTTCTTTGAGAACCGATATAGAGGTTTTGATCTTTATCAACTGTAATGACTACTGTTTGCTTAGACTTGGTATCGCTCTTGGCTTTGGGGTTCGAAACTTTGATCACATTCGGATTGGCTAGTGTGGAAACGATCAGAAAGAACAATAACAGAATGAACAGGATATCATTCAGTGCACCTGTATGCATTTCGGGATGTGTTCTTAATCTTTTTCTGATGTTCATATACTGACTTTACCGATGTTCAAATTAACGTGTAGGCTCCTGAAGAATGTCGATGAATTCTGCACTGGCAGCTTCCATTTTATTGGCTGTTTTATCGATCTGTGTACTCAGGAAATTATGCCCTACATAAGCAATCAATCCAATGATCAAACCAGTAGCTGAAGTAATCATTTTTGTATAGATACCACCGGCGATGGTGTTCAAGGTATATTCTCCGGTAGAAGCAATACCATAAAACAATTGAACCATCCCTACAATGGTTCCGAGGAAACCAAACATGGGTGCAATACCGGCGATCAGGGATAAAATATTCAAATTGCGCTCCATGCTATACATTTCGAGCTTACCCACATTTTCCATACTCTTTTCGATGGCATCCAAAGGTTTACCAATGCGCTGAATTCCCTTATCAATCATTCTTGCAACGGGATTATTGGTATTCTTGGCAAGATTTCTGGCTGCCTGCACATTACCGGACATGATATTATCACGGATAATATTCATGAAATTGGGTTCAATGCGTGAAGCTTTGCGTATAGCCATGAGTCTTTCTACAAATACAAAAATGGCTGCTACCAGCAAGCCATACAGTGGATACATGATCCAACCGCCTTTCTGTAATAAACTCCACATGGATATTTTTTCCGCCGCTGCTGCTACCGTACCTGCTGCCTGTTGTAAACTATCAATCTGCAGAAAATAGAACATACCTGATGATTTGGGTTAGGCTAAAATTAGACCCTAACACAAAAGAAAGGTGTGCATGTGAATAAAATTAATTCCCAGGCGCTTTTTAGGAAAGCTTTTGCACATCAGTGATGGGGAAGTGCTTGATTTCACGAGGCGTTAACAGTTGGGGCTGACAGTTGATAGTTGACAGGAGAGATTTGATGACTGTAACAACCTAAAGACGCTGATAGCTTATGGTTCATGGCAAATAGCTTATAGTTGATGGCTTATTGAAATATCTACTATATGCCATCAACTATAAGCTATTTGCTATGAGCTTGTCTCACCCATTTGACTCCTTCATCTTCATCATCGCCATGATCTGTTGCATGGTTCTGTCCATGCCGTTGGCGCTGCCATCGAGGAAGATGACGTTGCCTTTGCCATATTCGGCAAAGTTTTTAATGGCTTCTGTCCACATACTGAAGAGAATGACACTGGTATCTAAATTGGCTTGTTTCATTTGTTCTGCGGCTTGACTCATACCTCTTGCTACTTCTTGTCTGAATAATGCCACACCCTGACCACGTAGACGAGCCGCTTCTCTTTCGGCTTCTGCGGCAATTTTAATGGCATTACCTTCTGCCTCAGCTGCTTTGGTTTTGGTGATCAATAAAGCCTGACCTTCATTTTCGGCAGCGGCTTTCAGGTTATTACTGGCTACCACTTTACTCATACTCTCCATGATACGTGCATCAAAAGTGATATCATTGATTTGAAGATCCTGTAAATGATAACCCCAATCTTCGAGTGAAATATCAATTTGTTCTTTTACAAATTCTACAATTTCTCTACGAAGCAATAATATCTCGGCCTGACGTTTGGTAGCTACATAAGAACGAATACTTCCTTCCACAGTTCTTACCAGAGCTTGCATGAGATCTCTATCACTAATAAATTTAAACGCTACATTCTTGATGGTTTCTTCCTGTTGATCAAGAACCGAATACAGCAACATACTTTTGAAATTTACATTGGCTTGATCAATTGTAACCGCCTGAAATTCCAGTTCTACAGAACGATTTTGAATGCTAACTGTTTTGAAGACCTGCTCGAGTATCGGTATTCTAAAGTTAAGACCGGGTCGAAGAATTCTTCTGTATTTACCGAACATGGTCACAACACCAATAGTACCCTGATTAACGGTAACCAGCGATAAAAGCGTCAACAGCAATACAACGATGAGCCATCCATAACTTGATAGAAATTCCATAAAACAATGGTTTTGATTTCACAACTAATGTAATCAATTAGTAGTGGGTTTGGACGCTTTATTACATAGAAAAGGTAGATTTATTTTTCCCAGTGTAATTCGGTTAGTATGGGAAAATGATCCGAAGGAAATTTACCGGAATAAGAATCGGTAAGTACACCCCACTTTTTGATTTTGAAATGAGGAGATATGAAAATATGATCGATGATTTCCTGAGTATTGAAGTTTTTACCGAAGTTTTGGAAGCTACCATTGTTCATATAAGGAAGGGGCACTTCACGAAAACTATCTTTTACAATTCCGGAGTTGGCTAGGGTTTGATACCATTCAGTAGTATGATCACCATTAAAGTCGCCGGTTAAGATGACTGGGGCTTTTCCACTAATAGATTGAATCTTTGACAACAATAATTTGCTACTCTCCTTTCTTGCCATTACACCCTGATGATCAAAATGAACATTAAAGCAGAAAAAAGATTGTCCGCTTACTTTATCTTTCAACTGCACCCATGAGCAAATACGATTGATGCGAGCATCCCATCCAAAGCCCGGTTTATCCGGTGTTTCAGATAACCAAAAATCGCCGCTTTTGATCAACTGATATTTATCTTTCTTATAAAAAATGGCTGAGTATTCTCCTTTGGTTCCCCCATCATCTCTCCCAATACCATATCGTTCATACTGAGGCAACTGTTGTTGTATGTCATCCAGTTGATGTTTCAATCCTTCCTGTGTACCCAAAACATCAAAATCATGAAAGCGTATAAGAGAAGCTACATAAGCTTTTCTATCCTTCCACAAGTTGCCTGAATCACGTGGATTATCATAGCGAATATTGAAAGTGCCGACGATGATGGATTGTGCATGTATTGAAAGGATTGACATGCAGATGATGGTAAGTAGTAGCACCCATTTTTTCATCGTATAAATGTAACTCAAAACTCGGTTGTTCATTAATATAACCCGTCAACTCATTGTAAACAGGTTTTTTTGGGAATAATTCATGTAGCGGTTACATTTGCACTCCTGTCAGAGGCTCAAGCGCAGTTGGCTAGAGCGTCCCGATGACAATCGTGAAGGCCACTGACAGATCGAATATTTTTTTGGGGAATTAGCTCAGTTGGCTAGAGCGTCCCGATGACAATCGGGAAGGCCACCGACGGATTGAATATTTTTTTGGGGAATTAGCGCAGTTGGCTAGAGCGTCCCGATGACAATCGGGAAGGCCACTGACGGATCGAATATTTTTTTGGGGAATTAGCTCAGTTGGCTAGAGCGTCCCGATGATAATCGGGAAGGCCACTGACGGATCGAATATTTTTTTGGGGAATTAGCTCAGTTGGCTAGAGCGCTTGCATGGCATGCAAGAGGCCACCGGTTCGAATCCGGTATTCTCCACGAGAAGGGTTGCAAATCGCGACCCTTTTTTTATGTATGAAATTATCAGTGGAGAAGCGTCCCGATGAAATCGGGAAGGCCACCGGTTCGAATCCGGTATTCTCCAAGAGCTTTCAACCAACTTCGGCTGGTCTTTTATATCCATCCCCTCTCCTTAAACATATCATATCCAATTTTCAGAGACTCCTTGATCTGCCCCATGATCACGGGATCCTGTTTTTTGATATGAAAACAACTTTTCCCTTTCAAACATTTCAGCAATTCCGGCTTGAAGACTTTTTTCATATCGGGAGCTGCATAAACAGGCATAAAATAAAATCCTACGTATCCTTTCTGTACCAATATTCCGGCAAACCAAACTTCCTCTTTTTTTCTGCCTTGTATCTCTACTGTTTTCTGACTGATCAGACATAACATGCCTCCATATCCACCGATCATTTTCAGTTTCTTTTTCTCATAAGGCAACATCATCTTTTTGATGGCTTCGAAAATGGCCACCATTTCCGGCTGTCCGGCAGACTTATCTGAATATTTGATCGTGGGTTCTTTCTTTGCTTTTTCAGGTTTTGCTTTCTTTACCACCGCCACTTTTTTTGTTGCCGGCTTAGCTGCTTTTTTAGCTGCCTTCTTTGCTACTGCTTTTGCCATGATTTGGAGTTATTGACAACAAATTAATCTTCTCCTACTACATTTGCAATGACTCACAAAAAAAGGTCCGAAAAATATTTCCGGACCCTTTGACTTTTCACTTTTGACTTTTGACTTCACAATTACTCCCAAATCTCACCTTTTCCCTCCAACCACTCTTTCACCGCTTCTGTAGTCACAGATTTCGGACGTTCAATTGGCAAACCGAGTGCTCTGTCCCAACATAAGCTGGCGAGTACACCCAATGCTCTGCTGACAGCAAAGAGTACGGTATAGAATTCATATTCCACCAGTCCATAGTGCACCAATAATGCGCCGCTATGTGCATCTACATTGGGCCATGGATTTTTTACTTTACCCAATGATTCAAGGATCGGAGGTACGGTTTCATATACTTTCCAAACTGTATTCACCAGTTTATCATCCGGCATGTGTTTTTTGCCAAATTCCATTTGTGCAGTGAAACGTGGATCGGTTTTACGCAATACTGCGTGACCATAACCCGGTACTACTTTACCACCTGCCAATGTTTTCTGTACGTAATCAGCAATCTGTTCTTTGGTAGGATCATCTGTTCCGAGTTGTTCCTGCATTTCAAAAATCCATTTGATCACTTCCTGATTGGCCAATCCATGTAAAGGACCTGCCAAACCATTCATACCTGCTGCATAACTCAAATAGGGATCACTCAATGCTGATCCTACGAGATGTGTAGTATGTGCAGATACATTACCACCTTCATGATCAGCATGAATGGTCATGTATAAACGCATCAATTCTTTGAAGCTTTCATTTTCATAACCCATCATATGCGCCAGGTTACCTGCCCAATCCAATAAACCATTCGGATGAATATGTTCGTTATTCTTGTACTTGCGACGATAGATATACGCAGCAATACGAGGTAAGCGGGCAATCAGATCCATGGCATCATCATAAACAGGATTCCAATACTCTTTTTTATTAATGCCCTTTGCGTATTCTTTTGCAAAATTACTTTCGGTTTGCAATGCCATCACACCTGTAACAAACATAGTCATAGGATGTGTATTGATTGGCAATGCGTCAATCGTATGGAACACGTGATTGGGAACATGGCTTCTTCTCTGCCATACACTGGTGATATGATTGGCATCTTCTTCCGTTGGCAATTCACCTACCAGCATCAGATAAAATAAACCTTCCGGTAAAGGTTCACCACCACCCGGTGCTTTGGGAAGTTTCTCCTGTAATTCAGGGATAGAATACCCTCTGAATCGAATGCCTTCCTGAGCATCCAATAAACTTGTTTCTGTTACTAAGCCGGTGATGCCTCTCATTCCCTGATAAGCTTGTGCAAGGGTTACTTCACCGATCTTTTTATTTCCGTGTGTTTTGAGGATGTCTTTTATCTCAGCATTCGCAGCATCTGCTTTTGCCTTGAAACGATCTTTAATAATTCCCATTTCGTAAAATTTTAGCTATGGCAAACGTTAAAAAAAATGATTAAATGTCTTGTTAGATTGCGTCTGGGAGCGCTAAAGGTAAAACAAGTTGCCATGCTCAACAAAACTTATGCCGTGAAGGTTGTGTAAACTCCGTTAAAATCACTTCGGCGCCTTGCGATATAGGAATATCACTACAAAAATAAATATCAAATTGGGAATCCATGCCGCCAATAAGGGCGGAAGATCACCTTTGGTGGAGAAAATGGTAGAGAATCTATCTGTCAGGATGAATAAAGCTGCCGTTACAAAACCTACCGCAAGATGCACCCCACTCCCTCCCCTCACTTTTCTTCCTGCTACAATGGCACCAATAAGGGTTAGCAGTAAAACCGTAATACAGGTGGCATCTCTTCTGTAACGTTCTACTTTTAATCCATTCAGTCCCTCAGAACCGCGCAATTCTTCCAGTTCAATGAATCGATCGAGTTCGGGTGTGGTTAATTTATCTTTTGTGTATTTATCCCTGCTCAGATCCAATGGTTTAAAATTGAAATCCATGATTTTCTCTTGAGTCATCGTGATGTCTTCTTTCAGATCATACACTTTCCGGAACAAAACACCTTCTAATTTCCATTTTCGGGTTGCGGTATCCCACATGATTTGATCGGCCCTTGTGTTTTCTGTTACCTTATTGTTTTTCATCTGAAAAGAAAAAAATGGACCTCCCCGCTTTGTCAACGTATCATAAGCATAAATACCGGCATACGTAAAAGAATCGATACGCAAATAGATATGACTACTGGTGCTGATCAATGCATTGTAGGTATTATTCTTATCGATATAATTGGCTTCAAAACTTCCTCTGATTTGATTGGCCCTTGGCACTACATATTGATTCGCAAACCAAAGAACACCTGCCAGCAAAATACCTCCCATCCAATAAGGTCTTAACCATCTGCTGTAACTAGTACCACTGGCTAGAATGGCAATGATCTCACTTCTATTGGCCATTTTAGAAGTAAAAAAGATCACAGCAATAAATACAAATAGGGGTAATAAAAGGGCTACAATATGCGGGATGAATCCATAATAATATTCAGTGATGATCTGTTGTACACTTAAACCCGACCGAACAAAATCATCCGTCTTTTCACTCACATCCACAACGATAGCAATCACCGCAAAAAGAAAGATGGAAAAAAAGAAAGTGGTCAGAAATTTCCGCAATATGTACCAGTCGAGTTTCTTCATATCAATGAACCAAAGATAACGACTCGTCAGAAGCTGCAAGCGTTACATAGATTTACAGGCTTATTTCTGTCTGATTACAGTCTTTTTTTAACTTTTTCGAGCATTTCGCTTTTCCATGAGCTAAAATCACCCGCCAGTATATGCTTTCTGGCCTCGCCTACCAACCAGAGGTAAAAAGATAAATTCTGAATACTGGCCAATTGCATACCCAGGATTTCTTCTGCCACAAATAGATGTCGGAGATAAGCCTTATTATAAAACTGACTCATTTCATTCGGAAGCCCAGGATCAATGGGTGAAAAATCACTGGCCCATTTTTTATTTCGGATATTGATCACTCCTTCGGTAGTGAAAATCATCCCATTTCTACCATTGCGTGTAGGCATCACACAATCAAACATATCAATACCTCTATCAATACATTCTAATATATTCCAAGGCGTTCCAACGCCCATTAAATAGCGAGGTTTATCGATAGGCAAATATTCGGTACACAACTCCGTAAACTCATACATCATCTCTTCTGGCTCACCCACACTGAGTCCGCCTATGGCATTACCTACTGCATTTTTAGAAGCGATGTGTTCACAAGAAGCTTTTCTCAAATCTTTATAAGTACTCCCCTGAACAATCGGAAATAAATTCTGTGTGTATCCATATTTATCAGGAGTTTCAGCTAATCTGGCAAAACAGCGGTCTAACCAACGATGCGTGAGTTCCATACTTTTTAAAGCATAACCATACTCACTGGGGTAAGGCGGACATTCATCAAAAGCCATGATGATATCTGCACCAATGCTGCGTTGGATATCCATCACAGATTCCGGCGTGAATAAATGTCTGCTTCCATCAATATGGGATTGAAACATCACACCTTCTTCTTTGATTTTTCGATTAGCAGCCAAAGAGAACACCTGATACCCCCCACTATCGGTGAGAATGGGACGATCCCAACCATTGAAACGATGCAATCCACCCGCTGCTTCTAACACTGCTGTACCCGGACGCAGGTATAAATGATAGGTATTTCCCAGAATGATCTGTGCAGATACATCTTGTTTCAATTGTTGTTGTGTGACCGCTTTTACGGTGCCTACAGTGCCCACCGGCATGAAAATGGGCGTCATGATCTCCCCATGATCTGTGGTGATTGTACCTGCTCTAGCCCTACTGTTCTCTGCTGTTGCCTGAAGATCAAATGTCAATGCCGCCATTTGGCAAAAATAGGTAACAATGTCTGATCTCTGATTTCAGATGTCTGATTTAGGATATAGTGCATGGGTAACACTTATTCACTTTGTGCTGCTTTATTTGAAATATCCTAAATCAGACATCCGACATCAGACATAGTCCGACTTTGTTTTCCACATCTTCACAAGCCACTCTAACATAGACTGTTGAAGCACTATTTTTGCGGGATGACGATACCAACTCTGCTCTGGGACATTTGTTTCTATGCATTCTGTGGCATAATTGCCATTCAGTTGTTTTATTATCTCTATTTTTTTCAGCGACTCGCTTTTTTTAAAGTGCCCGATAGAACTACCAATATGGAGCATCCCGTATCGGTGGTCATCTGTGCCAGAGATGAAGCCCATAATCTGGTGAAAACATTACCGGGTGTTTTGGTACAGCAATACAGAACCACACATGAAGTGGTATTGGTGAATGATAATTCTACCGATGATACCAAATACCTGGTGGATGAATTCAAGAAGATGTTTAAAAACATCAACTACATTGAACTTACACAGGAAGCCAAGATGATCAGTGGTAAGAAATTTCCATTGTCGATGGGTATCAAGAGTGCGAAACATGAAATTCTTTTGTTGACTGATGCGGATTGTGTTCCGGCTTCTGAATATTGGATCCAACGGATGCAGGAATGTTATAACGAAGGAACCGAGATTGTTTTGGGATATGGGGCTTATCATAAAAAGCCGGGGCTTCTAAACAAACTGATTCGCTTTGAAACCTTTCATACGGCTATACAATACCTCTCTTATGCACTTGCAGGGATTCCGTATATGGGTGTTGGTAGAAACCTTAGCTACAAAAAAGATGTGTTTCTAAGAAATAAAGGATTCTCTTCCATTAATCAGATACCAAGTGGAGACGATGATTTGTTTATTAATCAAGTCGCAAGAAAAGACAATACCACTATTTGTATTGATCAGGAAGCGCATACACTTAGTGAACCTAAAACTCGTTGGAGTGATTGGATGACACAGAAATACCGTCATTATACCACCAGCAATTATTATAAATCCAATCACAAAGTTTTGTTGGGATTGTACTCATTTTCTTTATTCTGGCTGTACCCTTTATTGGCAGTATCCATCATTTTTTACAATTGGTGGATGGCATTGGCGGTATTTGGTGTTCGTTTTTTGATACAGGCTGTTGTTTTGTACAAGTCCATGAAAAAACTGAACGAAAAAGACCTATGGCCTTGGTTTTTATTTTTTGATATTTGGATGTTCTTTTATTTCATCTTTACCGTTCCCGCTATATGGAAAGCACCCCGCAAAAACTGGGATTGATCCTGAAATACTTCGATGATTTCACCCCGCATCAAATCAAACAGTTTGAAGCATTGGAGGAATTGTACAAAGAATGGAATGCTAAGATCAATGTGATCTCACGCAAAGACATTGATAGTATCTATCTGCATCATGTACTACACTCTTTAAGCATAGCAGCCATTGCTGATTTTCAGCCGGGTACTGAAGTAGTGGATATTGGCTGTGGTGGCGGATTTCCCGGTGTGCCATTAGCTATCTTTTTCCCGGAAGTAAAATTTCATTTGGTAGATAGTATCGCCAAGAAACTAAAAGTGGTAGAAGCAGTTGCAGAAGGAGCCGGTATTAAAAATATCACGACACAACATACACGTGCAGAAGACATCAAAAACAGAAAATTTGATTTTGCTGTTTCTCGTGCGGTTGCACCTTTAAAGGATTTATGGCAGTGGGCCGGACCTTTATTAAGAAAAGGTCATAAACAAGAAATGGCCAATGGATTGATTTGTTTAAAAGGAGGTGACCTAGCGCAGGAAATATTTGAAAGCGGATTAAGACCTAAAATGATGCCGGTGGATAAGATATTTCCGGAAGCATATTTTGATGAGAAGTATATTTTGCATGTACCCAAATAAAACCTCCGTGCAACTCTGTGCCTTACTCTGTGTATCTCTGTGGTTAACCGCAGAGGTAACGAAGTTTGGCACAGAGTTGCACGGAGGGATTTATTTAAGGATGATATAATTGCTGGATCTTCTTTCTGTTTCCTACGATCCACACAATATCATCCCACTCCAATTGTGTGAATGATGAAGGATTGAGGATACGTTCACCTTTTCTTTCAATACCCACTACCAATCCATTTGTTTTTTCGCGGATGCCGGATTCACGAATGGTCAATCCTTTCAAACGGGTATGTTCATCTACCACGATCTTTTCCAATTCCACCAACTCTTTTTCACTATCCGCATCTTCTACATAAGGCACCATGATTTTTCCGAACTCCAGCATTTGCTGATCGGTTCCAATGACACCAATATTATCAAAGGGGAATATTTTTTCTGTCCGGGCAGGCGCGAACATCACATGATTACCTCTTTCAATGAATGCGATATTAATACCATACGTTTCTCTCCATTGTAATTCTTCCAATGTTTTTCCGATAAAGCTGGCATGCGGACTGATTTTATAATGGGTCAAGTGCGCATCCCAAGGCGAAAGATGACTTTGTGTTTTGTTTTGTTCTAGCAACTCACGCTCATGCAGGTTTTGCAAAAAGCGATCTTCGAGTCGCTGATAAAATTTTTGTAACCGCTGACGAAAAACCACACCAATTACAATCATGGCTACCAGCGTTCCTCCTACCGTTATCCAAAAACTAAATAACTGACGAAGCATAAAGCCTACCAATAATACTGCAATCGCATTTCGGGCAATCTCCAGCATCACGAGCGGACCATGGCTATACTTTCTGTCGAGCCATAATGCCGCATAGGCACTTTTGCTCATTTTCTTTACCGTTAATGCCCAGATAAATGGCGCCATCACAATCAGTCCGATCAACGCAGCTATTATTTTAGCAGTTAATGGATCTGCTATTGACTTTTGTAAGAAAGGCTCTAAGAAATATGCAACCAATAAACTCAATGCAATCATGATAACGCCATTGAGAATAATGATCTGGATATAAAAATTCAATAATCGTTTCCAGTTGCTTTCACTTTCGATGATCTGAGAACTACTGCTATATTTTTCAAGTCCACGGATCCATTTCTCGGGGAGTACTTTTAGTAAGAACTGATACAATGGTTCTGCCAGCTTGATCATATAAGGGGTAGTAAAAGTGGTAATTACCGAAACCCCTACTGCAATGGGATATAAATAAGAACTGGTAACATTTAAAGACACTCCTAAAGTGGCTATGATAAAAGAAAACTCCCCGATCTGCGACATACTTGTTCCCGCTTGCACTGCTTGCTTCAAGGGTCTACCTGCTAATAATGCGCCACTGGCCACAAAAATCGTTTTACCCAATATAACCGACAGTGTTAGAATCAATACCGGAACCGCATATTCCACCAGAATTTGTGGATCGATCAACATTCCTACAGATACAAAGAAGATCGCACCAAAAAGATCTTTTACAGAAGTAATGAGGTGTTCAATTTTATGTGCCTGTGTTGTTTCTGCCAGAATAGAACCCATGATAAAAGCACCCAGTGCAGCAGAGAAACCTACTTGATCAGCCAAAACCACCATCCCCAAACACAAGGCAAGGGATAATACCAATAAGGTTTCACTATTTAAAAAGCGACTTACTTTCTTGAAAAAAGTGGGTAGTAAAAAGATTCCCATCAGAAACCATAGACATAAGAAGAAAAGAAGTTTACCGATCGAAAGGAACATTTGTGTGCCTTCAAATTGTTGACTGACTGCTACAGTTGATAATAAAACCATCAAGAGAATCGCTACCAAATCTTCGATAACAAGTACTCCAATAACCAGACTGCTAAATTGTTTTGTTTTCAGACCCAATTCATCAAATGCACGAAAGATGATCGTAGTAGAAGATATGGCTATGATACCACCTAAAAACATACTATCCATGTTCGACCAGCCCAATACCTGACCCATACCATAACCCAACATCATCATGAATGATAATTCTGTAATACCGGTAATGGCAGCAGAACCTCCTACTTTCACCAGCTTCTTAAAACTAAATTCAAGACCTAATGCAAACAACAAAAACACAACCCCAATCTCCGCCCATATTTTTATACCTTCCACATCACCAATAGTGGGAAATAATTTGAAATTGGGGCCAACAAGTAACCCCGCAATAATATATCCCAGTACTACAGGCTGTTTGAGTTTCTTGAAGAAAATGGTAATAATTCCAGCCGCACCTAATATCAGTGCCAGGTCTTTGATCAATAAAGGTAAATGCGCCATAATCCATTCTTTTTGTTTACAATTTTGCTGCTATCGAACGGCGATAATATACAAAAAAAATGGCAACCCTTTATGAATTGAGTAAACATTCTAAAACATGGTGTACAGCCGGACAAAAAGTAGAGTTCTTCAATGTAATGGCAGGGCGTTTGATCAGTACATCTTCATCAGTATAAGGAAATCTTTTGCAGTCAGAAGGTCTGTCTTCATAGATGCTGCAATAATTATCAGCACCTAAGAACGGACAAGGTTTTGTTTTGGCGACATAATCACCATCCGTATCAAGATCTAAATAAGTATCAATGAATACACTTTCCTTTAATCGAAGTGATTTACTGATGCGTTTGATATCCGGTGTTTTGAAACGCGGAGAATAATTTTTACAGCAATTGCCACAGGTGAGACAATCAATTTTTTCAAAGGCTTCTTCGTGTAAGTCAGGCAGGACTTTCAATACTTTATTCTTATCTGCACGTTGCAGAAATTGTTTGTATTGTTTCTGATGATCAGCGCTTAATTTCTCCCACGGCTCCATGTGATAATTTGATCAAAGTTAAATAGTTCCTTGGGTTTACAAGAATATGAGGTAAACCAACATGAAGATCATTAAAACGGCTAACCAGAAAATAGTTCCCAATATATTCGCTATCACTACCATGAAAAGATCTCCAAAACCATTGAGTATCAAAAATCCTTTATACGCGTAACAGATATATATGATTTGAAGTAACAGATTCGCCAATCCAATCCACAATTTACTTTCCGGGGGTAAAATACCTAAAAGCGGTAGAAATAACAGACTACTTGCCAACGATAAAAAACAGGTAAGTAAGAGGTACGCCACTAAATGCTCCGCATAGTTGTAGCCTTTGCCTTTGAATACCAACCAAAAGCCCAAAGCCATCAGTGGCGCAGTAATAAAAACCATGAGGTTCATTTTCTTTTCGAGCCACTCATTCAACTTCGCTTGTTTATCCGCCATCGTGGTCATAAATGCTTTTTTCTTTTCGGATTTAGCCAAGGCAATTTGTTCTTTATAGACAGATTCAGACCCCTGCATCGGATGAAAAATAGAACTCATGAAGACGGTGATACCTAATACCAATAATAAGAGTGTAAAAGGATTAAAGTATTTTTTGCGTTTTCCTTCTACAATATATTCTCGAAGTACCGTAGCCGGTCTTACCGCCAAATCTCTCAATAAGACCAATGCTCCTTTGTCGGTATGTGTAAAAGCATGCAAAAACTCATGTACCAGATGTTTGATATTAAACCGATGTATCGCTGTTGATTGACCACAATCAGGACAATGTTTAAAAGCCGGATCTAATGGCGTTGCACAGTTGGAACAATTCAGGGCAGTCATGTGTTATATTATAGAATTAAAAATATTTAAACTATTGGATTCACAGCTTATCAACCGGGTAAACAAAAGATGAATTTTCACGTTTGGTAGACTTACCTTTGCCGCGTTTAAAATTCTGCCTTCCCGGCGGTTATTTCTGTCTAACTACTTAAGTCTATCAATATTATGAATCTTTTTGAACAGCAGTCAGCCGAATTTCAAACAAGACATATCGGACCCAATCAAGCCGATACCGAGTCCATGCTCAAAACCATCGGTCTTTCTTCGATGGAAGAACTGATCAGCAAGACCATTCCGGACAGTATCCGTATCAAAAAGCCTTTGGGCATTCCTGCTGCTGTAAGTGAATTCACATATTTGACAGAACTGAAAAAAGTTGCTTCCCAAAATAAACTTTATAAGAATTTTATTGGACAAGGATATTATGGCACCATCACACCCAGTGTGATCCTGCGTAATATTTTCGAAAATCCGGGATGGTATACCCAATACACCCCCTATCAAGCTGAAATATCGCAGGGGCGTTTGGAAAGTTTATTGAACTATCAGACCATGGTAGCAGACCTGACCGGATTACCGATCTCGAATGCTTCTTTATTAGATGAAGCCACAGCTGCTGCCGAAGCCATGGCCATGATTTTTCACCACATCAATAAAACAGATGTGATCAGCAGACCTAAATTGTTTGTTGACCAACATACTTTCCAGCAAACCATTGATGTGTTGATTACACGTGCTGAGCCGATTGGTATTGAGGTGGTGGTGGGCGATTACCAAACCGCAACTATAGACAACACCTATTTCGGTGCGTTGATTCAATATCCAAACAGTAAGGGTTCTGTGAATGATTACAAAGCATTCATTGATCAGGTACATGCGGCTGAAGGATTGGTGATCATGGCTACTGATTTGTTAGCACTCACTGTATTAACTACACCGGGTGAGTTGGGAGCAGATGTTGCAGTAGGTAGTGCGCAGCGCTTTGGTGTTCCGATGGGATTTGGTGGACCACATGCTGCTTTCTTTGCTACCAAAGATGATTTCAAAAGAGGCATCCCGGGTCGATTGATTGGCGTGAGCATCGATGCACAAGGCAATCGTGCTTTACGTATGGCGCTTCAAACCAGAGAGCAGCACATTAAAAGAGAAAAAGCTACTTCTAATATTTGTACGGCACAAGCATTGTTAGCCAATATGGCTGCGATGTATGCGGTATATCATGGTGCAAGTGGATTGAAAAATATTGCTACACGTGTTCACCAGTTAACACAAGCATTGGCAGGCGAATTGAAAGCCTTGGGAGTAACCCTGCACAATGAAAGCTATTTTGACACTTTACATGTATCAGGAATCAATATTGACACTTTGAAGAAAAATGCGGAAGCCGCAGAAACAAATTTCTTCTATACTCCAGATGCAGTGGTGATCAGTTTGGATGAAACCACATCTGTTGATGATGTGAATCATATTCTGAACATCTTCGCACAAACAACCGGCAAACAAGCAGCAACAGTCAACACACAAAATCTGTCAACTGTCAATTACCAACTCCCCACTACTCTCCAACGCACATCCGCATACCTCACTCACCCTGTATTCAATACACACAGAAGTGAAAGTCAGATGATGCGTTATATCAAACAACTGGAGAACAAAGATCTTTCGTTGAATACCAGCATGATCAGTTTGGGTAGTTGCACCATGAAGCTGAATGCTGCTTCTGAAATGATTCCTGTGACCTGGCCTGAATTTGGAGGATTGCATCCTTTTGTGCCTGCATCACAAACAGCAGGTTACCAGCAGATCATTCATGAACTGAATGATTATCTCTGTAAAGTAACCGGATTCACCGCTTGTAGTTTGCAGCCTAATAGCGGCGCACAAGGTGAATATGCAGGATTATTGACCATCCGTGCTTATCACGCTGCGAGAAATGAAGCTCACAGAAATATTGTTTTAATCCCGATCAGTGCACATGGTACCAACCCTGCGAGTGCGGTAATGGCAGGTTTTAAAGTAGTAGTAGTGAAGTGTGATGATGCAGGTAATATTGATGTAGCAGACCTAAAAGCAAAAGCTGAACAATATAAAGACACATTGGGTGCATTGATGGTGACTTACCCATCCACACATGGTGTGTTTGAAGAAACGATCCGAGATATCTGTCAAAGTATTCATGACAATGGTGGATTGGTATACATGGATGGTGCGAATATGAATGCACAGGTTGGATTGACGAGTCCGGGTATGATCGGCGCGGATGTTTGTCACTTGAACCTCCACAAAACATTTTCGATTCCACATGGTGGTGGTGGACCAGGAATGGGACCTATCTGTGTGAATGATAAATTGGCGCCATACTTACCTGGACATACCGCTTTAGGTAACGCGAATTTAGCAGTGAGTGCGGCTCAGTATGGTTCTGCAAGTATTTTGTTGATCAGTTATGCTTATATCAAAATGTTGGGTGAAGAAGGTATTCGTCAGTCTACTGAATATGCGATTCTGAATGCCAACTACATGAAAGCAAGACTGGAGCAATATTATAAGATATTGTATACCGGAAAGAATGGTACCTGTGCGCATGAATTCATTGTAGATCTTCGTCCATTCAAACAAAGTGTAGGTATTGAAGCCGAAGATGTAGCCAAGCGATTAATCGATTATGGATTCCATGCCCCTACTATGAGTTTCCCTGTTCCGGGTACTATTATGATTGAGCCTACAGAAAGTGAGGACAAGGGTGAATTGGATCGTTTCTGTGATGCGTTGATCTCTATTTATAAAGAAATCAAAGCCATTGAAGATGGCAAAGCAGATAAGAATGATAATCCATTAAAGAATGCACCACACACTCAAGCTGTTGTTTGTGCAGATGAATGGAAGCATGGATATAGCCGTCAGGAAGCAGCATTCCCATTGTATTATGTAACCCAGAATAAATTCTGGCCAAGTGTGGCGAGGGTGAACAATACACATGGCGACAGAAACCTGATCTGTACTTGTGAGCCGGTTTCTTCTTACATGTCTGAATAACTGAACTGCGAATAGGTTGGCAAAAAGCTACGGTCATTCCGTAGCTTTTTTTATGCTTCTAAGGCAACGAGTTGTTTTTCTAAAATCTGGATGAGTTTTTGCTTGTCTGATAAAGCAGATTCCATCTGTTCAATTTGCTTTTTCAATAAAACGATGATTTCTTGTTGTGCAGAGCCATAAAATGCAGACTCCTCCTCAACTGTATCAAACATTTGTGCATTTACTTCGCGATACTTTGCATTGAGCATCTCACCATCACCGGAGAGTAGCCATGTCATATTGAGTTCAGGAAAACGTTGTTCTATTTTACGAAGAATATTTCCGCCGAAAGAGCCCTTATTCTTTCGCTGTTTTCCTAAATAGCCATTGGATAAGCCGCATTCCATTTCAACAGTTCGGGCTTTTAATTGCTTGAAATGCATGAATGCATAGAATCTTTCAGGTACTGTCATTGTGTATAATTGTTTAGAAAAAAAACGATGCTTCTATAGAAATCATAGAAAAGCGTTAATAGCTTTGTTTTGATTTGAAGCTGAACGAAGAAACCGATAAAATATAAATGCCGCAATAGGTATTTATACCTGATTTACCTTGAGTCATTCCGCAGGAACCCACCCCAATAAGGTAAATATGTGAATACTTCCATTTCGTCAGTAAGCACCTGCCGTAATACTTCGCGAGAGAAGTGTTTTCATCATTTTAAATGACAGCTTATGAAACAGTCAGAGTATCCTGAATGGGAAATGCAATCCAGATTATTGAATAAAGAAGAAGTAACTGATCCAGGTATCGTTTTAGATGAGGTCTTTGATTACGCACATTTACCGGAATGGAGATCCCTTCTTTGGGAGTGGCTCAAAATAACCGTAAGTGGCACATACAATACTGAATCTGCTGAGTATGACAGAAGTTCAATTTTGTATATGTATGAAAAATTACAAAAACTAATAGAAGCCGCACATCTCATGTATGTTCAACAAGAAGCTTCGAAGCAATTAGAAAAAGAAAAAGAAAGACATATCTTTTGATACCGGTATCCCCATCACATATTTATGTGAGTAAAATAATAAGTTGTTGTTTATCAGCACTTATTAAAAATACAATCGGTATCATAACATCATGAATGGCTTTTATTCAGCTGTATCCACTTGTAGTTTTGTCATCCGAAAACAACAACATGAAACATAAAATTTGGTTATGCATTCTGTTGGTCAGTGGATTGACACTACAACAAGAATTACAAGCGCAAGGATTTCTCAAAAAACTCAAAGACAAGGTTGAGAAAAAAGCAGAAGATATTTTAGATAAAAAAACTGCAGATAAAACAGGCAGTTCAGTGCCGGGTGGTAATAATACGCAAACAGGTAATGGCCCTGCAGTAAGTAGTGCTAAAAATGGCAGACCTATCAATACAACCGGAGAAGGTTTAAAAAATTCAAGCGTGCCGGATGTGCTTCAGCAAATACAAGAAGCAGATGCAGCCTATAATAAACAACAGTTTGGCGAGGCAAGATTTTCTGTTCAGCAAGCATTATTGGGTGTTGAATTGCAGATCGGTAAATCATTATTGCAGTCATTACCCAATGAGATCAACGGATTACCCAAAGACTCTACCGAAGATCGTGTCATGAGCACGCGTTATGGCTGGGCAAATCTCTCAATTCAACGTATCTATCAAAAAGAAAACAAGCAACTCAACTTGCTGATGGGCAATAATGCCATGTACAGTGGGATGTTGGATATGTATTTTGGATTTGCAGCCACACAGTCGAATGGTGAAACACAAAACAGCAAACAAATTCGTATCAAAGGCAATAAAGCCATCATTCAATTTGAAGAAAGAGAAGGATATACTGTATTGATGCAACTCGGACAAGCAGGCATGATTACCTGGAAAGCCATCAACTTTCAAACAGAAAAAGAAGTGATGGATGCCATCAACTTGTTTGATATCGATCATATTAAAAAAACCATGGGCGAAAATTGATCTAAAAAGAAAAAAATGAAAAAGAGTATTTGTTATATCATATTATCCTGTATCATCACTAGCTTATCAGCACAGGATTTTAAAAAGAATAGTAGTCAGGCACAAACACATTATACTACTGGTAAATTACAAGACGCACATTTTGCATTACAACAAATGATGCAAGACCTGGATATCACCATTGGAAAAGAAGTTTTAAAACTGTTCCCACTACAATTGGATACTTTATCTGCCCTTACCAAACAACAAGAGGTTTTTGGCAACAGTCAGTTTACAGGCGTAACCATTGAAAAAAATTACGGTATCAGCAACAAGAAAGCCACATTGACCGTGGTGATCAACTCTCCTTTATTAAACAGTCTGAATGCCTATATCACTTCCCCTTTAATGGCAGGTTTTGGAAGTGATCCCAATACACGCATCGTGAAAGTAGGCTCATACAAAGCTCGTCTTACCAAAGAATCGGAAGAAGATCAGTATAAACTGGAAGTTCCTATGACCAATGCTTTACTTACCCTCACTGTTTCAAAAACCAATGAAGCAGAGATACTGGCATGGGCAGGCGCTTTACCTTTAGAAAAAATGGCTTCTTTGATACAGTAAACTGTATTCAACATATCGAAACGGTAAATAGAGAGTGCTTATCGGTCAAACCATTTGCAGTAGCTACTGTTTAGTGTTATATTTATAGACTAAATAGTACCTACATGGATCAGCAAATCATCAATCTCTATGACGAGTATACCCATAAACCGCTTCCCCGTGAAGTTTTTTTGAAACGCCTGGCAGTATTGGCAGGTAGCACAGCTGCTGCCATGACCATACTTCCGATGCTGGAAAATAATTATGCGGTAGCGGCTACTGTTCCCGAACAAGACATCGAACTTCATACAGAGGATATCACTTATCCTGCAGGCGACGTTACCATGAAAGCCTATCTCGCCAAACCCAAAAAAGAGGGTAAGTATGGTGCTGTCATCATCATCCATGAAAACCGTGGATTAAATGATCATATTCGCGATGTAGCTCGTCGTGCTGCCAAGGCAGGTTATATTGCTATTGCCCCTGATGCACTATCTGCAGCAGGTGGCACACCAACCGATCAGGATCAGGCCAGACAATTATTCAGTCAGATTGATGCCAAGCAAAATCTCATCAACTTCAGCAAGGGTTTTGATTACTTGAAGAGCAGAAAAGACTGTAATGGCTTCACCGGTTGTGTTGGTTTTTGTTGGGGTGGCGCTTTGGTGAATCAATTAGCAGTGCATGTTCCTGATCTGAACGCTGCGGTAGCTTTTTATGGTAGACAAGCTGATGTTGCAGACGTACCAAAAATAAAAGCAGCATTACAATTACATTATGCGGGCTTAGATGAGCGCATCAATGCCGGTATACCTGCTTATGAAGAAGCACTGAAGAAAAACAATGTCAAATATGAACTCTATCTCTATGAAGGCGTGAACCACGCTTTTCATAATGACACTTCCGGAGCACGATACAATGAAGCTGCTGCAAAACTGGCCTGGAAAAGAACCCTCGACTTTTGGGCTGCCCATATGAAGTAATTCGTCCTTTATTTTTCCTTGAACAAACCCTATTGGGTTTGTTTTGTTATTAGATATAAATAAAATAGTATGATCGCAACCAAAGCTTATGCAGCACCGGATCCCAAATCACCTTTAGGTCCGTTTTCACTCGAAAGAAGAAATCCCGGTCCAAAAGATGTTCAAATAGAAATCTTATACTGTGGCGTATGTCATTCAGATATCCATCAGGTTCGTGATGAATGGGGTGGCTCTATTTTTCCGATGGTACCCGGACATGAGATCGTAGGCAGGGTAACACAGGTGGGTAACGAAGTGACTCATTTCAAAGTGGGTGATCTTGCCGGTGTGGGTTGTTTTGTAGACTCTTGTAGAACTTGTGAGAATTGTAAAGCGGGTATCGAACAATATTGTGAGGAAGGAATGGTAGGTACTTACAATGGACGTGAAAGAGGAACCAACGCTCCTACCTATGGCGGTTACTCTACTCAAATTGTTGTAGATGAACAATACACGCTACGCATTTCTGATAAATTACCCTTGGCTGGCGTGGCGCCCTTATTATGTGCGGGTATTACCACTTATTCTCCACTCAGACATGTAGGTGTTACCAAAGGACATAGAGTAGCGGTATTAGGATTGGGTGGACTAGGACATATGGCCGTAAAATTTGCAGCTTCCTTTGGTGCAGAAGTAACGATGCTCAGCTCCTCTCCTTCCAAAGAAGCAGATGCTAAAAAATTAGGTGCCCATCATTTTGCATTGACATCCGATGCAGCAACGATGAAGAAACTGCAAAACCATTTTGATTTTATCCTGAATACGGTTTCTGCTCCGCATGACTATAGCACTTATCTGAACCTGTTACGCACCAATGGCACCATGATCGTTGTGGGCGTACCTCCTAGTCCATCAGAAGTACCGGCATTCAACCTCATCATGAAAAGAAGAAGCATTATTGGATCATTGATCGGAGGCATCAAAGAAACCCAGGAAATGTTAGATTATTGTGCGGAGCATCATATTGTTTCTGATGTAGAAGTGATTCCGATGGAAAAGATCAATGAAGCTTATGAAAGAATGTTGAAAGCGGATGTACGATATAGATTTGTGATTGATCTGGCATCGTTGAAATAAGTTTCCTACAATTCAAAATAAAAAATCCCGATGCATCGGGATTTTTTATTTTGCTCACTGATTATTTACTACTACTTACATCACTGATCCCTTCCGTTTTTGCATAATTGATGTATCAATGTTTATTTTTGAAAGATCTGGCATCGTCGAATTGAATACCAAACAGTGTTATGATATAATTGCCATGTATTTAGTAAGGCTGAATCAACACATCTGTTGGGATACGCAACTTATCGTGCAGTTGTCGGATCATTTCAAGTGATAATTTCCTCTTTCCATTCAGGATTTCACTTGCACGACTTTTCAGCCCAACTACTTTTGCCAGGTCTACCTGATTATAACCCAATTGTTCCATTCTAAATTTAATAGCCTCTATTGGATCAGGTAGTCCAATAGGGAAATGTTCATCTTCATATTTTTCAATGAGGATACTCAACACCTCAAGCTCATCACCTTGCGGAGTTCCTTTTTTGGCATCAAAAATCATTTCAAGCCTTTCCATTGCTTGGTGATAATCTTTTTTTGATTTAATCGGCTTTACTGTCATTATTTAAATTTTTGTTGCATCAATTTTATCATACTCAGCGTGAGTTCCAATAAACCTTATCCAAACCATTTGGTAGTCATAATTGATTTTCACGATAAGACGGTAATGATTGCCTTTAATATTAAATACTACACGGTTATCTGCCAAGAAACTTGCAGAAAGATAATCAGTTTTAATCCTTTTGGGATTCGTCCAATCTGCTTTACTTGTTTCCTGATACCAAGATTTTAGTTGTTGTTCGCAATCAGGGTGCTTCTCCCAAAAGTCGCGAAGTATTTTCTTAGCAATTACCCTCAATGATTAGATTTCTTCAAAGATATGAAATGTTCCCATATTGGGAACATTTATTCGAAGATTTTTTTAAGCTTCAGGATAAAAAGCTCTTGTAAGCTTTTAGATTAGTATATATACCTCAAACAGTATCAGTTTCAGCATATTAAGATATATTATTTAGACTAATCCCACGTTTCACTTTTAGCCCATTTCCAAGCATAGCGAATAATCAACCCAAGCAAACCCACTTCTAAAGCTGCACCCAATACCATGTGCATCCAAGCTTCTCCTACTAAATTAAACAGTGAATAAGGAATGTACACGGTAGCCACCATGATATTTGTACACCGATTGATTTTTGCCGGTAAGACAACAGAAAGAGCAATCATCAGTGCCGGTAAAGACACTGATGCGAGTGCTGCTAGGAGAAAGCCTTGTGTAATATCAAATACAAATACCCGTCCATTTTGAATATCTGCCAGCTTACCCGGCATGAACAAATGAAATACATCAACATAGATATACAAAAACATAAAACTCGTCCATAGTGCTGCCAGTTTCAGCTGTGTACTGACTTTATTGTCTTTTAGTTCATTTTGTTGTGTATACATAACCCATTTATTAGAAATTAAAACCAACATGCAATCCCGGCTCTCCAAAAACAAACTTGGACCATTGATCATCCAACTGTTTGAATCCATTGGGTAGTGTGGTGTGATAAGCACGGTGGGTGATGGCGAGTGATGGTTGAATAAAGAAACGATCCTTAAACAATTTCACATGATAGCCTACACGATAGGTATTAAAGATCTGAAAACCGTTGTCGATCTTTTTGTCTTGACGATCTTTAAAACTTTGCCAGGTAGGCATCACATTCAATTCAGCATACCAGTTATTGGTAAAGAATCGCTGGTAAGATAGAGATACTCCATACTCACGCACATAACCGGGAAATTCTTCTTCCTTCTTTCCATATGCTTTGTTCAAAAATGGATGAATACCATTCGGCCAGGCATATTTCCATGTTTTGGGTTCTATCGTAATCACATCTTTACCTGTGATACGATAACCGACATTGAGTTGAAAAAAATCGGGGCTGTTGGTGGTCGCCAGATTACCGAATAATACAAACATGGAACTTCCAACAAACCATTTTTTATGCGTAGTGTCTGTTTTAGCATACTGCGCTTTGAGTTGGAGGATACTTACCATCATGAAGAGAATACCGATGAATAAAACTTTCTTTTGCATTTGCTTGCTTTTTATATGAAATGAAAATGTAAAAGTCGACAGACGAAGTATAATGACTCGTTCACTTTAGTTAAGAAATACTTGTCGACTCGTTTTTAAGACTCTTTTTAAAAATTAAATCCGAAATGGAGTCCGGGTTGGATAAAATAGTTTGGCCATTTTTTTTCTACTGCTTTGAAAGATTCGGGAACATTGGTTCTGATAGGCCAATAACTACACCCCAGTGCCGGCTCAAAGAAGAAACGGTTTTTGAAGAATTTGAATTGATAGCCTACATGAAAATTCAGGTATAGTGTGTATCCGTTGCCGATCTTCTTTTTATTCGTATCCATGTATTTTTCAAAAGCATTCAATGCATGAACGGATGTGTAGACGCCTTTCCACCAAAAACGCTGATAGCCTACCGTAGGTGCGAGTATGCGTGCATGACCCGGATAGCCTTCTCCCGGCTTATCAAAGTTGGGACCAAAGGGAATCCCAATCGGCCAGGCATAAATGGATCTTTTAAATTCAAAAGAAACCACATCTTTTGGTGTGATGCGATAGCCTACATTCAATTGTATGTATTCGGGGTTGTTCACTTTGGAGAAATTACCCAACATCAGTAATGAACTACCGATGTACCATCTTTTAAATGTGCTGTCTTTGGGGTTGTCTTGTGCTTGTAAATTGCTCACACATACGATGACCAATGCCATCCATAAAACTTTCTTTTGCATATCCTTTTAATTAGCGTTAAATGATATGGCAAAGAAAGAAAGGCGGAAAGCTTCCACTCGTTCACTTAAGTTAAGTAATGAAGGGACTCTTTATTTTTTTTCTGAAATTCTTGCCCTTAGTCGGCTTAAGGATTGTGGCTGTATACCCAAATAACTCGCCAACTGGTGTTGTGGTACACGCTGAATGAGATCGGGTCTTTTTTCTAGTAAATTCAAATAGCGTTGCTCAGGAGAAGAGGTTTTGAACTCGTCAAAATCCATGCGTTCTTTCGCCAAGAGTTCTTCTGATAACTTCTTACACAGAGACTCAAACTTGGGAAATTTAGCATTGACTTCTGCTTCCATATCAGAATTGGAGATCAACAGGATACAATCTTCTGTACAACTCACATAATATTCAGATGGTGTTTTACTGATAACACAAGGAGGAGTCAAAGCTTCCATTTCGGTATAGAAAGCGGTGGTTTTTTCCTCGGCGTCTATTTCATAATAGGTACGAATACAGCCTTTGAGGACAAAGTAGCTTTCTTTTGATTTTTGTCCTTCGTTGAGTAAGATCGTTCCTTTTTTGACGGAATGAAAAATATCCAAAGAAACGATAGCATTCTTTTCTTCTTCGGTTAGGGTGACGTATTTGGAGAGGAAATTGAAGAGTAGGGTTTGCATGGGTTGTTTAGCTGATTTCCCTCAACAGTGTTGAGCGCTTTTAAAAGGGATCTTGTTTTTTACAAAACTACTGCATTCTAAACTATGCCAATAAAGGTTTATTTCGTCGAAGAGTCTCCGAGGCACGAGGGACTCTTCGTGTCGCACAGCCAAGATATCACTATTACTTTTAGTTCTTCGAAGAGTCTCCGAGGTACGAGGGACTCTTCGTGTCGCACAGCCAAGATATCACTATTACTTTT
>VFQR01000097.1_pt1 | contig 218196 bp, 179 predicted proteins | sample 3512321 | NCBI WGS metagenome assembly VFQR01 (sample SAMN10412374, study PRJNA504923) | tailings metagenome | isolation source: Relicate 3 Philex TSF1 revegetated site | place: Philippines: Tuba, Benguet | collected 2017-08-29
CCGTGTACGCCAAGGAGTCGAAGGTCGTCTGCTTCATCGGCTGAACGTTCTGCGGGTGGTGCGCTATGGTAGCGGGTGCGAGGGATAAATCAGAGATTCCTTAGCAGCTGGGATGACAATCGAGACTTCCGACGTGACCACGAAGCGTGCGAAAAAACACGCCAGCGTCTCTATTGACAAACATCTAAGCACTGCGGAGATCAAGTCGATACTTGATGAGCGGGACTACAATGTGGTCTTCAACGATCTCGCGGACCTAAAACAAAAAGCCGGGCTGTGGCTCGACTCAAGCTTTTCTCCGCGCTTTACTGGACTAACTGCGCAGCAAGGGGCGGCGCTTGCCGCGGTCAAGGCGATCCGAAATTTTCTTGCGCATCGTAGCGGTGCGTCTAAGAAGGTAATGCAATCGGCACTCGCGGACACGAGCCTTGCCACACCACTTCGCCGTGGGACCAATGAGATCAGGGATGTTGGCTCCTTTTTGCTCTCACAGCCAGGAGCCGGCCTAAACGTTCGCCTCGTTCAGTACTTGGACGTATTGGAACAGTGCGCACTGAACATTTGCCCTTGATGCGGGCTAACTATTCGCTCAAGCGGATCGATCAATCGCTTCGCGATTGATGCGACCGCTTAGCTCTGGCGTCAGGCGAGCAAATTGGACATATTCGTGAACACGGAAAGCACCAAATCTGAAATGATCGAACCTCGATTCCCATACCCCATCGCTGAGTGCAGCGCGTACAGCGTTTATGACGAGCGCTATTGGCTCGATCTGAAGCACAACCCGTTCTGTGAGAAGAACGCCTCCATCATCATCCTTGGTGACGAGAAATCCTTCCGAAAAGTCCTCGACGGATTTGCCGATAGGCGTCACTCCTTTGAAGAGCTATTGGAACTCGCTGAGCGACTCGATGTGCATAAGTGGTTCCGTGACATCGCCGAGGAATGGCCAGATGACTACCAGATCGATCACGGCGATTGGCCTGCGAGCCGTCACACGCAGGGCCCGAAGCTCCGGCGCGCGTTGCTCGATAGCGACAAGGATGCGCGTGTGGTCCTCGGAGTGCTTCCTGAATGGGATCGCTGGAAGCTCCCGTGCCTCTTGAACTACGGAGATTGGAATGCATGTCCACCGCCCCACGTTCATTCTGCCGTTTGGAAGCATTGGCAAGAGCGACATGTGGCATATGCAAATTGGATTGGTGGCGACGAGTTGGAGATGACGGTTGAGCGCCCCGTGCGAACGAGGGACGAAGCGCTTGCTCTGGCTTACGAGCAATTTGTGTATTGCCCGGACCTTGTTCACCAGACTTATGGAACACTCGAGGAGCTAGCCGTGTCCCTAATTGACGCACAATCCTGGAGCTTTTGGTGGGACTAGGTAGTTGACACATCGCCTAACTACTCGTGTATGGACCCCCCCGTCAACCGCTGACGAGTCGGCTGTTCTTTGTTTCCTGCTGACCTGCTCTTCCCGCGCCTGGGCAAGCGGCTGCATTCGTGTATTAGGCTTTGTTGGACGGTTTTCGTCCGAGCCATGATGGAATCCGCGAAGCAGGGCCATTCGTTCAAGCCGCGATCGCTGTGCCAGCACTATCGGCGTATCTGCTTCGGGGACCGTCGCACAGGCATCAGGTTGAAGCGGTGCAGCGCGTGAAGTGGTGGGCTCTTGTGGCTGGGGTGTGGGTTCAGTGCGCGCGAGGCGTGCTGAGGTGGTTGGGGTCAAAGGCCTGGCCGTGGCGATCCTCGGCCCAGAGGCGCCGCACGGTCTTGTTGGCGAGCGCGACCGCGGCCTTGTTGTGGCACGTCCGTTCGGCCAGCGCCAAAGCCCACTCCTGGGTTCGATCGAGTGGTTTGCCCTGCTTCTGCGCGAGCTTCGCGGCCAGCAGTGCGGATCGGGCGCCGTGGATCAGCAGGGTGCGCAGGTTGCTCTCGCCGCGTTTAGTCATGCGCCACAGTCGTCGCGTGGTGCCGCTGGAGTCTGCGTGCAGGGTCACGGACCGCACATCGGAGATTAAACGGTTCGTGGGCGGAAGAGAGCGGTGAGGCTTCGCAGATGACACATCTGCACGCGCTGCGCCGTAACCCAGCACATCGCCACCCACGGTCGCCGCCATGCCTTGCTCGAAGTCGTTCCTCTGTTTTGCCGCCGTCGGTCTGTTGAGTCTTGCTGCGCTGGCGCGCCCTGCCTCCGCGGCGACCTTCTGTGTTGGTACGGTCGCCGAGCTGCGCAGTGCGCTGATCGCGGCGCAGACGTCGGGGGACGATGAGATCCGCATCCGTGCCGGCACCTATGCCGTGGATTCGACGCTGGTCTACAACAACACGCAGCCCGGGTGGCTGGTGATCGCCGGCGGCTACATGGAGGGCGGCGGCTTGCCCTGCGGTGCGCGCGCGCTGACTGCGGGGGCGACGGTGCTGGATGGCCAAGGGCAGCGACAGATCATGATCCTCGCGCACCAGCCGCCGGCGGGCACCACGGCGTCCAGCCGTATGTATGTCGAGAACCTGACCTTCGCCAATGGCGTGGGCACGGGGTTCCAGCGCGGCGGTGGGCTGAACGCGTACATGCTGCCGGCCAGCGCGGTCAACGAGCTGTGGCTGGAGAATCTGGTGTTCCGCGGCAACAGCGGCTACTTCGGCGGTGGCCTCGATGCGAATGTGGCCCACGGCATGCTTCGTCTGGTCAATAGCCGGTTCGACAGCAACAGTGCGCCGGACTCGGCGTTCGGGCATGCGGCGCTTGGCGTCAGCACCAGCCCCGCGGCCTATGGCTACGCCATCGTGGTGGCCAACAGCACGTTCACGCGGGGGCGCTGCCTGGGCAACACCGGCGGCCCGCGCGGCTGCGGGCTGTCCATCTTTACCGGCGCCGGGCTGGATTCGGTGGTCGCGAACAGCGTTTTCCACGACAACCCGATCGCTGACCTGACCACCCAGGTGGTGTCGCCGCTGGGCAGCGAGCGCGTGTTCGTCCGCGACAGCCTGATGCCGCTGGACATCGGCAACCTGCCGCGCAGCATCGAGCGTCCGCTGACGGGGGATCCGCGCTTCGTCGACATCGCGGCGGGCGATTTCACGCCGCGAGAGGATTCGCCGCTGGTGAACCGCGGCGTGCTGCCGATTCCGGGTGCATACACGCAGTTCAACGGTTTCGACGTCGACGGTGGCCTGCGCAACCGCTTTGGTGGCATCGACGTGGGGGCGATCGAGCGGCAGACCTTGAGTCGTGTGTTTGGCGATGGGTTCGAGGCGGTCGTGCCTTGAGATCGGTGGCCGCGGGGCTTGGGCTTGGAGGGGTCGGCCTTGGTGTTTGAGTCCGCGCGTTAGCGCCGTTGCGAGCTTGGCCGGATGCGGGCGATGAGCGGTGGGGCTGCGAGGGTGCGGGCTTCGGTGCGTGCACGGCTTCACCGGGACGCACTGCGAGGGTGCGGGCTTCGGTGCGCGCACGGCTTCATCGGGACGCGCTGGCGGATGCGCTGCGCTTATCCGCCCTACGATCACTATTGGCACTCCGCAGTCGTCGCGCGGCGAGGAAGGGCCGTCGAAGAAGAGTCTTGCGACCCCGTGTTCGTCGCCCCCGCGAATGCGGGGGCCCAGGCCGGGCCTGCCACAGTGGCAAGCGCACTGGATCCCCGTCCCCGCCTTCGCGGGGACAGGCTATCCGCGGGGATGACGAAGCCACGCTTCTTCGAGTACACCTGCACCGCGACGCCGCTCTGCGAGGCGCCCAGGGCGCTTGCTTGAAGGTGTGGTCGCGGGCATCGAGGTCGACTTCCTCGCCAACCGCACAAGGAGTCTCCGCATGCACGATCAGGACATCGCCATTCCGCAGCTGCCGGCCCGGGTGATGGAGCGGACGCTGGCCTTCTACCGGCGGCTCGGCTTCGAGACCGAGGTGGTGTCGCCGGCCGGTGACTATGCGATCGCCGATCGCGGCAGCCTTGAGATCCATTTCTTCCTGCACAGCGCGCTTGTGCCGGCGGAGTCCGCGTTCGGCTGCTATCTGCGGGTGAAGGCTGTCGATGCGCTGCACGCAGAGTTCGCGAAGGCCGGCCTGCCTGCTGCCGGGATTCCGCGGCTCACCGCGGTGGAGGACAAGCCCTGGGGCATGCGCGAGTTTGCGCTCGTCGATGAGAACGGGTCGCTGATTCGCGTGGGTCAGGTGCTGTAGCTGCAGCTGGGCCGCTGCGGTGGTCGGGCGGCTACAGCCGCCCAGCCCGCTTCATCGAGAGGTAGTGGTCGACCAGCGCGCCCGGCAGCTGGCTGGCGGTGACATCCAGCACGGTCGCGCCCTGCGCGCGCAGGGCGGCATGCACGCGCTGGCGCTGCTCCAGGTACAGGGCCGCGGCGCTGGCCTCCAGCGCGGTGTCGACGCGCTCGGGCGATTGCTCGATCAGCTCGTCGAGCATGGCCTCGCGCAGGCTGGCGACGCAGACCAGGTGCCGACGCTGCAGCTGGCGCACGCCGGCCAGCAGGTCTTCGATGTCTTCGTCGCGGGCATTGGTGACGATCAGGATCAAAGCGCGGCGCTGCTGGCGCACGCCGAGCTGCATCGCGGCTTCGATGTAGTCGGTGGCGACCGGCTGCGGCTGCAGGTCGAACACGGTGTCGAGCATGCGGTCGATCGCGCCCAGGCCGCGCACCGGCGGCATCCAGCGCGCGTCGCCGCCGCTGGCCATCAGGCCCACCGAGTCGCCCTGGCGCAGGGCGATGAAGGCGACCAGCAGGCTGGCGTTCAAGGCGTGGTCGAAGTGGCTCAGGCTGCCGTCGTGGGCGAGCATGCGGCGGCCGGTATCGACCAGCAGCACGACCTGCTGGTTGCGCTCGTCCTGGTAGTCGCGCGAGATCAGCTTCTGCGCGCGGCGGGTGGCCTTCCAGTCGATCTGCCGCAGGCTGTCGCCGGTGCGGTATTCGCGCAGCTGGTGGAACTCGGTGCCTTCGCCGCGGCGGCGATGCTGGTGCGCACCGATCACCCGGCTGGCGCGGTCGGTGCCGACCAGGGCGAGGTGGCTTACCCGCGCGAAGTCGGGATAGATGCGCACGTCGGAGGTCTGGTCGAGCGTGCGTAGCCGCGTCCACAGCCGCCACGGCGAGTGCAGGCGCAGGGCGCAGCCGGTGAAGCGTGCGTGGCCGCGCTGGTCGGGGTGCAGCAGGTACTCGATCACGCTGCGGCCCTCGGCCGGCAGGCGCAGGCGCTGCGGCAGGTCTTCGACCGGCCACTGCGGCGGATGCAGATCGAACACCTCCAGGCTCTGGCCGGGCAGGCCGCCGCTCAGCGCCAGCTCGACCTTCAGCGGATGGCCGACGGCGACGATGCGTGGCACCCGGCGCTCCAGTGCGGGCACCGGCAGCAGGCGCAGGCGCGCGAAGTCGATGATGGCCAGCGCCAGCAGGGCCACGCCCGCCGCCAGCAGCGGCCCGGGGCCGCTCACATCGAAGGCGAACGCAGCGCCGGGCAGGGCCAGCAGGGCGAGCGCGAGGATCAGCGCGCGCGTCGGCCTCACTGGCGCGGCGCCTCCACCTTGAGCAGCAGGGCGTCCAGCACGTCGTCGATGCGGCGGCCTTCGATCTGCAGCTCGGGCGACAGGCTCAGGCGATGGCGCAGGGCCGGCTTGGCGATGCCGCGCAGGTCGTCGGGGGTGACGAAGTCGCGCTGGGCCAGTAGCGCCTGCGCGCGCGAAGCGCGCACCAGGGCCAGGCTGCCGCGCGGGCCGGCACCCATCGAAAGGCCCGACCACTCGCGGGTGGCGCGGCAGATACGCACGGCGTAGTCGAGCACGACCGGGTCGACGCGCACCTGCGCCGCCGCCTGCTGCAGGCCGAGCAGGGTTTCGGGCTTGGCCACCGGACGCACGCGCGAGAGGTCGAAGTCGTGGGCGACGCGGCCGGTGCTGACCGCCTCGACCATGCGCACTTCGTCGGCATGCGCCGGGTAGTTCATCAGGATCTTCAGCAGGAAGCGGTCGAGCTGGGCTTCGGGCAGCGGGTAGGTGCCTTCCTGCTCGACCGGGTTCTGGGTGGCGATGGTCATGAAGGGCGGCGCCAGCGGGAAGCTGCGCGACTCGATCGTGACCTGGCCTTCCTGCATCACCTCCAGCAGCGCGGCCTGGGTCTTGGCCGGCGCGCGGTTGATTTCATCCGCCAGCAGGAGGTTGGTGAACACCGGCCCGCGGCGGATGCGGAAGCCCTCGGTCTTGGGGTCGTAGAAGGCGTGGCCGCTGACGTCGCTGGGCATCAGGTCGGGGGTGAACTGGATGCGCGCGAAGCTGCAGGAGACCGCGGCCGACAGCGCGCGCACCAGCAGGGTCTTGCCCAGGCCGGGCACGCCCTCGAGCAGCACGTGGCCGCCGGCCATCAGCGCGACCAGCAGTTCGTCCAGCACCTGCTCCTGGCCGTAGAAGGCGCCACCGATCTGCTCGCGAATGGCGGCCACGGTCTGCGCGGCCTGCTCGATCGACAGCGTGGGCACGGGGGCGGCGGCCACGGCGGCAGGGGTGGGCGGGTTGAGTTCTGTGCTCATGGGCGAAGGCTCAGTCGATGAAGGGTGCGCACGGCCTCGGCAAGCGCCGCCGGCCGTTCGATGCGGATGTCGAACAGGGCCTGTTCGACGGCGATAGGCGAAAGCGAATGGCGAGCGGCCAGCGCCTGCGCGAGCTCGCGCGCGGGCAGGGCGGCGATCTCGGGCTGGGCCAGCGCCAGCCGCTGCAGCACGCGCTGCCGCAGCGGCTTCAGCAGGGCGCTGCCCTGGCGTCGACGCAGGGCCAGTTCGGCGGCAGCGCGCAGGTGTTCGCGCAGGGCGCGACGCGGCGTCGCCACTTCCGGCTGCAGCGGGCCGAAGCGCTGGCCGCGCATCCACATCCAGGCCAGCAGGGCGAGCAGCAGCGGCAGCAGGATCGGCCAGCCGTGGCGGACGATCAGCACGTGCAGTGGCGGCAAATCGGCGGCGTAGACCAGCAGCACCTCGGGCTCGGCCTCGAGCGCCGGCGCGAGCAGCTGCCAGGCCAGCGCCGCATGCGCCGGCGAGCGCAGTGTGCGGGTGCCGAGGAAATCGAGTTGGCTGCTGAAGGTGATCTGGCCGCCGCCGTAGCGCAGTCGCGCGAACAGCCAGCCGTCGGTCGAATTGCCGTACAGCCAGTCGAAGTCTTCCTCCCGCATTTCCTCGCCGAAGTGCAGGCGATGGCTGGCGCACCAGCGACCGGAGCTTTGCAGCTGGCGCAGCGGATCCAGCAGTTCCTCCAGCGTCGGCAGCTGAGGCGCGCTGCCGAGCGCGCGCTTGGCCGCCTTCTGCGCCGCCGGCGGCACGCTGTACTTCCAGTGGATGCAGGCCGGGCCGGCCTGTGTCCACAGATCGAGCTGGTCGAGCAGCGGCGCGCTGCCGCCTTCGGGCGAGGGCATCGCGACCAGCAGCTGGCCGCCGGCATCGACCCAGTCCAGCAGCGCCTGCGTCGCCTGCCACGAGAGACCACGCAGATCGGCGCTGAGCACCACCAGGCCCGGCTGCGCAGGCAGCGCCTCGGCGCGGAACTGCGCCTGGGTCCGGACCTCCAGATCGCGCTCGCGCAGCAGGGTCTGCAGCCCGTACAGGGGATTGATGCGGGCCTCGCCCGAGAGCGGCAGCCGGCGCGTGACCTCCTTGCGCTCGAAGGTGTTCCACCACCACACGCCCAGCCCGACCAGCAGCAGCGCCAGCACGGCGGAAATCAGATGACTGCGGTTCATGGCTGCGCCGCCTCGGGCACGGCGGCCGCGGTGTCGCGCCAGCCCTGCAGCAGCAGGCGGAAGTCGGCTTCCGCCGGCAGTCGATCGGCATACGCGGCGGCCTGCCACAGCCTGACGATGCGCGGGAACAGCGCGCCGAAGCCCTGCGCCCCCAGCCGTCGCGCGCGGCGCAGGCAGTCTGCTTCGGTGCTGCCCGGCGGCAGGGCTTCGCCGGTGCGTTCGACCACGCGCTCGACGCCGCCGGCATACAGCAGGGCGAGCGCTGCGCGCGGCTGGCCTTCGCGCCACAGCGCTTCGGCGGCGGCTGCGATGTCCGCGGGCAGAGGTTCTGCGGCGGCCTCGCCCGCCTCGTGCCTGCTGCGCGGCGCGCGCCGTGGCGCGAGCTCGAAGCCGAACACCGGCAGCCAGCGGCGGTGGGTCGACACCAGCAGCACCAGCAGGCCGGCCGCGAGCAGCCAGAACACGTTCTCGATCAGCAGCGCGATGACGCGGCCGAAGCCCTCCAGCCAGTCGAGGCGAAGATTGGGCGCGTCCCTGCGCTTGCGTTCGGCCTCGCGCTCGCGCGGTACCCACACGGTCTCGGTGCTGATCGGGTTCAGCTCGGCGCGCTCATAGACTTCCGCGGCCTGCACCACGAAGGCATCGGTGCCGTCCTGATGCTCGTGGGCGAAGACCTCGGCGAAGCGGTCGCCATCGCTTGATTTCGCCTGCGGGCTGCCGCCCGGGCCCGCGTGATCGGTGCGTGCCTCGGCTGCGGGGCGGGTGCGCAGGCTGGGCTGCTCGGCCGGTTCGGCGGCTTCTGCGTCCTCGGCTTCGATGTCGGTCGCGCCCTGCGCCAGCGCCGGCATCGGCTGGAGCAGCGCCAGCGCCAGCAGGGGCACCAGCAGCAGGGCGCTCAGCCGTGCGCCAGAGGCCAGACGTGCGGCCAGACGGCGGAAGCCGAGCTCGATGTCCCAGGCTTCGATCTGGGTGCGGCGGTTCAGGTACAGAGCGAAGCCGGCGCCGACGTAGAACGGCGCCATCAGGCTGACGCCGGCCCAGTAGATGAGGTTCATCAGCAGCTGCGCCCACGGCGGCGGCGCCTCGAACAGGTGCTCCCACACGGCCTGGGCGGCCGGCTGCATGAACTCGATCGGGGTCAGCGTCACCACCAGGCCGATCAGGCCCAGCCCGAGGATGGCCTCGACGTGCACGCACACCAGGAGGATCAGCGTGGCGGTGCCCGAGGCATTGCGCGCCAGCGCCTGCCGGCGCGCGCGGCGCAGCGGGCCTTCGACGCCCTCCAGCATGTCCACCGGCATCAGCAGCGCGCGCGAGGGCGACAGCCGCAGCCACAGCAGCCAGGGCCAGATCGAGCGCGCGAAGCGGAACTGGCCGCGCAGGGTTTCGCGCACGCTCGGCTGGCTGCCGAACACGCCGCGCGAGATCACATACAGCGGGGCGCGCTCGAAGGCCGGCTTCAGCCACCACAGCAGCAGGCCCGGCAGCCACAGCAGGTCCAGCCACCAGCCGACCGCGTTCAGCACCGCGAACACCGGCAGGGTGGTGGCCAGCCAGCTCAGCCAGATCACCCGCGCATGCCGGCGGGTCAGGGCGAAGCCGAGCTCGACAGCTTCCCAGCCGGAGCGCGGGCGCAGCACCACCGACAGGTCATCAATCCGCATGCAGACTCCCGCGGCCGCGCCCGCCCAGCAGCAGCCAAGCGAGGAACAGCGCCCACAGGCCGATGCCGACGCTGTACTTGATCCAGGCCGGGATCGAGCCGATCGAAGACCAGAAGGCCTCGATGAAGGCCGCCAGCACCAGCATGGCGAACACGCCGAGGATGATCCGCGCGCCGGCGATGCCGGTTTCCTTGAAGGCGCGCAGGCGGGTGCGCTGGCCGGGCATCAGCAGGGACAGGCCGAGCTTCAGGCCAGCGCCGCCGGACAGCACAATGCCCAGCAGTTCGGGGGCGGAATGGCCGGCCACGAAACGCCAGAACGGATCGCCGAAACCGACGGCGGTGAGATGGCCGGCGGCGCTGCCGTGGTACACGCCGTTGAATACCAGCGCAAAAGCCGCACCGATGCCCGCCACCAGGCCCATCGCGAAGGTGCGGAAACCGATGCTGACGTTGTTGAGGACATAGAAGCCGAACATGTAGAGGTCCGAGCCGCTGTCGCGGCCCAGCCGGTTGTGCTTGGCGGCCGGGTCGTACATCGCCTCCATCTCGGCGACCTGCTGCGGGCCCATGATCAGCTGCGACAGCTCCGGCCGGTACTGCAGCAGCACCAGGCAGATCAGGAAGGGCAGGAAGTACAGCGCCGCTGCGGCCAGCATGACCCCGCGCTCGGCGCGGACGCGCTGCGGGAACTCGCGGGCGAAGAAATCGATGATGCGGCTGAAGCGCGCGCGCGGCGGCCGGTACAGCTGCAGGTGGCCGCGCTCGGCCAGGCTGCGCAGGCGCTCGATCAGGGCCTGGCCGTAGCCGCGCCGCTCGGCGAGCGCGAGCTGCTGGCACAGGCGTCGATAGGCGACCGGGAAGTCGATGTCCGGCAGCGGTGGCAGCTCCGGCGTCAGCGGCGGCGGCGTGCCCTTGGCGCGTCGCGTCGGGCCGTCCAGCCAGGCGCCAAGGCGCTGCCATTCCTCGGCGTGACGCGCCTCGAACTGGGCCTGCTTCATGCGCGGGCCCCGCTCTGGCCGATCAGGCTGGCCGCCATGCCGAGCGTGCGCGTGAGCCCGGCCTCGCCACTGGCGCCGGTGGCTGCCTGCAGCAGGCCGGCAAGCTCGATCTGGCGCTCGTGGCTGAGCTGGCCGTGGCGCTCGGCGAACTCCAGCAGGGACTCGCGCTCGCTGCGCTGCAGGGGCGGCGGGTCGATCGGCAGCACGCCGAGCGGCGCCAGCAGGCGCGGCGGCGGCGGCACGTGCACGACCAGGGTGCCGGCAGCGAGGTCACCCAGACGCCGGCTGCGGCTGTCCATCAGGGTGCTGACCACGCCGACGGCATAGGCGAAGGGCAGCATGTCGAAGGTGCGCAGCAGGTTGCGCGTCGCCGAGGCGACCCAGCCCACCGGCGTGCCGTCGGCGTGGACCACGCGCAGGCCCATCGCCTTCTTGCCGGGCGTCTGGCCGTGCCAGAACAGCTCGAACAGCACCGGATACAGCCACAGCAGGGCGAACATCGCGACCATATAGACGCCGTGGCCGGCCGGGCCGATGAAGGCGAGCCCGATCGCCATCACCCACAGCAGCACGATGCGGATCACCAGGTCGAGCAGCCAGGCCACGGCACGCGGCGCCATGCCGGCGGGCAGCAGGTAGAGGCGGATGCCTTCAGGAGTTTCGACTTCGACGCGGGTATCGAGCAGGGGGGCTGCGCTCATGCAGGCGGCCACCGGCGATCGGTCAGACGGCCCCATACGGCCGGCAAGCAGTTCATCGACACCGCAAAGTTTCCCCGCAAGAAGTAAGCCGCCGGCCCCGGAACGTGAGCGCACGGCGTGCGGGCACTGTAGCCAGCGAGCCTGCAAAAGCAAGCCCCGCCGCGCAGGACCCTCAGGATCACTGCAGCCGGCGGGGCCGGGGAGAGCGTGGCGCCGAAGTCGGCGCGCGTGGCTTGCGGGTTACAGCAGGCGGGCGCGATGGCCGCTGACGCGCACGTAGCTGCCTTCGCGGATACCGTTCAGATCGGCCTGGTTGACGATGATGCGGCGGCCGTCATCCATCAGCACGTAGAGCTCGTAGCGGGCGGCCGAAGCGCGGTCCTTTTCCAGCTCGTTGCCGACCACGCCGCCGGCGATGGCGCCAGCGACCGTAGCCGCGGTGCGGCCGGAGCCGCCGCCGACCTGATTGCCAAGCACGCCACCGACGATTCCGCCGAGCACGGCGCCGCCGCCGCTGGACTGGCGCTCGCCATAGACGCGGTCGATGCGCTCGACGCGGCCGCAGTCGTAGCAGCGGGCATAGCCGTCATTCGGGCCGTAGCCGCGGTAGGAGGGGCTGGCGCAGGCGGCCAGCAGCAGGATCAGCACGGTGGAGAACAGCAGACGAATATTCATGGCAGACCTCGCACATCCGGGAATGGGTCGACCCTTCGCTGGAGTCGTGGGCTCGAAAGTGCCTCCACAAGTCTGAACGCGGGCGGAGCCGCATGCCCGGTGATTCAGCCGTGGTGAGGGCCCGTCCACTGCACGTGAAGACGCGTCGCGTTGCTCGAGCTACCCGGAGCCAGCTCAGCGTGGAAGCCTGGCAACTAGCCGCGGCCGAAGTCGCGATGGCAGCTGTCGCAGCTGTTGTGCACGGCCGTCAGCGCGTTCTTGCGCTCGCCGCAGCTCGCTTCGGCGGGCAGGGCGAGTGCGGCGTCGAGGCGGTCGCGCATCTGCTGGGCGTGGCGGCCGAACAGCTCGGGCTCGAAGCCCTGCGCCGCGAACAGGGGCTCGAGATCGTCGGCCATGCCGCGCATCACCAGCAGCTGACGGGTGCCCTGCGACTCGCTGCAGCCGCCTTCGACCACGCGCCGCGCTTCGCCCAGCTGGTACTTGAGCGTCACCATCGCAGCGGCGTGCGGGCGCGCGCCCTTCTTGATGTTGCCAAGGTTGAGGAAGGTAGCGGTGAGCATCGCGCCGGCGAGCAGGCCGACGATGAGCGACAGCAGGATCTTCATGGGGCAGGCATCGTCCTCGGAGCGCCGCAGGATAGCGGAGGCAGCGCAGTCTGCCGGTGAGGGCGTGGCGTGGTGGGCGGATCTGGCCTTGTGCTGCGGACCTGTGCTGTAGACCTGTGCTGTGGATCAGGCGGCGGGCGCCAGCGTCTCCGCAAGGCCCAAGGGGCGACCTTCGTTGTCCTCGATGAACGCCAGCCACTCCTCGCGGCCATCGGCGTGCTGGTGCACACGATGGGGCGCGCTCAGCGGTGTGGCGCCGCGGGCGAGCAGGGCGTCGTAGTGCGCGTGCAGATGCTCGACGCGGAAGTAGAGCAGCGATTCGCCGCCGCTCGGTGTCTGGCTCAGCATCAGCCGCACTCCGCCACAGTCGAAGAAGGCCATGGTGTCGAAGGTGAACAGGTGCGGCAGGCCGAGCACATCGCGATACCAGAGCTCGGCGGCGCGGATGTCGGCGACGCCGCGGGCGATCTGTGCCAGGGTGCCAAAGGCTGCAGTCGTCATGTCGAAAGATCTCCTCGAACGTGTGGTCGGCGGACCCGCGCGCTGCACGCCGCGCCACAGCCGCAGCTGACGGCGGTCGCGCAGTGCGAGCTTCTGCAGCGCGTTGCTGACATGGAACTTCACCGCGTCGATGCCCACGCCGAGGCGGCGAGCAATGGCCGGATTGCCGAGCCCGTGGCGCACGCCCTCGACCACCCGCCATTCGGCGGGGGTGAGCACGTCAGGATGGAGAGGACGTCCGCGCCTGCGCATAGGTTCCGTGGTCTCCTGCAGCGCCTTGAGCGTTCCGGCGGACGCCGTCGCCAGCGCCCGACGGGCTGTGCGCCTCAGGCCCCGCAACATAGCGCGAAGCGGCGGCGAATATCCCTACCCGGTGCCCGCCCGGAGAGCCCTGCGGCTGTCACGGGCAGCGCCCGGGCACTACACTCCGGCGCCGCCGCGCATCCCCCGGGAATCCAAGCCCCACCTATGCAAGCCTCACCCATGCAAGCCCCAGCCATGAACGCCAGCGCCGAACGCAGCCGCTTCTCCGGCATCGACCGTCTCTATGGCGTGGGCAGCGTCGAGCGCCTGTCTCGCGCGCACGTCTGCATCGTCGGTGTCGGCGGGGTCGGTTCCTGGGCCGCGGAGGCGCTGGCGCGCAGCGGCGTGGGCCGGCTCACCCTGATCGACGCCGACGATATCTGCCTCAGCAACGTCAATCGCCAGCTGCATGCGCTGGACGGCGAGTTCGGCCGGCTCAAGGTCGAGGTGCTGGCCGAGCGTCTGCAGAGGATCAATCCGGACATCGCGATCGATGCCATCGCCCGCTTCCTGACGCCGTCGACGCTCGATCCCCTGCTGCTGCAGGGCTATGACGCGGTGCTGGATGCCTGCGATGCGTTCCGGGTCAAGGTGGAGATGATCGCCTTCTGCCGGCGCCGCAAGATTCCGATCGTGGTCAGCGGTTCGGCGGGCGGGCGTGCCGACCCGACCCTGATCGAAGTGCGTGACCTCTCGCGTACGGAGCACGACGCACTGCTGGCGCTGGTGCGCAAGAAGCTGCGCGCCGAGTTCAATTTCCCGAAGAACCGCGATCGCTACTTCGGCGTATCGGCGGTGTTTTCGCGCGAGAACGTGCGCTACCCGCAGGCCGACGGCAGCGTCTGCGGGCTGCGCCCCGAGGGGGGCGACAGCCTGGGCCTCGACTGCGGCGGCGGCGGGCTGGGCGCAGCCACGCATGTCACCGCCAGCTTCGCCTTCGCGGCGGTAGGCAAACTGCTGGAGAAGCTGCTGCGCAGTCCCACCGGCGCGCCCCGGGCGTGATCAAAACCGCTGCGGATTTCCGAAAGACCGAGGCAGGCCGGTGCGTCGACGACAGCGCCGAGCCGTGTCCGCGCCGGAGCGCGTGCTACCCGAAGTAGCGCGGGCTCCAGCGTGTCCCTTGTGCTCAATGGAGACTCCGCATGATCCGCAATTCCCTGCTCACCGCTGCCCTGGTCGGACTGGTGGCCTTCGCTTCGGCCGCCCCGACCACCGCCCACGCCTACGTGGGCACTGGCGACACCACGACAATCTGCATGCCGTTCAGCCCCGGCTGGATGCAGTGCACCGAGTACGGCGACAACTTCGAGGTCATCCGTCAGTACCTGATTCGCGACAACTCCGACGTCGGCTACATCTTCTGATCGGGACCCGAGCCACCGCGGCGCGCTGAGGCATGAGGCGCTGCGAATCGGGTCAGGGGCGGGGCTGGATCACCGATCCAGCCTCGTCCTGCGCCGGTATCGCACCGCCAACACGCGGTGCGGAAGTTTTCAGAACGGGTGCGACTGCCAGGTTTGCGAGGTTCGCCGTCGACCTCGATCAGGCGCTGATGTCGATCAAGGCCTGCAGCAGCAGCTCGCGCGGCGCCATACGTGCATCCAAGCGGCTGACGTCCGCTTCGCCCAGCGGCCATTCGAGCGTCTCGAACTGGCTGTCGACCAGGCTTGCCGGCATGAAGTGGCCGCTGCGCTGCTGCAGGCGCTGACGCGCCCCCTCAGGGTTGATCTCCAGCAGCAGGAAGCGCGTATTCCAGCCCAGCGCGCGCAGGCGTTCGCGATGCGCGCGGCGCAGCGCGCTGCAGGCGAGCACGCAGTCGTTGCCGCGCGCGCGCAGGGCGCTGCAGATCGAGGCCAGCCAGGGTTCGCGCATGGCTTCGGTCAGCGGCCGTCCGGCAGCCATGTGCGAGCGGTTCGTTTCGTTGTGGAAATCGTCCGCTTCCAGCATCGGCCAGCCGAGTCGCGTGGCCAGGGCCTGCGCCAGGGTGCTCTTGCCGCAGCCGCTGACGCCCATGCAGACCACCAGTCGAGGCGCAGTCATGACGATGGCACCCGCACCTCGATGCGATAGCGCCGATCGGGCTGCAGCCCGCGCAGGCGAGGCTCGGACTGCTGCACGCCATCGACGCCAATCTGCAGCGGGCCCGCATGGCGCTTGTACTCGATGTCCAGCACGCTGCCGCGGAAGCGTCGGGTGATGTGCGCGTGCTGCCAGGCCTGCGGCAGCTGCGGAGCAATGCGCAGACCGTCGCGCTCGCCGTGCAGCCCGAACAGGCCCTGCAGCAGGGCGCGCAGCAGCCAGGCGACGGCGCCGGAGTTTGGCAGCTGGCTGCTGCGGCCTGCGGTCTCCGGATACAGCCGATGCGCGCCGCGGTAATAGTTGGGAATGAAGCTCGGCAGCTGGCCGCGGGCCAGCGCGGCTTCCGAGTCCGCGCAGGGCAGCAGCTGGCGCAGCAGGGCGTAGGCGCGCTCGCCTTCGCCCACCGCATACAGTCCGTTGATGTGGAAGGCGACGGCGTGGCTGTAGACCGAGCCGTTCTCGGCCGAGCCCGGAAACTTCTGGGTGACGCGGCCGATGTCCTCATGCAGGCGGGTGAAGGGCGGATCGCAGAGCGCGAGGCCCGAGGGTGTCTGCAGATGGGTGTCGACGGCATGCAGCAGGCGTCGCCGCTGATCCGCTGAAGCCAGGCCGGCCAGCAGTGCCCAGGCCTGCGGATTCAGGAAGATCCGTCCCTCGTCGTCGGCCTGTACGCCGAAGCGGCGGCCGTGGTCGGTGATGCCGCGGGCGAACCAGTCGCCGTCCCACAGCCAGGTCTGCACGGCCTCGGCTAGGCCATCGGCCTCGGCGCGCAAGTGCGCTGCAGGGTTGGCATCGAGCAGATCCACTGCTTCATCGCACACCTGCGCCCACACGCGCAGCGCATGCACCAGCGCGATCGACAGCCAGCCGGACACGCCGCGACCGAGGTGACCCGCCATGTTCATCGGGTCGCACCAGTCGCCGTGGCCGATCAGGCTCAGGCCGCGGCCATCGCGACGCTGCAGCAGCCAGTGCAGGGCCCGCTCGACGCGCTGGGCCACGTCCAGCTCGCGACCGTGGCGGTCGCGCACCACGCACCGCAGGAAGCCGTAATCCCCCGATTCTTGCAGCCACGTCGCGAGGCAGATCGGCAGCCACAGGGCGTGGTCGGTATGCGGAATCTGGTTGATGTACTTCAGCTCGGCCTCGGGGTGCAGCAGCACGCCGTCGGGCAAGCCGAAGTCCTCCTCCTGCTGTTCCAGCACGCGCAGGAAGTGGCTGCGGGCGAGATCCGGCTGCAGCAGGCTCAGGCCCATCGCATCCTGCAGGTAGTTGCGGGTCTGCGGATCGGTGCAGAAGCGGTTGGCCTCGCCGAGATAGAGCGCCTGCCGGCACAGCCAGGGCTGCACGAAGGCATCGAGAGGCGCATCGGGCGTGGCCAGCCGCAGGGCCTCGCGGGCCGGTGCCAGCGCTGCGGCGCGTTCGGCGAGTGCGCGCTCGAAGCCATCGCCTGCAAGGTAGAGCTGACGCAGCACACGGATTTCGCCCTCGTCGTGGGCCGGGCCAAAGGCGAAGCGCAGGGTCTGCGCGGCGCCGGCCTCAAGCGCGATGCGGTACTGCAGGCAGGCGGCGGGCACCTCGTAGTGCGCTTCGCCACACGCGAGCCGGTTGGTAAGCAAGGCCTCCGGCGCGTGCTGGCCGCCTTCGCCCTCGAACACGGCTTGCCGGCATTCCCAGCTGTCCGGCGGGCTGTCGTGCAGCAGAACGGTGTGGTCCTTGAGCCGCGCGATCCGCGGCCAGTCCTCGCGCTTCTGGTAGCCGCTGATGCAGCGCGCGACGATACCGCCCAGCTCGGGCGAGTAGCGCGCCGACTGGTTCATCCAGCTCATGTAGCCGAGCGGAAAGTAGAGACACACGCGCAGTCGCCTCGGATGCGAACCGCGGTTGTCGATCCGCAGCGTCCACAGCTCCAGCGCGTCCTCGGGCGGCAGCCCGACCGACCACTGGCACTTCAGGTCGCCGTGTTCGAGCATCCAGTCGACGCCGTCGGGGCGCGCGCGGAACACGAAGCGATCAGCCGGCGCTCGCACCGGCTCGTGCGGCAGCGAGAACAACGCGCCGCTGTCCTCATCGACGACGTAGACGAAGCGGCCGGGATGGTGTGCGTAGAGCGGCTGTTCGGGCTGCAGGAAGGTGGTGGCTTCCAGCACCGGCGCTCGTGCGTACTTGCCGGGCTCGGGCTGCATGTGCAGGGCGCTGGCATAGCCGCGACAGTTCAGCTGCAGCAGCAGGCTGCGGTTCCACACGAAAGTGCTGGCGCGCGGCATCCGCTTGGGGCAGTGCAGCTCGACAGCGTCCCCGGTGCTGCGGATCAGGTCGATGGCGGACATGGGCGTGCCGGCGGCTTACGAGTTGGCAGCTGCGGCGTCGCGGTCCTGCAGCTCCTGCTGGATCTGCTTGAGCCGCGCGCCGCTCAGCGGGTAGGCGAAGGCGAGGGTAGCTGCGAGCAGGGCGAACACGCCGGGCACCAGGGTCTGCAGCAGCAGGATGCCGGCTTCCGAGGCGCCGCTCTGGGCCTGGTTGGCGGCGTAGCCGATGGCGGCCAGCACCCACAGCAGGGCGGCCGAGCCCAGCGAGCCGCCGAGCTTCTGCGAGAAGGTCGCCGCGGCGAAGGTCATCGCGGTGGCGCGGCGGCCATGTCGCCACTCGCCGAAGTCGGCGCTGTCGGCGTACATCGACCAGGTCAGCGGCGACTTCGGCCCCAGCGCCAGGCTGATCAGTATGTTCAGCGCGAAGATCAGCGCGATGTCCTCGGGGCCGACGAACCAGAACGCGGTCGAGAGTGCGGCGACGATCAGCATCAGCACCGCCAGCAGGCGCGCCTTGTCGAACAGACGGATCAGCAGCGGCGCCAGCGCAGCACCCGCGGCATAGGCCAGCATCTGCACCAGCAGATAGTCGGGCAGCAGGTCGGGGCGCTTCAGCCAGTAGGTGAAGTAGTAGTAGGCCGATCCGGCTCGCAGGGTGATCGTCAGCATGATCAGCATGGCCAGCCCGAACAGGATCAGCCAGGGCCGGTTGCGCAGCAGATCGCGCAGGTCGGTGGCCGGCGAGCTGGTCTGCGCGGCCGGCGGAGCGATGCGCTGGCGCGTGCTGGCGAAGGTCAGCGCGAACAGTCCGCAGGCGATCAGGCCATACAGGGCCATCGTCAGCGGCCAGCCGCGCTGCGGATCGCCGTCGCCGAGCAGGTCGACGAGCGGCAGGGTGAACTTGTTGACCAGGGCGCCGCCGCCGAAGGCGAACAGGAAGCGCAGACTGTTCAGCGTCGTGCGCTCCTCGCTGCTCGCGCTCATGACGCCGCTGAGCGCGGAGTAGGGCGTGCTGAGCACGGTGTAGGCCAGCATCAGCCCGGTGAAACTCGCGTAGGCCCAGATCAGCTTGCCGTCTTCGTCGAAGTCGGGGGTGCTGAAGGTGACCACACCCATCACGGCCAGCGGCAGCGCGCCGACCAGCAGCCAGGGTCGGAACTGCCCCCAGCGCGTGCGCGTGCGGTCGGCGACCGCGCCCATCAGCGGGTCGGTGACGGCGTCGAACAGGCGGGTCACGAACAGCAGGGTGCCGGCGGCCGCAGCGCCGAGACCGAACACGTCAGTGTAGAAGGCCGCCAGGAACGAGGCGATCGTCGTCCAGTAGAGATTGAAGCCGAGATCACCGGCGCCGTAGCCGAGGCGCTCGCCCCAACGCAAGCGCGCTTGCCGGTCCGCGGGCGACTGCCTTGGAGTCACGGTCGCGTCCATCGCCCGCACATCAGGGATCGAGCCGAATGCGGCCGAACACGCCGGCGTCGAGGTAGAGACGATTGCGATCTCCTTCGATCGGTGGCACGTCGACGTCCGCCATCAGCCGGCTGCGCACGCCCGGCGCGTCGCTGTCGCACCAGGCCAGCGCGAAGCCGATGACGTCGCCTGCGCGCAAGGCACGCGGCTTCCAGGCTTCACCGGCCGCCAGCGTGGCCGGGTCGGGATACAGCAGGATGCGCGCCTCCCAGATCAGCACATGCGGCGCCTCCGGACTGCGTCGCCACACGGCTTCGACATGCTCGTTCAGCAGGACGGGCTCACCCTCGGTGCCGATGTCGACCACCTGGCCGTCGAGCGCGACGTGGTACGCGAAGGCGCTGTGGTGGGTCTTGTGATCGCCCCCGCTGGCGTCCTCGTCGACCAGGATCTCCAGCGCGTCGTCGGCCCAGTAGTTCGTCAGCGGATCAGGTTCGCCATCGCTGAGCACGTTGTCGCGAATCTCGGCCAGCAGGTACAGCGCGTCTTCGCGCCAGAGCAGTCGGTAGCGGCCGCTGAAGTCGGCGGGATCGCGTGGCGGCGTACCCACCAGCGCGTGGCGCAGCTCCCGCCATTCGGCCTGGGCCCAGCCTGCTTCGTCGGCGCGGCCATCGATGAGCGGCGCCTGCGCGACATGCCGCACCGCGCGCAGCTCGGCATCCGGGGCTGCCGTGCAGGCTGTGGCGGACAGCAGGGCCGAGAGGCAGGCGCTGCGCCCGAGCAGGGCCGCCCTCATCCGAGCAGGCCCACGCGCGCCGCGCCGAGCGTGCCGACATCGGTGCTGCCGATGCGGAAGGTCGGCGTTCGCGCCAGCAGAGGGGTGAAGCGGCCCTTGTCGATGAAGGCGGCTCGGAACAGGGCCTCGCCACGCTCGTCGAGCACGTGCGGCAGCAGGCCACCGGCGAGGTAGACCCCCGCCCAGCCGCAGTAGAGCAGCACGGCGTCGCCGGCGAAGCGGCCCAGGATGCTGCAGAACAGATCGATCGCGCTGCGCGCATCCGGATCCCCGGCGCGCGCCGCGGACACCACCGCGGTGGAATCGTGCAGGCGCATCTCGCGCCCGCGCGCCATGTGCACGCAGGCGTCGTGCAGATTGACCAGACCTTCGCCGCACAGCAGGCGCTCGTAGGAGACGCGACCGTAGCGGCGCTGCAGGAAGCGCAGGATGAAGATCTCGCGCTCGTCGTGCGGGGCGAAGCTGGCGTGGCCGCCCTCGGTTTCCAGCACCGCCAGCCCGCGCGCATCGCGGCGTATCGCCGCAGCACCCAGCCCGGTGCCGGGGCCCAGCACCACCTGCACCGCGGCGGTGTCGAAGGCAGCACCCGGCGCGTCGCCGATCGGATGCAGGTCGGCCTCGCTCAGGCCCGGCACCGCCCAGGCCACCGCGGCGAAGTCATTGATGACCTGCAGCTCGCGGAAGCCGATGCGGCGCTTGAGCGCCTGGATCGAAAAGCTCCAGCGGCTGTTGGTCAGGATCACCTGATCGTCCAGCACGGCACCCGCCACCGCCAGCACCGCGCGCTCCGGCACCGGTTCGCCGCAGCTCGAGAAATAGGCGTCGAGCGCCGATTCGATGCCATCGTGGTCGGCGACCCGGAGGTTGCGCTGGGCCGCCAGCCTGACCCGTTCGTTTTCGCCTAGGGCGGCGGTGGCGAAGCGGGCGTTGGTGCCGCCGATATCGGCGGCGAGGCAGCGCAGGTGCGCCACGGCCGCGGTGTCGCGGCGCGATTCAAGCAGCAGGCTCATCGCGGGAAGGTCCTGGACGACGCGCCGGGGCGATGGCGCGGGTATGCTTGCGCACCGATATCGCTGTCATCACGACGGCGGGCAGCAAACGGGGATGGGGGCTTATGGGCGGTCGGGTGACCATCGATGATGTCGCGGCTGCAGCCGGCGTCTCGCCGAAGACGGTGTCGCGCGTCATCAACAGTGAGCCGAACGTGCGTGCGCAGACGCAGGAGCGAGTGCGCGCGGCGATCGAGACGCTGAACTTCCGGCCCGATCCTTCCGCGCGCAGCCTCGCCGCCAGCCGCTCGTACCTGATCGGCGTGGTCTACGACAACCCGTCGGACAGCTATCTGATGGAGATCATCAGCGGCGTGCTCGACACCTGTCAGGCCCAGCATTACCAGACCCTGCTGTGTCCGCTGCGCTTCGATCGCAGCGACCTGCTGCGCGAGGTGGACTCGCTGATCGCGCAGTCGCGGCCGGGTGGCCTGGTGCTGACGCCGCCGCTGACCGACAACGACGCGCTGCTGGCGCATCTGCGCACGCTCGGCGTGCCCTTCGCCTGCATTTCGCCCAAGCGTCCGGAGGGCTGCGGCGTGACCTTCAACGAGCGCCAGGCGGCGCGCGAGATGGTCATTCACCTGATCGAGCTGGGCCACCGCCGGATCGCGCACATCCGCGGCCATGTCGCGCATGGCGCTTCGAGCTGGCGCGTCGACGGCTATCGCGATGCCCTGCAGGACGCCGGTATCGAGTTCGATCCGGCGCTGGTGGTGCAGGGCGAGTTCTCCTTCGACTCGGGCATGCAGGCCGCGCGCTTGCTGCTCGATCTCGATGCGCCGCCAACGGCGATCTTCGCTGCCAACGACGACATGGCCGCGGGTGTGGTGAGGGTTGCGCTGGAGCGCGGCCTGTCGATTCCCGCCGAGCTGTCGGTCTGCGGTTTCGACGATATCCCGATCGCGCACCAGATCTTCCCCGCGCTGACCACTGTGCGGCAGCCGGCGCGCGAGATGGGTGCCAGTGCCGCCGCCGAGCTGCTCAAGTGCATGCGCGACCCGGCGCAGGCGGTCATGCGCGATGTTCCCTACAGCCTGTGCCTGCGCGCCAGCACCGGACCTGCGCCCCGGCAGCGCACCAGCAGCCGGGGCAAGCGCTGAGCGGCAGTTCGTGTCGACACCCACGACGCGGCCTCAGCCCAGGCTCGCGTAGATCACGATCAGCAGCGCCGTCACCGCCACCGCACCAAGATTGAAACCCGCGCTGGTCGCAAAGCCGCCTTCTGGCAGCGCCTGCGACTTGGGCTGGGCCTTCCAGCCCTGCAGGGCGGAGATGCCCAGCGAGATCGCGCAGCAGGCCAGGAAGACGTAGCCCACGCGATCCATGAAGGGCAGTTCAGGCAGCCAGATGCGGGCCGCGATCGACAGCAGGAAGGAGCCCAGCGCCGCGGCAAGCGCGCCGAGCGCCGTGGTCTGTCGCACGAACACGCCGAGCAGAAAGATCGCGCAGATGCCGGGCGTGAAGAAGCCGGTGAACTCCTGGATGTACTGGAAGGCCTGCTCGAAGCCCCCCAGCAGCGGGCGCGCGCAGATCACCGCCAGCAGCAGGGCCACGGCGCCGGCGATGCGGCCGCTGCGGACCAGGCCACGATCGCTGGTGTGCGGCCGGAACTGGTGCAGCAGGTCCATGGTGAACAGGGTGGCGACCGAGTTCATCATCGAGCCCACCGAGGACACGATGGCGGCGATGAGTGCGGCGAAGATCAGGCCGCGGATGCCGGCGGGCGCCAGCTTCATCATCTCCGGATAGGCCTGGTCGGGCTTGGCGAGATCCGGCACCAGGAACAGCGCCGCCATGCCCGGCACCACGATGATCAGCGGCATCAGCATCTTCAGCGATGCGGCGAACAGGATGCCCTTCTGCGCTTCTCGCAGGCTGCCGGCGGCCAGCGCGCGCTGGATGATGTACTGGTTGAAGCCCCAGTAGGACAGGTTCATCACCCACATGCCGCCGAGCAGCACGCTCAGGCCCGGCAGGTTGGCGTACTGCGGGTTGTCCGGCGAGAGGATCATGTCGAAGCGCTCGGGCATGCGCTCGTACATGGTGGCGAGACCCGCCCAGGCGCCGCCGCCCTCGGCGACGCGGTCCAGCGCGATCCAGGCGACGATCAGGCCGCCCAGCACCAGCAGCACGACCTGGATGATGTCGGTCATCGCCACCGCGCGCAGACCGCCGTACAGCGAGTAGGCCAGCGCGAAGGCGGCCAGCGCCAGCAGGCCGGACATCATGTCGAGGCCGGTCAGCGCGTTGATCGCCAGCGCGCCCAGCCACAGCACCGAAGTGAGGTTCACGAACACGTAGACGCCGAGCCAGAACACCGCCATCACCGTCTTGACGCTGCGGTCGTAGCGCTGTTCCAGGTACTGCGGCATGGTGTAGATGCCCGAGCGCAGCAGCACCGGCAGGATGAATTTGCCGACCAGGATCAGGGTGATCGCCGCCATCCACTCGTAGCTGGCGATCGCCAGGCCCATGGCATAGCCCGAGCCCGACATGCCGATGATCTGTTCGGCGGAGATGTTGGCGGCGATCAGCGACGCGCCGACCGCCCACCAGGGCAGGCTGCGGCCCGCCAGGAAATAGTCGTTGGCGGTGCGCTCATGGCCGGCGGGCTCGCGCGAGATCCAGGTGGCGAGGCCGATCAGGCCGACCGCGTAGATGGCGACCACGGCCAGGTCGAGGGTCGAGAGTGCGGACACGGAAGCTCCTTGGCCCGGGTATGCGGCCCCGGCGGCTGGCGGTCGAAAAAGGCGGCGCGGAGACGGGGAGCACTCCGCGCCGATGGCAAAGCGGGCTGTCGCTGCTGTGGCTTCAGCGTCTGCCGCGGCCGGCATCGCGCTCGCCGATACCGGTCACCTGGCAGACGCAGGCTCACGAAAGGCCAATGCGCCCCTGGCGTCGGCCACGCCGTCCCTGGCGTCGACCGCTCCACAGCCCCAGCCGATCCGAAGCGCCGCGCGTGCGGCGCCCGGCACCTCAGAACTGGTAGCGCACGCGCAGGCCGTAGGTGCGCGGATCGTTCAGGAAACGGATGTTCAGCTGCGAACCGACCAGAGCCTTCTGCGAGACATCGTCACCCAGCAGGTTCGAGGCCCACAGTTCGAAGCGCCAGTTGCTGTTGGCCGGGGTGTAGCCGGCGCCCGCATTGATCGTCGTGTACGCGCTCTGGCGGTCCGGGAAGCCTGCGGTCGCCGCGTCCTCGACCCGTGAGACCGTGCCGGCGGTGTCGGAGACGAACACCACGTCGCGGTTGTTGAACTGGGTGAGGTAGTAGGCCGATCGGTAGCTGGCCAGGATCTGCCAGTCGAACACGCCGTTGCCGAGGTCGAACATGTGCTGCAGGCGCGCGTTCAAGGTCAGCTTCGACGACAGCGGCAGCTCGTTGCCCGACAGGTCGATCTCGGAGGTGATGCCGCCCAGACCGTAGTCGATGCTGCGCACGTCGGCGACCACGCCGCTCTTGATCTCGGTGTCGAGCAGCAGGGCGTTCAAGGTCAGCGTCCAGTCGCGCGACAGGCTGAGCATGCTCTCCGCTTCGACGCCCATGATCCGCGACTTGCCGACGTTGCGATTGGCGAGCGCGAAGCCCGTGGCTTCGCCGGTCTCCGGGTTGAAGGCGATCGCGGTGAGGTCCTGGAAGACCTGGTCGCGGTAGTCGTAGAAGAAGCCGGCGACGTTGAAGGTCGAGCGGCGGCCGCGGAAGTCGAAGCTCTGCTTGGAGCCCAGCTCGAAGGCGGTGATCTTCTCCGGCTTGTAGGTTTCCGGGATCACGTTGATGTCGAAGCTGTCGTTGAAGCCGCCCGACTTGTGGCCGGTCGAAACCGTGCCGTAGAACAGGTGGTCGTCGGACAGGTCCTTCTCGAAGCCAAGCCGGAAATCGTTGAAGGTGAACTCGCTGCTGCCTTCCTGCTGCGAGGGAATGCCGAGCGAGATCCACGGATGCGATCCATTCGGCGTGCAGCTCAGGTTGCCGCCGCCGGTGTCCGGGCGATCCACGCAGCCGCCGTTGGGATTCGTGCCGTCGGCGATCGGGCCGATCTGCTGGAAGATGGTGTCGTTGCGGCCGGCCGCGAGAATGCCCTGCAGCAGGAAGCGCGCCCGCTCGGCGTTGGTGCTGATGTTGCGGACATCGAAGTTCGGACGGCGGGTCAGCGCCGGCAGGAAGCCTGGCGTGCCCAGTCGCACCGAGAAGCAGCAGCCATCCTCTGCACCGAGGCCGATCGTCCAGTTGCCGCCGATGCCGTAGCGGTACTTCGATTCGTCGGTGTAGCGCAGGCCGCCCTTCAGGCGGAAGCTGTCGTTGACGTCGAAGGTGCCGTCGCCGAACACCGCCCAGGAATCGCTGTTGACGTCGGGCATGGTGAACTCGGTGCCCGAGTAGAACACGCCCTTGTCGGCCAGCGAGAACAGTCCGACCTGCTGGTCTTCCTTGAAGTAGAAGCCACCGGCGGTCCAGCGGAAGCGCGCGGAATCGGGCGAGAACAGCAGCAGCTCGTGGGTGTAGGACTTCGACAGGGTCTCCCAGTAGTTGGTCGAGAACAGGTCGTAGTCCGGACGCGTGGCGTCGCCGCTGCCGGGCGGACGCGGCTCCAGGTTGCGGCCGGGCCAGGTCACGCCGGCGCTGTTGGCATTGGTCTGGGTGAAATCGACGTCGCGGAACGAGGTGTTGTACTCGACGCGCAGGCCGCCGAAGTCGTAGGACAGGCTGCCCATCACGCCCTTGTTGGTCGAGTCCATCGTGCCCTGGATGCCGTAGTAGACGACCTCGCGCAGGTTGATGTCGTCCGGGTCGAAGCCCTCCAGCGCCGCGCCGTAGATGTTGGCGCCGGGGTAGCCGGTGCCGCCTTCCTGGCCGTAGTCGGCCATCAGGAACACGCGCAGGGCGTCGTTCGGCTCCCACAGGAAGGACAGGCGTGCCGCGTCCTCGTTCTGGTAGCCGGCGGGCTTGAGCGAGGGGTCGCCCACGTTCTTGTAGGACGTCTCCTTCTCGACGTGGTAGCCGGACACACGCAGGGCCGCGGTGCTGCCGAGCGGCAGGTTCAGGCCGAACTCGCCACCGACGTGATCGCGGCTGCCGACCTCGCCCAGCGCGTAGCCGCTGGTCTCGCCGAGCTGCGGCTTGACGGTGACGATGTTGAGGCTGCCGCCCAGCGCATTGCGCCCGCGCACGGTGCCCTGCGGGCCCTTGTTCACTTCGACGCGCTCGACGTCGAAGAACATCGCGCCCAAGCCGCGCGGCCGGGCGATGTACGCGCCGTTGATGTGCGGTGCCGCGCCCGGATCACCCAGCTCGGTGTTGTTGGACGAGCCGACGCCGCGGATGAAGATCTCGACGTTGCCTTCCTGGTTGGCGATGCTCAGGCCGGGAATCACCGTCTGCACGTTGCGCAGCTCGTTGTTGATGCCGAGCGCGCGCAGTTCATCGCCGCTGAAGGCCTGCGCGGTACCCGCATACTTCTGCATGTCCTGCTCGCGGCGATCGACCGTCACGGTGATCGTGTCGAGTTCCTTTGCGCGCTCTTCGCTATCGCGCTCGCTGTCCTGCGCACCGGCCGGGCCGGCGAGGACGATCGCGGTGAGTGCCACGGCCGTGGCGACGGCCAGACGATGACGGCGCGGCGTCTGCCGGCCCTGGTACTGGGTACTGCGCATTGTCGATCCCCTCCCGGCGCCTGCGGCTGTGTTCGCCCGTGCGCCCTGTTGACTGCCCCAAACACCCGCCGCGTCGCGACGGGAATCCTGTTGTGCGCCGGGCGCGAGCCCGTGCGCGTGTCGCCTCGCCACGCCCCCGGCGTGGCGCAGATGCCTTAGTCGTTGTCGCAAGCCAGGACGAGTTCGGCGTCGGTGCCGAGCTCGACCGTGGCGATGCGCAGCGCGGTGCCGGCGCCTGCATCGAGCTGCAGCGCCGCATCGACGCGGTCGACTTTGAGGCCTCCGCTGCGCAGGCACTTCAGCGGCAGTCCGACGCGCAGCCACTGGCCGCGCACGGCGCCGAGCCGCGTGCCCAGGTCGACGCTGGCGGCGCAGCTGTCGCCGCAGCCCATGCCGAGTCGCAGCCCTTCATCGCCCAGCGCGTCCAGCCGCAGGCGGACGAGCAGGCGTACGTCACCATTGGTCTCGCGCTCGATGTCGACGGGCTCGTCCAGCTGCAGGCGCAGCGCGCCCTTCGCACTCCAACTGAGCGCACGCGCGTCCTCCTGGGCGAGGTGGTCGACCGCGCGCAGTTCGATGGCACCCGCCGGGCTGCGCGCGGGGCCGTTGCCGACGACGCCGAGGCTGCCCTGCGAATCCACCAGCTCGAAGCGCGCCCCGGCGGCCAGTGCGCCGCGCGCGAACCATTGGCCGCTGCGGGTCACGGCCGACAGGTCGATGTCCTCGGGCAGCGCGGCGAGCTCGCCGTCCTGGCCGTAGCGCAGGCCGTGGCCGAAGGCGAACAGCGGCGCGTAGTCGGCATCGCCGACGTTCAGCGTGTACTGGTCCGCACGCGCCGGCCACGAGAACGAAAGGCGGCCGTGGAAGTCGTGCTGGATATCGCCATCGGCCGTGCGCAGCAGGACATCGGCAACGCCGCCGCCCTCGCTGCCCGGCAGCCACGCGGCCACGAAGGCATCGGACGCATTGAGCTCGCGATTGACCCACAGCGGGCGACCCGAGAGGAACACCGCTACCACCGGAATGCCCTCGGCGCGCAGGCGCAGCAGGAGGTCGAGGTCACGGCGGTCGTCGGGGCGATAGGCGAGGGTGTCGACATCGCCCTGGAACTCGGCGTAGGGATCCTCGCCGAACACCACCACGGCGATGTCAGGGCGCTGCTGGAAGCGGCCGTCGACGGCCAGCTCGGCCTGTCCGCCAGCGGCTTCCACCTGCGCGCGCAGGCCCTGCCAGATCGAGGTCGCACCGGGGAAATCGGAGGGCTGGGTGCCGGTACCCTGCCAAGTCAGAGTCCAGCCGCCGCTCTGCTTGGCCACGCTGTCGGCGCCATCGCCGGCGACGCCGATGCGCCGCTTCGGATCCAGAGGCAGCAGCTGGCCGGCATTCTTCAGCAGCACCAGCGAACGACGCACGGCCTCGCGCGCCACGGCGCGGTGCTCCGGCGCGCCGATCAGCTCGAAGCGCCCGCCGAGTGCGCGCTCCGAGGGTTTGGGCGCGTCGATCAGGCCCATCGACAGCTTTACACGCAGGATCCGCTCGACCGCTTCGTCCAGCCGTTCGGGGCTGAGGCGCTTCGCGCGCGCGGCGGCCAGCGTGTTGCTGTACAGATCGCGCCAGCTGTCCGGCGCCATGAACATGTCGACGCCGACTTCGATCGAGGCCGGACAGTCGGTCGGCGTGCAGCCGGGCACCTGGCCATGGCCGTTCCAGTCGCCGACCACGAAGCCGTCGAAGCCCATGCGCCCGCGCAGCACATCGGTGAGCAGACCGCGATGACCGTGCAGCTTGACCCCATTCCAGCTGGAGAAGCTGGCCATCACGGTCTGCACACCCGCCGCGATCGCGGGGGGGTAGCCGGCGGCATGGATGTCGCGCAGTTCGGCCTCGCTGACGCGGGTATCGCCCTGGTCGCGCCCATCGGCCGTGCCGCCGTCGCCGACGAAGTGCTTGGCCGCGGACAGCACGCGCTGCTCGCCGAGGAAACCCGCGCGTCCGGGTACGCCCTGCAGACCATGCACGACGGCAGCGGCATAGCTCGCCACCACGGCGGGATCTTCCGAGAAGCCTTCGTAGCTGCGGCCCCAGCGGTCGTCGCGCGGCACGGTGAGGGTCGGGGCGAAGGTCCACTCGGCGCCGGTGACGCGCAGCTCGCGGGCGGTGATTTCAGCGATGCGCCCGACCAGCTCGGGGTCGCGCATCGCACCCAGGCCGATGTTGTGCGGGAACAGGGTGGCGCCGATCACGTTGTTGTGGCCGTGCACGGCGTCGATGCCGAACAGCAGCGGAATCGCGGTGCCGCGGCGACTGGCGTTGGCGGCATGGAAGGCGTCGGCCAGGGCCAGCCATTCCTGCGCCGTGGCGAAAGCCTTGCCGCCCGGCGCGGAATTGCCGCCCGCGAGGATCGAGCCCAGCGGATAGCGGCGCAGGTCCTCGGGACGGATGCTGCCGATGTCGGCCTGGATCAGCTGGCCGACCTTCTCCTCAAGCGTCATCCGCGACAGCAGTTCGGCAACGCGCGCTTCGATCGCGTCCTCGCGCTTCAGGGCGGCCTGCGTCTGCGGCCACTGCGCGGGGTCGACTTCCGCGGCTTGATTCGGACTCGCCCAGGCGGCTGTCGCCGACAGCAGCGCACAGACCACCGCACTGCCGATGGACAGGCCGCGCGCCCGAGTGTTCTGACGTCGGGCCAAACGCTCCCGCGCCGCGGACTGCGCGTGGCAGCCGGCCGAAACTGGTGGATTCACGATGTCCCTCCCGCCATTTGCAATGCATCCGCGGTGCGCGGATACCTCAGGCGTCTTGATGCGCCGTGGGCGCTAACTTTGCGCAAACTGACATCGCTGTCAATCACTTTCTTCGCAAGGAAATCACAGCGACTCACAGTCAGGCACTGGCTTCTGACCCTCGTGTCTGGGGAGGCAGGTCGGGACAGCGCGCGCGGGTGGCATGCCTTCTTCGCGCGCTGAGCGCGGGTACGAAAGTTCAGCCGGGCAGGGCGAACAGGCGTCGCGCATTGGCGCTTGACTGTTCAGCGATCGATGCAACCGGCGCGTCGCGGAGCGAGGCGATGCAGGTCGCGACTTCAAGCACGCGCGAGGGCAGGTTGCGCTGGCCGCGGTAGGGCATCAGCGGCTGGTCGGGCGCGTCGGATTCCAGCAGCAGGAACTCGATCGGCATCGTCGCGACGAGCTCGCGCAGCCGCTGCGCGCGCGGGTAGGTCACCGGCCCGCCTATGCCGAGCAGGAAGCCGAGGTCGAACAGCTGGCGCGCCTGCTCTGCGCTGCCGGCGTAGCTGTGCACGACGCCGCGCAGACGGCCGCGATAGCGCTTGAGTGCGATCAGGGTCGCCTCCACGGCGCGACGCGCGTGCAGGATCACCGGCAGTCCCGCCTCGGCAGCGAGTGCGAGCTGCGCATCGAAGTAGTGCTGCTGCTCGACGGGGTCCAGCGACTCGATGTAGAAATCGAGGCCGAACTCGCCGACCGCGACGGGCTGTTCGATTCGCAGCCAGGTTTCGAGCAGGTCGAGATGCTCGCGCCTGTGCTCGGCGAGAAACATCGGGTGCAGACCGTAGGCGGGATACAGATCGCCCTCGCCGGTACAGAGATCGCGCAGTCCAGGCCAGCTGGCGGCAGTGACCGCCGGAATCACCTGGGCGATCACGCCGGCCGCGCGCGCCTGTGCGAGCACCGCGGCGCGATCGCCATCGAACTCCGGCGCATCGAGATGGCAGTGGCTGTCGATCAGCTGCACGTGGGCCTCGCGACTCAGGCTTTGTCGACGCGGCGGGCTTCGCCCTCGATCGGCGCGCGCTGCGGGACATCGGCAGTGTCGGGTTCGCTGCCGCCGCGGCGCTGCTTCCAGCTGCCGAGCAGCAGGGTGGCGGAGAACAGCAGCAGCTCGTCGACGAAGGGCAGGGGATCGGGCACGAACAGGGTGACCAGGAACAGCACCGCGGTGGCCAGCGCCAGCTGCGGAAAGCGCAGGCGCTGCAGGCGGCGTCGCAGGAAGTTCGGCAGCAGGGCGATGAGGAATCGGGGCATTGGGGAGCCGGGCTTGGGGATTCGGGATCGGGTGTTTGCGGAGCGGGCCTCGCGGGCACGAAGCGCACGTTTTGCTCGCCGTCGAGCCTAGCGCGACTGGCGTGCCCGCGTGTTTCCGCGCGCTGAACCGTGCGCGGCAAGCTTGTCGAGTGGTCGGGCGCCCACAACGTGACAGGCCCGCACATGGCGGGCCTGTCTTGTGTTCAGCGATGTCAGCGCGAGGCTCGCGAACGCGTCTCGACTCAGCGGCTGCGATCACCGCTCTGGGCGCGGCGCGGCTGCGCGCTGTGCTGGCCATTGCCCTTGGGCGCTGCGTTGCCGCCGCTGCCCTGTCCACCCGGACGACCACCGCTGCCGGGGCGCGCGCCGCCGCCGCGACGGGCCTGCGGACGCGGTGCGCCGGACGGGCGCGGGGCAGGGCGATTGACCTGCAGGGCGTGGCTGGGCTCGAAGCCGGCGATGACCTGCTGCGGGATCTCGCGGCCGATCAGCTTGTGGATGTCGCGCAGCTGGCCGACTTCCTCATGGCACACCAGCGAGATCGCGTGGCCCGTGCTGCCGTTGCGGCCGGTGCGGCCGATGCGGTGCACGTAGTCCTCGGCCACCATCGGCAGGTCGAAGTTGATCACCGCCGGCAGCTGGTCGATGTCGATGCCGCGGGCAGCGATGTCCGTGGCCACCAGGGTGCTGATGCGGCCCGACTTGAAGTCGGCCAGGGCCTTGGTGCGCGCGCCCTGGCTCTTGTTGCCATGGATCGCTGCGGCACGCAGACCGGCGGCTTCGAGCTGGCGCACCAGCCGGTCGGCGCCGTGCTTGGTGCGGCTGAAGACCAGCGTCTGCCGGCGGCTGTCCTCGCTGAGGACGTGCAGCAGCAGATCGCGCTTCTTGGCGGTGTCGACCGGGTAGACCACGTGCTCGATCATCGCCACCGTGCTGTTGCGCGGGGTGACCTGCACTTCCGACGGATTCTTCAGGAACTGCTGGGCCAGCTCGCGGATCGGGTCGGCGAAGGTGGCCGAGAACAGCAGGGTCTGGCGGGTGTGCGGCACGCGCGAAACGATGCGCTTGATCGCCGGCAGGAAGCCCATGTCGAGCATGCGGTCGGCCTCGTCGAGCACCAGCACTTCGATGTGCGACAGATCGATCGTGCCCTGGCCCATGTGGTCGATCAGGCGGCCGGGCGTGGCGACCAGGATGTCGACGCCGCGGCGCAGGGCATCGATCTGTGGGCTCATGCCGACGCCGCCGAACACGGTGGTCGAGCGGATGCGCAGCTGCTTGCCGTAGTCGCGGATGCTTTCCTGCACCTGGGCGGCGAGTTCACGCGTCGGCGTCAGCACCAGGGCACGCGGGCGCTTGCCCTGCGCCGGCTGGCCGCCGGCCAAGCGCTGCAGCAGCGGCAGCGCGAAGGCCGCAGTCTTGCCGGTGCCGGTCTGGGCGCCGGCCAGCACGTCGCGGCCCTGCAGCACCAGCGGGATGGCCTGCTGCTGGATTTCGGTGGGCTGCGTGTAGCCGAGATCGGACAAAGCGCGCAGCAGCGGGCTGGAGAGCCCGAGGGTTTCAAAGGACATTGGAACTTCCGTGGGAGGTCCCGAGCGCTCCCTGCAACCGCGCTCAAGGGATGGATCGAACGGCGAGGATTCGCCTGCGACCGTCAACGCGAACACCGCGTCGAGGACAGCTCCGAGGAGGGGAAAGGGCGGCGGCTGGACCCGGCGGTTTCCATGCGGCCTGCGGCCGGTGAGGGAAACTTGAGGCCCTGGGGAGAGCGCACGGCACCTCGGGGCGTGGCGGAGACTACAGCACGCGCCGGCTCGGGTCACTTCAATTCGTGTGAACTCTGCTGAACGCAAGCGCCGCCGTTCACAGAATGCGCTTGGCGCCGAGGTAGTGGTCGCGCCAATAGTGGCCGTCCAGCGCGTCCAGCCGCACCGTGCCGCCGCTGCTCGGCGCGTGCACGAAGCGGCCTTCGCCGACATAGATGCCCGCGTGGTTGACCCGGCCGCGGCTGCCGAAGAACACCAGATCGCCAGACGCAAGCTGGGCTCGGCGCACGTCGCGGCCGCGCATGGCCTGCAGCTCGCGGGTGGTGCGCGGCAGGCTCAGCGCCGCAGCCTGGCGGAACACGTAGCCGATCAGGCCGCTGCAGTCGAAGCCGCCGGCCGGCGTGTTGCCGCCGTAGCGATAGGGCGTGCCGACCAGGGAGATGGCAAGAAACAGCACGTCCTGGGCGGCATGGCCGATCACGCCTGCACGGCCGTGATCGGGCCGAGGCGAGGGGCCTGACGGCTCCTGCGGCCGCTTCGGCGCCGAGCCGCAGGCTGCCAGCGCGAGCAGGGCCAGGGCCAGCAGCCAGCGCGGCGCGCCGTGACGCAGGCCCGGGCGGCGGCTATCCTTGCGCGTTTCGTCCAATCCGATCACCAGCGAAGACCCCAGCATGAAAGTCGAAGAAAACCGCGTCGTCCGTTTCCATTACACCGTGTCCGAAGGCGGCCGCGAAGTCGAGAGCTCGCGCAGCGTGGGCGAGCCGCTGGCCGTGCTGTTCGGCAAGGGTGGCTTGATTCCCGGCGTCGAGAAGGCGCTCGAGGGCCGTGAATCCGGCGACAAGGTGCAGGCCGAGGTGGGCCCGGAGGAAGGCTATGGGCCCTACCGCCCCGAACTGACCCAGCGCGTGCCGAAGAAGCATTTCAAGAACATGCCGCTGGCCGTGGGCCAGACCGTGATGATGCAGACCCAGCAGGGTCCGCGCCCCATTACCGTCAAGAAGGTCGGCATGAGCGTGGTCGACATCGACCTCAACCACCCGATGGCCGGCAAGCAGCTGAGCTTCGACATCGAGATCGTCGAAGTGCGCGAAGCGACCGCGGAGGAGATCGATCACGGTCACGTCCACGGCGAAGGCGGCGTGCAGCATTGATTCAACGGCTGCCTCCGCCTCTGCGGCGGAGGCAGCGGGATTGGGGATTGGGGATTCGGGATTCGCAAAGCGCCGGAGCATGAAGCTCCAGCTGAGTTTCGCTCGCCACCCGAGCGGCTCATGCAGACACCGGATGTGGGACAAGGCGAGGCTCGGGCTGCAACGCAGCGAGGCCAGTCCTCGATGCCGCTCTGCTGTGGCAAAGGCCAAGCGCGAATCGAAGTGGCGTCTGCAGCCCGGACTTCCATGGCGCGAAAAGCAGAAGGCCCACTCTTGCGAGTGGGCCTTCTGTCTTCGATCTGGTGCCCAAGAGAGGACTCGAACCTCCACGGGTCGCCCCGCTAGTACCTGAAACTAGTGCGTCTACCAATTCCGCCACCTGGGCAGGTGTCCCGCGATGCGCGCCTTGCGTTGCAGCACCGTAGAGCCGCGCACTTTACGGATCGTGATGGAGGCTGTCAACGGGGTGACGTGAACCAATTTGCACCGCGTGTACCATGCAGGGATGAGCAAACGTCCAAGCAAGCCCACCTCGCGTCGCGGCGGTGGATCAAAGTCCCAGACTGGCGCCTCCGCTGGCCCTTCCAAGCCGCGCGGAAAGTCCGCCAAGCCTGCACCCTGGCTGCCAGACCTGCCGTCCGCGCCGCTGCCGCCGCCGCCCTCGCGCAAGGCCTCTCCGGATGCGGTGCTGCCGCGCCCGCGCGGTCGCCTGCCGCTGCCGAGCGTGTCCGACCCCTATGCCGAGCGCGAGGCCAGCAAGTACGAAAACCCCATCGCCAGCCGCGAGGCCATCCTCCAGCATCTTGAGGAGAAGGGTGAGCCGGTCACGGCCGAGGATCTCGCCGCAGATCTGCAGCTGACCGCGCCCGAGCGCTTCGACGCGCTGGGGAATCGTCTGCGCGCCATGCTGCGCGACGGCCAGCTGCTGGTGAACCGCCGCGGAGGCTATGCGCCGGCGAAGAAGCTCGACCTGATCGCCGGCGTGGTGCTGGCCAATGCGGATGGCTTCGGCTTCCTGCGTCGCGACGGTGGTGGCGACGACGTGTTCCTGCCGCCCATGCAGATGCGCCAGGTGCTGCACGGCGATCGCGTGCTGGTCAGCATCACCGGCCTTGATCGGCGTGGCCGCCCCGAAGGCGCCATCGTCGAGGTGTTGGAGCGTCGCACTCAGCGTCTGGTCGGTCGCTTCCAGGAGAACGACGGCATCGCCAGCGTGGTGCCCGACGACCGCCGCATCCATCAGGAGATCCTGATCCCGCCGACGGCGCGCGGCGACGCGCGCTCGGGCCAGATCGTGGTCTGCGAGATCACCCAGGCACCGTCCTCGCATCGCCTGCCGATGGGGCGCGTTCTGACCACCCTCGGCGAGGCGCTGACCGCCTCGCTGGCGGTGGAGATGGCCATCCACGGCCACGACATACCGCATGTGTGGCCGCAGGAGGTGCTGGAGCAGGCGGCTGGCGTCAGCCTGGAGGTTGGCGCGCACGAGATCGGCGATCGCGTCGATCTGCGTGGTCTGCCCCTGGTCACCATCGACGGCGAGACCGCGCGCGACTTCGACGATGCGGTCTATTGCGAGACCACCCGCAATGGCTATCGCCTGGTCGTCGCCATCGCCGACGTTTCGCACTACGTGCGTCCCGGAACCCCGCTGGATGACGAGGCGCAGAAGCGCGCGACCTCGGTCTACTTCCCGGGCTACGTGGTGCCGATGCTGCCGGAGACCCTGTCCAACGGCATCTGCTCGTTAAACCCCAAGGTCGACCGCATGTGCTTCGTCTGCGACATGCGCATCAACGCCGAGGGCGAAGTCACCAAGTCGAGCTTCTACGAGGCGGTGATGCGTTCGCATGCGCGCCTGACCTACACCCAGGTGTGGAACGCGGTCGGCGAGCAGGACGAAGGCGCGCGCGCCCAGCTGGGCGGCGTGCTGCCGCACGTCGAAAACCTGTATGCGCTCTACCACGTGCTCGCCGCGCAGCGGCAGCGCCGCGGCGCGATCGAGTTCGAGAGCACCGAGGTCGAGTTCCGGCTCGGCCCGGCGGGCGAGGTCATCCAGGCCGCGCCGCAGCCGCGCAACGACGCCCACAAGCTGATCGAGGAATGCATGATCGCGGCCAATGTGCAGGCCGCGCTGTTCCTCATGAAGAAGGCCATGCCCGCGCCTTACCGCGTGCACGACCGGCCGCCGGAGTCGAAGTACGGCGAACTGCTGGAGTTCCTGAAGGGTTTCGGCCTGAAGCTGCCGGAATGGTCGAAGGTGACACCGGCCGACTACACCGCCTTGCTGCGCAAGATCCGCAAGCGCGACGACTGCGAGCTGCTGGAGACCGTGCTTCTGCGCTCGCAGGCGCTGGCCGTCTACCAGCCCGAGAACATCGGCCATTTCGGCCTGGCGCTGGAGGCCTACGCCCACTTCACCAGCCCGATCCGCCGCTACCCGGACCTGCTCGTGCACCGCGCGATCAAGCACGCCCTGAGCGGTGGCCGCGCCTCCACCTATCTGTACGCCGCCCACGACATGGCTGCGCTCAGCCTGCAGTGCAGCGAGCGCAGCCGTCGCGCCGAGGAAGCCGAGCGCGAGGTCGACGAGCGCTACCGCTGTGCCTTCATGGAGCGCCACGTCGGCGCCGAGTTCGACGGCACCATCGCCGGCGTCACCAGCTTCGGCCTGTTCGTCGAACTCGACGAATCAAAGATCAGCGGCCTGGTGCACGTGACCCAGCTGCCCAACGACTACTACCACTTCGATCCGGCCCAGCGCCTGCTGCGCGGCGAGCGCCAGGGCCGCGTGCACCAGCTCGGCGACAAGGTGCGAGTGCTGGTGCTGCGCGCCTCGATCGAGGACCGCAAGATCGACTTCCGCCTGGTCGAGGGCGGCAAGAAATCGAAGAAGGTCGGGATCAGCAAGTGAGCATGCCGCATGAGTGACTGGATCGCCGGCATCAATGCCGTCTCGGCCGCGCTGGAGGCGGGGCAGGACCTCGCCGAGGTGCTGATCGACGGCAAGGCCAAGAACCCGCGGCTGGCCGAGATCGGCAGCGCGGCCAAGTCCGCGGGCATCGCCCTGCGCTTCGTGCCGCTGGACCAGATCGAGCGCCAGGCCGCTGGCGCGCGCCATCAGGGCGTGATCGCCCGCGTGCAGTCGACGCGCATCTATGACGAGCGCGACCTCGAAGGGCTGATCGGAGCGGCGGCCAAGCCCCTGCTGCTGATCCTCGACGGCGTGCAGGACCCGCACAACCTCGGCGCCTGCCTGCGCTCGGCGGCGGCCGCCGGCGCCACCGCGGTCATCGTGCCCAAGGACCGCGCCGCCACGCTGACGCCCACCGCGCGCAAGGTCGCGGCGGGCGGCGCCGAGCGCGTGCCGCTGGTGCGCGTCACCAACCTCGCGCGCTGCATGAAGGACCTTCAGGACGCCGGCATCTGGATCGTCGGCCTGGCCGGCGAGGCCGAGGCCAGCCTGTACAGCGTGGACCTCAAGGGCCCGATGGCGATCGCCATGGGCGGCGAGGGCGAGGGTCTGCGGCGCCTCACCCGCGAGCACTGCGACTACCTGGCGAAGATCCCGATGGCCTCGGGCATGGAGAGCCTGAACGTGTCGGTGGCGGCGGGCATCAGCCTGTTCGAGGCGCTGCGGCAGCGGGCTTGAGCAGCGAGGCGATGCCGCCCTCGGCTTCGTGGCTGTCGAGTGCCACTTTCGCCTGGGGCGTTCAGGAGCGCGAGGAAGCGGAAGGGCCCGCTATCAGGCCCCGCGTATCAAGGCGAAAGGAACCGCCGCAGTTCGTGGCGTAAGCCGCGGCCTGCAGCCTTGGGGCGTCCGAGGCGACGAGACGTCACGGTGGCAGCCGGCCTCGGACGGATGGGACTTCGCCCGTCCTCAGTGGCCGCCTTCGAAGCCGTTTGCAAACACCGCTGCCGCGGTGGGATGGATCCACTGTGCGTAGAGGTTGAGGTTACCGGGTCCGGCGTGGCTCTGGCCGGGGAGGTAGGTGGTGCCGGCGACACGATTGGGCTGGGTGCTCCAGCCCTCGAAGAGATAGCCCTCGCGGACCAGATCGCCCTGCGCTGCGATGGTCACGGTGCCGCTCCCGCGTACGCTGGTTGGGACGCTGCCGCCAGTGCTGCGATTGCCCACATAGGTCACGCTGAACTCACCGGGGCCTGTTGTTTCGAACACCGGACTCAGGCTCAGGTGCTGCGCAGGCATGCTCAGGGTGTAGGGGTTGGCGGTCGACATGATCGCGCCCGGCGGTAGGGGCGCAGGGCAATCCTCGATGCAGGCCCAGCCCACGAATCGCTGGCCACTGTCCGGCAGGGCGGTCAGGATCAGTGGCGTGCCCACCGCATGCGAGTCGCCGAAAATCGAGCCGCCGGCGAAGCGGCCGCCGACGCTGCGAGCGATGCGCAGCTGGTGGTAGCCGCTCACGGGCTCGCTGGTGGCGCCGCGGACGTGGAACGGAGCATTGTCGATCTCGATCGGCCGCGGGTTGCCGATCTGGTCGATTGTGACTCGTGCCGCCTCAGCCTCCGCTGCATTGCCGACCAAGCCGATCCAGCCGTCGGGTCCGTTGGCCGGCGGATCGCGAAAATAGCCGAACACCGGCGTCGGCCCCTCGCGATAACCGGTGGCGGTCCCGGTCAGGCTGGTCGGCGCGCTCTGGTAGACGTAGTCGCGCATGAACAGCGGGCTGCCGGGGCGGGGCGTGACCAGCAGTGCGCCATCCACTTGGACGAGCAGGGGCTGGTCGACGCGCAGGCTGGCGATGTCGAAGCCGGCTTCGTCGCGCACGGGCGTCAGGCGACTGCCCGTGAAGAGCGTCCGGGGGTCCATGTCGGCATAGAGGTAGTCCCAGAAATCGACCAGCTCGTTGGACCGCGCCCCGGGTGGCGTCATGAAAGTCAGATGGTAGTTGGCGTTGGATTCCGCGTACGCGTCGTAGAGGGAAATGACCGGGGTGGTGTTCGCTGGCCTGACGTTGAAGTTGGAGACCGCGATGCTGTTGACCAGGTCGATGCTGTTCTGCGAATGGACGCCCGCGCCCTTGAGCAGGCCGGACACGGCGATGTTGCCGGTGAAGGTGCTGTTGGCGACGAAGGCTGGACCTTGGGTCGACAGGCCGCCACCCGCCTCGGCCGCGACATTGTTTGCGAAGGTGGAGTTGTTGATGAGGACCTGTCCCGGGGTCTGCGCACGCGCAAAGACGCCGCCACCCAGGGCGGACTGCTGGCTTTCGTTGCGGTTCTCCGCCACGGTGACGCGATCCAGGTGCAAGGTGCCGAAGTCGCTCGACACTCCGCCGCCGCCCTTTTCTCCACTCCCCGGGCCCGAGGCGTTGCGGAGGATCCGTGAGTCGCTCAGGTAGACCACGCCGAGGAAACTGCTCAGGCCGCCGCCGTAGATCTCGCTGCGGCTGTGCGAGATCGTCGAATGGCTCAACCGCAGCGTTCCGAGATTGACCGCGATGGCGCCGCCGCCACCGCCCTCCTCGTCGCCTTGAATGTCCCCGCCGCGGATCTCCAGCCGGTCGAGGTGCACGTCGCCCTGCGCCATGATCCGGAACACCCGATGTGGCGAGGCATCCGGGTTGCGCAAGCCGGAGTCGTCGAAGGCCGGCACCGGCACCGTGATGCGGTGGCCATTGCCTTGGATCGTCACCGGGGCGTTCAGCACGAGCTCGGCGCCGACCACGATGTCGCTGGTGAGGTTGACGATGTCGCCCGGCGCCGAGGCGTCGATGGCGGCGCGCAGCTGCACCTCGGTGGCGACGTTGCGCACGGTCTGGGCCAGTAGGGGCTGAGGCAGAAAGGCCAGGCCAAGCAGGGCAGCGATCGGACGGAGGCGCAGCGTGCGCGGCGCAGAGTTCAAAGTGTTCATGCGGAAGATCGATCCCGAAATCGGTGAATCGGTGCGCCAGCATGTGGAAGCGCGCACCGCAGGTATGGACGGGCTGACCACGATCAGGCCCCGCATGAAAATGCAATTGCAAAAGCGTGACCTGCTCCCTCAGGGCCGTGAGTACATCCGCAGCGCTGCGCGTTTCCGCCAGGCCGCATGCCTTCGGAGCGTTCGCTGCGGAGGCGTTCGCGCCTGCTGCTTGTACTGCCGCCTTCTTCGCGCCTCGGACGGGACGTGCGCCGTCCCGGCGAACTGCAGCTGTGCTGCGTGGCGGCCTGCAGACGTCTGGCATCGAACCGGCTACGTGCCATCCCCGGTAACATCCAAGGATGATCGCCATGGACCTCCCGCTCTGGCTGTGTCTGGCCGCGCTGCTGCCGTTGTTGACGGGCCTGCTGCTGGGTTGGCGCTGGCGGCGTGGACGAGGCTGGGGCTCGAAGCTCATTCGCCTGCTGGCTTCGGGCTTGCTGCTGCTCTCTGCGACGCTGCTGGGCGTGCTTGGGGCGGCACTCTTCGGCTACTCCCGTCTGCTGCAGGAAGCCGAGGTCGCCACCCTTGCCGTGCAACAGCTTGCTCCGCAGCACTACGCAGTCCAGCTGGATACGCCCGACGGCCAGCGCCAGCGATTCGAGCTGCGCGGCGACCAGTGGCAGCTTGATGCCCGAGTGCTGCGCTGGAAGCTGCCGGCGCTGCTGGCGGGTGCGCCTTCGCTGTATCGGCTAGAGCGGCTGTCCTCGCGCTACGTCGATGTCGCCCAGGAGCGCGAGGCTGCGCGCAGCGTCCATGACCTCGGCGCACAGGCCTTTCCGGATCTTTGGACCCTGCGCCGGCAGTTTCCGCAGTACCTCGACTTCGTCGATGCCGACTTCGGCAGCGGTGCCTACCTGCCGCTGGTCGACCAAGCGCGCTACAGCGTCAGCCTGGGGCCGCGCGGAGGGCTGGTGGCGCGGGCGGCGGATGCGGAGACGCAGGCGCTGCTCAAGGCGCAAGGCTGGTAACGGGGGCGGCGATGCCCGGCGGTCGTTTCCCCGAGCTCTACACGCCTACGCCTTGAGCACGTGCCTCGCGGGCGGGGCATCGGGCCCCTGACTCGCGCGCGTCGCGTGCTCGGCCACAGCGAGCGTCAGAGGATTGGCGCTGAACGCGGGGTCGCTGCGGGGCGATGCCTGAGGCGCGCCGCGCCTTCCGCCTGTAGAATCGCGTTTTCCCGCTGCGTGTTCCCCCATGACTCCCCTGATCTTCGTCACCGGTGGCGTGGTGTCCTCGCTTGGCAAGGGCATCGCATCGGCCGCACTCGCGGCCATCCTGGAATCGCGCGGCCTGCGCGTGACCCTCATGAAGCTGGATCCGTACATCAACGTCGATCCCGGCACCATGAGCCCCTTCCAGCACGGTGAGGTCTACGTCACCGACGACGGCGCCGAGACCGACCTCGACCTCGGCCACTACGAGCGCTTCGTGCGCACGCGGCTCGGCCGCATGAACAGCATCACCACCGGGCGCATCTACGAGAACGTGATCCGCAAGGAGCGCCGTGGCGACTACCTCGGCGCCACCGTGCAGGTGATTCCGCACATCACCGACGAGATCAAACGCTGCATCGATGCCGCCACCGCGGGCTACGACGTCGGCCTGGTCGAGATCGGCGGCACGGTGGGCGACATCGAGTCGCTGCCTTTCCTCGAAGCCATCCGCCAGATCCGCAGTGAGCGCGGGCCTGACAAGGCCGTGTTCATGCACCTGACCCTGGTGCCCTACATCGCCGCCGCCGGCGAGCTGAAGACCAAGCCGACCCAGCACTCGGTGAAGGAGCTGCGCAGCATCGGCATCCAGCCCGACGTGCTGCTCTGCCGCAGCGAGCAGCCGCTGCCCGAGGGCGAGCGCCGCAAGATCGCGCTGTTCACCAACGTGCCCGAGAAAGCAGTGATCTCGGTCATCGACGTCGCCAACATCTTCAGCATCGTGCCCTGGCTGCACGAGCAGAAGCTTGACGAGCTGGTGGTCCGCCAGCTGCACCTGCCGGCCAAGCGCGAGGCCGAGCTCGGCGACTGGAGGGAGGTGATCGATGCGGTCGACCATCCGGAGGACGAAGTCACCGTCGCCGTGGTCGGCAAGTACGTCGACCACCAGGACGCCTACAAGTCGGTGGGCGAGGCGCTCAAGCACGGCGGTCTGCGCCAGCGCACGCGCGTGCGCCTGAAATGGATCGAATCGGAGGACGTCGAGCGCGAGGGCGTGACGGTGCTGGACGGCGTCGACGCCATCCTGGTGCCCGGCGGCTTCGGCGATCGCGGTTTCGAGGGCAAGGTGCGCAGCGTGCAGCACGCGCGCGAGCAGGGGATTCCCTACTTCGGTATCTGCTACGGCATGCAGGCGGCGGTGGTCGATTTCGCCCGCAACGTGGCCGGCCTGGCCGGCGCCAACACCACCGAGAACGAGCGCGACGTGGCGCATCCGGTGATCGGCCTCATCACCGAGTGGCGCACCTCGACCGGTGAGGTCGAGCGCCGCACCGAGGCTTCCGACCTCGGCGGCACCATGCGCCTTGGCCTGCAGGAGTGCCGCTTGAAGCCCAACACCCGCTCGCGCGAGCTCTACGGCAAGGACGTGATCGGCGAGCGCCACCGCCACCGCTATGAGTTCAACAACTACTACCGCACCCAGCTGGAGGACGCGGGCCTGGTGATCGCCGGCAAATCGATGGACGACCTGCTGGTCGAGATCGTCGAACTGCCGCGCGATCAGCATCCCTGGTTCGTGGCCTGCCAGTTCCATCCTGAATTCACCTCGACCCCGCGCGACGGCCATCCGCTGTTCATCGGCTTCATCCGCGCCGCGCGCGAACACAAGGCGGCTGCCGCGAAGGAGGCCAGCGCATGAATCTCTGCGGGTTTGAAGTCGGCTTGGACAAGCCGCTGTTCCTGATTGCCGGGCCCTGCGTCATCGAGTCCCTGCAGCTGCAGATCGACACCGCCGGCAAGCTGAAGGAAATCACCTCCAAGCTGGGCATGCCCTTCATCTTCAAGTCCAGCTTCGACAAGGCCAACCGCACGTCTGCCACCAGCTTCCGCGGCCCCGGCATGGAAGAAGGGCTGAAGGTGCTGGCCGAAGTGCGTCGCCAGCTCGGCGTGCCCGTGCTGACCGATGTGCACGAGTACACGCCAATGGACGAGGTCGCCAGCGTGGTCGACGTGCTGCAGACCCCGGCCTTCCTGTGCCGGCAGACCGACTTCATCCAGAAAGTCGCCCGCGCCGGCAAGCCGGTGAACATCAAGAAGGGCCAGTTCCTCAGCCCCTGGGAGATGAAGCACGTCACCGACAAGGCCAAGGCCACTGGCAACACCCGGATCATGGCCTGCGAGCGCGGTGTGAGCTTCGGCTACAACAATCTGGTCAGCGACATGCGCAGTCTGAGTGTGATGCGCGACACCGGCTGCCCGGTGGTGTTCGACGCCACCCATTCGGTGCAGCTGCCCGGCGGCGCCGGTGGCAAGAGCGGCGGCCAGCGCGAGTTCGTGCCGGTGCTGTCGCGCGCGGCAGTCGCGGTGGGCATCGCTGGCCTGTTCGCCGAGACCCACCCCGATCCCGAGAACGCGCTGTCCGACGGCCCCAACGCCTGGCCGCTGGGCCGCATGGCTGAGCTGCTCGAAAGCCTGGTCGAGATCGACCGGGTTGTGAAGAAGCGGCCTTTCATCGAGATGGGTTGAGCGGCCTGCGCCGCGACGACCGATCCTTACCTCCCGCGAATTCCCGCACTTACGGAAATCCTCATGAGCACGATCCGCAGCATCCACGCCCGCGAAATCCTCGACTCCCGCGGCAATCCCACGCTGGAAGCCGAAGTCACGCTGGAATCCGGCCAGGTCGGCCGCGCCGCTGTGCCCTCGGGCGCGTCGACCGGCACCCGCGAGGCGGTGGAGCTGCGTGACGGTGACCGCACACGCTATCTCGGCAAGGGCGTGACCCGCGCGGTGGCCAATGTGCGCGGCGCGATCAACGACGCCCTGCGCGGTTTCGACGGCGCTGACCAGGCCGGGCTCGACCAGCGGATGATCGCGCTGGACGGCACCGAGACCAAGAGCCACTTGGGCGCCAATGCGCTGCTGGGCGTCTCGCTCGCCAATGCCCATGCGCAGGCGGCCGCGCGCGGCCTGCCGCTGTGGACGCACCTGCTGGGCGATCGCCAGGCGGTGCTGCCGGTGCCGATGATGAACATCATCAACGGCGGCGCGCATGCCGACAACAACGTCGACATGCAGGAGTTCATGGTGCTGCCGGTCGGCCTGCCGAGCTTCGCCGAGGCCCTGCGCGCCGGCACCGAGATCTTCCACGCGCTGAAGTCCGTGCTGAAGGGTCGCGGGCTGTCGACGGCGGTGGGCGACGAGGGCGGCTTCGCGCCGGACCTGCGCTCCAACGAGGAAGCCGTCGAGGTCATCCTGGAGGCGATCGGCAAGTCCGGCTACCGCGCTGGCGAGGACATCTACCTCGGCCTCGACTGCGCGGCGTCCGAGTTCTACGAGAACGGAAAATACCAGCTGGTTGGCGAAGGCCAGCGCTTGTCGTCCGAGCAGTTCGCCGATTTCCTGGCCGGCTGGTCGCGTCAGTACCCCATCATCACCATCGAAGACGGCATGGCCGAGGACGACTGGGACGGCTGGGCGGGCCTCACCGCGCGCCTGCGCGAGAACGTGCAGCTGGTCGGCGACGACCTGTTCGTGACCAACCCCAAGATCTTCCGCGAGGGCATCGCCAAGGGCATCGGCAACGCGATCCTGATCAAGGTCAACCAGATCGGCACGCTCACCGAAACCTTGGAAGCGATCGCCATGGCCGAGGCGGCCACCTACGCGCAGGTGATCTCGCACCGTTCGGGCGAAACCGAGGACACCACCATTGCCGACATCGCGGTGGCGACCACGGCAACCCAGATCAAGACCGGCTCGCTCTGCCGCTCGGACCGCGTGGCCAAGTACAACCAGCTGCTTCGCATCGAGGAAGCCCTGGGCGCCGGCGCGCGTTACGCCGGTCGCGCGGCCTTCCCGCAGCTGAAGCACTTCCGCTGAGATTCCGGCCCGGCCTGGGCGCGCATGTCCCGACTGATCATCCTCGTTCTGCTGGCCCTGCTGGTTTACCTGCAGGTGCAGCTGTGGACGGGTGCAGGCGGGCGTGCGCAGGTCGATGGTCTCGCCGCTGCGGTGGAGCGCCAGCGCGACGAGAACGCGCGCCTTGAGGCACGCAACGAGGCGCTCGAAGCCGAGGTGGTGGATCTGAAGGAAGGCCAGTCCGCCGTCGAAGAGCGCGCGCGCGCCGAGCTCGGCATGATCAAGCCGGGTGAGGTGTTCTATCGCGTGGTCGATGGTGATCTGGTGCCCGAGCCGCCGCCGCCCACGGTTCCTGCAGGGCAGGACAGCAGTCCGCCAACGCAGCGCCCCGGCGAATGAAGCCGCGCATCTGGGCCATCCTGCCGGCGGCCGGCAGTGGGCGCCGCATGGCCAGCGAGGTTCCGAAGCAGTACCTGCAGCTCGCGGGCCACAGCGTTCTGGAGCACAGCCTGCGTGCGGTGCTGGCACATCCGGAGGTCGAGGGCGCGATCGTGGCAACCGCTGCCGGCGATGTGCGCTGGGCTGGCTGGACCACGATGGAAGGCAAGCCGGTGCAGCGCGTCGATGGCGGCGCCGAGCGCGCCGACAGCGTGCGGGCCGGCTTGCTCGCCTTGCGCGCGAGCGTGGGCGACAGCGCGGCCTGGGCGCTGGTCCACGACGCCGCGCGGCCCTGTCTGCGGCTGGAGGACCTCGATCGCCTGATCCGCCGGTGCCTGGACGCAGGCGAGGGTGGCTTGCTCGCGGCGCCGGTGCGCGACACCTTGAAGCGGGTCGACCCCTTGGCCGCTGCGGGCAGCCACCGAGCCCTGGCGACCGAAGCGCGGGCCGGACTGTGGCGCGCACTGACACCACAGCTGTTCCCTGCGCAGGCCCTGCTCGATGCGCTGGAGCATGCGCGCGCCGAGGGCGTCGCGATCACCGACGAGGCGATGGCCATGGAGCGCCGGGGCGTTCGGCCCCTGCTGGTCGAAGGTGCCGAGGACAATCTCAAGATCACCACGCCGGCCGATCTGGCGCTGGCGGAGTTTCTGCTGGCGCGGATGGGCTGAGGCTGCAGGCGTCGTCTTCGTTGCCTTCGCCCCGCTTCGCGCCTGCGTTCGAGCGCTTGGTCTTCGCTATCGGTGACGTGGTATCGCGCCTGGTTGAGTCTGTCCTGCGGCGCCGATTGGACGCTTTGGCAGATGCGCCGAGCTTGGCTGCTCTACGCGTACATCGTCTTGCCGCTTTGTTCGAGGCAATGCGTCGTTCGAGGTCGTAGGGTGGATAAGCGCAGCGCATCCACCAGAACCTCGCGTCACGCCTTCGTCTGAGCGAAGCGGCTGCTGAAGCGTCTGGCTCCGCTGGATCGGGCGCCGCGCAGGGCGCCCCGGGTCAGCTCCAGTCTCCGCGCAGGGCCTGCAGCGCCGCCAGGGCAGCGATACCTGCGGTTTCCGTGCGCAGGATGCGTGGCCCGAGGCGCAGGCCTTTGGCGCCAGCCGCACGCAGCTGCCCGAGATCGCGCGGGCTCAGGCCACCCTCGGGACCGATCACCAGGGTCAGACGCTCGAACGCGGGCAGGGCGGACAGGCTGTGTTCGCCTTCCGGATCGAGCGCGAGGATCAAATGGCCTTCCGCTTTCGATGCGGCGAGGAAATCCGCCAGCGCGCGCGGCTCCTCGATCTGCGGAAGGCGCGCGCGTCCGCACTGCTCGCAGGCGCTGGCGACCACCCCGCGCCAGTGCTGCAGGCGGCGATCGGCGCGTTCGGCGTCGAGCTTGACCTCGGTGCGCTCGGTCACCACCGGCGCGATGCGGCTGACGCCCAGCTCGGTGGCCTTCTGCAGCACCCAGTCCATCTTCTCGCCGCGCGCCAGCGCCTGCGCCAGGGTCACCTGCAGCGGCGACTCGCGCTGCACCTCGATGCGCGCTTCGACCTGCACCTCGGCGCTGCGCTTGGCGACTGCGCTGATCCGCGCGCGGTAGTCGTAGCCATCGCCGTTGAACAGCAGCACCTCGTCGCCCAGGCCCAGGCGCAGCACGCGCAGCAGGTGGGTGGCGGCGGATTCGGGCAGGGCGAGCGACTGGCCCTCGATCAGCTCGGCGTCGATATGGCTGCGGATGCTGCGCATGGCGGTGTCTGACATCGGAAAACAGGCGTGAATGTACCAGCGCGGTCGCCCCGGGCTTGCGCCGATCCGGCACACCGTCGCCTGCGCAGGCATCGCGCTCGGGGCGTGCGCGCCCTGAATCTCAGGCCCTGAGACGCGGCTGCGCTCCGCTTGCCGCCCCGCGTTTCGAGCCTGTCGCCATGTCCCTGCCCGCGCCCTTGCCCTATGCCCCGCAGCTGCTCGAATCCCACAGCCGCGCGATTTCCGAAGCGCCGCGCAGGGAGCTGGTCCGCGCCGACCGCCTCACCGGCAAGCTCAAGCGCAAGTACGGCAGCCGCATCACCGGCCATTCGGTACAGCCGGCGCGCGAGGGCCGCTATGCCGAGCTGCCGACCGACCTGCCCGCGTCGATCGCCAACGCGCTGCGTGCGCGCGGCATCGAGCGCCTCTACAGCCACCAGGCCGAGGCCTGGCAGCGCGCGCGCGCGGGCCGGCATTTCGTGGTGGTGACGCCGACCGCCTCGGGCAAGACGCTGTGCTACACCCTGCCGGTGCTGGCCGGTGCGATCGAGCAGCGCGCCAAGGCGCTTTACCTGTTCCCGACCAAGGCGCTGGCCCAGGACCAGCTGGCCGAGCTGCTGGAGTTGAACCGCGCCGGCAACCTCGGCATCAAGGCCCACACTTTCGACGGCGACACCCCCGGCGATGCGCGCCAGGCCATCCGCCTGCATGGCGACCTGGTGATCAGCAATCCGGACATGCTGCACCAGGCGATCCTGCCGCATCACACCAAGTGGGCGCAGTTCTTCGAAAACCTGCGCTACGTGGTGATCGACGAGATCCACAGCTACCGCGGCGTGTTCGGCGCGCATCTCGCCAACGTGTTGCGGCGTCTGCAGCGCATCTGCGCCTTCTACGGCTCGAAGCCGCAGTTCATCCTCGCCTCGGCCACGATCGGCAACCCGGCCGAGCATGCGTCAGCGCTGATCGGTGCTCCGGTTGAAGCCATCACCGACAGCGGTGCTCCCAGCGGTGAGAAGCACCTGCTGCTGTGGAACCCGCCGATGGTCAACCGCGAGCTCGGCATCCGCGCCTCGGCGCGCTCGCAGAGCACGCGCATCGCGCGGCTGGCGATCAAGGCTGGATTGAAGGCTCTCGTCTTTGCGCAGACACGGCTGCTGGTGGAGGTCATCACCAAGTACCTGAAGGACGTGTTCGACCACGACCCGCGGCACCCGCCGCGCATCCGCGGCTACCGCGGCGGCTACCTGCCGACCGAACGCCGCGAGGTCGAGCGGGCCATGCGCGAAGGCCGCATCGATGGTCTGGTCGGCACCTCCGCACTGGAGTTGGGCGTCGACATCGGCGCGCTGGATGTGGTGGTGCTGAATGGCTATCCGGGCAGCATTGCCGCCACCCGCCAGCGGCTCGGTCGCGCCGGCCGCCGCGGCCAGCCGAGCCTGGGCGTGCTGGTGGCAGGCAGCACCGCGCTGGACCAGTACATCGTGCGGCATCCGGAGTTCTTCGAGGCCGCTACGCCGGAGATGGCGCGCATCCACGCCGATCACCCGCTGATCCTGCTCGACCACATCCGCTGCGCGGCCTTTGAGCTGCCCTTCATCGAGGGCGAGCGTTTCGGCAGCGTCGAGCCGGCTCCTTGGTTGGAAGTGCTGGCCGAGGCCGAGGTGCTGCACCAGGAGTCGGGCCGCTGGGAATGGATCGCCGACAGCTACCCGGCGAATGCGGTCTCGCTGCGTTCGGTGGCCGACGGCAACTTCGTGGTGGTCGACCGCAGCGATGGGCGCCAGCAGATCATCGCCGAGGTCGACTACTCGGCGGCCGCGCTGACCCTCTACGAGGGCGCGATCTATTTGCTGCAGTCGCAGCCCTTCCAGGTCGAGAAGCTCGACTGGACTGGCCGCAAGGCCTACGTAACCCGGGTCAGCGTCGACTACTACACCGACGCCATCGACTACACCCGGCTGCGCGTGCTGGAGCGCTTCGACGGCAGCAACGCGGGGCAGGGCACCTGCCACCACGGCGAGGTGCATGTCGTCCGACGCGTCTCGGGCTACAAGAAGATCCGCTACTACACCCACGAGAACATTGGCTACGGCCCGGTCAACCTGCCGGACCAGGAGCTGCACACCACGGCGCTGTGGTGGTCGCTGCCGGCCGAGGTGCTGGAGGCCAGCTTCGACAGTCGGCAGGACGCGCTGGATGCCTTCCTTGCCGCCGCCCACGCCCTGCATCTGGTGGCGGGGCTGTCGGCGATGGCCGAGGCCCGCGACCTGCAGCAGTCGGTGGGCAGCGGCGACGGCAGCTGGAGCCGGGTCGAGGGCTTCGGTCGCGAACTGCCCGAGGCCGCCGAGGCCGACACGCGCTTCGCGCCGGCGGTGTTCCTGTACGACAACTTCCCTGGCGGCATCGGCCTCTCCGAGCCTCTGTTCCGGCGTCGAACGGAGCTGGTGCGGGCGGCGCTCGAATTGGTGCAAGCCTGCGACTGCGTGTCCGGCTGCCCGGCCTGCGTCGGGCCGGCCCTGCAGGTGGATGAGGAAGCAGCTTGCTCCGGTGCGAGCCCCAAGCGGCTCGCAGCGCGCGTGCTGGGGCTTTGGGATGGAGTACCTGCGGTGTGAGCGCGCTCGCTGATCGTTTGCGCAGGCTGCGGGACCAGGCGGGCGGTAGGATCGAGGCTCGGATCGGTGCGCTGGGTTCCGAAACTCCGGCGGCGGTGACGACGGGCGCCTTCAACGCGCAGCATCCAGACGCTCGCGCCGGCGGCCCCGATTCGACTGCCAGCGCGAACATCGGTGTGACCCTGCCCGAGTTGAAGACCCTGCTGCGTCGGCATGCCCGAAAGGTGCCTCAGAACCAGGCCGACTCCGTCGAGAGCGCCGGTGAGTTCGGGCATCCCGCAACGCTCGCGCAGGCCTCCCGTCACGTCTCGACTCAGATCGACGCAATGACCGCAATCGCCCCGCAGGGCGTCGAAATCGCCGCAGGTCTGCATGAGCACATCGAACGCCTTCCGCTGCGCCCGCCGGCGGCCTGGCAGTGGCTTCCCGACCTGCATCCTCAGCTGCTCCCCACCGACACCCTGCTGCATTTCGATACGGAAACCACCGGGCTTGCCGGCGGAACCGGCACGCGCGCCTTCATGCTGGGCTACGCGCGCTGGACGGAGTCAGGTCTCGAAGTGCGGCAACTGTGGATCAGCCGCCTTGCCGCCGAGTCCACGATGCTCGAGCGCTTCGCGCAGTGGCTTTCCTGCGGGGCCTTTCAGCTGGTGAGCTACAACGGGCGCAGTTTCGACGGCCCTCTGCTGCGGGCGCGCTATCGGCTCGCACGCCAGCGCGATCCGCTGCAGCAGCTGCCGCACCATGATCTGCTGCATGCCGTGCGGCGACGTTTCCGTCGCGAGTGGCCGAGCTGTCGACTCGCTGACGCTGAGAACCGCCTCTTGGGCGTGCAGCGTGATGACGATCTGCCGGGTTCACAGGTGCCAGCGGCCTTTCTCGCCAGTCTCCGCGGTGGTGACGCGAGACCGCTGGAGCGCGTGCGCCGCCACCACTTCCAGGACCTCGTCAGCCTTGCGTGCTTGCTGCCCGCGCTGTGCGAGCTCAGCGCTCGCGCGCCCGAGCGATGGGCTCTGGCTTGACTCTGATGCGGCGACCGGAACAGCTGTCGAGTCGACGCGACCTGCCCTTCAGATCGCTTTGGAGAAGCGCACCGGCTGCGCCGGGCTTTGCAGGTAGCGATCGAAGCACATGGCGACGATGCGCATCAGCAGGCGGCCGCGCTGAGTGACACGCACGAACCCCGGCTCAAGGACGACCAGGCCGTCGTCGATCAGTGGCGGCAGCTGTTCGAGGCTGTCGCTGAAGTAGAGGTCGAAGTCGATGCCGTAGCGGTTCTCCAGGTCGCGCTTGTCGATCTCGCCCTGGCACATCAGGTGCTGGATCAGGTCGGCGCGGAGCACGTCATCGGCGTCCAGCTTCAGGCCACGGATGATCGGTAGATGGTCGTTCTCGACCATCGCCACGTAGCCGGCCAGCTCGCGCGCGTTCTGCGCGAAGTGATCGCCGATGCGGCTGATCGCGCTCATGCCCAGGCCGATCAGGTCAGTCTCCGCATGCGTGGTATAGCCCATGAAATTGCGCTGCAGACTGCCGGCGCGCTGGGCGCGGGCAAGCTCATCCTCGGGGAGGGCGAAGTGGTCCATGCCGATGTAGTGGTAGCCGGCCGCCGAGAGCTTCTCGATGGCCAGCTCCAACAGGCGCAGCTTCATGTCGGGCGGCAGCAGGTCTTCGATCTTGATCTGCTTCTGCGCCTTGAACAGATCGGGCAGGTGGGCGTAGCTGTAGACGGCCAGGCGATCCGGCCGCGCCGCGATCACGGTGTCGAGGGTGCGCGCGAAACCGGCCAGGTTCTGCCGCGGCAGGCCGTAGATCAGATCGACATTGACCGAGCGGAAGCCGTGCGTGCGGCAGGCCTCGATCACCGCCAGCGTCTCGTCGACGCTCTGGATGCGGTTGACCGCTTCCTGCACGTCCGGATCGAAATCCTGCACGCCAAGGCTGGCGCGGTTGAAGCCGAGCTCGGCGAGGTGGGCGATGCCGGCTGGATCCACGCTGCGCGGGTCGAGTTCGATCGAGAAGTCGCGGTCCGCGCGCGTGCTGAACTGGAACTCGCGGCCGAGGCTCAGGATCAGCTGCTCCATCAGCTCGGGCTTCAGGAAATTCGGCGTGCCGCCACCCAGGTGCAGCTGCACCACTTCGCGGTCGCGGTCGAACAGCGGGGCGACCAGGCCGATCTCGCGCTGCACATGGCCCAGGTACTTCTCGCCGCGGCTCAGGTCGCGGGTGATGATCCGGTTGCAGCCGCAGTAGAAGCAGGGCGACAGGCAAAAGGGCACGTGCACGTACAGCGAAAGCGCGCGCGGGATCGGGTCGGCATTGCTCTCGCTGGCCGCGCGGCGATAGGCGGCTGCGTCGAACTTCGTGCTGAAGTGCGGCGCGGTCGGATAGGAGGTGTAGCGCGGACCGGGACGGTCGTAGCGGCGCAACAGCTCGGCATCGAAGGGCGGGATCGTCGGCATGGGGCGCAGTCTTGCTCCGCCGCCGGCCGGCCGCGTTGATCGGGATCAAGCCGGCGGCTTTCGTTTCAGCGCGCCCCGGCAGCGTCCAGCATGCGGCGCAGCTCGGCGTCCTTCCCGGCCCAGAGTTGATTCAGCCAGGTCTGGAAACGCTCGCGGAACTCGGCATCTTCCTGGTAATCGCGCCCCAGCAGATCCGCCGGCAACGGCAGCTGGCGGACGCGCAGCTGGATCTCCGGTATCCGCCCGGCCAGCAGGTCGAACAGGCTGGGCCGGCCCGCGGGATAGGCAATGCTCACGTCGACCAGGGCCTGCAGGCTGTCGCCCATGGCCTGCAGCACGAAGGCCACGCCGCCGGCCTTGGGCGCCAGCAGGTGTGTGTAGGGCGACGCCTGTCGCGCATGCTTGGCTGGCGTGAAGCGCGAGCCTTCGACGAAGTTCATCACCGACACCGGGGTGTAGCGGAACTTGGCGCAGGCGCGGCGAGTGGACTCGATGTCCTTGCCGCGCAGACTGGGGTCACGCGCGATCTGCTCGCGGGTGTGCCGGCGCATGAAGGGAAAATCCAGGGCCCACCAGGCCAGACCCATCACTGGCACCCACATCAGCTGCTGCTTGAGAAAGAACTTCAGCATCGGGATGCGCTTGTTCAGCGCCATCTGCAGCACCGGGATATCGACCCAGCTCTGGTGGTTGGCGATGACCAGGTACCAGCCCTCGGCCTTCAGTGCGTCAAGACCCTCGAACACGAAGCGCGTGGGCGTCAGTCCTCGCATCAATGCGCTGTTGACCGCGACCCAGCTGGTGGCGATGGCGATCAGCAGCCGGGTCAGGCCGACTTGCACGGCGCGGAAGCGCAGCACCAGCTTGAACAGCGCGAACAGCAGCAGCACCGGCACGTGGATGGCGGTGTTGAGCGCGACGAGACTAAAGGTAAAGGCGGCGCGCAGCGACGCCAGGAGCGATTTCATCAGGCAGCGGGAATGGCGGCGGGGTGCGGGGAGTATGCCTTGCGGCGGGGATTGGGGATTCGGGAGTGGAGATTCGGAGCTCGCCCCAAACCGATCTCTGCTGGCCCCTCTTGGCTCTTGCGTGAAGCGAGCGTTGGCGCTTTTCGGCCGCCGATGCCCACCGGTGCCCGAGCGAAGCGGAGGCGGGGCGGGGAGCAGCCAGAGCGCCCTGCAAGCCTTCTACCCCTCTCCCCCGACCCCTCTCCCACAAGGGGAGAGGGGGATCCGCGCGCAGAAGGGGAGACAGGCGGCTCAGATCAGTAGAAGAGAGATGAGGCCCGCACTCACTGGGCAGAGCGCGCGAATCGCGGCTGCCCGTGCTTTGGTCCAGTAGACCGCATGCGAGGGCCGATCAAGCCCGACGCTCGCGACACCTCCGCTCCAACGAATCCCGAATCCCGGCTCCCGGCTCTCAGAACATCTCTTCCCCGATCGCCATCAGGCTGTCCGCACCCGCACGCGCCGCGCGGAAATGGTAGGCCGTCTCCGGCAGCAGGCGGCTGAAGTAGAAGCGGGCGGTGTGCAGCTTGCCGGCGTAGAAGGCATCGCCGCTGTCCTTCTTCTCCAGCGCCACGCGCGCCATGCGCGCCCAGAAGTAGCCGTAGACCAGATGGCCAACGATGCGCAGGTAGTGGGTGGCGGCAGCACCGACCTCGTCCGGGTTGCTCATCGCCTTGCCGCCCAGCTCCATGGTGAGCTGGGTCAGCTTCTGGCCCAGTTCGGCCAGCGGCGCGATGAACTCCGCCATGCCGGGGTAGGCCTGCTCAGCCTCGGCAAACTTCGCGATCAGCGCGCCGAACTTCTGCAGGCGCTTGCCACCGTCGCCGAGCACCTTGCGCGCCAGCAGGTCCAGCGACTGGATGCCGTTGGTGCCCTCGTAGATCATGTTGATGCGGGCATCGCGCAGATACTGGCTCATGCCCCATTCCTCGATGTAGCCATGGCCGCCGAACACCTGCTGGGCGAGCGTGTTGGTCTCCCAGGTGTTGTCGGTAATGAAGGCCTTGACCACGGGGGTCAGCAGGGCGACCAGGTCGGCGGCCTCTTCGCGCACCGCGGCATCCGGGTGCGAGAGCTCGCGGTCGATCAGCTGGGCGATCCAGGCGGTGAACGCACGGCCGCCTTCGGTGTAGGCCTTTGCGGTCAGCAGCATGCGGCGCACGTCGGGGTGCACGATGATCGGATCGGCAGCCTTTTCCGGGCGCTTCGGCCCCGTCGCCGAGCGGCTCTGGAGACGATCGCGCGCGTAGGCAACGGCGTTCTGGTAGGCCGCTTCGGCGAGGCCCAGCGACTGCATTCCCACGCCCAGGCGCGCGGAATTCATCATCACGAACATCGCGTTCAAGCCGCGGTTTGGCTCGCCGATCATCCAGCCGGTGGCGTCGTCGAGGTTCATCACGCAGGTGGCATTGCCGTGGATGCCCATCTTGTGTTCGATCGAGCCGGCCTTGATGCCGTTGCGTGCGCCGAGGCTGCCGTCCGCGTTCGGTACGAACTTCGGTACGAGGAACAGCGAGATGCCCTTGGTGCCGGCCGGTGCGTCCGGCAGGCGCGCCAGCACGAGGTGCAGGATGTTCTCGGCCAGGTCGTGCTCGCCGGCCGAGATGAAGATCTTGGTGCCCGACAGGCGATAGCTGCCGTCGCCGTTCGGCTCGGCGCGGGTGCGCAGGATGCCGAGATCGGTGCCGCAGTGCGGCTCGGTCAGGCACATGGTGCCGGTCCATTCGCCGGAGACGATCTTCGGCAGGTACAGATCTTTCTGCTCCTGACTGCCATGCGCCTTGATGCACTCGTAGGCCGAGTGCGACAGGCCTGCATACATCAGCCAAGCCTGGTTGGCCGAGTTGTACATCTCGTAGACCGAGTTGTTCAGCACGATCGGCAGGCCCTGGCCACCGTAGGCCGGATCGCAGGCCAGTGAGGGCCAGCCGGCTTCGACGTACTGCTGGTAGGCCGCCTTGAAGCCGGGCGGGGCGGTGACCACACCATCGCCGTGATAGGTGCAACCCTCGCGATCGCCGACGGCATTGATCGGGTGGATGACGTTGGCGGCGAACTTGCCGGCCTCTTCCAGCACCGCGTTCAGCATCTCCGCGTCGACCGCCTCATAGGCCGGAAGCGCCTTCAGCTCGGTTTCCGCGTCCAGCAGCTCGAACAGCACGAAACGCATGTCACGCAGGGGGGCGGTGTAGCTGGGCATGGTCGAACTCCGGCAGGCCTTGAGTAGGCGACCGCGGGCGCTTAAGCCATACGCGGCCGTATGTTTACGCCGAGAAGTATGCCGGAGACGTGCGCTGCTGTCAGCGCGGAAAGCGTGAAACTCTTTGGGAATCAGAAGTTTCGATCAGTGAAACAAGCGTTTGAATGGGGTGGGCGGTGCACTGGGGACAGGGGCAGGGGTGTTCGCGGCGCCGTGAGCGCGTCGGCCAGCGCATCCTTGCGCGGGCCTAGCCAGCCGCTGGGTCCGCCATTCAAGGCGGACCCAAAGCGCGTTCAGTGCAACTGGGGCAGAGCCATCCGTGGCGGGTTGCGCCCGCCTGCGCATCCCTGCGCAGGCCTGATTCGGCGCGCGGACTGCCATTCAAGGCAGTCCGCAAACGCGCCGAATCAGCCCTCATCCCGCCAGCGGCGGAGGCGGGTGGCGAGGACGATCATGGCCACGCCGGCTGCGGCACCGATCCACAGGTTGAGCGAGGCCAGGGCCTGGCCCATCAGGTTCCAGCCGAAGGTGCTGGTGACGTTCTGCAGATTGCCGCCATCGACGAGTACGGCTGGGTCAGTGACTGCCAGATGCAACATGAAGCTGTTTGGCATCACACCCAGCAGGATGCGCATCACCACGTGCTTCCAGTAGGCCGTGTACTCCAGATTGATCACGCTCAGCAGGTCGAACCAGTTCAGCAGCAGGCCGATCGAGACCGGCACCAGCAGCGCCCACAGGAAGGGCTTGCTGCGCGCGAAGGCGGAGACCAGCAGCAGCCAGCCAATGGTCGGCAGGGCCCACAGCGCATTGATCGGCACGTTTGCCAGCATCTGGCCCCAGACGTTCAGCAGGGACACCGGGCCCCAGAGGACTGTCAGCGGATTGATGCCGTGGAACAGCACGTACAGGCTCAGCAGGATCAGCAGGGCGAACTGCAGCGCCATCGCGATCAGGGTCGACAGGATGGGCGCCAGTAGAGCCGCGGCCAGCACCTTCGAGAGCACCATCGATCCGTCCGACAGCGGCAGCGACTTCCAGAACAGCACGCTGCGGTCCCGGCGATCGTCGTACAGGGCGCTGAGCAGGTAGAAGAAGACCACGAAGAAGAGGATGAACTGCAGCAGGCCTGACATCGACAGCAGGGCCATGTCCAGCACGCCTCCCAGCTTGGACAGGTCGTCTTCGGAGAGACGCTCGGTCAACCGCTTCAGCGGAATGCCGATCTGGATGTCACCGGTAAACTTCTTGCGGAACACTTCGGCGGTGATCAGCCCCATCACCGTCAGCAGCAGGGTGATCCCGGCACCAATTGCCGGCGCCCAGAAGAAGCCACCACGGTTCTCCCAGTACTCGCGTTTCAGCAGCCAGGGCAGGGTGGTCTTCATGCGTAGGTTCCTTTCATCGTGGCCACGAAGATGTCGGCGACGCCGGGCGTGCGGATCTCGCCCATGCGGCTGAGTGCGGCGCGGTCGGCGCCGTCGAACAGGAAGATGCTCTTGCCGAAGACCTGGCGCTCGTCGAGCGGCTTCATGGCGCGGCAGGTCTCGACGTGCTCGGCGCCGACCATGACTTCAGTGAAGCGCTCGCCGACGTCCTCCATGCTCGACGACAGCGAAACCTCGCCGTCGCGGATGAAGATCAGGTCGGTGAGGATGTGCTCGATCTCCTCGACCTGGTGGGTGGTGACGATGATCGTCTTGTCGTGGTCGAAATAGTCGTTCAGCAGGTGCTGGTAGAAGGCCTTGCGGTACAGGATGTCGAGGCCCAAGGTGGGCTCGTCCAGCACCAGCAGACGCGCATCGATGGCCATCACCAGCGCCAGGTGCAGCTGCACCACCATGCCCTTGGACATGGTCTTGACCTTCATGTCCGGCGTCAGCTTGGTGGCCTTCAGGAAGGCCTCGCACTTTGCGCGCGAGAAGCGCGGATGCACGCCTTCGACGAAGTCGATCGCCTCGCGCACGCGGATCCAGCGCGGCAGCACGGCGACGTCGGCGATGAAGCAGACGTCCTGCATCAGCTGGTTGCGCTGGGTGCGCGGGTCGAGGCCCAGCACGCTGAGCTCGCCCTCATAGGGGGCAAGCCCAAGGATCGCTTTCAGGGCCGTGGTCTTGCCGGCGCCGTTGGGGCCGATCAGGCCGACGATGCGGCCGGCTTCGATGCTGAAGTTCAGCCCCTTCAGCGCCGTGGTCTTGCCGTAGGTCTTGCTGAGACCGCGTGCGGTGATGACCGTGCTCATGCCGATTCCTCCGTGTCCGGGCTGCGTTTCATGAGCTCCTCGAGTTTCAGGCCCAGCTGCTCGATGCGCGCCAGCAGTGCCGGCCACTCTTCCTTGAGGAAGCGCTGGCGCTCGCTGGCCAGGAGCTTTTCGGGGGCGCCATCCGTGACGTACATGCCAAGTCCTCGACGTTTCTCGACCAGGGATTCGTCGACCAGCTCCTGATAGGCGCGGGAGACGGTAATGGGGTTCAGCTGGAAGTCGGCGGCCACCTGGCGCACCGAGGGCAGGGCGTCGCCCGGCTTGAGCGAGCCATCGAGCAGCATGCCGATGACCTTCTCCTTCAGCTGCAGATAGATCGGTGTGGTCTCGTTCCAGATCACGCTCATGCTCAGATCTCCTGATCGGCCTCGCGGGGGGCGTTGCCGGGCATGTAGGGCAGGGTCATGCGCAGTCGCAGACTGCCCGGTGAGGCAATCTCGGGAAGTGGCGCGGCAGAGGTTCCAATCGTCGCCGACTGCATCGCGGCTCCCGGATAGGCAGCGGGCGGGCCTGGATGCAGGGCGACCAGGGTCGCCACCAGGCCGCTGTAGAGGACTGCCATGACCAGGCTGAGGCCAAGGTTTGTCGCTGGGGTGGCTGTGCTGGGCTTCATCGGGCGCTCCTGCCGGCTAGGGCGGGGTGGTGTTGTAGTTGACTATAACACTAGATTTCGAGCTGTCAAGCCCGGCTCGGATTGCCGGCGACGCCGTCCTGGCCTAGCCTTTACGGCGGTCGCGGCCACGCCCGCCACCCGGAACCCCGAGATCTGCACGAACGCTGCCGATTTCTCCATCCCCTGACGGTGCCCTTGCCCGTCATCCTTCTACCGGAGCTCCCCATGCAGATTGCCGACCGCTGTGTCGTTTCCTTTCACTACACGCTGACCAACGACGCCGGCGAGATTCTCGACAGCTCATCCGGTCGGGAACCGCTGGCCTACCTGCACGGAGCGGGCAACATCGTGCCGGGGCTGGAGTCGGCGATGACCGGCCGCCAGGCGGGCGACAAGTTCAAGGTTGCGGTGGCGCCCGAAGAGGGTTACGGCGTACACCACGAAGGCCTGGTCCAGCAGGTGCCCCGCGATGCCTTCGCTGGCGTCGACGAAGTGCAGGTCGGCATGGAGTTCCATGCGCAGGGGCCGCAGGGCCCGCTGGCAGTCACCGTCACCGCGGTCGACGGCGATACCGTGACCATCGATGGCAACCATCCGCTGGCCGGGAAGACGCTGCACTTCGACATCGAGGTGAGTTCGGTGCGTGAAGCCTCGCTGGAGGAGTCCCTGCATGGACACGTTCATGGCGCCGGCGGCGTGGAGCATTGATTTTCAGCCCGCTGCACCCAAGCGATTGATTGGAAAGGCTTTCTCTTGCTGTCAAGCCTGTAAGATCTGCGCAGTCGCTTTAGTGTGAATGTTGGCGTATAGTGGCCCCGCTGTGTTTGCTGGGGTCACCGTGACTCGTGACCCGATGGTGTTGGTTCCACAACGTTCATCGCTTCACCTCGTGTCTTTCTCCGAGCAGACCCAGTAGGCGACCTGAAAAAAGTCGTCGCTTTCATTTCAATCAAGTCTCAAGGAGCAAGACATGTCTGATCGTCAGACTGGTACCGTGAAGTGGTTCAACGACGCCAAGGGTTTCGGCTTCATCAGCCGCCCGGACGGCGAGGACCTCTTCGTCCACTTCCGCGCCATCATGGGCACCGGCTTCAAGTCGCTGCAGGAAGGCCAGAGCGTGAGCTTCGTCGTGACCAAGGGCCCGAAGGGCCTGCAGGCCGACCAGGTCCAGCCGCTGTAATCAGCAGTTCACCTGCCGATTCAAACAAAGCCCCGGGAAACCGGGGCTTTGTTTTTTCTGGTCGGCCATGTCTTCATGCCGGCATGAAGCCACTGCTGATCCTGCACGCCGGAGACGAGCACGGCACGACGCGCCAGCTGGTCGACGCCTTCTGCGAGGGCGCTCGCAGCGCCGAGCCCGGACTGCCGCTGCGCCTGGTGCCGGCACTCACCGCGCCTGCCGACGCCCTGCTCGACGCTGCTGCGGTGCTGTTCGCCACGCCCGAGAAGTTCGGCTACATGGCGGGGGCGCTGAAGCACTACTTCGACCGCAGCTATTACACGCTTGAGGGCCGGGTCGCTGGGCTGGGCTATGCGCTCCTGGTCAGCGCCGGCAACGACGGGCGCGGTGCGGTCGACTCGGTGCAGCGCATCGTCCGCGGTCTCGCGCTGAAGCCGATCGCCGAACCCTTGCGTGTCACAGGGCCACCGACATCCGCGCACCTTGAGGCAGCCCGCGAGCTCGGCGCCGCCACCGCTGCGGGCCTCGTCTTGGGTATCTTCTGATTCGCCACCGACCAAGGACGCGCCATGAGCGATGCCGTAGAGAACCCGATCGCCGATGCACCTGAGGCAAGCCCCGCTCCCCAGCGCGTGCTCTCCGAACTGGAGGGCCGCATCCTCGCCAGTCTGTTCGAGAAGGCGCAGACCACTCCGGATCAGTATCCGTTGACGGTGAATTCGCTGCAGCTGGCCTGCAACCAGAAGAACAACCGCGAGCCGATCAGCCAGTACGAGCAGGGCGCGATCGTGCACGCGCTGCGCGACCTGGAGAACCGCGGCTGGGCGCGCCAGTCCTCCGAGGGCGTGCGCGCGCAGCGCTGGGAGCACCGCTTTGACCAGCACCTGGGCCTGACCCCGCGCAAGGCGGCCGTGCTCTGCAGCCTTCTGCTGCGCGGTCCGCAGACGCTCAACGAAATCCATACCCGCAGCGAGCGTCTCACGCCCTTTCCGGGCGTTGAAGACGTGGAGGACACGCTGGAGCGCCTGATCGAACGCGCCCCTCCGCTGGTGGTGAAGCTGCCGCGTCAGCCAGGTCAACGTGAGGAGCGCTACATGCATCTGCTGTTCGGTGCGGTCGATCCGGCTCTGCTGGCCGAGCGCGCCGGTGTCGAGCGCACCCCTCGCGGCGGTTCGGCGCTGGAGGCGCGCGTCGAGGCGCTGGAGGCCGAAGTCGCCGAGCTGAGAGCGGCCCTGCAGGCACTCGGCGCCCTGTAGAGCCGGGTACAAGCGTCACCGCGGCAGGGCCTTCGACTACCGTCGCGGGCCCTGCACGCGTCGGATCTTCTAAAATGGCGGTTTCCCCAGCCGGAAGCCACGCGCCATGGGCACGCCCGCCACCATCCGCCAGGACGATTTCATCCAGAGCGTCGCTGACGCCCTGCAGTACATCAGCTACTACCATCCGGTCGATTACATCCAGGCCCTGGCCGCTGCCTATGAGCGCGAGGAAAGCCCGGCGGCCAAGGATGCGATGGCGCAGATCCTGATCAACTCGCGCATGTGCGCGGAAGGGCACCGGCCGATCTGCCAGGACACCGGCATCGTCACCGTGTTCCTGAAGATCGGCATGGACGTGCGCTGGGACGCCACGATGAGCGTCGAGGACATGGTCAACGAGGGCGTGCGCCGCGCCTACCATCATCCCGACAACAAGCTGCGTGCCTCGGTGCTGGCCGATCCCGCCGGCAAGCGGCTGAACACCAAGGACAACACGCCGGCTGTCATCAACATGACGGTGGTGCCCGGCAACACGGTTGACGTGATCGTGGCAGCCAAGGGCGGTGGTTCGGAAGCCAAGTCCAAGTTCGCCATGCTCAACCCGTCCGACTCGATCGTCGACTGGGTCATGAGGACCGTGCCGACCATGGGTGCGGGCTGGTGCCCTCCGGGCATGCTCGGCATCGGCATCGGCGGCACCGCCGAAAAGGCCATGCTGCTCGCCAAGGAAGCCCTGATGGAGCACATCGACATCCAGGAGCTGATCGCGCGCGGGCCCAACAATCGCATCGAGGAGCTGCGACTGGAGCTGTACGAGAAGGTCAATGCGCTCGGGATCGGCGCGCAGGGCCTGGGTGGCCTGACCACCGTGCTCGACATCAAGATCAAGGACTATCCGACGCACGCGGCCAACCTGCCGGTGGCGCTGATCCCCAACTGCGCAGCCACCCGCCATGCGCACTTCGTGCTGGATGGCTCAGGCCCGGTGGCGCTGGAGCCGCCCTCGCTGGAGGACTGGCCCAAGCTGACCTACGACGCCAGCAAGGGCCGCCGGGTGGATCTCGCGACCGTGACACGCGACGAGGTGGCGAGCTGGAAGCCCGGCGAGGTGCTGTTGCTGAACGGCAAGATCCTCACCGGCCGTGACGCCGCCCACAAGCGCATGGTCGACATGCTGAACCGTGGCGAGACCCTGCCGGTCGATTTCAGCGGCCGCTTCATCTACTACGTCGGCCCGGTCGACCCGGTGCGCGACGAGGCCGTCGGCCCGGCCGGCCCGACCACGGCGACCCGCATGGACAAGTTCACCGACCAGGTGCTCGGTGCCACCGGCCTGCTGGGCATGATCGGCAAGGCCGAGCGCGGCCCGGCGGCGATCGAGGCGATCAAGAAGCACCGCTCGGTCTACCTGATGGCCGTCGGCGGCGCGGCCTACCTGGTGTCGAAGGCGATCAAGTCCGCGAAAGTCGTGGGCTTCGAGGATCTCGGCATGGAGGCCATCTACGAGTTCGACGTGCGCGACATGCCGGTCACCGTCGCCGTCGATGCGGCCGGCGAGTCGGTGCACAACACCGGCCCGAAGCAGTGGCAGGCGCGCATCGGCAAGATTCCGGTGGTGCTGGCCTGAGCAGGCCTGCGTGCGCGTCCTGTTGATCGGAGGGTCCGGCCTGGTTGGGCGCGCGGTGGTCGCCGGTCTCACCGGGCACGAGGGTCTGCAATTGGACCTGCTGCTGCGTCGGCCACCCCCGCGGCCTGCTGCGAACGCTCGCGTGTTCGCTGCCGAACCCCTGACTGACTCCCTTCAGCAGTGGCAAAGGGAGGAGCGGGGGTGTGATGTGTTCGTCAGTGCGCTGGGCACCACCCGTCGCATCGCCGGTTCGATCGACGCTTTCGCGAAGATCGACCGCGACCTGGTGCTGCAGGTCGCGCGCGCCGCCCGCGCGGCTGGCGCACGCCAGGCGGTGCTGGTGTCCTCGGTCGGGGCGGATGCGCGCTCGCGCAACGATTACCTGCGGATCAAGGGCGAACTGGAACAGGGGGTCGCGGGGCTGGGCTTCCCGCGCTGCGACTTCCTGCAGCCCGGCCTGCTTCTCGGTGAGCGCGACGCCGCCGCGTCGCGGCCGGCGGAGCGCCTCGGGCAGTGGCTGGCCCCGCTGCTGAATCCACTGATGCCCGGCGCGCTGGCGCGCTTTCGCGCGATTGGTGCCGGTCGAGTCGCGATGGCCGCGTGTGGGCTCATCGGCAAATCCGATCCCGGCGTCTACACCCATCGCTGGACTGAACTCATGGCCCTTTCCGCGGTGCATCCGGCCGCCAACCCAGGCGCGTAGCACGGCGCCACAGTGCGTTATCCGCGTTCCGATCGGCTGAGGCGCGCCGTCGAGCCGGTTCAGGCGCTGAACGTCGCTGCCCGGGTCCGGCTGGCTCACGTACACTTGCGGCCCTGTCCGATCCACGCTTTCCCGGAGAACTCGCGTGCTGGAACTGTTGATTGCTGGCGGCTGGGTGATGTGGCCGATCCTGCTGTGTTCGGCCCTGGCCCTGGCCATCATCATCGAACGCTTCTGGAGCCTGCGCCGGTCCAAGGTGCTGCCGCTGGATCTGGGTGACGAAGTGCGCCAGTGGGCGGCCAGCGGCCGGCTCGATCCGAAGCACATTGAAACCCTGCGCGCGAACTCGCCGCTGGGTGCGATCCTCGCCGCAGCCGTCGAAGTCCGCCACCGGCCGCGCGAGCAGATCAAGGAGCGGGTCGAGGACGTCGGTCGCCACCAGCTGCACGGCATGGAGCGCTTCCTTAACACGCTCGGCACCATCAGCGGCGTCTCGCCGCTGCTCGGCCTTCTCGGCACCGTGTTCGGCATGATCCGCATGTTCCTCGGCATCCTGACCCACGGCGTGGGCGACGCCAACCAGCTCGCCGGTGGTATCGGCGAGGCTCTGATCACGACCGCTGCGGGCCTCTGCGTGGCGATCCCGGCCTTCATGTTCTACCGCTACTTCCGCGGGCGTATCGCCGAGTACGTGGTCGAGATGGAGCAGCAGGTGATCGCGCTGATCGACACGCTGGAATCCGTGCCACAGCCCGGTACGGCTCAGCCTGCGGCGCGACCGCGTCGGCCGGCCCCGACGGCGCCCGGCGCGGGGGCCGCAGGATGAATTTCGGCAGCCGCCGCTCGCTGGAAGATCCCGAGCTGAACCTCACGTCGCTGATCGACGTGGTGTTCTGCCTGATCATCTTCTTCGTGGTCACCACCACTTTCGACGACCGCTCGGCGCTGAACATCCAGCTGCCCGAGGCGGGCCCCTCGGAGGCGCTGCCGGTCGGCGAACCGCTGCAGATCCAGATCGATGCCGAGGGCCGTTACTTCATCGCCGGCAACGAGGTGCTGCGCCGCGACGGCGCCGCCCTGCGCGAGGCGCTGCAGCAGATCGCCGGCGATGATCGCGAGCGCAGCGTCATCCTGCGCGCCGATGCGCGCACGCCGCACCAGGCGGTGGTGACGGCGATGGATGCACTTGGCGCCGTGGGCTTCACCAAGCTGTCGATCGCGACCCTGCCTGAGAGCGCAGAAGCCGACGGCGGAGGCGGTGGATGAAGCCAGCGTCTGCCGATGCTGGCGCACAGGCATCGCCGTCCGCCTCGTACCGGCGCCTGCTCGGCTACGCGCGCGCCTACTGGGGCTTCGCGGCGGTGGCGGTACTCGGCATGGCCTTTGATGCCGCGGCATCGGGCGGATTTGCCTACCTGATCAAGCCGATGCTGGACGACCTGTTCGTGGCCCGCGATGCCGACGTGATCCGCTGGCTGCCGCTCGCCCTGGTGGGCATCTTCGTGCTGCGCGGTATCGGCACCTATGCGACCGACTACAGCATGGCGCGGGTGGGGCGCGGCGTCGTCCGTGACCTGCGCATCGCCGTGTTCGCGCACTACCAGCAGCTGCCGGCGAGCTGGTTCGACCGTGAGCCTTCGGGCCAGATCATCGCGCGGGTGATCTACAGCGCCGAGCAGGTCGCCCAAGCGGCCGCCGATGCGGTCAAGGTGATCGTGCTCGACTGCCTGCTGGTGATCGCCATGGTCAGCGTCATGCTCTGGCACAGCGTCAGCCTGACCCTGTACCTGTTCATCATGGCGCCACTGGCGGGCGTCGTCTGGCAGTTCGTCGGCAAGCGCTTCCGTCGCATCAACCGGCAGATCCAGGGCGCGGTCGGCGAAGTCACCGGCATGGTCGAAGAGGCCGTCGACGGCCATCGCGAGGTGCGCATCTACGGTGGCCAGGCGCACGAGGCGCGGCGTTTCGGCGAGGTGGTGGAGCGCAACTTCCGGCTGAATCTCAAGGTTGCCGCCACCAGCGCGCTCAGCACCTCGACCATCCAGCTGATCGCGGCCAGCGTGCTCGCCGCCATCATCTGGCGCGCGACGCGGCCTGACCTGCTGGACGCGATGAGCCCCGGCACCTTCATGTCCCTGATCACCGCGATGCTGGTGATGCTGCCCTCGCTGAAGCGCCTGACCACGGTGCAGGCCATGCTGGGACGCGGCATCGTCGCCGCCCAGGATCTGTTCGCCGTGCTCGATACGCCGGCCGAGGCCGATCGTGGCGGGCGCGAGCTCGGCAAGGCCCAGGGCGATATCGAGTTCGTTGCCGTCACTCTGAACTATGCCGATGCCTCCGCGCTTGCGCTGGATCGCGTCAACCTGCGCTGCGCGCCGGGCAGCGTCACGGCCCTGGTAGGACGCTCGGGCAGCGGCAAGTCCAGCCTGGTCAGCCTGCTGCCGCGTTTCTACGAGCCCAGTGCGGGCGAAGTGCGGCTCGACGGTCATGCGCTCGCCGATTACCGGCTCGCCGACCTGCGCGCGCAGATCGCCCTGGTCAGCCAGCGCGTGGTGCTGTTCGCCGGAAGCATCGCCGACAACATCGCCTTTGGCGCGCTGCGCCGCTGCTCGCGCGACGAGATCGAGGCCGCCGCTGAAGCGGCCAATGCGATGGAGTTCATCCGCCAACTGCCGCAGGGGCTGGACAGCCCGGTGGGCGAGGGTGGAGCCCTGCTGTCGGGCGGCCAGCGCCAGCGCATCGCGATCGCACGCGCACTACTCAAGAACGCGCCAATCCTGATCCTCGACGAGGCCACCAGTGCATTGGACAGCGAGAGCGAGCGTCTGATCCAGGACGCACTCGCCCGCCTGATGCGCGATCGCACCACCCTGGTCATCGCGCACCGTCTATCGACGATCGAGCATGCTGACCAGATCGTCGTGCTCGACGCCGGGCGCGTGATCGAGACTGGCTCACACGCTGAGCTGCTGGCCCGAGGCGGCATGTATGCCAGCCTGCACCGCCTGCAATTCAACGAGGCCGTTGGCGGCGGGGCGGAGCACCTCGGCAGGGACGGCAGCGGGATGGACGCCCCGCGATGAGTCCGCGCGCCAGCCTGGAGCGCTGGCTGGTCGCGCGCTGGTACGGCCCGCGTCCCATCCTGTCGCTGCTGCCGCTGGCCGGCCTGTTTGGCGCGATCGGTGGCCTGCGGCGCTGGCTGTACCGGTGCGGCCTGCTGAAGGCCGCGCCGCGACGCCTTCCTGTGCTGGTGGTGGGCAACCTCACCGTCGGAGGCGCCGGCAAGACGCCGACGGTGCTGGCGCTGATCGAAGGGCTGCGCGCGCGCGGCTGGCGCCCTGGCGTGATCTCGCGCGGTCACGGCGGCAGAGTTCGCGAGGCAGTGCTGCTGCCTGAGCGACCCGAGCCCTCGCTGCATGGCGACGAGCCGAGCCTCATCCGCCTGCGCAGTCGCGCCCCGGTGGCGGTGGCCCGCCAGCGCAGCCGGGCGGCAGCGTTGCTTGAGGCAAGCGCTGACGTCGATCTGCTGATCGCCGATGACGGCCTGCAGCACTACGCGCTGGCGCGCGACCTGGAAGTGCTGGTGATCGACGGCGAGCGCCGCTTCGGCAATGGCGCCCTGCTGCCGGCCGGGCCCCTGCGCGAACCGCTCGCCCGCGCCGGCGCTTGCGCGGCACGCGTGTGCAATGGCGGCACGCCCGGGCCAGATGAGTGGCCGATGCGACTGGCCCCTCTGCCCCTGCGCGCGCTGGTGGAAGGTGCCGTGCCACCTGCGTGCGGGGCGCGCGTGCATGCGCTGGCGGGCATCGCCAACCCGGCACGCTTCTTCACCACCCTGCGAACGCTGGGCTTCGAGCCCATCGAGCATGCGTTTCCTGATCACCATGCCTTCGCGCCTGCGGATCTGGATTTCGCCGATGATCTGCCCGTGCTGATGACCGAGAAAGACGCGGTCAAGTGCGCGCGCTTCGCCACGGCGCGCTGTTTCTATCTTCCGGTCAGCGCCGAACTGCCGGATGCGCTGCTGGATCTGCTGCATGCGCGGCTCAAGGCCGCGCAGGAACCGCGAGGACACTGATGAGCTCCGATCCCGACTTCGTGGTCGCCATACCCGCGCGCTACGCCTCGACCCGTCTGCCCGGCAAGCCGCTGCAGCGGATCGCCGGCGAGCCGATGATCGTGCACGTGCTGCGGCGTGCGCTCGAAGCCGGCGCGGCACAGGTGCTGGTCGCCACTGACGACGCCCGCATCGCCGAGGCGGTCTCCGGGCACGGTGCGACGGTGTGCATGACGGCGCCCGAGCTGGCTTCCGGCACCGACCGCTTGGCCGCTGCCGCTCAGTCCCAGGGCTGGGCAGGCGACCGCATCGTAGTCAACCTGCAGGGCGATGAACCGTTGGCACCGCCGGCTGCGATCAGCGCGGTCGCGCGCCTGCTCGCTGCAAGCGGCGCGCCAATCGCCACCCTGGCGCAGCCCGTGGTCGACAGCGAGGAGCTGTTCAATCCGAACTGCGTCAAGGTCGTGCGCGCGCAAAGCGGTGACGCCCTGTACTTCAGTCGTGCCCCCATTCCCTGGGACCGCGATCGCTTCGCGGTCGACCGGCTTGGCCTCGCCGGCGGGCACTGGCTGCGCCATATCGGTCTGTACGCCTACCGCGCGGATGCGCTCAAGCGCTTCGCGGCGCTGCCGCCGGCTCGCCTCGAGCAGCTTGAATGCCTGGAACAGCTGCGCGCGCTGGAAGCCGGCTGGCGGATCGCTGTCGGCATCAGCCCGGAGGCGTTTCCAGCCGGCGTCGACACCGCCGAGGACCTGGCGCGCGTGGACGCGGTCCTGCGCGGGGCGCAGCCATGAGGGCAGCCGCTGATGGCACCCGCAGCGTGCTCTTCGTCTGCCTCGGCAATATCTGCCGCTCGCCGATGGCCGAGGGCATCCTGCGCGCGCGCGCGGCCGATGTCAGGCTGGCCCTGCACGTCGACTCCGCCGGTACGGCCGGGTACCACACCGGGCAGCCGCCGGATGCGCGCGCGATCCGCGTGGCGCGTGCGAACGGTACGCCGATCGACCAGCAGCGTGCGCGCCAGGTCGATCGGCGCGACTTCGAGCGCTTCGATCTCATCCTTGCCGCGGACGCCAGCAACCTGCGCGATCTGCAGGCGCTGCGGCCAGCCAGCGCCACGGCGCGCGTGGCCTTGCTGCTGGAGTGGGCCGGCCTGGGGGCGGGCAGCGAAGTGCCTGATCCCTACTACGGGCGTATCCAGGACTTCGAACAGGTGCACGCGCTGCTCGAACAGGCCTGCCGCCGGATCACGGCGCGCCTGCTCGGCGTGGCAGAATGTGAAGGATTCGCGGATGCAGGCAGCCAGCATGGATCCTGGTAGGCCGGCGTACCCACAGCTTGGAGCAGGCAGCGCCGGAGCGGCGTGCCTGCGGAGGACGCACTGATGGTGGCTGGCGCGCGCGCCCCTGAGTTCCCGATCACCCTGGAGTGGGTGAACGCACCGCCGCAGCGACTGGCGGAGCTGAAAGGCCGTGCCGTGCTGCTGTACTTTTTCCACGTCGGCTCAGCCTGGTGCCAGAGCTCGCTGGAGGAAATGCGGCTGCTGCAGAACCAGTTCTCCGACGGCCTGAGCGTGCTGGGCGTGCATTGCCCCAAGTACGACGCCGAGCGTGATCCGAAGACCCTGCTCAAGGCCCTGAACCGGCTGTTCGTGCGCTTTCCGGTGGTGCAGGACGCCGACTTCGTCAGCTGGCAGCACTACGGCGTCGAGGCCTGGCCGACCGCCGTGCTGATCGATACCGAGGGCCGGATCGTCGAGATGCTGTCCGGTGAGCCGCTGCGCGAGCGCCTGCAGCCGCTGATCGACGGCGTCCTGCAGCGGGCCGGTGAGAACGATACCCGCGTGTACGAGGCCGTAAGCGCGGTATCGCGCCCCGAGCCGCGGCTGCCGCTGGCGTTCCCGAGCGGTCTCGCGGCCAGTGAACGGCATCTCTACGTGGCCGACACCGGGCACAACCGCGTGCTGGAGTGCACGCTCGACGGCCGCATTCTGCGTCAGTTCGGCTCCGGCAGCGGCGGCTTCATCGACGGCGGCAGCGCCGAGGCCAGCTTCATGGCGCCGCGCGGTCTGGCGCTGTGGAAGGACGCGCTCTATGTCGCCGATACCGGCAATCACGCCCTGCGCCGGATCAGCCTGCTGGATGGCGATGTCGATACCCTCGCCGGTACCGGACGCGCGGGTTCGGCGCCGGAAGGCGCGCCCGCGGATCCCAAGGCCTGTGCCCTCAATGCGCCCTGGGCCCTGGCCACGGCCTTCGACAAGCTGTATCTCTCGATGGCCGGCTGGAACCAGATCTGGGAGTACGACCTCGGGCGGCGCGGCCTTGCGCCGCTCGCCGGCTCGGGCGTGCTCGCGCTGGGCGATGGAGAGTCGCTGAATTCCCACTTCGCGCAGCCCGCCGGGCTGGCTCTGGCCCAGCAGACCCTGTTCGTCGCGGATTCGGCGTCTTCATCGGTGCGCGGCATCCAGCTTGCGACCGCCAAGGTCCAGACCCTGCTCAGTGGTGGCCTGTACGAGTTCGGCGATGTCGACGGGCCGCTGCCGCAGGCGCGCCTGCAGTATCCGCTCGCGATCGTGCTGGACCCGCGCGCGCCGCAGCTGTGGATCGCGGACACCTACAACTGCGCGCTGAAGCTGCTCAACCCGGCCACGCGCCAGGTCAGCACGCAGAGTATTGGTTACCGCCTGCACCAGCCTTCGGCGCTGGCCGTCAACCGCAGCAGCCTGTTCGTCGCAAACACCGACGCCCACGAGATCCTGCGTATCGACTTCGACAGCCAGCTGCCGCGCAGGCTCGCGATCGGCGAATGAGCGTGGTGGAGCCCGCGCTGCCGCCGCAGGGCGGGTTTGACGGCAAGGAGTTCGCGGGGCGCCTGACGCTCGCCCCCGGCGTCTACCGCATGCTCGCCGCCGACGGTAGCGTGCTGTACGTCGGCAAAGCCGCCAGCCTGCGCAAGCGCGTCGCCAGCTATTTCACCCGCAGCCCGCGCGAGCCGCGCCTGCGGGTGATGATCAGCCAGATTGCCAACATCGAGATCACCGTCACCCGCAGCGAGGGCGAGGCCCTGCTGCTGGAGAACCAGCTGATCAAGTCGCTCAAGCCGCGCTACAATATTCTGCTGCGCGACGACAAGAGCTACCCCTACATCCACCTCACCACGGCCGACGAGTCGCCGCGCATCCGCTTCCACCGGGGGCCTCGCAGCCAGCCCGGACGCTACTTCGGCCCGTATCCCGGCGTGGTCGCGGTGCGCGAGACCCTGGCCCTGATCCACCGCCTGTTCGGCCTGCGCAGCTGCGAGGACAGCGTGTTCCGCAACCGCACGCGGCCCTGCCTGCAGTACCAGATCCAGCGCTGCAGCGGGCCCTGCGTGGGTCTCGTCGAGCCCGAGGAGTACGCGGAGTCCGTGCGCCGCGCGAGCCTGCTGCTCGACGGCCGTAGCGAGGACCTGGTCGGCGAGCTGGCGGCGGCGATGGACCGCGCGGCGGAATCGCTGGAGTTCGAGCGCGCCGCCAAGCTGCGCGACACCGTGGCAGCCGTGCGCAAGGTGCAGGCGCGGCAGGTGGTCGATGGCGAGCACGCCGAGCTCGACGTGTTGGCCTGTGTGCTGGAGGGCGGCCGCGCCTGCGTGCTGCTGCTGAGCTTCCGCGACGGTCGTAACCTCGGCAGCCGCAGCTTCTTCCCGAAGCTCAACGGCGCCGAGGACGCCGCCGAAGTGCTGGGCGCCTTCCTGACCCAGCACTACCTGGAGCAGAGCCCGCCGAAGGAGATCGTGCTGAGCCATGAGGTGCCCGACCAGGCCCTGATCGAGCGCGTGCTGGGAGAGATCGCCGGTCGCCGCATCGAACTGAAGCTGCAGGTGCGCACCGATCGTGCCCGCCTGCTGCAGCTGGCGAAGCAGAATGCCGAACTGGCCCTGCGCAGCGAGCTGGCCAGTGCCGCCAGCCAACGCGCGCGCCTGGACGCCCTGCAGGCCCTGTTGGACCTGCCCGAACCGCCGCAGCGCATCGAATGCTTCGACATCAGCCATACCCAGGGCGAAGCCACTGTCGCCAGCTGCGTGGTGTTCGACGCCGACGGACCGGTGCGTGCGCAGTACCGCCGCTACAACATCAGCGACATCACCCCGGGCGACGACTACGCCGCGATGCAGCAGGCACTGACGCGTCGCTTCCGGCGCGCGGTCGAGGACGGCGTCCTGCCCGACCTGCTCCTCATCGACGGCGGCAAAGGCCAGCTGGAGCAGGCGCTGGGCGTGCTGTCCGAGCTGGATGTGCAGGGCGTTGCAGTGATCGGCGTGGCCAAGGGCGAGGAGCGCAGGGCAGGGCATGAAGCCCTGGTCTTCCCCGACGGCCGCCTGCTGCGCCCGGGCCCCGATTCGCCCGGCCTGCAGCTGATCCAGCAGGTCCGCGACGAGGCCCATCGATTCGCCATCACCGGTCACCGCGGCCGCCGCGCCAAGGCGCGCGAGCGCAGCAGCCTGGAGGACATCGAAGGCATTGGCAGCAAGCGCCGCACGGCCCTGCTGCGCCACTTCGGCGGCCTGGCCGGCCTGAAGCGCGCAAGCAGCGAGGACATCGCCCGCGTCGAGGGCATCAATGCCGCGCTCGCGCAGCGCATCTATGCGGCCCTGCACGGGCTGGAAGAGAGCGGCGGCGGCTGAGCGAGACGGCGCAGCCATGTCGGCTCCGCGGCTCGCGTACTTCGCGGGCTGGCCCATGGGCAATCCACACAAGCGCAGCCCGAGCGGGCAGAATGCGGGGGCCGTTCCCACGCGGCCGGGGTCCGCCCCGTGCCGAGGGTCCCCACGGAAGAGTGCGCGTGCCCCTGAACCTGCCCAACCTGCTGACCCTGTTCCGCATCGCCCTGATCCCGGTCCTCGTGCTGGTCTTCTACCTGCCTTATCCGTGGACCAATTTCGCCGCCGCCTTGATCTTCGCGGTGGGTGCGATCACCGACTGGGCCGACGGCTACATCGCCCGTCGCTACGGCATGTTCTCGGCGTTTGGCGCTTTCCTCGACCCGGTGGCGGACAAACTGGCGGTGGCGGTCGCCCTGGTTATCATCGTGCAGGCCCACCCCACCGTATTCATGGCGCTGATCGCCGCGGTGATCATCGGACGCGAGATCACCATTTCGGCGCTGCGCGAATGGATGGCCGAGATTGGCCAGCGCGCTACCGTGCGGGTGGCGGTGATCGGCAAGATCAAGACCATCGTGCAGATGGTCGCCCTGGTCATGCTGCTCTACCGCGTCGACCTGTTCGGCTTGCCGATTTTCCTGATCGGCGAGGTGCTGCTTGCGGTGGCCGCGATCCTGACCCTGTGGTCGGGCATGCAGTACCTGATCGCGGCTTGGCCGGCGATGCGCGGTGACGCCTCAGGTGGAAAAAACTCCTCCAGCGAGGCTTGACAGTGGTGCTTCGATGCCTACAATGGCGGGCTCCAGTGCGGGAATAGCTCAGTTGGTAGAGCACGACCTTGCCAAGGTCGGGGTCGCGAGTTCGAGTCTCGTTTCCCGCTCCAGATCCACGAAACCCCGTGGTGACTTCGGTCCTCCGGGGTTTTGTTTTTAAGCGGAACCGCTTGTCGCCGTCTCGGGACGTCGGCAGGTGCCGCTGGTGTTAGGATGCACCGCCACGGCCTGGTGGCAGAGTGGTCATGCAGCGGCCTGCAAAGCCGTGTACGCCGGTTCGATTCCGACCCAGGCCTCCATCCGCAAGGGTGGACTTACAATCAGAGTTCTGCGGGAATAGCTCAGTTGGTAGAGCACGACCTTGCCAAGGTCGGGGTCGCGAGTTCGAGTCTCGTTTCCCGCTCCATTCGAAGCCCCGGGCCTGCGCCCGGGGCTTTTCTTTTGCGGCTGCTTGCGCTGGTCGATGTGGGCGGCGGAGCGGGTTCAATCCAGCGAGCGGAAGTCCCGCGAGCGCTTCTGCACCAGCTTGAGTGCCAGCCGGTCCGGCAGCAGCTGGGTCACCGCCTTGATCAGGCGATTGGCCCGCCCGGGCACGTGCACGACCTTGCCGGCAGCAAGCGCATCCAGCCCCTCGCGAGCGACATCCTCCGCGCTCATCCACATCCAGCGCGGCATGCGCGAGACCTGCGGGCGCGTGCCGGTGATGTCGTGGAACTCGGAGTAGGTGAAGCCGGGGCAGAGCGCGCAGACGCGGATCCCGCGTTCGGCGTTCTCCAAGGCCAGCGACTCCGAGAAGCGGATCATGAAGGCCTTCGAGGCGGCGTACAGGGTGTGGCCGGCCGAGCCGGGGACGTGGCCGGCCAGGGAGGCGACATTCAGGATCTCGCCGCGCCCGCGTGCCTGCATGGCCGGCAGCAGGCGCCAGCTGAGCTCGCAGACCGCGGTCACCATCACCTGCAGGAAGCGTGCGTGCGCAGACCAGTCGGGAACATGGAACGCCCCGGGAAGGCCATAGCCCGCGTTGTTGACCAGTCCGCTGATCCTGAGGCCGCGCTGTTCAAGCGCGTCGACGATGGCCGCGGGTGCAGACGGGTCCGCCAGATCCGCCGCCAGAATCTCCACCGCCACCTGCGGACGGAGTTCCGCCGCCAGCGCCTCCAGGCGATCGGTGCGACGCGCCAGCAGCACCAGCGCGCGGCCACGCCGTGCGAATTCGCGCGCCAGGGCTTCGCCGATGCCGGCCGATGCGCCAGTGATCAGAACGTACTCGGTATCCATGAAGCCCTGTTTCCTTTGATTTGGATCTGTAGCGCGTGCTGCGGTCCGTCCGGGACGTGCGCCTGTGCGGGCATTCTTCCACAGCGCGGAGAAAGAGCCTTGGAAGGGCGCGAGTCGCCGCCGGCTTGCCGAAGTCTCGCACTGCGACCACAGCTCGCCACGTCGCGGCGGCTGCGGCAGCGGCGAAGCACGCCCTTTGCATGCCGCACACGCCCGGCGGAGTATCCGTGACGGAGTCGGCTCAACAGAGGTGCCCGATGCTCGCAGGATGGTGGAGGCGGAAGGAGGCGGCAGCCGTGGCTGTCCTTGCAATCGCGCTGCACGCGACAGGCGCGTCCGCCGCGCGTCTGGAACTGCAACTCCGCATCGAAGGCGAACCCGGCGACGGCGCGCTCGTGCTCAGCCTGCATTCGCCAGCCGCAGCCGCCCAGGTCGTGCCCGTTCAGGCGGTGATGGATCAGCGCGGGCGCCAGTTCGCGCCGACCCTGCTGGTCGTGCCGGTCGGCAGCAGGGTGTCGTTCCCGAACAGCGACGACATCCGCCACCACGTCTATTCGTTCTCCACCGCGCGTCGCTTCGAGCTGCCGCTGTATGCGGGCGGCAACGCCGATCCGGTCGAGTTTCCCGAGGCTGGCGTCGTGGTACTCGGCTGCAACATCCACGATTGGATGCAGGCCCATATCCTGGTGATGGACACGCCCTATCACCGCGAGGTGGATCCCGGCGCATCCGCCGAGCATTGGATCGAGGCGCCGTCGGGCGACTATGTCCTGCGCGTCTGGCATGCACGGCTTGCGGGCGATGCGCCCTGGATCGAGCGATCGGTCCGACTGGACGATGCCGAAGTGCTGCAGCTGCAGCTCCCCTTGACGCTCGCGCCGCCGCAGGGTCCTGCGCTTTCCGAGGATGCCCAGCTGCGCGCCCTGCAGGAGCGGTTCAGGGCCTTGCGCAAGGACCCATAAGGCGTGTCCAGACTCCGCTCCAGCCTTCGCGCGCGCCTGATCGCACTGGTTCTGCTGGTCGTGCTGCTGTTGCTGGCGGCTTCGGCCCTTGCAGTGCAGTTCGGAACGCGCGGCGTGGTCGATCGCGTGGCGGGTGCCGAGCTGGCAGCGGCTGAGCGCGTCTGGGAGCGCTTCCTCGAACTGCGCGGGCAGCGGCTGCTGTCGGCGGTCTCGGTGCTGGCAGAAGACTTTGGCTTTCGCGAGGCGGTGGCCAGCGGCGATCGTGCCACCGGGGTGTCCGCGCTGCTGAATCATGCCGCGCGGGTGGAAGCGGATTTCGCGTTGCTGCTTTCGCCCTCTGGCGAGCCGGTCGCGACCCTGCCCGAGTTCGATCTCGACGAACTGCGCCCGGCGCTTCGTCGCATGGTGGAGAGCCCTGATGCCGCGCGCGGCTCGATCGGACTGGTGCAGATCGAGGGCGTCGCCACCCAGCTCGCGCTGGTACCCGTGCGCGCGCCCGAGCGAGTGGCTTGGGCCGGCTTCGGCTTTGCCATCAGTCGCGAGGTGTTGACTGACTTCAGGGAGCTCACTGGAGCGGACCTCAGCCTGGTCGTACCGGAGCGCGGAATCATGCTGGCCAGCAGTCTGTCGAACACTCAGCAGTCCGCATTGCTGCAGGGCCTGGCGGACGGCAGTCAAGCGGAGGACGTTGTCGTAAGCCTTCGCAGTGCGCTGCGCAGCGTGGATGGTCAGGCCATGGTGCGCGTGCTGCAGTTCGACCGCGAGCGCTTCGAAGAGCCCATGCGCGCGCTGCGCAGCAACATACTCAGCCTCTCGCTGCTGATGGCCTTGCCAGCGGTGCTGGCCGCGCTCCTGGCAGCGCGTGGCATTGGCCGCCCCTTGCGGGCTCTCACCGAGGCGGTGGAGCGCATTGCTGGCGGCGACTACGCCGTAGCAATGCCTCGCTCTGGAGGCGAAGAGCTGAGCGTACTGGCCTCTGCGGTGGATGCGATGCAGCTGCAGATCCAGGCGCGCGAGTCGCGGATCCAGAAGCAGGCAGTCGAAGACGGACTGACCGGCCTGCCCAACCGACCTGCGGGTTTGGCGATGTTGGACGCGCTGATCCAGCCTGGCGAAGGGCAGCGCTGGTCCCTGCTGCTGATCGACATCCGTCGGTTCGCGCAGATCAATGACAGCCTTGGCGCCGAAGCCGGCGATGCCCTGCTGCGGAGCCTGGGCGCGCGTCTGCGCGAAGCCTTTCCCGAGGACGGCCTTGCCAGGCTCGGCGCCAACGAGTTCATGCTGCTGGCCCGCGGCACGGCCGTGCAGGCGCCGATGGGCTGGGCGCTCGATGTACTGGCACGCGTCGGCAGCGCGTTTTCGGTGGGGCCCGCGCCGGTGCGCGTCGAGTTCACCGCCGGTCTCGCCTGCCTCCCGGGAGATGCCGACGATGGCCGCGCGCTTCTGCGCCGCGCCCAGCTCGCCCTAGCGGACGCCAAGCGCGAGGGCTTGCCCGTCTGTGCCTACCGGCCGGGTCGGGAGGATCGTCATCTGCGGCAGCTGAGACTGATGGCGGATCTACGCCAAGCCGCAGATCGTGGCGAGCTGTTCCTGGTGTTCCAGCCCAAGGTCGATCTTCGCAGCGGGCGGGTGGTGCATGCGGAGGCGCTGTTGCGCTGGCGGCATCCCGAACTCGGTCTGGTGTTTCCCGACGAGTTCATCCCGATATCCGAGCGCGCCGGGCTGGTTGCTGCGCTGACGCGGTTCGCGCTTGCCGAGGCGATCCGCAGCTGCCGGGCCTGGGGCGCCGCGGGCGTCGAGCTGGCGGTAGCGGTCAACCTGTCGGCCCTGGATCTTGCCGACCGCGGCCTGGCCGCGCGCATCGAGCAGGAGCTCGAAGGGCAGGGCTTCCCGGCCTCGCGACTGATCGTCGAGGTCACCGAAAGCGCCGTCGTGACCGATCTCGCCACCGCGATCGAGCAGCTCCAGCGCCTGCGCGCTGCCGGCGTGCGCATCGCCATCGACGATTTCGGCACAGGGCAGTCTTCCCTCGCCCAGCTGCAGCACCTTCCGGCCGACGAGCTGAAGATCGACAAGAGCTTCGTCCTGACCCTGCAGCCCGGTAGCGCGGAGGAGGAGCTGGTGCGGATCGCGGTCGAACTGGGGCATCGCTTCGGCATGCAGGTGATCGCAGAGGGTATCGAAACGCCGGCAGGCCTCGCGGTGCTGCAGGGGCTGGGCTGCGACCTCGGGCAAGGCTATCTGTTCAGTCGGCCGATGCCGGGCGCGGACCTGCCCGACTGGTGCGCCCGGTTTGATGGATGGCAGTCGCTGTCCGTGCTTGACTGACGTACCGGTTGCCAAGGAGCCAAGGCTGATGCGTGTGGAACTCCCTGTCGCGCTCGCGTTCAACCTGCGGAGACGAGCGGCCAAGGCCGTAGCGTGGATCCTCTTCATTGCGCTGTCCGGCTGCGCCTCGGGATCGCGGCCTGCAGGGCAGGGAGACGCGCTGTTTGCGGAGCTGGGTGGGCTGCAGGGTGTCACCGCGATCGTCGATGGGTTGCTCTTCGCCATCAGCGAGGATCCGCGCATCGCCCACCACTTCGCCGAGAGCAACATACTTCGCCTGCGCGAGAAGCTGATCGAGCAGTTGTGCGCGGAGGCGGGTGGGCCCTGCGTCTACACCGGCGACAGCATGCAGCAGAGCCACGCCGGGCGCGGCTATACCCAGGCCGATTTCAACGCGCTCGTCGAATGCCTGCAGCAGTCGATGCAGGAGCAGGGAGTGCCTTTCACTGCCCAGAACCGCCTGCTCGCCCGGCTTGCGCCAATGCATAGGGACATCCTGTATCGCTAGGTGGCAGCGGCATCGCCCAGCTGCTTCTGCGCGGGATCGGGGCTTGGACTCCTGAGCGCTCGTTGGAGCTTGCCCGCGAGACGCGTATCCTGCGCGCCGCCATGGCCGGTGCGGCGCCTCGTGCCGACCATCCCGAATTCGCTCACCACGGAGTAGCGCTCATGCGCACCACGATCGTCGCGGGAAACTGGAAGCTCAATGGCACTCGCGACAGCGCGCGCGCGCTGCTCGATGCGCTGCTCGCCGGCCCGCTACCCGAGGGCGTCAAGCTGCCGGTGTTTCCGCCGCTCGCCTACCTGGCCGAACTTGCGCAGGCCTATGCTGGCCGCGGCATCGAGTTTGGTGCCCAGGATGTGTCCGAGCATGAGCGTGGCGCTTACACGGGTGAGGTTTCGGCGGCGATGCTGTACGAAATCGGCGCGCGTTGGACCTTGGTCGGACATAGCGAACGGCGCAGCTACCACGGGGAGACCTCCGAGCTGGTGGCGCGCAAGGCGAGGGCGGCTGTCGGTGCCGGCCTCACGCCCGTGGTCTGCGTGGGTGAGTCCCGCGCCGACCGCGAGGCGGGTTCCACCGAAGCGGTGCTGCGGGCCCAGCTTGCGCCGGTGCGCGCCCTGGGCAGCGACCTGCTGTCGCGCTGCGTCCTCGCCTACGAGCCGGTGTGGGCGATCGGCACCGGGCTCACCGCAAGTCCGCAGCAGGCGCAGGATGCCCATGCGTTCATCCGTAGCGAAATCTCCGCAGTCGATGTTAATATGGCGAACTCGCTGGTCATCCTGTACGGCGGCAGCGTCAAGCCCGACAATGCGGCGTCGCTGTTCGCACAACCGGATGTCGATGGCGGTTTGATCGGTGGCGCCTCGTTGGCGGCCGCCGATTTCCTGGGGATCGCGGCCGCGGCTGCTTCCCGCGGATGAATTCCGATACAAGCTGGTATCCATGTCCTCCACTGTTCTGACTCTCGCCAACATCCTGTACGTCCTGGTCGCCGTGGCCATGATCGTGATGATCCTGCTGCAGCGCGGCGCAGGCGCGGCGGCCGGCTCCGGCTTCGGCGCTGGCGCCTCGGCGACGGTGTTTGGCTCGCGCGGTTCGGCCAACTTCCTCTCGAAGTCGACGGCTGTGCTGGCGATCCTGTTCTTCGCGATCAGCCTCGGCATGGCCATGTATGTCGCTCGCGGCGGTCTGCGTGCGGGCCCGGTCGACGATCTCGGCGTGATGGGCAGCGTCCAGCCTGCTGCAAGCCAGCAGATTCCGGCTGCCGTCGAAGCGCCGGCCAGCCAGATTCCCGAAGCTGCGGTGGCGCCCGCCACTACGGCTCCCGAAGCTGCTCCCGAGCAGCCTGTGGAGCAAGACGAAAGTCGGGAAAATCCCCCGTCGGAGGGTGGGTCGGGCGAGTGATCGCCTGATACAATCCGTCTCCGCTGGAAGAGGCGCAACAGACGCACTCCAGCAATCCCTTGCCCAGGTGGTGGAATTGGTAGACACACTATCTTGAGGGGGTAGCGGCGCAAGCTGTGCGGGTTCGAGTCCCGCCCTGGGCACCAACATCCTGAAACGGCAGCGGAGCTGCACTCGCGCTCTCCGCTGCGCTGATGCGCCCCATCGCGGCGCGGAGGTGGCGACGCGTGTTGGCTGATTACCTGCCGATCCTGATGTTTCTCGGCGTAGCTGCCGGCATTGGCGTGGTCCTGCTCTTCCTGGGCTGGCTGCTGGGTCCGAAGTCGCCTGACGGCGAGAAGGGCTCCCCCTACGAGTGTGGCTTTGAAGCCTTTGAAGACGCGCGGATGAAGTTCGACGTGCGCTTCTATCTCGTGGCCATCCTCTTCATCATCTTCGATCTCGAGATTGCCTTCCTGTTTCCTTGGGCGCTGGTGTTCAAGGACATCGGCGTGACTGCGATCGCCGCCATGGCGGTGTTCCTGGGCATCCTCGTGATCGGCTTCATCTACGAATGGAAGAAGGGAGCGCTGGAATGGGAGTGAGCCAGCTGCTGCACAACCCCGAGCCGATCGGTCGCCTCGACGATATCCTCCGGCCCGAGGGAGAGAACCCGCTGCTCGAGCGCGGCTTCGTCACCACCTCGGTCGACGCGCTTCTGAACTGGGCGCGCACCGGTTCGATGTGGCCGATGACCTTTGGTCTGGCCTGCTGTGCGGTCGAAATGATGCACGCCGGCATGTCGCGGCTCGACCTGGACCGTTACGGCGTGATCTTCCGCCCCTCGCCACGCCAGTCCGACGTGATGATCGTGGCTGGCACCCTGGTCAACAAGATGGCCCCGGCCCTGCGCAAGGTCTACGACCAGATGCCCAACCCCAAGTGGGTGATCTCGATGGGCAGCTGCGCCAACGGCGGTGGCTACTACCACTACTCCTATTCGGTGGTCCGCGGCTGTGACCGCGTGGTGCCGGTCGATGTCTACGTGCCGGGTTGTCCGCCCACGGCCGAGGCCTTGATCTACGGCATCCTGCAGCTGCAGAAGAAGATCCGCCGCACCAACACGATCGCGCGCTGAGCAGGCCATGGCAGACGAAACCTCCACCCTGGCCGAGCGCCTGCGCGCCCGCTTCGACGGCAAGCTGCAGAAGCTTCACGTCGAGCGCGACGAGACCACCATCGAGGTCTCGCCTGACAGCCTGATCGATGTCTGCCGAACCCTGCGCGACGACCCGGAATTCCGCTTCGAGCTGCTGGTCGACGTCTGCGGCGTCGACTACCTCGGCTTCGGCGACGTTGAATGGGACACCTCGGACGTCACCGACGAGGGCTTCTCCCGCGGTGTCGAAGGCTTTGGCCCGGGGCGTTTCAACTGGGAGCAACGGCCCGCCGTATCCGCCGGCGCAGGTCGCTTCGCCGCGGTCATCCACCTGCTCTCGATTGTCCACAACCGCCGCCTGCGCGTGCGCTGCTTCGGCGCCGATGACGCGCTGCCGGTGGTGCCAAGCGTGACCGAGCTGTGGCCGGGCGCGAACTGGTTCGAGCGTGAGGCCTTCGACCTCTACGGCATCGTCTTCGAGGGCCATCCGGACCTGCGCCGCATCCTTACCGACTACGGTTTCGTAGGCCATCCGTTCCGCAAGGACTTCCCGCTGATCGGCAATGTCGAGGTGCGCTACGACCCGGAGAAGGGCCGCGTGGTGTACGAGCCGGTCAGCATTGATCCCCGCGTCGGCGTGCCGCGCGTGGTCCGCCACGATTCCCGCTACGAGCAGGCCCAGGCCGAACGCAGCGCAGGGCAGGGCAAGTAAGCCATGCAGGAAATTCGCAACTACACGATGAACTTCGGCCCGCAGCATCCGGCCGCCCACGGCGTGCTGCGCCTGGTGCTGGAACTGGACGGCGAGACCGTGGTGCGCGCCGACCCCCACGTCGGCCTGCTGCATCGCGGCACCGAGAAGTTGGCCGAGTCCAAGCCCTTCAACCAGTCGATCGGCTACATGGATCGCCTGGACTATGTCTCGATGATGTGCAACGAGCACGCCTACGTGCGTGCCATCGAGAACCTGCTGGGGATCCAGGCGCCGGAACGTGCGCAGTGGATCCGCACCATGTTCGACGAGATCACCCGCGTGCTGAACCACCTCATGTGGATCGGCTCGAACGGTCTCGATCTCGGCGCGATGGCGGTGATCCTGTACGCCTTCCGCGAGCGCGAGGAGCTGATGGACTGCTACGAGGCGGTGTCCGGCGCGCGCATGCACGCGGCCTACTACCGTCCTGGCGGTGTCTATCGCGACCTGCCTGAGCGCATGCCGCAGTACAAGGAATCGCCCTGGGCCAAGGGCAAGGAGCTGAAGCGCCGCAACGCCTGGCGCGAGGGCTCGATGCTCGACTTCCTCGAGGCCTTCACCGACGACTTCCCCTCGAAGATCGACGAGTACGAAACCCTGCTGACCGACAACCGCATCTGGAAGCAGCGCACCGTCGGCATCGGTGTGGTCAGCCCTGACCATGCCTTGGCCTGGGGCATGAGCGGCCCGATGCTGCGCGGTTCCGGCGTGGCCTGGGACCTGCGCAAGAAGCAGCCCTACGCCAAGTACGCCGAGGTCGATTTCGACATCCCGGTGGGCGTCAACGGCGACTGCTACGACCGCTACCTCGTGCGCGTCGAGGAGATGCGCCAGAGCAACCGCATCATCAAGCAGTGCATCCAGTGGCTCCGCGCCAACCCGGGCCCTGTGATCCTCAAGAACTTCAAGGTGTCGCCGCCCTCCCGCGAGGAGATGAAGGACGACATGGAAGCCTTGATCCACCACTTCAAGCTGTTCACCGAGGGCTACTGCGTGCCGGCCGGCGAGACCTACGCCGCGGTCGAGGCGCCCAAGGGTGAGTTCGGCTGTTACCTGATTTCCGACGGCGCCAACAAGCCGTTCCGCGTCAAGCTGCGTGCCCCCGGTTTCGCCCATCTGTCCTCGATGGACTCGATCGTGCGCGGGCACATGCTGCCGGACGTGGTGGCGATGATCGGCACCTACGACGTCGTGTTTGGAGAGATCGACCGATGAAGGCCAGCGGCAACTTCGAAGCGGTACGCGAGGTCGACCCGCTCGCCGTGCTCAGCGAGCACACCCGCCATCACATCGACCACTGGGTCGCCAAGTTCCCGCCGGATCGCAAGCGCTCCGCGCTGATCCAGGGACTGATGGCCGCGCAGGAGCAGAACGGCGGCTACCTCACCGACGAACTGGTGACGGCAGTTGCGCGCTACCTCGACCTGCCCTCGGTCTGGGCCTATGAGGTCGCCAGCTTCTACTCGATGTTCGAGCTGAAGCCGGTGGGCCGCAATAACGTGGCGATCTGCACCAACATCAGCTGCTGGTTGAACGGCGCCGAGGATCTGGTCGCCCACGTCGAGAAGCGTCTGGGCATCAAGCTGGGCGAGAGCACCCCGGACGGCCGCATCTACTTGAAGCGCGAGGAAGAATGCCTGGCCGCCTGCTGCGGGGCGCCGATGATGGTGGTCAACGGCCACTACCACGAGAAGCTCACCCCGGCGTCGATGGACCAGATCCTGGATTCGCTGAAGTAGGGCACGCCGGCCGCGACGTTTGGACACCGAACGCCGCGCCGCACCTGCTTTGGCAGGCCTGTCGCCATCCCGCGGCGGGCAGATGAGGAAGAGGCGAGAAGGCAATGGCGTACGGACCGGAACCGCAAGAGCACAGCGTCGTCTACACCACGCTTCATTTCGAGAAGCCGTGGAGCTATGAGAACTACCTGAAGGTGGGTGGTTACCAGGCGCTGCGCCGCGTGCTGACCGAGAAGATCCCGCAGGAGCAGGTGATCGACATGGTCAAGCAGAGCGGCCTGCGCGGCCGCGGCGGTGCGGGCTTCCCGGCCGGCCTGAAGTGGAGCTTCATGCCGCGCAACGCGCCGGGCCAGAAATACATCCTCTGCAACTCCGACGAGTCCGAGCCGGGTACCTGCAAGGACCGCGACATCCTGCGCTACAACCCGCACGCGGTGATCGAGGGCATGGCCATCGCCTGCTACGCCACCGGCAGCACCGTGGCCTACAACTACCTGCGCGGCGAGTTCCACCACGAGCCCTTCGAGCACTTCGAGGAAGCGCTGAGAGAGGCCTACGCCAACGGCTGGCTGGGCAAGAACGTGCTGGGTTCGGGCGTCGATATCGACATCTATGCCGCGCTTGGCGCTGGCGCCTACATCTGTGGCGAAGAAACCGCGCTGATGGAGTCGCTGGAAGGCAAGAAGGGCCAGCCGCGCTTCAAGCCGCCGTTCCCGGCAAACTTCGGCCTGTTCGGCCGTCCGACCACGATCAATAACACCGAGACCTACGCTTCGGTGCCGGCCATCCTGCGCAATGGCCCCGAGTGGTTTCTGAACCTCGGCAAGCCCAACAACGGCGGCCCGAAGGTGTTCTCGGTGTCCGGGCACGTCAACAACCCCGGCAACTTCGAGATCCGCCTGGGCACGCCCTTCAAGGACCTGCTGGCGATGGCCGGCGGTGTCCGCGGCGGCCGCAAGCTGAAGGCGGTGATCCCGGGCGGCTCCTCGATGCCGGTGCTGCCTGCCGACACCATCATGGAACTGACCATGGACTACGACGCCCTGCAGAAGGCGGGCTCGGGCCTGGGTTCGGGTGCGGTGATCGTGATGGACGAGACCACCTGCATGGTCAAGGCCTGCCGCCGCATCTCGCAGTTCTACTACAAGGAAAGCTGCGGCCAGTGCACGCCCTGCCGCGAAGGCACGGGCTGGATGTACCGCGTGCTCTCGCGCATCGTCGATGGCAAGGGCACGGTCGAGGACATCCACATGCTGAAGGCCGCCGCCGGCCAGATCGAGGGCCACACCATCTGCGCCTTCGGCGAAGCCGCCGCCTGGCCGGTGCAGGGCTTCCTGCGCCACTACTGGCATGAGTTCGAGTACTACGTGACCCACGGCCGTTCGATGGTCGAATCCCAGCTTGGAGTCGCCGCATGAGCGCCGCACCGTCTGCGCCCAACGTGGCGCCCGACCAGGTCAACATCGAAATCGACGGCACCGCGATGGCGGTGCCCAAGGGCTCGATGATCATCGAGGCCGCCGACAAGGCCGGCATTCCGATCCCGCGCTTCTGCTACCACAAGAAGCTGCCGATCGCGGCCAACTGCCGCATGTGCCTGGTCGACGTCGAGAAGATGCCCAAGCCCGCACCGGCCTGCGCCACGCCGGTGATGGAGGGCATGAAGATCTACACGCAGTCCAAGCGTGCGCTCGACTCGCAGCGCAACGTCATGGAGTTCCTGCTGATCAACCATCCGCTGGACTGTCCGATCTGCGACCAGGGCGGCGAGTGCGAGCTGCAGGACGTGGCCATGGGCTACGGCCGCTCGGTCAGCCGTTTCGTCGAGCGCAAGCGCGTGGTGCCGGACGAGAACGTCGGCCCGCTCGTCGCAACCGACATGACCCGCTGCATTCATTGCACCCGCTGCGTGCGTTTCGTCGGCGAGATCGCCGGCACCTACGAGCTGGGCGGCATGGGTCGCGGCGATCGCCTGGAGATCGGCACCTACATCGGCAAGAACATCGACAGCGAGCTGTCGGGCAACATCATCGACGTCTGCCCGGTGGGCGCGCTGACCAACAAGCCCTTCCGCTACCGCGCCCGCGCCTGGGAACTGGCTGCGCGCGAGTCGATCGGCTACCACGATGCGCTGGGTTCGAACCTCTACCTGCACGTGCGCCGCGGCGAAGTGATGCGCGTAGTGCCGCGCGACAACGAGTCGATCAACGAGAGCTGGCTGTCGGATCGCGACCGTTACAGCCACACCGGCCTGACCGCCGCCGACCGCGCCACCACCGCGCTGGTGCGCGAGGGCGCGAACTGGAAGGAAGTCAGCCTGGAGCAGGGCATCGCCCGCGCCGCCGAGCTGCTGCGCGCCGCCAGCGGCGAGCAGACCGGCCTGCTGGTGCATCCCTCGACCTCGCTGGAAGAGGGCGCCCTGCTGGCGCGCCTCGCTGCCGGGCTCGGCTGCAGCAACATCGACCATCGCCTCGGCACCCTCGATTTCGCCGGTGCGCCCGTCGCCACGGCCTTCGAGCTGCCGCTGGCGGAAGTCGAGCAGGCGCGCGCCGTCCTGCTGGTCGGCTGCAATCCGCGCCTTGAGGCGCCGATCCTCGGCCATCGCATCCGCAAGGCCTGGAAGGGCGGCGCGAAGATCAGCGCGATCAACCCAATCGACTTCGATTTCAACTTCGACCTGAGCCACAAGGCCATCGTCGCCCCGCAGGCGATGATCGAGTCGCTGGCGGCGGTGCTCGCCGCGACGGGCGCGGGCACCGATGGCCTGCCGGCCGAACTGGCGGCCTTGGTCTCCGGCGCCCAGGTCGAGGAGGGCCATCGTGCAGTCGCCGAACAGCTGAAGTCGGCCAGCGTCGCCTTCATCCAGCTGGGTGAAAGCGCGCTGGGCCACGCCAATGCCTCGTGGCTGCGTGCACTGGCGGCTGCGCTGTCGCGCGCCACCGGTGCGCGCCTGAACCTGCTGGAGCGCGGCGCCAACACGCTGGGCCTGGCCCGCGCTGGCGTGCTGCCCAAGGGCCTCGACGCCCGCGCCATGCTGGCGCAGCCGCGCAGCAGCTACGTGCTGTACGGCATCGAGCCGGAGTTCGACTTCGCCGACAACACGCTTGCCCTGCAGGCGCTGTCGCAGGCCAAGCAGGTCGTGGCCTTCAGCGCCTTCGTCACCGAGACGCTCAAGCGCTGCGCCAACGTGATCCTGCCGATCGCCCTGCTGCCCGAGATCGAGGCCAGCCTGGTCAATGCCCAGGGCCAGACCCAGCTGGTCGGCGCTGGCGCCAAGGCGCCGGGCGAGGCGCGTGCGGGCTGGCGTCTGCTGCGTGCGCTGGGCGAGGCGCTGAAGCTCGACAGCTTCGAGTTCATCGACATCCATGGCCTGCGCGCCGGCATCACCCTCGGCGAGCCGAAGGGCGGGGCAGGGCTGTCCAAGCGCGAGCCGGCGGAAGGCCTGCAGCGCGTCGCCACCACACCGATCTACCGCGCGGACGCCGTGCTGCGTCGCGCCGAGCCGCTGAACGCCCACAGCCTGACCCGCGGCCCGCGCGTTCTGCTGAACGCGGCCGATGCCTTGGCGGCAGGTCTGTCGAACGGCGCGATGGCGAAGGTTGGCGACGGCCGCGGCCAGGCCACCCTGCAGGTCGAAGCCAGCGCCCGCGTGCCGCGCGGCGCGGTCTGGATCGAAACCGGCTACGGCGCAACTGCGCCGCTGGCGCCCGCGGGCGCGCTCACCGTGGCAAAGGTGTAAGGGCCCATGCTGTCGCTCATCGAACCCATCCGCGAGTTCTTCCTCAGCTTCGGTGATATCGGGCTGCTGGTCTGGACCCTGATCAAGATCCTCTGCATCACGGTTCCGCTGATCCTCGGCGTCGCCTACTTCACCCTGTTCGAGCGCAAGGTGATTGGCTGGATGCACGTGCGCCAGGGCCCGGTCTACGTGGGCCGCGTCTTCGGCATCGGCTTCATCCAGCCCTTCGCCGACGTGTTCAAGCTGCTGTTCAAGGAAGTGGTGCTGCCGAGCAACGCCAATCTCTTCCTGTTCCGCCTGGCCCCCGTGCTGGCGCTGGCCCCGGCCTTCGCCGCTTGGGCGGTGGTGCCCTTCGAGGATGGCATGGTGCTGGCCGACATCAATGCCGGTCTGCTGATGCTGCTGGCGATGACATCGATGGGCGTGTACGGCGTGATCATCGCCGGCTGGGCCTCGAACTCGAAGTACGCCTTCCTGGGCGCCATGCGCTCGGCGGCGCAGGTGGTCAGCTACGAGATCGCCATGGGCTTCGCGCTCGTCGGCGTGCTGGTGGCTTCTGGCAGCCTCAACCTGAGCGCGATCGTCAACGCGCAGGGCGGTGATGCCGGCTTCTTCGAATGGTTCTGGCTGCCGCTGCTTCCGCTGTTCGTCATCTACTTCATCTCGGGCGTGGCCGAGACCAACCGCGCGCCCTTCGACGTCGCCGAAGGCGAGTCGGAAATCGTCGCCGGCTTCCACGTCGAGTACGCGGGTTCGGCCTTCTCGGTGTTCTTCCTCGCCGAGTACGCCAACATGATCCTGATCAGCTTCCTGGCGGCTCTGCTGTTCCTGGGCGGCTGGCTGTCGCCCTTCCAGGGCTGGACCGACTCCTGGCTGGGCCAGCCGAGCGTGCTCTGGCTGCTCGCCAAGGCCGTGCTGTTCGCCTTCTTTTACGTGTGGTTCCGCGCCAGCTTCCCGCGCTACCGCTACGACCAGATCATGCGTCTGGGCTGGAAGGTGTTCATCCCCATCACCATCGTCTGGATCCTCGTCGCCGCCTGGGCGGTGCACGCGGGCTGGTTCACGGCCAACGCCTGAGGATGACCGAATGAACCGCGTTGTCTCCTACTTCAAGAGCCTGCTGCTGATCGAGCTGCTGCAGGGCATGTGGCTGACGCTGAAGTACTTCTTCAAGCCGAAGTACACCCTGGCCTATCCGTTCGAGAAGATCCCGCAGTCGCCGCGCTTCCGCGGCCTGCACGCCCTGCGCCGCTATCCCAACGGCGAAGAGCGCTGCATCGCCTGCAAGCTGTGCGAGGCGGTCTGCCCGGCGCTGGCGATCACCATCGACTCGGAGCCGCGCGAGGACGGCAGCCGCCGCACCACGCGCTACGACATCGACCTGTTCAAGTGCATCTTCTGCGGCTTCTGCGAGGAGAGCTGCCCGGTCGACTCGATCGTGGAAACCCACATCCACGAATACCACTTCGAGAATCGCGGCGAGAACATCGTCACCAAGCCGCAGCTGCTGGCCATCGGCGACCGCCTCGAGGCGGAGATTGCCGAGCGTCGCGCGCTCGACTCGGCCTACCGCTGATCCAGGCCTGCGCCTGAACGACCTGGAGCCTCCGGCATGAGCTATCCCCTGATCGCCTTCTACCTGTTTGCCACCGTCGCCGTGCTGTCGGCCCTGTCGGTGGTGTCCGTGCGCAACCCCGTGCACGCGGTGCTGTTCCTGATCCTCACCTTCTTCTCCAGCGCCTGTCTGTGGATCCTGGCCGACGCCGAGTTCCTCGGCATCGCCCTGGTGCTGGTCTACGTCGGCGCGGTGATGGTGCTGTTCCTGTTCGTGGTGATGATGCTCGACATCAAGTTCGCGCCGCTGCGCGAGGGCTTCGCCCGCTACCTGCCGGTGGGCATCGTGGTCGGCATCGTGATGGCGCTGGAGATGATCGCCCTGATCGGCCTTGCCCGCTTCGGCGAGACCCTGCCGGCGACCGACCCGGCGGCTGCCGCAGGTATGTCCAACACCGAGTGGCTGGGCCGCGCGCTGTTCACCGAATACCTGTATCCGTTCGAGCTGGCGGCGGTCATCTTGACCGTGGCCATCGTCGCCGCGATCGCGATCACCCTGCGCCGCCGGATCAACGTCAAGGCCCAGGACCCGGCCCGCCAGGTGATGGTGCGCCGCGAAGACCGCATCCGCCTCGTCAAGATGAAGGCCGAAACCCCGGAGACCCGCCAGTGATCACCCTCGGCCATTACCTCGCTGTGGGCGCCCTGCTGTTCTGCATTGGCGTCGGGGGCATCTTCATCAACCGCAAGAACATGATCGTGCTGCTGATGAGTATCGAGCTCATCCTGCTGGCGGTGAACATGAACTTCATCGGCTTCTCGCGCCACCTGGGCAGCGTCGACGGACAGCTGTTCGTGTTCTTCATCCTGACCGTGGCGGCCGCGGAGGCTGCGATTGGTCTCGCGATCCTGGTTGCGCTGTTCCGTGCGCGGTCGACGATCAATGTCGGTGAGCTTGACTCGATGAAGGGGTGAGGCCCGCGCGAGCCACTGGCTCGCGCAGGCCGAACGCCCGCGCAAGGATGCGCGGGCCGGGGGTCGGAAGCCCTCGGGTGAGCGCCACGGATGGCAGCAAAGTTCTGGATTCAAGGCGAGTGCGAGCCACTGGCTCGCGCAGGCCGAACGCCCGCGCAAGGATGCGCGGGCCGGGGGTCGGAAGCCCTCGGGTGAGCGCCACGGATGGCAGCAAAGTTCTGGATTCAAGGCGAGTGCGAGCCACTGGCTCGCGCAGGCCGAACGCCCGCGCAAGGATGCGCGGGCCGGGGGTCGGAAGCCCTCGGGTGAGCGCCACGGATGGCAGCAAAGTTCGGGATTCAAGGCGAGTGCGAGCCACTGGTTCGCGCAGGGCGAACGCCCGCGAGACAAATGGGAGCGCCTCTGGGCGGTCCCTCGCAAGAGTTTCGGTAACAAACAAGCCGCGCCGCGCATCCGCTCCACCGCGCTGGCCGCAGCCCAAGGCCGCAGGGCAACCCGCAGTGCCGCACGCATAAGCAATGGAAACGAGCCGTGATATCTGAAAACGTACTCCTGCTGATCGCGCTCGCGCCCCTCTTCGGCGCCATCGTCGCTGGCCTGTTCGGCAAGCAGATCGGTCGTGCCGGCGCGCACTGGGTAACCATCCTCGGCGTCGCGGTGTCCTGCGCGCTGTCGGTGCAGGTGCTCTACCAGCTGGTCTGGGGTGGGGCGCCGGTGTTCAACCAGAACATCTACACCTGGTTCGAGATCGGCGAGTACTCGGCCCACGTCGGCTTTCTGGTGGACCGCCTCAGCGCGATGATGATGGTGGTGGTGACCTTCGTGTCCCTGCTGGTGCACATCTACACCATCGGCTACATGGAAGAAGATCCCGGTTACCAGCGCTTCTTCGCCTACATCAGCCTGTTCACCTTCTCGATGCTCATGCTGGTCATGAGCAACAACTTCCTGCAGCTGTTCTTCGGATGGGAAGCGGTCGGCCTCGTGTCCTATCTGCTGATCGGCTTCTGGTTCAAGAAGCCCTCGGCCGTGTTCGCCAACATGAAGGCCTTCCTGGTCAACCGCGTCGGTGACTTCGGCTTCCTGCTGGGCATCGCCGGAGTGCTGTACTGGCTGGGCACGCTGGACTACCAGACCGCCTTCAACAACGCGCCGCAGCTGGCTGGCCTCACCGTCGAGATCTGGCCGGGCGCTCAGTGGGCGGTGCCGACCTTCATCTGCATCTGCCTGTTCATCGGCGCCATGGGCAAGTCGGCGCAGGTGCCGCTGCATGTCTGGCTGCCGGACTCGATGGAAGGCCCGACCCCGATCTCGGCCCTGATCCACGCCGCGACCATGGTCACCGCCGGCATCTTCATGGTGGCGCGCATGTCGCCGCTGTTCGAGATGAGCGAGACGGCGCTGGCCTTCGTCCTGTTCATCGGCGCCACCACCGCGCTCTTCACCGGCCTGATCGGCGTCGTGCAGAACGACATCAAGCGCGTGGTCGCCTACTCGACCCTGTCGCAGCTGGGCTACATGACCGTGGCGCTGGGCGTGTCGGCCTATGCCGGCGCGGTCTTCCACCTGATGACCCATGCCTTCTTCAAGGCCCTGCTGTTCCTCGCCGCGGGTTCAGTGATCATCGGCATGCACCACGAGCAGGACATGCGCCGCATGGGCGGCCTGCGCAAGTACATGCCGATCACCTGGATCACCAGCCTGATCGGCACGCTGGCTCTGGTGGGCACGCCCTTCCTGTCGGGCTACTACTCGAAGGACACCATCATCGAAGCCGCCGGCGTCGCGGCGGGGCAGGGTGGCTGGGTGCAGCACTACGCCTACTGGGCGGTGATGCTGGGCGTGTTCATCACCAGCTTCTACAGCTTCCGCCTGCTGTACCTGACCTTCCATGGCCCGGAGCGCTTCCGCGACGCGCATGCGCACGACGATCACCACCACGACGCGCATCACGATGACCACGGCCATGGGCACGGCGCGCATGAGCCGCACGAGTCGCCCTGGGTGGTGACCCTGCCGCTGGTGCTGCTGGCAATCCCCTCGATCGCGATCGGCTTCCTCACCGTCGGCCCGATGGTGTTCGGCGACTACTTCGCTGGGGCAATCACCGTGCTGCCCGAGCACGACAGCCTTGCCGGCGTGGCGGCCAAGCTGTGGCACGACGCCCACGGCTGGGTCTCGGCGGCAGTCGGCTTCGGCCTGCACTTCTACGCCTCACCGGCGTTCTGGCTGGCCTTCGCGGGCTTCGCCGCGGCCACCTACCTGTATCTGTTCAATCCGGACCTGGCCGCGCGCATGCGCAAGACCTTCGCCCTGCCGGTGCGGGTGCTGGAAAACAAGTACGGCTTCGACGACTTCAACCAGGCGGTGTTCGCCGGTGGCAGCCTCAAGCTGGGACGTCTGTTCTGGAAGGCCGGCGACACGGCGGTCATCGACGGCGTGGCGGTCAACGGTTCGGCTGCGCTGGTCGATCGCATCGCCGCGGTGGTGCGCAACGTCCAGTCCGGCCTGATGTACCACTACGCCTTCGCCATGATTCTTGGCCTGATCGCGCTGCTCGGCGCGCTGATCTGGTCACTGCGCGTGTAACGCGCGGCATACGGATTACAAGGAAAAAACGCCGATGCCTTCGACCCTTCCCCTGCTCAGCCTGCTGATCTGGTTGCCCATTCTGGGCGGCTTCGCAGCGCTCGCCTTTGGCGGTGAACGCGCCAACCAGGTGCGCTGGTTCGCCCTGCTGGTGACACTCGCTACCTTCGTCCTCAGCATTCCGCTGTACACCGGCTTCGACGCCAGCTCGGCGGCCATGCAGTTCGTCGAGAAGCACGTCTGGATCGAGGCCTTCAAGATCCACTACCACCTGGGCGTCGATGGCATCGCCTTGGCTCTGGTGCTGCTGACCACCTTCACCAGCGTTCTGGTGCTGATCGGCGCCTGGACCTCGGTGGACGAGCGTGTGCACCAGTACATGGCCGCCTTCATGATCCTCGAAGGCCTGATGATCGGCGTGTTCTGCGCGCTGGATGCGGTGCTGTTCTACGTGTTCTTCGAGGGCATGCTGATTCCGATGTTCATCATCATCGGCGTCTGGGGCGGCTACCGCCGCATCTACGCCTCGATGAAGTTCTTCTTGTACACCTTCCTCGGCTCGATCTTCATGCTGGTCGGCCTGGTCTACCTGTACCTGAAGGGCGGCAGCTTCGCCCTGGCCGATCTGTACGCGCTGCCGCTGACCGCCACCGAGCAGATGTGGCTGTTCTTCGCCTTCTTCGCGGCCTTCGCGGTGAAGATCCCGATGTTCCCGGTGCACACCTGGCTGCCCGACGCCCACGTCGAGGCGCCGACCGCAGGCTCCGTGGTGCTGGCCGCGATCATGCTGAAGATCGGTGGCTACGGCTTCCTGCGTTTCACCCTGCCCATCGTGCCGGACGCCGGCCACGAGTACGCCTGGCTGATGATCACCCTGAGCCTGATCGCCGTGGTCTACGTCGGCCTCGTGGCGCTGGTGCAGGAGGACATGAAGAAGCTGATCGCCTATTCCTCGATCAGCCACATGGGCTTCGTCACCCTCGGCATTTTCATCGCCTTCGCGCTGGTGCGCGGCGGCCGCACTGACGGCGCCGAGCTCGGCCTGCAGGGCGCAATGGTGCAGATGATCAGCCACGGCTTCATCTCCGGTGCGATGTTCAGCTGCGTGGGCGTGGTCTATGACCGCATGCACACCCGCATGATCAAGGACTACGGCGGCGTCGCCAATGTCATGCCGGTCTTCGCGGCGTTCTTCGTGCTCTTCGCCATGGCCAACAGCGGCCTGCCTGGCACTTCCGGTTTCGTCGGTGAGTTCATGGTGATCCTGGCGGCCTTCCAGCAGAGCCCTTGGATAGGCGCGATCGCTGCGCTGACCCTGATCATCGGTGCGGCCTATACCCTGTGGATGGTCAAGCGCGTGATGTACGGCGAAGTGGCGAACGCCAACGTCGCCGCGCTCAAGGATCTGCGTGGCCACGAGTTCCTGGTGCTGGCCCTGTTCGCCGCCGCTGTCCTGTACTTCGGTATCCATCCCAAGCCGTTGACCGACCTGATGGACGCCTCCATCGCCCAACTCGCGGCCCAGCTTGCCGCCAGCAAGCTGTAAGCGAGGACGACGACCATGATCACTGCCTCCGACTTCATTCCGCTCACTCCCGAGCTGTTCCTGCTGGGCGCCGCTTGCGTGCTGCTGCTGGTGGATCTCTTCATCAGCGATGCGCGCCGCGGCCTGACCCACTTCCTCGGTCTGCTGACCCTGCTCGCTACGGCAGCACTGGTGCTGCGCGACGGCATCGCGGGTGAGGCCGTCACCGCCTTCAGCGGCATGTTCATCCGCGACGGCGTGGCCGACGTGCTGAAGGTGTTCATGCTGATCGTCACCGGCGCCGCCTTCGTCTATGCCAAGCCCTACCTGCAGGACCGCGGCCTGTTCAAGGGCGAGTTCTATGTGCTCTGCCTGTTCGCCGTGCTCGGCATGATGGTGCTGGTCTCGGCCGGCAACCTGCTCAGCCTGTACATGGGTCTGGAGCTGCTGGCGCTGTCGTCCTACGCGCTGGTCGCCATTGACCGCGACAACAAGCTCGCCACCGAAGCGGCGATGAAGTACTTCGTGTTGGGTTCGCTGGCCTCGGGCATGCTGCTCTACGGCATGTCGATGCTGTATGGCGCCACCGGCAGTCTTGACATTGCTACCATCCAGGCGGCACTCGGCAACGTCGGCGACAACCGCGGCATCCTGCTGCTGGGCGTCGTCTTTCTGGTGGTCGGTATCGCCTTCAAGTTCGGCGCCGCACCCTTCCACATGTGGCTGCCCGATGTGTACCAGGGCGCGCCGACCGCGGTCACTGCCTTCATCGGCTCGGCGCCCAAGCTGGCCGCGTTCGGCATGGCCTACCGACTGCTCGAAGGTGCGGTGGGTGATGTGAGCGAGTGGCGCCACATGCTGGCCTGGCTCGCGGTGCTGTCGCTGGCGGTGGGCAATGTCGTGGCGATCGCGCAGACCAACCTCAAGCGCATGCTGGCCTATTCGACGATCTCCCACGTCGGCTTCCTGTTCCTTGGCCTTGCAGCCGGTACCGAGCAGGGCTACGCCGCGGCAATGTTCTATGCCATCTGCTACGCGATCATGTCGGTCGGCGCCTTCGCCTCGATCATGCTGCTGGCGCGCAAGGGCTTCGAGGCCGAAGAGATCAGCGACTTCCGCGGCCTCAACCAGCGCCACCCCTGGTTCGCCTTCCTGATCCTGCTGCTGATGGGCTCGCTGGCCGGCTTCCCGCCGCTGTTCGGCTTCTGGGCCAAGCTGATCGTGCTGGAGGCTGCCGTCGGCGCCGACATGCTGTGGCTGGCCCTGGTGGCCGTTGTGTTCGCGGTGATTGGCGCCTTCTACTACCTGCGCGTGATCCGCACGATGTACTTCGACGCGCCCGAAGACAGCAACAACCAGCCGCTCAACCCCGACCCGCAGCTGCGCTGGCTGCTGACCGTGAACGGCCTGGCGATGCTGGTGCTGGGCATCTTCTGGAGCCCGATCATGCAGTGGTGCCTGCGCGCGACGGGGGCTTAACTCTAGTAGTCGACAGCGACAGCGTAAGCAGTGTTCGAAGGGCGCCCATCTGGGCGCCCTTTTTGCTTTCGGATGTCGAACAGCGGGATGCGCGATGGAGGGTAAGCGTCCGGCTGTCTCACCTTCCAACCTGGCCTGATCTTCCTGACCGTCGCCGGTTTCCCCAACGGAGGACCGGTCGATGGCGTGTTCGGAGGCGTGGCGGTGGCGGGCGCATGTGTGCTCGCAGGTGCGGAGTGGGTTGAGCCAGGCGGACTACTGCCGGCTGTGGGGTATCCCGCGACGGGAATTCGCGGCGTGGCGGCGGCGGGTGTGGGTGCAGGAAGTGACCCCATTGCGGCTGCTGCCGATCATGCGGAGGGAGCGCTGATGCGCTTGCCTTCGCAGTGGTTTCTGGCGGTCGAGCCGATCGATCTGCGCTGCGGCATGGACCGGTTGCTGGTGTGGGTGCAGCGTAGCGGCGGGGCGGCTTCGGGTTCGGTGGGCTATGTGTTCCGCAACCGCGCCGGCTCGCGGATCAAGCTGCTGCTGATCGACGGCACCGGGGTGTGGCTATGCGTGCGTCGGCTGCACGTCGGGCGCTTCCACTGGCCGCGTTCGACCGACGACAAATGCGAGCTGTCGTTCGAGCAGTTCGCGTGGCTGTGCGCGGGCGTGGATTGGATGCGATTGTCTACGAGTGTGGTGCCCGAACACACGTTCTGATCCCTTACGCTGGCGGCATGTCTGATCCGACTGCCGCCGTCGCTGAGCTTGACCTGCTGCGCGCGCAGATCGCAGCGCAGCTTCAGCAGATCGCAGAGCGCGACCGCCTTATCGATTCGCAGGGCCACGCGCTGGTCGAGCGCACCGCGGCACTCTCCGAGCGCGACCAGCGCATCGCCTCCCAGCAGCGGCAGATCCAGACGCTCGACCTCACGGTACAGCACCTCAACCACGAGGTGGCACGCCTGAAGCGCATCCAGTTCGGCGCCAAGACCGAAGCGCTCAGCGCCCTGCAGCGCGAGCTGTTCGCCGACACCGTGGCGGAGGAACTCGCCGCCGCCGAGCAGGCCCTGGAGAACGTGGACAGCGCGGAAGCGGCATCACCCGCCGAAGCTCCGATTGCCCGCCCTGCCAAGGCCGCGCCCAAGCGCCAGGCCCTGCCGCCGGAACTGCCGCGCATCACCACCGTGCACGAGCCCGCGACGGGCTGCATCTGCGCCACCTGCGCGGGCACCCTGGTCAGGATCGGCGAGCACGTCAGCGAGAAGCTGGCGTACACGCCGGCCAAGTTCCACGTCGAGCGCCACGTGCATCCGCAGTACGCCTGCCGCGCCTGCGAGACGGTCGTCGCCGAGCCGGTGGCACCCGCGATCATCGACCGCGGCCTGCCCGCGCCCTCGCTGCTCACGCAGGTGCTGCTGGCCAAGTACACCGACCACCTGCCGCTGTACCGGCAGCAGGCGATCTACGCCCGCGCCGGCGTCGAGCTGCCGCGCAGCACGCTCGCCGACTGGGTCGGTGCCTGCGGTATCGCCCTGCAGCCGCTGGCGGATCGACTCCGCGAAAAGCTGCGCGAGCAAGCCTGCCTGCACGCCGATGAGACCCCGGTCGACACGCTCGACCCCGGCAACGGCAAGACCCGGCAGAGCTATCTGTTCGCCTACCGAAGTACCGCCGGCCCGCCAATCGTGGTGTTCGACTACGCCGACAGCCGCAGCGGCAAGCACGCACGCGAGTTCCTCGGGGATTGGCGCGGCGCGCTCATGGTCGACGACTACGCCGGCTGCAAGGCGCTGTTCCACGAGGGTGTCACCGAACTCGCCTGTTGGGTGCATGTGCGGCGCAAGTTTGTCGAGGTCGTGCAAGCCAGCGGCAGCGCACTCGCGCAGGAGGCTGTCGAGCGCATCGGCGCGCTCTATCGCATCGAGGCCGAAGCCAAGGAGCAGGGTTTGCAAGGCGAGGCGCTGCGCGCCTTCCGCCAGCAGCACGCCGCGTCAAAGCTGACCGAGCTGCATGTATGGCTGCAGGCGCTGGGGGTCCAGGCCCTGAAGAACAGCAGCCTCGCCAAAGCCGTAAACCACGCCCTCGGCCGCTGGCCCGCGCTGCTGCGCTACCTCGACGACGGCGGTCGACCGATCGACAACAACCCGATCGAAAACGCGATCCGCCCGATCACACTCGGCCGCAAGAACTGGCTGTTCATCGGCGGCACGAACGCCGGCCCGCGCGCCGCCGCGATCATGAGCCTGGTCGCCACCGCCAAAGCCAACGGCCTCTGCCCGCAGGCCTGGCTGACTGACGTACTCACACGGCTCCCGACTACGCGCAACCGGGATATCGACAGCCTGCTGCCCATTTCGGGCTGGGCAGCGCTCGGCGGCTAAGGCTCAGCACAAGGTGAGGTCGAGCGGTAGGTGTGGTGGCCGGACGCTTACGATATTCCCTTCTGAGCGGTGCCCACTCTCGCCGGCCGCAGGGCGAATGCCTGCGGCCGGCTTCCAGCCCCGCTATTCGGCCGCTGATCGTCCGGTGGCAAAGCGCCATCCACCGATACCCAGCACCGCCAGCGCAAGCAGCAGCAGGGACCACGGCGCGTCGACCGGAATGCTCTGGACTGCGCGCACCAGCGCGCCGCGCAGCGTGACCTGCTGGGGACTGCCTTGCGCGGTGCTGCTGATCACGAGCGTGTCGGTGAAGGTGCCGAGCTGGTTCGGTGCGAAGCGCAGTTCGAAGGTGCAGCTCGCGCCGGGCGCGAGGGTGCGCGGCAGTGCAGGGCAGCTGCCGCCGGTGATCGAGAACGGGGCTGCAGGGGTGCTGATCGCAGTGACGACGACATCTCCCGGCCCGGGGTTGCTGAGCGTGAGCAGGCCGCTGCCACTGCCTGCGATGAGGTTCCCCAGGTCGAGCGTGGTCGTGCTCAGCACCAGGCTGAGCGCGCTGCAGGTGACGGTGATGCCGGTGACGTTGGCGCCGGCCAGCGTGCCGGTTCCGTTGGACACCGCGCAGAACTGCCCGGCCGGCTGGCTCAGGACGGTGACCGCGTAGGGGCTGCCGTTGCTCAATGCAGTGCTGAAGGCGAAGCCACCGTTGCTGCTGATGGCGAGGTCATCCGCGCCGTTGTTCTGCAGCACAAGGCCAGCGCCTGCAAGGCCGCTGACGTTGCCGCCCACGGTGAAGTCGTTGTCGGCAATGCTGACTGTCACGCTGGGGAGGGCGATGCCATTGAAGGCGGCGTCGGCACTGCTCACCGAGAACGCGACCGTGCCGCTGTGGTCGCCTTCGACCGCGGAGTCGTCCACAGCGCTGACGGCCACGGTTTGCGCCACGTTCCAGTTGGCGCTGGTGAACACGAGGCTCGTGGGGGCTGTGGACAGCTGGGCGCCGCCGCTCAGCGCGATCGTTACGTCGGCGCCGGGTTGGGCCGTGAGCACCAGGCTCAGGGTGTCGCCTGCGCCACCTTCGGTGACGGTCGTGGCTCCGCCGGACTCGCTGACGAGGATGCCCGCGCTGTCGTTGTCCGCGATGTTGACCTGGACATTGGCGATGCCGAGGCCGGTGTACTCGCCGCCGTTCGCGGTATGCGTCACCGTGCCAGCGTGGGGGCCTTCGATCGCGCTGTCGTCAACGGCCGCGACTGTCACGGCCTGCGGAACATTCCAGTTGGCAGCGCTGAACACGAGTGCGGCAGGCGTTGCCGTGGCCTGGGCATCGCCGTTGACGCTGATCGTGACCGGGGCTGCGGGTTCGCTGGTCAGCACCAGCGTGTAGCTGCCGCTGCCGCCGCCCTCGGCGAGATCGAGGCTGGTGGGCGCGACGACGACCCCGGCCGCGTCGTCGTTGACGATCGTCACGAGGCCCTCGGCGTCTGCCACCAGTGCGCCGGTGACATTGCTGACGCTCACCCGGAAGGTCTCGTTGCTCTCGACCCGCGCATCCCCCAGCACGCTGACTTCGAAGGCGTAGCTCGTGCTGCCCGCAGGGATGACCTGCGAACTCAAGCTGCGCGCGATGTAGTCCGAGGGCGCGCTGGCGCTGGCGTCGGCAGTGGCGATGTCGAAGCTCACGCCGCCAGCCGGCGCAGGGGCGGACAGGCTGACCGTGATGCTGAATGCTGTGTTGCCGGTGTTGCCTTCCGCCGCAGAGAAGTCCTGCACGTTGAGCTGCGGAAGCGCGCTTACCGCGGTGGTGTCGGTCGCACTGTTGTTGCCCGGGCTTGAATCGCTGACCCCGCCACCGGCGCTGATCGTGGCGGTATTGCTCAGCGTTCCGCTTGCGGCAGCGTCGATCGAGGCGCTTGCCGTGTAGGTCACGCTGCCGCCCGCGGGCAAGCTCACGCTGTCGCTGATGTTGCCACTGCCCGCCGCGGTACAGCTTCCGCCGCCAGCGCCCACGCAGGTCCAGGTGATGCCGGACAGCAGCGCCGGGAAGGTGTCTGCGATGGTCACTGCAGCGGCGTTGTCGGGCCCGGCATTGCTCGCCGTGATCGTATAGGTGAGCGTCGAACCGGCCAGTGCGCTCGTCTGTCCGTCGGTCTTGGTGATGGCGAGGTCGGCCAGCAGCTGCGAGTCCGTTTGCCGCTCATAAGCGCCGATATCGACGATCGGCGCGGTACCCGCGCCGGTGTCCGCGACATTGGCGTCATCGACGCGGCGCGGGACTCCATCCAGATCCGTGGTTGTGCCCGCGGTAACCAGGCTGTTGTCACCGGCATCGATGGCCACACTGAAAGGGGCAAGCCGATAGTCGCCCGTTGTTGTCGGCGCGTTTGCGCTCGCATCCAGCGGTGCGATGAAGCCAGGGCTGACGCCGACGAGGCTGTTGTTGCTGGTGAACGCGCCGGCAATGTCGTTGGTCGCCGGGAAGTTGGACGCTTCGTTGCCCGCCACGATGGCGTTGTTGAGGACAATCGATCCGGCGCCGGCAAGGGCGATGCCGCCGCCGCCCTCAGAGCCTGCGGTGGTGAAGTTGCCGGCCAGGGTGGAGTTGTTCAGCTGCAGCGTGCCGCGGGTGCGGATGGCGCCGCCCGGCGCAGTCGCGCGATTGCCCGAAAGCAGGCTGTTGTTGATGACCGCGGTCGTGCCGGCGCCCACGAACAGCGCCCCGCCGAAGTTGCCGGTGTTGCCGATCAGGCGGCTGCGATTGAGGGTCAGCGTCGCTGTTCCGGAATTCACAATTGAACCGCCATCCACCGGCGCGTTGCCGTTCGACAGGGTCATGTCGTTCAGGGTGAGATCGCCGGTATTCGCGAAGTGCCTGAACTGATCAGCGCTGCTCCGGGTGATCGTGCCGTTCTGGATGACGATCGCCGTCGTCACTTCGGGCAGACCGATGTTGGCGCCGCCCACATTCGCGTGGGTGGCGGTGAGCACGATGGTGCGTCCATCAAGGTCGATGGTGTCGCTGCCCGCGCCGTTGAGGTTGGCGCAGCGGATCGCCAGGATGAGCTCGGCCGGCGCATTGCTGCCCAGTGTGTAGGGGAAGGCTATCGCTGCGCAGGCATCGTCGTCGTTGATGATCGTGCCAAGGCCCTGTGCATCGGTCACGGTGGCGCCCGTGACATTGGTGAGATTGACGAAGAAGGTCTCGTTCGGTTCTTCCGTCGTGTCGCCGTTGACCTGCACGGTGAATGTGGCGCTGGTGTCGCCCGCGGGAATCGACAGGCCAGTCAGGCTTTGGCTGGTGTAGTCGCCGCTGGCGGCAGTGGCGGTGCCGTCGGCGGTGGCGATGTCGAAGGTCACGCTGGCGAGGCTGGGGCCGCTGAGGCTGATGGTGAAGGCGAAGGCCGTGGTGCCGCTGTTGCCCTCGCTCAAGCTCACATCGTTGATGCTGATGGTCGGAAGGGCGCCCGAGCTGATCGTGAGGGTGCCCAGCGCCGCGGTGCTGAAGCTGAGTCCGGCATTGGTACCGTTGCCGTTCGTGTCGCAGTAGGTGAAGTCCGCACCCGAATCGACCGAGAAGCGGTAGGTGTAGGCGAGCTGCGTACCGGTCGGCGCGAACGGCACCGTGAACGAGCCCTGGTACTCGTCGTCATTGCCGACCTGCACGTTGTAGAGGGCCGCGATCCAGCGCCAATCGGGATTCTCGCCGCGCGGGTCGCTGCCCAAAGGGCCGTAGCCAAGCTGTCCAACAATCGCGGGATGCGCGCCCGGGCTGGAGGTCAGGACGCCGTTGTCGTCTTCATAGATGCGGCCATAGATCACCGGCGAAGTCGTGCCGCTGGCGGCGCTGAAAGTGCTTGGAAACTGCAGGTTGCAGTAGTCGACCTGCTGCGCGATGGCGCCTTGGGCGAGGCCAAGAAGCAGGATGCCGCAAACGCAGCGAAGCAGGCCGCCGAGGCTGCCGGTGATGGTGTGCATGGATTGTCCCCTGTTCGCGCTGGCGACTGGTGGAGCCTCTGATGCGGGAGATCCACCATGACGCCGAGTGATGGGACAGTACACCACGCGTCGCAGCAGGCCAAAGCGCAGCGATGGGGAGGCGGGGCGGCTTGTGGTGCAGGCGGTGCCGACGGGTCAGCGAAGATCGCCGCGGCGCTTCTCGTCCATCCACTTGTCGGCCTTGGCCGGCGTGTAGGCGTGCATCCAGGCGAACAGGGCGTCGATGTCCTCGCCGTGCCAGAGGTCGCGGCGCTGGTCGGGGTGCAGGAAGCGGGTGTCGACCATGCGGTCGATCATCTGCATCAGCGGGCTGTAGAAGCCGGCGACGTCGAGGAAGGCGCAGGGGCGGTCGCCGAGGCCGAGCTGGCGCCAGGTGAGCATCTCGAACATCTCGTCGAGCGTGCCGAAGCCGCCGGGCAGGGCGATGAAGCTGTCCGACAGGTCGAACATGCGCGCCTTGCGCTCGTGCATCGAGCCGACCACTTCGAGGCGGGTGAGGCCCTTGTGGGCGACTTCGTAGCGTACGAGGTGCTCAGGAATGACGCCGGTGACTTCGCCGCCGGCTTCGAGCACGGCATCGGCGACGATGCCCATCAGGCCGACGTTGCCACCGCCATAGACCAAGCCCATGCCTTCAGCGGCGATGCGCTTGCCGAGGCTGACGGCGGCAGCCGCGTAGCGGGGATCGTTGCCGGCGTTGGAGCCGCAGTAGACGCAGAGGGTTTTCATGTTGGCGGGATTCGGGATTGGGGATTCGGAGCTGGCTTGAGGGGCTGGGTTGGAACTCGGTAGCGACAGCAAGTGTCGTTGCGAACGCCACTGCCACAGGGCCGAGCGCGATGCTCGCTCTCTCCGTGTAGTGAGCGAGGGCATGCTGGGCATAGGGCTGCGCCTGAGGGAGGTTTCCACCCCTCTCCCCAACCCCTCTCCCTCAAGGGGAGAGGGGCTCTAAGCGATGGGGTTCGGGGCGAAGTTCGGGGCTTGCACGGCCTGAACAACGAATCCCGAATCCCCAATCCCGAATCCCGGGCGAACCTCAGTTCGCCTTGTGAATCGCCCGCTTGTCCACCGCCAGCGCGGCTTCGTGCACGGCTTCGGACAGGGTGGGGTGGGCGTGGCAGATGCGGGCGAGGTCTTCGGCGCTGCCCTTGAACTCCATGGCGACCACGCCTTCGTGCACCAGCTCGCTGACGTTTGCGCCGCACAGGTGCATGCCGAGGATGCGGTCGGTTTCGGCGTGTGCGATCACCTTGACCATGCCGGCGGTCTCGTTCATCGCCACGGCGCGGCCGATGGCGGCGAAGGGGAAGGTGCCGACCTTGTAGGGCACGCCGGCGTCCTTCAGCTCCTTCTCGGTCTTGCCGACCCAGGCGATTTCCGGCTCGGTGTAGATGACCCAGGGCACGGTGTTGAAGTCCACGTGGCCGGGCAGGCCGGCGATCATCTCGGCCACGGCGATGCCTTCCTCGCTGGCCTTGTGCGCCAGCATCGGGCCGCGCACGCAGTCGCCGATCGCCCAGACGCCGTCAACGCCGGTGTGGCAGTGGTCATCGACCTGCACCATCCCGCGCTCGGTCAGCTTGACGCCGCAGTCGTCCGACAGCAGGCCAGCGGTGGCGGCGCGACGGCCGACTGCGACCAGCAGCTTGTCGACGACCAGCTGATGGTCTTCCTTGCCGTCGTTGTAGGTCAGGTGGACTTCGCCCTTCTTGACCTCGGCCTTGGACACCTTGCAGCCGGTCTTGATGTCGAGGCCCTGCTTCTTGAACTCGCGCAGCGCGGCCTTGGCGATGTCTGCGTCGACGGCGGCGAGGAAGTCGGGCAGCGCTTCGAGGATGGTCACCTCGGCGCCCAGGCGCTTCCACACGCTGCCCATCTCCAGGCCGATAACGCCCGCGCCGATCACGCCGAGGCGCTTCGGGGTGTCTTCGAAATCCAGCACGCCGATGTTGTCGACGATGTGCTTGCCGTCGAACTTGGCAAACGGCAGCTCGATCGAGGTCGAGCCCGCGGCAAGGATCACATTGGTGGCCTTGAGCTCGACGTCCTTGCCGTCGTGCGCCTTGACCTTGACCACGTTGCCGGCGTGCAGGGTGCCGAAGCCGTGGAAGGCGGTGACCTTGTTGGCCTTGAACAGGCTGGCGACGCCGCCGTTGAACTGTTTGACGATCTTGTCCTTGCGGCCAACCATCGTCTTGACGTCGATCTTCGCGTTGTCGGCGCTGATGCCGTGGTCCGCGAACATGTGGGTCAGATTGTGGAACTGGCGCGAGGAATCGAGCATCGCCTTCGACGGGATGCAGCCCACGTTCAAGCAGGTGCCGCCGAGCGCGAGCTTGCCGTCGGCCTTGCCCTTGAAGGCGTCGATGCAGGCGACTTTCATGCCCAGCTGCGCGGCGCGGATCGCGGCCACATAGCCGCCGGGACCACCGCCGATGACGACGACATCGAATTGCTGCTGCTCGCTCATTTCATGTGCTCCCTGCGGGAATCGGGATAGGGGAATCGGGATCCTGTCAGCGCGTACCTTGGCAGCGCCGACGAGTCTGCCGAATCAAGCCCCTCTCCCCTGGAGGGAGAGGGGTTGGGGAGAGGGGGATAGGGCTTGCGGCGACCTGCCCCCTCTCCCCCGACCCCTCTCCCACGAGGGGAGAGGGGGAACAGCGTCGTGCTGACGCCTGCTACTAAGTGGATCCGGAAGTGTTTCTACAGGGGCGCGGGAATACGGGAGCCATCTTCAGGGTTGGTGGACCAAGCTCGCCCAATGGCTCGTAAGTCAGGTCGATTGGTCGAAATCCACCCCACGAATCTGGGGATTCAGTGGGAATCGCGCGCTCTTGCGAATCCCCATTCCCGATTCCCCATTCCCGGCCTCACAGCCCCAGCAGCATCCGATGCGGATTCTCCAGCTGGTTCTTGATGTCGACCAGGAACAGCACCGCGTCCTTGCCGTCGATGATGCGGTGGTCGTAGCTCAGCGCGATGTACATCATCGGCGCGATCACGACCTGGCCGTTCTCGGCGATCGGGCGCTCCTTGATGGCGTGCATGCCGAGGATGGCCGACTGCGGCGGATTGACGATCGGCGTGCTCATCAGCGAGCCGAAGGTGCCGCCGTTGGTGATGGTGAAGGTGCCGCCCTGCAGGTCTTCCAGGCCCAGCTTGCCGTCGCGCGCCTTCTTGGCGTAGCCGGCGATGGCGGACTCGACTTCGGCAAAGCCCATGGCCTCGACGTTGCGCAGCACCGGGGTGACCAGGCCCTTGTCGGTGGACACGGCGACCGAAATGTCGGCGTAGCCGTGATAGATGATGTCGCTGCCATCGACCGACGCATTGATGATCGGGTGGCGCTGCAGCGCATTCGCCGCCGCCTTGGCGAAGAAGCTCATGAAGCCGAGCTTGATGCCGTGGGTCTTCTCGAAGCTCTCGCCCATGGCCTTGCGCATCTGCATCACCGCGCCGAGGTTGACCTCGTTGAACGAGGTCAGCATGGCGATCGAGTTCTTCGACTGCATCAGGCGCTCGGCGATGCGGGTGCGGATGCGGGTCATCGGCACGCGCTGCTCGGGGCGGGCGCCGCCGGCCGCAGTGACGCCGGCTTTGTTCAGATGGTTGACCAGGTCTTCCTTGGTGACGCGGCCGCCGCGGCCGCTGCCCTCGACGTCCTTCGGGTCGATGCCTTCCTGCGTGGCCACGCGGCGACCGGCGGGCGACAGGTCGCTGACGTCGGCGCTCTTCGCCGGAGCGGCGGCCTTCTCGGCCTTCGGCGCTTCCGCCTTGGCCTCGGTCTTCTTCTCTTCGGACTTGGCCGGAGCTGCGGCTGCGCCGGCTTCGATGATCGCGATCACCTGCTGGCTGGTGACGGTGTCACCGGCCTGGAACTTGATTTCCTTGATCACGCCGTCGGCGGTGGCGGGCACTTCCAGCACCACCTTGTCGGTTTCCAGATCCACCAGGTTCTCGTCGCGCTTGACCGTGTCGCCGGCCTTCTTGTGCCAGGTGGCAATGACGGCGTCGCTGACCGATTCGGGCAGCACAGGAACTTTGACTTCGATGCTCATGGCGGATCCTTGAGGCGAATGCGTTGGATGTGGCGTATCGGGTGAGGCGAAGAAGGCTGCAGCAGCTTACTCGGGCAGGTGCTCGTCACCCTGCTTGCCGACGAGTGCGTCCTCGACCAGCTTGGCCTGCTCCTTGGCGTGGGTGGCGTAGTGGCCGCAGGCCGGTGCGGCCGAGCGCGAACGGCCGGCATAGCTCAGGTGCTGGCCGGACTGCAGGCAGAAGTGCAGGTGGTGCTGGATCTGGTACCACGCGCCCTGGTTCTGCGGCTCTTCCTGGCACCAGACCACTTCCTTGGCCTTGGCGAAGCGCTTCAGCTCGTTGGTCAGAAGCTCGCGCGGGAAGGGATAAAGCTGCTCGACGCGGACGATGGCGACGTCGGTGAGGCCGCGCTTTTCATGCTCTTCCAGCAGGTCGTAGTAGACCTTGCCCGAGCAGACCACCACGCGCGAAGCCTTCTTGGCGTCCTTGACGAGACCGTCGGGAATCAGGTTCTGGAAGCCGCCCGAGGCCAGGTCTTCCAGGGTCGATACCGACAGCTTGTGGCGCAGCATCGACTTCGGCGTCATCACCACCAGCGGCTTGCGCGCGCGGCGCTTCATCTGGCGGCGGATCATGTGGAACATCTGCGCCGGCGTGGTCGGCGCGCAGACCTGGATGTTGTTCAGCGCGCACAGCTGCAGGAAGCGCTCAAGCCGCGCCGAGCTGTGCTCGGGCCCCTGGCCTTCGTAGCCGTGCGGCAGGAACAGGGCCAGACCGCACAGGCGACCCCACTTGGCCTCGCCCGAGCTGATGAACTGGTCGATGACGACCTGGGCGCCGTTGGCGAAGTCGCCGAACTGGCCTTCCCAGATGGTCAGCGTGGTCGGGTCGGCGGTGGCGAAACCGTACTCGAAGGCCATCACCGCCTCCTCGCTGAGCAGCGAGTCAATGATGGTCACGTGCTGCGGGTTCTTCACCAGCTCGCGCAGGGGCAGGTGGGTCTCGCCGGTGTTCTGGTCGTGCAGGGCGGCGTGGCGGTGGAAGAAGGTGCCGCGGTTCGCGTCCTGACCGACCAGGCGCAGCTTGTAGCCTTCTTCCAGCAGGGTGGCGTAGGCGAGGTTCTCGGCGAAGCCCCAGTCCATGGCCAACTCGCCGGCGGCCATCTTCAGGCGGTCTTCGTAGATCTTGGCCACGCGCGGATGCAGTTTGAGGCCGTCCGGCAGGGTGTTGATCTTCTTCGCCAGCTTGTCGAGGTTCTTGCGCAGCACGCCGGTCTCGGCCGGGTCCGACAGCTCGCCGTTGATGTAGGGCGTCCAGTCGGTGGCGAACTTGTCGACCACGCCGGCGGCGAGCTCGACGGCCGTGCCGTTCTTGTCCAGCAGATCGCGGTAGTTGTCGACGAGCGCCTTGGCCTCATCGGCGCTGATCACGCCGTCGGAGACCAGGGCATCGGCGTAGAGCTCGCGGGTCGACTTGCGGCTGCGGATGTTCTGGTACATCAGCGGCTGCGTCGCTGCCGGCTCGTCGGCCTCGTTGTGGCCGTGGCGGCGGTAGCAGATCAGGTCGATCACCACGTCCTTGTTGAAGCGCTGGCGGAAGTCGAAGGCCAGCTGGGCGCAGAACACCACGGCTTCCGGATCGTCGCCATTCACGTGCAGGATCGGCGCGCCGACCATCTTGGCGACGTCGGTGCAGTACAGGGTTGAACGCGCGTCATCGACGCGGTGGGTGGTGAAGCCGACCTGGTTGTTGATGACCACGTGCACGGTGCCGCCGACCGCGAAGCCGCGGGCCTGCGACATCTGCAGCAGCTCCATCACCACGCCCTGGCCGGCGAACGCCGCGTCGCCGTGGATCAGCACGGGCACCACCTGCTTGCGCTCGGCGTCCTCGCGGCGGGTCTGGCGGGCGCGCACGCTGCCGGCGATCACCGGGTCGATGATCTCCAGATGCGAGGGGTTGAAGCCCAAGGTCAAGTGGATCGAGCCGGTGCTGGTGCGCACGTCCGACGAGAAGCCCATGTGGTACTTCACGTCGCCCGAGCGGGTGGCGTCGACCGGGCCTTCGTGCTTGCCCTCGAACTCGGCGAACAGCTGGTGCGGCGGCTTGCCCAGGGTGTTGATCAGCACGTTCAGGCGGCCGCGGTGGGCCATGCCGATCACCATCTCCTTGACGCCGCCGTCGCCGCCGCGGTGGACCAGGTCGTCCATCAGCGGGATCAGGCTCTCGCCGCCTTCCAGCGAGAAGCGCTTCTGGCCGACGTACTTGGTGTGCAGGTAGCGCTCCAGGCCTTCAGCCTGGGTCAGCTTGGCCAGCACGCGACGGCGGCGCTCGGGCGCGAACTGGAAGTTGTCGCCCACGGCTTCGAGGCGCTCGTACATCCAGCGGCGCTGCTCGGCCTCGGCGATGTGCATGAACTCCGCACCGATCGAGCCGGAGTAGGTGGCCTTCAGATGCACCAGCAGGTCGGCCAGCTTCATCCGTGCCGGGCCTGACGGCATGCCGGTGTTGAACTCGGTGTTGAGGTCGTCCTTTGACAGGCCGTGGAAGGCGAGGTCGAGATCCGGAGCGGCCTGCTTGGCGGCCATGCCCAGCGGGTCGAGGTTGGCGCCGAGATGACCGCGCGAGCGGTAGGCGGTGACCAGCTTCAGCACCGCGCCCTGCTTCTGCGAGTCGGTGTCAGCGGCGACGATCACCCCGCGGCCCGCTTCACGGGCGGCGCGCATGATGTCGGCCATCACCAGCGAATGCGGCACGTCGCCGGCTTCGCGGCCCTTCAGCTCATCGAAGTACTTGCGCCATTCCGTCGAGACCGCAGCGGGATCCGCCAGCCAGGTCTCGTAGAGGTCTTCGACGAAGGCGGCGTTGCCGCCGGCGATATGGGAGGACTGGCTGAACTGCTTGATCAGACTGCTCACGATGACCTTGCCGGTGTGCGCGATGGGGAGGGCGTGCGGTGCGTCGCACAGAACGACGCGGGCGGCCATGCGGCCGCCGTCTGGAGCGCGAAAGTATAAACCGGGTTAAACCGCGCTTAAGCAGCGACCTTCGTAGGACCGGGCGACGGGCAGGCCACGTTCAGGTCCGGGCGGGGCGAAACCCCGCCCAAGCGCTGGATTCCCAGAGCCCCTTCGCAGCCCGCAGCCGAACCCAGACCGGGGTGTTGTTCCCCTGCGGCACAGTAGGGTGCGCAGCGGAAGCAGGGCGCCCTGCCCGGCGCTCAGTCGCGCTGTTCGCTGGCGGCGTCCTGCTCGACAGGGAATGGGCGCTTGCGCGGGTCGCCGGTGTAGTCGACCCGGCCGGCGCGCAGGTCGCGGTACACGGCAGCGCGCATCACCAGCATCGCCACCACTGGGGCGGTCAGCAGTACGAAGGCGGTGATCAGCAGCTCGTGGATCACCGGCCGTGACTTGAGGCCGCTGAAATACAGCATCGAGGCGATCAGGAAGCAGCCTGCCCCGAGGGTGATGGCGATCGCCGGGCCGTGGATGCGCTGGTAGAAGTTCGGCAGGCGCAGCAGGCCGAGCGCGCCGATCAGCACGATCAGCCCGCCCAGCACCAGCAGCAGGGAGACCAGCAGGGCGAGCCAGCCGGGCAGGGAGTCGATGGCCGGGTTCATTCGATGATCTCCCCGCGCATCAGGAACTTCGCCAGGCCCAGCGTGGAGACGAAGCCGGTCAGTGCGATCAGCAGGGCCAGGTCGAAGTAGGTGTCGCTGCCGAAGCGGATGCCGAGGCTCAGCGCGAACAGCATGATGCACATCCACAGGGTGTCGAGCGCCAGCACGCGGTCCTGCGCGCTGGGGCCGCGCAGCAGGCGCAGCACGCAGAACAGGATGGCCAGCATGACGCAGCCTTGCGCGAAGTCGATGGCCCAGGGCAGCAGGCTCGTCATCGTTCGTCTCCCTCGAAGATCTCGATCAGCGGGCGCTCGTAGCGGGTCTTGATGGTTTCGATCCACCAGGCCTCGTCGTGCAGGTCGAACACGTGCAGGGCGAGTTCGTGCGTGTCCGGCAGGACCTCCACCCAGACCGTGCCCGGGGTCGAGTTGATGATGCAGGACAGCACCGCGAGACCGACCGGCTGGCGCAGGTCCAGGGGCACGCGGATGAACTGGGAGTTCAGCCGGTCATGGCGGGCGAACAGGATGATCTGGCTGACGTTGAAGCAGGAGCGGACGATCTCGACCAGCGCCCCCAGCGCCAGCTTCATCAAGGCCAGTGGCTTGCGGATTCGGGCCTCGACCGGCGCCAGCGGGCGTGCCAGCAGCGGCAGCAGCAGGGCCAGCAGCAGGCCGAGCAGGATCTGGCCGAGCCCGATGCTCTGGTTGAGCAGCAGCCACATCACCAGCAGGGCCGCAGTCATCAGCGGCGAGGGAAGCCAGCGGGTCATGGGGCGGCCTCCGCGGCGGATGTGGTCGGGCCCGGGATCGGCCGCTCGCCCAGCACCCGTTCGACATAGGCCTGCGGCTGGTGGACGCCGTCGGTGGCGCGGCGCAGGAAGTCGCTGAGCGGCGCGGCCAGCACGGTCATCAGCACGCAGGCCAGCAGCAGCAGCGCGACCGGGGCCGCTTCGCTCGGACGCAGGCGCGGCGGCGGCGCGGCCTGGTTGGCCCAGAAGGTGCGCACGCCGAGGCGCATCAGCGAGATGATCGCGGCCAGGCCGGCGGCCAGCATCAGCCCGAGCAGGGCCATCGCCGGCAGCAGGCTGGCGCCGGCGCTCGCGGCCAGCAGGTCGTGGAAGATCGAGAACTTGGCGAGGAAGCCCGACAGCGGCGGCATACCGGCGATGACCAGCGCGCAGCCGACGAAGGCGAGACCGAGGAAGGCGATCGCGGCAGGAATGGCGACACCGGCCGATTCCTGCGGGGCGTCCTCCATGGCGAAGGCTTCCATGGTCAGCGCCAGCACCGCCGAGACCGGCGTGCGCAGGCGTTCCATCAGCTCGACAAGGAGCAGGAAAGCGGCCACGGCCAGGGTCGAACTCAGCAGGTAGAACAGGGCCGAGGCCATCAGCGCGGCGTCGGCGAAGCTCAGCACCGCGAGCAGGGTGCCGGAGGAAATGATCGCGCTGTAGCCGGCCATGCGCCCGGGTTCCTGGCTGGCGAACACGCCGATCGCGCCGAAGGCGAGCGTCGCGAGCCCGCCCCAGAACAGGAACTGCGCGCCGAGCTGGGCCGAGTCGCCGGCCTCATCCGAGAACACCAGCAGCCAGATCCGCAGCATCACGTAGAAGCCCACCTTGGTCATCAGCGCCATCATCGCGGCCACCGGCGGCGAGGCCGCCGCGTAGCTGCCGGGCAGCCAGAAACACAGCGGCCACATCGCGCTCTTGGTCAGGAAGGCGACCGCGAGGATGGCGGCGCCGGTTTCGAACAGCAGACGGTCCTGGGCGTTGAGCGAGGCAACGCGCTGGGCGAGGTCGGCGAGGTTCAGGCTGCCGGCGCTGCCGTAGATCAGCGCCACGCCGATCAGGAACAGGAAGGAGGCCAGCAGGTTGACGGTGATGTACTGCATGCCCGCGCGGACGCGGGTCGTGTTGTAGCCGTGCAGCAGCAGGCCGTAGGACGCGGCCAGCATGACCTCGAAGAAGACGAACAGGTTGAACAGGTCGCCGGTCAGGAACGCACCGTTCAAGCCCATCAGCAGGAACTGGAACAGCGAGTGGAAGTGCACGCCGATGCGGCTCCAGCGCGCTGTCGAAAACATCAGCGCAGCCAGCGCGAGGCCGGCGGCGAGCACCAGCATGAGCGCGGAGAGGCGGTCTGCGACCAGGACGATGCCGAACGGTGCCGCCCAGTTGGCGGCCAGGTAGACACCGATGCCGTCGGCGAAGCCCTCGGTGTCGGTGAGGCGCAGCAGAGCGAGCGCGCAGGCCAGCACCACCAGCACCGAGGCCATGTTGATCGCCAGCTTCAGCTGGTGGTGCCGCTCGTTGACCATCACCAGCGCGGCGCCGACCAGGGCCGGCAGCAGCACCGGCAGCAGGATCAGCTGGTTGAGCCAGTGCTGACTCATGCCTCGTCCTCCCGCGCGCCTTCTTCACGGCCGTCGACGTGGTCGGTGCCGGTCAGGCCGCGCGAGGCCAGCAGCACGACGAGGTAGAGCGCAGTGGTGGCGAAACCGATCACGATGGCGGTCAGCACCAGCGCCTGCGGCAGCGGGTCGGCGTAGGCCGAGGGATCGATCGGCGGCGGCGTCAGCGTGAGCGGCGGCTTGTCGACGTTCAGGCGTCCCATCCCGAAGATGAACAGATTGACCGCGTAGGACAGCAGCATCAGTCCGATCACGACCTGGAAGCTGCGCGGGCGCAGCACCAGCCAGACGCCGGAGCCGAACAGCACGCCGATGGCGATGGCGAGCACGATTTCCATCAGGCGGCTCCTCGCGATTCCGCCGCCGCTGCCGCCTGCGCGCTTTCGGCGGCGGTGGGCTGGCGATGGCTGCGGATCGACTGGTGGGCAAGGGCGACCAGCACCAGCATGGTCGAGCCGACCACCGCACCGAACACGCCCAGGTCGAACACGAAGGCGCTGGGCAGGTGGATCTCGCCCAGCAGCGGCAGGTGCACGTGGGCGGTGTGGCTGGTGAGGAAGGGGAAGCCGAAGGCCAGCGAGCCGAGCCCGGCGATCCCCGCCAGCAGCAGGCCGAGCGCGATCCAGCGATAGGGCCGCAGCTGCAGCCGGGATTCGACCCAGGTGGTGCCGGCCAGCATGTACTGGACGATGATCGCGATCGAGAAGGTCAGGCCGGCGACGAAGCCGCCGCCCGGCAGGTTGTGCCCGCGCATGAAGAAGTAGGCGGCCGCCAGCGCGATGATCGGCAGCAGCAGGCGCAGGTACACGCCGGGCACCATCAGGTAGCCCGAGCGGACCTGCTGCACCGGCGACTGCGTGGCCGCGGGGTCGAGGCGGTTGGTCTGCTGCGGCGGCAGGGCGATGCTTTCCGGTGCCGGACGGAAGCGGCGCAGCAGCGCATAGACCGTCAGCGCCACGATGCCCAGCACGGCGACCTCGCCGAAGGTGTCGAAGCCGCGGAAGTCGACCAGCAGCACGTTGACGACGTTGCTGCCTCCGCCTTCCGGCACCGAGCGCTCCAGGAAGAAGCCGCCGATGCCCGGACCTGCAGGCCGGTTCATCACGGCATAGCTCAGTACCGCCATGCCGAGGCCAGCGAGTGCGGCGAGCACCAGGTCGCGTCCGCGCCGCAGCCTGGCCATGCCTTCGGCGACACCCTTCATCTCGATGCGCGAGGGCAGCCAGCGCAGGCCGAGCAGGATCAGCACCGTGGTCACCGTTTCCACTATCAGCTGGGTGAGCGCGAGGTCGGGCGCGGACAGCCAGAGGAAGCTGAGGCTGGTGACGATGCCGGTGCCGCCGGCCAGGCTGAGCGCGGCCAGACGATGGAACTTGGCCTGCCAGGCCGCGGCGACCGCGCAGACGCAGCCGGCGAGCCAAAGCGCAGCGAAGCCCAGCGGCGGCGGCGCGATGGGGGCTTCGATCATGGTCAGCGCGGCGGCGAACCCGGGCACGGCCACGGCGACCGTCAACAGCAGCATCAGCGCCAGCTGCGGCTGGCTGCGGCGGGTGCCGAGCAAGCGCTCCAGCCGGCCGGCGAAGGCGGTGCCCTCCAGCAGGGCCCTCTCGTAGACCTCCTTGCCGTTGAAGCGCCAGAGCAGGGGCACGCGTTCGCGGCCGATCAGGTTGAAGCGGCGCCGCAGCATGACGTACAGCGCAACGCCGCCGAGCAGGGCCACCAGGCTCATCAAGAGCGGCAGGTTGAAGCCGTGCCAGACCGCGAGGCTGTAGTCGGGCGTGAGGTCGCCCAGCACCGACTGCACTGCGGCATGCAGGAAGGGCCCGATGCTGATCGCTGGAATGATGCCGACCACGAGACAGCACAGCACCAGGATCTCCACCGGCAGGCGCATCCAGCGGTTCGGCTCGTGCGGTGCGACCGGAAGATCGTTCGGCAGCGGGCCGAAGAAGATGTAGATGAAGCGCAGCGAGTAGGCGAGGCTCAGGACGCCTGCGGCAACCGCGGCGAATGACATCCACCAGTCGTCGGCGTCGCCGACCAGCAGGGCTTCGGCGAAGAACATCTCCTTCGACAGGAAGCCGTTCAACAGGGGCACGCCGGCCATCGCGGCGCTGGCCACGATGGCCAGGGTGGCGGTGACCGGCAGCGCCTTGCCGAGACCGCGCAGCACGCGCATGTCGCGGGTGCCGGTCTCGTGGTCGATGATGCCCGCGGCCATGAACAGAGAGGCCTTGAAGGTGGCGTGATTCAGGGTGTGGAAGATCGCCGCGACCATGGCGAGCGGCGTACCCATGCCCAGCAGCAGGGTGATCAGGCCGAGGTGGCTGATCGTCGAATAGGCCAGCAGGCCCTTCAGGTCATGCTGGAAGATCGCGATGAAGGCGCCGATCAGCAGGGTGCAGACGCCGGCGCCGCCGATGATCAGGCTCCAGGCCTCGGTGCCCGAGAGCACGGGCCACAGCCGGATCAGCAGAAAGACGCCCGCTTTGACCATGGTCGCCGAGTGCAGATAGGTCGACACCGGCGTGGGGGCCGCCATCGCCTGCGGCAGCCAGAAGTGGAAAGGGAACTGCGCGCTCTTGGTCAGCGCGCCCAGCGCGATCAGCACCAGCGTGGGCAGGTACCAGTCGTGCTCGCGGACGCAGTCACCGGCGGCGAGCACGGCATCGAGCTCGTAGCTGCCGACGATGTGGCCGAGCAGTAGCACGCCGGCCAGCAGGCAGAGCCCGCCCATGCCGGTGACGGTGAGGGCCATGCGCGCGCCGCGTCGGGCATCCGCGCGATGGTGCCAGTAGCCGATCAGCATGAAGGAGACGAGGCTGGTGAGCTCCCAGAACAGCACCAGCTGGATGAGGTTGCCGGACAGCACCACGCCCTGCATGGCGCCCATGAAGGCCAGCAGGAAGGCGAAGAAGCGCGGCACCGGATCCTGCGGCGACATGTAGTAGCGGGCGTAGATCACCACCAGCACGCACATGCCCTGGATCAGGCAGGTGAACAGCCAGGCGAGCCCATCCATGCGCACACTGAAGTTCAGGCCCTTGGAAGCGAGCCAGGTCCACTCCTGCCGGATCACCTCGCCGTGGGCAATCGGCTCGAACAGGCTGAGCGCGAGCAGCAGTCCGACCACGGCAGTACCCCCAGCCAGCCAGGCTTCGCGATTGCGCGCATTGGCCGGCATGGCTGCAGCAAGCACGGCGCATGCGAAGGGCAGGAGGATCAGGAGCAGTAGCTGCATTGGCTGGGTCAGGTCTGTACTTCAGGTGATCGAAAGGCAGGGCCGCACTCGCAGACACCGCAGCCAGGGGAGACCGGGCGGCGCGAGCGAAGGCAATGGCGCTTGGTCCAGGCCGGCGGAGCGCTCGAAGCCAGCGCCAGCGCTACCAGACCAAACCAGCAATGACCGGGCACCCGATCGCTCGCCGGCACGGCCTGGCGCGAATGGACGCTCGAGAACTGTCGCAGAGGAGTTGTCGCTGAACCCGGGCGCACGAGGGGCACCGAACGCTACAACCCAGAGCCCGAGGGTAGGGAAAGTCGGGGGGGCAGCGCAAGTCGTATCGCCGCGAGAATCCGATCTTTTGCGTCGAGATGTCGCGACCAGGTGAAGCGCGGCGCGCGCTTCAGGAGGGGCGAAGGCCGCATGCTCGATCGAAGACGCGGAGCACAGGAAACCGCGCAGGTGGGCGATTGCCGCCTCCCGTGATGCCTGCACCGTCCGCACGCTGAGGCAGAAGACTCCAGACGCCGGCGAGGAATGCCCGGGGTCTCGGGTCTGCCAGGCACTGTCTCAGTGCGCCGTCCAGGCTGCGGGGCGCTTCTCGAAAAAGGCCTTCAGACCTTCCTGGCCTTCCCTGGACACGCGCAGCGCGGCGATCAGATCCGCATTCGCTTCGTCGAGCGCGCGGCGCTGCTTGCTGTCGGGGTGCTGGATGCGCTGCACCAGGCGCTTGGCCTCGAGCACTGCGACCGGGCCGGCAGTCTTCAGGCGCTCGACCTCGGCATCCACCGCGGCATCGAGTTCAGCGGCCGGCACTGCAGCGTGCACCAGGCCGATGCGCGCGGCTTCTGCGGCGTCAAAGACCTCGGCGGTGAGGAACAGGCGCCGCGCCTGGCGTGCGCCGATGGCGTCGATGACATAGGGCGAGATGACCGCCGGCACCAGGCCGAGGCGGGTTTCGGTCAAGCCGAAACGGGCGTCGCTGGAGGCGATCGCGATGTCGCAGCAGGCGACCAGGCCCACGCCGCCGCCGAGCGCCGCGCCGTTGACGCGGGCGATGGTCGGCTTGTCCAGATGGTTCAGCACCCGCATCAGCTTGGCCAGCTGGCGCGCGTCCTTGCGGTTCTCCTTCTCGGAGGCCTGCGCCATGCGCTTCATCCAGTTCAGGTCGGCACCGGCCGAGAACGAGGCGCCAGCACCGGTCAGCACGACCACGCGCACCGCGTCGTCTTCCTCGATGGCGCGCAGTGCGTCGATGAGTGCGTCGATCAGCAGGTCGTCAAACGCGTTGTGGATCTTCGGGCGGTCGAGCGTGAGGGTGGCGACACCGGCGACCGTGCGTACGTTGAGAGGCGATTCGCTGACCATTTCGGTTCCTTGGAGCGGGCAGGGCAGTGACCCTGCCCGGTGCCAGTTACATGCGGAAGACGCCGTAGCGCGGCGGCTCGATCGGGGCGTTCAAGCTGGCGGCCAGGCCCAGGCCCAGCACGCGGCGGGTGTCGGCGGGGTCGATCACGCCGTCGTCCCACAGCCGCGCGGTGGCGTAGTAGGGGTGGCCCTGGCGTTCGTACTGGTCGCGGATAGGCGCCTTGAAAGCTTCTTCGTCTTCCGCGCTCCACTGCTTGCCGGCGGCTTCGATGCCGTCACGGCGCACGGTGGCCAGCACGCTGGCGGCCTGCTCGCCGCCCATCACCGAGATGCGCGCATTCGGCCAGGTCCACAGGAAACGGGCGCCGTAGGCGCGGCCGCACATGGCGTAGTTGCCGGCGCCGAAGCTGCCGCCGATGACGATGGTGAACTTGGGCACCGATGAACACGCCACCGCGGTGACCATCTTGGCGCCGTCCTTCGCGATGCCGGCGTTCTCGTACTTCTTGCCGACCATGAAGCCGGTGATGTTCTGCAGGAACACCAGCGGGATGCCGCGCTGGTTGCACAGCTCGATGAAGTGCGCGCCCTTGAGCGCCGACTCCGAGAACAGGATGCCGTTGTTGGCGACGATGCCGACCGGCATGCCATAGACGTGGGCGAAGCCGCAGACCAGGGTCTTGCCGTAGCGCGCCTTGAACTCCTGGAACTCCGAGCCGTCGACCAGGCGCGCGATGACCTCGCGGATGTCGAAGGGGCGGCGGGTGTCGCGCGGCACCACGCCGTAGAGTTCCTCGGTGGCGTACTTGGGCTCACTCGCCGGCTGCAGCGCCACGGGCGGCTGCTTGCTGCGGTTCAGATGCTTCAGGATGTCGCGGGCGATCTGCAGCGCGTGGCGGTCATTCTCGGCGAAGTGGTCGGCGACGCCAGAGACGCTGGTGTGCACCTCGGCGCCACCCAGCGATTCGGCATCGACGACTTCGCCGGTCGCCGCCTTCACCAGCGGCGGGCCGCCCAGGAAGATAGTGCCCTGCTCCTTGACGATGATCGACTCGTCGCACATCGCCGGCACGTAGGCACCGCCGGCGGTGCAGCTGCCCATCACCACCGCGATCTGCGGGATGTTCTCGGCGCTGAGTCGCGCCTGGTTGTAGAAGATGCGGCCGAAGTGTTCCTTGTCCGGGAACACCTCGTCCTGCAGCGGCAGGAAAGCGCCGCCGGAGTCGACCAGGTAGACGCAGGGCAGGCGGTTCTCGCGGGCGATCTCCTGCGCCCGCAGGTGCTTCTTCACCGTCATCGGGAAGTAGGTGCCGCCCTTCACCGTGGCGTCGTTGGCCAGCACCATCACTTCGCCTCCGTGCACGCGGCCGATGCCGGCAACGAGACCGGCGCCGGGCGCCTGGTCCTCGTACATGCCGTGCGCGGCCTGCGGGGCGATTTCCAGGAACGGCGAGCCGGGGTCGAGCAGGGCATCGACCCGCTCGCGCGGCAGCAGCTTGCCGCGGGCGACGTGCTTCTCGCGGGCTTTGTCGCCGCCGCCCAGCGCGACGCGATCGAGTTGCGCGCGCAGGTCGGCGACCAGGGCCTTCAGGTGGGCGGCGTTGTCCGCGAACTCGGGCGAGCGCGGATCGATGTGGGAGTGCAGAACAGGCATCGGGGGCGAGGGTCCTGGGCGTTCCGCTGACAGTCGCGGACGCGTTGCGGGTAAGGCGGCATAGGCCAGCCGCCAAAGCGGGACGCCCGGCGCATGGCCGGGCGTCCGTTCAGCCTCAGACCAGCTCGACGGCCAGCGCGGTGGCCTCGCCGCCGCCGATGCACAGGCTGGCGATGCCGCGCTTCTTGCCGCGGGCCTGGAGGGCATGGATCAGCGTGACCACGACGCGCGCGCCGGAGGCGCCGATCGGGTGGCCCAGCGCGCAGGCGCCGCCGTTGACGTTGACCTTCTCGTGTGGGATGGACAGATCCGCCATGGCGGCCATGGTCACCACCGCGAAGGCCTCGTTGATCTCGAACAGGTCGACGTCGGCAACGGTCCAGCCCAGCTGCTTCATCAGCTTCTCCATCGCGCCGACCGGGGCGGTGGTGAACCACTCCGGCGCCTGCGAATGGGTGGCATGGCCGACGATGCGCGCGATCGGCGCGGCACCGGCGGCCTTGGCGGCGTCCTCGCCCATCAGCACCAGCGCGGCCGCGCCGTCGCTGATCTTCGAGGCGCTGGCGGCGGTGATCGTGCCGTTCTCCTTGCGGAAGGCCGCGCGCAGGCCGGGAATCTTGGACACATCGCAGCGCGCAGGCTCTTCATCGCTGTCGATCTGCACATCACCCTTGCGACCGGCGACGGTGACCGCCGCGATCTCGGCCTTGAAGGCGCCCGAACCCTGGGCGGCCATGGCGCGGTTCACCGACTCGATGGCGAAGGCATCCTGGGATTCGCGGCTGAAGCTGTACTTGTCGGCGCAGGCCTCGCCGAACACGCCCATGGCCTGACCCTTGTAGGGGTCGGTCAGGCCGTCCCAGGCCATGTGGTCGACCAGCTTGCCGTCGCCGTAGCGGATGCCTGCGCGCGCGGCAACCATGTGCGGGGCATTGGTCATCGACTCCATGCCGCCTGACACCACGACAGAAGCCGAGCCGGCCTTGATCAGGTCGTGGCCCAGCATGATCGCCTTCATGCCCGAGCCGCAGACCTTGTTGATGGTGGTGGCGCCGGCAGACAGCGGCAGGCCGGCGGCGATCGACGCCTGGCGTGCAGGCGCCTGGCCGAGGTTGGCCGGCAGCACGCAGCCCATGATCACTTCGGAGACGGCGTCACCGGCGATGCCGGCCTGGGCCAGCGCGGCGGAGATCGCGGCGGCTCCCAGCGTCGGCGTGGGCACGCCGGCGAACTGGCCCTGGAACGAACCGATGGCCGTGCGCTTGGCGCCGACGATCACGACGGAATTCGACATGGGGATCTCCTGGGGGATGCGCCGCGGCCGGATGCCGCGGCAGAGCCCGTCGATTATCAACTGCGCACAGGCGCAGGCCAACCGGTACTTTCGATACGGCGGCGCAGGGAGTGCCTGGCGCGGCGCGCTCGAGAAACAGATCGCTCGCCATGACACAGGTTGCTGTCGCCCCCGCGGAGGCGGGGGCCCAGCAGCACTTGCGACCGTCGCAAGAAGACTGGGTCCCCGTCCCCGCCTTCGCGAGGACAGGCTCTCCGCGGGGACGACGAGCCAAGTCTTCTTCAAGCACACCCGACGCACGAAGCGGGGCTGAGAGGCTCTCAGGCCGCGGATTGCTCTTCGCCAAGCGGCAGTAGTCCGCGCGCCTGCAGCCAGAGCCGCGCGTTCTCGGCATCCTGTTCGAACCAGGCCTGCGTCGACCCCAGCCGGAAGCTGTAGCCCCACGCGTCCATGTCGCGCATCAGACGTTCGCGGCCCACACCGGGCAGGGCATCCGCCAGCACGATCTGCAGGTAGCAGGTCGCGTCTTCTTCCTCGATGGAATCGGTGGCGTCGGTGTGCACCTGCGCGCGGCGCTCGGGCGGCAGCACGATCAGGTGACAGGCCTCGTGCAGCAGGGAGTGCACGGGCGTGTCGGCGCGCGCATACACGCGGGAGCCGATGACGCCGGCCTCGCACTCCCCCCAGTAGCTGCCGGGGATGGCCTCGCCGTCGTCGACACGGATCAGCTCAAGGCCGAAGTTGGACAGCAGGCGGGAAGGGGCCTCGAAGCCCAGCGCGCCCAGGCGCAGCACGGCGGGTTCGGCCTCGCTCACGCGCTTACTCCGCGCGGCTGCGGCCCTCGCCCTCGGGCAGGGCGACCGAGATGTCCAGCACGTCGTGTTCGCCGTCCTTCTGCAGGTCGACCTTGACCGCATCGACGTCGACATTGACGTACTTGCGGATCACTTCGAGCAGTTCGCGCCGCAGCAGGGGGAGGTAGTCCGGACCGCCGCGGTTGCTGCGCTCCTGCGCGACGATGATGCGCAGGCGCTCCTTGGCGATGTTGGCGGTCGCCTTGGGTTTGGACTTCAGGAAATCGAAAATGCCCATGGCGTGGTTCAGCCCCCGAAGAGTTTCTGCAGCAGGCCTTTCTTCTCGACCTGGGTGAAGCGCATCGGGCGGCTCTCGCCGAGGATGCGCGCGACCGCGTCGCCATAGGCCTGGCCGGCGGGCGACTCGGCGTCGAGGATCACCGGCTCGCCCTTGTTCGACGAGGACAGCACGTCCGGGCTCTCGGGAATCACGCCGATCGCCTTGATGCCCAGCACCTCCTCGACGTCGGCGATGCTCATCATCTCGCCGGCCTCGACGCGCTTCGGGTTGTAGCGGGTCAGCAGCAGGTGCTCGGCGACGCGCTCGCCGCGTTCGGCGCGGCGGGTCTTGCTGGCGAGCAGGCCGAGGATGCGGTCGGAGTCACGCACCGAGCTGACTTCGGGGTTCACCACCACGATCGCCTGGTCGGCGAAGTACATGGCGAGGAAAGCGCCCTTTTCGATGCCCGCCGGGCTGTCGCAGAGAATGATGTCGAAGCCTTCGGCGGCGAGCTCGTTCAGCACCTTCTCGACGCCTTCCTTGTTCAGGGCGTCCTTGTCGCGGGTCTGCGAGGCCGCCAGCACGTGCAGGTTGTCGAAGCGCTTGTCCTTGATCAGGGCCTGCTTGAGCGTGGCCTCGCCGTGGATCACGTTGACGAAGTCGTACACCACGCGGCGCTCGCAGCCCATGATCAGGTCGAGGTTGCGCAGGCCGACGTCGAAATCGATCACTGCCACCTTCTTGCCTTGTTTTGCGAGGCCAACCGCGATGCTGGCGCTGCTGGTGGTCTTGCCCACTCCACCCTTGCCCGAGGTGACGACGATGATCTCTGCCAAGGCACGTACTCCGTATCTGTCGCTGTGCGGTTGCTTCAAGGGATTGCAGCAGGCCCTCAGGCCAAGACCGCGATCTGCAGTTTGTCGTTTTCAAGCCAGATCTGCACGGGCTTGCCGCGCAGCTCGGCGGGGATCGATTCCATCACCCGGTACTGCCCGGCCACCGCGACCAACTCGGCGTTGAACTCGCGGCAGAAGATCCGCGCGTTGACATCGCCGCGGGCGCCGGCAAGCGCGCGTCCGCGCAGGCTGCCGTAGATGTGGATGCTGCCGTCGGCGATGACTTCGGCGCCGTTGCCGACCATCGCGCAGACAGTGAGGTCGCGGCCCTGGGCGTAGACCTGCTGGCCGGAGCGCACCGGCTGCAGCTGCATCTGGCTGCCGCCGGCGGCAGGCGGCGGCGTGGGCGCGGCGACGGGCTCGACGGCTTCGGCAGTCGGCTCCGGCGCGCGTCGCCGCGATGCGGCCTCGCGCGGGGCCGGCTCAGGCGCGGCCTCGGCGCTCTCGTACTGGGCGCGGAACTTGGCCAGCAGCGGCAGGCCGATGCGCTCGGACAGGGCTTCGATCTCGCGGGTCCCGAAGGCCAGCCCGACCGGAAGCACGCCGGCGGCGCGGAGGCCATCGATCAGTGCCCGGGCTGCGTGCTCATCGGGGCAGCGCGACAGCGAACCGAAATCGACGATGACCGCGGCACGGCCGAACAGCTTGGGCGCACGCTCGACGCGCTCGCGCATCTCGGCGACCAGACGCTCGACGTCGAGTTCGCGGATGCGCAGATTGGCGATGCCGACCTGGCCGATCTTGAGTTCGCCGGCCTGTTCGAAATTCACGGCTGAGTTCATGGGGCTCAGGTGCCGGTGGCGCGCACGGGCGGCTGCTGCAGACGGATGCGGCTGCGCAGCCAGTCCTCGTCGGGAAGGCCGCCGTGGGCGAGGTAGGTGGTGTTGACGAAGTCGAAGCTCGGCAGGTCCTTGACCAGCAGGCTGACCTCGCGGCCGGCTTCTTCCATCTGGTGCTGGCCGACCTCGCGGAAGCCGTAGGTGCCATGGAAAAGCAGGGCGGCGTCGTTGCGCGGCTCCAGGAAGACCTCACAGGCCAGCGTTGGCACGCGCACTTCGGCGTAGCTGGTGACGTCGGCGTAGAACACCTTGCCGAGGCCGGCGCCGCGCCGAGAACTGGCGACGACGATGCGGTCGATGTAGAGGAAGTCCTCGAAGCGCTCGCAGAACCAGCGGTAGTTCGAGCTGCCGTAGGGCGTGCCCGGGCGCAGGGCGATCAGGAAGCCCGCCATCTGTCCGTCGACCTCCGCCACCCGGAAGTAGTCGGCATGGCGCATGAAGAAACGGACGCGCTCGGCATCCAGCGGAAGGATGCTCTGGCCGGCGCTGTTGTTGAGCGCCAGCACGGAATCAAGATCATGCTCGCCGACGTCGCGAATGGCGATCGACATGCCGAACTCCCGGGGGAACGGACGAAAGCCCCGGCAAGGCCGAGGGCGCGTGAATTATGCCACGGTCGGCCGATGCCGGCCCGGCCGCTGCGGATGGCAGGCCGCAAAAGCAGCGGGGCGCGGCTCGCGCCGCGCCCCGCTGCACGACTTGCGGTGGCCGGATGTCTCAGGCCAGGCCGGCGGCCTTCATCACTTCGGCGGCGTAGTCTTCCACCACCTTCTCGATGCCTTCGCCCACGGCCAAGCGCTCGAAGCGGACCACGTCGGCGCCAGCGGCCTTCAGCGCGGCTTCGACGGTCTGGTCGGTGTTGAGCACGTACGGCTGGCCGTACAGGGTGACCTCATTGATGATGCGATTCACCTTGCCGCTGATGATCTTCTCGAGGATCTCGGCCGGCTTGGCGCGGTCCTTGTCCGACATCTTGGCCAGCTCGATTTCCTTTTCCTTGGCCAGGAAGTCGGCCGGCACGTCAGCGGCCTTGTTGTACGGCGGATTCATTGCCGCCACGTGCATGGCGATGCCGCGCGCCAGCTCGGCGTCGCCACCCTTGACCTCGACCAGCACGCCGATGCGGCCGCCGTGGATGTAGGCGGCGACGTTGTCGCTGCTCTCGAAGCGGGCCATGCGGCGGACCTGCACGTTCTCGCCGACCTTGGCGATCACCGCGGCGCGGGTCTCTTCGACCGTGGCGCCGTCGGCCAGCCTAGCGGCCTTCAGGGCCTCGATGTCGGCGGCACCGGAGGCCAGGGCGGCCTGCGACACGGTGTCGACGAACTTCAGGAAGTTCTCGTCCTTGGCGACGAAGTCGGTCTCGCAGTTGACCTCGACCAGCACGGCGCTGCCGGCCGACTGGGCGACGCCGATGCGGCCTTCGGCGGCGACGCGGCCGGCCTTCTTGTCAGCCTTGGCAAGGCCGGTCTTGCGCAGGTGCTCCATCGCCGCTTCGATGTCGCCACCGTTCTCGGCCAGGGCCTTCTTGCATTCCATCATGCCGGCGCCGGAGCGCTCGCGCAGTTCCTTCACCAGGCTGGCAGTGATTTCCATGGGGAGTTCCTTGAAGAGGGTGTGGGGCGGCGCCTCGGGGGCGCCACCTGCTTGATGCTTGGCCCGTGCGGCAGCGCAGCCTGGCTGCGCGGCATTGCAGGGCCGTGAACCCCGCGCCAGGCGCGGGGTTCACGATGGCGGATTACTCGCCGCGACGGCCGCCGGGACCACCGGGGCCACGCTTGTTGCCCGGGGCGGGTCGACGCGGGGCGGGCTTGCGCTCGCCGTCGTCCTTGGCGACCGGGTTGCCTTCGGCGTCCAGCTCGACGAACTCGTCGTCCATGCGCGCCGACTGCGGGGCCGCGGCGCGGCCTTCCAGCACGGCGTCAGCGGCCGCACGGGCGTACAGCTGCACGGCGCGGATGGCGTCGTCGTTGCCCGGGATCGGGTAGTCGACCAGGCTCGGGTCGTAGTTGGTGTCGACCACGGCGATCACCGGGATGCCGAGCTTCTTGGCTTCCTGCACGGCGATGTTCTCGTGGCCGATGTCGATCACGAACAGCGCGTCCGGCAGGCCGTTCATGTTCTTGATGCCGCCCAGCGAGGCTTCGAGCTTCTCGGCTTCGCGCTGGCGCTGCAGCACTTCATGCTTGACCAGTTTCTCGAAGGTGCCGTCGGTGGCGGCGGCTTCCAGTTCCTTCAGGCGCGAAATCGAGCCCTTGACGGTGCGGAAGTTGGTCAGCATGCCGCCCAGCCAGCGCTGCGCGACGTAGGGCTGGCCGCAGCGGCTGGCTTCTTCCTTGATCGCCTCGCGCGCCGAGCGCTTGGTGCCGACGAACAGGATGGTGCCGCGCTTCTGCGCCAGGCCCGAGAGGAAGTTCATCGCGTCGGTGAACAGCGGAACCGTCTTCTCAAGGTTGATGATGTGGATCTTGCCGCGGGCGCCGAAGATGTACGGGCCCATCTTGGGGTTCCAGTAACGGGTCTGGTGGCCGAAATGGACGCCGGCTTCCAGCATCTGACGCATGGTGACCTGGGGCATGGAATGCTCCTGAAAGAAATGAGCTCAAGCGCGGGTCAAGGCGCAGGCTCCGGGGTTGGTCCTCCACAGGGCTCGCATCCAGCGCCTGCTCGGCCTTTCGGGCTTCGCAGGACCCCGCTGGACGGGGTGCGACCTGTGTGTGAATTCGCCGGTGACGCCCGGCGTGGGCGTGTCCATGGACGCGCAGGGCGGCCACAAAGCCGCAGAAGCATAGCCCGGCTGCGGTAATCACGCAAACGCGGGCGCGTATCCAAGGCCGATGAACCTGGGCCGCGCAGTCCGAATGGCGGTTTCCCCGCGGGGCCGGCGTGGCCGATAATCCCGCGTATGGCAATCACCCTCAAAACCCAAGAGCAGATCGAGTGCATGCGCGAAGCCGGACGGCTGGCTGCGGAAGTGCTCGACATCATCGCCCCGCACGTCAAGCCCGGCGTCAGCACCGAGGAGCTCGACCGCATCTGCAACGAGCACATCGTCAAGGTGCAGGGGACCATCCCCGCCAACGTCGGCTACCGCGGCTTTCCCAAGACCATCTGCACCTCGGTCAACAACGTCATCTGCCACGGCATCCCCAGCCCATCCAAGGTGCTGAAGGACGGCGACATCATCAACATCGACGTCACCGTCATCAAGGACGGCTGGCACGGCGACACCAGCCGGATGTACTACGTCGGCGAGCCTTCGGTGCTGGCGAAGCGCCTGGTCGACGTCACCTTCGAGGCCATGTGGCGCGGCATCCGCACGGTGCGCCCCGGCGCCACTCTGGGCGATATCGGCCACGCCATCCAGAGCTATGTCGAGGCCGAGCGCTTCTCGGTGGTACGCGAGTACTGCGGCCACGGCATCGGGCAGGTCTATCACGAGGACCCGCAGGTGCTGCACTACGGCGTGCCCGGCACCGGCGTGGTGCTGCGGCCCGGCATGACCTTCACCATCGAGCCCATGGTCAACGCCGGCGCCCGCCACACGCGGCTGATGCCGGACGGCTGGACCGTGGTCACCAAGGACCGTTCGCTGTCCGCGCAGTGGGAGCACATGATCGCGGTCACTGAAACGGGCTTCGACGTGCTGACCCTGGGCGACAAGGGGCGCGTGCCGAAGTGAGCGTCGCGGGCGCCCTCGCCGGACTCGACGCCCGCCTTGCCGCGGCGAGCGGGGATAGTGAGTGGCAGACGCTGGTCAAGGCCGAACTCGCCGCTGGCGACGTGCGGCGCGCTGCAGCCTTCGACGGCGGCGCCGACATCGACGGCCTGCTGGCGGATCGCAGCCAGCAGGTTGACGGCGTGCTGCGTGATGCCTTCGGCCGCGACTTCGAGGCGACCGAGGGCCTGGCCCTGCTGGCAACGGGCGGTTTCGGTCGCGCCGAGCTGTTTCCGCACTCGGACGTCGACATCCTGCTGCTCTGCGAAGCGCCGATCGATGGCGTTCGCCAGCCCTGCATCGAACGCTTCCTGACCCGGCTCTGGGACGCAGGCTTGGCACCCGGCCATGCAGTGCGCTCGGTGGACGAGTGCATCGAGGAAGGCCGCAAGGACGCCACCATCGCCACGGCCCTGCTGGAGTTGCGGCCGATCTGCGGTGATCCCAGGCCCGGTCAGCGGCTGGCCCGCAGCGTACGCAGCGAAGGCTTCTGGACCCCGGACGCGTTTTTCGAGGCCAAGCGCGCCGAGCAGCGCGCCCGTCACGCCCGCTACAACGACACCGCCTACAACCTCGAGCCCAACCTCAAGGAAGGCCCCGGCGGCCTGCGCGACCTGCACACGCTGTCGTGGATGGCGCAGCGCATCTACGGCGTGCGCGAGGTTTCCGAGCTGAAGCCCCTGGGCGCCATCGGCGGCGACGAGCTGATTGCCTTCGAGCGCGAGCGTCGCGCGCTCTCCCATCTGCGCTTCGGCCTGCATCTGGTCGCCGGTCGGCGCGAGGAACGCCTGCTGTTCGACTTCCAGCGGCCGCTGGCGGCGCGCCTCGGCTTCAGGGACCAGGCCGCCGACAATCTCGCGGTCGAGCAGCTGATGCAGGGCTACTTCCGCAGCGCCGCGGTGGTGCTGCGCCTGAACGGCCGGCTGCTGCAGCGCTTCGAGGAGTCGCTGACCGGCGAGCCCGGCATCGAGCCGCTGGACGAGGACTTCGCGGTCGGTGCCGGCTACCTGCGCCTGCTCGATGCCCAGGCTTTCCAGCGCGAGCCGCTGAAGGTGATGGAGCTGTTCCGGGTGTGGGCAGGCAATCCTTCGATCCGCGGCCTGCATTCGAGCACCGCGCGAGCGCTGGGTGAAGCCCTGCCGCTGATCGACGAGGCCTTCCGCGAGCGCGCCGAATCGCGCACCGCCTTCATGCGCCTGCTGCGCGGGCCGCAGCCGGTGGTGACGTTGACCCGGATGTGGCAGCTGGGCGTGCTGGGTCGGTACCTGCCGGCCTTCGGCAACGTGTCGGGGCGCATGCAGTACGACCTGTTCCACGTCTACACGGTCGACCAGCACACGCTTACCGTGCTGAAGAACATCGAGAGCTTCGCTTCCGAAGAGTCGAAGCAGCGCTTCGCCCTGGCGCATGAGCTGTGGCCGCGCCTGCGCAAGCCCGAGTTGCTTCTGCTGGGGGCGTTGTTCCACGACATCGCCAAGGGCCGCGGCGGCGATCACTCCAAGCTGGGCGCCGACGATGCCATCGAGTTCTGTCTGGCGCATGGTCTGTCCACCGCCGATGCCGACCTCGTCGCCTGGCTGGTGCGCGAGCACCTGACCATGTCGGTCACCGCCCAGCGGCAGGACATCTCCGATCCCGAGGTCATCGCGCGATTCGCCGGCATCGTCGGTGAGCGCGAGCGCCTGGATTATCTCTACCTGCTCACGGTCGCCGACATCGCCGGCACCAGTCCGAAGCTGTGGAACGCCTGGAAGGATCGCCTGCTGGCCGATCTGCACGGCGCCACCCGCTTCGCCCTGCGGCGTGGCCTTGAGAATCGCGTCTACGCTGATGAACGCATCGAGGAGACGCGCGCGGCGGCGCGCGAGCGTCTGGTCGACGCCGGCATCGGCGCCGCCGACATCGACCGCGTCTGGGCTGGTTTCCCGCGCGAGAGCTTCCTGCGCTACAGCCCCGAGCAGATCGCCTGGCAGACCCGCGGCATCGCCCAGGCCGGCGAGGCCGACCTGCCGCTGGTGCTGGTGCGTCCGCATTCGCGCTCGGGCGCACTCGAGGTCTTCGTCTACTCGCCTGACCGCGACGGCCTGTTCGCAGTGGCTGCGGCAACGCTGGACCGCCTGGGCCTGTCGGTGGCCGAGGCGCGCATCGTCACCTCCACCACCGGCTTCAGCCTCGACACCTTCCAGGTGCTGGATGCCGGCATGGACTTCGTCTCTCCCGAGCGGCGCGCCGCCACGGTGGCGGCGACCCTGCGTGAGGCGCTGGCGCAGATGCCGGACGAGATCAGCCCGCCGAACCGGATGATCCCGCGCCAGCTCCGGCATTTCCGCATCCCGGTGCAGATCGAGTTCAGCCAGGACGCGAGCCACGATCGCACCCGCATGATGCTGGTCTGCACCGATCGCCCGGGCCTGCTGGCGCGCGCAGCCGCGGTGCTGCGGGCCCACCGCATCCGACTGCACGACGCGCGCATCGCCACCTTCGGCGAGCGCGCCGAGGACTTCTTCCAGATCAGTGACGAGGCCAACCGCGCCATCGTCGATGACGCCCGGCTGGAGGCGCTGCGCGCGGCCCTGGTCGAGGCACTCACGGACAGCACCGACAAGGATTCGCCGAATGCACGACAGCCTGCCCACGCTTGAACTGAAGCCCGTCATCGAAAGCGCCTTCGAGCGCCGCGCCAGCCTCACCGTCGAAGAGATCGACGGCAGCACGCGGCCGGCCGTCGAGCGCGTTCTGGCCGATCTCGAAGCAGGTCGCCTGCGCGTGGCGGAACCGGTGGACGGCGGCTGGCGGGTCAACGAGTGGATCAAGAAGGCCGTGCTGCTGTCCTTCCGCTGCAGCGGCAACCGCCTCATGCCTGAACCCGCACACGACCCTGCCGGCAGCCTGCTGCAGGCCTGGGACAAGGTGCCCCTGCGCAGCATCGAGACCGGCGACAGCAACTGGGCGGCCGAGCAGGGCGTGCGCGTGGTGCCGGGCGCGGTAGTCCGCCGCGGCGCCTACCTCGGCCGCGACGTGGTGCTGATGCCGAGCTTCGTCAACATCGGCGCCTACGTGGGCGACGGCTGCATGATTGACACTTGGGCCACGGTCGGCAGCTGCGCGCAGATCGGCCGCGGCGTGCACATCAGCGGCGGTGCCGGCATCGGCGGCGTGCTGGAGCCTCTGCAGGCCGCACCGACGATCATCGAGGACGACTGCTTCATCGGCGCGCGTTCGGAAGTCGTGGAGGGCGTCATCGTCGAACGCGGCTCGGTGATCGGCATGGGCGTCTTCATCGGCCAGAGCACCCGCATCTACAACCGCGCCACCGGCGAGATCAGCTACGGCCGCGTGCCGGCCGGCAGTGTCGTCGTTTCCGGCTCGCTGCCGGCGAAGGATGGCAGCCACTCGCTGTACTGCGCGGTGATCGTCAAGCAGGTCGACGAGAAGACGCGGGCGAAGACGAGTATCAATGAGCTGTTGAGGTCGAACGACTGACGCTTCGCGCCAGCCGTCGGGAATCGGCAATTGGGAGTCGGGAATCGACCGAAGGTCGGACCCTTCGCGAAAGCTTTCCGGCTCCGCTCTGGCGCACTGGCTGGGTTTGTCGCGCGCTCGTGACGCACCGCATGCTTCACTCCGATTCCCTATTCTCAACTCCCGATTCCCGGCTCCCAAATGCTCACCCTCTACGGTCTCGACAAGTGCAGCACCTGCGACAAGGCCCGCGCCTGGCTGGATGCCCGCGGCATCGCGCACACCTTCGTGGACTACCGCGAGAATCCCATCGACCCCAAGCTGCTCAAGGCATGGGCGAAGACGCTGACCTGGGAAAAGCTCGTCAATCGCGCCAGCTACACCTGGCGTGACCTGCCCGCCGAGCGCAAGCAGCCGGCCAGTGATGCCGAGTGGCTGGCGCTCATCAAAGAGCTCCCGGCGCTGGTCAAGCGCCCGGTCGTGGTCGGCGACGATGGCGTCTCGGTGGGCTTCACCGAGAAGCAGTTCGGCCAGCGCTTCGGCGGCTAAGATCTGCGCATGGATGTCGTCGAGCTCAGCTGTGAACTGATCCGCCGGGCCTCGGTGACGCCGGCCGATGCAGGCTGCCAGGCGCTGCTCGCGCAGCGGCTGGCGGCGGCAGGATTCAGGATCGAGCAGCTGCGCTTCGGCGAGGTCGACAATCTCTGGGCCACGCTGGGCGATGAAGGACCGACCCTGGCCTTTCTCGGCCATACCGATGTCGTTCCGCCGGGGCCGCCGGAGCAGTGGACCAGCCCGCCCTTCGAGCCGACCCTGACCGCCGACGGCCTGCTGCGCGGCCGCGGGGCGGCCGACATGAAGGGCAGCGTGGCAGCCTTCGTGCTGGCGCTGGAAGACCTCGCTGCCCGCCGTGACTGGCGGGGCAGGGTGGGCCTGCTGCTGACGTCCGATGAGGAGGGCGACGCGATTGACGGCGTGCGCCGGGTCGCCGAGCTGTTCGCCGTGCGGGGTGAGCGCCTCGACTACTGCCTGGTCGGTGAGCCCTCGTCCTCCCAGCGCCTCGGCGATGTCGTGCGCATCGGTCGCCGCGGCTCGCTGACCTGCACCGCAACCGTGCTCGGTGTGCAGGGCCATGTGGCCTACCCCGAAAAGGCAGTCAATCCGATCCATCGCGCACTGCCGGTACTGGCCGAGCTGTGCGCGCGCGACTGGGACGGCGACCCCTGGCCGGACTTCCCACCGACCAGCTTCCAGATCGCCAACTTCAAGGCGGGCACCGGCGCCAGCAATGTCATCCCGGGCACGGCCGAGGTGCAGTTCAACCTGCGCTACTCGCCGCGCTGGACGGCCGATGCGCTGATCCAGGAGATCGAGGCCGCGTTCGCCGCGCATCAGGTGCGCGCGGGTTTCCGCTGGCATCGCTCGGGCGAGCCTTTCCACACTGGCGAGGGTCGGCTGCGCGCTGCGGTTCGGGAGACGCTGGCGCGCGAACTCGGGATCCAGCCGGACGAGAACACCGGCGGCGGCACCTCGGATGGCCGCTTCATCGCTCCTCTCGGCGCCGAGGTGGTCGAGCTGGGCCCGCTGAACGCCAGCATCCACAAGATCGACGAGGCCGTGCGCCTGGAGGATCTGCGCGCCCTGCCGGCCGTCTATGCGGGCATCGCAAGGCGCTGCCTGCGGTCTTGAGTCGGCGCCGCCGACGACCCAAACGAGAACGGGGCCGCGAGGCCCCGTTCTTTCGTGCAGCGCGCAGCTCAGCCTTCAGATGCCTTCGAGGCCCATCTTGGAGGCGGCCGCGCCGGCATAGGTGCCCTTCAGATGCCCCAGCATGCCGAGGATCTCGCGATGGATCTCGGCGAGGCCGCCGTGCGGCATGTCGCGGGTCTCGTGGTAGACCACCGCCAGCCACAGCGCGATCCCGCGCAGCTTGAGCTGGGCCACGCTGCTGCGGGCTTTGCCGAACGCCTGGGTGGCGGCATCGCTCCAAGGCTGGTAGCGGTGCAGGTCCTGGGCGCCGTAGAGATGCGGAACCGGCGCGCGCGCCGCGTTCTGGATCTCGCCCATGGTCAGGGTGGCCACGGCCGAGCGCGTGCTGGGCGACAGCGACTCGATGATCTTGCGCATTTCGCGCAGCTGCCGGCGCAGGGTCATATAGCGCAGGGTGGAAAGCAGGCGGATCAGGAACGACATGGCGACTCCAGCAGCGGCAGCAGACGGGTGGGGCGAACCCGGGGTGGCTCCGGGTGGCGGCGATTATGGACTGCAAGTCAGGGAGCTACCGACAGGCTGCGTCACAAAATGACCGACCGACGGCAGATGATGTCAGAGTTCGCCCCGATCTGACCAGCGTGCGGCGGCGTTTCGTGATCCCTCACGGTCGCAATGTCAGCGAATGTTGCGGAGCTCCGGGCAGGAAGGGCGCGGCGCGACCCTCGGCCCAGTCCGCGTGGCCGGCGCTCCAGAACGGTGAGAGTGGATGCCCGCTCTGTCCGGACGGCATGTGGAAGATCCCCTCGGCCTCACGGCCGGGCGCCACCACCATGCGCTGACTGGCACCGAAGCTCGGCCCTTGGACCCGCGGCATGTGGTTGTCGCCGGGCAGGGGCTCGGCCTGCATGCACAGCAGTCGGCGTGCGGACCCGAGTGCGGCGGCGAGCGGGTGGCAGATCGCGCTGGTATTGCGCTCGCCCCAGCTGCGCTCGGCGAAGTCCGATCCCTGCGCCCGCCAATCCTCGGCCAGCGCCAGCGTCGCCTCGCGCCGGAGCTGCGCAGGCGAAGGCCAGCCCGCCGGCAGGCTGGATTCGGGCAGCTGCAGATAGGCCTGCAGGACGGCCTCGATCTGCGGCAGCCGCGGCTCGACGAAGTCCTCGCCCAGCGCCTCGCGCGCCGGGGCGAACAGCCGTTTGCTGAAGGCGTCGATCAGCAGGCCGCGGAAGCCGCGGGCGGCGCGGTAGCTGACCGAATCGACGCTGGCGCGCTCGGGGCGTTCGCGGGTGACCGCTTCCAGGTCGATCAGCTCGGGCGCGTCGGCAGTGGCTTCGAGCTCCGCGCGCAGGCGCTGCCACCACGGATCGAGGAACAGGGCGCGGTCGTCGAGCTGGATCGCCAGCAGGTCGGCTTCCATGAAGCGATCCTTCGCCAGCAGCTGGTCGCGGATCTGCGCCTGCCGTGCGCCGAGGTCGTAGCCGCCGTCGCCTACGACGCGCAGGCTTGCGACATCGACGACACGCGAGTTGGCGGTCCACAGGCGATGGTCGGGCGGGTCCAGCAAACGGGGTGCCGCTTCGGGCGGCAGCCAGTGCTCGGCCCAGTCGCAGCCTTCCAGCGGACGCAGGGGCAGCAGAGGGTCGCAGTCGCCGACCCGCTGCGGGATGCGCCCCATCAGGGTCCAGCCGATGCGGCCGCTGCGGTCGCCCGCCACGAAGTTCTGCACCGGGGTGCCGCTGCGCTGGGCCAGGGCCAGCGCCTGCTCGATATCGGCGGCGCGCAGCAGCTCGGCCATGCCGAGGTCGATCGCGCCGGGGCGATGCGCCGTCCAGCGCAGGGCCAGCTCGGTGCCGTCCGGTGCATTTGCGAGCAGGGGGCCCCAGCGGGTCTGCCGCACTTCCAGCGTTTCCGCCTCGCCCCCGCGCACGGTCAGCACCTCGCGATGGATCTGCAGGGCCTCCTCGCTTTCAGGTGTGCGATAGCGGGTGTGGCTGTCGTCAGTGAAGTCGACCTGCACCCAGTCGTGCCAGTCGCCATAGCTGTTGGTGAAGCCCCAGGCGACATGGCCGGTGCTGCCGACCACCAGTGCCGGCACGCCCGGCAGGCTGACGCCGGTGGCGTCGACCTGACCGCCGGGCGCCTGAGCATCCGGATAGACCAGGCGCACCCGGAACCACACGCCGGGCGCGCGCAGGCCGAGGTGCATGTCGTCGGCGACCAGGGCGCGGCCGTCGGCGGTGAGTGCGCCGGCCACCGCGAAGTTGTTGCTGCCCGGGCTGGGCGGTTCGGGGTCGTTGCCCGGCGGGGAGTCAGGTTCGGCGGCTGTAGGCTCCGACGCTCGATCGGCGCTGTCTGCTGCTCCCGCCTCGCCCTCGAGAGCGGCCAGCAGTGTCGCAGGCGCGATCGTATCCAGCGCGTCCCCGAACAGCGGCGCGTCATGTGCACTGCCAGGCGCGGCCAGCAGGTCGACCAGGGCATCGGGGCGATGCGCGCGCAGCTGCAGGAGGCCCAGCTCGCGCCGGTTCTGCGAATCCTGAAGATCGAAGAACATGGCCAGCCCGGCAAGCAGGCTGTCCTCCTCGCGCCAGGGGTCGGGCTGCGCGCGCAGCAGCCAGTAGGCCCAGGGGCGACTGTCGAGCGCCTCAAGTCCTGCATTGACGCCGGCGACGTAGGCCTGCAGCTGCTCACGCTGGTCCGCTGGGCCGTGCTGAAGCTCCGCACGCATCCGTGCGCGCAGGCGGTGCGCGCGGTTGGCGCGGTCGCGCGGCAGCGCCACTGCGCCAAAGAGTGCGGCGAGCTCGCCGGCGGCACTGCGACGGGCCAGGTCCATTTCGAAGTAGCGCTCCTGGGCGTGGACGAAACCCAGCGCGCGCAGCGCATCGCTGCGGCTCGCCGCTCGCAGGGTGACGACGCCGAGCGCGTCGCGCTCCACCTGCACAGGTGCGGACAGGCCCTCGATTCGGGCTTCGCCTTCCAGCTGGGGCAGGTTGGCGCGAAGCAGGAACCACGCAGCGATCAGGGCGAGCGAAAGCAACAGGCCCAGGACGGCCAGGATTCGCAGCACGTTGCGCAGCAAGCGGGGGCGACGGGAGCGGGAGGGCATTGCGTGCGCGCTTCGTAGAGGGTGGGTCGGCGATGGTAGCTGCTGCTCGGCGCGTGGATGGCCGATCCCTCGGATGAGGGTGCCGTTTCCGCAGTTTCGCCGTGATCACAGGCGGGCCACACACTGCGACTCGACGGCAGCCATCTGGATGTTCAGGTGCGAGCGCCCTGGGGCGGCCTTCACGTCCTCTTGCTTGTCGGCGGCGGGATATCGGTTTAATGTATCAGCACGCTAATACAAAAGACCGCCGTGAAACGACGTATCGCCAGCTCCGAAACCCAGCCCGCGCGCAGTTCGCGTGAGCGCAAGCCTGTGCCGGTGGTGCTGCCTGCGGCGGATCCGGTGTTCGCGCTGTGCGAGGCGCTGGCCAAACTGCGCGATCCGGCCGAGATCGCGGCCTTCCTGGACGATCTCTGCACGCCCGCCGAGCTCGAGGCCCTGGCCGACCGCTGGCGCGTTGTTCCCTTGCTGCTGGCCGGTCGCACCTACCGTGACATCCATGACCTGACTGGCGTCAGCGTCACCACGGTGGGCCGGGTGGCACGGTGTCTCACCCACGGCGCCGGTGGCTATCGCGCCGCGGCCCGACATCTGAAGCTGCACGATCCCTCCGGAATCGCTGCCGCCAAACGCTGAATTCGCTGCACTCCCTCTCCCCGCTTCGAGCATCCCCCGTGAAGAATCGTGATCGTCTGCGAATCGCCGCGCAGAAGAATGGACGCCTGTCCGACCCCGCCCGCGAACTGATGGCGCGCTCCGGCCTCAGTTTTCGCGAAAGCCGCGACCGCCTGTTCTGCTTCGGCGAATCGCAGCCCGTCGATCTGCTGCTGGTGCGCGACGATGACATCCCCGGCCTGATCGCCGAGGGCACCTGCGACTACGGCATCGTCGGTCGCAACGTGCTCGATGAGCAGGCCCTCGATCGCGCCGCTCGCGGCCTGCCGCCGGCCTTCAAGGAAGTGCGAGCGCTCGGCTTCGGCCGCTGCCGGCTGTCGATCGCGCTACCGCAGGACATGGCCTGGAACGGCCCGCAGAGCCTTGCCGGCCTGCGCATCGCCACCAGCTATCCGGCCCTGCTGGAGGACTGGTTGAAGCGCCACAACGTGCGCGCCGAGATCGTGATCCTGTCCGGCTCGGTCGAGATCGCGCCGCGTCTCGGCAAGGCCGAGGCGATCTGCGATCTGGTCTCGACCGGCGGCACGCTGGCCGCCAACCAGCTGCGCGAGGCGGTCGTGATCCATGAAAGCGAAGCCGTGCTGGCTGGCCCGGCAGAAGCGCTGATGGACGAGCGCGGCGACATCGCGACCCAGCTGCTGCGCCGGCTTGACGGTGTGCTGCAGGTCCGCGATGCGCGCCTGCTGATGCTGGAGACCGAGCGCGCGATGCTCGACGAGGTGCTGCGCCTGCTGCCCAGTGAGGAGCGGCCGACGATCATGAGCCTGGACGGCCAGCCGAACGGCGTGGGCGTGCAGGCGATCTGCCAGGGCAGCCTGTCCTGGCAGCAGCTTGAGGACCTGAAGAAGGCCGGCGCGCGCCGATTGCTGGTGCTGCCGGTGGAGCAGATGCTGACATGAGCACCACGACCGAGAAGACCGCCGCCGAGCGCACGACCGGCGAACGCCCCGTGCCCTTTGCCGCACGCGAGCTGCGCGTACTGGACTGGAACCGCATCGACGAATCACAGCGCCGCATGGCCCTGCGTCGCCCTGCGCAGGGCGCGCGCGCGGTGCTGGCCGAGAACGTCGAGCGCATCATCAGCCAGGTCCGTGCCGACGGCGACAGCACCCTGCGCGCCTTGACCCGCCGCTTCGACGGCTGCGAGCTGGGCAGCTTCCGGGTCAGCGAGGACGAATTCGCGGCCGCCGAAGCGCAGGTCGCACCCGCGTTGAAGCAGGCCATCGCCAACGCGATCGAGAGGCTGGTCAAGTTCCACGAGGCCGGTGCACCGCGCGGCTACGCGCTGGAGACCGCGCCGGGCCTGAACTGCGAGCGGGTGATCCGCCCGATCGAGCGAGTTGGCCTCTACGTGCCTGCCGGCAGTGCGCCTCTGCCCTCGACCGCGATCATGCTCGGCGTGCCCGCGCGCATCGCCGGCTGCAGCGAAGTCGTGCTGTGCACGCCGCCCAAGCCCGACGGCAGCGTCGATGCGACCGTGCTGGTCGCGGCGCGCCTGTGCGGCATTGGCACCGTGTTCAAGCTCGGCGGCGCGCAGGCGGTTGCGGCCATGGCCTATGGCACCGAGTCGGTGCCGAAGTGCGACAAGATCTTCGGCCCGGGCAACGCCTACGTCACCGAGGCCAAGCTGCAGGTGGCGAACGATCCCGACGGCGCGGCCATCGACATGCCGGCCGGGCCTTCGGAGGTGCTGGTCATCGCCGATGCGAAGGCCTCGGCCGAGTTCATCGCCTCCGACCTGCTGAGCCAGGCCGAGCATGGCCCCGACTCGCAGGTGCTGCTGGTCTCCGACTCGCAGGCGCTGCTTGAGTCCGTGGCAGTCGAGCTGGAGAAGCAGACCGCCGAGCTGCCGCGGCGCGAGATCCTGGCCAAGGCACTGACCCACGCCCGCCTGATCCTGAGCCGCGATATTCCGCAGGCCATCGAGATCAGCAATCGCTATGCGCCCGAGCACCTGATTCTGCAGGTGGAGGCACCGCGCCAGTGGCTGGAGCGCGTGCGCAGCGCCGGCTCGGTCTTCCTCGGCGCGCTCGCGCCCGAGGCGCTGGGCGATTACTGCAGCGGCACCAACCACGTGCTGCCGACCTATGGCGCCGCGCACGCCTACAGCGGCGTGTCGGTGGCGAGCTTCGTCAAGCTGATCACGGTGCAGGAAGTCAGCGCGGAAGGCCTGAACATCGCCGGCCCCGATGCGGCCGAGATGGCGCGCGCCGAGGGCCTGATCGCCCACGAGCGCGCGGTCACGCGGCGGCTGGCGGCGATCGCGGAGGGCAGGGCATGAGCACCTTGCTCGATCTGGTGCGCCCCGACCTGCAGGGCTTCGGCGGCTATTCGTCCGCGCGCAAGGAAGCCAGCGGCGGCCGCGTCTTCCTCAATGCCAACGAGTCGCCGTGGGCGCCGGAGATCGTCGGCGGTGAAGGCCTCAACCGCTATCCCGAGCCCCAGCCCGAAGCGCTGGTCGAGGCGCTGGCTTCGCTCTACGACGTCAAAACCGATGAGCTGCTGGTCGGCCGCGGCAGCGATGAGCCCATTGATCTCTTGGTGCGCGCGCTGTGCCGCGCCGGCGAGGACGCGGTGCTGATCTGCCCGCCGACTTTCGGCATGTATGCAGTGGCGGCGCGGGTGCAGAACGCGAAGCTGATCGAGGTGCCGCTCACTGCCACGGGTGATGCCACGCGGCCCTTTGCACTGGACGCCGAGGCGGTGATCGCAGCTGCTACGAACGACGCGGTCAAGCTGGTCTTCCTGTGCTCGCCCAACAACCCGACCGGGCAGGCGCTCCCGATGGAGACCATCGAGCGCATCGCTTCGGCGCTTGAAGGTCGCGCGGTGGTGGTCGTCGATGAGGCCTACGGCGAGTTCATGCAGCAGGCCTCGGCGACTGCGCTGCGCCAGCGCTTTCCGCAGCTGGCGGTGCTGCGCACGCTGTCGAAGGCGCACGCCCTTGCCGGCGCGCGCATCGGCAGCCTGATCGCGGCGCCCGAGTTGATCCGCGTGCTGCGCGCGATCATGGCGCCGTATCCGATTTCAGCCCCGTGCGTGCGCGCCGCGCTGGCCGCCCTGCAGCCCGAGGTGCTCGCGAAGACGCAGTTGCATGTCGCCGAGCTGATCGCCGCACGCGAGGCGCTGCGTGAACAGCTCGCGTCCACGCCTGGCGTGCTCGGCGTGTACCCGTCCGACGCCAACTTCCTCGTCGTTCGCTGCGCTGATCCGGCTGCGACCTATCGCCGCGCGCTGGCCGCCGGCGTCGTGCTGCGTGACGTCAGCCGCTATCCGCTGCTGGGCGACTGTCTGCGCGTGTCGATCGGTACACCCGAGGAGAACGCCTCCGCGCTCGCCGTATTCGCCAACAGCACGCAGGAGGCCGCAGCATGAAGCGCATTCTGTTCGTCGACCGCGACGGCACGATGATCGAGGAGCCGGCCGACTACCAGATCGACAGCTACGCCAAGCTGCGTCTGGTCGAGGGCGTGATTCCAGCGATGCTGAAGCTGAAGGCCGCCGGCTTCGAGTTCGTGATCGTTTCCAACCAGGACGGCCTGGGCACCGAGGCCTATCCGCAGGAAAGCTTCCAGGCGCCGCACGACCTGATGATGCAGATCTTCGAATCGCAGGGCATCACCTTCCGCGAAGTGCTTATCGACACCAGCTTCCCGCAGGACAACGCGCCGACGCGCAAGCCACGCCTGGGCCTTGTGATGCACTACCTGCGCGACCGCAGCATCGACCTCGCCGGCAGCGCGATGGTCGGCGACCGTGATACCGACCTCGAGTTCGCCGACAACCTTGGCGTGCGCGGCTTCCGCCTCAAGGTCACCGCCGGCGCCAAGGCCACGGCCGGCAAGGGGCCGGAATACACCTGGGCTGAGATCGCCCACCTGCTGGCCGACGCCCCGCGTCAGGCCAGCGTCGAACGCGTCACCAAGGAGACGAAGATCGAGGTCCACATCGATCTGGATCGCCCGGCGGAGCCGGTCGCGCTGACGGGTCTCGGCTACTTCGACCACATGCTGGAGCAGCTCGGCAAGCACGGCGGCTTCGCGCTCAAGCTGAAGTGCGCGGGCGACCTGCACATCGATGAGCACCACACCGTCGAGGACAGCGCGCTCGCGCTGGGCCAGGCGCTGAAGCAGGCGCTGGGCGACAAGCGCGGCATCGGCCGCTACGCCTGGGCCGCCGAGGGTGCGAATGGCCCTGCCGAGTCGCAGCCGGCGGCGCTGGACCTGGTGATCCCGATGGACGAGACCCTCGTCCGCGCCTCGCTGGACTTGAGCGGACGGCCCTACTTCGTGTTCGACGGCAGCTTCCCGCGCGAGCGGGTGGGCGAGCTGCCGACCGAACTGGTGCCGCATTTCTTCCGCTCGCTGTGCGAGACCGCCGGCCTCAACCTGCACCTGTCGGTGCGCGGCGACAACGCCCACCACATGGTCGAGGCCAGCTTCAAGGCGGTGGCGCGCGCCCTGCGTTCGGCGATCAGGCGCGAGGGCTTCGACCTGCCCAGCACCAAGGGGACGCTCTGATGCGGCTGGCGGTGATCGATTCCGGCGTCGCCAATATCGGTTCGGTCTGCTATGCGCTGGAACGGCTCGGCGTGCAGGCCAGCCTGGTGCGCAGCGGCGACGAACTCGCACAGGCCGAGCGCGCCCTGCTGCCGGGCGTGGGCGCGGCCGGTGCCGCGATGGCGCGGCTGCGTGAACTGCAGCTGGTGGACGCGATCCGTGCGTTTCCGCGGCCGCTGTTCGGCATTTGCCTCGGCATGCAGCTGCTGTTCGAGCGCAGCGCCGAAGGCGATGTCGAAGGCCTGGGCCTGATTCCTGCGCAAGTGCGGAAGCTCAAGGAATTCCCCGGCGTGCGCGTACCGCACATGGGTTGGAACCGCCTGCATCGCGAGCGTGACTCGGCTCTGCTCAAGGACATCAGCGAAGGCGCGCAGGCCTACTTCGTGCACAGCTATGCGGCGCCGGTAGGCGAGTACACGCTGGCGTCGAGCACGCACGGCGAGGCCTTCAGCGCCATCGTCCGCCGCGGCAACGTGGCCGGGGCGCAGTTCCACCCCGAACGCTCGGCATCAGTGGGCGCACAGCTGCTAAAGAACTTCATGGAGTGGGACGGCCAATGACCGGCTTCACCGCGATTCCCGCCATCGACGTCCGCGACGGACGCGTGGTGCGGCTGAAACAGGGCGACTACGCCCAGGAGACCCGCTACGCCGCCGATCCGCTGCAGCTGGCGCTGGATTACGCCAGCGCCGGCGCCGAATGGCTGCATCTGGTGGATCTCGATGCCGCCAAGGCCGGCGGCTACACGCTGGCGCCGCTGGTGCAGGCGCTGCGCGCGCAGAGCGGGCTGCGCATCCAGAGCGGTGGCGGGGTGCGCAGCATCGAGGAAGTGAACGCGCTGCTGGCGGCAGGCGTGGACCGCGTGGTGATCGGCTCGGTGGCGGTGAAGTCGCCAGAGCTGGTGCTGCGCTGGCTGGACCAGTTCGGGGCCAGCCAGCTCTGCGTGGCGTTGGACACCCGTCGCGATGCCGACGGCGTATGGCGGCTGCCGGTGCATGGCTGGACCGAGAGCGCCGGCGAGGAGCTGTTCGTGCTGCTGGAGCGCTACCGCACGGCCGGCCTGCGCCATGTGCTGTGCACCGATATCGCCCGCGACGGCATGCTCAGCGGGCCCAATCTCGAGCTCTACCGCGACATGGTGCGACGGGCGCCCGAGATCGCGCTGATCGCCTCGGGCGGCGTGTCCTCGCTCGATGACATTCGCGGCGCGCGCGAAGCGGGAGCCGCTGGCGTGGTGCTGGGCAAGGCCCTGCTGGATGGCCGCTTCACCGTCGAGGAGGCGCTGGCATGCTGAGCCGTCGACTGATTCCGTGTCTCGATGTGCGCGCTGGCCAAGTGGTCAAGGGCGTGCGCTTTCGAGACCACGTGGTGATGGGCGCCATCGAGGAACTCGCCGCGCGCTATCGCGACGCCGGCGCCGACGAGCTGGTGTTCTACGACATCACCGCCAGCCCCGAGGGCCGCAGCGTGGACCGCGGCTGGGTCGCGCGCGTGGCCCGGCTGATTGATATCCCCTTCTGCGTTGCGGGCGGGATCCGCTCGGTCGAGGATGCGCGGGCCATCCTGTTTGCGGGCGCCGACAAGGTGTCGGTGAACTCGCCGGCGCTGGAGCGCCCCGAGCTGATCGACGAGCTGGCCGAGGCCTTCGGCGTGCAGTGCGTGGTGGTTGGTATCGACAGCCTGCGTGACGCAGACGGCGAGTGGCGGGTACGCCAGTACACCGGCGACCCCAGCAAGACCCGCGCGCTCAGCCGCCGTACGCTCGACTGGGTGGTCGAGGCGCAGCAGCGCGGCGCCGGCGAGATCGTGCTGAACTGCATGGGCACCGACGGCGTGCGCGCCGGTTACGACATCGAACAGCTGCGCGCGGTCCGCGCGCTGTGCCGCGTGCCGCTGGTGGCCAGCGGTGGCGCCGGCACGCCCGAGCATTTCCTCGAGGTTTTCGAGCAGGCCGATGTGGATGCGGCGCTGGCCGCCAGCGTGTTCCACTCGGGCGCGATCGCCATTCCTGAACTCAAGTCCACTCTCAAGCAGCGCGGCATCGAGGTGCGTGATGTCTGATGACGTGGTGGTCAGTCCCGAGACCTTGGATCGGCTCGCCTGGGACAAGCAGGATGGACTGTTGCCGGCGGTGGTGCAGGACGCCGAGACCCTGCGCGTGCTGATGCTGGGCTACATGAATCGCGAGGCGCTGGAGATGACCCTGGCCTGCCGCCACGTCACCTTTTTCAGCCGCAGCAAGGGTCGGCTGTGGACCAAGGGCGAGCGCAGCGGCCACGTGCTCAAGCTGGTCAGCATCGAAACCGACTGCGACGCCGATACGCTGCTGATCCAGGCGCATCCGCAGGGCCCGACCTGCCACCTTGAGCGCACCAGCTGCTTTCCCGATGCGCCCGGCAGCTTCCTGGGCGATCTCGATGCCTTGATCGCCCAGCGCGAGCGCGAGCGTCCCGTGGGCAGCTACACGACGAAGCTGTTCGAGGGCGGCATCCGCCGCATCGCACAGAAGGTGGGCGAGGAGGGCGTGGAAACCGCGCTGGCCGCGGTGGCGCAGGAGGATGCAGACCTGCTCGGTGAAAGCGCCGACCTCATCTACCACCTGCTGGTGCTGCTGCGCGCGCGCGGGCTGTCCTTGGCGCAGGTCGAGGGTCTTCTGCGCCTGCGGCACGCGACGGCGCCGAAGCCCGTGGGGTGAATCGGTAAAGCGGTGACGCGGGCTCGCGCGTTACCCAGGCTGCAGCCCTGAGCCTTCTGGGTTCGGGTGTCCGTGCTGCGGTGCCTTCCAGCCCAACCGGGCATGCACAGCTCGCGGTGGGCCAGGGCCCACCCTATGCGCTCACGGGCATTGCGAACGGCCGTCCTCGGCGGATGCCATGAGCGCATCGAGTTTGCATAGGGTGGGCCTTGGCCCACCATGAGGCGAGGTCTCGCCCCGGTGCCAGCACTTCGAGGTTTCCTCCTGCGCCGTCAGACGCGCGATCTTGCCGCGATCTTCGCGGTCCTCGCTTTCCACTTCCGCCGATTCGCTGACTTCTTCCGCCGATGTGCCTCATCCGTCGGCCGCTCGATGCCAGGGGAAAGATCGCGCGCCCGATGCAAACTCGGGCACCCATGCGTCGTGGGAAGAACATTCGCCATGGTGGGCCAGGGCCCACCCTATTTCGCCACGGTCGGCCAGGGCCGACCCTATGAGGCTGACGCAGCGCTCAGCACGGCTTCGGCACGTTTGAAGGTCAGCACCAGTACATCACGCCAGACCGGCGCATCCGGATCCAGCGGCTCGACCGCAGTGACGCCGTGCCAGACGCGCTGGTCATCGACCAGGGCGATGTCCAGTGGCTCAGTCAGGGTGAAGGCGCCGAGCCGGGTCCTGTCGGCCGCATGGATGGTGGTGGTGCCTTCGCGGATGTTGTGGCGATCGATCAGGGCCACCAGCACGTAGTCGACGCCGTCGCGATGCACACCTTCCGGCGTCGGCTGGCCGGGCTGGCCGGGCAGGGCTTCGATGCGAAACTGATGCGCCTCGACCTGCCAGCGATCGACCTCCGGCGCCAGCTGCGAGAACAGCGCGTGCGCGAACCCGCTGAGGGCGCGAAACGGCGGGCTGTCGACGATCTCAGGCAGGATGGGCTGGAACCAGCGTTCGATGCCGCCGTTCAAGCGGTTGTAGTGCAGGGCCTGGTAGTGAGGCGCGTCGGGCAGTCGCTCGATGCCGCGCTCGCGGCTGGCGGCGAACACCGCATGTCGTCGCCGCCGGTAGCGGCCACCGTCGGCCATGTACTCGTCCACGCCCAGCGCCTGCCAGCTCTGCGCGAAGCGCGACCACGACTCGCTTGCCGTTGCCCCCAGCCTTGCCAGGCTCTGCGGACGCGCGAGAAAGCAGTAGCCCTCGTCGCGCAGCGCGTCGAGAACGGTGTCGGCATCAGGGCAGACAAGAGGCTGGTTCATCGCGCAAGCCTAGACCCGTTGCCGCCCAAGTGCCGTGCAGGACTCACGCATGGGAGCGAACGGAATGGGTTGGAGGCAGGGGCGGGCGGCAGCGCCCGCTCCACCGCGATCACTGGAAATGCAGCTCGGCCACCACCTGCACGCTGCCATCGCCACCGCGATCGAAGTCGTAGTGCGTGTAGCCGGCGCGCAGCGCGAACAGATCGCTGATGTGCCAGCGCGCACCAGCCTCTGCCATCCAGCCGCTGTCGTCGTCGGAGACCCGGCGCGGGCCGGCGATGGTGAGCGCGCTGCCCTCTTCTTCGCGCTGGAACAGGCCCGCCTTGGCATAGGGGCGCAGCGCGCCGCTCTGCGTGGTCCAGGTCAGGCCCAAGGACCACAGATCGCCTTGGGTCAGGTAGCCCGCGTCGGCGATGTTGCTGCGTTCGAGCTCGCCGAGGTCGGCCCAGGCTGCCTCCATTCCAAAGCCGCGGCCGAACTGCAGGCCAGCGACCGCAGTGACGCCGGATTCACCCTTGGCGCCGTCGCGCGGTTCGAACAGGGAGCGATCCTCAAGCGCGTCGAAGGCACCAACGCCGACGTGCCAGTCGATGGCATGGGCCGGGGCGATTGCGAACAGGCTGGCGAGTGCCAGCAGGGAGCGTTTGATCATGTCTGAGTCCTTTCAGAGGCGCGGCGGATGCCGCGGCTGAGAGTTTCATGAGGCCTTCACGGATCGCGCCAGTCCCTGAAGCCGCACCGTGTGGAGGGGATTCAGCTGGCGTTTGTCTGAAGCCGCTCCCTGAGGCTGCGGCGTGCTGCGCGTGGCGGGACAGAAGGCCTGGTGCAGCAATTCGCTCTGCTGGAGCAAGGCTTGTCTCGCCCGCCATGTCTCTGCACAGTGGCGGCGCCGCGAGCCGCGGTGCCCCCAATGATGGAGCGTCAAATGCGCGCAGTTCTGCTCACTCTCGGTCTGCTGCTCGCCATCGGCGGTGGCGTGTTGGTGTCTGGTCTGATCCAGCTGGAAGGCAAGAACGAAGTGCTGCGCGTTGGCGACAAGGCGCTCGAAGTCGGCGATGGCGGCATCCGCGTGGCCGACCGCGGCGAGCAGGGCAAGACGCTCGGCTTCGTGCTGCTCGGTGTGGGCGTCGTGCTGCTGGTGGCCGGGGCGATGCGAAAGCGCTGAGCTGCGTCTTCTTCATAGGGTGGGCCCTGGCCCACCACGGCTCCCATTCGGAAACCGCCCCCCGTTCCAGTGCTTGCGCGCAGGGATTTTCGATGCGCAGCAACTATGCACCGGGGCGAGACTTAAGCTCATGGTGGGCCAGGGCCCACCCTATGCGCATCGGCTCCGCGTCCAGCGTGCGCGCTGAGCGGGTTTTACTGCGCCGCGTTGCTTTGAGCCAGCGCAGCCTCGCTGATTGGCCATAAGCTGCTCAGAGCTCGCCTTCCAGCACACCCGCGCGGCGCAGTCCTTCGATCACCGCCTCGGCCGCGACTTCGGGCGACAGCTGATCCGCGTGCAGGTGCAGCTCCGGCGATTCCGGCCGTTCGTAGGCCGAATCGATGCCGGTGAAGTTGCGCAGCTCGCCGCGTCGTGCCTTGGCGTACAGGCCCTTGACGTCGCGCGCCTCGGCGACTTCGAGCGGAGTGTCGACAAAGACCTCGAAGAACTCGCCCTGCGCCAGCAGGCCGCGGGCGAAGTCGCGTTCGCTGCGGAAGGGCGAGATGAAGGAGACCAGGCAGATCAGGCCGGCATCGGCCATCAGCTTCGCCACCTCGGCAACGCGACGGATGTTCTCGACGCGGTCGGCATCGGTGAAGCCGAGGTCCTTGTTGAGGCCGTGACGCACGTTGTCGCCGTCGAGCAGGTAGGTGTGCTTGCCCATCGCGTGCAGCTGCTTCTCGACCAGGTTGGCGATGGTCGACTTGCCGGCGCCCGACAGCCCGGTGAACCACAGCACCGCTGGCTTCTGGCCCTTCTGGCCGGCGCGCTTGGCGCGATTGATGTCCAGCGCCTGCCAGTGCAGGTTGGAAGCGCGACGCAGGGCGTGGCGCACCATCACCGCACCCACGGTCTGATGGCTCAGCGTGTCGATCAGGATGCCGCCGCCCAAGCCCGGGTTGTCGGCATAGGCTTCGAAGGGCAGGGCGCGATCGAGCGCCAGATTGACGCGGCCGATCTCGTTGACCGCCAGGGTGCGTGCGGCCAGGTGTTCCAGCGTCTCCACATTCAGCCGGTACTTCGGCGTGGCCGGCGTGGCCAGCGCGCTGGCGGTGCCGAGCTGCAGGCGATAGGGCCGACCCGGCAGCATGGGCTGCTCACCCAGCCAGACGATGTCGACCTCGAACTGGTCGCTGGCCTCGACTGGATCGGTCGCTGCGCACAGCACATCGCCGCGGCTGGAGTCGATCTCGTCCTCCAGCGCCAGCACGATGGACTGGCCCGGATGCGCGACCTCCAGCGCCTGCTCGCCCAACCACAGTCCGCGCACCTTCGAGCTCTGGCCCGAGGGCACGCTGCGCAGGCTGTCGCCAACCCGCAGCGCGCCGCCCTGCAGCTGACCGGCGAAGCCGCGGAAGTCGGCATCGGGCCGCACCACCCAGCTGACCGGCAGTCGCGCGGCGTGACGGGGCCGCGGCGGCGCGGACGCGAGCTCGGCGGCCATCGCTTCGAGGTGCTCCAGCAGCGCGGGGCCGGCATACCAGGGCATGCGCGCGCTGCGCTGCACGAGATTGTCGCCATCGACCGCGCACAGCGGAATCGGCTGCACGTGCTCAAGGCCCACGCGCGCGGCGAAGTCGGCAAAGCGTTCGACGATGCGCTCGAAAGCCTCGGCATCGAAGCCGATGCGGTCCATCTTGTTCACCGCCAGCACCACGCGCTGGATGCCCAGCAGGGCGGCGATGCAGGCATGGCGCAGGGTTTGCGGCAGCAGGCCCTGGCGCGCGTCCACCAGCAGCACGGCAAGCTCGCAGTGGCTGGCGGCGGTCACCATGTTGCGTGTGTACTCGGCGTGGCCGGGCGAGTCGGCAACGATGAAGGCGGTGCGCGCCGTACCGAAGTAGCGCCAGGCGACGTCGATGGTGATGCCCTGTTCGCGCTCGGCCGAGAGCCCGTCGAGAAGCAGTGCATAGTCGACCTGCTCGCCGCGGGTGCCGTGGCGGCGCGAGAGCAGTTCGAGGTTGGCGAGCTGGTCGTCGGGCACGCTGTCAGTCTCGAACAGCAGGCGGCCGATCAGGGTGCTCTTGCCGTCATCCACGCTGCCGCAGGTGAGCAGGCGCAGGTGCGGGCGATGCTCGGGCGCGGGCAGGGCGATGGCGGCGGACTCGTGCAGTGGAAGGTCTGGCGTGTGGGGCAGGGCGCTCATCAGAAATAGCCCTCCTGCTTCTTGCGCTCCATCGATGCGGCGCCGTCGCCGTCGATCAGGCGGCCTTGGCGTTCAGATGCTCTGGACGCCGCCATCTCGGCCAGCACGGCCGGCAGATCGGCGGCCTCGCTTTCGACCGCACCGGTCAGCGGATAGCAGCCCAGGGTGCGGAAACGAACGCTCAGCAGCTGCGGCTGCTCGCCGGGCTCCAGCGGCAGGCGCTCGTCGTCGACCATGATCCAGGTGCCCGAACGGCGCACCACGGGGCGCGGCTTGGCGAAGTACAGCGGCACCACTTCGATGTTCTCGCGCTCGATGTAGCGCCAGATGTCGGCTTCGGTCCAGTTCGACAGTGGGAACACGCGGAAGGTCTCACCGGGTGCATGGCGCAGGTTGAACTGCTGCCACAGCTCCGGCCGCTGGCGTTTGGGCTCCCAGCGATGGCCGGGGCTGCGATGGCTGGCGATGCGCTCCTTGGCCCGCGAGGACTCTTCGTCGCGGCGTGCGCCGCCGAAGGCCGCGTCGAAGCCGTGGGCATCCAGCGCCTGGCGCAGGGCCTGGGTCTTCATGACGTCGGTGTGGGTGGCGCTGCCGTGGGTGATCGGATTGACGCCGGCCGCCCTGCCTTCGGGGTTGGTGTGGACGATCAGGTCCAGACCCAGCCTCGCGGCCAGCGCATCGCGGAAGGCGATCATCTCGCGGAACTTCCAGCCGGTATCGATATGCAGCAGTGGGAAGGGCAGGCGACCCGGCGCGAAGGCCTTGCGCGCCAGATGCAGCAGCACGCTGCTGTCCTTGCCGATGGAGTAGAGCAGCACCGGCTTGCGCGCCGCCGCCGCGGCCTCGCGGAAGATGTGCAGGCTTTCGGCTTCCAGCCGGTCGAGGTGGGTGAGGGACATGGGAGAGTCAATGAAGAATTGACGCGCAGGTTAGCCGACCGCGCTCGTCCACACGCAGCCCGATTGGTGGCAGGCATAGTCGCAAATCCTCCCAAGCGCGCACGGCACCGCTACACTGCGCGCCGCCGCCCGGATGGCGAAACCGGTAGACGCAGCAGACTTAAAATCTGCTATCCGCGAGGGTGTGCGGGTTCGAGTCCCGCTCCGGGCACCACGTATCACTCTGGTTCGGTACCGCTCGCTGGGCGCGCGACAGGGTGGGCCCTGGCCCACCGAGGCCAATGTCCCGCCCCGGTCTGCGCCTCGCCACGATGGCTGGGCATGCCAGCGCTGCGGTGTAGCGATACGCGATCGGTCTGCGGTTGTGGCGCGTCACGGATGCAGAACGGGGCGATCGCGTGGCTCTGCACGCATGCAGATCGGGGCGAGCGTTGAGCTCATGGTGGGCCAGGGCCCACCCTATGAACGTTCTGGTGGGCGGGGAGCCCTGTCGCCCGCGCTTCTGGTGAGTGCCCATGTCCTGCAATCCCGTTCGCCTTGAGTTCGAACCTGTCGCCTCGCTGGGCGCCGTGCCCGAGGGCAGCTATGCGCTGAGCGCGGGCGATGGCTTCGAGGGCGATGTCTATGCCCACTTCCATGGGCTCACCTCGATGGAGTTCGAGGAAGAGAGTCTGGCGGAGCTGGAGCAGGCGGCAGCGAACCTGCGGCCGGGCCAGGTGCTGGCGATCCGCCACCGCTGAGCCTTGTGCGGGCATCATGGGGTTCGAAGCCCCTTGAGGAGTCCTCTAACGATGCTCATCCGCTACCTGGCCTGGCTGGCCTGCATCGTCCTGGTTCCGGTCGGCGCCACGCTCGCGCTGGCGTTTGGCAATGGCTGGTGGTGGCTGTTCGCGACCGCGCTGCTGCTCAGCCTGCTGGGCCTGCGCGATGTCCTGCAAACGCCGCGGGCCCTGCTGCGCAACTACCCGCTGCTGGCGCACTTCCGCTATCTGGTCGAGTCGATCCGCCCCGAGATCCGCCAGTACTTGCTGGAAGGCGACGAGGAGCAGACGCCGTTCTCGCGCGCGCAGCGCTCGATCGTCTACCAGCGCGCCAAGAACACGCTGGACAAGCGACCCTTCGGCACCCAGCTCGACGTCTACCGGCCGCAGTACGAGTGGATCAACCACAGCCTGCAGCCGGTCGACCTGCCCGATCACGACTTTCGCATCCGCATCGGCGGCCCGGACTGCAGCCAGCCCTACTCGGCCAGCGTGTTCAACATCTCGGCGATGAGCTTCGGCTCGCTGTCGGCCGCGGCGATCCGCGCGCTCAATGCCGGCGCGCGGAGCGGCGGCTTCTATCACGACACCGGCGAGGGCTCGATTTCGCGCTATCACCGCGAGCATGGGGGCGATCTGGTCTGGGAGATCGGCTCGGGCTACTTCGGCTGCCGTAACCCCGACGGCAGCTTCAGCGAGGAGCGCTTCATCGAGAACGCCCGCGACCCGCAGGTGCGGATGATTGAGCTGAAGCTGAGCCAGGGCGCCAAGCCGGGGCAGGGCGGGATTCTGCCGGGCGCGAAAGTGACGCCGGAAATTGCTGAAGCGCGCGGTGTGCCGGTGGGCACCGACTGCCTCTCGCCCGCGCGTCACAGCGCTTTCGACTCGCCGATCGGCCTGCTCACGTTCATCGCGCGCCTGCGTGAGCTGTCGGGCGGCAAGCCGACGGGCTTCAAGCTCGCGATCGGGCATCCGTGGGAGTGGTTCGCGATTGCGCGCGCCATGGTCGAAACCGGCATCACGCCCGACTTCATCGTGGTCGATGGCGGTGAGGGCGGCACGGGGGCGGCTCCCTTGGAGTTCACCAACCACGTCGGTGCCCCGCTGACCGAGGCCCTGATCCTGGTGCACAACACCCTGGTCGGACTGAACCTGCGCCAGCGGGTCAAGATCGGCGCGGCCGGCAAGATCGTCACCGCCTTCGACATGGCGCGCACGCTGGCGATCGGCGCGGACTGGTGCAATTCGGCGCGCGGCTTCATGTTCGCGCTGGGCTGCATCCAGTCGCAAAGCTGCCATACCGACAAGTGCCCGACCGGCGTGGCCACGCAGGACCCCTCGCGTCAGCGTGCGCTGGTGGTGCCGGACAAATCCGAGCGGGTCTACCACTTTCATCGCAACACGCTGAAGGCCCTGCGGGACCTGCTGGCGGCGGCTGGGCTTCAGCATCCCGACCAGCTGGGGCCGGAGCACATCATCCGCCGCGTCTCTGGCAACGAGATCCGCTCGCTGGCCAACCTGCATTTCTTCGTCAGGCCCGGCGAGCTGCTGGAGGGGGTGCCCAGACATCCGGTGTTCGAGCTGTTCTGGCCCTTGGCTCGGGCCGACAGCTTTGCCGCGCCGGCTGCCGTCAAGGCCTACGAGAAGCCTGCTGCCTGAAGCGTGGCCGCGGGCGAGCAGGGACCCGCCATGACGGCGTCGCCGCCATTGCCTATGATGCGTGGCCATGAGCGCGACCCAGCCCATCTCGATCCTGTTTGCCGACGTCAGCGGCAGCACGCGTCTGTTCGAGACCCTGGGCGACGTCGAGGCGCGCAGGATCATCTCCAGCGTGCTCGACGCCCTGACGCGGATTGCCGGTGCGCATGGCGGGCGCCTGGTCAAGACCATCGGCGACGAGATCATGTGCACTTTTCCGGCCGCGGTGCAGGCGGCGCTGGCGGCCTGCGACATGCAGCGCAGGGTCAGCACCGATCCCGAGTTCGTCGCCGAGAGTCTGGGCATCCGCATCGGCTTCCATCATGGCGAAGCCCTGCTCGAAAACGGCGATGTCTATGGCGATGCGGTCAACGTGGCTGCACGCATGGCGGCGCTTGCCAAGCGCGAGCAGATCGTCACCACCGCCGGCACGGTGAAGGACCTCACCATCGTTGGCGGCATCCGCTCGCGGGCGCTGGGCCGCGCGCGGGTCGCGGGCAAGCTGCTGGCGATCGAGATCGTCGACCTGATCTGGCAGGACGACACCTCGAACCTCACCACCATCCAGCGCGCGATCAAGGTCGACGACACCACCCAGGCCGGCGCGCGCCTGACCTTGCGCCACCGCGGCCGGGTGATCGAGCTGCGCGAGGACGCGCCGCCTTTCAGCATGGGCCGTGATCCCGGCTGCGGGCTGTCGATCGAGGCCGAGTGGGTCAGCCGCAACCACGCCAGCCTCGAATGCCGGCGCGGCCTGTGGGTGCTGACCGACCGCAGCACCAACGGCAGCTTCGTGCGCATAGGCGACGAAGAAGAACTGCGCGTGCACCGCAACGATCTGCCGCTGCGCCGCAGCGGCTGCATCAGCCTCGGGCAGAGCATCGCCGCGGCCAGCTCGGATCTGCTGGTGTTCGAGGTCGGCTGAGCTCGCGAAGCCCGTGCGCGCAGGCGTTCAGCGTCGTTTGCGCCGGCATCGGTCTTCGGAGCACAGCGCTCGCGCGCGCCGAACTCAGGCGCGCCGACTGAGCCAGACGAGCGCAGCTTCCGCTGCACACAGGCCGCTGGCGAAGCAGGCGGTCAGCAGGTAGCCGCCGGTGGGCGCTTCCCAATCCAGCATCTCGCCGGCGCAGAACACGCCGGGCAGCTGGCGCAGCATCAGCTGCTCATCCAGCGCCTCGCGACGCACGCCGCCGGCGCTGCTGATGGCCTCATCCAGCGGGCGCGTTGCGGTGAGCTGCAGGGGCAAGGCCTTCAGCGCGGGCAGCAGAACCTCCGCATCGGCCATCGCCGATTTCGGCAGGCACTCGTAGACCAGCGCCAGCCGCGCGCCGTCCAGGCCGAGGCGCTTGCGCAGCTTCGAGCCGGTGCTTTCGCCGCTGCGCGCGCGCTGCCAGCTCGCCCTTAGCTGTTCGAGCGAGCGTTCCGGGAACAGGTCGAGCCACAGCTCGGCGCGGCCGTCGCGCTCGATCTGGCCGCGCAGGTCGGCCGACAGCGCGTAGATCAGACTGCCCTCGATGCCGTGCTCGGTGAGCACGAATTCGCCCTGGCGGCGCTGGCGTTGGCCTCTGGTATCGATCCACTCGGCCGCAACGGGCTTCACCGGCAGCCCGGCGCAGCGTGACACGAAGTCCGCCGACCACTCGCATTCGAAGCCGCAGTTGCTGGGCGCCAGATCGCGCACTTCGATGCCGCGTGCGCGCAGCAGCGCGACCCAGGCGCCATCGCTGCCGAGCTTGGCCCAGGAGCCGCCGCCCAGCGCCAGCACGACGGCGTCGGCCATTACTTCGGCCTGTGCCTCGGGCGTGTCGAAGCGCAGGCGGGTTCCCTCGATCGAGACCAGTCGATGCTGTACGTGGAAGCGCACGCCCTGCTCGCGCAGCCGCCGCACCCAGCCGCGCAGCAGGGGCGCGGCCTTGAGATCAGTCGGAAACACCCGGCCCGAGCTGCCGACAAAGGTGTCGACGCCGAGCCCGCGCGCCCAGTCGCGCAGGGCGCGGGCATCGAAGCGCTCGAGCCAGGGCTGCACCCAGGCGGCCGCTTCGCGATAGCGCGCGACGAAGGGCGCGAAGGCTTCCGAGTGGGTGAGGTTCAGGCCGCCCTTGCCGGCGATCAGGATCTTGCGGCCGACCGAGCCCATGCGCTCGTACAGGTCGACCTCGACACCAGCAGCGCGCAGGCGCTCGGCGGCGATCAGCCCCGCGGGGCCGCCGCCGACCACAGCCACGCGTGTGGCATTGGGCTCACTCACGCCTTGCGATCCGAAGCCTCAAGCCGCTGCGACAGGCGCGTGATCTCGGCGCGCAGCGCGCGCACTTCCTCGACCAGGGGTTCCTCGCCCTTGGCCACGGCGTCCTCGACCACGCGCTCGCGATCGGCATCGATCTCGGCCTGCATGGCCGACACGACCACGCCGATGAACAGGTTCAAAGCGGTGAAGCTGGTGGCGAGAATGAAGGGGATGAAGAACAGCCAGGAGTAGGGATACACCTCCATCACCGGCCGCACGATGCCCATCGACCAGCTTTCGAGCGTCATCACCTGGAACAGGGTGTAGAAGGAGTCAGCCACGCTGCCGAACCACTCAGGGAAGGCCTCGCCGAACAGCTTGGTCGACATCACTGCGCCGACGTAGAAGATCAGCATCAGCAGCAGGACAATCGAGGCCATGCCCGGCATCGCGCCCAGCAGGGCGCCGACCACGCGCTTGAGCGAGGGCACGATGGTGATCAGCCGCAGCACGCGCAGGATGCGCAGCGCGCGCAGCACCGACAGCGGTCCGGAGGCCGGCAGCAGGGCGATCGCCACGACCACGAAATCGAACACATTCCAGGGGTCGCGGAAAAAACGCAGCCCGCGGACGTAGAGCTTGGCGGCAAGCTCGATGCAGAAGATCACCAGCGCCGCCTTGTCCAGCATTTGTAGCCATTCGCCGAAGCGCGCCATCACCCGCGCATCGGTCTCCAGCCCCAGGGTGACCGCGTTGATCAGGATCACCGCCAGCACGAAGCGTTCGGTGAAGGGGTGGGCAAGCGCGCGTTCGAGCAGGGCCTTCATGGCGGGGGACAGGGTCGGGGAGGGGAGCGCATTCTAGGGCTTCGCCGGGAATGGAGAATCGGGAATCGGGAATCGTTGGAGGCGTTGCTTCATCCCCTGTCGCAGCACGCCAGAGCCTCGCTCGATTGCCGATTCCCCATTCCCGATTCCCGGCTCTCAAACATCAAACTGCTCGCCCGCCTTCGGCACCCGCACATCGCAGCCGTACTGTTCGCCGAGGCGCACGCGCAGACCTTCGCGGGCTTCGTCTTCGCCGTGGACCAGCAGCACCCGCGGATGCAGGGGGATCTGTCCGTACCACTGGCTCAGGCCGTTCTGGTCGGCGTGGGCCGACAGGCCGCCGATGGTGTGGCGGCGCGCCTTGACGCGGATGCGCTCGCCGAAGATGTCGACGAAGTCGGCGCCGTCGACCAGGCGCCGGCCCAGGGTGCCGCGGGCCTGGTAGCCGACGAAGACGACGTGGGCGTTCTCGCGCCAGAGGTTGTGGCGCAGGTGGTGGCGGATGCGGCCGCCGTTGCACATGCCGCTGCCGGCAATGATCACGCAGCCGCCGCCGCGCTGGTTGAGCGCCTGCGAGTCCTGCACGCTGCTGACGAGACGCAGGTTGGGCAGGCCGAAGGGGTTGCCGCTGCCGTTCCAGGCGGCGCGGGCCGGTGAGTCCAGCAGTGCCTTGTGGCGCGCATAGGTTTCAGTGACTTTGAGCGCCATCGGTGAGTCGAGATAGACCTGCCAGCGGTCGAGGTGCCAGCGCTCGTAGTTCTCGGCCATCCAGTACAGCAGCTCCTGGCTGCGGCCCACGGCGAAGGCCGGGATCAGCACGTTGCCGCGCTCGTGGGCAGCGATGTCGAAGACTTCACCCAGTTCGTCGATGGTGGAGTCGCGCGTGCGGTGCAGGCGGTCGCCATAGGTGCTCTCAAGCAGCACCAGGTCGGCCTTGGGTACGGGTGCAGGGTCGCGCATGATCGGTGTGCCGCACGGGCCGATGTCGCCCGAGAACACCAGGGTGCGTGGGCCCTTCGGCGTCTCGCCGGTCAGGCTGACCGAGGCCGAACCGAGGATGTGGCCGGCGTCGCGCAGGGTCAGGGTCAGGCCCGGCAGGATCTCGGTGGGCTCGTCGTAGTCCAGTGCGCGCAGCAGGCGCAGGGCATCGGCGACGTCGCCCAGCGAGTACAGGGGCTCGGCGTCGGGCTCCTCGCCGGCGCGCAGCTTGCGGCGGTTGTCGCGTTCGGCATCGGCGGCGGCCAGGCTGGCGGAGTCTTCCAGCATGATCCGCGCAAGATCGGCGGTGGCGCGATGTGTATAGACAGGCCCCGAGTAGCCACGCTTCACCAGCAGCGGCAGTCGGCCGAGGTGATCGATATGGGCATGGCTGATCACCACGGCATCCAGGCGCTTCAGGTCGAACGGGAAGGCATCGCGATTGCGCTGCGTTTCCTCATGCCCGCTCTGGATCATGCCCACGTCCAGCAGCACCTGCTGGCGGCCGAATTCGAGCAGATGGCAGGAGCCTGTGACTTCGCCGGCGGCGCCGTGAATGGTGATGCGCATTCGAACCTCGCAGCGTGGGGGCTGGCACGATCATAGCGCCGCCGACTTCGTGGCCCGCACCGCTACACTGTGCGCCCCCCGAAGTTCGCAAGGCTGCACATGTTCCCTGGAGATTCCGCACTGTTGCTCCGCGTCGCCGCGATCGGCCTGCTCGGCCTGTTCGCCCCTGTCATCAGTCGCGCCGATGCCGCGCTCGACCCGCGCCAGCGCGACGCCAGTACTGCCGCCTGCATGGATTTCTACCAGCACGCAAACGGTGGCTGGCTGGGCGCGACGCCGGTGCCTGCGGGGCAGGCGAGCATCGGTTACACCGACGAAGTGCGCAGCCTGCATGCGGCCCGCCAGCGCGATCTGCTGCGCGGCTTCGCCGAGGCTCCCGCGAATGCGCTCGATACCAGCATCGCCCGCGCCTACGCGCTGGGCATGGACAGCGCCTCGATCGATGCGCTGGGTATCGGCCCGGCAGCGCCCTTCCTTGCCAAGATCGATGCGCTGAGCAAGCCTCGCGAGCTGCCGGCACTGCTTGCCGAGCTGCACGGCTGGGGTGCGCCGATCCTGTTCGCCTTCTCCGCCGCGCCCGATCTGGAGCGCCCCGAGCAGCTGATCGCCTACGCCAACCAGGGTGGCCTGGGCCTGCCGGATCGCGACTACTACCTGCGCGAGGACGCACCCGCGATCGAGTTGCGCGAGGCCTATCGCGCCTACATCGAACGCCTGCTGGTGCTCGCCGGCCGGCCGGAGGCCGCGGCCGAGTCGCAGCGCGTGCTTGCGCTGGAGCTGGAGCTCGCCCGCGCCTCGCTGTCTTTGGAGCAGCTGCGCGACCCGCGCAACAGCTACCGGCTGACCAGCGTGCGCGAGCTTGAGCGCGCGCAGCCCAACCTGCGCTGGCGCGACTATCTGCGCGGGCAGGGCCTGCGCGGGCTGGATCGCCTCTCGCAGGCCCACGCCAGCTTCTTCAGCGCGCTGAACGCGCGCTTCGCGTCGCAGCCCTTGGCCGACTGGCAGTCCTACCTGCGTTTCCATGTGCTGCATGCCGCTGCGCCCTTCCTCGGCCAGCCTTTCACCGAAGCCCACGATCGCCTGTTCCTGGAAACCCTGTCGGGCCAGCCGGCGCCGTCGCGCGAGGCGCGGGTACTGCAGTTCCTGCAGGCCAGCCTCGGCGAGGCCCTGAGCCAGCGCTATGCGCGCGCCCACTTCGAGCCCGCGCGTCGCGAGGCCGCACTGGCGATGAGCGAAGGCATTCGCGCCCAGCTGCGCGCGCTGGTCGAGGGTGCGACCTGGCTGAGCGATGGCGGACGCAGCGCTTTGCTCGTCGACATCGACGGTCTGGTGATCGCCTTGGGTGGCCCGGTCGAGACGGCATGGGAGGGCTTTGAGCTCGACGCCGCGAGCTGGCCCGAGGCCGCGCTGGCGCTGTCGCGCGCTCGCCACCAGCGTGAGCTGGCCGCACTCGGCAAGCCGCCGCGGGCGCGCTGGCCGGTCGCGTCGTCCAGCCTGCAGGTCAGCTACCAGGCGGCGACCCACACGCTGTACCTGCCGGCCGCGCTGCTGTCCTCGCCTCTGTTCGAACCTGCGGGGGACTCAGCCCTCAATCACGGGGTTGCTGGCGCGCTCATCGCCCGCGGACTCATGGGCGTGTTCGATCCGGCCTCGGGCGCGCGCCGCGGCCTGCTCAGCGAAGCGGATCGCGCCGCCTATGCCGAGCGTTCGCGCGGCCTCGTGAGCCAGTACTCCACGTTTGCCGCGCTGGGGCCGCTGAAAGTCGATGGTGCCGCGACCTGGAACGAGAACGTGCTCGATCTGGCGGCGCTGCAGCTGGCCTATACCGCTTTCCTCGCCGTCGGCGGTGAGCGTGGCGAGAGTATCGACGGGCTGACGCCGGCGCAGCGCTTCTTCCACGGCTGGGCCCGGCTGATGCGCCGCAACTACCAGGACGAAGCGCTGCGCCTGCTGCTGGCCGCCGACACCCGCGCGCCTGCGCGTTTCCGCGTCAACGGCCCGCTGCCGCACCTGTCGAGTTTCCAGGCCGCCTTCGAATGCAAGGATGGCCAGCCGATGTTCCTGCCGGAGCCGGCGCGGGCGATGGCGTTCTGATTGGAACCGGGAATCGGGAATGGGGAATCGGGAATCGTCAAGAGCGATCGCGATCTCGCCTGCCACGGTGCACCGATCCACGGGGAGCAATTCCTTGTCATCGATTCCCGATTCCCGATTCCCGATTCCCCATTCCCGGCTCTTCGTGACCACAGGCAGGGTGCCGCCGTCTTCACCCCGCCTATGATGCGGCGATGCTCGCCCGCCTGAATCCGATGCAGCTGCTGCGCTTCGCAGGCCTCTTCACCTGGGGCTGCATGGGCGTGCCGCTGCTGATCGATCTGTTCCAGCAGGACATCAGCGGCAGCGATCTGATCTGGTGGCGGGTCTGCTATCTCACCTTCGGCGTCTGCTACTGGCTGCTGACGCGCCCGCCCGGTGCCGGACCCCGCACGCGCTGGCTGCATCTGCCGCTGCTGGGCGTGCTCACGCTGTCGGCGATCGGCATCGGGCACTTCACCGGCACCGGTCTGTCCGGTGCCTTCCTGATCGTCATTGCTGGCCTGCTGCCCTGGTTCCTGTCGCTGGGCTGGGGGCTGGTCTGGCTGATCGCCCAGCACAGCGCGCTGATTCCGGTGTTCCTGCAGATCGAGGGCTTTGACTGGATCAGCGCGCCGCTGCAGGCGATGCTGCTGTTCGGCTACTCCAGCTTCGTGTTCCTCACCAGCCTGGTGGCGCGCAGGCAGATGGACGCCCGCGAGGAGCAGCGCCGCTTGAACTCCGAGCTGCGCGCCACCCGCGCCCTGCTGGCCGAAAGCTCTCGCCTCAACGAGCGCTCGCGCATCTCGCGTGAGCTGCACGATCTGCTGGGCCACCATCTCACTGCGCTCAGCCTGAATCTCGAAGTCGCGACCCACCTGTCCGATGGCAAGGCGCGCGAGCACATCAAGCAGGCGCAGTCGCTGGCCAAGCTGTTGCTCTCCGATGTGCGCGAGGCCGTCAGCCAGCTGCGCCAGGATGACGCCATCGACCTGCGCGAGGCCCTGTTCACCCTGGTCGATGGCGTGCCCTCGCTCGAAGTGCGTCTGGACGTGCCGCCCGACTTCCGCATCAGCGATCCCCGCCGCGCGCAGATGCTGCTGCGCGCGACGCAGGAGATCATCACCAACGCCGCGCGCCACTCCGGCGCTGCGCGCCTCGATCTGCGCATCGCCAGTGATGCCGGCGGCGTGCTGCTGGAGGCGCGCGACGACGGCCGCGGCGCGGACGCGGTGCAGGCCGGCAACGGCCTGCGCGGCATGCGCGAGCGCGTCGCCGAATTCGCCGGCACACTTGAGATCGACACCTCGCCGGGCCAGGGCTTTGCCCTGCGCCTGCACCTTCCCGTGGAGACACCCGCATGATCCGCGTCTGCCTGGTCGATGACCAAACCCTGGTACGCCAGGGCATCCGTTCCCTGCTTGAGCTTTCCGACAACATCCGCGTCGTCGCCGAGGCCAGCGACGGCAAACAGGGCCTGGAGAAGATCGACGAGGTCAAGCCGGACGTGGTCCTGCTCGACATGCGCATGCCGGTGATGACCGGCATCGAGACCCTGCAGCACCTGAGCGAGCGCGGCTCGATGCCGGCGACGATCATCCTGACCACCTTCGACGACGACCAGCTGGTCCTGCAGGGCATCAAGCTCGGCGCCCGCGGCTACCTGCTGAAAGACGTCTCGCTGGAGCAGCTGGTCGACGCCGTGCAGACCGTCGCCGCCGGCGGCTCGCTGGTGCAGCCGGTGGTGACCCAGCGCCTGCTGTCGGGCCTTGAACGCATGCAGAACGACTTCACCAGCCTCGATCGGCCCGACCCGCTGACCGACCGTGAGACCGAGATCCTGCGCCTCATGGCGGGTGGCTACAGCAACAAGGAAATCGCCAACTCGCTGGGCGTGGCCGAGGGCACGGTGAAGAACCACGTGTCCAATATCCTCAGCAAGCTCGGCGTGCGTGATCGCACCCGCGCGGTGCTGAAGGCGTTCGAGCTCAAGCTCGTATAGACGTTGTGCTGCGCGTGGGCCGAGGTTGGCGCGCCGCGCTCAGCCGATGTCCTTGGCCTCGCCCACGCCGGCGTTCTCGGCATGTGTCGGCTGGCGCGGACGGCGCAGCAGGGGCTGGGCGAACACCGCCAGGAGCAGGATCGCCACGCCGGCGTAGAAGCTCGCATCCAGCTCGCGCTGCTCGTTGAACAGCAGCATCGCCAGCAGGATCGCGTAGACCGGCTCCAGGTTGATCGCCATCTGCGCCGAGAACGCGCTCATGTGGCGCAGGGCAACCAGGCTCAGGGTGAAGGGCAGCAGGGTGCAGCCCAGCGACAGCGCCAGCAGGAAGGCGAAGTCCTTGCCGTCGGGAATCACGCCACCTTCGGCCGGCAGCGGAAACGCGAGCAGCAGCAGCGGCGCCAGCAGGGTCAGGGTCAGGGTGCCGGCACCCAGCTCGATGGCCGTGACCGTCAGCGGCTCGCCGTCCTCGACGTAGCGTTTGTTGAGCGCCGAGAAGAAGGCCACGATGAAGGCCGAGAGCGCGCCCATCGCAATGCCCGCACGCATCTCCACCGGTACGCCGCCAACCACCAGGGCCACGCCCGGCAGCACGGCCACACCCAGCGCCAGCTCGCCGCGCGAGAACGGCCGCTTGGCGACCCAGGGCTCGATGAAGGCGAGGAACACGGGCCCCAGCGCCATGCAGGTCGCGCCGACCGATGCATTCGAGAGCTTGATCGAGCCATAGAAGGTCAGCCAGTGCAGCGCGACCAGCGCGCCGATACCGGCATAGATCCACACCTGCCGCGCGCGCATCCGCCGCAGGCTGCGCCAGACCGCCGGCACCAGGGCCAGCGCGGCCGTGACCAGCAGCATCCGCCACCACACCAGCGGCAGCGCGGTCAGCGTGATCAGCTTGCCGAGGATGGCGGTGAAGCCCCAGAGCATCACGCAGAAGTGGATCTGCAGCTGGGCGCGGGTTGCAGGCGTCATTGCCACGGCGTGGAGTCGATCGAAGGCCGCACATACGGCGAAGGCGCGTAGGCTGGGCAAGCGCGGCAAGGAGCGCAATAGGCAGGAAGGCGCCGGGCTGTGGATGTCATTCGTCGTGGCACGAGTAGCCATGGGACTGTGCGGCGCGACACATGCGACGCCCTGGCAGTCCTGTCCGCCGGGGCATGCTGAGGTTGTGTCGATGTTGGGTGTTGCATCAGCGGCCAGCGTGAAAATGCTGGACACGCAGATCGCGTGGCAGTTACATGGGGCGGGGGCGAGCGAAGATTTTCAGTTGTGCGGGGGCGTTCCTCACGTCGCGTGCCTCAACTACTTGGTCGCCCGCCGCGCTTGTCTGCTTCGCCTTCGGTAGTACTTGGGAGCATTCCGATGAATCCACGCTGGTTCTGTCTTCTTTCGTTGCGGCTTGCACTCTGCCTTCCTGCCGTTGCAATGAGTTCAGAGTTTTTCTCGGTCTGGCCCGGGCACCCCCAAGCGCCAGAACTTCCCGGGCCGCCGCGTACGGTTGTCGCACGAGAGTGGCGGGTTGAACTCAATATGCGCGGCATCGTAGCGAACAACGCTGCTGTACAGCGAATCAGCGTCCGGCTGCCGGACGGAGAACGCAGTTTCACGATGCGCCTCTTCAGTGACATCGAGGGCTTCGAGCTGGTGGGCGAGGACGACTTTCAGATTCGACCGGGTGCGCGGGACGAAGAGATCTCGTACAGCTGGAGCGGGGTGGCAGGCGGCGAGCAGATGACCATTGCTGTCTATCGCGGCGTCATGTCGGCGACCATCACCGGTCCACGCGGTGTGTTTTCCTTGATTCGTCGAGATGGACGCCCTGTGTTCCAGCAGATCGATGTATCGCGCATCTCGACGAAGGAACCGCCCCGCTCCAGCAAGCCACAGCACCCCGACAAGACCAGGTTGATCCGCTCGCTGTCTATGCCAGCGGTACCGAAGCAGTCCGTTGATCGCGTGGACATACTGGTAGTGCACACGCCCGCAGCGCTTGTACTGGCAGGCAGCGTGGCCGATCTGAACGCCCGGGTTGCGGAGTCCTTTCTGCAGATGGAGGAAGCGCTTCGCAATAGCGGCATGGCAGGTGTCAGAGTGCGCAACGTGTTGGCCGGAGCCAATCTCAGCGCGCAGGTCAACTATAGCGAGGTCCCTGGTCACAGCTGTGCAGTGGGCACCAGCACCGACTTGTGCCGATGGGTCGGACATCGCATCTGGTTGCGAACGAGTGCTGCCGTTGCGGCGTTGCGGAATACGCACGGCGCCGATTTGGTGGTGATGCTAGTGGCAGATGGTGCAGATGGGTTGGGGCCGACGGGTGTCGCCTATGTTCAGGAGCCTGGATGCGGAACGTTTCTGGGCTACGAAAACTCGCCAGGCTGCGATGTTGGCGTCGCGTACGCAAGCTTTGGATTCTCAGTGGTGAGCACGACGTATACGACGTCATTTCAAGTGTTCGCCCACGAGCTCGCGCACCAATTTGGTATGCAGCATCAGTCTGAGATCGCAAGTCCAACGCCTGCCTACCCGTGGTCGCACGCTAGAACCAACTCCCACGGGAGTGTTCAGACACTTGCCGGTGGCTATAGCCTCGCGCGCACCCTCCAGTTCTCAAACCCCAACGTGGTCTTCGTCGGCTCAACGGAAGCCTCGGGTAGCGGCACTCAGTTCAATGCGCGAACGGGTGCCTTTCTCGCGCACGCGATGTCGAATTTTAGGCCACCAGGTCTGCCAGCAGCATTGTTCTCTGACGGCTTCGAGATTCGCTTGATTCCCGTCGTGGGGTGTTGAGAAATGAAGTGCGCTTGGGTTTTGCCTCTGGCTTTGCTTTTCATCATGAGCTGTGACTCGATCGCAGCGGTCTCGATAACCGGTCAGGTTGTTGTCGATCCACACCCTTCCGCATTGCTGCGAGGGCACCAAGCGACAATCACCTACACCCTCACCAACACCGGCGATGAGCCACTTGACTACGCCGGTGCGAGCTTTGACTACCGCACAGATGGGCCGCCAAGCTCAATCTTCCCATTCCCAACTGAGGCGACTCCGCCCTGCAGCATCCGATATCTCCACTTGGGTGGCGCTCCTGGTGTGCCGGGTTTTGTTGTGCAGACGATCGACTTCAATCCGGTCCCGATCCAGCCGGGTGAATCACGGCAGTGTGTGTCCGGTCTGCGAGTGTCGGAGCAGTCGGCCAGGCCGTTCGTCAAGACCTTCAGGATCGGCGGCAGAGCTGGCGACCAATGGGCGTACTCGACGACGTCAATCGCCTTCACTTTAGGAGAGCCACCGCTTGCCATCCCTACGCTTTCGATTTGGGGTTTGGTGGCTACGGCGCTTGCCGTGCTGTTTGCTGTGCTCTATCGCCTTCGGGTCGGAGCGTGAAACTCATGATCAGGCCGCGCGTGTTTGCAGGTGCGCGACAGCGGCCTACATGGCATCGCGCGCCAAGCAGCAGCCGCGGCGGTATGTGTTCTCAGGTCGCCTGCGCGCGCGATAGATCAGCTGCGCGGAACTGCTGACATCATCGTTGGAAGACTCAGCGCGGGGAGACTGACAATGACCGGAATTCGAGCTCTGGCAACATTAGCCTTCCTCGCATGGGGTGCGCCGGCGGTGGCAGCCCTGTCGATCAGCGGCATCGTGGTCGTTGAGCCGCATCCCTCGACCCTGTTGCGCGGGCAGGAGGCGATGGTCACCTACACCCTCACCAACACCGGCGACGAGCCCATCGAGCTTGCGACGGTGGGGTTTCCCTATCGCAGCTCGGGTCCGCTGAGCACCGTGCTGCCGTTCCAGACCGCGGCCACCCCGCCGTGTGTCTATCGCCTGCGGGCGCTGCCTGGGCCGTTCGAGGTGCCGGGCGCAGTAGAAAGCCCGGCCAAGTGGTCGCCGGTCCCGCCCTACCTGGAGAAGAGCGTGGAGTTCTCGCCGCTGCCCATCGAGCCGGGCGGCACACGCCGCTGCGTCGCCGCGCTGCGGGTCTCCGCGCAGGCGGCTGGGCCGTTCGTGCAAACCTTCAACTTTCAGGCCTCGCGAGGCGCGCAGTCGGTGATGCAGACGCGTTCTGTGGTCTTCGGTCTGGGCGAGTCCGGCATCGCGATTCCAGCGGTGTCGACGTGGAGCTTGGCGCTTGCGTCGCTGCTCGTGCTGCTGGTGGGTGTGTTCCGGCTGCAGCGGCAGTAGGCAGCGGGCCTGCTGCCTCGGGCGGCGGTTTCGCATTCGACGCGATTGCGCGGAATAGCATGCTCGCCTGACGGCGGCCGTGACCGCTCGCCGCTCGAATCAGCCTCGTCGCTTGGCCGGGTGACTGCAGCAGCGTGCGCTTGCCGGCCCGTCACCCTTGGGAGGATGCGAAAGGGCGTGGGGCACATTCGGACTCGCGCAGTTTGCCCCCTCTCCCCCGGCCCCTCTCCCACGAGGGGAGAGGGGAGAAGGGCGCGCCGCCTGTGTGTTGGAGTTGGCGCGAAGCAGGTTCTGCGGACGCTGCACTCAACCCATCTTGAAGACGCAGAGCTTGTTGCCGTCGAGGTCGCGGAAGTAGCCGGCGTAAAAGCCGGGGAAGCGCTCGCCGCAGGCGCCCTCGTCGCTGCCGCCGAGCTCCAGCGCCTTGGCGTGGAAGGCGTCGACCTTTTCGCGGCTGTCCATCACCAGCGAGGTCATGTTGCCGTTGCCCGGCGTGGCAGGCTGGCCGTCGAAGGGCTTGATGACGCCGACCGCGGGGCCTCGACCGGTGCCCCAGGAGATGAAGCGTGGCCCCTGCATGCCGCGCTTGCCGCCGATGGTGGCGAACAGCGCGTCGTAGTAGGCCGCTGCGCGGTCGAGGTCGTTGGTGCCGAGGGTGACGTAGCCGATCATGGAGCACTCCGGATGGGGGCGCCGCGCTGGGCGACGCCGGGTGGAAAGAGCCGCAAGTCTGCGGGCGGGCAGCATGGTGGAAGCGCGAAGAGCGGGGAAGCGCGATGTCGGCCGCGGAGCGGGCGGATTCCGCCAGCCTTCTGCAGCAGGTCTCTGCAGCCCCAGGCAACAGAACTCTCGACCCGACGTTTGTCATCGTCGCCCTCGCCAATAGCGCCTGCAGCAGCCGCTGCGAGCAGGCGCAGCGTCCGCGTCAGATCTCGATGGTGGCGAGATCGCCCTTGGTCTCCAGCCAGGCCTTGCGGTCGGATGCGCGCTTCTTCGACAGCAGCATGTCCATCAGCGCGCGGGTTTCCTCGGGCGCTTCGACGGTCAGCTGGACCAGGCGGCGCGTATCCGGGTGCACGGCCGACTCGCGCAGCTGCGAGGGGTTCATCTCGCCCAGGCCCTTGAAGCGGGTGACGTTGACCTGACCGCGGATCTTCTCGCGCTCGATCTTGTCGAGCAGCAGGCGCTTTTCTTCTTCATCCAGCGCGTAGAACACCTGCTTGCCGACGTCGACGCGGAACAGCGGCGGCATCGCCACGAACACATGGCCGGCGGCGACGAGCGCAGGAAAGTGCTGCAGGAACAGGGCCGACAGCAGGGTGGCGATGTGCAGGCCGTCGGAGTCGGCATCGGCCAGCACGATGATCTTGCCGTAGCGCAGGCCGCTGATGTCGGCGCTGCCCGGGTCGCAGCCGATGGCCACCGCGAGGTCGTGCACTTCCTGCGAGCCCAGCACCGCGCCGCTTTCAACTTCCCAGGTGTTGAGGATCTTGCCGCGCAGCGGAAGGATGGCCTGGAAGTCCTTGTCGCGGGCCTGCTTGGCGCTGCCGCCCGCTGAGTCGCCCTCGACCAGGAACAGCTCGGTGCGCGAGAGATCCTGGCTGGAGCAGTCGGCCAGCTTGCCGGGCAGGGCAGGGCCTTGGGTGATCTTCTTGCGGACGATCTGCTTCTCGGTCTTGAGACGTGCGGACGCGCGCTCGATCGCCAATTGGGCGATCCGCTCGCCCATCTCGACGTGCTGGTTGAGAAACAGCGAGAACGCATCGTGTACCGCGTTCTCGACGAAGGCCGCCGCCTGGCGCGAAGACAGGCGTTCCTTGGTCTGGCCGGAGAACTGCGGGTCGGTGAGCTTCAGGCTCAGCACGCAGCAGACGCGGTCCCAGACGTCCTCGGGCGCCAGCTTGACGCCGCGCGGCAGCAGGTTGCGGAAGTCGCAGAACTCGCGCAGCGCTTCGGTCAGGCCCGAGCGCAGGCCGTTGACGTGGGTGCCGCCCTGGGCGGTGGGAATCAGGTTGACGTAGCTCTCCTGCACCAGCTCGCCGTCCGGCGCCCAGCACAGGGCCCAGTCGACGGCTTCGGTGTCGCGCTTCAAGGCACCGACGAAGACTTCCGGCGGCAGGTACTCGCGATCGGCCAGCTGGCTTTTCAGGTAGTCGCGCAGGCCGTCCTCGTAGTACCAGCTGTCCTTCTCGCCGCTGGCCTCATCAATCAGGGTGACCTTGAGCCCCGGGCACAGCACGGCCTTGGCGCGCAGCAAATGGCGCAGCGCGCGCAGCGAGAACTTCGGCGTGTCGAAGTACTTGGGGTCCGCCCAGAAGCGCACCTTGGTGCCGGTGTTGCGCTTGCCGACGGTGCCGATGATCTCCAGCGGGCTCACCCGATCGCCGTCGGCGAAGCTCATCCGGTACTCGTTGCCGTCGCGGCGGATGGTGACATCGACCTTCTTCGACAGCGCATTGACCACGCTGACGCCGACGCCGTGCAGGCCGCCGGAGAAGGTGTAGTTCTTGCCGCTGAACTTGCCGCCCGCGTGCAGGCGCGTGAGGATCAGTTCGACGCCGGGGATGCCTTCCTCGGGATGGATGTCGACCGGCATGCCGCGGCCGTCGTCGGCGACCTCGCAGCTGCCGTCGGCATACATGGTCACTTCGATGCTCCTGGCGTGGCCGGCCAGGGCTTCGTCGACGGCGTTGTCGATCACTTCCTGCGCCAGATGGTTGGGGCGCGAGGTGTCGGTGTACATGCCCGGTCGGCGCTTGACGGGGTCAAGGCCGGACAGGACTTCGATATCGGCGGCGTTGTAGCGGCTGCTCATGCGGAACGTCGAGGCAGTGGGCGGCAAGTGAGTCCGCGGGGGCGCAAGGTTACCCGGTCGCGAGCCCCGAGCGGGTGCATCGACCGCTGAGAGCCTCTCCGCACCGCGCGTCGAGGAGGGTGTTCCCGCTGAAACGCTGGATTCGTCATGCCGCGAAAAGCCTGTCCCCGAAACGCTGTCAACGGGGATCCAGCCCTCTAGCCACCGGCGACAGAATTTCCTGGGCGTGTGCACGACGCTGCAGCCCGCTCCGCGGCGAAGACAATCAGTGGTCCATTCCAGGCAGGTGCGCCGGCTCCGGAGCCAGCTTCGGCGTGAAGTTTGAAGTCAAGACCGCATCGGCACTGGACATTGGCCGGGCTTCACACGAGAGTTCGGCGCGGCCGCTGTGCTCTCGGGGGAGAGCCAGCGCTTCGCGCCTTTTGCAGTGCGAAAGGCGGCCGCCCAACCATCATCTGAATCCCGGGGACATCATGCTTCAGCATTCTCTGCGCCGACTCGCGGTCGGCGCCTTGGCGCTCGCCATTTCTTCCTCTCTCAGCGCTGCCGAAACTCCGGCGTTTCGTCTGAGCGGTCCGGCGTCGGGCGCGCCGGCGGAACTGGCGAGCGCCTACCTGCGCCGCGACTTCGCGCGCTTCCAGCTCAGCGGCAGCGAACTGGAGCATCGCGTCCGCGATGTCGTGCCTACCCGCCACAACGGGCTGACCCATGTCTATCTGCAGCAGACGGTCCAGGGCATCGACGTGGATGGCGCGATCACCACGGTCAACGTGATGCGCGACGGTGTGGTCCTCAGCCTGGCTGACGCGTTCGTGCTCAACGCGCCCTCACGGGTCAACCGCGGCGTGCCGGCGATCGATGCCAGCACGGCCTATCTTGCCGTCGCCGACTACTTCAAGGTGGCGATGCCGCGTGCGCCGCAATCGCATGCCGCCCGCGGCGGCGCCAGCCAGCACCAGGTGTTCTCCGGCGAAACCCTGTCCAGTCAGCCGGTGCCGGCCGAGCTCATCTACGTCGCCGAGGGCGACGACCTGCGCCTCGCCTGGAATCTGACGGTCGACCGCTTCGAGTCCGACAATGTGTGGGCGGAAGTGCGCGTCGACGCCGAGACCGGTGAGGTGATCGACCTCGTCAGCTATGTCGCGCATCTGGGCTCGCCGGCTTCGGCGAAGGGGAGCACATCGCTCGGCTACAGCGCGAGCTATCGCGTGGTGCCGATGCCTTTCGAGACGCCGCAGGATCCGGGCGCCAGTTTCCAGGTGGTCACCGATCCGCATGACCCCGAGGCCTCGCCGCGCGGCTGGCACGACACCCGGGATTTGACCGCGGTGGGCTTCGAGTTCGCCGAGACCCGCGGCAACAACGTGGTGGCGCGCGCCGATCTGCTCGCGAACAACAGCGCCGCCAACTACCGCGCACCGGCGACGGTGAACGGCTCGTCGCTGGCCTTCGACTTTGCATTCGATCCGGCGCAGCCGCCCACCAATGGCCAGAATCAACCGTCCGTGGGCAACGTGCCGCCGGCCCTGGTCAATCTCTTCTACTGGAACAACGTGCTGCACGACGTGCTCTGGCACTACGGCTTCGACGAGCCGGCCGGCAGCTTCCAGGTCAACAACTACGGGCGCGGCGGTGCCGGCAACGACGCGGTCAATGCCGATGCACTGGATGGCTCGGATCGCAGCCCGCCGAACACCAACAACGCCAACTTCGGCACGCCGCCGGATGGCTCGGCGCCGCGCATGCAGATGTTCCGCTGGACCGCACCGGTGGTGGGCTCGGTGGTGTTCACCGCACCGTTCGCTGCCGAGTATCCGACCAGTGCCGCGAGCTTCGGTGGAAGCCTGGGCGGGCCCCTGAGCGGCGGCTTCGCGCTGGTCGATGACGGCGGTGCCGAGGGTGGCGTGCTGGGCTGTACGGCGCTGACCAACGGTGCCGAGATCAGCGGCCGCATCGCCGTGGTCAAGCGCGGTGTCTGCGAGTTCGGCCTCAAGGCCTTGAACGCACAGAATGCCGGCGCTGTCGCCGTGCTGATGTGGAACAACCAGGGAGGGACGGCCTCGTTCACGCCGGCGCCTGGCGCCGCGGGTGCCCAGGTCACCGTACCTGTGTTCGCGATCTCGCAGAACGACGGCGATGCCCTCGCGCTGGAGCTTGCGAATGGGTTCGCCCAGGGCACGCTGTCTCCTGCCGTGGCGATCGGCCCGGATCGCGACAGCGATTTCGATGCCGGGATCATTGCCCACGAGTATGGCCACGGCCTGTCCAACCGTCTCACCGGCGGCCCGAGCGCCTCGACCTGCCTCAACAACGCCGAGCAGAAGGGTGAGGGCTGGTCGGACTTCGTCGGCTTGATGGTGACCCTGCGCCCGAACGCTTGCGCGGCGCCACGCGGCATCGGCACCTATCCGAGCTTCCAGTCGGTCACGGGTCCGGGCATCCGGCGCTTCCCCTACAGCCCTGATCGCGCGGTGAATCCCTTCACCTTCGCCGATACCAACAATCCGCTGCAGAGCCAGCCGCACGGCATTGGTTCGGTCTGGGCCACCATGCTGTGGGACATGACCTGCGACCTCATCGACGAGCATGGCTTTGACGAGGATCTGGTCCGGGGCACGGGCGGCAACAACATCGCCATGCAGCTGGTGGTCGACGGCATGAAGGCCCAGCCCTGCCGCCCGGGCTTCGTGGATGCACGCAACGGCATCCTCACCGCGGACGAGGCGAACAACGAGGGCGCCAACCGCTGCACGATCTGGCGTGCGTTTGCTGCGCGCGGTCTCGGCCAAGCGGCCAGCAGCGGGCTCAACACCGATCGCTCGGATCAGGTCGAAGCCTTCAACCTGCCGACCGAGTGCGCCGACCACGTGGTGACGCTGCAGGTGGCCGGCGAAGGCACGGCCAGCCCGAATGCCGCGCAGGGCCTGCTGACGGGCGGAGTGGCCCGTTACACCTTGACGCCGGCCGCGGGCTATCGCCTGGAGTCGGTCGAGGGGTGCGCCGGCGCCCTGTCGGGCAGCGTCTTCACCACCGCCGCGGTGACCGCTGATTGCACGGTGAGGGTCAACTTCGAAGCGGTTCCGATGGACGTGTTCGCCGACGGGTTCGAACCCTGAGGATCGAGCGGGAGGTCCGGCGCGGCCGGGCCTCCCGCTTCTTGTTCGCGGTGGCTATGGCTACACCCTGAGCGGCAGGCGCTGCGCAGCCTTCGGGCCATCAAGGCGCGCCAGCGATGCGCCGTTCCGCTGGGAAATCGCCCAGGGGATCAGACCTTCGACCGTGCCTCAGCGCGCGCCCAGGAGTGCCGCCAGTACGGCCATGCGTACGGCCACGCCATTGCTGACCTGTTCGAGGATCACCGACTGCGGGCCGTCGGCCACGGCGTCGGCAATCTCCACGCCGCGGTTCATCGGGCCCGGATGGGTGACGATGGCATCCGGCTTTGCACGCCGCAGGCGGTTCGTGTCCAGACCGTAGTCGCGATGGTAGTCGACCAGCGAGCTGACCAACCCTTCCTCCATGCGCTCGCGCTGCAGGCGCAGCATCATCACCACGTCGACGCCTTCGATGGCCTCGTCGAAGCGCTCGAACACGCTGCAGCCTTCGAGCGTGCCGTCCTGCGGCAGCAGCGACGCCGGTCCGCAGACGCGGATCTCGCCGGCGCCCAGGGCGCGCAGGGCATGCAGGTCTGAGCGTGCGACCCGCGAATGCAGTATGTCGCCCACCAGCACGAACTTGAGCTGCGAGAAGTCACGGCCCTTGTGCTGGCGCACGGTGAGCATGTCCAGCAGGCCCTGGGTGGGATGGGCCGCGCGTCCATCGCCCGCATTGACCAGGTGCACATGGGGTCGGGCCGCTGCGGCCAGCTCGGCCAGCACACCGGACTCGGCGACGCGGATCACGAAGGCGTCGGCGCCCATGGCTTCCAGGTTGCGGAAGGTGTCGAGCAGGGTTTCGCCCTTGCGCGAGGACGAATGCGCGACATCGAAGTTCAGCACCTCGGCACCCAGGCGCTGCGCCGCCAGCTGGAACGAGCTGCGGGTGCGGGTGGAGGGCTCGAAGAACAGGTTGACGATCGTGCGTCCGGCCAGTGCCTGCAGGTTGGCGCGACCGTCCAGTGCCTGTGGGCGCAGGGCCTCGGCGCGGTCCAACAGTGCTTCGATCTCGACCCGGCCGAGGCCATCCAGGCTCAGCAGGTGGCGAAGGCGTCCATCGGGGTGGTGCTGCAGGCTGCTCATGGTCGCGGACATGGAAGGAGTGGGGATTCAGTCGAGCTGGCCGAGCCAGCGTTCGAGGATGATCTGCGCGGCGAGCGCGTCGAGCAGATCGGCGTGCGAGCGCTTGGCGCGGCCCTCGCTGCGCGCCTTGGCGAAGCGACGGTCAGCCTCGCGCGAGCTGGAGCGCTCGTCGACCAGGGCGACCGGCAGCCCGTAGCGCTGCTGCAGGGCGCGGGCGAAGCGACGGGCGCGGTGGGTGGCGGGCTGGGCCTCGCCTTCGAGGGTGAGCGGCTCGCCGACGATCAGCTGCTGCGGCGACCACTCGCGGAGCAGGCGGTCGCAGGCGTTCCAGTCGGGTTCGCCCTCGTTCACCGGCAGGACCGCGATCGCGCGCGCACTCATCGACAGCGTGTTGCCGACCGCCACGCCGGTGCGCCGGGCACCGACATCGAACCCCAGCACGCAGACCGGGGCGGCGCTGTCGGCAGCACTCACGCTCGGCCCGCGTAGTCGGTGAGCAGGCGCAGGTCGACACCGAGCAGGGCAGCGGCGCTGTTCCAGCGCTGCTCCAGCGGCAGGTCGAACAGGATCGAATCATCGGCCGGCACGGTGAGCCAGGCGTTGGCGGCCAGCTCTTCCTCCAGCTGGCCCGGCCCCCAGCCCGCGCAGCCCAGGGCGAGCAGGGCCTTGGCGGGGCCGCTGCCCGCTGCCATCGCAGCGAGGATGTCGCGCGAGGTGGTCAGCTTGATCTGCCGCGAGACCCGGTAGGTCGAGTCCCAGTCGCGGCCGTCATCGGCATGCAGCACGAAGCCGCGCTCCGGATGCACCGGGCCGCCGGTCAGGACCTCGCGCTGGCCCAGCAGGCCGGTGCGGTCGTCGAGGCCCAGCTGCGACAGCACCTCGGCCATGTGGTAGTCCGACGGGCGGTTGAGCGTGATGCCCATCGCGCCTTCTTCGTCGTGTCTGCAGATCAGGGTGACGGTGCGCGCGAAGTTGGGGTCGTCCAGCTGGGGCAGGGCGATCAGGAGCTGGTTGCTCAGTGGACTGGCAGGCGAGGGCATGGGCGCGATTCTAGCAGTCGCGCGCAGCGCTGCCCGTCACGCGGATGGGCCCGGTCAGCGGTTGCGCAGCACGTTGCCCGGCTGGAATTCCCAGGTGCGGGTGATGTGCAGGATCTCGATGTTTTCCGCGGTCTCGGGCAGCGGCGGGTAGGGTTCGCCCAGGCGGACGATGCGCAGCGCGGCCTCGTCCAGCACCGGATAGCCGCTGGAACGGATGATGTCGATGCGCTCGACGCTGCCGTCGCGGCGTACGGCGACGGTCATCAGCAGCTGCCCGACCAGATTGCGGCGGCGCGCCTCGTCGGGGTAGTTGAGGTTGCCGATGCGTTCGACCCGGGCGACCCAGCCGCGCATGTAGGACGCGAACTCGTACTCCGCGGTGTTGGCCGAAATGAACTTGCGCTTGGGCCGCTTGGCGTAGGCCTGGCTGTCGCGCTCGATCTCGGCGGCCAGCCGGGCCATCTCCATGCTCTGTTCCATGAGATGCCGGGCGCTGGGCAGCTGGGTGTCCGGCGTCGGCACGCGCTCGGCGTCGGGCACCTGCTGGGCACTGTCGGCCTGCGTGCTGAGCACCTGCTGGGTGCGCTCGGGCTGCGGCGGCGGCGCGGCCGGGCTGACCGGCACCGGCGCGATCCCGGGCTGGGTCTTGGGCACGGGCGAAGACACCGGCTCGCTCGGGCGTTCGGCTTTCTCCGCGTCGCCACCGCCCTGCTGGCTGGCCTGGGCGAGAAAGTCGGGATCGTCAGGGCGCTGCTCGCTGCGGGTCTGGGTCAGGATGATGTCGAGGGTCGGGCGCAGCGGCGCGGGGTTCTCCACCGTGAACCCGATGCCCAGCGCCAGCACGCCGTGGGCGATGAGCGAGAACACCAGGGTGGCGCCGAGGCGGTCGCCGTCGCCAACCACGACGGCCGGTGTCGACAGCTCCGCACTCACTGCAGGCGGGCCTCGATCGCGTCGAAGAGCTGGCCGGCGATGTTGATGCCGAACTGCGCGTCCAGCTCGCGGATGCAGGTTGGACTGGTGACGTTCACCTCCGTCAGCCAGTCGCCGATCACGTCGAGTCCGACGAAGAGCATGCCGCGGCGCTTCAGCTCGGGCCCGACCTGGGCGGCGATCCAGCGGTCGCGCTCGGTCAAGGGGCGGCCCTCGCCGCGTCCGCCTGCAGCCAGGTTGCCGCGGAAGTCATCGGCCGCCGGGATCCGCGCCAGCGCGTAAGGCACGGGTTCGCCGTCGACCAGCAGGATGCGCTTGTCGCCCTGCCGGATTTCCGGCAGGTAGCGCTGCGCCAGCGCCAGCTGCCGACCGCCCTGGGTGAGGGTTTCAAGGATGACCTTGAGGTTGTCGTCGTCGGCGCGGGCACGGAAGATCGAGCGGCCGCCCATGCCATCCAGCGGTTTCAGCACGCAGTCGCGCTCCTGTTCGACGAAGGCCCGCAGGTGGCTGGCGTCACGCGAGACCCGCGAAGGCGGAATGCACTGCGGGAAGTGCAGGGCAAACAGCTTCTCGTTCATGTCGCGCAGGCCCTGCGGATCGTTGACGACCAGCGCACCTTGCTGCTGCGCCAGCGTCAGTACCTGGGTGTCGTACAGGTATTGGCTGTCGAAAGGCGGATCGCGACGCATCAGGATGGCGTCCATACCGCCAAGGGGCTGCCAGTGCGCCGGACCCTTCTCGAACCAGCCCGAGGGGTTGTCGCGGACGGTCAGCGGCGCCAGCCGGGCCATCGCCACATCGCCTTCGATGGCGAGGTCGTCCGAGGTGGCGTAGTGCAGCCGATGCCCGCGTCGCTGGGCCTCCAGCAGCATGGCGAAGCTCGAATCCTTCTTGATCCGGATCCCCTCGATGGGGTCCATCACCATCGCGATGTCCATGTCGTGTGTGCTTGTCCTGCGGGCCGGGCGCCGCTGGGCACCGTCCCTGTGGTTGGAGGTAGGTCGCGTGACGAGTCCAGCCGCAAACGACGGCGGGCGGACGTCAATTGACCCGCGCGGTCACGCCGCCGATCGATGCGGCACGCAAAGCGTGCGCGGATCGACTCTTTGCCCGGGGTGATCGAAAAGCATTCCAGGCCTGCGCCGAAGCCAGGTGAACGCTGGCTATACTAGCAGCGGCTTGGTGACGCTCGACGCCACCTTGCTGCTGCAACCGAAGCGACCCGCTCGCGGGCCGATCCGATGCGGCGGCGTGCCGGGCATCGATCGCAACAGGGGGCGTGTCGATGCCGTGGAACAGGCTTTGCTTGACAGTTCCGGCGACGGCTGGGATATAGCTTCGGTTTGCGCGGCCGACGGTTGGCTGGCGCCCTGTGGGGAATGCGAATGGAAGAGAACCAAGGTTCGGCCAGCCTGGAAGGCCTGAAGGTGATGGTCATCGACGACTCGAAGACGATCCGCCGGACGGCTGAGACCCTGCTCAAGAAGGAAGGCTGCGACGTGGTGACCGCCACGGATGGATTTGAAGCCCTGGCGAAGATCGCGGACCACCACCCGCAGGTGATCTTCGTCGACATCATGATGCCGCGCCTGGATGGCTACCAGACCTGCGCGCTGATCAAGAACAACCAGGTGTTCCGCTCGACGCCGGTGATCATGCTGTCCTCCAAGGACGGCCTGTTCGACAAGGCCAAGGGTCGCATCGTCGGTTCGGAGGAATACCTCACCAAGCCTTTCACCCGCGACGAGCTGTTGTCGGCCATCCGCCGGCATGTCATTCGCGGCTGAATCCGTTGAACCCGCAAGGCCTTCAGGGGGGCGCTTTGCAATGGCACGCATTCTGATCATCGAAGACTCACCCACCGACACCCGCGTTTTCAGCCAGATGCTGGAGCGGGGCGGACATACCGTGAGCGCCGCCGCGAGCGCGGAGGACGGCATCGCCGTGGCCGAGGCCGAGCTGCCCGACCTGATCCTCATGGACGTCATCCTGCCCGGGATGAGCGGATTTCAGGCCACACGCTCCTTGTCGCGCTCGCCGAAGACCCAGCACATCCCGATCATCATCGTCAGCACCAAGGGCATGGAAACCGATCGCGTCTGGGGCCTGCGTCAGGGCGCCAAGGACTACGTCGTCAAGCCGCCAGCCGAGGCCGACCTGCTGGGTCGGATCAATGCGCTGGTCAAGGCCGGAGCCAGGGGCAGCGCATGAGCACAGGGGTCTCGCCATTCGATCCCTTTGCGATCCTCGCCGACTACGAGGCGCGCAGTCTGTCGCACGTCGCCGGCGTGCCCGAACAGCTCGACTCCGCCGGGGCATGGCGCGGCCTCGGCTACCGGCTGGGACAGCACCTTCTGGTATCGGCGATTGCCGACATCGCCGAACTCCTCACGCTGCCTCCGCCGACGCCCGTGCCTGGCTCGCAGCCCTGGTTGCTTGGCGTTTCGAACGTGCGCGGCACCTTGTTTCCGGTGGTGGACCTGAAGCAGTTCCTCGAGGGCGAGCGCACCGTCGTGCACGAAAACACCCGTGCGCTGGTGATCAAGCAGCCGGGCGGCAACGTGGCGGTCCTGATCGACGAGCTGTTCGGCCAGCGCAACTTCTCCGAGGCGCAGCGCGTGGAGCTCCACCAGGACCCGGACAGCCGGTACGCAGCCTTCGTCACCGACGCGTATGCGCTGGGCGACACCATCTGGCATGTGTTCGACATGGCGCGGCTTGTCCGAACTGCAGAGTTCCGCCAGGCCGCAGTGGCCTGATGACAGGTAGATTCAACAGGGGCCGCGCACGGATCGTGCGGTCATTGCCCTCTGCGCCAAGTGCGCGGCTGGCATGTCTCCGGACGCGACACGCGTCGTGCCGGGGGAGTGGTCGGGGGATGCTGGATGCGTCGCCGGCCGGGTTTTCTGGGGCGAGGACCATATGAGTACGACCATCGGCGCGATCGGCGGCAAGGAACGACGCGGCATTCTGAACTTCTGGATCCTGATCCTCACGATCGCGATCCTCCTGCTGGGTATCAACTTCTACTTCTCGACGCGCTACGCGCAGCAGGAAGCGGATGCGCGCGATCTTGTCGCCAATATCCAGGTGCAGTCCCAGCAGATCGCGAAGTTCGCGCAGGAAGCGGCGGCCGGCGGCCTCGAATCCTTCTCCGAGCTCGAGGGCACCCGGAATTCCATCCAGGCCAACCTCGACAAGCTGGCACAGGGCGACGCCACGACTGGCCTGCCTTCTTTCGCCGAGCCGCTGGGTGGCGTGAGTGCAGCGACCGAGCTCACCGCGCTGCAGGGTGCGTGGAGCGCGATCAACGAGAACGCGGCGCGAATCCTCGATCGTCGCGAGCTGATCGTGAACCTCGCCGATTCGGCGACCGCCTTCTCGGCCAATGTCCCGCAGCTGCAGGGCCAGATGGACGAAGTGGTGCGCGCGATGACCGACAGCGGTGCCGCCTCGACCCAGATCACCATCGCCAACCGCCAGATCGTGCTCGCCGACCGCATGCTGCGCTACGTCACCCAGATCCTCCAGGGTGGTGCCGCCGCGACATCCGCCGCCGACCGCTTCTCGCGTGACTACGCGATGTTCGGCAACGTGCTCACCGGCCTCGACGCCGGCAGCGCCGAGCAGGGCATCCGACGGATCGAAACGCCGGCCGGCCGCGTGGCTCTGGGACGCGTGGCGGAAGCCTTCGGCGGCGTGCGTCAGGACGTCGAATACATCCTGCAGGGCGCCACCGACCTGTTCGAGGTCAAGGAAGCCTCGGACACCATCTTCCGCGAGTCGGAAGAGCTGCTGGACAAGGCCCGTCGCCTCGGCGCGCGCATCAGCGCCATGGCTGGCGAGCGCACCTTCCCCAGCCTGCTGATCGGCATCATCGCCGCGGCCCTGGCCGTGGTCGCGCTGATCGGCCTGCTGCTCACCATCTACCGCGACCAGACGCGTCGTTTCTCGGTCACGCAGGAACTGAACCAGCGTAACCAGGAGGCGATTCTGCGCTTGCTGGACGAAATGGGATCGCTCGCGGAAGGCGATCTGACCGTCCGTGCGACGGTGACCGAGGACATCACCGGCGCGATCGCGGACTCGATCAACTTCGCGGTCGAGGCGCTGCGCTCACTGGTCACCACGATCAACGAGACCGCCGTGCAGGTGGCTGCCGCTGCCCAGGAGACCCAGGCCACCGCGATGCACCTCGCCGAGGCCGCTGAACACCAGGCGCAGCAGATCACCTCCGCCTCGGCTGCGATCAACGAGATCGCGGTATCGATCGACGAGGTCTCGAAGAACTCCGCCGAATCCGCGGACGTTGCGCAGCGCTCGGTGCAGATCGCCGCCAAGGGCGCCGAAGTCGTGCGCCAGACGATCCAGGGCATGGACTCGATCCGTGACCAGATCCAGGAGACCTCAAAGCGCATCAAGCGACTGGGTGAGAGCTCGCAGGAAATCGGATCGATCGTTGAACTGATCAACGACATCGCTGAGCAGACCAACATCCTGGCGCTGAACGCCGCTATTCAGGCCGCCTCGGCCGGTGAAGCGGGCCGCGGCTTCGCGGTCGTGGCCGACGAAGTGCAGCGACTCGCGGAACGCGCGTCAAACGCGACCAAGCGAATCGAAACCCTGGTCCAGACGATTCAGTCCGACACCAATGAAGCGGTCAGCTCGATGGAGCAGACCACCGCGGAAGTGGTGGCCGGTGCGCGCCTGGCGGAAGACGCCGGCCTTGCGCTGGGCGAGATCGAAAAGGTCTCGAACGACCTCGCGGACCTGATTCAGAACATCTCCGAGGCGGCCCGCCAGCAGTCCGCTGCGGCGACCAACATCTCGGCCACGATGAACGTCATTCAGGAGATCACCACGCAGACCTCGATGGGTGCCAGCCAGACGGCCGAGTCCATCGGAAACCTCGCGCAGCTCGCCGCCGACCTGCGTCGCTCGGTCGCCGACTTCAAGCTGCCGGGCTAAGGGCAGTCAGGGTCCGCTACCGCCATGGCACTCGCAACCAGCAAGGCGATCTACGAGCTTGAACCCGGCCGGATGGACGACGCCGAGTTCCAGCTGTGGGTCCGCCTGCTGGAGACCCGAACCGGTGTCACGGTGCCGCCGGAGCGCAAGCCCTTTCTGGTCACGGGTCTGCGGCGCCGCATGCGTGCGGCGGGTTTCAGCGATTACCGCAGCTACTACGACGAGCTGATGGCGGGGCCGCGGGGGCAGGTGGAATGGGTCGCGCTGGTGGATCACCTCACGGTCCACGAGACGCGCTTCTTCCGCCACCCGCCGTCCCTCGCATTGATCCGCGACCAATGGTTGCCGACCTGGCTGGCCCAGGCCCCCTCCGACCAGTCCCTGCACGCGCTCAGCGTGGGGTGCTCGACCGGCGAAGAGGCCTACACGCTGGCCATGGTGCTCGACGAGGCGCTGTCCGGTCTCGCGGAGCCACGCCGTTTCGGCATCACCGCCACCGACGTCAGCCAGGCCGCGCTCGGCGTGGCGCGTGCCGGCTGGTACCCCAAGGCGCGGATCGAGGAAATTCCGGAGCCCTACCGTGCGCGCTCGATCGAGGAGGCCGATGGCGGCTTCAAGATCATCGAGCGCCTGCAGCGGAGGATCGGTTTCGCCTGCGTCAACCTGCTGCACGCCACGCGCGCTCCGCTTCGCCAACTTGATCTCATCTATTGCCAGAACGTCCTGATCTATTTCGCCCGGGAGCGCCGGGGCGAGCTACTGGACGGGCTTGCCCGCCTGCTGCGTCCGAACGGACTCCTGGTGCTTGGCGCCGGCGAAGTCCTGGGATGGAACCACCCGCAGCTCACCCGCACCAGTGGACGCCAGACACTGGCGTTCCTGCGCAATTCGTAACGAGAGCCCGGCATGAGGCTGCAAGACGACATCGATTTCACCACGCTCACCTGGGTCAAGGGCGAGCTCGACGAAACCCTGAAGCAGGCTCGGCTTGCGCTGGAGGCCTTCGTCGAGGACCCGGACGACGCCTCGCAGATGCGGTTCTGCGCGACCTACCTCCATCAGGTCCAGGGCACCCTGCGCATGGTCGAGCTGTACGGCGCGGCCATGGTGACCGAGGAAATGGAGCACCTCGCCTCGGCCCTGCAGAACCGCCAGGTCAGCGCGCTCGACGAAGCCTATGGCGTGCTGATGCGCGGCATCGTGCAGCTGCCGGACTACCTCGAACGCCTGCAGAGCGGCCACAAGGACATCCCTATCGTCCTGCTGCCCCTCCTCAACGACCTGCGCGCCGCGCGTGGCGAGAAGGGGCTGCCTGAGAGCGCGCTGTTCGCACCGGATCTGTCGCAGCCGCTGCCGGTGTCTGCCGCAGGACCCGCGATCCCGCTGCCCGAACTTGAGCTGCGCCAGCTGGGTGCAGTCGCGCGCAGCCAGTTCCAGATCGCCCTGCTGCGCTGGTTCAAGGGCCAGGACGAAGACGCCAATCTGGCCAAGATGATCGAAGTCTGCGATCGGTTGGTCAGCACCATCACCCAGGAGGAAGGTCGCCGGCTGTTCTGGGTCGCAGGCTCGCTGATCTTCGGCGTGCGCAGCGGCGAGATCGAGGCGACGCCGCAGCTGAAGCAGACCGTCGGCCGTGTCGAGCGCGAGATCAAGCACCTCGCCGATGCGGGCGATACCGGATACCGCGTCGACCCGCCGCGCGAACTGACCCGCAACCTGCTGTACTTCATCGCCCATGGCCGCGCCAACAGCGACCGTTTGGCGGAAGTCCGAAATGCGTTCCGGCTCGAGCGCTTCGTGCCGACGCAGGACGAGCTGGCGGACGCGGTGAAGGGCATCAGCGGCCACAATCGCGCTCTGCTCGACACCGTCGCCGGCGCGATCCGCGAGGATCTGCTTCGGGTCAAGGACGCGCTCGACCTCTACCTGCGCAAGTCCGATTCACAGCCGGGCGAGCTGTCCGGCCAGGTCGATGTGCTCGATCGCGTGGGCGACACTCTCGGCATGCTGGGGCTGGGCGTGCCGCGCCGGGTCGTCATGGAGCAGCGCGACGTGGTGGCTCTGGTCGCCCAGGGCCAGCGCCCCGCGGACGAGTCGACCCTTCTCGACATTGCGGGCGCGCTGCTCTACGTCGAGGCCACCCTCGAGGACCAGGTGCAGCAGCTGGGCAGTCAGCAGGCGCCAGGCACCGCGAGCGATACGCTGCCGCGCGCGGAAGCACGCAAGGTGCTGGAAGCCGTCATCAAGGAGGCCCAGAGCAACTTCGCCCAGGCCAAGCAGTGCTTCGTCGCGTTCGTCGAGAGCAACTGGGACCACGTGCAGCTGGCCGACGTGCAACGCCTCCTGGGAGAGGTCGGTGGCGCGATGCGCATCCTTGACCTGCCCGACGCGGCCGAGCTGCTGAATGCAGTCGCGCGCTTCACCGCGGTCGAGTTGGTCCAGCATCGTCGCGTGCCAAACGGCCAGCAGATGGACACGCTGGCCGACGCGCTCGCCAGTCTCGAATACTTCATCGAATCGGTCCGCGACCAGCGTTCAGATCGCGGCAAGATCCTGGAGCTCGCGCGCGATCGCCTCAGCCAGCTCGGCTACTGGCCGGTGCCCGACCATGCGCTGGCCTCGCCCGAAGCCGACATTCCGGTCGCGCCGGCTGACACGGCGGTGGTGGAAGAGGTCACCGCACCTCCCGCCGCCGTGGCCGTTCCAGCCACAGGCGAAAGCGATCACGATCGCCATGCCGACGCCGGCCTGGTGCTGGATTCGGGTGTTCCCGAGCACCCGGCCGTCCCCGATCTGGCGAGCCTCGGTGCGGTGGACGTCGCCCCGGGCGACGATCTGACTGACCTCATCGTTGGCGAGACCGCGGCCGAGCCCGTGAGCTCGGCGCGCGAAGTGCACGAGCTGGGCGGCTTCAAGCCGGCGCAGACCGAGGCCACGCGTCCTCCCGTTCCCGCCGGCAAGGAGCTGGTCGGGTTCCAGATCGGTGCCGAAGACATCGACGAGGAGATCCGCGAGGTCTTCGTCGAAGAGGTGCAGGAAGAGATCGACAACCTGCGTCAGCTGCTGCCGTCCTGGCAGGCCAAGCCGGACGATTTCGAAGCCATCAAACCGATCCGCCGCGTCTTCCACACCCTGAAGGGCAGCGGTCGACTGGTGGGCGCCATGGTGCTGGGCGAGTTCGCCTGGAAGATCGAGAACATGCTGAATCGCGTTCTCGACAACAGCATCCCGCCGCGCCCGGAAGTTCTGTCGCTGGTGGCTGCTGCACGCGATGCCCTGCCCAGCCTGCTTGCCGCGCTGCGCGGCGAATCCGGGCACTACGCCGACTTGGCTGGTATCGAGCAGGTCGCGGACGCGCTGGCCTCCGGGCAGGTCACCGAATACCGCGCGCCAGCCGAAATCGCTGCAGCCAGCGCCGATGCCGAAGCACAGGCAGAGCCGCAGGTGGCTCCGGAGCCCGCGCAGGAGGCGGCCCCCGAGGCCTCCTTCGAAATGGAAATTGGTACAGCTGGCGAGGCTGTCGAAGCCACCGGACATCCCGATTCGGGAATCGTGCTGGAGGACGAAGAGCCCATCGAGCTGTCGGCCGATGAGAGCGCGGCGATCGACGCCCTGCTGGCGGGAGCAGCGTCCGCGAGTTCGGCGCAGGCCGAACCTGCTGTCGAAGATGAGGCGGTCGCCGACGCGACATCCGCCTCCCTCGACGCTCCGGAGTGGACGCTCGACGGTGAAGCATGCGAGGTGAGTGCGTCCGAAGCGAGTGCGTCCGAAGCGACTGCCGAATCCGAGCTCACGGCGACATGGGAACAGCCGATTTCCGAGGCTGCCGCATTGGCAGTCGGCAGTGACCTCCCGCTCGATTCCGATATCCCCGACCGCGCAGAGATCGACTCTGTTTCGGAGGTCGTGGACGCTGCCGTTCCCGAGTCGATCGAGATTGCGGGCCTTGAGCTGGAAGCGATCGAACTGGGCGAAGCGGATCTGCCCACGGATCTGCTTGAGAGCGGATTCGGACTTGAATCGGAGCAGGCGGAGGACAGTGCCGACCTGGTGCTGATCGATCCCGATCTGTTCGAGATCCTGAAGGGTGAAGTCGCAGGCCACCTCGACACGGTCGAGGCCTACCTGCAGCGCAGCGTCGGTGGCCCACAGCCGGTGGAAGAGCGCCTGCTGCGTGCTGTCCACACGATCAGCGGCGCGTTTGCGATGACCGAGGTGGAGGTCGGCACCGAGCTGGCCTGGCCGCTGGAGGGCTACATCAAGCGCCTGCTCGCGCAGGCGGCAGCGCCGTCGATGGTCGGTTTCGAGTGCATCGAAGAGGCCGCCCAGGCCCTGCGCGCGCTGATGATCGAGCTCGATCAGCCGATGCCGCGCCCGCAGCGCCACACTCGACTCGCCCAGCGCATTTCCGCGCTGCGCGATGCGCTTCCCGAGCCGACGCGCCCGGTGGTCGACACCGGCGTGGATGACGAACAGACTGCGGACTCTCCGGTCTACCCTGTGTCTGCGGATACCTTCGCCCTTGCGGCGAGTGCGCCCACGCAGGTCACGGTCGCCGAGGCACTGCAGGACACCGCGCGCGATTCCGTTGCGGCATCCGAGGTCGAGCCTGCGAAGGACGAGCAGCCTGCAGGACTGCTCGGCGACCTGCCGCCGGCGGGAGAGCTGGACGCACTGGCGGGCAGCAGCGAGCTGTCGTTCGCCTCCGAGTTCGAGTCGGCGGAGCCGATCCGCCCCGAGGAGCAGGCCCAATCCGCGGACTTCGAGATCATCGAGACCGAAGGTGGCGCCCAGTCGCCTTACTGGACGGATACGGAGTCGGCCTCGCTGCAGCCTGCGGTGGAGTCCGGGCTGACCCTGGACGAGCTCGGCGAAGCCGATTCGGCCGACGCCTGGCTCGCGGCCTTCGAGGCCGAGGTCACGGGCGAGGGCGCCAAGCCCGCGTTGCCGGTTGACACCGCGAGTGAGGAATCCCTGCATGCCCAATCCGACAGCGAGGATGCCCTGCTCATCCATAGCATGCTGTCCGAAGAGGCACCGGAGCAGAGTGCAGGCGCAGGCACGTCCGCGCCGTCGGACTTCGAATCCGAGACCCTGCTGGAGTCGTTGCTGGCCGAAGCGCCACCGGCGGAGTTGCCAGAAGAGTCGGCGATCACCGTGGAAACGGTCGAGCTGGCCGATTGGAACGAGCGCGCCAGCGACGAGAGCAAGGCGACAGTCGAGCTGGCCACGCCGGATGCGCATGCCAGTGAGATCGGCGCGTACGAGACGCTCGAGGCGCCCATCGCCGAGGTGAGTGACGAGCTCAGTCCGGCCGATGCGGGTCGTGGCGAACTGCAGGCGGAGCTCGGGTCCGCCACGCCGACCCTGCCGGTGGATACCGATTCCCTGACCATGGAGCTCGAGTCGATCGAGCTCGTGGCCGGCAGCGAAGGTGGCGCTGCAGTACTGGAGGAACAGGGCTTCGAAGACGAGGGCTTCCCCGACGCGGAGGCACAGGCAGCCGTGGCCGAGGTGCTCGATGGGCGGCTGGATACGGCTGAGCCCGAGAGCGCCGATGCCGCTGTCGAGTCGATGCTTTCGGAAGACGCCCCCGAGCCTGCGAGCGAAGTCGATGCCAGCCTGGCGGATGCCTTTGTAGAGCTTGAGCTCGCGGAAGAAGAAGCACCGGAGCTTGCACCTGCGACCGACCACGTACCGGCGGCAGAAGCCGCTGAGTCCGCGGCGGCCTTGCCTGCGACACAGGCGCCGAAACTCGCCATTCCCACCGACGTCGATCCCGACGGCCCGCTCGACCTGACCGATGTCGACGAGGATCTGCTCGATGTGTTCCTGGAGGAAGGCGTCGACATTCTCGACCACTCCGACGGACTGATGAGCCGCCTGCGGGAAGCGCCACAGGAACAGGAGCTCGTGGTTGGCCTGCAGCGTGACCTGCATACCCTGAAGGGTGGTGCGCGCATGGCCGGGCTCAACCCGATCGGCGATCTCGCTCACGTCACCGAATCCCTGCTCGAAGTGGTCGCCGCCGGCGGCCGCGACCTCGGCAGCTCCGGCGTCGAAGTCCTTGAACGTGCGTTCGACCGGCTGCACAGCCTGGTCTCGCGCGTGGGAGAGCGCCGGGCGATCGCAACCCCGGTCCATCTGCTCGCCGCCGTGGAGACGCTGCTGCGCGGCGAAGCTTTGCCAACCGTCGAAGCTGCAGCCGAGCCCGTGGCCAGCATCGAGCAGACGGCTCCCAGCGAGTCTGCACCGGCACGGCAGGTGCCGCCACCGATCCGCATGGTGCCAACCGAAACGGCCCTGGACGAAGAAGAGACGGTCACGCGCGCGCCGCAGGAGCAGATCCGCATCCGCGCCGACTTGCTCGACCGCCTCGTCAACTACGCCGGCGAGGTCGCGATCTATCGCGCGCGCCTGGAGCAGCAGCTGGGTGCCTTCCGCGGAAACCTTGGCGAACTCGATCAGACCACCACGCGTTTGCGTGAACAGCTGCGCAAGCTGGAGATCGAAACCGAAGCGCAGATCCTGTCGCGCTACCAGCGCCATCAGGACGAGGGCGACGCCGACTTCGATCCGCTGGAGCTCGACCGCTTCTCGACCCTGCAGCAGCTCTCGCGCGCGCTGTCGGAGTCGGCGTCCGACATCGTCAACCTGCAGGGCACGCTGGAAGATCTGACCCGCCAGTACGAAACCCTGCTGCTGCAGCAGTCGCGCGTCAGCTCCGACCTGCAGGAAGGCCTCATGCGCACGCGCATGGTGCCCTTCGATTCGCTGGTTCCGCGACTGCGTCGCATCCTCCGCCAGACCGCCGGCGAGCTCGGCAAGCAGGCGCAGCTCAAGGTCGAGGGCGCGCAGGGCGAAATGGACCGCAACGTCCTGGATCGCATGACCGCGCCCTTGGAGCACATGCTGCGAAACGCGCTGGCGCACGGCCTCGAAACGCCGTCGGAGCGCGTCGCGGCGGGCAAACCTGCGGAAGGCAGCATTCGTGTCCAGGTCGCTCGTGAAGCTTCCGAAGTGCTGATCCGGGTCAGCGACGATGGCCGCGGCCTCGATCGCGATGCGATCCGCCGCAAGGCGATCGAGCGCGGCCTGATGAAGGCCGACGCCCAGCTCGGCGACCGCGATCTGTACGGCTTCATCCTGGAGAGCGGCTTCTCCACCGCCTCGTCGGTGAGCAAGATCGCCGGCCGCGGCGTCGGCATGGACGTGGTCTACAGCGAAATCCGCCAGCTCGGCGGCTCGCTGCACATCGAATCGGAGCGCGGTCGCGGCACCGAATTCGTGATTCGTCTGCCGTTCACGCTCGCGGTGACCCAGGCGGTCTTCGTCAAACAGGGCGAAACCTCGTTTGCGGTGCCGATCACCTCGGTGCAGGGTGTGTCGCGCATCGATCGCGAAGAACTCGACAAGCAGCTCGCCAGCGGTTCGCCGGTCTTCAGCTATGCGGGCGAGGACTACGCCATCCACGACCTGGGTCTGCTGCTTGGTCAGCCTGCCGCCAAGGCCGCCGACAGCCTGCAGGTGCCGGTGCTGCTGGCGCGCTCAGGCGACCAGCGGGCCGCGATCTGCGTCGACAACGTGCTGGGCAGCCGCGAAATCGTGGTCAAACCCACGGGCCCGCAGGTCAGCTCGATCCCCGGCATCTTCGGCGCGACGATCATGGGTGACGGTCGCGTCGTGGTGATCCTCGACGTCGCACCGCTGGTGCGTCGCGCAGCTGCCATCGAGCACGCCCCCGTCGCCACTGCGCTGGAAGACCAGCGTGTGGTGCCCCTGGTCATGGTGGTCGACGACTCGATCACCATGCGCAAGGTCACGGGTCGCGTGCTCGAACGCCACAACTTTGAAGTGCTGACTGCGAAGGACGGCGTGGACGCGATCGAGAAGCTTGCAGAGCGGGTACCCGACGTCATGCTGCTCGACATCGAGATGCCGCGCATGGACGGCTACGAGTTGGCGACGCACATGCGCAACGACCCGCGTCTGAAGTCGGTGCCGATCATCATGATCACCTCGCGCACCGGCGACAAACACCGTCAGCGCGCCTTCGAGATCGGCGTCGACCGCTACCTCGGCAAGCCCTACCAGGAGGCCGATCTGATGCGCAACGTCCAGGAAATCCTGCAGGTCCAACGTGAACGCGGTCGCTGAGGCGAGGGTGGCCGTGTCGGTGGTCCTGCTCGGGCCAGCCGACGCCGCGCGCGAACAGCTGCGCCAGGCGCTGGTCGGTTTCGGCGCGGACGTGACCTTCGAAGGCGAAGTCCGCGACGGCATCCGTCTGGCTGGCAAGCCAGCACCCGAGGTGCTGATCGTGAATCTGGAGCCGGGCGTCGAGGACGACCTCGACGCCCTCCAGGACCTGCTCGACAATCCCGCCACCGCGGTCGTGTTCAACGAAGGCGAAGTCTCCAGCCAGCTGACTGGATGGGATCTCGCGCGCTGGGCCCGCCACCTGGCGGCCAAGGTGCTCGGGGTGCGCGACACCCTGCCGCCGCCGCCCTCGGGCGCCGAGCGGCTGCCCGAGCTGACTCTGCTGCCGGAGCCCGGTCGTCCAGCATCGCCCTCCCAGCAGCAGGACCATCTGAGATTCGACGATTACGCCGAAGAGGCGTTGGGCCACTCCGGCGAGGTGCCCGCCAGCCTGCGTCTGGAGCTGGAGCCCGAGCGCCCGGACGTCGCGGCGCCGGACCTTGGTGGGCTGGACTTCGACTTCAGCCCGATCGAAGCGGCGGAGCCTGTCGAGGCTGTGGCTTCCGCGCCGCTTCCAGCGGATGAAGATCACCCGGACCTGCTGGAGTCCATGGACCTGTCCACCCTGTTCGAACAGGACATGGGCGAGGTCACGCCGGACGACATGTTGCTCAAGCTGCAGCAGGCCATGGGCCTTGAACCCGCACGCGCTGATTCTGCGAGATCGGCGGAGCCGGCGGCTGCGCTGAGTGCCTCCGAAGCCGCGCTGCCCGCTCAGGACGACGCGCTGCCGATCGAGCCTGTGGGCCTGGTCGGCCTTCCGCCCGCCAGCGATGGTGGCGGAGTCGCCGAGATCGCCGGATTGAGCGGCGAAGCACCGGATGCCCCGCTGGATTTCAGTTGGGAACCGGCATCAAGCGCAGAAGCTGCGGCCGACACCGAGCCCGCGGTTGCGCAGCTGCCAGCGGGCGATTCGGCTGTGCTCGAATTCGACTTCGCGACCGATGCGCACGAGAGCCTCCCCGTGGAGGAGCCCAGCCCTGGGGAGCTGGCTCCAGATGCCTCCTTGCATCAGGCTGAGCAGCAGACAGCGGAGGTTGGCGACCTGGATGCCGAGGCGGTGTTGGATCCCGGCTTCAGTTTCGATCCGGTGGCGTTCGACGCAGAGGACGATGCTCGCCCAGCGCGCGCGCGCGCCGAGCCGCTTGATGCACTCGAGCTCGATGCGATCGAGAGCGATGCGGATCTTGCCGAGTTCGATTTCGGCGCCTTCGACGCTGCAGTGGAATCGCCAAGCGCCGCCGAAGCCCCGCAAGCGCCCCGCTACGATGCTGAAGACGCGGCATTGGGCGGGACGCTGACGCTCGACGCTGGCGTCGATGACGAAGAGATCGCGCGCTTGGCGGCCGCCCTCGACGAGGCGCCGGCGTTGCCCTCGGCGGCGGATCTGCCGCCCTTGGAGTTCGATTTTGCGCGACCTGCAGAGATCGAGCCTGCACCCGACGACAGGATCCGGAGCGCCGCGCTGCCGTCCGCACCCGCACCTGCTTCTGCAACCGCGGCGCGGGCGGAGGCACCGGCACCCGCAGCTGCGGCCAAGCAGACCAAGACCGGTTTCGGAGAGCTTTCGCTGCAGCCGCTGACCGATGGATTCATCGATCCGGGCGTCGTCAAGGCTGCCGAGACACCTCCCAAGGATTTCGACTTCAGCCACCTGACGCTGAGCTTGGAGCCGATCGAGGCCGATGCTCCGGCGACGCCAGCACTTGATCCCGATGGCGTGCAGGTCACAACCATGCGCGACGGCGCCTGGCTGCGCGATATCGGAGAGGGCCCACAGCCCGAGCCCGCAGCAACGGCGGAACCCCCCGAGGCTGCCGGGCAGGAAGAAGCCGTGGCCGATCTAGGTGCGGGCGAGCTGGGCTACGAATTCGTCGGAGCGGTCGCCACGCCGCCGCCGCTGCCTTCACCCGCCGCGGGCGTCAGTGGAACTGCGGCTGCTGCGCGCGCGGTCGCGCCGCTGACCCAAGGCATCAGCCGGGTCGTGGTCCTGTGCGCGTCGATCGGCGGCCCGGATGCCCTGCGCGGCTTCCTTGCCGGCATTCCGGCGGGCTTTCCAGCGCTGTTCCTTGTCGTGCAGCACCTGGAGAACGGCTACTTCGAGCGACTCGCCCAGCAGCTGCAGAAAGCGAGCCCATTGCCGGTACGCGTGCCGATGGCGGGCCTGTCGGCGCGCGATGGCGAGGTGCTGGTCGTGGCCTCCGGCTTGCGCTTCCAGCTTGCGGTCGACGGCCAGGTCGAGCTGGGTGAGCCCGTCGAAGCCTCGCGCTATCGCCCCTGCATCGATGACGTCCTGCGTGATGTCGCCGACACCTTCGGCCCGCATGCCCACGCCATCATCTTCAGTGGAATGGCGGCCGATGCGGTCGAGGGCGCGGTCTACCTGACGCGGCGGGGCGGCGAAGTCTGGGCCCAGGATCCGGAAACCTGCGTGGTCAGTTCGATGGTCGATGGTGCCCGCAGCCGCGGCGTGGTCGAGTTCATCGGCAGCCCGCGCGAGCTGGCCGAACATTGCGTGCGCCAGATCGGCGCCAACGCCTGAGTCTTATTGCAAGGCAGTCCATGAGCAACGAACGCAAAGACATCCGAGGCGTCACCATCACCGTGACGGGCGGCCGCCTGCTGCTGCCGAACGCCAACATTGCTGAGATCATCACCTTCGCCGAACCCGAGCCGGTCCCCGGTGCGCCCTCCTGGGTGCTGGGACGCCTGCGCTGGCGCGGCTGGCGCCTGCCGCTGGTGTCCTTCTCGCGTCTGGCCGATCTGGCCACCGACGAAGGCGAACTCGGCGCCAAGGTCGCCGTGCTGCGCGCGCTCGGCGGAAACCCGCGACTGCCGTACTTCTGCCTGCTCACGCAGGGATTCCCGCGCCTGACCACGGTGTCCTCGGATGCCTTGATTACTGCCGATGAAGGCGAGCTGCCGGCCGGCGCGCAGATGCGTGTACTTCTGCGCGACGAGTATTCCTACATTCCCGACCTCATCGACATCGAGCGTCGACTGCTGGACGTGCTGCAGATCGCAGCCTGAGCGCCATCCACGCCGGCCTGGATGCGGGCTCGCTTGAGCTGCTGGCACCAACCGACTCGCCCCGCTGAACCTCGTCTCCGCTCGCGAGCGCAAGGCTCTGGCGATTAGGTCCAACTTTGGCCCCCGGGCCGCGCAGCCGGCGGCAGGCGCGGCTTCTGCGCCCGCTAAGTGGCTCTGGTCTCAGCGCTCGCTGAGCGCCATCGCGGCGCCGACGATTCCAAGCTGGCCGTGTTCGATCAGGTGCACCGGAACCTGCGCCAGCACGGGGCGCATGACGCCCTTTGAAACAAAGCGGGCATTGAAGGCCTCTGCATCGAAGCCGTGCATCAGCCGCGGCAGGATTCCACCGGCCAGCAGGACGCCGCCGTAGGCGCCAAGCGCCAGCACCAGATTGCCGCAGGTGCTGGCCAGCGCGCCCCAGAACAGCTCGACGGCGCTGCGCGCCAGAGGATCGCCCGAGTCCGAGCTGCGGCTGACGCCTTCAGGCGTCTCGGCGACGGCAGCGAGGCCCCGCAGGTGGGCCAGCCCGCGATAGATGCGCAGCAGTCCGGGGCCCGACAGCAGGGCTTCGGTATCCACGTGGCCGTCCGTGCCAAGCAGGGGACGCATCCATTCGAGCAGGGCGGATTCCTCCGGCGTGACCGGCGCGAATCCGGGCCGGCCGGCTTCGGTGGGAAGAACCTGCTCCCGGTCGCCCAGACGGATGCGCAAGGCAGCGCCCAAGCCGGTGCCCGGACCGATGACCACGACGGGGGCGCTGCTGCTCGGCGTGCCCGCATGCAGCAAGGTTCCCGCCTCGGCAGACAGCCAGCGCGTGGCTCGCGCCAGCGCCTCGAAATCATTGCTCAGCACCAGCGGCACATCGCCTGCCACGGCTTCGAGTGCGTCCAGATGCACGCGCCAGGGCAGATTGCCGTTGACGATCTCGCGCCCGTGCCGCAGCCCTGCACAGGCCAGCGCCAGCGCCTCGGGGCGCCCCGGATGCTCGGTCATGAACTGACGGACGATGTCGGCCAGCCCCGCATACTCGGCGCAGCGATAGGTCTGTGCGGACAGGACCATCGGGGCGCTGCCGCCGCGGCGGTCCACCTCGACCCAGGCCAGGCGGGCATTGGTGCCGCCCACATCGGCGGCCAGCGCGTGCATCAGCGACATCGTCAGCGTCCACGGTTCGGGGCCACAGAGAGTAGCCGCTCACGTGCCGTGCCGCGGCATGGTGTCTCGCCTGAGCGTGGCGCATACGTATGCACCGGCGCTGGTGGTCGAGGCCGTATCATCAGCGGCCAACTCGCCGCCCGCTCGCACACGTGCCCATCCAGCTTCTGCCTGACACCCTGATCAACCAGATCGCCGCCGGCGAGGTGGTTGAACGCCCCGCCTCGGTGATCAAGGAGCTGCTGGAGAACGCCATCGATGCGGGGTCCACGCGCGTCGAGATCGACCTGGAGGAGGGCGGTATCCGCCTGATCCGCATCCGCGACGATGGCTGCGGCATTCCCGCCGACGAACTGCCGTTGGCGCTGTCGCGGCATGCCACCAGCAAGATCGCCTCGCTGGAGGATCTTGAACAGGTCGGTACGCTGGGTTTCCGCGGCGAGGCCTTGCCCTCGATCGCCGCGGTATCGAAGTTCAGCATCACTTCGCGACCCGCACAGCAGGCCACCGCGACGCGCGTGGAAGTGGAGGGCGGCCGCCTGCGCGCGCCCGAGCCCGCCGCGCATCCACCGGGCACGACGATCGAAGTGCGCGATCTGTTCTACAGCGTGCCGGCGCGGCGCAAGTTCCTGCGCGCCGAGCGCACCGAATATGGCCACGCTGAGGACTTGGTCCGCACCCTTGCGCTGGCGCGCATGCAGGTCGAGCTGAAGCTCAAGCACAACGGCCGCATCAGCAAGCACTACCGGCCGGTCGAGGATGAGACCAGCCTCGGCAAGCGCCTGTCGGAGGCGCTGGGCGAGGACTTCGCCCGCGGCGCACTGCGCGTCGAGCACGAGGCCGCTGGCCTGCGCCTCCATGGCTGGGTGGGCCTGCCGACCGCTTCGCGCAGCCAGGCCGACCAGCAGTTCTTCTTCGTCAACGGTCGCCACGTCAAGGACCGGCTGGTCGCGCATGCGGTCAAGCAGGCCTATGCCGACGTGCTCTATCACGGCCGCCACCCGGCCTTCGTGCTGTTCCTGGAAATCGATCCGCGCAAGGTCGATGTCAACGTGCATCCGGCCAAACACGAGGTGCGCTTCCGCGACGGTCGGCTGGTGCATGAGTTCATCTTCCGCAGCCTGCACGAAGCGCTGGCCGGCACGCGCGCGGGCGCGGTGGCGGTGGGGCAGGGCGGCGAGCCCGGTGGTTTCCAGCCCGGCGACATGCAGGCCGCTGCCGGTGGCCCAGCGACGACATCGACACTCGGCGTCTCCGGCCCGTTTGCCGGGCAGGGCTCTGGGGCTGGCCCCTTGGGTTATGGCCTGCAGTCGGCCGGCTTCGGCCAGCGGCCGCAGCAGGTCGGCATGCCGCTGCGCGAGCAGATCGCTGCCTACGGCGCGCTCTATGGCGCACCAACCGCCGCCGCGAATCCGCTGCCGCAGCAGGACCCCAGCCAGGCGCCGCCGTTGGGCTATGCCCTGGCCCAGCTGCATGGGATCTATGTGCTTGCACAGAACGCGCTGGGCCTGGTCCTGGTCGACATGCACGCGGCGCACGAGCGCATCACCTACGAGCGACTGAAAGGCCAGCGCGAAGGCGAGGGCATCCGTTCGCAGCCGCTGCTGGTGCCGATCGAACTCGCGGTCAGCGAGCGCGAGGCCGATCTCGCCGAGGGCGAAGCCGACGCGCTGGCCGCACTCGGCATCGAGCTGCAGCGTACCGGCCCGCAGTCCTTGAGCATCCGCAGTGTGCCGGTGCTGTTGGCTGGCGCCGACGCCAAACAGCTGGTGCTTGACGTGCTGTCGGATCTGGCCGAACACGGACGCACGCGGCGCATCGAAGAGGCCGGCAATGAATTGCTTTCCACGCTCGCTTGCCACACCTCGGTGCGCGCCAACCGCCAGCTCACGGTGGCCGAGATGAACGCGCTGCTGCGCGACATGGAGGCCACCGAGCGCAGCGGCCAGTGCAACCACGGGCGCCCAACCTGGACGCAGCTGAGCCTGGCTGAGCTGGACAAACTGTTTCTGCGGGGCCGCTGAGCCATGGACCTGAAGAAACGGCCCGAAATGCAGCAATCCAGCGACCAACACCCGCCGTCGCCCCCGCGCAGGCGGGGGCCCAGAGGAGACTTGCCGCTGTGGTCGGGGGGCGGGATTCGCAGCTCTGCGGCGACCGCGGACCCAGACTCCATCGACAACATCCAAGCCGCGACCCGCCGGTGGAGGGTTTCTGGCATCGCAGCGCTCGCACTGGCGACACTGTTGATCGTTGGCTGCAGGGTGCTCACCGATTCCGATGTTGCGCCCATCGCCAGCACCGATGCGGCTGTAGCCGAGGAATCGACGGCAGGTGCGGCCGCTGCGGGCAGTGACGCCTGGCTCGCCGAGCTGCAGGCCTTTCGAGCCGAGCGCGAGCAGGCCCTGCGCAGCCCTGACGGGTGGATGGCCCTGGTCGGTTTGCACTGGCTGGAAGCCGGCGCGCACAGCCTCGGCAGCGACAGCGGCAATGCCGTCCGACTTGCGGTTGGCCCCGCCCGGTTAGGCCAGATCGAACTGCTTCCGGAGGCGATGGCCCTGCGTCTCATCCTCGCCGAGGGCGCGCGCGTCCGCCGCGATGGCGTTGAAGTGACAGGCGGCGAGATCCTGATCCACGCCGACAAGGCCGAAGCGCCCACGCGCATCGACTTCGACGGCGGCAGCCTTGGCCTGATCGAACGCGGCGGCCGCTACGCCCTGCGCGTACGCAGCCCGCAGGCGCCGACGCTGCTGGCCTTCAAGGGCCTCAACTGGTTTCCGCCGGCGCCGCGATTCGTGACCGAGGCGCGCTTCGAGGCGCATCCTCCGGGCCAGACCATTCCGATCGTGAACGTGCTGGGCCAGGTCGAGCCCACGCCGAACCCGGGGCGGCTGGTCTTCGCGCTCGAAGGCGAAACCCATACGCTCGAAGCATTGGGCGACCCCGAGGATTCACTGTTCCTGATCTTCGCCGACCGCAGCAACCGCCGCGAAAGCTATGGCGCCGGTCGCTTCCTCTATACCGGCAAGGTGATGGACGGACGCGTGCGGCTGGACTTCAACCGCGCCATCAATCCGCCCTGCGCCTACACAGAATTCAGCACCTGCCCATTGCCGCCGCCGGAGAACCGCCTGCGCTCGACGATCGCCGCTGGCGAAGCGCGCTACGGTCACACGGCCGAACTTCCCGCTTCCTGATGCGCCACCTTTGCCTGGAGCCTGCTCGATGACTCACCTGATTGCCCGCCTCGCTCTTGCCGCCGCTGGCCTGCTGCTTGCGGTCGGCGCGCTGGCCCGCCCGGTGCCCCTGCTGTGGGTGGCAAAAAAGGGCGAGACCGAAGTCCACCTGCTCGGCAGCTTCCACATGCTGAAGGAGGCCGACTATCCGATGGACCCGAGCATCGAACTGGCCTATGCCAACGCCGAAGCGCTGGTGTTCGAGATCGCGCCGGCCGAGATGAAGTCGCCCGACCTCTCGCGCGGCCTCATGCAGGCGGCGCGCTTCGAAGACGGCGGCAGCCTGCGCGCCGTGCTGCCGGAGGCCACGCGCAAGAAGCTCGAAGCCTTCATGGGCGAGGCCGCGGTGCTCGGCTCGGACAGCATGAAGCCCTGGTTCATCACCTTGAACATGACCGTGTCGATGATCCTGCAGGCCGGCTTCAATCCGGCCCTGGGCATGGACGTCCACTTCATGCAGCGCGCCGAAGCCGACGCCAAGCCCACCCGCGGGCTGGAAACGGTAGCGGACCAGATCGCCGCCCTGTCCGGCGCGCCGATGGATGAGCAGGTGCTGGGCCTTGAGGAGGCCCTGCGTCCGCGCGAGGAGATGCTGCAGCGCTTCGACGAGCTGCACGGCTTCTGGCGCGCGGGCGACGTCGACGCCATCGAGCGCCTGATGGTCGAGGAACTGGTCGACAAGACGCCGACGACCGCCAAGCTGCTCAACGAAGACCGCAACCGCCGCTGGCTGCCGCAGATCGAGGCCATGCTCGCTGGCGACGAGGACACACTCGTCATCGTCGGCGCCCTGCATCTGGTCGGCGATATCGGTCTGGTCGAGCTGCTGCGCGCCCGCGGCTACAGCGTCGAGCGCGTCGACCCGACCCCGTGAGCTGACCGTCGATGCGTCGCTCGCTCCACACCACGACACGGCCATAGGGTGGGCCCTGGCCCACCATGCCAACAAACATCGCGCCACGATCTGCAGACTCTTGCGCTTTACCGCGCAGCGTCTGATTGGCGCGATGTCTCCAACCTCCGGAAAGCAACGGTGGGCCAGGGCCCGCACTATGCGGATTGGGCGCTGCCGTTCCCCATCGACGCGTTCGCCGCAGGCTCGGCGGTAGAGTGGCAACCGATCTCACCTGCAAGGAACTCTGCCCCGTGTCGCAGCCCGGCTCCGCTCAAGACGAAGTGCTGATCCTCGGCGGCGGCGTGATCGGCCTGTGCAGCGCGCTGTATCTGCTGGAAGCCGGCCGCCGCGTGCGCGTGCTGGAGCGCCGGCACATCGGCGCCGGTGCCTCGCACGGCAACTGCGGCACGCTCACCCCCAGCCACGCGCCGCCGCTGGCCGCACCCGGGGTGATCGCCAAGGGGCTACGCTGGATGCTCACGCCCGATGCGCCGCTGTACATCAAGCCACGTCTTGATCCGGCGTTATGGCACTGGCTGCTGCGCTTTTCGGCGCGCTGCAATCGCCGCGACTGGCGCGATTCCACGGCCAAGCGCGCGGTGCTGCTGAATGCCTCGCGCCAGCTGCTGGCCGAAGCCGTCGTGCGCCACGGTCTGGACTGCGAACACAGCGATACCGGCCTGACCTATGTCTTCCGCACGCAGCAACTGTTCGATGAAGTCGCGTCCGACCTTCCTGCGCTGGCCGAGTTCGGCATCCGCGCCGAGGTGCAGGATGGCGGACGCGTCGAGCGCGACGAGCCCGCGCTGAAGCCTGGCGTCGCTGGGGGCATCCACTTCCCCGACGACGGCCACCTGCGGCCGGATCGCTATCTCAAGGCGCTGGCGAGACGCATCCGCGAGCTGGGCGGCGAGATCGAAGAGGGCGTCAGCGTGGAGCGCATCGTCACCGCGCAGGGCAGGGTGGAAGCCGTCCACACCAACCGCGGCGTGCTGCGTCCGCACGAGCTCGTGTTCGCCCTGGGCGCCTGGAGCCCAGCCTTCGCAGATCAGTTGGGCCTGAAGCTGCCGATCCAGCCCGGCAAGGGCTACTCGATCACCTATACGCGCCCCGGCCTCGCCCCTCGTCGACCCATGGTGCTGAAGGAGCGCTCGGTCTGCGTCACCACCTGGTCCGATGGCTATCGCCTGGGCAGCACCATGGAATTCAGCGGCTACGACGAGTGCCTGAACCGCGTGCGCCTCGATGCGCTCGAGCGCGGCGCCGCCGAGTTCCTGCACGAGCCGGTGGGCGGCAGCAAGCAGGAGGAGTGGTTCGGCTGGCGCCCCATGACCTGGGACGATCTCCCCTTCATCGGCCGCGCGCAGCGTGCGCAGAACCTGGTGATCGCCGCCGGCCACGGCATGATGGGCGTCAGCATGTCGGCGGTCAGCGGCCACCTCGTCGCCGATCTGATCTGCGGCCGCGAGCCGATCATCGATCCCGCGATCGTCAGCCCAACGCGCGCATAGGGAGGGCCCTGGCCCACCATGGAATGGGCCATACCGCTTGCTTCGGTCTGCCCATCAAGCGCTTTCAGAGCATCGAAGCTGTCAGTGGCGCGTACCTCCGTTCCCCGCGAAGGTATTCATTCCGCCCCGCAACCGGCTAGGCTGTGCCCACCCTCGCCAAAGCCCGCCGCCCCGCGTGAACCACACCGCCAGCGACGTCTATGAGCTGCACCGCGGCAATGAGCCGCTGCTGATCAGCCTGCCGCACGACGGCACCGCGATTCCCGATGACATCGCGCCACACCTGCACGATGCGGCGCGCCGCGTGCCGGATACCGACTGGCACGTCGCCACGCTGTACGACTTCGCCCGCGAGCTCGGCGCCTCGATCCTGGTACCGCGCTACTCGCGCTACGTCATCGATCTGAACCGCCCGCCCGACGGCGGCGCCCTGTATCCCGGCCGTGCCGAAACCGGCCTCTGCCCGACCATCGCCTTCAGCGGCGAGCCGATCTATCGCGAGGGTCACGCGCCGGATGCCGCCGAGGTGGAACGTCGTCGCCAGACCTACTGGCAGCCCTACCACTCGGCCCTGGCTGGGGAGCTCGCGCGCCTGAAGTCCGCCCACGGTCGCGCTCTGCTGTGGGAAGGCCACAGCATCCGCAGCGAAGTGCCGATGCTGTTCGAAGGCCGCCTGCCGGATCTCAACCTCGGCACCGCCGACGGCGCCAGCTGCAGCAGCACGCGTCTGGAGCGCATCACTGCCTTGCTCGCGCAGCAGGCCGACTACAGCTGGGTCGCCAACGGCCGCTTCAAGGGCGGCTACATCACCCGCCACTACGGCCGCCCGGCCGAGGGTATCGATGCCATCCAGCTCGAACTCGCCCAGCTCACCTACATGGACGAGCGCAGCCAGCGCTACGACTCGGTGAGGGCAGGGCGGCTGCAGGGGCTGCTGCGGAAGATGCTGCTCGCCGCGCTGGCTTGAGTCTCGATCGATGGTGTAGCGCGCGACGCAGCGCCGCACGGCGTTCAGTCCGCTGATTCGATTCTTGCCAGGTGTTCGCGAACCCAGCCGAATCCGACCCGCTCCTGTTCCAGCCTGAGCCTGGGCTGGTGGTGGTCGAACCGGATCCCGTCGTACACAGCGCGCTCCGCCTCTGACAGGCGCTGAAGTTGGTGGCGAACCGGTGCGGGCTCCTCGCCCCAGTGTTCCCGATGGGCCAGCAGGGTTTCGCGATCCATCAGGAACGAAGCGACCTGCGGATGGTGGGCTCGCAGCTGATCGAGAATCGCGAAGCCGTGGGTGTCGATGTCGCCCCAGTAGTGCAGGGCGCAGCGCTGTAGCCAGTCCGCACGGGACAATGCCTGCCAGCCGTAGCCGGCGCCGAATACGACGATGGCGCGAGCCACTACAGGAAAGGCGAGGAAGTTGGTCTCGTTCTCGGTGATGAAGACGCGCTCGACGGGTAGATCCAGCGTCGCGAAGCTCGCGGCATCCAGCGTGAGGTCCGCAAGCCCCTCGCAGCCCGGCAGCGTCGGAACCCGCGCATCCAGCAGCCGGAAGCGAATGCGCACGGGCTTGTCGAGAAAGCCATAGCGGCGTGCGAACTGGGCGACACCCGTCGTCGAGAGATCGATAGCCTCGGCCGGCAGCGCAAGATCGAGCAGTTCGATCAGCACTCCGCGATGGGCCTCGATGAACTTGCTGTCTACACCCGGCACATCGACCTGGCGCAGGTAGATGCCGGGACGCGGATGCCCCTGCAGCCAGCCGACCACGGACAGCAGGCGCAGCCAACGATCACCCAGCTCCAGCGCCTGCAGGGGACGCCGCAGCAGCCAGCTCTGCAGCGCAGGCTGCGCGAGATCCGTCTGCTGCCACTGCGCCGCGAATCGCTGCGCTTCGCGGGACTTGCCGATCAAGGCCAAGGCCGATGGCAAGTCGTCGAGCCATACAGCGGCAGGCAGCCGCTGCGCGCCCTGCACGCGATGGTTCCACTCGCGCCACTCGATGCGGATCTGCGGCATGTCGGCCAGCGCGCGCACCCACTCCCGCACCGCCTCGAAGCGGTCGGACAGATCGCCCGCGCTGGGCGCCTTCATGCTCAAGCGCAGCGGCCAGGCGATCGCATCCGACACCGCCGCCCGCAGCAGCTCGCCGCGCTCCCACAGCCGCTGCACCTGCGCGCGCAGGTCTGCTGGCGTGGTCCAGCTCATGAGGCGCTGGCGCCATCCGCCACGCCGTCTTTGGCTTTCTGCGCGCGGTAGTCCTCGATCGACAGACAGCGCAGGCGCGAGTCGCGGCCGCCCTCGTTGTGGACGAAGCCGACGCTGGCCACATACGGCTCGATGATGTGGATCTTCTGCAGCGGCGTGACGATCAAGAGCTGCAGGTTGAGCTGCTGGAACAGGCGCAGGCCGTACTGGGCGGATTCGTCCGAGCCGCGGCCGAAGGCTTCGTCGATCACCACGAAGCGGAAGCTGCGCGAGCGCACCGCGCCCCACTCCAGCCCGAATTGATACGCCAGACTGGCGGCGAGCACGGTGTAGGCCAGCTTCTCTTTCTGTCCGCCCGACTTGCCGCCGGAGTCCGAGTAGTGCTCGTGCTCGACGCCATCGGCGCGCCAGCGCTCGCTGGCCGAGAACAGGAATCCGTTGCGCACGTCGGTGACCTTGGCGGTCCAGCGGCGGTCGGCATCGGCGAAGCCCTCGCGGCCGCGGAAGCGATCGATGATCGCCTTGACCTGCAGGAACTTGGCCTCGGAATACTGCTCGTCACCCGAGCCGGTGAGCGCCCCTTCGGTGCAGGCGCGCAGGTCCTGCTGGAAGTCGCGGATCTCGGCATCGGGGCTGGGCTGCGCCACCAGCTTGATGTAGCGACCCGGGTTGTAGTCGATCGCTTCCAGCGACTGGTTGATGAAGTCGACGCGCTCCTTGATGGTTTCACGCTCGCGTGCCAGCTGCGCGTTGAAGTTCGCGATCTCGTTGATGGTGTTGACGTTCAGCAGCTCCTTGAAGCGCGCCTCGAAGCGCGGCAGGTCATCGCCGCGCAGGCCCGCGAGCATGCGCTCGTATTCGGGCAGGGCGGCGAGGCTGACGTCGGTTTCGACCGTCTCGGCCTTGAACTCCTCCTTGAAGCCACGCATGGCGTTGACGATGCGCTCGGTCAGCCGCGCCAGACGCCGGTCTTCAGCGTCGATGCGCTCCTGCAGCCAGCGGCGCAGGTCCTGCTCACGGTTGTCGCAGGACTCGACCGACAGCCGATGTTCGCCCAGAGCCTGCGCGCGCCAGCCTTCAAGAAGGGCGAATTGCGCGTCCGACAGCGGCGCCTCATCCCATAGCGCCGCAGCCTGTTCGCGCAGCGCCTCTGCGGCCTCGCGCTTGCTCTTCAGTTCGCCGCGCTTGCCCAGTGCGTCGGAGCGCTTTTGCTCCACCTCGGCAAGCCGCGCCTGCACGGCCTGCAGTTGGCGCGTCAGCTCCTGCAGCGCATCCGAAGCCGCTTCCAGCCGCGCGCGCTCTTCGCTGAGCGCGGCGATCTGGCGCGCCAGCGACATCCAGTCGATGTCGGCGTAGCGGGTGAACTCTTCCAGCTTGCTCAGTGCATCCAGTTGGCCCTGCAGCGCCTTGCGTGCCTGCTGCAGCTCGGCGATGCGCTGCGCCAGGTGGCTCAGCCGCTCCTGCAGCTGCTGGCGCTGATCGCGCAGCGCGCGCAGCTTGTCGGCATTGCTCCAGCCCAGCACGTAGCGGCTGCGGTCATCAATGCGGCTGCGGTCGTCCTTCTCGTGGCGGCCGCTGGGGTCCTTGATCTGGCCTGAGCGCGTGATGGCCCGAGCCTCGCGGCGGAACTGCTCGGCGCTGACGCAGCAGGCGACATCGAAGCGCTGGCGCAGCTCCTGCTCCAGCCATTCGTAGTGCGGCGAATCCGGCTTGATCAGCAGTTTGCGCACCAGCGACTGCGGATGCAGGCTCGTGGCCTGCGTGGACTTGCGCGCCCGCACGTGGAAGTAGACCAGGCGTGCGCCGAGATGCTGCTGATCCACCCACTCGGCCACCGCCCGGTAATGCGCTTCCGGAACAAGCAGGGCAAGGCCGAAGCCGCGCAGCAGGCGCTCGGCCGCGCCTTCCCAGTCGCGCTCGTCCTCGCGCACCTGGATCAGTTCGCCAGCGAAGGGCAGTTCGTCTTCGGCGATGCCCAGTGCCGCACACAGGGCATCGCGGATGCGCACCTGCGCCGTATCGATATTGCTGCGACGCCGCTGCAGGCTTTCGATCTCCTCGGTCAGCGCCGCGTTCTCCTCGCGGCCCTTGCGAAAGGCGAAATCTTCCTCGCGCTCGCGGTTGTCGAGATCAGACAGGCGTGCGCGCAGATCTTCGGCGCGCTGGCTGATGCCCTGCTGCTGGATCAGGAAGCCGGCTTCATCCGTAGGCGCAGGCTCGTCGATGCGCACCAGCAGGTTCTGGTGTCGCTGTGCCTTCTGCTGGCGCTGTTCCTTGTCCTGCTCCAGTCGGCGGATCTCGGCGGCCAGCTCTTCGAGGCGGTCGCCACCGTTGTCGCGCAGGGCGCGCTCGATGCGCGAGACCTCCACGCGTTCGCTCTCGCGCTGGGCTTCCATGCGTTCGATCTGGGCGTCGATGCGCGTGGATTCCTCGGCCAGCAGACTCAGGCGTCGATCCAGCAGCTCACCTTTCAGACGCGCGAAATAGGGCCGCAACTGATCGCGCGCCTCACGCCAGCCCTGCACCTCGGCCACCAGCGCGCGATGGCGCTCGCCGTCGGCCACCAACGGGGTCAGCAGATCGACCTGGCGCTTGGCCTTCAGCACCGCCTGATGCGCGCGGTCCAGATCGTCGAAGTGGCGGATCAGAGCCTCGATGCGGCTGCCGACATCGAAGGGCTCCAGCATGTGGCTGCGCACGAAGTCGGTGAGGTTGCCCACCGATTTCATCTACACTGTCTGGTGGAACAGCTCCAGGGCCTGTTCGTGCTCGATGCCGAAGCGGCGCCGGAACCAGGCGCCGTAGGGCGGAAAGCCGTCGAACAGCTCGCAGCCGCTGGCGCGCAGCTTCTTGCGCAAGCCGGTGATGTCGCTGCCGAAGCCGCTGAAATCCTCGGCGATGCTGAGCGCGCGTTCCGCCGCCACGAACAGGCGCGCCGGTGGGCCGCCCGGGTCCTTCAGCCAGAACACTTGGGCGAGCGTCACCGCCTGGTCGTAGCCCTCGTTGCGGAACACGCCGAGGATGACCGAATAGCTCGATGCATCGCGCAGGGCCACCGGCTTGGCGCTGCCGGTGACTTCGTTGCGCTCGCTCTTGTAATGGCCCAGCACATAAGAGCGCAACGAGCGCTCGCGCGCATCGGCGCCGGCCGCCTTGTTGTAGGCCACGCGATGCGCAGGCACCAGCAGGGTGGTGAGGGCATCGACCAGGGTCGACTTGCCCGAACCGATGTCGCCGGTGAGCAGGCCATTGCGGCCTTCGAGTTCATAGCGCCAGACGCGCTTGTCGAAGGTGCCCCAGTTCAGCACTTCGAGCCGCTGCAGACGGAAGCCCACGCGGCTGTCGTCGGAGACAAAGCTCAGCCCGAGCGTCGGTGCCTCAAGCATCGGACTCGCCCTTGCCGGCGCCGGCTGACAGGGCAGTGCGGTAGACCTCAAGGCGCGCGTCGAACTCAGCCAGCCACTGGGCGTCGACAAACGCCTTCAGGATGCGCCGCACCTCGTAGTGGCCGCGATCCTGGGTGCTGCCCGCCGCAGGTTTGAGCTTGCGCAGGAAGCCGAGGTCGACCACCTTGGAAATCGTCGCATCGACCTGGTCGATCAGGCGCGCCTCGTTGCTGCCATCGGGCAAGAAGACCCGCATCAGTTCGGCGATCTCCTCGCGCGACAGCACCAGACGCGTATCGCCGCCGCCAGCATCGAACTCGGCCAGGCGTTTGCGCAGCAGGGCCAGCATCAGGCTGACCGGATACGACAGCGGGCGCCGTGCGATCAGGCGCGGCGGGCGTGGTGCGGCATCTGCGTCGTCCGGATCGGGCCGACTCTTCAGGTAGGCATAGCCCTCGGCCTCATCCAGCACCAGATCGAGAAGCAGCACCACGGCCTGCTCGCGCACCCGCGCCTGCAGACGCAGCAGGCTGGCCCAGAGCTTCTCGTCATCGTCGCGGTAGAGCACGCCCTTCAGCAGGTGCACCAGCAGCTGCGACAGCTCGGGCACCGTCAGCGGAGCGGTGGCAGCGATCTCGGTGGTGTCGATGTCTTGCAGGTCTTCGCTCATTGCTTTCCCGTTTGCGCTGCTCATGGCGATCAGCGCGTAAAGATCACGCGCGGCAGGTGCGCTTCGCGCATCACGGCCTCGCCCGCTGCATTGGTGGCCTGCCAGCGGATCGGCTCGTTGATCGTCTCGTCGACAAGCGCGCGCAGGCCATCCAGAGTGTCGCCGCTGCTGTCGGCGTGGGCCAGCTCCAGATAGGCCACCAGTTCGGCCAGGCCTTGCTGCAGCGGTGCGCCGTCGAGCAGCTCGCGCAGGCTGATCTGCGACTGCTGGCGCAGAGCGCGCTGCAGAGTGGCGCGCAGGCGCGCCTTGTCGACCACGATCTGGTCGAACAGGCGCGCGGTGTCGACTTCGTCCTCGCCCAGCTCCAGCGCCAGCGCAGCGAGGCGCGGCTTGACGCTGGGCGCGAACAGCGGACGCTCCGGCGGCAGCTCGACTTCGGCACCCATGTCGTCGATGTGCGTCACCGTGCCCGTGGGCGCGGCCTCGCGCAGGCCGAGCGCCTTGCTCTCGATGCCGTGCAGCAGATCGAGAATGCGGCGGTTCTCCAGAAAGGCGCGGTCGTCGAGAAAGCGCCGCAGCTGCTGCGAGAGCTGGGCCACCGTGCGCTGGGTGTGCTCGCCGGCCTCCAGCCAGTCGTGATGCACGCGGCGCGTGCGCGGCTCGGGCTTCAGCTCGCTCACCGCCGGCAGCGCCAGCACAGCGTCAAGACGCTGCGACAGCTCCTCCTGGCGACGGCTGGACATCAGGAAATCCCAGAAGGCGCGGAAGCTGCGGCCCTGGTCGGAATCGCCGATGGCATGGCGCTCGCCCATGATCTCGTCGAGCAGGGCGCCCTTCGAACCCTCCCACAGCGCGATCTTCTCGCGCACCTTGCGATCGAGCAGACGGAAGTTGTGCTCCACCTCGCGGAAGTCGGCCAGCAGCTCGCGCGCCAACTGCTGGAACTGCTGGAAGCGATCGCGCACCGCGGTGTCGTCCATCATCGCCACCTCGCCCGATTCGACGCGATCGATTTCGGCATCGATCTCGGCGCGCTTCCGCCGCAACTCTTCCACGCGCTTGACCGGGTCGATCTCGGTGCCGGCGCTGATCTGCTCCAGCAGGGCGAACAGGGTCAGCAGGCGCGACTCGGTGCCGACAAACGCGCGCTCGGTCAGCGACTGCAGCCAAGCGATTGCCTTCTCGGTGGCCGGCGTCAGATCGAACTGCGCTTCATCAGTGCCCGGCTTGTAGAACTTGCGCAGCCAGGCCTTGTCCGGCGTCGCCCAGTCGTTCAGATACTCCAGCGCGGCCTTGGGGTAGGCCTCCTGCCCGTACTGCTCGCGCAGGGCGAACAGCTCGTCCTCCAGCGACTCGGCAAGGTCCGCTTCGTTCATCACCCGCACGTTCGGCGCCACGAACACACGGTGCAGGAAACTCGCCACCAGCGGCGCATGCTTCGAGGCCAGCAGGCGCCAGGCAGGGTGGCGGTCGCGTAGGGTGGTGAGGGTGGTGTGGTTCAAGGCGAAAGGGGCTGGGATTGAGCGGAGGCATGAGCGAAAAGGGCCGTGCAGGGGATGAACTCCACCGACGGCGTCCAGGGCTCGCATGACAGGTCGCGGCTGCTGCAAATCCGCGCGTGCTGGCGCGTGATCATTGCGACAGCAGCTCGATGTAGGCCCGGTAACTGTAGCTGCGGTTCTTCTTCTGCCCCGTCGTTTCGGTGACGATGCCCAAGGCCTCCAAGGCCCTGACGGCGGCCGTAGCGGTCGGAAAGGTGGTGTCGAGCGATTGTCGCGCGCGCTCGATGGTGAAGCGCGGCATCATCGGCAAGGCCTCGAACAGCCGGTAGCTGACTGGCCCGGCCTTGGGCGCATCGAGCAGTCGACGCCGATCGGCCGCGATCAGGCTGGCGATGGCGATGATGCTGCGTTCGGCCTGATGGGCGGCGGTCGCGACGCCTTCGAGGAAGAACGCGATCCATCCCTCCCAGTCGCCTTCAGTGCGGATGCTCGAAAGGCGCCGGTAGTACTCGGCCTGATGCTGCTTCAGATAGCCGCTCAGGTACATCAGCGGCTCGGGCAACAGGCCCCAGTGCTCCAACAGCGCGGCGATCAGCAAGCGACCGATGCGGCCATTGCCGTCGAGGAAGGGGTGGATGGTTTCGAACTGCGCGTGCACCAGCGCAATTCGGATGAGCGGCGGCAGCGCGTTCGCCGGGGCGTGGATGAAACGCTCCAGGTCGCCCAGCAGCTCAGCCACGCGCTCAGCCGGGGGCGGCACAAAGGCGGCGTTGCCCGGTCGCGTGCCGCCGATCCAGTTTTGGGACCGGCGCAGTTGCCCGGGCTGTTCACCAGCGCCCCGCACGCCGTCCAGCAGAGCGCGGTGTGCCTCGCACAGCAGCCGCACGCTGATGGGCAGCCCGCCGGGATCACGCAGATGCTTCTGCACCAGCCGGAAGGCGTTCAGATAGTTGGTGACTTCCTCGACGTCGTCCGCGTTGCTGACGTGGAACCCGGCTTCCTCGTCGAACAGGTCGATCAAGGTCGCCTGCGTGCCTTCGATCTGCGAAGTCAGCAAGGCTTCCTTGCGGATGGCGCTGTAGAGCAGCCAATCCTCGGACGGCACCAGCCCCGACACGCCGGAGAGACGGGCAAGCGCAAGCTCGGCCTGACGGTTGCTGTCCGAGAAAGCCTCAGGTGCCAGCGCCGGGTCGGCGGGCGGCAGCGGGTGCGGAACGAAGGCGTGCACCGCTTCGCCCAAGGTCGTCGAGAGCGCGTAAACACCCGTGCTGCGCTTCATGCCAAAGGCTGCTTTAGTGTGGTGATGTTGAATGAAAGCATTCTTTAACAGCATGCGCCAGCGCTTAAGTCGCCTTGCCGCTCTGTTGCAATCGTACTGGCTGGATGGATCTGAGCATGGGGCGAAACCCGAACCCTGCCGCCGACGGCAGGCGCAGGCAAGAAAAAGGGCCCGGAGGTCATCCGGGCCCTTTAGGTGTTGGTGGAGGCGGGGGGAATCGAACCCCCGTCCGAAGGCATTACATCTTTGGATCTACGTGTGTAGTGCGTTGTCAGGTCTCGTTTCAGGGCAACACAGCGCACGAAGAGCACCCCGGAACCAGTCTGGAAGTTTTAGGCCTTGGCTGTCAGACAGCAGCCTTCGGACGATCCCGTAAATATGACCGACTGATCCACCGTTACAGGCACCGATGGGAGTCGGACTCGCCTATTTAGGCGGCGAGTGCGTAGTTGTCGTCGTTCGCAACTAGCTTGGTTGCCGCTGGATTTACGAGGAAAGCTGCCCCCTCGACACGCACCTCCGGTTTCACACCCCCGTCGAAGCCTGGTCGCCCCCGGGGTTCGCCGCTGCGCGGCGGGCCTTCGATCAGCCTGTGCCGCGCGTCGGGGGAGTATATGGAGCCGCAGGCGACTGCCACAAGGAGCGCGCTGCCTCGCGATTCAGGTTGGTGCCCTGGGGCTTTGGTTCGCCGGGCCGAAGCAGGGCGGGCGCGCCGACGAAAGCGCGCTCAGGCCGAGGGGTTGTGCCTGCGCATCACCCGCTGCTTGTCACGCTGCCAGTCGCGCTCCTTGCTGGCCGCGCGCTTGTCGTGTTCCTTCTTGCCTTCGGCCAGGGCGATCTCGCATTTCACCCGGTTGTTCTTCCAGTACAGGGCGGTGGGGATGAGGGTGTAGCCCTCGCGCTCGACCGCGCCGACCAGTTTGTTGATCTCGCGTTTGTGCAGCAGCAGCTTGCGGGTGCGGCGGTCGTCTGCGAGCACGTGGGTGGACGCCGAGTTGAGCGGAGTGATCTGCGCACCGAACAGAAAGATCTCGCCGCCTCGGACGATGGCATAGCTCTCGCTGAAGCTGATGCGGCCGGCGCGCAGGGCCTTGACCTCCCAACCCTGCAGCTCAACGCCGGCTTCGTAGCGATCCTCCAGCGAGTACTCGAAGCGCGCCTTCTTGTTGAGGGCGATCGTGCCGGTTCCGCTATCCTTGCTCTTCTTCTTGCTCATGGCCTGGTCCAACGCTCGAACCTGCGATTGTGGCGCAGGCGAGCGGCCACGGCGAGCCCCGCGAACACCGACCTTTGCATCCGCCTGCATGACCCAGATCGCCCGAAGTGCGCTCGTGCGCCGGCCCGCTTCGCACATGTTCGACCTGGTCAACGAGGTCGAGGCCTATCCCCAGCGCTTCGGCTGGTGCGAGGGCGCGCGGATTCTGGAGCGCTCCGACATCGAAATGCTGGCCCGACTTGAGCTCAAGATGGGTGGCCTGCGAACAGCGTTCACCACGCGCAACCGCTTCGATCGCCCGCAGCGCATCGAGCTGCAGCTGGTCGAAGGGCCTTTCACCAAGCTCAGCGGCTCCTGGACGTTCACGGAGCTCGCGGAAGACGCCAGCAAGGTAGCGCTGAACCTCAACTTCGAGACCGCCGGTCGCCTGGTGGGTAGCGCGCTGGCGATCGGGTTTCAAGGCTTGGCCGATCGCATGGTCGATGACTTCGTACGCGAGGCACAGCGCGGTGGCTGAGGACGAGGAGGCGAGGGCGGGTGCGGCCGGGCAGGCGGACAGCACGGCCACCGTGGCTCCCGTGCAATCTGTGGCTGGCGCAACAGTCGAAGCCTCATTGCTGAGTATCGAGGTCGTTTACGCGCGACCCGACCGCGCCTGGCGAGTGAGTCTGCGTCTCGCCCCTGGATCGACCGCGCTGCAGGCCTTCGAGGCCTCAGGCCTGCGCGAACGCGTCTCGGAGCTTGCGGCCGCCGAGCCAGACCTCGGCGTGTTCGCGCATCCCGTAGCACCCGATCGCACCTTGCGCGACGGCGACCGGGTCGAAATCTACCGACCGCTGCTGATCGATCCGAAAGACGCACGCCGCAAGCGCGCGGCTCAGCAGTAGTCAGAACTGGCTAGGTCAGGGAAGCAAGATCCAGCCTGCACGCACACGCTGGAGCTGCGCATCCAGTAGCTGGCCTGCAAGGCGTCCGCGCGGAGGGCGAGCCTCTGGTCACCCCGAACCGCACGACGGGAAACGTGCAGCGCATCCGTCCCCGGGATCACTGCATTTGCGGCTAGCTCGGCTGCACCACTGCCGAACCGCGCCCTAGCCGAACCGCGCGCCAGAGGCCAAGGCCGACGATGCCAAGCGATACCAGCGCCAGCAGCACGCCCCAGATCCAGTGGGTCAAGCCGAGCGCCTGGGCGATCTGAGCGGTGTCGGAGGGCAGGGCACCAGCGCCTGTGTTTGCGCCCGCGCTGAGCAGATAGTCGAGGCGGGTGAACGCCGAGAGGCTCATCTCCACGGCGACGAACGCAGTCACGGCAAGCACCACCCGGTCATCACCGCGCCACGCGACCCACGCCAGTCCCAGCGCCATCGCTGCTATGAAACCGAGTGCGAACAGGTTGCGCACCCACAACAGCAGCGCCAGCGCGAGAAATGTCGACAGTACCGCCAGCAGCAATCGCGCCGCATGCCGATGTCCGAGCGCCATAAAGAAGGCAAGCCCGGCCAGCGGTGCACCCAGCGGCCCTGCGGCAGCGATCAGGGCTCGATCGAGCCCCGAGTACGCACCGCGATGCATGGCGACGCCCGAACCATCCGCGTAGATCGCCAGCTGCACCAGCTCGCCGCCCAGCGCGATCGCAGCGATGGCGTGACCGAGCTCGTGAAACAGCGTGCCCAGCCAGATCAGCGGCCGTGCGATCCAGCCCAGCTGCGGCCACCAAGTGTCGATGGCGAACAGGATCATGGACACGAGCGCTGCGACCCAGACGTACGGTGCTGGCGTACTGTGGCTTGCCGTTGGGGCGGCGGTGTTCACCGCCGACAACTCTGACCGCCGCGGGCCATTGATTTCTAAGACGTGGCTGGTCAGGTTTGAGCCCATGTTGGTTTCGCACGAAGCCAACAAACCTGACCAGTTTCCCGCCAATGCCAACAAAAGTAGGCCAGTCCGAAGTTGCCGCCAACAAACATGAGCCACTTCTACGCTCACGCCAACAGAATTGAGCCACAGTCGCGCTTGGGCTCTGAACTGTCGGCCAGCTCTCGGCTACATGACTTCAGTCGACCAGCGGTTCCCCGCTCCAGTGAATCGCACACTGGAGCCCAGCCAAGTCACGACGCATCCAAACCCACGGCTCTGAGTGCCGGGGACGCAGCCTTGCGTCGTCTAGGATCGCCGGTACGTGGCGGGCAAGGACTAGCCGCATTCCCTCGACGTATCCCCGCGTGAGCATCCTCGCAGCCACGATACTGGCCGCTGCCGCGTTCCGCTTGTCTAGCGGGATTCGACCTGCCATCCCTTCCCCGGCAGCCTCTTGCAGCACGGCCCACGCGGAGCGAAGGGTTGTAGGCGCGATGGTGTGAAGATGCAGAAAGCTGCGTGCCCCTATCCGCTGTGGCGGCACAAAGCCCAGATCCGACGACGACTTCCGGCGCGCCGGTTTGAACTCGCGGGCGCGCGCTCCGCTGAGGCCGGGAAAGAAAAGTGACATCTCCCGATCGGTCAGCGAGCCTGGAGGCAGCGCCGTGGCGACGTGTTGGGCCGCAGCGCGGAAGGGGAGGCTCATGCAGTCCGGAAGTTCCATCACACCCGGCGCGTCCCGGGACAGCGGTCGAAAAGCATGGAGCACGTCGGTCGCTTCCCACTCCGGTGCCACCCGCAGCACGCGAACCGTGTCGATTGGGACGGGCCAGGCTCCAAAGCCCGGGTCCTGACACATCAATGAAAGGTGGAGGGGCAATCGTACGGCCATCGCCAAGCGCCGCCAGTTGGCGTGACCCGAGCACGGGGCAATCACAGTGTTGGTCGCGCGCTCGTGGGCAGCCCAATCCACCCAAGTTAAGCCCACCCACCCTCAGCACGCCTTGTAGCTCAAGGCCGGATGCGGCTTCGGTCTCGGCGGCCTCGGTTTGGACAGCCCTGGCCTGTGCTTGTAGGTCTGCGATCCGATCAGCTTCAGCACCTCCTTCAGCATCGCCGCCGTAGCGAGCCCAAGCAACAGTGCGGGAATCAGCGGCCTGAGCGCGGCCCTCGCGTAGGCGCGGTTGATCCGTCGATGGACCGGCAGATTCACTGTGCTGCGTGCAGCGGCGCTGGCGAGAGCGGCGAGGTTGTCGCACAGCACCTTGGCGGCGAAGTCCTGCTGCACGGCGAGGTGGCTCAGGCCTGAGACCTGCTCAAGGCAAAGTCGATGCTTGAGCCGCTTGAAGGCCTCTTCGATGGACCAGCGCTGATGGTAGAGCTCTCCGAACAGCGCCGCGGGAAAGCGCTCGGTGTCCATCAAGCTGGTCATCAGGACGCACACGCTGCCGTTCGCGTTGACATGGCGGACCAGACGCACGCGCAGTGGCCCGGCGGGGCACTCGAAGTCGGCGACATCCTGCGCATCGGCCGCAGGCAGCTCCACGATCTGCTCTGCGAGGCCGGAGGCGCGAAACGCCCGGACCGCGGCAAAGCCGCCCTTGGTGACGTCCACGCGCATGCAGAAGTCGATGCCCTTGCCCTGCAGGGCGGCGACGAGCCAGCGGCAGGGGTAGCCACGATCGAGCAACAGCAAGTCGCCTGTCCGGAAGCGCTCAAACTGCTCGAACAAGGCCTGGCGCTCGCCATAGCAGGCGCTGTAGAGCTGGGCGGCCAGCATCAACTGGGCATCGGGCAAGTAGCAGCCCAAGGCCAGCATGTCGCGACTGGCCGCGCGCGGCACATGGCTGGCGCGCAGCGCCAGACGCAAGCAGGAGCCATCGACCGCGATGCGTCGCAGGCCGTGCCAGCGGGGCACGAGGCCAGCCTCCTCGGCAAGCGCGATCAAGTGGTCATTGAGCGCGGGCAGCGCACCGGGTGCAAGCTTGGCCCGTGCCTGCGCAAACGCCTGGGAGGTGACGTGACGAATCAAGGTCGCCTGCGCCTTGAGACTGCCGAAGAAGCCATCCAACTCGGCCTGCACGCTCTTGCACATGCCGGAGACGAGTGTGGCCACGAGCGCGGTCAAAGGCAGCTTGCGACGGCGGGAGAAGGCCGCTGGATGCTCAGGATGTCGGGCGGTGTTGAGGAACGCATCGGAGGCGAGGTGCTCTGCCAGGGCATTGAAGAGACGGGTGAGGTCCATGGGGCGCTTGAGGTTCGAAAACGAACCTCACTGGCCGCCGCGCTGCTTGCGCGAAAAGCATGCGCAAGCAGCGCGGCGGCCTCACGAAGCGCGAGGGGTGTCAAGCGAAATCAGCAAGAATCGAGGTAGCGCCAACAGCGCCTCGGGTCGGCGCTTGAGGCTGGGTGGGGAGCGACTTAACTTGGGTGGATTGGGTACGCCCCCGGCCCAGCCTATACGCCAGCGCGCCATCCACTTCACTGCGCACTGTCAGGCCAGCCGCCTGCCGTGCCCGGCGTGCGGGGCGGCTGGTCAACCAATCCATGATCGACTCCTCCGGGTTCTACCCCGTTTCCGCGTGACCTGCCCCTTGCAGACGCCCAATAGCGGGCCGCAAGCAGACATCCGGGTGTCATGACGAAGGATGTGCCGATGGTCACCGGGCTGCGTGCCTTGTGAGGCATCGGAATCCACGCGTTCGCACGTCGCGCAGCGTCGGCGCGCCCTGCCTCAGGGATCGAGAGTCCTTGCCGTGACAGGACTGCTGTTGTTGCGGGCCCACATCTGTCCTGGGGCGCGCTAGCGCGCGGTGAAGTGCTGAACGACCCGGCCCGAAGGAATGGAAGTGTTCCGCTGGGCTGCTGTAGCGTTCGACGGCCGACTCGCAGCCAGGCTCTCAAGATCCCGCTTGTTGTGCGTGCCCGCGCTGAGCTGGTCGAGCATCACCACCACCTCGGCGGCGGCCAATGGTGCGGGTCTGCGCCTCGGGTGGGGCTCGGCCACATAGCCCAGCAGGCTGCGCATGCCGGTCGCCAGCAGCATGTCCTGTCGCTCCAGCCAGTCCAGATGTGGTGCGAGCAGTTCGATGGCGATCAGCTCGTGGCGCATGGCGAAGGGGTGGGGTGGCCGTCGCGTATGGCCGACCGAGCGGATCTTGCCGAGGTCGTGGAGCAGCAAGCCCAGCTGTGCGAGGTGGGGCGACCACGGGCAATTCGGGACGCTGCGTCGGGTGAGTTCAGCAGCCAGGTCCAGTAGCCCGGTGCTGTGCACCAGCAGTCCACCCGGGTAGGCGTGGTGGTGGCTGACGCTGGCTCTGCACAGCATCAGGTCCGGAAAGATCCGCGGATCCAGCAGCACCTGCTTCAGAAAGCCCCGGAGCGGCGAGGGCAGGGAGCGCTCCAGCTCGGCCAGTCGGTCCATGGCGGCCTGTACTTCCCCGGTGCAGTGCTCGCGGGGGAGCAGTGCCGTTGCCACGGGCACTTGATCGGTCGGAAGCGCGACCAAGCCCTCGATCCTGAGCTGCATCGAGCCATTGAAGAGATACTTGGTACCCCGCACCCGTACCGGAGTGTCGACGGCCGGGCAGCGGATGTGGCGCATCTGTTCCGGCCACAGGATTCCGACAATGCTGCCGTCCGCGTTCATAAGGCTCAGCTTCAGGTAGTGCGAGCGCTTGCCGAAGCGCTTTTCGACGCCTGCGACCAGGTAGGTGCCTTCCACGCTCTGGCCTTGCGTGTCGTGCTGGCGGGCGCAGGCGCTTGGTGCATCGATGCGGGGGCTCATCGGGTGGCCTCCTTGGTGGCACCTTTCGGCGCGGGCCGCGCAGTGGCGGTGCTCGTCGGTGCCTGGGCATCGATAACGCCCGCGACCAGCGCGTTGAAGGCCGAGCCGTCGGTACGCGTGAGGTTGGGGATGAAACGCGAGTAGGTTTTGAAGAGCATGGTGGTATCCACGTGTCCGAGTTGGCGCGCGACCCACTCGGGGTTCTCGCCGGCGGCAAGCCAGAGCGTCGCGCAGGTGTGGCGGGTCTGATACGGGCGCCGCGGGGTGAGACCGAGATGGCGCAGCAGGGGGTGCCAGACGCGGTGGGTGAAGTTGTCGTTGTCCAGCGGCGCACCGCTGGCGTTGCAGAAGACGTAGTCGAAGCTGCCCGTCCGCTGGTGCTGCTCGCGCAAGGCTTCGAGCACGGGCTCGCTCATGGCGATCTCGCGCTGCGAGCCATCGGTCTTGGTGTACTCGACCTCGCCACGCACGAGCGTCTCGCGCACCAGGATCTGGCGGCGCTCGAAGTCCACGTATTTCCACTTCAGGCCGTGCAGCTCGCCGGTGCGCAGGCCGGTGAGGAAACGCACCACCATGTAGAGCCGGTAGTCCTCGCGCACGGTCTCGATGATCTGGCGGGTTTCCGCCAGCGAGAAGGGCTGGATGTCGATGCGGCGCTGCTTGAGGCGCTTGACGCGCTCGGCCGGGTTTGTGAAGCCGTACTGCTCGGCTGCCTCGCCCAGAGCCTGCGACAGCGCTTGCATGATGCGGTTGACGGTCTTGGCGCTCAGGGTTTCGTTGCCACCTCGGCCCTTGCGTTCGGCCACCTCGGCGCGGAACTGCAGCAGGTCGGCCTTGCTGATGTCGCCGACCGGGGTCTCGCCAAAGTAGGGCTTGAAGTGGCGGTCGATGGTCGAGCGCATCGTGGCGGCGTGCGACTTGCGCCAGCCGGGCAGGGACTACCGGTACCACGCTTCAATGAAGCTGCTGAAGGCGGGCGTGGCTGCAGGCTTGGGGCTCTTCGCTGAGGCCGCAGTCGCCTGTGGCGACGCCGAGCCGCCGAAGCGCTGGGCCATGGCGCTGCCCGGGAAGAAGGTGGCGTAGTCGAAGCTTCCGTCGGCGATGGCCTGCTCGATGCGGTCGAGGACCTTCTGCATGCGCTTGCGGTTGGCCGGCGTGTCTTCGAGCTTGGTGTACTCGCGGCAGCGGATGCCCTGGTAGCGGAAGTCGAAGAAGAGCAGGCCGCCGCGTTCGTTGATGCTAGCCATGGCAGACGCTCCCGTTGGCCATGGGGATTGCGGTGCGGTCAGCGGGGGCGGCGCCGAGCATGTCCTCCTGGATGGCCTCCCACAGATAGAGAATCTTGCGTCCGCCGAAGGGGCGGATGTAGTGGCGCCCTTCCAAAAGGACTGAGTCCTTCAGGCGCTCGCGGATGGTCCGTGCGTCGTACTTGATGCGCAGGGAGAGTTCTTCGGTTGTGAGGAACGTCGTTGCAATATAGCCTCGCTATTTGTGTGCTTCATAGGTAGCGTTTGAACTACCTGGGTTCACAATACACATCCAGGCTCTGGTGCCGAAAAAGCTAGGAGGAATGCGGCATGGCAATCAGGTTCAGGCTGAAAGAGCGGATCGCGGACCTCGAGTACCGCACCCGCCAGACCGTGATGCTGAAGGACATCGCGGCGGCCACGGGCGTACACCGGGTGACCCTGTCCAAGCTGGTGAACAACAAAGACGTGGATGTTCGGCTGAGCACGGTGGACAAACTCTGTGCTTACTTCGGGTGTGCAATCGGGGATCTGGTCGAACACGACCCGACAGGACCTGAACGATCTGCGTAGGAGTCCGACGGTCGGGCAGGAGCGTGCCGCGGTCTCAGGATGGTCTCAATTTGGTCTCAGCGCGGTCTCAAGCAGGGTTTGAGCCTTGCGGAAGCTGGTCATCGGCAACGGTCGGCTGGGCGCGCCAGCGCCAGTCACGGCCACCCTCAGGAGCCTCAGAAACACGGCAACGCAAAGATCTTCAGCGATGCCTGTTGCGCTGCACGCAAACGCTCCTTATACTGGGCGTCTGACTGATGCGGGGTGGAGCAGTCTGGCAGCTCGTCGCTCATAAGCCGAAGCGGGTAGTTGGTTTCGGACGGCGACAGGCGGCTTAAGTGGGTTTAGGTCGTTATAAATCAGAGGTTTGAGCGAGTGTCCTAACCTCGCTCCCTCCACAAACAGCATCGATCTACCCCGTTCTATATCTTCCCTATGAGATAGTTATAGTCTCACCGGGATCGACCGTCGGGCAGCTCGTGCAAGGCGCAGCTCCGCATCCTTTTCTTCTCAAGGAACTCCTGCCGCCCATTGGTCTGGGAGACGTTCCTCTTCCCGTTTGTCTGCTGCACCGCTGGGTGTCTGAAGGCGTGGTCCCGAGCCGCACCCGGAAGTGGAAACGGGCGCTTTTGCTTGCCGCCTATCTCTGGCACCTGTCCTCAGCCCTTCTCGCCGACCTCGGCGAGTCCCCCAAGCTCCCAGAGCCGAGGCGAACCCGCTGGGCAATCGAGCCGAGTATCACCCGGGTCCCGGCCTGCACCCTGTATTGGACTGGGGCGAGCATCCGGCCACTTCCTGCCACGCGCCAACTGCTCAATGATGTGTCCGAGTCGTTCATAAGGAACCTGCTGGCATGGGCTCCCCCGGTCGTGATTCCTGCCGACCGGGACGGCAATCATCACGTGGTGGGAAATCAGTTGATCGCGATGCTGGCGAGAAGCCGAATCCCGCAATTCCGTGTCCCCGTCAGGCGGTGTGCCGCGGCAACCGGTATTCGGCGACCACTTTCCGAGGTCGCGCAGGGGTTGGCGGTAGTTTTGAGGGCGCTGGTCGAAGAAAATCGCGACCAAGTCGCTCTGATGGCCGAGGGAGCGCAACTCGCCTGCCGTTTATCCGGTTATAGCCGCGCCACCTATTTCAGGCTCAAGGCGGACCGCCATGGATAGGAGCGTCTCCGACCTCCTTACGCTATTGGGCCCCGGCGTCGATGTGTCGGCGCTGAGGCGCGCTCTGTTCGCGATACGGGCTCCCCGGAAGCTGGTGGGGATCGTTCCGGCTATGCGTCAGTTCCGAGACTGGCGAGGGCGCTATCCGCTGCTTGCCGATGTACCAGAGGGCATGCCGGATTACGGATCCTCGCTGCAGATTCTGGACCGCATCGCCGATCTCCAGACCACTGATGAGGTGCTGTCCGGGCGACTGATCGAGCGTTACCGGAACCCCTGGACACCGCTGAGGCCCCACACTGGGGACAGCGTCATCGTCGAGCTGCTGTTGGTACGTGCGGCCGAGGGTGTTGATGCTGACGCCTTCGAGGACGTTTCGGCGTGGCTGCTCCGGATGGGGCAACGGTTCCACGCAAGGTCGGTGACCCTTGAGGAGTACGCCCTATATTTGGAAGGCGACATCCCTTCGCTTGAGCAGCACCGGCGCGGCACCCGTCTGTACGGCGCCTACCTCGCGTTGCGCCGGTTGGCGGACGGAAGCGTGGCCGCGAATGCTGCGCTACGAGCCCTGCAGGCCTGCTTCAAGGATCACGCCCCCAGCGGAGGGCTCAGCCTTGCGGTTCTCGCTTACCTGCCAAAGTGGAAGGTGCAAACCCGCGAGCATATCCGGCTACGTCAAGAAGCGCTTCGTGGGCTCGAAATGGGCGCTGACCGGTTGCCCGATGAGATCAAGCGGGTCGGGAGCTGCCTGCCAGCAGAGATCGCGTTGCTCCTGCGCTCCGTCTTCGAGCGAGAACTAAAGCAGGTGATCGGCACACGCCGCAGCGGCGGCGGCGTGGCGGGCAGGGAGTCGCTGAGGCCCCGGATCACCCACGGTGCGCGCTTGACAGAGGTTCTCCAGACGGCCAACGAGGGGGACATTCACGCCGGCACGGTCGTCGAGTTCTTCCCAAGGCGGAAGGCGGAGGAGGTCCCCTATGACGATGCCGCAAGCGAGGACGATGAGCCCGAGGACGACGACCCCGAAGAGGCACCTGCCCATCCGGGCTTCTCCATCGTCCTTGCCCAGTCCGAGGACCTCGTACAGGGCTATTACGCCGCCAAGGGCATCCAGAGCGCGATCGAGTACGACAATGCCCGACTGCCTTGGAGCAAATGGACTCTGTCCACCGAAGCGGTAAAGGCAATCCTCGGGCTGGTGGCGGGGCAGGGAGACGGGGCGAGTGAATCGGTCCTTGATCGCGAGGCGCGGCTTGCTATAGGCCTCGGCCTGATTTCCGGACGTGACCTTGATCAGGTCACCGGCGCCGTGCTCCGCGATGGAGAGATCGACATCGCCGCGTCTCGGGGTCTGGTCATCCAACGTTCCGAGCATCTGCTCCATGTGCGCCCGGGCGAGCCAATGTTGCGCAACTCCCGCAAGGTGTCGTCCTCCTTGCGTCTACCCAGGGCTGTGTCCCTGCGGCTGCCGTTGCCGGAGGCCTGGCGATCGCTGGTCGCCTCCATCGAGACCCCGAGACCGCGACGGAGCCGGGTGGCGGCGCACTCCCGCGTTTTGCTTTCGCGACTCCGCCCCGAGCTGGCGGTCAGCGGCAAGGGGCTGCGCAGCGCGCTGCTGCAGGCGCTGGACGAGATAACCCGCGGCGACCTCGGCGTGATTGCGGTGCTGACAGAAGGCGCGGAGGCTAACGCTCGCAACATCATCCACTACGCGTCCTACGAGGCAGCACACGTCGAAGCCTGCTGGCGAAAGGCGGCGGAGAGTCTGGTTGGCTCCCTGGAAAGACCCATGTCCCATGCGCCTACTTCCGGCTGGGTTGGGGCGCGGGATGCCTTCGATCCCGACGCGCTTGCCCGGTACTTCGCGGAGATCCGCGAGCGGTTGCGCAAGGCAGAGACTGCGGGGGAATGGCCCAGGGCCTACAACCTGCTGACGCTGTATCTCGCCTACTGGTTGGGGCTGGGGCTCGCCCAGCGCCGAACCCGTAGCCCGCTGCCGCGCCTGCTGCTGATGGACAACTGGGTGTGGGTCGGTGACAAGCGTCGGCAGGACGGTTCGACGGATCGATTGGTGCCACTCACGCCTGCGCTGCGCGATCAGATTGATGCCTACGTTGCACTGGCGAGCGAGCTTGCGATCTCAGAGCCAAGCCTCGACCCGCTGGTGGTCACCAAGCACGGGACCGAACTGCGACTGCAGTACTTGCGCAGCAAGCCCAAGGGGCGCGGTGGGTATGTCGTGCCGTATGCGCCGTCGATCCAAGAGGCGCATGAGAAGCTTATGGCACTGCCCGCAAACTGGGGACGCAAGGTGGCGAGATCGCTGTCGACGACGCTTCCCGGACGCCTGCGGGATGCCGAGTTGGGCCACTGGGTTCGTGGGCGACACGCCTGGGACGCCACCAGTACTCTCGATGCGCGTGGATTCCGGCAGGCATGGCTCGACATGCAGCAGAACCTGGAGAATCTGCTCGGGTTCGAGCCGATCACTGTGGCCGGCTGCTGCTCACACCGTCGCCCCTCGCTCCAGAGGTCAGCACCGGTGCCGGCAAGGGCGCTGGAAGCCAAGAAGCCCGAGCCGGAAAAGGCGCAAAGTGCTGTCGATGGCAAGGCGTTCTTGGTGGCAGCTGACGAGGCGCTTTTCGAACAGTTACAAAGCACGGAGCCTGCAGAGCTCTCCGGGCATGTGCTCGAGTTGCTCCGCAAAATGGTGTCCCGGCACGACTCGCTTCCGATCGAGGAGCAGGTGCTACGAGCTGAAGCCGCCTGCGCCCATCTGCGCAAGCAGTTCCGCGTCCCCGTATTCGCGATGCGTCCGCGGTTTCTTGTCGCCCATCAGGTCGTACTGGACGCAGCTGGCCTGCATAACCTCGCGTATTTGCAACAGCGGGTGTTGCCGGCCTTCGAGCGGGAACTCGCATGCCTACCGGCGCGCCCCGAGATGGAGTCTCCGGCCGCGAGCCGGCGGAGGATGCACATCGAACTCGGGCGCCTCGTCATGATCGGGATCTGGCGGCTCGGGCTCGCCCGCTGGGCGCTGATCGACGCCTGGCTCAAGGCGCTTGCTGCTGAAACCCCGATCCTCGCGCAGGGCGACAACCGCTACATGAGCTTCCGCGTCCGCGCATCGCGCAAGAGCGTCACCATGCGCCGGACGGTTCTACTCGACGACTTCAGCGTAGCCTACCTCAGTCTTGAGCGGGCCTATCTCCGCGAGTCGGTGTTGCCGAAGCTCCTGGCAAAGACCGCGGCCTACCAGCGCACAAATCTGGTCGAGTCGGCGCTGAACGCGTATCTCCGATCGCTGGGTGTTGTCGGCGCTCGGGTCAGCATGGCCAGCATGACGGAGGCTGCAACCCAGCAGTTGATGCTCGACGGCACGCCGATGGTGGCCGCCTATGCCCGCGGCCAGCTGGATACCGAGGACCTGGGGGATGGTGAACTTCGCAGGCTCGGCGGGCTAGTGCCGCAGCGCCCGACCGTTCTTGAGGATGAAGGTCTGCTGGCGACGCACGCTGACGATCTTGAGGATGCCGAGCCACCGCGGGATGTCATCGCTGACAGCCAGGTGATCCGGACACTGACCTCACACCGGTCGCCCTACCTGTCCGAACTACGGAAGCCCATCGAGTCGATGTCCCCCAAGAATCGTGCAGAGGCGCTGCTGCGCGCCTTTGCGCTTTGGCTGATCGAAGAGGCGGCGGAGCCCGGAAAGCAACGTCTGGGGTCACGGAGGAAACGGCACTTCTTCAACCGCGTCCGCGTGATTGCCTATGCATTTCTCGGACACGCCAACCCAGACCAGGACTGGCGAGTTGTCGATGGTGATGTGCTGAGGAGGTTGCAGGAGCTGACCCGCGACCAATTTCCCGACCGACTCCAGCACGGCGCGTGGTTCCAGTTGCACCGGTTCTTGTCCACTGCCGGGGCGCAGGCCGACCTCGGCGGATTGGAAATCGGTGACCTCGGGTCGCCGCCTGAGCGCGCCGTGTCCGCGAAGATCATGAGCCGGTCTGAGCTTGATCAGCTTCAGGCGCTGGTGGTGTCGCCGCGATCTGGCATTGGCAACGCAGCCTTGCGGACGAGCGCTCAGCGGCATGTCGCGCTGATGGCCGGCTACGGCTTGCGTCGGGCGGAGAGTGCTTTTCTGCGTGGGGTGGATTACCAGGAGACGCTCTGTCGCGTGCAGGCCTATGGGCCTCACACTCTCAAGACCGCCGCCGCAGACCGCGTGCTTCCGGTGGGGTTTGCGGACCCGGAGCTGGCATCGCTGATGGCGCGAGTGCGCGCCGAGGGCCACGAGCGCATCATCGATCCGGAGCCGCAACAGTCGGCAAGCCCGGACAACTTCTATGACGCGCTCAGTCGCTTGATCAAGAAGGTGACCCAAGACGACAGCATGGGCTCGCATCATCTGCGGCATACCTTGGTCAGCGGGATGGTGCTGGCCCTGCACTGGGACTCCGCAGCGATCGACCGTTTGGTTGGCGACCTGCCGTGGCTAGCGGGCTTTGCAGTCGAGCCTGGGCGCCTGCGTGCACTGCTTGGCAGCGAAGGAGACGCGGGGCAGGGCATGCGCGCATTGAGCGCGATGGTCGGCCATGCGCATCCCATCACCACCATTCGCCACTACACCCACGTCCTCTTCATCGCCCTGCGTGGCGTGCTGAACCGCCGCGATCGGCTTGATCTGCGCCGTAGCTTTGAGCATCGCCTCGGTGGCCGCGCGACGCTGAAGCGCTGGGTGCAGGAGATCGAATCGCAGGTGGGTGCAGAGGGCGAGGCGCGGCGATCGCAGGTCAATCGCCTGCTGAGAGCGCGCATCGAGCAGCGCATGGAATTCGCTGGGATTCACCTTGATGAGACGCGCTTGCCCCCGTCCTCGGTCCACATCGACACCGAACCAACCAGCAACCATGACACGGAGTCCATTCGCTTCGACAGGCTGGAAGCGGCCGACCGATCGTTGCGGGACAGACATGCGCTGCTGCCTGAGAAGCACATCGAGCGGGTCAGGCGGGGGCTCGCCATGCTGCACGCCGTGCCCTCGGGAAAGAAGGGATCCAGACTTCCACGCCATCCCTTGGAGGACCTTGGAGAAGACACTTGGCTACCCGCTGCGCTTGCCGCTGGCCAGGCGACCGCAGCTGCCTCGGCACTGTGCGAGTGGCTGGAGGCGCTGCGATGCCAGAAGGAAGAGGAGTTCGCCTGGCTGCTCCACAAGTGGATCTATGCGAGCGAAAGCGAGCGCGGCCGGATGCTGTTGAAGGACGAGGCCGAGGTGACTCGCGCCAGCCAGCTGGGAGACGGCACGCGCGTACAGATCGAGGTCGCCCTCGCTGCCATCGCCCAGCGGGACAAGGGCGGTAACGCCGCCAAGACGTACCGGATGCGCATCCAGTGTCTCGATGCCGTAGGCGGAAAGATCACGCGCGATGTTGCCGCGGTGAGGTGGGTAATGAGCCATGTCGCTGCGTTGAGCTTGACTTCAAAAGGCGCGTTGACCGGGTAGGTCCATAACAGGAAGCATCGGTTGCCGCAGCCGTCAGACACAATCTGGCGCAGTGATTGCCTGCGCAGCGCACCCCTGCCAATGCTTCAGATGCAGGTGGAGTCGTGTAGGAATCTCATCACAATAGCTCGAAGTTCTGCCTGTCGGACGCGGGCAATTCAGGTATGGCCTGATCCTAAGGTTCTCTCAGCACAGGCCCGATCACGAGTGCTGCCTTACCGACCAGCCCTGCCATGACTGGCTTTTCTTGCTCGGCGGATTCAATTCCGAATCGCAACACGCTTCTTGAGGGCTTCGGCGAAGACCTC